>WLWD01000245.1_pt1 | contig 449922 bp, 388 predicted proteins | sample 6712731 | NCBI WGS metagenome assembly WLWD01 (sample SAMN12718690, study PRJNA576275) | sponge metagenome | isolation source: marine sponge | host: Mycale hentscheli | place: New Zealand: South Island, Marlborough, Capsize Point | collected 2014-11-01
CTACTGCCGATCGGTTTCCTGCGTCAGCTCATCGGCTTCTATGGCGATAGCATGCAGCAGATGGTCCTGCCGCGATACCTCGATTATTCGATGAAGGCTTTTGCCCACAATCAGGAACAAATGCACGATCATATGCGAAATTCCATGGGCAGCGTATTTCCGATGGGTCAGTTGGAGGAAATGGGCCGGCAGAACATGGCCGTCTTCGAAAAAGCCATGCAGATGTTCTCGCCATTCGGCGGCGAGCCGGGCGAAGAGAATGAAACGGCGCCACCGGACGAACCTGAAAAGGAAAAATCAGGCGAGGACAAGGATCAGATTTCGGCTCTCGAACGCAAGCTGGACGCGTTACAGGCCCAAATCGAGGCAATGTCCCGCAAGTAGGATCAAGCGGCGGACGATGACGACCGCACGCTTTCCTCGAGGCCATCAAGCTCCGGACGGCCATAGATCCAACCCTGAAGATAGGTCACACCGCGGTCGAGCAGATAGTCGCGGTCGGCTTCCGCTTCGACGCATTCGGCCACCGTTTCCACCCCGAATGAATGGGTCAGGCCGAGCAGCGTATCGAGAAACTCCTGGCTTTCACGCTTCGTTGCGATCCCCCGGATGAAGGACCCGTCAATCTTGACGACATCGACCGGCAGACTCTTCAGATGCCGAAACGATGTGTAACCAACGCCGAAATCGTCCAGCGCGACGCGGCAACCGAGATCCCGCACGGCCGAAACAAATCGCGCCGCATCTTCAAAATCATAGATTTCCGCTGTCTCGGTAATTTCCACCATGAGACGGCGCGCTATTTCGGGTCGCCCTTTGACAAGACTGCCGAATAGCCGAAGCCATGACCGGTCCGTCGTCGTGAAGGCGGAAATGTTGATCGCGAGACTGGCATCCGGGTGTTCCACAAGATCTGCAACTGCGAGTTCCAGAACACGGCGGTCGATATGCCGCGAGTGGCCAAGTTGCTCCGCGACAGGCACGAATACAGATGCTTCGAAAGGCCCGCTCTCTTCGCCGACGACGCGTAGCAACGTTTCGTGGTAGGCCGTGGCGCCATCGTTGGCACGCACAACGGGTTGATAGGCAAGCGCGATACGGTCATCGCGTAGCGCATCGAGCAATGCTGCGCCAAGGATGGTGTGCGCACCGCGATGTGACACTTGATGCGCAGAAAGCTGGTGCAATGAGAATTGCCCCGTTCCCTGCTTACTCGCCTCGCGATAAGCATTATCGCTGTCGCTCATCGCACCGGTCGGTGTCTTAGCAACGTCCGGAAACACGACGCCCCCGACGGAGACCGTTACCGGTATCGAGCCGCTAGAAATCACAATAGGCTCCGCCGCGATCTTCGCGATAATCTTATCCGCGGCTGCCGCCAATCCGTCCTCTGCACAACGACTGAGAACGATGCCGAAGCAGCCATCATCGGTGCGCCCGATAACGTCCGTCGTTCGGACACTGTCTTCCAGACGCCGGCCAACCGTAACGATCACCTGGTCGGCATTATCGCTGCCATGGACATCGGTGATTTGCGACAGGCCATCGATGCCGATCACCATATACCCGCCCCGCTGCGCATAGCGCTGCGCGTGTGATAAAGCATGGTCAAGCGCCTCGCGGAGGCGCGACCGGTTGTAGTGTCCCGTCAAGGCGTCGTAGATGGCGCTGTCCCGCTCCTCGGCTTCCGCGACTTTGCGATCGGTCACGATGCGGAGCGTCCCCGTCGTTCGAGCGGGCTTCCCGCTCTCCGCAGGGAAAATTCGCCCGCGGTCCTGAACCCAACAAAGCTTGCCATCGGAACGGCGCACCCGGTACTCGCAATCAAATACCCGGCTCGCTAGGGAAACTTCGGACAAGAGCGCCAGCCGCCGCCGCAGATCCTCCGCATTGACGCGCGCATGAAATGACTCGCCGTCTGGAACGACCACATCAGCCCCAAAAAGTGCGTCGGTTTTGCCATAAAAGGTCATGCGATCGGAGGCATTATCCCAAAAATAGGCCACGTCGCCCGATGCGTCGAGCGCTGCCAGAACAATGTCTTGCATGTTTGAGTCGTCACTCATGAAGGGAGCCTGAGAAAGAAATATAAAATTTTAATTAATTTATCAGAAAACTTTTTCTAGTGAAATGCCTTTTGCGTTAACCAACCGCTAACCCGCGTTTTGTAAGCCATCCTTATGGTTAACGAAAAACCGCGTCGGCGCCGCATGTATTCAGGCTGTTGGAACCATGAACTCGCCGGCGTCGCGGAGCGCTGGATGTGGCGGAAGTAACGGTCATCGCGCCGAATGTCGTTGAGTTTGTCGGGAAAGAGTTTGTCGGGAATCTGGCCCGGCAGACCGCGCCGACGGCTGAGCGCGCGTTCCCCCTTCCCCCACCACCGCCAAGGCCGGAAACGCCGCTCAAACCGCGCGAGGATGTCGGCCAGCAACGCCGCCGACTGGCCGCGAACCGGAACACACCACTGGCGGCGCCTGCCACACCGAAAACGACGTCGCCCGGCGGGTTCAATCCCATTGTCGATCCGCGCCGCCGGCCCAGTCAGCCATCGACGCAGTTTCTCGCACAGCAAATCGCTCAGGAATCGGCATCCACGGTGCGCGCCGCGAGACCATTCCCATCGGCTCTTGCCGCCTACGAACGATCGCGCCCGACGCAACCGCGTGCACAGTCGGAACCAGTCATCATCACGCGCAGCGTTGATACGACGGTCTAGGAGCTTGTCCTAGTTCCGCTTCTCGAGAACGATCTGTATACGGAATGAGAGCGCCCAGCCAAGTAGCGGTGCGAGTGCGTTCTCCAGCATCGTCAGCGACCGCACCAGGGCAGCGGGCACCAGGCTCCAAGAACGGAACCCTCCGGACAAAGGATAGACGATGAGCGCGAGGCGCTCGGTTGCTGACACGGTCAATGCCGGAAAGCGTTGCTCGAAGGTGCGGCGTCGGCGTCGATTGCCGAACAGGAGTGTCGGGATTGCCTGATTTGAGTCATAGGGATCGCGCGCTGGATCGAGCGGCCCGTCCGCGAGAGGGTCGACCGCCATATCAACCGGCTCGTGATGAAACAGTCCATAGAAAATCCGGCTGACCGGCGTAATCCCCGGCTCCAGCAGCACGACACGCCCACCCGGACGCAGGATACGCGACGCTTCTTCGAAAAATCGGGCAGGCCGCTCCAAATGATGCAGCACATCGAACATTACGATGTTGTCGAAGCTCTCCGCTGAGAACGGCAACCGGTGCGCATCGCAGACCGCATCCAGCCAGCCAGTCGCAAACATGTCTGTCGACACGACATCCGGGGCGAACGCTTTCAGGTTGCCCGATCCGCCGCCAACCTCAAGCGTGCGTCCCGGTCGGCACGCGGCGGCAATGCGCTCGTACCAGCCGCGATAGACGGCACGCAGAACAGGCTTCCCTTCCCAGATCGTGCGAAAGTCGGCCGGATGAGCCGGCGAGGTCATCAGAACGCTTTCAAACGGAAAAATGCGAATACCACCATGCGGACCAGCAGCCAACCGTGCGAGAAGCGTGAAATTTGCGTCTCGCCGTAGGTCCGGCTGGCGTAGCGAATCGGTACCTCGGAGACTTTGAGGTTCAATTTCGTCGCTCCGAAAATCAGATCGAAATCGCCAAAAGGATCGAAGTCGCCGAAATACGCGCGGTTCTCGGCTATTTTCTCGTAGTGCCGTTTCCGCAGCACCTTGGTACCGCACAACGTATCGGTGAAACGCTGGTTCAATAGCCAGGAGAACAGAACCGAGAATATCTGGTTCGCGACCCAGTTCAGAAATCGCATCGCTTCGCGTTCCATGGGGTAGACGAGACGGCTGCCATTGATGAACTCGCCTTTCCCCGAGCGAAGTGCCGCATAAAACTTCGGCAAATCTTCCGGCGGCATGGTCAGATCCGAATCCAGGATCATCAGCACGTCGCCGCGCGCGAGGTCGAACCCTTTGCGGACGGCATCGCCTTTGCCCTTGCCGTCTTGCCGGGCCGCCTTGATGTCCCATTGTCCGGCATAGGCGTCACGCACGCGCTCGCATTCCTCGAACGTTCCGTCGCTCGAATTGCCCTCGACGAACAGAATTTCCATATCGTCCGCGAAACGGGGCATGCGCTGGATCGCAGGTTCGATATTGCCGCGCTCGTTCCGGCACGGAATTAGTACGGTGACCGACAGTGGTTCCGAGGATGCTTCCGGCATCGGCCGCGCGACAAGATAGTTGCGCAGCGAAAACCGCCTTAACCCCGGCAGCGTGCCGAGGAAACGGTTAACCAGTGGGCCCAGCCCCAACAACCGGCGCGGCACAAGCTGACGCCAATCGCGCTTGATGATATCAAAATCAGCCAGATGGAGAAGATTGCCAATGTCGCCTGTAGACAGCCAGTTGAGTGACGGCTGGCGCATCTTCAACCCAAACAGCTCGGCCATGCGCAAAAGTGGCTCCCAGTACCGCGAATAGTACGCAATAACGATTCGCGTATCGGGGCTGCACAACCGGTGCAAATTCCGCAGGGTTGTTTCGCAATCATCGAAGTACCCAATGGTATCGGACAGGACGATGACGTCGAAAGGACCTTCAATATGGGCCAGAGATTCAAGATCTTCGGCATCACCCATTTCGAACGTAAAATTCGGAAAATTTTCGCGCGCGACATCGATCATCTTGGCGCTAAAATCGAGCCCCACCCCGTAGCTGGGTTCAAGCGACGCCAGCAATTGTCCGGTGCCACAGCCGAGATCGAGAACTCGCGCGTTCTTCGGTATTAGAAACTGCATATAGCGTTGGTGTTCCTGATGGAAATAGTCATTGCGGCGCAGCCAACTGTCGCGTGCACCAGCAACCTGGTCCATCCATGAAATAATTGTCGCCTTACGCGACGAGTGCTCTGCGCCGAGTTGCGTCATGTCCTTATGACTCGCTTTCTCTGCTATGATCCTTAAAACCGAAACCGCGCCGCGACGCGCGACCTTCCGCGAGCCACATCAACCCGCCAGGCGCACCAGCAGCTACTAAAATGAGACCCAGAAGCACCGATACGACAAGCGAATCTGCCTCGGGCACACCAACGAAACCAAAAGCGACAATCATGGCGCCTTCGCGAATACCCCAACCGGCAACCGAAACCGGCACCAAGGAAATCAACGTTACCGGCGGCACAAATACCAAACAGTGCAGCAGCGCAATCCCCGCTCCTATCGATTGTCCGATTAACCACACGGCAAGCACCATCAGCAGGTGAATCGCCAAGGCCATCGCCAGAATTTGAACAAGACTCGCGAAAGACGCATTTAACCGTCTAGCATCGCGCGCCAGCACTACAATCGCCCGCGTCACCTTCCACCGTGCGAAGATGTCGCCCAATCGCCCTCCTAGGGCAAACAATGTGACAAAACCACATATCCCAAGCACTACGATAAGTGGCAGACTCCATCGCGGTGTCGAATCTTCAATAATCGCGAACAGCATCGGTAGCGAAAGACCAACAACCATCAGCAGCGCAGCGAACGCGCAGAGTCGATCCAACACGACACTCGACGCCGCACGGTCCATAGGGATGCCGTCCCTATAAACAAACCAAACCCTCATGAAATCGCCACCAATCGTCGATGGTAACGTTTGACTGAAAAATAGACCGATAAATGTCAATCGTAGCGCCCGCGCGAGACGCAACGGAATATCAAGCAACTTGTTGACGGCCGTCCACCTTAAGGAGAGCAAACCTGTCGCAAATAATATTGTGACGAGAGCCAAGACAAGCGGTCCCACCGACACCCGGCCGAGACCCTCAATTACCGACGCCGTGTCAATGCGCGCGAGCAGCCACCAGATCAGCGCACCGGATACGGCGGCCTTGACTGCAAATATGAGCCACTGCTTCACATTACTAATCTCTGAAATACTGTCTACGGCGCCGAATCGCGGCGCGCTGTTTAGCAGGATCAGGCAGTCGGGGACAAGGGGAGCGGTCGAAAACGACGCTCACTCGCCGCTACCTATCGCGCCATAATACGTGCTGAGGAACTCAGCGCTAAACTTTCCGCCGGCCCTATCGGTGGCAATGGCATCGGCGTCACGTTCCGCGGCATTTCCGTAGCCGCCAGCGCCAGGCGACTCGACAATGACCTTTTCGCCGGCGCCGAGCGTCACGCCGGCCGGTTTGATATCGAGGCCCTGCTCGGCGCCATCAGCACCGACGCGGACGAATCGTCCACGGCCGCCGGGCTGACCGCCGAAGATACCCCAAGGCTCGTGTCGAAACCGTTCACCCGCCCCGTTGAACGTACAGTCATGCCCAATTGGACCAATGACCCGGCGTATACCCATTCCGCCGCGATATCGGCCCGCCCCGCCGGAATCCTCGATCAGCCCGTAGCTTTCAACACGCAGCGGATATTCGGTTTCGATCACTTCGATCGGCAGGTTCGACGTGTTGGTGATATGCACCTGAACACCATCGGTCCCGTCCCGATCGTTGCGGCCGCCAAACCCGCCTCCTAATGTTTCGAGGTAGAGATAGCCCTGCCCGGTCGCCGGATCGATGCCGGAGAACACCGCCGTCGTATTGGCACCGTTCGCGGCGCCGACCGCCGCTTCTGGCATCGCTTGAGCGAGCGCGCCAATAACAACGTCTACGATGCGCTGGCTGGTATGCGCGCGGGCTGCCACCGGTGCCGGGGCGACGCAATTCAGCAAACAGCCTTCAGGCGCCGAGGTTTCGCAAACATTCAACACACCCTGATTATTCGGGATGTCCGGATCGAGCATTCCTTTCATGCAATAGGCAACCGCTGCCTGCGTCGCGTTCATCGTGACATTGATGTTGCCCTGAACTTGCGGCGAGGTGCCGGAAAAGTCGGCGTGCATGCTATCGCCGTCAATTTCGATGCGCAGCTTGATCGGAATATCGACGGCTCCCAACCCGTCATCGTCCATGACATCTTCGAATTCGTACACGCCGTCGGGAATCGTGCGAACGCCGTCGCGCATGCGCTGTTCCGTGCGCGACACGATGTCGTCGAATGCCGCACGCAACTGATCGATTGAATATTTGCCAATCATCTCGCGGAGCCGCCGCTCGCCAAGCCGGCACGCGGCGATCTGCGCGTAGTAGTCACCCAGCCGTTCTTCGGGCAGTCTTACATTGAGCAGCATGAGATCGAACAGATCCTGCTGCATTTCGCCTTGGCGAAATAGTCTGACAACTGGGATGCGCAAACCTTCCTGATAGATCTCCGACATTCCGCCGGCCATCGATCCGGGCACCATGCCGCCAACATCCGCGTGGTGGGCGATGTTGCAGACGAATGCCACGAGCTCTCCCGCTTCGAATATCGGCAGGGCCAAATTGATGTCCGGCAAATGCGTGCCGCCTGCGACGTGAGGATCGTTGGCGACGAACAAATCGCCTTCGTGGATATTTTCGCGGCCGAACTTCGCAAGCAAACTGTCCATCAGTCCGATCATCGACGCCAAATGAATCGGCAGGGAGTTTTCCGCCTGAACGATCAGCACGCCGTCCGCATCGCAGATTGCCGTCGAGTGATCGCGGCGTTCCTTGATGTTCGTCGAGTACGCGCTCCGCGTCAGGGCGATGTAGGTCTCGTCGGTAATCGAGCGGAGTCCGTTGAACAGAATTTCGAGAGTAATCGGGTCCAGTGTCGGCTTCATGTCGCATCCGCCAGTTCAATAATAAGGTTGTGCGCGCGGTCGACCCGCGCCCTATCGCCCGGATAGACAAGCGTTGTCGAGTCGAGCTGATCGATCACCGCCGGTCCGGCAATTTCCTGTCCCGGCAGCAGCTGTGTTCGATCGAATAGCGCCGCATCGACGGCTGCGTCACCGTCGAAGTAAACGGTTCTACTTCCAACCGGGTCCGGCGCGCGTTGCGTCATTTCGGTTTCCGTCAGCGTCGGCCGTGGCAACCGCCCACGTGCCGTCAGGCGAAAATTGACGATCTCCACGGCGTCGTCCGGGTTGAAGTAGCCATAATTCATTTCATGCGCCGTGAAGAAACGTTGCTTCAGATCTTCACAATCGAAAGCTATTGGCGCCGAGCTTGTGTCGACGACCCCGTCCAGAAGCACGTTCAGTTCGTAATTCTGCCCGACATAGCGCATATCGAAACTGAGCTGCAGGTCCCGCCGGTCGGGTGCGACATCCTCTTCCGCGAACCAGTTCTCGGCTTCCGCCATCAGTGTCGCTACGTGACGTGAGGTTTCCGCCATCCCCGGCATATCGGCCACGATACGCGCGCTAACGACGAAATCTTCTTTCAAATCCGACACAACAAGACCCTGCGCGCACAGAATGCCGGGTGAAGCCGGGACAATAACTTCACGCATATCGAGCGCGTGGGCGACATCGATGGCGTGCAACGGCCCCGCGCCGCCGAATGCCATGAGACTGAATTCGCGCGGATCGTGGCCCCGTTCCACAGAAATTGCCCGGATGGCGCGCACCATATTAGAGACAACGATACCCAACACACCATGCGCCGCTTTCTCGACACTAAATCCGAGCTGCGCCGCGGCCGGTTCGAACGCCGCATGCGCAGCCTTCTGGTCGAGCGCCATCGCGCCGCCCAACAGGCCCGCCGGAGACAATCGTCCAAGGACAAGATTGGCGTCGGAGACAGTCGGCTCCGTGCCGCCCTGCCCGTAGCACGCCGGTCCCGGCACCGCGCCTGCACTGATTGGTCCAACCTTCATCAAACCGTCGCGGTCAAACCAGGCGATCGATCCACCGCCCGCGCCGACAGTGTTGACATCCACCATGGGAAGACGCACCGGAAAGTCGGCAATTTTCTGGTCATAGCCGATACCCGCCGCGCCATCGCGGACCAAACAGACATCCGCACTGGTTCCTCCCATATCGAGCGTAATGATATTTTGCCGCCCCGCCTGTGCCGCCGTATGCATGGCCCCGACGGCGCCTGCGGCTGGGCCTGACAGTGCCGTACGGACAGGGAATTCGCCAGCGCGCTCAATCGACATGAGACCGCCGGAAGATTGATTGATGCCGACAGCGGCGTTCGGCGCGCGCGGCTGTAAGCCGTCTTTCAGGCGGTCCATATACCGGGTGACGATCGGCTGCAGATAGGCGTTCAACGCTGTCGTAGAAAGCCGTTCAAACTCACGGAATTCGGGCTGAACGGAAGAGGACAACGATACGAAAACGTCTGGCAATGCCTCTCTTAACGCTGAACCGATGCGCCGTTCATGTTCCGGATTGAGAAACGCGAAAAGCAACCCAACTGCGCACGCCTCCGCGCCTGACTGTTTCACCGCATCGATCGCTTCTGCAATAGTTGACTCTTCAAGCGGGACAACGACCTCGCCACGCGAACCCACTCGCTCCTTGATTTCGAATCGATTCTGCCGCGGCACCAACGGCGGCGGATTATCGGCCTTGAAGTCGTATAATTTCGGACGGATCTGCCGGCCGATTTCCAACAGATCACGGAACCCTTCGGTTGTGATCAGTGCAACCGGCGCGCCTTTGCGCTGGAGCAAGGCGTTCGTGGCGACAGTCGTTCCGTGCGCGAACCGCGAGATGTCATCCGATGCTATCGCCGCAATCTCGCACAACGAATCCAACCCGTTAAGAATGGCATCGGCAGGGTCAGCAGGCGTCGACGGCGTTTTGTAGACATGCTCCAACCCACGCTCGGCGTCGAAAGCATAGAAATCTGTAAACGTGCCCCCAACATCGACTCCGACAAACCAGACCATGCGCCACTCCTAATTCGCGAATTTCTGGACGAACACCAACCAAAGCGCCCGCTTGTTCAATAACATATTGGATTCCGCATTTGACTGTTAGTGCTCTAGTCCGTTTAACTACAGCCTCGCGCGGCCTGGATTACATTTATTGGGACGGTGCGCGCTAAAACGATCGAGGTAAAATATCTTCAACAACAGAGCGTTTGCCGCCAGCTTTGCCGCCAGGCGCAATCTGAAGAGGGACAGCAGGGAGACTATATGATGTTGAAAACGAGTTATAAATTGGCCACGGCCGCGGCATTTGCCGGCGCTGTTGCACTCGGAGCCGCGATGCCCGCGTCGGCCGAGATTCAAAACCTAAAGATCAAGGCAGTCGGGACGTGGGCAAACCTCACGAACTATTATGATTTCGAAAAACCCTTCTACGGTGGCGATCTGACCAAGGCTTCGGGTGGCAAGATCCAATCCCAGGTCAACCCGATCACCGAACTCGGCCTCAAGGGCTGGGAAGTCATGCGATTGCTCAAGCTCGGCGTATTCGACGTCGCGCATGGCGTCTATGGTTATGTTGCGTCGGAAGATCCTGCCCTGGAAGGCGTCGATCTGTCCGGAGCCTCCGCGGACTTCAAGCAGGCGCGGCAAGTCGTCAAGGCCTACGAGCCGGTCATCGCGCAGCGGTTCGACAAGGTATTCAACGCGCATTATCTCGGCACCTTCCGTTGGCCGAGCCAGTTCATCTGGTGCAACCAGCCCGTCAACAAGGTCTCTGACCTGAAGGGCAAGAAAATCCGCGTTTACAGCACCACGCTCGGCGATTTCGTCGAAGGCGTCGGCGGCACCAGCGTTACCATCGCATTCGCGGAGGTCGTGCCGGCCCTGCAAAAAGGCGTCGCGGATTGCGGTATCACCGGTTCCATGCCGGCCTATCAGGCGAAATGGCATGAAGTCATCACCCACGCCATGGTGATGCCGGTTGGCGCCGGTCTCGGCTTCGTTGCGATGAGCAACAAGATGTGGAAATCCTTGAACAAGGAAACCCAGGCGTTCATTCAAAAGCAGTATGACGATCTGACCGAGCGTCAGTGGGCCAATGCGCAGAAGGAAGACGAAGAAGCGCTCAACTGCCTCTCAGGTAGCGGCCCCTGCGGCAAGGGAGCCCCGGGCAAGGTCAAGCTGACCAACCCATCGGCTTCCGACGTTAAAGACCGCGAACGCATCCTGCGTGACTTCGTTCTCAAGAAATGGGCAGCGCGTTGCAGCGCGGATTGCATCAAGGACTGGAATGCGACCGCGGCCAAAGTGGTCGGCGTAAAAGCTGTAAAATAAGACCAACTTTGTCCATCGCGGCGGACGCTGTTCCCTCGGGAGCGGCGTCCGTCTGCGATAGGCAACATCCCCTATAGGTAAAATGCTTGATCGACTCCTCGAAAAGGCGGAGCTTGCATCTAGAATTGTCGTCTGGATCGGCGGTGGATTACTGATATTTGCCGCCTTCATGACGACGCTCGAAGTTCTCCTCCGAAAATTCGCAAATTGGTCGTTCGGCGGCGCGGACGAAATTGCCGGCTATATATTCGCAATCTCAACTTCTTTCGCCTTTGCCTTCGCCACATTGCATAGGGCGCATGTTCGTATCGACGCGTTGTATTTGAGGTTGCCGCAAGCGGCCCGACTCTTCCTCGATATCGTCGGATTCCTGCTGCTTGGTGGGTTTCTCCTGCTTATGGCTGAACGTTCGTTTGACGTTTGGTGGAACAGTTTCGAAAATTCTTCCGTTTCGATCACACCACTAGTGACCCCGCTGGCGCTACCGCAGGGATTCTGGTTCGCCGGCATGGTGTTCTTTTTCTTTGTCTTCGCCCTGATGTTGCTCAGGATCATTTCAGCGGCATTCAGCCGCGATTGGAACCGAATCGCCGCTCTGGTCGGGCCCCGTGGCATCGAAGAAGAAGTCGAAGAGGAACGCGAACACGCGCGTGCCGAGCTCAAGCGCGAGCAAGCGCTAAAGGAAGAGAAAGAAGGTAACTGAGCATGCTGGGCTGGACCGGAGTAATTCTGTTATCGCTGCTGGCGCTGAGCGTGCCGGTGGCTGCCGCCCTGGGTTGGCTCGGGATGATCCTGGAGAAATTCTATTCGCCGATGCCGCTGCATTTGGCACTTGGCGAGATCGTCTGGCAGAACGCCATCGAGTACGTCCTGGTCGCCATCCCGCTATTCATCATGCTCGGAGAAATCCTGCTGCGCGCCGGCATCGCCGAACGCATGTACACAGCAATGGTACAATGGCTGTCCTGGCTGCCCGGCGGCACAATGCATTCGAATATCGGGTCGTGCGCAATTTTCGCCGCCTCTTCCGGGTCGAGCGTCGCAACGGCGGCAACCGTAGGAACCGTTGCCTACCCTGAAATTGCGCGCCGTGGTTATAATGAGCCGCTGTTCCTCGGGACGCTAGCGGCGGGTGGGACGCTTGGGATATTGATTCCTCCGTCCATTAACTTAATCATCTACGGGTTGCTCACTGATACTTCGGTCCCACAGCTCTATCTCGCCGGCTTCATTCCGGGCTTCATCCTGGCCAGCCTGTTCATGCTGACCGTCTTGATCGCTGTACTGTTCCGGCGGGAATGGGGTGGCACGCCGGTGGCGACCAGCTGGGATGAGCGCTGGAAATCACTGCCGCATCTATTGCCGCCGCTCGGTATTTTCGTCGTCGTCGTCGGTTCGATCTATGCCGGCTTTGCAACCCCAACCGAAGCCGCATCGGTCGGCGTCGTCGCCGCACTCGGCTTGGCCGCCGCGTTCGGCTCGCTGAATCTGAACATGCTGCGCGAAGCAATCGAAGGAACGCTGCGAACGACGGCAATGGTCATGCTGATCATCTTTGCCGCCTTGTTCTTGAACTTCGTGCTCGCCGCCGTCGGTATGACCGGCAAACTGATTACCCTGATCGAAGGCCTCGGCGTAACACCCATGCAGACCTTGTGGGTGGTGATCGCGTTTTACATCATCATCGGCTGCTTCATGGAAACGCTGTCGATGCTGATCACGACGACGCCGCTGATCGCGCCGATTCTTATCGGGATGGGATTCGATCCGGTGTGGCTCGGTATTCTGATCACGATATTGCTAGAGACCGCTCTGATCACGCCACCGGTCGGCGTTAACCTCTATATCGTTCACGGGGTGCGTGACGGCGGGACGATGAACGATGTGATTGTCGGCGCGGCCCCGTTTGTCGTCACGATGTTTGTGATGATCGGCCTGCTGGTATTGTTCCCGCAGATTGCGCTGTTTCTACCGCAACTGTTCTATTAATCGGGCGCGGTTACGAAAAAAGGAGACCGCCTCATGGCGCACAACCCCGCTTCGACGGCTCTGTCGGATATCACCGTTCTCGATTTGACCCGAGCGCGGGCCGGACCGACCGCAGTGCGCCAGCTCGCCGATTGGGGCGCGGACGTCATCAAGATCGAGATTCCGGAAGCGATCGAAGGCGGCGATGTCATGGGTGGCGCGCGGCACGGCTCCGATTTCCAGAATCTGCAGCGCAACAAGCGCAGTTTGACGCTCAATCTGAAAGACCCGGAAGCCGTCGGCATCTTCAAACGGATGGTCAAGGACGCCGACGTGGTAATCGAGAATTACCGGCCCGGTGTGAAACACAGGCTTGGCATTGATTACGACACGTTGAAGGAACTCAACCCGCGCCTGATCTACGGCAGCATTTCAGGCTTCGGTCAGCAAGGTCCGTATCGCGACCGGCCCGGCTTCGATCAGATCGCCCAAGGGATGGGCGGCTTGATGTCGATCACCGGGCTGCCAGGACAGGGCCCGGTTCGGGTTGGCATTCCCATCGACGATCTGTGCGCCGGCATGTTTCTCGCGCACGGCATCATGGTTGCGCTCTACGAACGGCAAAAATCCGGCGAAGGCCAGTGGGTGCATTCCTCACTGCTGCAGGCGCAGATCTTCATGCTCGATTTTCAGGCCGCACGCTGGCTCATCGATAAGGAAGTACCGCCACAGGCGGGTAACAACCATCCGACTACGATGCCGCAGGGTGTCTACGAAACCAGCGACGGCCATATCAATATCGCCGCGGCGGGACAGGTGATCTTCGGCCGCCTCTGCAAGGCGCTTGGCACCGAAGCGTGGATCGACGATCCGGATTATGCGACACCGGACGGACGCTCGAAAAACCGAGACGCTCTGAATGCATTGATTGCCGAACACACAAAAAAGAAGAGCAGCGCACACTGGATCGAACTGCTCGCCGAGGCCAGCGTGCCGTGCGGCCCGATCTACAGCATCGATCAGGTCTTCGCCGACCCACATGTGCAACAGCTTGGCGTAACCGGCACATCGGAATCCGCGGCGCTGGGACCGCTGGAAATCAACGCGCAACCCGTGGTGCTGACCCGAACGCCAAGCAGCATCGCAATGGCCGCACCGGAAAAGGGCGAGCATAGCGACGAAGTGTTGGAACGGTTTGGCTATAGCGCGGAAGAGATCGCCGACTTCCGGAGCCGCAACGTCGTTTAGGCCGCCGGATAATGGGGGCTGAAGAATGGCAGACGACCTAACAGACATCGAAGCGAAGATCGCGGAACTCGAAGAACGGCGGCGCAAGGCGCTGGCGATGGGCGGCGAGAAAAAGCTCGCGCGGCGGCGCAATACAGGCGAACTGAACGCCCGCGAGCGGATCGATCATCTGGTCGACAAAGACAGTTTCTTCGAAACCGGCTTGCTTGGCACCTCCGGCGTCTATCCAGAAGACCATGACGCGACACCGACGGATGGCAAGATCACTGGCTACGCCAAAATCGGCGGCCGGGATATCTCGCTCGTCGTCAACGACTTTACCGTCAAGGGCTCGTCGACCAGTGCCACGAACAGCAAGAAGGTCGGACAGGTCAAGCGGACCGGCACGGAACGGGGCATGCCGATCGCCTTCGTCGGTGAGTCGACCGGCGCGCGACTGCCGGATGCGATGGGATCGCGCGGCATGGGCGCGCTGCTCGGCAACGACATCTCTCAGTTCCAGCGTATGCGCGACACGCCTTGGGTCGCGGCAGCGCTTGGCTTCTCCTTCGGCTCTTCCGCCTGGCTCGCCTGCTGCTCCGATTTCGCCGTCATGCGCCGCGGTTCCACCATGGCAGTGTCGAGTCCGCGCCTCGTCAGCCGTGCCATCGGGCAATCCGTCGACCTGGAAGAGCTTGGCGGCTGGAAACTGCACGCCGAGACTACCGGCCAGATCGACATGGTGGTCGATACGGATGAAGAAGCACTCGACGCGATCCGCACCTTCCTCAGCTACCTGCCGAGCCACAACAAGGAAGCACCGCCGGTGCGCGACGTCACACCCGGTTCCGGCGAGGGTATGGCGGATTTGCACAAGGTCCTGCCGGAAAAGCGCACTCAGGTCTACAACATGCGCAAGGTGCTTGAGGCCGTGTTCGACAAGGGCAGTCTCTTCGAGTTGAAAGCCCGGTTCGGCCGGCCTGCGATCACCGCGCTGGCCCGGCTCGACGGCAAGAGCGTCGGCGTCATCGCCAATAATCCGCAGCACCGCGGTGGCGCGCTCGACACACAGGCTTGCGAGAAGATCGTCGACTTTCTCGTGATGTGCGATTCCTTCAACATCCCCATCGTCCAGCTCGTCGATACGCCGGGCTTCGCCATTGGCACTGATGCGGAACGCATGCGCGCACCGGGCCGAATCATAAATTTCATGAACGCGATGACCCTTGTCTCCGTGCCCCGGATCGCGGTTATTTTGCGCAAGAGTTATGGCCGGGCCTATGTCTGCATGGGCGGTGGGAAACATTCCGATACGCTGGCGGCATGGCCGACCGGCGAGGTCAGCTTCATGGACCCGCGCTTCGCGACGATGATCGTGCATGGGCTAGAGGAAGGTGACGAGGGTTTCGAGGAAGCCTTTGCCGATGTGCAAAAGGATACCGAGATCTGGGACATGGCTTCGATCTACAGCGTGCACGATGTCATCAAGCCTTCGGAAACCCGCGACTTCCTGATCCGTATGCTCGACGTCCATCGACTGCGCATGACGAACGGTGTCGGCAAGCATCTGATGCGCACCTGGCCGACGAGCTACTAGGGAGGCGGTAAGTCCCCCTTCCCCCTCTCCTTGGGGTGAGGGGCGAACCGACAGACGACTGACAAGTACAGAAGCAATACTCACCCAAGCGAAACACGATGGGCGTCATTCACTCAACGAAGCCTCGGGTAAAAAAATCCTTTCTGCTTCTGGTATCGCAGTCCCCAAGTCCGTCGTCATTTCTCGCCCCGAAGAGGTTGCCGGCGCCTTCGCGACGCTGACGCCGCCTGTCGTCGTGAAAATCATGTCCCCCGACATCCTGCACAAGTCGGACGCCGGCGGTGTCATTGTAGGCTTGGATTCCGCGGAACAAACCGCCGAGGCCGTCCGCACCATGCTGGAAACACCAGCCATCCGCGATAGCACGCGCGACGGATTCCTGATCGAGGAAATGGCGCCACCGGGGCAGGAAATCGCTATCGGCGCGATCCACGATTCGCAATTCGGCCCCATGATCATGGTCGGACTGGGCGGCATTTTCGTCGAAGTGCTAGCCGACGTTGCCTTTCGGCTCTGCCCGATCACCGAGCGAGATGCGCGCGCAATGTTGGACGAGCTGCGAGGCCGTGCCTTGCTTTCCGGCACGCGGGGCGGGGAAGCTGTTTCCGAAGCCGCCATAATCGACGCATTGCTCCGCATCGGCGGGGAAGATGGGCTTCTGGCGACCCACGGCAGTGTCATCGAAGGACTCGATATCAATCCGTTGATCGTCTCGGCCGATGGCGCTGTCGCGGTCGATGCCCGCTTTATTCTCGCGGAAACCACGCCACAGGAAGCGAGCGCGCATCTCGATGATCCGCGCGCCATATTCAAACCCTTGTTCGAACCCGAGGCGATAGCGGTGGTCGGTGCTTCCGCATCCAGCGTGAGCATCGGCAATACTTTCATCGACCGGCTTCGGGAAACCGGGTTCCCTGGCGCCATCTATCCAATCCATCCCACCGCTGAAACGGTCGCCGACCTACCCGCCTACCCGTCGCTCGCCGAAACGCCGACACGGGTCGATTACGCCTATATTGCCGTGGCCGCCAATCGCATTCCCCCCATGCTGCGCAAGGCAAAAGGCCGTGTCCGGTTCGCGCAGGTCATCTCAGCCGGATTCGGGGAAGTCGCCGCGGGCGAAACGCTGCAAACGGAGTTGGTCGAAGCCGGACGTGAGGGTGGCTGTCGTGTCATCGGACCGAATTGTCTCGGATTGCATACGCCGCGCGGCCGCGTCTCGTTTGCAAAGAATGCGTCGATGACAGCCGGAAGCGTCGGCATCATTTCGCAAAGCGGCGGCCTCGGCACCGATATCATCCGCCGCGGACAGATCCGCGGCATCCAATACAGCGGCCTGCTGACCGTCGGCAACAGCGCCGATATCGGGCCGAACGATTTGCTTGAATTTTATCTCGCGGACCCCGCAACAAAGGTCATCGGCCTATATCTCGAAGACACCAAGGATGGACGGCGCTTCACGCAAATCCTCCGGCGTGCGGACAAGCCCGTCGTCATTCTCAAAGGTGGACGGACAAAGGCAGGCCAAGCCGCCGCCGCCTCACACACCGGCTCGCTTGCGGGCGACGACCGGGTGTGGGGTACGCTTGAGAAGCAGACCGGCTGCGTGTTGGTGGAAACCCTCGACGATTTCCTGGAGACCCTGCTCGCTTTCCAAATGCTCGGCGTGCGGTCGACGCGGCCAACGCAGCGGATCGTCCTGTTTGGCAATGGCGGCGGCACCAGCGTGCTGGCAACGGATTACTTCGCCCGGCTCGGCCTCGATATCGACCCCCTCGACGACACAACTGTGGCAACACTCGATGCCTTGAAGCTGCCGCCGGGCACCAGCGTGATAAACCCGATCGATACGCCCGTCATGACACTGCAGACAGACGAAGGTCGCATCGCCGAGAAAATTCTGGATACCATCTACGCATCGGACGAGGCCGACGCGGTCGTCATGCATCTCAATTTGGCATCGTTCCAAGGTCGCGGCCCGATCGACCCGCTCGACAACTTGATCCAGGCTGCCGTCCGGACACAAGAGCGCTATCCGGGCAAGGCTCATTTCATGCTGGTGCTGCGCTCCGACGGCGAAGCGGCTATCGACGACATCAAAAGGAAATACCGCATCCGCGCCAACGATGCCGGCATCCCGGTCTACGACGAGCTCGCCAACGCCGCCCGGGCGCTGGCGTCGATCCAGAAACTCGAACGGTTTCGGCACGGCGCGCGGAGGGGCTGAATTTCGCACCACGATCCCAAACGATTTCACCGCCGCGCACTACTTGATCGCGTGTAAATTATGATGACGCTATCGCCCCATATCACGAAAAAATTATCAATCTTGCCTATTATAGATCGAATTAATTCCTTTCAAATTGGGGATTTTGAAAACGTTCCCGTAAAGCGTCGGAATTCTTTACAACTCCGGCAAATCTCCAGAGGCGATATAACCGTTTGAAAAACATATGAAAAATACGATATGGCGATCCGTGAATCGACTTTCAGCAGCTTCTGGTGACGGATTTCTTTACAATTATTGCGTTTAAGTTTTTCAAAAATTACATATTATATTTATGAATCAATAAGTTAACTCCAAGGCATAAAACTTGCAGAAAGTAGCTTGTACTCTCGAATTGAGGGTCCTTGGCAGGGGTCGCCAATCTGGCGATACAGTTTTATGGGAGGAGTTACGTCCATGCGACGGAAGCTAACGCACAACTACATTCGTATTTTCGCCGGACTGGCCGGCGCACTCGTCTTCGCGCAAGCGAACGCAACAATCATTGGGATTGGCGAGGTGCAGCCGACGGCGCTCCTTGGCGTCAATCCAGGCAACGCCGACATCACCGGATCGTTCGCTGAAGTTAATAACGGATCACTCACGGTCAACGGTGGCAGCAGCCTCACAGCGGATGCCATTCTCGGTTCGAATTCTTCGCAAACGGCGGTCAGCAATTTCGAGTTCACCGGCAGCGGGACCATCGTCAGCCTCGTCGGTGTCGGCGGTCCCTTGGCCATGGGTATCCAGGGGCATTCGAACCTGACGGTCTCCGCCGGGGCAGTCGTGAATGCGACCAATTCGACCTCGAATATCTTCGGCCAGAATGCTGGAAGCAGTGCAAACATCACCATCACCGGCCAGAACACGAGCGTCAATTTTTTGAACAACCAATCTCTATCCGTCGGAGTGGGAAACAAGGAAATTTCCTCGACACCCGACGCAGCGACCACCGTAACCATGGAGATCCTCGATGGCGCCGTCCTGAATACCGGAAGAGGTATCATTGCTCAGCAAATTTTCGCGGCGGACCCCAATGATCTTCCGAGTGACATCACAGCCACTGTGACCGTCTCGGGACAAGGATCCGCCTGGAACATGGCCGACGGGAATGGCAGCTTCGCCGTCGGTCAAGGTCAAACCAATCTGGGTACGCTCAATATCGCGGACGGCGGCAATGTCAGCGTTACCGGGCCGAGCCCCTTCATGAACGCCGGCCTGTCCGGCGGCACCGGCGACGTCAATATAGACGGCGCCGGCTCGACGCTGACGTTGAGCGGGACAAGCGCGTTCCTCACTATCGGCAGAACTGGAACCGGTACGCTCGACATCACCAACGGCGGCAGCGTCATCATCGATGGTGCCGCAGACGGAACATTCCCCGGCTTTCAAGCCGGACGCGAAGCCAAAGGAACGATCAACGTTACGGGCTCGGACTCGACGATCCGGGTAATCGGGCCACAGGCCGGCTTCGCGAATATCGGCCGCAACAATGGCAGCGACGGCACTCTCAACATCATGGCCGGCGGCAAGGTGCTGCAGAATGCAGGTGCGGTGAACTTCATCGGCCGCAACGTCGGCGCGACGGGCGAGGTCAACGTCTCGGGCGCTGGATCGGAATACGACGGCGGCCGTTTCATCGGAGTCGGAATACAATTCAACGAAACTTCCTCCGGCGGCACGGGCACGATCAATGTCAGCGACAACGGTCTGGTGAAGGCGGAGCTAATGCGGCTCGGCGTCAATGGCTCGCTGAATGTCAAAAGCGGCGGTCAGGTCGTCGTAACCGAGGGTATCAATACGGGTTTCGACTTGGTACCCGCACCCGCCAACGGCCTCAGCGTTGTCACCGTTTCCGGCGCGGGATCGAAAATTTCTGCCGGAACGCCAGGGAATGGGTTTCTGTTTTTCGGGAACCATTCGGATGTGGATGTGAGTATTACCGACGGCGGCTCGATGGAAAATTTCCGCTTTCTCAACCTCGCGGCCGGCGGTAGCACCGGAAACATGGTCATTGACGGCGCCGGTTCGACCCTCAAATTGAATGGCGGGCCTCCGGGTGGCGGCCAGGGCGCGTTCATGACCATCGGCCGGGCCGGCACGGGCGTCCTCGACATAACCAATGGCGGCAAGGTCATCATCGACGGCGGCATCGACGGCACTTCTCCCGGATTTCAGCTCGGCCGAGACGAGAACACCAACGCCGACGGCACGATCAACGTGACCGGTCCGGGCTCCATGATCGAAGTCAAAGGCCCCAATCGGGGTTTCGTTTCCGTTGGCCGGAACAATACCACATCCGGGACACTCAACATCACAGCGGGCGGCAAGGTGCTGATGAACGATGGTGCGGTGACTTTCATCGGCCGTAACGCTGGTGCGACAGGGCGTGTGCTGGTTTCCGGTCCCGGTTCCGAATATGACGGCGGACGTTTCATCGGCATTGGCTTGCAGTCCGACGAAGTCACCTCCGGCGGCGACGGCATGCTCACGGTCGAAAATAACGGCCTCGTCAAAGCCGGCACCATCGGCATCGGCGCCAACGGTGTGCTGAAAGGTGCGGGCGGTGTCATCGACGCAAATGTGGTTGCCTTCGACGGCGGCACCGTCGCACCCGGGAGTTCGCCCGGGGACATGGGCATCCTCGGCAATTTCGACCTGCGCAATGGCGGCGTGCTGGAAGTCGAAATCGGTGGCGTTGGTCTGGGTGAATTCGACCGCCTGTTTCTCGGCGGCAGCGTACTGGTCGACGACACCACGTCGATCGTCTTCTCCTTCATCGACGGCGCCGCGAACAATCCGGAACTGCTTGTCACCGACTTTGTCGATATCAACGCCTTCTTCTTCGATATCGATCCGTTGAATTTTGATATCAACGACCCGACGGCGAACGCGGTGGCCTTCGATCCTTCGCTGTGGATACCGGCGCAATTCTCCGCCAGGGGGAACGGGTTCGATCTCGAGGTTCTCGTCGACTCGGACGGAGTCTTCGCCTTCCGCAATGGCGTCCCGGTTCCAGAACCGGGAACGCTCGCGCTATTCGCCATCGGCCTCGCCGGAGTCGGCGCAGCACGGCGGCGCAGATTGGCAGCTTGAACGCAAACGATCCGAAAGGCGGGGGTCACCTTCGCCTTTCGGATTAGGGGGTGTTTTTCCACCAGTTGTCGAATTCAGGACCTAATGGTTCCAACCGCACGCCCTTGCGCAGCTTCTGATACGGGTATTGTTTGGAGTCCGCGATGTGCCCGCCCGGCGCAATCGCGATCAGGACTTTCTCGGCGATCGGCTCGAAATCGGCCCGAAAATGGCAGGTGCTTTTCAGTGCCAGGATTTTCTGATCGCTCGGCTCGACGCCGAGATGGCGGAAAATATCCTGGTCGTAGGCCTGCATCCGCTTGCTCGCCACGACGACGCTAACGCCGTCGATGACGAGCAACGCGGTCGGGCCGATATCGACGGTCCGGCCACGAATGCACGGCCCCGTACAGGTGAACTTGCCATCGCCAAGCTTAGCGACATGGAACGTCGCTTCGAACGGCTCCACACCCTCCGGACCCGACTTGCCGCCAAGTGCGATGCTGATCTCCACCCCTTCCCCCGCTTCATGAGCCGCCGCCGCCGCTTCCGGATCTGCCATCACGCCGAGAACCGCGTCCTGAGCCTTGCCTTCGACCAACGCCTTCAGCAGTCCGGTCGTATCGCCGGTACCGCCACAACCCGGATTGTCCTGCGTATCCGCCAGCACTACGGGACGCGACGCTGATGCCGCGATTGCCTTTGCCTCGCCCACTGCACTCTCCGGCGTAAACAGCGGCTCCGAGAATTCCGCCTCCCGGGCTTCGATCTCCGCCACCAGTTTTGCCGCCGCGGCATCGACCGCATCCCGGTCATAACCATGGGCCACGACACTCGGTCCACACTCGGCTAGATCGGACGGCGGGAAGCCGGCGCCGTAACTGAGGTTCAACACCTCTCCGCCCTCGCCCGCCACCGACGACGCCACGATATCCGCCGAGGGCGACACCATCGTGCACTGAAAATTCAGGGGGATCAGGAACGGCAGCTTCACAAACTTGCGCGCTGTCGGTTGTCCGCGCTCCAAGACCGTGGACAAAATATGCGCGGCGCGTTGCCCGGTCTCGGCGCGGTCGATGTGTGGATAGGTCAGGTAGATCGCCATTCCATCGCAGTTCTCGACAATCGCTTCCGTCAAATTGACGTGATAGTCGAGGCTGATGACAATTGGGGTATCGGGGCCGACAGCGGCGCGCACCCGACGCAACAGCTCACCCTCGCCATCTTCGAAATCCTCCGTCACCATCGCGCCGTGCAGATCGAGATAGATCGCGTCGACTGGCATCGACTGGGACAGCCCGCCGACGAGTTCACCGGCGATCCGCTCGTAAGCGTCCCGGGTCACAATGCCGCCGGCCCCGCCACTGGTCCACAGCAACGGGACAAGCTCGTGCGATGCCGCCATCTCGTCCAGAAAGCCGGACATCGCAAAACTGACACCGGCCAACCAATCGATGACATCCGAACCACGGCATAGCGGCGGCCGGTCGCGGTGTGCTGCAAAATAGGCAAAGTCCGTCGCCGGCTCAACGAAGCAGTTGGTCTCATGCTGAAAACCACCGATTGCAATCCGGGCCATGCGTCGAACCTCTACCAGCCAAGCGCATAGCTTGGGCGGCGCGGGTCGCCACCGGCGCTGCGCAGGCCGGTTTCCGGATCGACCTGCACGGCGCAAACACCGCCGGCTCGGAAGATCCAGTCGGGCCACCATTCGATCCTGTGACCGAGAGCGGCCAGGACGTCGCCTGTTTCCACCGGGATGCGCGCTTCGAGATTGAGCCGGCCGGGATAATAGTCGTGCGGCTCGAACGATCCCGGGAAACTGTAGGTCGCGAACCGCGGCGCCTCGATCGCTTCCTGCACATCCATGCCGAACACGACGTGGTTGAGCAGAACCTGCAGCGTTGCCTGGGGCTGCACATCCGAACCCGGCGTCGCCCACACCATGTAAGGCTCGCCATCCTTCAGCGCCATCATCGGGTTCGAAGAAAGGCGTGACCGTTTCCCCGGTGCGAGGCACGCGGCATGTCCCTTCACGGCCCACGACTGGGAGCCGCGTGACGACGGGCAAACACCGGTGCCGGGAATAACCGGCGTATCGCGCGGTATGTCGCTCGGTGTCGCCACGAACGCATTACCATCCGCATCGACGACACAGACTGCACTGGTGTCGCCAGCCGGCGGATCGGGGTTGAGCGACGGCGCGAACAGATGGCCACCTTCCATAGTCGGCGCCCCTGTTCGCGGATCTCCCGCAGGTGGCAGTTCCGGCCATGCCTTCTCGTTGTCGATAAGGGCGCGGCGGCCCTCCAGATAGGCCGGGTCAAACAGGCCATCCAACGGGACATCGACGAAGGCCGGGTCGCCGCAATGCCGATCTCGATCTGCAAAGGCGAGCTTCATCGACTCGGCGATAGTATGGATATAAGCAGGCGAATTGTGCCCCATCGCTTCGAGATCGAAACCGTCCGCCAGCATCAACGCTTGAGTCAAAACCGGACCGCTTGCGCATGGTCCGAAACCAAATACGTCGAGCCCGCGGAATGGCACACGAATGGGAGGCTCCAGCCGCGGACGATGCGCTGCCATATCCTCCATCGTGAGGAACCCGTCATTCTCGCGGTGATAGTCGGTGATCGTTTTGGCAATGTCGCCCTTATAGAAAGCATCGTAGGCGGCCCGGATACCCGCTTCTCGGCCTTCACCGTCCCGGGCAGCGGCTTCGTCGGCCATGTATTGCAAGGTTTTCGCCAGATCGGGCTGCTTGAAGATTTCCCCGACCCGCGGCGGCCTATCGTTCGGCAAATATACCGCAACGCTCGACGGCCAGCGGCGAAGCGATGCTTCGTCGGACGTTATATTATTCACCATTTGCGGATACATCGGGAAACCCTCGCGGGCAAAGCGGATCGCCGCAGCAACCACGTCTCCGAACCGCATCGTACCGTAGCGTTCCAACGCAAACAGCCAGGATCCCGGCGCACCCGGCGTCAGTGTCCGCTGGATGCCCTCGGGAATGTGCTGATTGTTGCCTTCAATGAACAGTTCCGGCCGAACCGACTTTGGCCAGGTTCCGACGCCGTCGATGGTCAAAACCGTATCCGATCCGGCTAGCCGGATCATGATCGGCGCGATCCCGGCAATATTCACGAACTCGCTTTGCAGAACGCCGATCGCAAGTCCCGCCGTAACGCCGGCGTCGATCGCATTACCGCCATTATTCAGGATGTCGAATCCTGCTTGGCTCGCGAAATAATGCCCCGTCGCGATCGCATGCCGGGCTCCCATGATTACAGGCCGGTGTGCGTCCATGGTCTCGTTCTCCACCGTTGGCAATATTCGTCCTTAGTAGGCTGCGTCGTGGGTGACATCTGGTCAAGTAGCGCTTTGAAACTGGTAAGGGGGTGTTACGGCGACGAGCGCGCACTTAGATCGTCTGGCATTTGCTGCGACAAGTTTTCGCATTTGCTGCAAAACTGGCAAGATTCGCCTATAATGCGATCAACAGCACATCAAACACTAGAAATAGGCTTCCTCGTGTCTAACATAGAGACAACAGCAACACTCGTCGGAGAACTCCTCCGTCGACGCGGCGAGACCATTTCGGTCGCTGAATCTTCGTCGGGCGGGCTCGTTTCAGCCGCTTTATTGGCGGTACCGGGAGCGTCCGCGTACTTTTTAGGTGGCGCGGTGGTTTATACACGGCCCGCCAAAACTGAATTGCTGTCTATTCCCGATACCGTACTGGATGAGTTTCGCTCGGCTTCCGAACCGCACGCGCTCGTGCTGGCACGCACCGCGCGCGAAAGATTAGGCGCCGATTGGGGACTCGCAGAAACCGGTGCTGCAGGCCCAACCGGCAACCGTTACGGCGATGCCGCCGGCCATGTCTGCATCGCGATCGCCGGCCCGGCGACCGAAATAGTAAGAACAATAGAAACCGGAGATTCGGACCGGGCAGCGAATATGCAAAAATTCACCGCAGCGGCGTTGGCGCTTGCACAAGAGATAATTGAGGACGCCTGATTTATTAGCCTTGCGGCTTATCGATTTATTTATATTAACCATTTTCAATAGTAGGTTGAAGCGCCAGTAAAAGTTATTCTTGTTCGGAACATAACGTGTTCCTTCATTTAGTAAGCCGGCCATATGGCAGATTTTGAGCACAAACTGAGAAACTTCTTCATTGCAATGGTGTTTGCATTGACGGTGTTAGGAGCCGCAAGCAGCGGATTCGTTGCACCGGCGAGAGCGACCGCCATTGGTGATTCAAAATCCGCCTTGCCGGATAATAGTGGAGACCGGCACGAACCAACCGCAAACGAACCTGAATCGCCTCTTCCAGAGGAACGGGGAACGAACGGCGCCGCAACGGATTTCGAAAACTTTCCGACCTCGGCGACCCGGGATCTTTCGGAGCCAAATGACGAATTCATTGACGAGGCAGATACGATACTGGCAAGCATCACCGATATCGCTCCAATACCGGATTTTGCCGATGCATTGACGGCATTGGATTGGGTCCGGCGATGGGCTGATACGGGCTATTGGCTTGAAATCGATCAATGGACAGACTTCAAGGCTGTTGCGATCGCCGGCTACTCACCCGAAATTCGATACTGGCTTGGCCGCGACAGCTGGTCGTCCGTTAGTTCGGCCGGGGCCGGCATCGGTACACACAGTCCTGCCTCGAATAATATCTCAACAATGCAACACCGCATGGCGGTTCATAACCTGCGCGTGAATAAGCATGGCAGAGCGCTCGATGATAAAGGAGTTGGACCGAAGAAACGCGATGCAATGCATGATCAGTCGGCAACGATGACGATTAGAAAGCTAGCGGGCTCCATGATCAGGAAGATGGCAGAGCAGCCGATGTTTTACGTTATTTTTGCGTGCGGATTCGGTCTACTATTCTGGGCGTTGCGGCAGCAAAAACGAACGCTGCAGAAGCAGGAACCGACACGGCGGAGGCGCACGCATCGCTCGCGGAAGCGTACATAACTCATCAAAGTTTCATATTTAATCAATATTAGCCAACAGCGTTAACCGGTTCGTCTAGAATTGTTTGCTAAACTCCTTGGCAGGCGCTTGGACGCGCATTAAGAAGCTTTCCCTTCATATGCTGAAAATTCTTACCTTCTCGACGCTGTTCCCGAATGCGGCTCAACCGGTTCACGGTGTATTCGTCGAGAACAGATTGCGCCATTTGCTTGCCGATGGCGGTGTGCAGGCTCACGTCGTCGCGCCCGTGCCTTGGTTCCCCCTACGGTCGCCGATTTTCGGCCACTATGCCGATTTTGCCAAAGTCCCGAAAATAGAACACCGGCACGGGCTGACGATCCATCACCCGCGCTTTCCGCTGATTCCGAAAATCGGGACCAATCTGGCACCGCTTTGCATTTACGCGTTCGTCAAACCATTCATCGCCGGGCTGATACGAGACGGGCTCGAATTCGACTTGATCGACTCGCATTATTTCTATCCCGACGGCGTCGCCGCGGCGATGCTCGGCAGGGCATTTGGAAAGCCTGTCACAATTACGGCGCGCGGTACCGATCTGAACCTGCTGCCGGAATACCCCATCCCCCGGCGTCAGATCAAATGGGCGGCGGACAAGGCCCAGGGTCTAATCACCGTCTGCCAGGCGCTAAAAGACGAACTCGTCGATCTCGAAGTCCCACCCGACAAGGTCCGCGTGCTGCGCAACGGTGTCGATCTGGAGATGTTCAAGCCCGTCGAGCGCGCACCGGCGCGCGACCGTCTCGGCCTGACCGGCCGCACCCTGCTGTCGGTCGGTCTTCTGATCGAGCGCAAGGGCCACAACCTGATCATCGAGGCGCTGCCGAAACTTCCCGACACCACGTTACTGATCGCCGGTGACGGCCCCGAACGTGCCGCCCTGGAACGTCTGGCGCGCGACCGCGGCGTCGCTGACCGCGTTCGGTTTCTGGGGCGCGTCGGTCATAACGATCTCGGCCAGATTTATGGCGCCGTCGACGCGCTGGTGCTGGCGTCGAGCCGCGAGGGTTGGGCGAACGTGCTGCTCGAGGCGATGGCCTGCGGCACGCCGGTGGTCGCGAGCAATGTGTGGGGCACGCCGGAAATTGTCGCCGAGCCAGCGGCGGGCGTCTTGATGGCGGAGCGGACGCCGGCAGCACTGGCCGATGCGGTCGAGCAATTGTTCGCCGCCCAGCCCGACCGGGCGGCAACACGGGCCTATGCGGAGCAATTCAGTTGGGAAGCCACGACCGCGGGACAAAAGGCGCTGTTCGACGACATTTTAGGACCGGTTAACTACCGGTAAAAAAAGGGCCGCGCCGATGAGGCGCGGCCTGAAGTCTGGTTTAGGGAGGAAACGCTAGAATGGGTGTAGGGGAGGCCTACAGCCATCTCGCGTTGCAACATGAAACCAAAGAATATGTTGCAATGCACAATATAAAGATACGGCTAGACGCTTTCAACTAGGTGATTGAAAAAAATCCCTGAATCTTTTTCAGCAGGCCGGTGGGAACTTCTCAACTACCCGGTTATTCCGCAGATGCGAAGGACGCGAGATCGTCCAGCCCGACCGGACCGCCGTCATACTCGGCCATCGCATCGATCAGGCAATCCCACAGATAGGGCGCGGACGCGCTGTCGGCCAGGATGTGGTAGGCCAGCGCGCCGCCGCGATCGTCGCGGATCAGGATCCCGTTCATCCGCGCGAGGGAGGTCTGCGCGATGGCGCCGTCCGCGAACCGGTGCGGCCGAAGGTCGACGCCGCACAGCTTGGCGAGGCAATCGGCGGCGCGGTCCCCGGCGAGCGTGAACCAGGCATGGCTATCGCGCCGCGGCATCGCGTAGCAGCCCGCACCGTGCAACGCGCCATAGGCGGCAAGCGGATCCCCCGTCCCCGTGGGGTCGCCGAGCAACAGCGCCTCGCTGTCGGCAAGCCGCGCCACCAGCCCGCCGCCCGGCATCGCCAGCGCCGTATTGTTCGCCTCGGGGACCGGCACCCCCACGGTCGCGAGCGCCGCCAGCGCCCCCGGCCCCTTGTAGCCGAGCCGCGGCAGCACCGAGAGATCGGCCAACCCGAGCGGACGCGGCGCGCCCGGCACCGTGGCCGCGACCGCACCGTCCGCGGCCTCGCGGAAGGTTGCCCCCGCCGCCACGAGCTTGCGATAGACGGGGCTGCGCCGCGTATGCTGGGCCGGGTCGGTCATCACAGCGCCTGCCGCTTGTTGTCGGGGTCGTAGAAGGGCAGCGCCACCACCGTCGCCTCGATCAGGCGCCCGCGCGGCCCCTTGATCGCAAGCCGCCCGTCTGGTTCGCCCATGTCCGGCGGCACGAAGGCGAGCCCGATCGGGCGGCCGAGGGTCGGCGAGCGCACGATCGAGGTGATCCGCCCGGCAATAACCCCATCGCGCAGCACGAGATGGCTTTCTTCCGGCAGCGCCGCCGTGTCTTCCGGCAGCACGAATCCGGCGAGCCGCCGCGTCATCGGCTGCTTCATCTGCATCTCGATGCCGCGCGCGCCGTTGAAATAGGGTTTGCGCTTGCCGAGCGCCCAGCCCATGTCGACCTCGTGCGGATGGGTCAGCGCGTCGCTGTCCTGGCCAATGATGATATGTCCCTTCTCGAGCCGCAGGATACGCTGCGCCTCGACGCCGAACGGCCGGATGCCGTCTTCCGCGCCGGCTTCCATCAGCGCGTCCCACAAGGCCTCGCCCATGCTCGACGGCACATGGATCTCCCAGCCGAGTTCGCCGACGAACCCGACCCGCAGCAGCCGCGCTGGAATGCCCGCGACCGTGCCTTCGCGCACGCCCATATAGGGGAAGCCCTCGGCCGACAAATCCAGATCGTCGCAGACCCGTTCCAGCACCTGCCGCGATTTCGGCCCCGCCAGGCTGACCGCGCTATAGGCCGCGGTCACGTTGCCGATATCGACATCGAGCCGCCACTGCACGTTGCGGAACAGCATCTCGCGATAGACCCCGTCCGCATTGCCCGTCGTCGCCGTGACGTAGAAATGGTCGTCCGCCAGCCGGCAAGCCACACCGTCATCGACGATGGTGCCGAGGTCGTTGCACATCAGCACGTAGCGCGAGCGCCCGACCGGCTGCTTCAGATAGCTCATCGTATAGATGCGGTTGAGGAACTCCGCCGCGTCCGGCCCGCGCACTTCCAGCCCGCCGAGCGTGGACACGTCCATCATGGCGACATTGCCGCGCACGGCGTTGACTTCCGCTTCGATGTTCGCCGCGCCGCCGTAACAGGCCGGCCGCAGCCACGCGCCGGCGATCAGCATCGACGCCCCCGCTTCCAGATGCCGCTCGTGCATGGCGGAGACGCGCACCGGGTGGAAATTCCGCCCCGCCAGCGCGCCGAGCGTTTCCGGAAAGGCCGGCGGCCGGTTGGTCGAGCCGCGCGCATCGGCCAGCAATCCGCCATTGGCTTCCTGGGTCAGCCGCACCGCGTTGCTGGCAGTCTGCCGCCCCTGGCTCGGCCCCATGCCGACCGTGGAGAAGCGCTTGACCAGCTCGATATCCTCGAACCCGTCCGCGACCGCGTTGCGGATATCGGCAATCGTCAGATCCTCGTCGAAATCGACGAATTCCTTACCGTCCGGATGGGGGAAGATCGGCCAGTGATGGTTCGGCGACGGTGTCGCCGGAATGTCGCCTCCACCCGCGCCGTCTTCGAGCGCCGCGTCCAGATCCCAGACGCCGTTGACCGCGCCCGCGACGCGCATCCCCGGCGGCGTTTCGCGCACCGTGAAGCCGTGCCAGGAGTCGTCATAGAGGACGGGCGCACCCGCATGCGCCGGCAAGGCCGATGACGGCGCCCAGCCGACCGACAGGCACAGCAGGTCGCATTCGATAAGGCGGTCCTGACCGGCATTGTCCGCGACCATGACAGCCCCGACCGACAGACCGCCCTCCGTCGGCAGCGCCTCGCGCAGCGCGCCGCCGCTCACGATCTCGATGCCCTTCTCGGAGGCCGCCCGGGCCAGCGGTCCCATCCCGGACCTAGCGCTGATATCGACGATTGCCGCGACATCGACCCCGGCGTCGAGCAGATCGAGCGCGACGCCATAGCCGTCTTCGTTCGCTGTCGCGACGACCGCGCGGATACCGGGCCGGACGCCATAGAGCCGGATCAACCGCTGCGCCGCCGACCCGAACATGATGCCCGGCAGGTCGTTGTTGCGGAACACCGCCGGCTGCTCCAGCGCGCCGGTCGCAACGACCACATCCGTGGCGCGCAGCTTGAACATCCGGTTGCCTTGTAGGATCGGCAGGTAGTTGTCGGCGAACCAGCCGGTGCAGGTGGCGTCCGTCATCACCCGGATCTTCGGATGCACCAGCGCCTGGGCGACCAGGCTCCTCGCCGTGTCGATGCCCCGCATCCTCTCGGCATCGAAGCGCGCATGGTTGAGCGACCCGCCGAGCACCGGCTGCCGCTCGACCAGGACGGTTTCGTCGCCTCTTTCTGCCGCCGCCAGGGCTGCCGACAGGCCGGCCGCGCCGCCGCCGATCACCACAGTATCGGCGAACAGGTATTGCTTGTCGTAATATCCGTGCTTTGCGTCGAGCGACACGCGGCCGAGCCCCGCCATGCGTCGCACGAGCTTCTCCCACAGCGGCCAGATACCGCGCGGGCGAAACAAAGCGCGATAATAGAAGCCGACCGGCAGGAACTTGGCGATGCGCTCGATCCAGCGCCCGTTATCGCCGATCAGACTGCCGCTGTAATGCTGCCCCATGACGTTCATGCCCTCGCGGATCGGCACCACGTCCGCCAGCAGGTTGGGCGTACTGTCGATGGTCACGAACGTATTGGCATCGTCCCCCGTCATGGTCAATATGCCGCGCGGCCGGTGATATTTGAACGACCGCCCGAGCAGAATCACGTCGTTTGCGGCCAAGGCACTGGCGACCGTGTCGCCATCGAAGCCGGTATAGCGGCGGCCCTCGAAGGAGAAGGCGATGGAGGTGCCGCGGTCGATCCGCGACCCGTGCGGTGGGAGGAGACGCATTAGGGCGCGCTTTCCTGAACGTTCGCAGCGATCGCGCAGGAGGTGCGGCCTCTACAAACAAAAGCCGTCATCCCTGACAAGCGGCGCAGCCGCGCAGATCGGGGATCCATCTTGATGCCGGACGCGGTTGCACCTTGGATCCCGGATCGGCGGCGCAATGCGCCTGTTCCCCGATCAAGTCGGGGACGATGACACGGAAAAGTCTTTGATAGCGAAAGATGCGTCACTTCCCGCCCTCGTCCTTCGCCGCCGCATAATCGAACCGCGCCTTGAACACCTCACCCGCCGGATAAGTGCGCAGGATCTCATCCGTCACCGTGTTGCGCTCCGCAATGAACCAGTATGACGTCGGCGTATGAAACCACCACTCCCGCACCACCCCCGCCGTGTTGTTCGAAAAGATGACATGCTCCGCCCAGGAAGTGTCATCGCAGTCGGCGGGATCGCGCAGCTCGGCGACTTCGCCGGCGCAGGCGAACTCGGAGATATTGCGTGGGCCGTTCAGGGGGCAGGGCATGAGTTTCATGGGGCGGTGCTCCCCTGGCGATTGCCACTTGGTCGCCCAATCCACCGCCGTCGTGTCATCCCGGACAAGGCGCATTGCGCCGCAGATCCGGGATCCAAGCTGCAACCGCGCCCTACATAGACATGGATCCCCGATCTGCGTGGCTGCGCCACTTGCCGGGGATGACAGGTTGGGGAATTTGAGAGCGGGTCGGAACCTAACAGTCGATGAAACACATTCACCCCCTAATGACTCGCCGCCGTAGCACCCATCTCGTTCGCCAGCGCGAAACTCCGGAACCGGTCGAGCCGAAACGGCTGCAGAATATCCGGCACCTTGCCCGCCGCTACCGTCTCCGCCATGCGCTTGCCGGTCACCGGGGTCGCCTTGAAGCCCCAGGTGCCCCAGCCGGCGTCGAGCCAGTAATTCTGCACCGGGCTTTCGCCCATGATCGGGCTGTAGTCGGGGGTCATGTCGGTCATCCCCGCCCATTGCCGCATCAGTTTCACCTCGGCCAGGAACGGGAACAATTCCAAGGTGTCGGCGATCAGCGATTCCTTCAGGTCGAGGGTCGAGCGCGTCGAGTAGAGCTCGTAGGGATCGGAGCCGCCGCCGATCACCAGCTCGCCGCGCGCCGTCTGCGAGACATAGGTGTGCAGGGCGGTGGAACTAATCATCGGATCGAGGAATGGTTTCAGCGGCACGGTCACCATCGCCTGCAAGGGATAGGTGCGGATCGGCAGGCGGAAGCCCGCCATTTTGGCCACGACCGAACTCATTCCCGCCACGGCCTGCACCACCTGCCCGCAGCGCACGGTGCCGCGCGTGGTTTCGACGCCGACGGCCTTGCCGTTTTCGACAGTGACGCCGGTGACCTCGGTCTTCTGATGGATTTCCACCCCCGCCCGCGACGCGCCCATGGCGTAGCCCCAGGCCATCGCATCGTGCCGCCCGGTGCCGCCATCCTCATGCCACAGCCCGCCCTGGATCGGATAGCGCGCCTCCGGATCGAGCGTCATGCAGGGCACGATCTCGGCGATCTGTTTCAGATCTACCATCTTCGTCCGCGCGCCGAGATGCGTGCCGACCTCCGCCCGCTCGCGGAAGGTGCGCACGGTGGCGTCGGTATGCGCCAGGGTCAGCTGACCGCGCTGGGTGTAGAGCAAATTGATGCCGAGATCGTTCGCCAGCCCGGTCCAGATATCGACCGATTCCTTATAGAACCGCACCGCCTCTGGCGTGATGTAATTGGAGCGGATCACCGCCGTATTGCGCGCCGTATTCCCGCCGCCGATATATCCCTTGTCAAGCACCGCGACATTGGTGATGCCATGCACCGTCGACAGGTAATACGCCGTCGCCAGCCCATGCCCCCCGGCGCCGATAATCACGACATCATAAGACGGCTTCAACTCCGGCGTTTTCGGCAGGATCGGATTGGCAGGATAGGTTTTCGCGAACCCGTATTTGAGCAGACCGAACGGCATGCGGCGACCGTAGAGGGGGATGGCGGGCGGCGCAATATGTGTCAGCGATCTATCCGGTTGCTCATACGTCTAGGGTGTGTGGGGCAGCGCCGCGAACGCGAGTAAAAGAGTGTTCAGAGTTGCGACGCAACACATGAAACAGGTGAGGCCTTTCTAAAACCGAAATTAAGCTGCATTTACAACCTATAATGCATGTGATTAAATAATGTGCGTAATTCTACAGGAATTAAGATTCAAGCATCGCGTTGAAGCCATGACCATATTCAATGTGGCCGAATATATGGAGAATCCTGACCTGAAACTGAGGGACCTCGGAATGGCTAACAAAAATTGGGTAATAGCCGTGCTGGCTGTCATCTTATCTACACAATTGTTGGAACCGCTCACCCCCACACTCTACAGCCAACACGTCCATCAATCCGAAACTGAAATAGTTATCGAACATGGTGGCACACGCGGATGTCACGAGGATGGGTCCGGTGGATATCATTGTCACTAGGTCAGCCGTTTCGGCGGTGCAGCAATTCATCAGTAAAGCGTGCAGCAAGATGTTAACCGCATTACTGGTCGCAACCTTAAGTCTTATAGTTTCAGTCTCAGCGAGTGCGGTCGACTACTCCGTTGGCATCGTCATCGAGGGAGCCTTTTTGCTAAGCGACATCCCCAACGTCAAACGGGAAAATAGATACGTATATGGGTTGGTCGGATATCTACCTGTCGGTACACGCGTATATCTCAACGGCGAAACCGAAGAAGTTACCAATCTGTCCGAAGGAGGACGGGACACTTACTTTCACGTATTTTCCAGTATCGGGATCAAGGGACTCATACGCCAGGATCGATTTCAAAAGGTGGACGGCAATCGGATCGCTGTAGCAGTCAGCAGTTACGAAGTCGCCCTGCACAATCCCGATCCCGCTACGGACCCTGATCCTGCCAAAGGCAAATTCAAAAAGATGGGCACGATTGGACGTTACGGTGGCAACTACCTCGAAATAACCGATGACGGTGATGAAATTTTTTATAAAGCTATCCTCCACCGTTCGCATCCGACCGCGAATCTCAAAAAATCGGAAAAAGTTCGTTTATGGAAGGAACTAGTGAATCAGGGCGCGGTAATCTTGGTCAATCCAGAAAAATTTTCAGAAACGAATTTACCAGCTCCCTTATGGTCTAAATATGATGTCGTTGAAAAAGAATCGGTGGAAGTACTCGTCGAAAAAGTCAAAGAAAAATTTGGCGATAACCTCGATAAGGTTCGAGAGTGGTTAGGAGATTCTGACAATTTTCAATGTTTATTGAAAGCGGATGGAAGTGCCCAGCTCGGGTTTAATGTTTTTGGCACAGGGCTATCGTTCAAAATGGCTGTAGCATTCAAAGATCAAGACCATATGTTCCGATTCGGAATGAGAACGTTGCGCACCGGCCCCAACAGAGTCAAATACACATTTCTCAAAAACGTCAAATGTGACGGTGCCACACCAGAGAGATTGCATCAACTTACCATACAGAAAGGCCTCTATGACTCGGCACAGCGCGAGTTCATCCGTTTAAAATATTTTGTACCAAAGCTCCAATCGAAATGGATTACGTCTCTCGCGGGAAAAGAAATTCCGTTCAGGATGATCCATATCCAGAATGAGCCTGGTTATGCTGTAGCTCTCCGTCGTCTAGATAAATTTGTATCGGCGGGAAATAGTTTCTTGGCCAAGATTCTCGCAGAGCAAAAAGAAATATTTCTGAATTTAATCTTACGAGAAATCAGCTATTTTGAACCAAAAGATATTTTGCTCAAACGACAGCCAAACTTAGCAAGTAGATAACAAGACACACAATAAGCCGGCTCTATCAATCGCGGAATTGAATGTAATTAGCTCAGGTCTTGCGATACGACAAATCCGCCGACGTTAGATTGGCCGAGTATGCATTGTTCCCTACTGCAAGGCTATAGGACGCGCCAGCGAATTCGATCCGCAAAGACCGAGCGATGCAGTCACGTCAACAATAAATATTTAAGATTGCAAATTGCTGGGATCAGGTATTGCAATCTTGCACATTGGGAGGTGCTGTCGAGTTATCCAAAATTGTAGGATTGCAAGACCTGACCCAAACCTGTGTATTCACAATTCTAGACCTGTCCTCACCCACATCATTTTATCAGGAAATCAATATCAAGATCCCTAAATGATAGAAAATTCCAATCACAAAGAGTCGAAATACTACGTACGAATTCTGTCCCCCCGCGGAGTCTATCCAGATGAATCGGTTTTTTTTGACGATGCTGCTTACGTAAAAGGTCGTGACATTTCTTTTTCCGTATGTAGATGCAATAAAAATCAAAAAGATTATGAAAACAAATCTTACAGCGAGGTGGAGTGGCTAAAGCCAACTGAAGCCCGTTTATACGGAAGCCTTATGTTAGCCGTAGATAGAGACGTTAGTTATTGCGCGTTTTATCCTTACCCGCATCTGGAAATGTTAACTTACAATTCCGACATGCCCTATCGAACTTGGTTATTGAAAGCTGTTAAACCCTACCTTCAAAGGAAATATTCTGATCCAGATGTTTTACATCCTGGATACTCACTGCCAGAACGGAATTTATATAGATGGTCCTTTGACATTTTACCTCCACCAATGTTTGGAGGGCCTGATTACGAATTCCGAGATCACGGAATAGATTACAAACTATCTAAAAATATATTTTGCAATATCAACACACATGATGACCTTATGATACGGGGAATTACTACGTTGATAAAATCTGCTATGTTGCATTTTCACTATCAGTTTTTTGAGTCTGCCATACATTCTTTATTTATTTCTATGGAAGTCTCTTTTAGGTTGGTAGTAAGGACACTTAAGGAAAAAGGCATACTTGAACCGACATCGAAGGATGCCATGGCATATATTCATGATTCATTCAACGATGTATACCGAATAGAGCACTATTTTGAAGAATATTATGAAAATCGCGTAACTACATTTCATCCGGAAAGCAGATTTGGAATCTTTCCACATGCCCCGCTACAAGCAGATGATTATTATTTCCTTTTTAATGATCTATTGGAGATCTATGCCTTCTTAATTTGCGGTTACATTCACCCAAAATACAATAATCTCTAAAAGAAGAAACATCGAAACCTTGAAGGGCCGGGTCCCGCAGCCGCATATCGTTCGGCAACAAAACCCGGCCCCTCCTTTTCGCAAATTCTCGTCAGGAACGCTTACTTCATCTTCTTCTTGAAGTACTTGCCGGCCTCGTCCTTGAGCCCCTTGGCGGGGGTAAAGCGCGGCTGCAGGGTGGCGGGCTTGGCCTTGAAGGTGGCCGGCTCGCCGGTAAAGGGGTTGGTGCCCTTGCGCGCCTTGGTGGCGGGCTTGTAGCGCATCTTGATGCGGCCGAGATGGCCGAGCGGGACACTGCCCGGGGTCTTCTTCTTGGTGTCCTTGAGGGCCAGGTCGGAAACCACGGGCCACAGGGATTCAAGGAGCCTGCTCGCGTCCTTGCGGCTAAAATTCCGGTCCCAATCGTCGCTGAATTCCTTGGTCAGAACCGCGGAATAGGCGTCGGCAAGTTGAGTCTTCGTCACAGTCATGGCTTTTCCTTCGTGCGTTATCTCGGAAGATCGTTGATAGGCGTCAAACATCGCAGGGATGCGAGGCCGCGCGACCCTATACCCGTAGTGGTAAATCAAAAGTAAACATCGCTCGGGCCGGTCGTCTTGGGCATACAGAAGCCGTCATCCCGGACCAGGCGCGTAGCGCCGCCGATCCGGGATCCAGGGGAACGCCGCGCTTGGCATCGACATGGACCCCCGATCAAGCCGGGGGTGACGGGACGGGAAGTCGGCTACGAACATTTCCGATTGCCCTATCCTTGCGGGGGAGGGCAAGGTCGGAGGCATCGACCGCCGTTTCACAGCAGTCGCTCCTGGCGTGATCCTCGTTGTTAGCGGGCAGACCCAGGTACAAAATACCGGTATAGTCGGCATGCTACGATTCCATCCTTTCTCCACGCGGAGGACCGGTCGCATGAAGTATCGGAAATCGGACGCCAAGGACTATGCACGCGCGAACATGAAGGGGCTGTGGGCGGCGAATCTGACGCCGTTCGGGCCGGACGGGGCGCTCGACGAAGAGGGGTTCCGGCGCAATTTGCGGCACTGGATCGACGACCTCGGGCTGGGCGGGCTGTTTATCGCCGGCAAGCAGGCGGAGTTCTTCTCGATGTCGCTGGAGGAACGCAAGCGCCTGCTCGAAATCGCCGTCGACGAGGCGGGGGACAGCTGCGGGACGATGATGTCCTGTTCGGACGAGAACCTGGACACGGTGCTGGAGCTGGCGGACCACGCCCAGGGTGCGGGCGCCGACTACATCATCGTGCACAGCCCGCCGCTCTATTTCCACAAATCGGTCGACGAAGTTCTCTACGAGTATTACCGCCATATCTGCGCGCAGGTGGAGATCGGCGTCGCCATCTGGCACCAGCCCGACTACGGCTATGTCATGGGGCCGGAGGTCTGCGCACGCATCGCCGAGCTACCGAATATCGTCGCGATCAAATACAGCGTCGCGCGCGACCTCTATACCGAACTGACGCGCATGGCGGGGGACAAGCTGATCGTCAGCACCTCGGCGGAGGACCAGTGGCTGGAGAATATCGTCGAGCTCGGCTGGCAGGTCTATCTCTGCTCGACCCCGCCCTTCCTCATGCAGACGAAACACGACCGGCGCATGCAGGAATACACGGATTTGGCTATGCAAGGCGACGTCGAACGGGCGCGCCGGGTGCGCGACAGTCTGGCGCCGGTGCGCGCCGCATTGCGCGACACGCGGCCGGACGACAAGCCGGCGGCGCATCAGAAATACTGGCAGGATCTGCTCGGTCAGACTGGCGGGACGGTGCGGCGGCCGCTGCTCGAACTCAGCGACGCGGAGAAGGCGGCGACCAAGGCCGCGTTCGAAACCTGCGGCTTGGCACGCGCCAAGGACGACGCGGCATAACCTGCCGGCGCTCGGTTGTCGGGTCGTGGCGAACATCCTAAGTTTGCCTGATCTTGCGCGACGGCGCGAGGACATCCAAGCATCCAACCGGGGGACAGTTTCTTGAAAGCATTGGTGATCGGCGGCACGGGGCCGACCGGGCCTTATCTGGTGAACGGGTTGATCGCGCAGGGATACGACGTGTCCATCATGCATCGCGGCACCCATGACAGCGACGAGATCCCGGCGTCGGTGCCGCGCATCATCGGCGACCCGCATTTCCGCGAGACTCTGAAAGAGGCGCTGGAGGGACTGCGGTTCGATCTGATCATCGCGACGTATGGGCGCATCCGCTACGTGGCGGAGATCGCCGGCGATCATTGCGAGCGGCTGATCACCGTCGGCGGCGCGCCCTGCTATCGCGGCGTGCTGCAACCCGAAACCCTGTTTCCCGCCGGGCTGCAGATCCCGTTGCCGGAGGACGCGCCCAAGGTGCCCAACGAAGAAGAATTCCGCTTCGGCTATCTGGTGCGGATCTCCGAAGAAGCGGTGATGGCAGGGCACGATGCCGGACGGTACAGCGGCACGCATTTCCGCTACCCCGTCGTCTACGGACCGCGGCAGTTGACCCCGGCGGTGTGGTCGATCATGCGGCGCTTCATGGACAAGCGGCCACATTTCGTGCTGTCGGACGGCGGGCTGACCCTGACGACGCGCGGCTATAACGAGAACGTGGCGCACGCTGTGCTGCTGGCCGCCCAACAGCCCGAGGCGGCGGCGGGGCAGGTGTATAATTGCGGCGACGAGGTGCAGTACACCTGGAAGCAATGGATCGAGATCGTCGGGCATGAGATGGGCGGCGAGATCGAAATTATCGGCGTGCCGGACCAATACGCCTACCCGGCGCGCACGCTGATGATGTTCTTCGGGCCGTCGGATCATCAGATGTTCGATCTCTACAAGCTGAAATCGGAACTCGGCTACCGCGACGTGGTGCCGCCGCTGGAAGCGATGGCGCGCACCGTGCAGTGGTACCGCGACAACCCGCCGGAAGAGACGGAGGAATTCACGCGCGTGCTGGCGGAGGACTACGCGATGGAGGACGCGCTCGCCGCCGTGTACCGCGAGAGCTGTGCCAAGTTCGCCACCATCGATCACATCGTGCGCGATTTCCACCACCCCTACCCGCACCCCAAAGCGCCCGGCCTCGACAAGGATCACCGCGCCCGCTAGGCGCAAGCGACGCTGCCGCCATGCGCGACCTCTTCCAGGCCCGGGTGATGACGCCGCTGATCGTGATCATCGTCATTCAGTCGGTGCTGACGATGGCGTCCTATGCGATTCCGGTGATCGCGCCGGTCGCGGCGATCGACCTCGGCATGGCGCCCAGCGCGGTCGGCGCCGCCGTCTCCATCGTCTATTTCACCGCGATGCTCGCCGGCCTGCCCAGCGGCCTGTTCATCGCGCGTTTCGGCGCACAACGTGTCTTTCAGGCGACATTGGTCCTGGCCGGCGCGGGCATTCTGCTGATCGCGCTGGGACATCCGCTTTGGGCGCTGGCCGGCGCCCTGCTGATCGGCACCGCGACCGCGCCGATGAACCCGACCGGCAGCCATGTGCTGGCCCGCGTCTCGCCGCCGAACTGGCAGCCGCTGATCTTCTCGATCAAGCAATGCAGCACGCCCGCGGGCGGCATGCTCGCCGGCGCCATCCTGCCGCCGCTGATCGTGCTCTACGATTGGCGCATGGCGCTCACGGTCGTGCCCGCCCTCGCGCTGGCCGCTTTGATCCTGTCGATGATTTTCGGCGTGGGCCCGCGCGAACCGCGCCGCGCCGGCAGCCGGATCGCGTTGCGCGACATTCTCGCGTCGCTTCGCTTCGTCTGGTTGGACCGGATCCTGCGCGGCTATGCGCTGGCCGGCATGGCGTTCGCCGGGTGTCAGCTGGCGATGGCGACCTACCTCGTCGTCTATCTGTGGCGCGAGCTCGGCATCGCGCCGGAAATTGCGGGATTGATCTTCGCGGTCAACCACGTCTCGGGCATTGTCGCGCGGATTATCTTGGGGTTCGTCGCCGGGCGGTGGCTCGCCACCAAGACGATCTTGCCGATATTGGCGCTTGTCGGAGCCGCGGGACTCACTGCCCTTGCCCTCTCGAGCGCGTCCTGGCCGCTCGCCTTCTTATTTGTCACCGCGACCGTGGTCGGCGCCGGCGGCAACGGCTGGGTCGGGTTGTTCCTGTCCGAAATCGCCATCCTGGCGGCCGACGGCCGCGCCGCCGACGCCACCAGCGGCGCCCAATTCTTCATGTATGGCGGGATCGTCGCCGGCCCCTTGCTGGGCAGCGGCATCATCGCGGTGACAGGCAGCTACCCGGCGCTCTACATGACCTTCGCCGTCGTCGCCTTCGCCGCCGGTCTGGGGCTCTATCGGCTGACCCGCTAGTTCAAAACGCCGTCCCGCCGGCGCAGCAATCGTCCGGGCAGCGCGTCGGTATGCGCGCCCTGATGGATGACCACCGTCCCGTTGACGATGACGGTGTCGATCCCCGAGGGATAGGTGTGCGGTTCGTCGAAGGTCGCCTCGTCCATGATCGACTCCGCATCGAAGATGGCGACATCCGCCGCGTAGCCTTCGCGCAGCAGCCCGCGCTCCGTCAGCCCCAGCGCCGTCGCCGCGACGCCGGTCATCTTGGCAATCGCCTGCGGCAGGCTGAGTAGCCCGAGGTCGCGGGCGTAGCGGCCGATCAGCCGCGGAAACGTCCCATACAATCGCGGATGCGGCTTGCCCTGCCCCGTCACGCCATAGGGCGCGACACACGGCCCGTCCGATCCGACCGTCGCCGACGGTTCGCTAGCGATGCGGCGCACATCGTCTTCCGACATGCTGCGCACCAGAATGCGGGTCGCCCCCCGGTCGGCGATGATGATGTCGAAGATCGCGTCGAGCGGATCGACGTTGCGCGCCGCCGCGATTGCCTCGATGGTCTCGCCCGGTTCCGCCGCACCGTGCGGCGAGATGGCGATACGGATATCGGCCCAGCTTTCCAGGCGGCCGAAGTTGTTGAACCCAACTTCCGCGATCTTCTGCTTCACGCGGCTGCGCGAGTACGGATCGGCGAGGCGCGCCAGCATCTCGTCCATGCCGCCCTCCTGCAACCAGGTCGGCAGCAGAAAGCGTAACGGGTTGGTTGCCCAATCATAGGGATACTGGTCGCAATGCACATCGACGCCACGGGTACGCGCCGCCGCGACGGTGCCGAGCAGCTTGTCCGCCTCGCCCCAATTGTCGATGCCCGACAACTTCATATGCGCCAGCTGGACATGGATGCCGCACTGCTCGCCGACATCGATCGCCTCCGCCACCGCCTCGTGCACGCCGTGCGACTCGTCGCGGACATGGGAGGAATAGCGCCCGCCATGTGCCTTCACCACCGATCCCAGCGCGTGCAGTTCTTCCGGCACGCTGTAACAACCGGGCGCGGTGAATAGCCCCGACGACAGGCCCAGCGCACCCGCCTCCAGCCCCTCGGCCAGCATCTCCTGCATGTGGCGCAGCTCATCGTCCTTCGGCGCGCGGTCCTCGAACCCCATCGCCATCAGCCGTAGAGTGTTGTGCCCGACCTGCATGATCGTGTTGACCGCGATGTCCGGCCAGCTATCCATGTAGCGCGTAAAGTCGGTCTCCTCGAAGGGCAGCCACGGTGCGCTGCCCGACAGATAGTCGCGCAGCATCTCGACCTTGTCCGGCAAGGCGGGCGCGACGGAAAAGCCGCAATTGCCGACGACTTCGGTGGTCACCCCCTGGCGGATCTTGCACTCCGCCTTCGGGTTGAGCGGCAGGGTGAAGTCGGAATGGGTATGGATATCGATGAAACCGGGTGCCACGATGCGACCCTGCGCCTCGATGACCCGTTCGGCACTGTCGGTGCGGTTTTCCTCGATGGCGGCAATACGGCCGTCGCGGATCGCGACATCCGCGACGCGTTCCGGCGCCCCGGTCCCGTCGATTACCGTGCCGCCCTTAATCAGAATGTCGTCCATCGTGCGCCCCTGCAACTATTTCACGGACAAGCCTAACACGCCGGAGGCTCGTTCGCGTAACATCACACCTCACCCAAACGCCTTCGCAATCCGTCCCCAATCCTCGATCGCATCCTCCTGCCCCGGCACGATCTGGACCATGAACTGGGTGTAGCCCGAATCGCGCAGATCGCCGATGCGGGTCTTCAGTTTCGCCTCGCTCGCCGTGAAGGAGGTATCGCGGATCAGTTCGGCGGCGATGTATTGCCGCTCCCTCGGCGGAGGCCATCGCGATTCCGAATTTCGTCCTTTCCTCTCCTTATCGCGGCCCACACCGTCAGCGTAGCGGATCGTGTGGGCCTCTGTATCGTCCCACTGTGCAAAATTCGTATCGGCGTCAAAACTGTAAACTGAAACCAACTATTATCCTGTTGGTAACCGCCCAGCCGGTATCGAAATAAGCAACCGTAAAAGAATTCTTAACACATGTGTCGGTAAATTTAGGCAATTATAGATGGTTTTCGTGATGACAGTGCCTGCAAAAAACCTTGTGAAGGAAATGATGGCTCCCCTCGACGGCCTCGAAGTGCCGTGAGCGCTTCGGAACAGCGTCGCCAAACACCAGGTTAATCTTGAGAGCCTAGCCGTAGCCCTGTTGGTTGGCGGGCAAAGCGAAGTGCGGCAGACGCTGGATAACGTCTTTACGTCTTATAAGGCGAAGCTCGCAAAGACCATACTTGTCATAAGAGAGCAGAAATGAATTGCGATAAGAGAGCAGAAACGCCCGAAGCTCTTAAAACTGATGACGACGAAGGCCGTGTACGCGCTCTTGAACGTTACGAAGTTCTCGACACCGATGAAGAGGAACCGTTTGAGAACGTCGTGAAGCTCGTTCAACAGGCACTTAAGGTGCCGATGTGTGCCGTAAGTCTGTTAGATCGGCAGCGCCAATGGTTCAAAGCACGCCGTGGTCTTGGTGTACGAGAAACACCGCGTGACATTTCCTTTTGCACGCATGCCATACAGCAAGCGGATGCCTTCATCGTCTCCGACGCTGCAGAACATCCAATTTTCAAAGGCAATCCGCTCGTTACGGGAGAACCGCATATTCGAGCTTATGCCGGTATCCCGCTGAAGACGCCCGACGGATACAACCTCGGCAGCCTTTGTGCCATTGACGATGTGCCGAGGGATTTTCAGCCGCATGAAATCAGTATGCTCGAAAGCTTTGCCAAGATCGTTATGGAAGAGCTTGAACTGCGGCAAATCGCATCCTCCGACGGATTGACAGGCGCCTTGACCCGACGGGCTTGGCGCGAAACCGCGGATACGGAGATCAAGCGCGCAAACCGCTACGGGCGACCGCTAAGCCTGGCGATTATGGACATCGATAAATTCAAGTCGGTCAACGACACCTATGGGCATGCAGCTGGTGACACGGTAATTAAGCACTTGGCCAGGCTGTTCATGGACTCTAAGCGGGAGTCTGATTTCTTTGGGCGTTTGGGCGGCGAAGAGTTTGTTTTGTTAATGGCCGAAACATCTGACGTGAATGCACAACATATTTTGGAACGCCTCAGAGAAGAATTTTCTGCCGCGCCAATCGAAAATGACGCGGGCAATCAGATCAACTGTTCGTTCAGCGCAGGCATTGCCGAGCTCTCAGAAGGAGAAGACTTGGACCCGCTGCTGGCGAGGGCGGATCAATGCCTTTACGAAGCCAAGAACGGCGGTCGGAATCGCACGGTACTCGACCAGACGCAGCAGCCAAGAAAAAAAGCGGTTGATCACGGTTTGGCAAAAACGCTGGTTACTGAAAGCCAATAGCGGGTACCTTAGAGTCTGGCTCTTAGGTCATGAACAACGACTTGACCCTTTTAAGTGCTCCCTGAACGGTCATCAAAACCGTTCAGCCCCAAGGAGAGGGGAAGATCCCCCTGCGACTCCTTCTCGGACAAGCCTGACACGCCGGCGACGCATTCGCGTAAGACCCCTCCTTCACCCAAACGCCTTCGCAATCCGTCCCCAGTCCTCAATCGCGGCCTCCTGCCCCGGCACGATCTGGATCGTAAACTGGGTGTAGCCTGAATCGCGCAGATCGCCGATGCGGGTCTTCAGCTCCGCCTCGGTCGAAGTGAAGGAGGTGTCGCGGATCAGTTCGGCGGTGACGTATTGCCGTTCCTCCGGCTTGACGAACATCAGATGGCCGCGGTGGTTCTCCAGATATTTCGCGTCCGCCGGTTCGTAGTTCATCGCGTGCGCGACATAGCCCGCCACCGCCGCCGCCGCCGCATCGGGAATGCCGCTGGAATTGAGCAGCCCAGCAATCGCCTCGTCGGCGGCGCGGTGCAGAACGACAGCGGCGCGCGGCCCCGCCTGCGCCATCGCGCGCGGCGAGTCGAACGGCTCGCCGTCTGCCAGCAAACACCCCAGCGCGAAGGCCGTGGCCTTCAGATCGCTCGCGGCCCGGCCTGCACCGGTCCAGCTGTCGCGCATCGCCGCCGCACCCGTCGCCGCGCTATCGACATCGCCGACGAAGTTGAGCCAACCGGCATCCAGCTTGGCGGTCAGCGCGCGCGAGCGCGGCCCGTAGGCGGAAACGTGCAACGGAATATCGTCCTGCGTGTTGATCAGCCCGAGCTCGGGATTGAGGAATCTGATCTTGCGCGGTTTGCCCTCGAATTCCGCCTCCAAGGTTTCGCCGGCGATCAGGCCGCGGACGACACGGATATAGTCTTCCATGTCGGCCAGCTTCATCGCGCCCATCCCCATGGCGCGCCGTCCGGTGAATCCGGTCCCAACGCCGAAATCGATCCGCCCCGGCGCCAGATGGTTCAAACTCGCCAGCGCATTCGCGGTCACCGGCGCGATCCGGTTGGTCGGGATCAGCACGCCGGTGCCCATCCGGATGCGGTCCGTCTTCACCGCCGCCGCGCCCATGGCGACGAAACAGTCGGCGCTCAACATCTGCGTGTCGTAGAACCACGCGCTGGTGAACCCCAGCGCCTCAGCCCGTTCGACCAGCTTCCAAGCGTCGGCAGCCGTCGCCGTGGCAATTCCGAATTCCATCCATCCCTCCTCTTGTCGCCGCAACGCAATCCGCAACCTAGCGCAACGCGGTCTTTGGCTTCCGTATCGCCTCACTGTACGGGATAATCGAAGAGTCCGTTAGCAAAGGAAATCGGCGCTCGAATCCCCCGGAACGGATGATTTTGGAACATCGGGGTTGCCAGATCCCGGCGGTCGCGCAACTGTTGGGGCGTCGAAAAGGGAGGAAGCGTGATGAACACAGAAGCGACAATCGAACACATTACCGGGTGGCTCCAGAGATACGCCGAAAGCGCCAGCGCAAGCGGGTTTGTTATCGGCATCTCCGGCGGCATCGATTCCGCCGTCTCCTCGACCCTGGCGGCGCGAACCGGCCTGCCGTTGCTCGTGGTCGAGATGCCGATCCACCAGCACATCAGCCAGGTGAGCCGCGCGCGGGAGCATATCGAATTTCTCAAACAGAACTACCCGGCGGTCGATAGCGTGGAGGTTGAACTGACCGGCGTTTTCGACGGGCTGGTCGAGGCGTACCCCGGCGGCGATGACGACGCGCGGCGCGAGATGTCGCTGGTCAACACCCGCGCGCGCCTGCGCATGACGACGCTGTATTATTTCGCCGCACTGCACGGCCGCCTCGTGGTCGGCACGGGAAACAAGGTGGAAGATTTCGGCATCGGCTTTTTCACCAAGTATGGCGACGGCGGCGTCGATCTCAGCCCGATCGCCGATCTGGTGAAGACCGAAGTGTACGCGCTCGGCCGCACGCTCGGCGTCAATGAGGCCATCCTGACGGCGGCGCCTACCGACGGGTTGTGGGGCGACGACCGCACCGACGAGGACCAGATCGGCGCCAGCTATCCGGAACTCGAATGGGCCATGAGTTTCGACGGCGACGAGTCGGCGCTCGACAACCGGCAGCGCGAGGTGATGACGATCTACCGACGCCTGAACGCCGCAAACCAGCACAAGATGGAAGAGATCCCGGTCTGCATGATTCCCGACGCGCTGCGTTAGACCCGCCGACCTCCGGGAAAGGTTCCCCGTGACACCATCATCGCCGATGGCGGCCCGTGGTCTGGACTGGCTCGAAAGCCAGGTCCGTCGCGAGATCGATATATTCCGCCACACCTATCAGCCCTGGGTCCCGCCCGCGGCCGACGTAAACGGCAAGCCGGTCGCCGATGTCCTCATCGTCGGTGGCGGACTTTATGGCATGGGTCTCGCTTGGGGCCTTATGCGTTCCAAGGTCACGAACATCGTGGTTGTCGATCAGGCGCCTCGCGGGCAAGAGGGGATTTGGACGACCACTGCCCGTATGAAGACGCTGCGCACCGCCAAGCAGCTGACGGGCATCGAGTTCGGCATCCCCAGCCTTTCCGTGCAGGCCTATTGGGAAGCGAAGTTCGGTCGCGCCGCATGGGAGGCACTGGACCGCGTCCCGCGACTGGAGTGGTTCCGGTATCTCGAATGGTTCCGTGACGTGCTCGATATCCCAATCCGCAACAATACGGAAGTCGTCGGCATCGACGGCGATTCTGATTTGGTGCGCGTCACTGTCCGTCAAGACGGCAAGATGGAAACGCTGCTCACACGGCGGCTCATCATCGCAACCGGCCTGCTCGGCAGCGGCGGCGCGCACGTTCCCGCCGGCCTTGTCGAGAACCTGCCGGCGGACCGGTGGGCGCATTCATCGGACGATATCGATTTCACGCGCTGGCAGGGTGCGGATGTCGGCGTCCTTGGCGCGGGGGCCTCCGCCTTCGACAGCGCGATCACGGCCATCGAGAACGGCGCAGCGGGCGCATGGCTGTTCTGCCGACGGCCGGAATTGCCCTGGCTCAGTGCCAAACGGGGCCTGGAAAACGCCGGCTTCATGCGTCACTTTGCGAGCCTGCCCGACCCTTACCGCTGGCAATTCATCAAGACGATTGTCGAGACACCGATCCCGCCGCCCCGGCATACGGTCGAGCGGGCGTTGGCTCTTGCCAATTTCCATTTACGGCTCAGCAGGCCCTGGACCGCCAGCCGCCTGGACGGCGACAAAGTCGTAGTCACCACGCCGAACGGAGAACACCGATTCGATTTCGTTATCTTCGGCACCGGCTTTGACATGGACATCGCCCGGCGTCCGGAAATGGCCGCCCTCGCCCCGCACATGCTGCAATGGCGAGACCGCTTTACGCCGCCGGACGGTGAGGATAACGACATGCTCTCGGACCAACCTTACCTGGGGGACGCCCTGGAGTTTCAAGAGCGTGTGCCGGGCAGCTGTCCGGTTCTCGGCAGGGTCAGTATGCTCGGCGCCGCTGCCACATTGAGCGTCGGGCCGTTGTTCGGCGGCCTTAACGGGCTCAAGTTTCTTCTGGAGCGAATGGTCGAGCAGACCTGCCGGGCCCTTATCCTGGAGACCGTCGATACGTTCCACGACAATTTCCGCAAAGGGTTGCAGGCGCAAAAACCGCCAGGAGCGATGGGTTCGACCGATTGAACGATCATAGGCTCAAATTGTCCAGTCATGGCAGTCAATCCCGCCACCGGACATTGCCAGACGAGTCCAATCTTATCATGGCGACGTATATTTGCTGTTGTGCGCCGCCCTCTGCTTGACTATTCCAAGGGAACGAGATCGTGGCCAAGCCCAAACCAACAAGGACAGGGCGGCTGGCCCGGATTGATTGCTCTAACAATGCTGCACTGAATGTCGACCGGATTACGAGAAAGCAGACATTTCGCCCGCCGCCAGCGCCGTAGCCGGTTTTACAAACGGCTTTTCGTGCTGTGTGTGCTGGGCGGGCTTGGGGTCTTCGCCTATTGGTCCGGCAAGACCCTGTCCGAGCGGTCGCTCGAACAAGCGCGTGACGATATTTCCCAGCTCGAGACCCAAACAGCCGAACTCGAACGCCGCAACGACGAGTTGCTGAACGCCGCCGCCGTCGACCGGCAAGAGATTGCGGCGCTCAAACGCCGCTACGGCAAGGACGTCCCGAAGGGGGAGCGCCAGAAACTTCTGGGATTGATCGACGAACAGCTCGGCAAGGGCGCCAAAACCGACCGGCTATCCTTTCTCATTGCGGCGGCAAGTCTCGAAGAAAAATGCGACGGGGCGCCCAGCACCAAGCGGTTCCTGGTGCGAACGCCGCTCTATGACGGACCGGCCGCATCGGTGCAATTCGCCGACGGCGCTCTCACCGTGACCGCCGCGGGCGAACCGGCCGTCGACGAGGCAGGGCGAATTCTTGGCTGGTACGACCCCTCCAAGCCGGTCACGCTCGGGCTCGCACGTCTGGGGCAGGCGGCGCAGAAATTCGGCGGAACGCTGCCGATGCATCGCAAGCTTGTCGTCAATGGCAGCGAGTACCGGTTGACCGTCGTGGCAGGGGACCGCACGGGCTTCGTCAACGTGACCGCCGACCGCTGCCGGTTTCCGTAAGAGCTGGATCGAAAAACCTCAACCCATCATCCTCAAGCCCCACCCCCGTCATCCTCAAAACCCACCTCGTCATCCTCAACTTGATTGAGGATCCAGTCCGTCATCCGAAAGGCTATTGCTCTGTCGAGGTTTACTGCGAACAAGTGAAGCCGTCTTTCGTAACGCATCGCTTCGGAACGGTTCCGCTGAGCGTGCGGCCACCCAAGGTAGGGAACTTCCAAACACCGCCGCGCCGGATCGGCGTAGCCTGGATCCTCAATCAAGTTGAGGATGACGGGGGTGGGGTGTTGAGGATGACGTTGTGGGGTGTTGAGGATGACGTTGTGGGGTGTTGAGGATGACGTTGTGGGGTGCTGAGGCGGCGGCGCACCTTATGCGTCGACCGCCATGAAGGCCTGGAACGTCCCGTAGGTTTCAAGCGATGGGCCCTGTTGGATCGCTATAGACGATTTCAACAAACCACAATCTCATCTATAGACTGACGCTATGGTAAAACTCTCCGTCCTCGACCTCGCCAATATCGGCGAAGGCTTCACCCCCGCCGACGCGCTGCGCAACGCGCTCGATCTGGCGCAGCATGTCGAGGCCGCAGGCTACAAGCGCTTCTGGCTGGCCGAACATCATAATCTCGCCGGCATCGCCAGCGCCGCCACATCGGTGTGCATCTGCCACGTTGCCAACGGCACCAAGACGATCCGCGTCGGCGCGGGCGGCATTATGCTGCCGAACCACTCGCCGATGGTGATCGCCGAGCAGTTCGGCACGCTGGCGACGCTGTTCCCCGACCGCATCGACCTCGGATTAGGCCGCGCGCCGGGCACCGACCAGCGCACTTGGCAGGCGCTGCGGCGCGACCCGCAGGCGTCGGAATATTTCCCGCAGGACGTGGTCGAACTGCAAGCCCTGCTCGGCCCGCCGCGGGAAGGCCAGACGCTCCACGCCATTCCCGGCGAGGATACCAACGTGCCGCTGTGGATTCTGGGCTCCAGCCTGTTTGGCGCCCAGCTCGCCGCGATGCTCGGCCTGCCCTACGCCTTCGCCTCGCACTTCGCGCCGCAGGCGCTGATGCAGGCGATATCGGTCTACCGCGAGCGGTTCGAGCCGTCGGCGCAACTCGACAAGCCCTATGTGATGGTCGGCTGCAACGCCATCGTCGCCGAAACCGAGGACGCGGCGAAGCGGCTGTTCACCAGCCCGCAACAAAATTTCGCCCGCATGGTCCGCGGCACCCGCGGCCAGCTGCCGCCGCCGGTCGACGACATCGAAGACTACTGGTCGCCGATGGAGAAGGCGCAATCATCGTCGATGCTGGCCTGCTCGTTCTACGGCGCGAAAGAGACGATCAAGGCGAAACTGGAACCGCTGATCGCGGAAACCGGCGCCGACGAGTTGATGGTCGCCGCCGCGATATGGGACCACAAGGCGCGCGCGCGGTCGTTCGAGTTGCTGGCGGAGGCGATGGGTTAGGAGGGAAAGGTGAACGGAACAATACTCAGATTAGGCTTCTGATCTACATCTGCCTGACCACATTTTCTTCCCCTCACCCTACCCTCTCCCCAGGGAGAGGGTAAGTGGAACGTGCCGCCTTTAGACCCTCTCCTAGGGGAGAGGGAGGGACCCGCGAAGCGGGAGGGTGAGGGGACAACGCGCCTGCGGCTCACCACCAGCTGGAAAAGCTCACTCGCCTAACCCGCCTCGTCGGATCAATCCAACCGGAGATCGAAACGTTCGATCACCTCTGGCTGGGTTACCTTGGCCAGGAGTGTCAGCATGGCGAACCGGGCATCCAAACTTTCACCGCTTGCAATCGCATGGTGAAGCCGCGCCTCAATCGCCGATGTGGCGTCCGGCCCGTTGGCTTCGCCAAATTCTTCGCTGCCCAGCACGCAATACGCCAACATCGGCGCCGCCCGCGCGCAGCTCGCATCTACATCCGCCAGGACGCCACCCTCCGCATCCTTCAACAAATTCAAAACCGTCAGTTTAACTGAATCCGGTACCCGCTTTGGCGCCAACCCAACGGCGCGCAGTGCATCGTCGAGGCGATACACCTCTTTCGAGCGACCGCGAATGCCGAATACGCTGAGAATGTCCATGATATCAGGATGCGCCAATCAACCGCGATTATCCACCCTATGCGGGGCAGAGCAATCACATGTAGAATTTTCGATATACCCTCTCCTTGCGAAGACCTCGGTGAAATTGCGAATGGAGCCGCCGTCCACCCCCACCTTAATCCTCCCCCCTCAAGGAGACCTCTGCGAAACGGGTTCAGGATCGGAGATAATCGTTGGGTTTGGAGGTTGGTGCATAGGTTTGGCGGTTTTTCGCGTTGGGTTTTGGGACGCTCTTGACGAGATCGGCAAGGGACGGTGTCAGGGCATAAGAGTTTCGGCACGTCTCAGGTTCATGGCGATGCACAGGAGATGAAGGTGGGACTGGTTCTTCTGCATCCCCCTGTATCGGGCCCGGCGGTATCGGTAAGACCGCTTCAGAGTTCCGAACAGGCGCTCGACATTAGCGCGGATCGGGGAGATCAGGCGGTTGCGGACCTGTTGCCAGTGCGGCAGCGCCGGTTGGTTCTTATGGCTGCGGTGCATGATCCGGTCCTTGATGCCCCTCGCCTTGAGGCGCCGGCGGCGCTCCTTGTGCTCATAGGCTTTGTCAGCATAGACCGCCCGCTCGTCGCCCTGGATCAGCGCGTCGGCCACTTCGCTCTCATAGGTTTTGGCCGACGTCATCATCGCATCGCGGATCAATTCGGAGCCCTGATCGACGGCGATATGCGCCTTGTACCCGAAATAGGCCGTGCGCCCGCGCCGCGTCCAATCGGCATCCGGATCGAGCGCCGAACGCCCGCCGGAAACACCGGACGGCCGGCTGACCGAAGCCTCGATCAGGGTGGCATCGATCAGTGTGCCCGTCTTCAGCATCAGCCCGTGACGCTCCAACTGCCGGTTCGTTTCCGCCAGAAGCTTCGCCGTCAGTTTCCTCTCTGCCAGCGCCGCCCGGAAGCGCACGAACGTCGTCTCGTCCGGTGTCTCGTCGCTCAACGAGAACCCGCAGAACCGTCGGAACGACAGACGATCCCCCAACGCCTCCTCCAGGTCCGGGTCGGAAAGACCATACCATTGCTGCAGCAAAACCGCCTTGTACATCGACAGCGCCGGATACCCTCTGCGCCCCTTCTTCGAGCGAACCGACTTCAGGAGCTTCTCGAAGCGAGACCAGTCGAAAAGACCTTCGATACGCTCCAGACGTTTATTCGAACCCGCACCCGGCGCCACAAACGCATCCGCAAAGCCACCCTCACCAACCCGCTTCTCACCCATCAAGACCTCCGTCATAGCGATCACTCTAAAGAATCACCGTTTCGACAAAGTTGCTACCCATTTCGCAGAGGTCTCCATCAAGGGGGAGGAGAATAACCTATTGATCTATCTAAATTATCCCTTCCCCCCTTGTGGGGGAAGGTTAGGATGGGGGGTGAAACGGTGTCGCCAACCCTGTTTCGCAGAGGTCTCGCTCGGGGAAAGGGAGAGTGAGGGGACAACGCGCCTGCGGCGCGCTACCAGTTGAAAAGCACGTTGCTCACGCCGCCCGCACCCACACCGCCGTATCATGGAACACCGCACCGCCCTTCGGCGGGCCGGGGTCGGCGCTGGTGAGGGCGTTGATGCCCATGTCCTTGTTGCCGAACGCGGTGTTGGGCCATAACCCTTCGACGATGACGACGCCGCGCTGCAGGCCGTCGAACGCTTCGGCGTGCAGGGAAATTTCGGCCTGGCGGTTGCCCATACGGATCGCCTGACCGTCTTCGATGCCGAGGTTGGCGAGGTCGTCCGGGTGCATCTTGGCGGACGGGCGGCCCTCACGTTTGATCGAGGTTGGGGTTTCGGCAAAGGTGCTGTTGAGGTAGTTGCGCGAAGGTGCTGCGACGAGGCGGAAGGGCCGGTCCTCCGTGGCCTTGTCGATATTGTCCATATGATCCGGCATCGCCGGCAGACCCGCATTGTCGGCGCCCATGCGCGACCAGTCGGGGGCGAAGTGGAACTTCTTGTCCGGCGTCTCGAACCCGGTCAGGAAATGCGCGTCCTCGAAGGGCATCGCGCAGTCGATCCATTTGTCGCCGGCCCAGACCTCGTCCGCGCCGGGGAAGCCGGATGCCTTGAAGGTCTCGTCGATGATCTCCCACTCGGTCATGTCGAAGCCGCGATGGCTGCCGCCGAGGCGCTTCGCCAGAGTGGCCAGCACCCAATGGTTCGAACGGCATTCCGCATAGGGCTCGATGACCGGCTTGGAGAGCATCAGCAAGGTGTGGCCGCCGCCGGTATAGAGGTCCGTGTGTTCCAGGAACATCGTCGCCGGCAGCACGATGTCGGCCATCGCCGCCGTGTCGGTCATGAACTGCTCATGCACGCAGATGAACAGATCGTCGCGCGCGAAGCCCTGTCGCACCCGCGTGGTGTCAGGTGCGACGTTCATCGGGTTGGTGTTTTGCACGAACAGCGCGTCCACCGGCGGGCCGCCGCACAGCGCATCCTCGTCGCCGGTCAGCACCGCGCCGATGCGCGACATGTCGAGCATGCGAGTGGACATGTCCGCCACGTCCAACCCATCGAGCAAGGTGCGGTCCAGCTCGTACATCGAGGCGTTGCTGTACAGGGCACCGCCGCCCTTGTGCTGCCACGCACCGGTCACCGCCGGCAGGCAGGTTACCGCATGCATCTGCGCCGCCCCGTTGCGCGAGCGGGCAAAGCCGTAGCCGCAGCGCAGATAGGCCTTCTTGTTGCGGCCATAGAGCCGCGCGAATTCGACGATCTGTGCCGCCGGCACGCCGCTGATCTCTTCCGCCCACTCCGGCGTTTTCGATTCCAAATGCGCTTCCAGGGCGGGGCTATGATCCGTCATCCGCGCCAGGTAGTCGCGGTCGGCGAAGCCTTCCTTGAACAGCACATGCATCATCGCGGCCGCCACCGCACCATCCGTGCCGGGCTTCACCATGATATGCATGTCGGCCTGCGCCGCCGCCGGCGTGCGGTAAGGGTCGACGACGACGAGCTTGCCGCCACGCTTCCGTGCCGCGGCCACATGGGTCATGACATGGACTTGGGTGTGCACCGGGTTGCCGCCCCAGATCACGATCAAATCGGCGTCGGCCATCTCGCGCGAATCGACGCCGCGCTTCTTGCCGATGCCCGCTTCCCAGCCGGAATCGGGCAGCCAGGTACAGATCGACCCGCCATGGCGGGAGAAGCCCAGCGCGTGACGGAACCGGCTGATGCCATGCCGCTGGATCTGCCCCATCGTCCCAGCAAAGTCGTAGGCCCAGACCGTTTCCCGCCCGTGCCGGTCGATGGCCCTGGCCATGCCCTCGGCAACCGCGTCGAGCGCATCGTCCCAGGACATCGGCTCGAACCCTTTCGGGTCACCCTTCTCGCCCACCCGCCGCATCGGCGTGGCCAGGCGGTCCGGATGGTGCACCCGCTCGCTGTAGCGGGCGACCTTGGCGCATAGAACGCCGCCGTGATAGTCGCTGCGGGTCGCGCCATAGATGCGTTTTATGGTCCGGTCATTGATCAATTCGACCTCGACCGGGCACTGGCTGGGGCAGTCATGCGGACAAACCGAATGAAGCCGCTCCATTTCGTTCATGATCGTATCAGGCATGGCGGCATCGTAATGCTTTGAGATTTAGGGAGCAATGGCGGGATCGTGCCGGTATTCAACCCTGCCTCTCGGCCTTGAGCGCCATCATTGCCGAATGTTGCGGCTCGGCTTGATCGAAATCAACGTATCGCAGCGGGAAAAAAGCGATCATTCACCGAGTGCGGCCGGTAGCCTCGATCCCGAATGCCAACGACACAACCTTTCGAGAGGACAGGTCCGGCGCGTTGCAAGGCGTACCCATAGGAGGACGTGATCATGCCTCTTTACCTGGAACCGAAAGACGTCATTGCCGACCTCGAAGATTTCCGCTCGGTCTTGATCGTTCCCTGTCCGATCTGCCCGCCGATGAGCCTGGCGATGCAGACGAAGACGCCGTTCATCGACCTGTTCAAGCACGGCCTCAAGACCGGCGCATTCGAGGACTACATCCAGTCCATTCGAGAGCCGCTCGAGCAGCGCGGGATTCGAACCGACGTGCTCACGATACGAGCTCCGTTGCCCCTGATGTGCCTTTGGACGGAAGGACAGCGCCAGCGGCTTGTCGAGCGCGCAAAGGATTTCGAGGCGGTGCTCGTGCTGGGATGCAATTCCGCCACCGTTACCGCGAAGGACGCCCTCAAGGACGCCGATTGCCAGGTCTTCCAGGCGATGCGGATGAAGGCGATGGCGAACGCGACGACGAAGTTCGGGTTTCCCCCAACGATGGAACTCGAAAGACATCCGATGAAGAAGACGGATAGGGATGGCCGCCATCCCGCCGACGCCACACCGGAACAGGAGGAGAAACCGTCATGACTGTCAATGCTTCGATGAACAAGGACGATCGCCAGGCGATGATGAAATCGATGATGGAACAGTTCTTCGGCGGCATGGGCGCGGACGAGAAGAAAGAGATGTGCGCGACCATGATGGGCAAGATGACCGAAGGGCTCGATATGAAGGAAATGATGCCCAAGATGATGGGCATGATGCCCGGGAGCGACGGGTCCGGCGGAATGCCGGACATGATGGCCAAAATGACGCAAGGCGGCCCCGAGCAGCATATGGGGCAGATGCCCGAAATGATGTTGAAGACGATGATGCCGCACTGCATCGGGATGATGCTGCCGGCGATCGAGCCAGATCAGCGCGGCGATGTGGTCGCCGCAATTCTTTCGGCAATCGTCGAGAAAGGCGCCGCCGGAATGTCGGACGAACAAATGCGCGCCTTCCACAAGGCTCTCGATGACGTGTTGAACCCCAAGGACTGAGGACAGCGATCTGCGCGCGCGGTCTACCCCGCGTAGCTCCCGACGAGCGCGCCCAAAATCGTGATCAGGCTGATCGTCAGCAGGACCCAATACAGCCGTTCGATCAGCCGGAAGGTCTGTTCCGGTTTCGCCGTGGCGCGGGCGAGAAACCAGCGATGCAGGAACAGCGGCTCCGCGACGAAAAGCATCAGGGAAAACACCGCCCAGACAAACACCATGGCGTGCATCCACCAGTATTCGATGATCAAAAACCGATCCCACAAATTCAAGACGTGAACCATATGGAGTCCGGAGACACCGACCAGCAGGGTCGTTCCCCGCGCCTGCCAGGCAAACCGCTTTTCGACCGCCTCGAAGAAGGCGACGCGTTCTGCAGGGTCCTTCATCCGCCGCACGGCGGGGAGCAGGACCGTGGTGACGAAACCGACCCCGCCGATCCAAAGCACGACCCCGAAGATATGCAGCGCGCGGGCAATTGTGAGATCATCCGGCATCGGCTTACTCTCTATCGTGTCGGCATGGCTTCGTTTTTCGGCAGATCCGGATGCAGAATATCCCAGGGCTGCGCGCTCCGGACGAAGATATCCCGGCTGGGTGTATACCAACTCGGATCGTCCAGGCTTCCCGCGTACAGCACCCGGTTGTCCGAGCGCGCGCCGTTGATCAGAAAGACCGGCGAACCGCAGGACGGGCAAAAGGCGCGGCGCATGGGGTGCCCCTGATCGGAGGGCCGCTCGAAATATTGCGGTTCGCCGCTGAGCAGGGTGAAATCCTCCCCCTTCACCAGCACGGCAGGGAAATACGCGCTGCCGGTCGCCTGCTGGCAATCACGGCAGTGACAGTTCCCCATATACAAAGGTTCGGCCGCGCAGCTGTAGCGAATCTCGCCGCAAGCGCAGCCACCGGTAAACGGAACAGGCATGGTCAGTCTCCTCACAGAGCGAATCAGGTTCGGTCGAACCCATTTTATGGGTTCGGACGATTCTGTGAATCCGCTCTATTCCAATAATGCAGAGCAGATTCACGCGGTTATTGGACCGCTGAAGGCGATTCCAATCAACCCCGATCTGCTCTCGATATTCAAGGGCGTCGCCACTTCTTTGGTTCGACGAACGTCCCGCGCCACAGCCCCTTGCGAGCCGCTTTGGCGTCCTTTTCCTGGCCGGCATACAGCGTCGAAGCCTCTCGGTCCGCGAGGGCCCAGCCTTCCGACACCATCCACGCCCCGACATCGGTACTCCCGACAGTGCAGACGCCGATCGGTTGTCCGTTCGCGCCATACCATTCCTTCCGGCACGTCACCTCCACAAGGCCGATCAACTCGGTAAGGGCCGCAATCGCCTCCGCGCCACAAGGATAGGGCCGACCGTCGCGCGTGCAGGTCTGCTCGGGGTGCGGCGCGTCGATGCCGAACAGCCGGACTCGCTCGCCATGAACCACCAGCACATCCCCTTCGATCGCATGCGGTGAATCGATGGTGCAGGCGGCAATCGTAAGACTGATAAGGAGCGCCAGGCATTTTGCTTCGATCCACGGAACACAAGCCAGTCTAAATGGAAATTGCCTCTGGCTATTAAGCAACGTTATCATAAGAATGCGCCACCGTACCGTCGATTCTTTCGCGGACCAGCAGATCATCAACCAGCTAAATCAGACGAATTTTCAGAAGCGAAGTTTCCAAGGTCAACAAGAGATGGCGGATCACCATAAACTGGCAACACATAGTACATAATACCGTTCATAATTTTGTTTTTCCCAGTTTTCATTGCTCTTGGAAGCGGGCAGGCTCTGGAAACAATAAGTATATTTAGAATAGCCGTGACTACGATCCATATGAAAATAAAACTAAGGCCAACAGCTAGGTTTTCGTGATCTGGCCACAATGAACTAAAGCAAACTATCGATTCTTCAAAAAGAGAAATTATAGAGATAACAAGTGCAAGAACAAACGATGCCATTACCCCGTATGCTGAAGAACGGCACTTTTGCGCAACATCGAGCATTGAATGTTCGTTTATTTGAAGATCCTTCAGTTCCATCTTATGTAACTCTCCTAGAAATTCTCCATTGTTGCTGTTAAATTTATAAAGCTTTGAAATTGAGGCCAGCACCGCCATATATCGCGTTGATATCATATTTGTCTGGGCCATAGAAAAATATGTCGCGAAACCGCAAAGAGTTAAGGCCACTAGATAGACGATTCCAACGAACTCATCGGTTAAATCTTCCGCTAGTTTTGCAGCCATAGCCGCTAGCGTTGGCATCACGGTGATAAATGCCCAGTTTAAATTCGCTGTTGCGCCCATAAAATTTTTGGCGTCATAAATAATCTTAAAGTATTCCGATGCCGGTTGCGTTGGGGGACCTATTTCACCTTCATTCCAAGCCCAGACTTTACACATCAATGCCTTCCAAATTATGATTAACGGAATTTCAACTTACTATAGCGGAGAGAAAAATGCTCAAGAAAGGATTTTTTGTTTTTTTTCTGACTGCGCTGGCACCATTTATATCGTTGGCTGAAAGCATAAATATTACGATCAGAGGAATTCAGCCAACAATAGGGGAACTCCGCATCACCCTAATCGAGAACAAAGTTCAGTTCAAACAATACGTCAGCAAATCTGATGCTGACCCAAAGCCAAAACTAGGTAAAATTATCAAAGTGACGGATAATATTATGAAACTAAAGTTTGAAAACATACCGTTTCAGAATAAAGTGTGGGCAATTGCTTACTATCACGACGCAAACTGCAACGGCGAACTAGATAAAAGTTTTTTTTGGAAAATTCCAGAGGAAGGTTTTGGATTTTCTCGGGACCCGAGCGGTCTCCCTCCTGAGTTCGAAGATACCAAATTTGAGATTGAAGGCACAAAAAATATTGAGATGAATATTACCTATCTATCAGACACTCCCACAAACCCAGAATTCTGTAACTAAATAAAATCCTTAACGGAAAACCACTGTAATGGCTTGAAAGCAAAAGCCTACAAACACACTGGTTCTTCTCACTATCATTGTGCAAGTTCTGGAATAGGCTGGGTTCCACAATGAAATATCGATACCCGAAGAAAAGCGTCAAACCTTAACAAAGTAATCTTCTGTGATAACCCCTAAGGTTCGCCCGTATCGACATCGGATGAATATTGATGCACGGCAGCGGAACGTCCAACGCTTAGGGCAGGTTAGGGTCCGTTACAGTGCGGTCATGGTTGAAATTTATCAATGCCCTCAAAATCCCTCACTCCGTCTCCCGATAAAACGCTTCCCGCTGGCGCACCGGATCGAGCAGCGACCAGTCGCCTTGTTCGACTTCGTAACCCTTTGGGTGCGGCGGGCGCGGTTCCATGCCGAGCGATGTCATCACGCGGTCGTCGCGGTAATAGCCTTGTACCGTCAGGTTGGCGATCAGGTCGGCACCGGCAGCATGAGCCGCGCGGAAGGTTTCGGCGACACTGTCGCGCTGCGCGGGATCGAGATCTGTGAAAACCGCGCCATGTTCTTTCCGAGCGATGTCGTCCAGCGCCGACAAAGCGGCGATTATCCGTGCACGGTGCCGTTCGGCATCGGCCAGGATGTTGTCCATGATGGCCGGATCGCCCGCCCCCGGCACGCCATATTCGTCGCTCGCGGGAACGATCATATCGGCGAGGATGGTGAGCGCGCGCGCTTCGGTTTCGGTGAAGGTGGTCTCAGTCATGCGCGCCCTCAATCGAACAGGTTGGCCAGACGGCTTTTCATCTGGTCGGCCACATAGAGCGCCAGCGCCTGAATGGTGCTGGTCGGATTGACGCCGGCGCTGGTGACGAAAATGCTGCCATCGACGATGAACAGATTCTTCACGTCGTGGCTGCGGCCCCATTCGTTGACGACGGAGCGTTCCGGATCGCTGCCCATCCGCGCCGTACCCATCAGGTGCCAGCCGCCCCAGGGGATCGGCGCTTCGCTGAGAATATCCACCGCGCCGGCGGCGGTGAGGATTTCGCTCGCGCGGGCAACGGCGTGGTCCATCATCTTGCGGCTGTTATCGCTCAGCGTGTAGCTGATCTTCGGCGCGGGAATACCGTTGCCATCCATGAGATCGGGATCGAGCGTGACGCGGTTATGTTCCTCCGGCAGATCCTCGCACACGGCGACCATACCGGCCATGCAGTTGTACAGGCGGCGGAAAGCCGTGTGATGGTCCGCGCCCCACGGGATCCTGCCGTTGCGGAACCCGGACAGCGCCGTGCGTACCGGTGCGTGGCCGCGCTGAATTTCCATCGTATAGCCGCGCACGTAACCGCGGTCCGCATCGGTCTCATAGAATTGCTGGCTGCGGATCGCCTTGTGCGGCCCGGCATAGCCGTCCGTCTCCTCCTCGAACACGCCCATGATCGAGGTGTAGGGATGGAACATCAGGTTCTTGCCGACAAGGCCGCTGCTGTTTGCCAGCCCGTCGGGAAATTGCTCGGACTTGGAATTCAGCAACAGGCGCGGTGTGCCGATGCCGTTGCAGGCCATCACGACGACATGCGCCTTCACCTCCTGCTCGTCGCCATTTCCGTCGTAATAAATCGCGCCCGTCGCCATGCCGTCTTCGCCGACAGTGATCTCGCGCACCCGGCAGCGCGTGCGAAGCTCCACCCCGGCGCGCAGCGCATGCGGCCAGTAGGTCACGTCGGCGCTGCCCTTGGCCCCCTGCGCGCAGCCGCTGCCACAGGCACCAAGATTGATACACTTCGCGCGGCCGTCGTAATCCTCGGTAATGATGGCAGTGTCGGACGGCCACCAATGCCAGTCGAGTTTGTTGAACCCCTTGGCCAGGATCTGCCCCGACTTGCCAAGCGGCAGCGGTGGCAACCGATGTGCGTTATCGCGCGGATAGGCCGGATCGCCGGCGAGCCCCGCCACGCCGGTCATGCGGTCGTTCTCGCCGTAATAGGGCGCCAGATCGTCGTAATCGATGGGCCAGTCGTCGGCGACACCGTCGAGGCTCTTGACCCGAAAATCCGAAGGGTGAAAGCGCGGATAGTGCCCGGCATACAGAACCGTACCGCCACCGACCCCGTTGAAGTTCGCCACCTTGATCGGCGAGTCGTCTTCGTTGATCGGATAGTCTGACGGCAGGTTGCGCTGATTGGGGCTGATCGACATGTCGCCCTGCGCGCGCGCTTCCCAGTCGCGTCCGGTGCTCGGATATTCCAGCGGGTTCATCAGCCCGCCCTGTTCCAGGCAGACGATATGCATCCTGGTATCCGCCAAACTCCACGCCATCGCCGCACCGGACGCACCGGCGCCGATAATCAGGACATCGACAATGGGATCTTCGGGCATCGGATTCCTTCTCATGGCAAGGGTACTGCTCTAACGTAGACGCCCCGGCAAGAGCGTGCCAAGAGCGGAAGTTATACCAAGGAGCGTTGATAGTGACCCATAGAGATCGCGTATGCGGTCCGTCGGGTAGGAGGGACGGCGCGGGCGATGCGGGGCATCGTCAAGCCGTTCCGACGCCCTCCGACGGGCCGCATACGCGACCCGAAGGGCGGGTTATCAAGGCTTTCGGACAGCGTCGCGCCCGGCTTCCGATGCCCCGCATCGCTGCGCCGTCCGCTTCTTGCCAAAAACCTTGATAACCCGTCTCTATGAGTCACTATCAACGCTCCTTGGTATTAAATCAGGAAATAGCGTAGCGCATCGTTAGACATCACCCTGGGAGTGAAACCGATGGCCGACGGTTGGACAGACAGCGACTCGCCATTTCATTCCGGCGAACAGGACGTTCAAGAGCGCATGGGCGTTAGAGATATCGAAGATTGGGCCCGCAAGGTGGTCCGCCCCTTCATGCCCAATGACCATCGAGATTTTCACACGGCCCTACCGTTCCTCGTCGCCGCAGCACGGGACGGCCAAGGCCGCCCCTGGGTGACATTGCTTACGGGACCCGAAGGTTTCATTACGTCGCCGAATCCCGAAACTCTTCTGATGGAGGCAGCCCTTCCCGAGGGCGATGCCCTCGAAAGCGCACTCTCATCGGGGAGCCATCTCGGGCTTCTGGGGATCGAGCTCGCCAGCCGCCGCCGCAACCGCGTCAATGGCCGGGTTCGCGGAGACGACACCGGCAACCTCGTTTTCTCCGTCGATCAGGCTTTTGGAAACTGTCCGCAATATATTCGCGAGCGCGAATGGCGGCGCGTCAGCGACGCGGCAGCCGGAACCCCAACCCGGAGCAACGCTCTGACAACGTCGCAGCGCGACTGGATCGCGGCGGCCGATACATTCTTCATTTCCAGCGGCCATCAGGGCGAGGGAGAAAGCCCGACTTACGGCATGGACGCGTCACACCGCGGTGGCGAGCCCGGCTTTGTGGAAGTGTCGAGCGAGACGCGCCTGCGGTTTCCGGACTTCGCCGGCAACAACCACTTCAATACCATCGGTAATCTCGTTGTCGATCCCAGGGCCGGTTTTCTGTTCGTGGATTTCGTGACGGGAAGCCTCCTGCAAATAACCGGGCGGGTGACGATCGACTGGGATTCCGACACCGTCAAAGCGATCCCGAGCGCGCGGCGTCTGGTGACATTCGATATCGAGGAGATCGTCGAACTGCCATCGGCGGTGGCTTTGCGTTGGGATGCGACCGCCGACTCCGTTCGCTCCCTCAGATTGATCGAGAAAAACCGGGAGAGCGAGGACATTACGTCATTTGTCTTCGAAGCCCGGGATGGCGGTCCCCTGCCTCTCTACGAAGCGGGCCAATATCTGCCGATCGAGCTGGACATACCAAGCGGCGCGATCAGCCGCACCTATTCGCTCTCCGGTCCGCCAAGCACGGAACGCTATCGCATTTCCGTAAAGCGTGAGCCCATGGGAGCAGCGTCACGCCACCTTCACGACCATGTCGAGGTTGGCGCCTTCGTCGATGCCCGCAAGCCTGCCGGGGACCTCATACTGCCATGCGATAAATGTCCCGTCGTGCTGGTGAGCGCCGGTGTCGGAATAACGCCGATGGCGGCAATGCTTCACACTCTCGCCGTCGAAGAGGGCGAACGTCCGGTCTGGTTCGTACACGGTGCCAGAAACAGTCGCCAGCACGCTTTGGCAAACGAGATGCGGCAACTTGCTGCGGTCAGGCAGGGAGTCAGTCTGCATATCGCGTACAGCCGGCCGCTTGCCGAAGACAAGCGCGGTGTTGAATACGACAGCGAGGGGCGGGTCGATGGCGATTTGATCCGGTCCTTCATGGCCATGCCGGAAGCGCACTACCTGCTATGCGGTCCGACGGCGTTTATGGCCGACATTCAAGGCACGCTGGAGGATCACGATATTCCATCGGAGCGCATCCATACGGAGTCGTTCGGACCGACTGGTTGAGCGCGCGAGACCGGTCAAACAATTGCTCTGGAATATCTCATCGGAAGACGTGCTCGATAAGCCTCGATTTAATACAGCCGTTTCGACGGGGGAGTGTCCATTCAGGGAGAATCGTCTAGGCTAACTTCGCGACGACATAACGCCGAAAAACGAGTGCTGAGTGATCGAGGGACAGTGATGCGAATACAACGAACGTTTCTACTTCTGGCTTTTCTACTTCTCGCAGCCTGCGGCTCGATTCCTCAACAAGAGCTTGCCGCCTATACCGATGCGGTTACGGCGGCCCGCACTTCGGGCGAGCAAATGACTCAGGACTGGATCGCCGCGCGCGCAGAACTGACCCGTCGGGAAGTAGCGAAGAAACCTCCCCCCAAAACCCCAGCGCCAACCTTTGCCATTCCCATCCGCTGGACGCCGCCGGTCAGCGATACGACCCCACCGACGGCAGCGCAGGTCCGTCTGATGGCGTGGCAAGTAATCGCGGATTACACGGCCATCTTGGCGGCGCTGAACGCGGGCAAAAGCATCGACACGGTGAAGGAATCAACGGGAAATCTCATAAACCTTGTCGAAAAAGCCGCAAGCGCCGCAGGAAGCGCCATTCCCGGTGCCAGCGCCATCGTGCCGCTCTTCAAGGAACTGGCCGGGCAGTTGGAGCAAGCCCGGCTTAACGGGGAGTTCAAGAAAGCGATCAACAAAGGCACGCCGATACTGCGCAAGATACTCACGGTCTTTCGCAAAGACGCGGCCAGTCATTACCAACTGCGCGCCGCCCTCGCAAACGAAGACTATGTGAGGGTCGAAAGGGAAGCCGGCAAATCGAAAGCCGAGCAAAAGAAAATGCGGCTCCAGCAGTTACGGATCAAAGCCGAAATGGATGAATTCCGGAACAGTTTGAACGCCTATTACACGCTTCTGGACCAGACCGGCCAAAGTATCGATGCCTTGATTAAGGCGACGAACAAGCCAATCGACTTCAAGAGCGAGGCGGTTCGTATTCTCGATACCGCCAACACGCTGAAGACGCACTGGGTCGCATATCAAAACGCCCGCAACGAGCAAAAACCATAATTTGCCATAGAGGAGAAACGGGGCATGCCAGCAAGCAATGAAACGGAAATTGTCGAACTGATGACCGACGCCGCGGCGGCGCTGAAGGCGCTCAACGATGCCGATGGCGCAGACCAGGATACCAAAGACGCCGCATATGAAGCGTATGTCGACGTGCTGCGCCTTATCGGGTTGCACGCTGTTGCAAGTTACGAAGGCAGAACTGCCCTCCTGACCGGCTTGATCGCCGAACTGGCGGAAGTGAACAAGTCGATCCAGGTTTCGAACCCGATCGTGCCGTATGTCGACGAGTTGACGAAAATTGGCGACAAGGCGGTCGACCTCTTCAAGAAAGAGAAAAAAGCAGCCGCGAGCGGGGGATAGCGTCGGCGTTACGCCGCCTTTGGCAGCGAATCCGATAATCGCCCCTTAAACTTCGGCAGGACCTTCGTGGAAAACAGCCTCGCCGCCTTGGCGTGCGGGAAACCAGACAGGCAAAAGCTGGTGCAGCCCGCCTCGACGAACTCGTCGAGGGTGGCGGCGATCTGATCCGGCGTGCCGACGACGGCGATGCCCGCACCGGCGCGCACCATGGAGATTCCCGTCCAGAGGTGGGGGTGGATTTTCATGTCGTCGCCGGATTCTTCCAGCAACTGCCAGACCCGCTGGTTCGCTTCCGACGTCTTGCGGATGCTCTCGGCCGCGTTTTGACCTTTATTGTCGTTGTACAGTTTGAACTTCGTCGCGCCGGCGATCAGGCGATGGGCGTTGTCCCAGGCTTCTTCCTCGGTGTCAGCGCAGACGATCTGCAGCCGCATACCGAACTGTATGGCGTCCTCGCGGCCGTATTTGGCGGCGCGTTGGCGCATATCCTTGATCTTCTCGGCGATCACCGCGGGCTTGTCGCCCCAGAACAGATGCACCGTGGAGTGCTTCGCCGAAATTTCCATCGCCTGTTCCGAACCGCCGCCAAGGAAGAAGGGCGGATGCGGCTGCTGCAGCGGTTTCGGCATGATCACCTGATTGACCTGATAGTGCTGGCCCTCGTAGCCGATGGGTTCGTCGGACGCCCACAACCGCTTCATGATCTGGACTTCTTCATCCATCTTCTCGTAGCGGACCTGCTTGCTGTCGGGAATGCCGTCGGCCTTCGTGTCGTCGTCGCTGATCCCGGCAATCAGGTTGATGCAGAGCCGGCCGCCGGTAAGCTGGTCGAGCGTCGCGTACATCTTGGCGGACAGCGACGGATTGCAGTATCCGGAGCGCAGCGCGATCAACGGGGCGATATTCTTGGTCCGCGCGGCGTAGAAGGCAGCCGTAACCGTCGCCTCCCAACATGTCGCATTGACCGGCATCAACAGATACTTGAAGCCCCCTTCGTCTGCGGCCTTCACGACCTCCTCGAACAGCTCAGGACTCTGCGCAATGGTCTGGTCCGGATCGGCGAGGCAGGTGCTGTCGCCACTGGTCGGCAGAAACCAGCCGAAGGTCAGGTCAGTCATCACGTCATCCTTCTTTGTTCTATCTGCAGCACAAACAATCAGGTATTTGCCGCCGGTCCGCAACTATGCCAAACCATGCGGCATGGAAATGGCCAACCAGAAACAAGCGCTGCTCGATGCGGTCAGCGAGATCGCCGACACCCTGATCGCACAGGCGCCAATCGACGAGGCGAACGCCACGCTTTCCGCGGAATCGGTTAGGGTGTTGGAGGACGCCGGCCTGTTCCGGCTGAAACTTCCGGCGGTCCTCGGCGGCGCGGAAGCGGATCCGACGACGCAAATGCTGGTCCTCGAAGCCTTGGCGCATGTCAGTTCGGCCGCCAGTTGGTGCGTCATGGTCGGCGCCACCTCCGTCGGCCTGCCGGGCGCGTTTCTGCCCGACGAGGCGATCGAGACGATCTTCCCGGCGGGCCAGGTCCCGCGCGGGGCGGTCGTCGCGATGCCCATCGGCAAGACCGAGATCGTCGAAGGCGGCTATCGCCTGACCGGCCGCTGGCCCTTCGGCAGCGGCGTACGCCATTCTGAATGGATCGCCGCCGGCGCCATCGTGCAGCGCGACGGCCAAGCCGAACGGCGCATGATGGTCTTTCCGACCGCATCGGCGACCATTCACGACAACTGGCAGGTCGCCGGCCTGAAAGGAACGGGCAGTTGCGATTTTTCGGTGGACGGCCTGTTCGTCCCGGAGGCGTTTACGTGGGACCAGCTCAATGGCGTGCCGAAACGGGGCGGACCGCTGTACCGCATCGGCCATCCCGGGTTCGTCGCCAACGAGCATGCGGGCTTCGCGCTGGGCGTCGGCTGCCGGGCGCTCGATGCGTTCAAAGAGCGCGAGGTGGCAAAACGGCGGGGATATACCAAGGATCCGTCTAAGCTCGCGGCCCGGCCGGCGGTACAGCGCATGATCGGGACTGGAGAGCTGCGCCTGCGCGCCGCCCGCGCGCTGGCGATCCAAATAAACGATACGGTGTGGCAGACCGTGCGGTCGGGCGGCACGCCCACGACCCGTCTGCAGGGCGAACTCCGGGCGGTCGCTTCTTACTGCACGGAGGTGGCGCTGGACGTGGTGACCGAGGCGTTTCGCTATTCGGGCGGCGGCGCGATCTACCAGCAGAATATCCTGCAACAATGCCTGCGCGACATGAACGTCGCCGCACAGCATCTCGTGGTCAGTGAAATCGCCTATGAAAATCTGGGCCAGATGATATTGGGAGTCCCCGACGTCAATCCGATGCAATAGACCGGCGAAATACCGTACACTGGACCGATGGCGCTCCAAACAGATGATGCGGGGAATCACCCCCGGCTTCTGATGCTGGCCTCTCCGGCGGCGTTTGCCGACGAGCTGCCCAATCTCGGAGACCGCGCGCTACAAAGCGGCTTCAACGCACTGGTCAGGGACGACCTGCCAACCGCACGCATTCTGCACGACGGGTGGAACACGTTCCCGCTCGAAACCTATCGGCATGTGCAAAAGTTCGATGGGCCCGTCGAACAGGCAATCGAAACGTCATTCGAAACCTTCAAACGCCGCGCCGAAACGCACCCGCCCCTTCATAAAACGCTTAATCGGATCTTGCATTCACCCGCGTTCGATCGGTTTCCGTTGATGACGCGACTAAACAGCTTAGCGCGCCATCGGACGGGGCAAAATTTTCGACAGGCGATTGCGCCTCGCCTGTTTCCTAAGCTCGCGGCCTGGCAGTTCGCCGCGAAGCTAAAGGCCTCGGAGGTGGCGATATTCAATGCGGGCGGTCTGCTTTCCGACCATCTCGCACATTATTTGCCCGGCCGTATCCTTTCTTTGTTTGCGGCAAAGCGGGCGGGGCTGAAAGTCGTCATCGTGAACTTTTCGTTTGCCATCGAAAACGAGGCGTTGCGACGCCTCGTCCGCGCCACCATGCAAGCGGTCGATCTTCACGTCGTGCGGGAAAGCCATTCGCGCGATGCCCTGACCACGCTCGGCGTTGACGAGAACCGCATTATTCTCACCAGGGACACCGCCTTCAATGCAGACTTCGCATCTACCGAACCGGCTATGCGCAAACCGCGCATCGCCCTGTTCGTGCGCGGCGACCGGGCGGTCGATATTCAGACATGGGCCACGTTGGCGCGCTGGATGCGCCGCGAACTGGATGTGGGCGTTATTTACCTGCATGGTTGCCATAAGAACGATGTCGCGGTACGCATTGCGCTGGGCGAAAACTGCGCATTGGATGACGACGGAGTGCCGCTGAACAATAGCGATACGATGCGCGCCCTGTCCGAATGCGCATTCGCCGTTTCCGATCGGTATCACGGCCTGATTTTTGCCATGCAGGCGGAGGTCCCGTTCGCAGCAGTCGAATCGACAACCCATAAAACTGCCGGCTTGCTGAAGGATTTCGAGTATTCGCTGCCGGCGCTTCCGACATTGACGGCCGATAGTCTCGATCAATACAAGGCGGCTATCGGCGAAGCCTACAATTCTCGCGAGGCATTGGCACAAGAACTGAGCGGCAAGGCCGCTGCGGCAAGAACGAAGCTTATCGGCGATTACCGCAGCGTATTCGACAAATTGGGGCTTATGAACCGAACATGACATTGCCAACTTTCTATATCGCGGGTGCCGGTCGCAGCGGCTCCACCTCACTTGAAGCGTATTGCCGGGCACATCCGGAAATCTTCATGCCGTCGATCAAGGAACCGAACTATTTCATCTTCGGTCATGCGGGTTTCAGAGCGGGCGGGCCACAGGGCGCGCATCGAAACCGGACGTCGATAAGGAGCTTAAAAAAATACAAAGCCCTTTTTCGCGACGCCGGCGACGCAAAGGCGATTGGCGAGGGATCGGTAAGTTATTTGGCGTATCCGGAAGCCTGCGCCGGCATCCGGGAACTGACGCCACATGCCAAGCTCATCTTCATATTGCGACAACCGGTCGACCGCGCCTTTTCCTCGTACCAAAAATTTTCCGAAAGCGTTCCGGATCCAGCCGGCTCATTCGAAGCCGCATGGCGAGATCATGAAAGGCGCATGACAGAGAATTGGTTCACAGCCCAATACAAGAGAAAAAGCCTTTACTACGAGCAACTTAAGGTCTGGCTCGACTCGTTCGACAAAAATCAAATCCGCATCTACCTGTATGAAGACCTGCGCGCCGATCCCAAGGCATTGATGCGCGATCTCTATGAATTTGTCGGCGTCGATCCCAGCTTCGATCCGAACGTCTCCATCGTGCACAACCGACGCGGAGAAATCGCCAATCCGATCCTGCGTTGGACCTGGCGCAATAGTGAAGACTTGCGGTCCTGGGTTGCGCCCCATCTGCCGCTCTCCTGGCGTGGTCAGTTTTTTCGTCTCATCGCCCGAGGCGAACGGGCATCGCCCGGCGAACGGCTCGACCCGGCGCTACGAGCGCAGCTGACCGAAGAAATCAAAGACGATATCCTGAAAACGCAGGACCTCATCGGCCGCGACCTTTCGCACTGGCTGTGACCGCCGCGGCGTAGTTACGGAAAACCTTGCGCACCGCTGAATTCAGACCCTACGCTGAAGGTCCAATGTTCAGGGGGACGCAGCGATGACACGGACGATTGAGCAAATTCTGGGCAAGCGGGCGATTGCAGCAGTGCGCAAACCGCTGGAAACCGCGGGAGGACTGCCGGGGGCAGCCTATACGGGGCAGGAGTTTTTCGACCTCGAACAGACAACGCTCTTTCCACGCACTTGGATGGGGGTCGGCTTCGAAAGCGATATTCCCAAGCCTGGCGACGCGATGCCGATCATGGTGGGCAAACTGCCGGTCATCCTGGTGCGCAACAAGGCGGGCGAGATCAAGGCGTTCCATAATGTCTGCCGCCACCGCGCATCGATGGTTGTCATGGAGCCGCAGAAGGGGCTGAATTTTCTGACCTGCCCGTACCATGCCTGGGCCTGGGACCTCGACGGCGGTCTGAAGGCGATGCCCTATTTCGACGGCACGAAAAACAGCCGCAATACCGATCTCGACAAATGCAAGCTTGGCCTGGCGCCAGTGCGCTGCGCGGTCTGGCACCACTGGATCTTTGTCAATCTCGACGGCAAGGCCCCGCCCATAGAGCAGCATATGAAGCCGTTCGCAGACCTGATCAAAGGCGCCGATATTGGCGCGACCCGTATCAGCAAGCGCCTCGACTGGGAGTTCGATGCGAACTGGAAGTTTCAGAACGATAATTGGGAGACCTACCATCACGCCTGGGTCCATGGCGGGATATTCAACAAAATGTCCGAGGATCTGGACATGAAGACCGGCGAGCCGTGGACCGAGTCGTTGCAGGACGGCAGTTTCGTGACCCTGAAGGCCCGCAAGGGCCGGCCGGCGCGGCCCAATACCGGCCGCAAAGGCGATGTCGCGACGCCCTTACCGGAGATTCCGCAGGCACCCTGCGCCGAGCGGACATTGAGCACGAGCATCCTCTTTCCCAACGTGACGATCACGATGATGGACAATTATATCGCGACGGTGATCTCCGATCCGATCGCGCCCGACCGCACGGTCGCGAGACTCGCGTTCTATTTCGTCGGCGGGGCGGCCAAGAGCAAGAAATACGCCGCGGGCCGCAAACAGGTACTCGACCGCTGGCTCGGCAAATCACGTTCCTCGACCGGACGGGACGGCATCCGCAGCCAGGATTTCGGCATCTGGGAAGCGCAGCAGATCGCCCGGCAGTCCCCGGTCGCGGACGACGTGGTGTTCTCACCGGTGTGGGAGAGCAATATTCACCACTTCCAAAACCAAGTGCTCGACACGATGCAGGGATAAGAAAGGACACCGCATGGATTCGTTACCGATCATCGAACTGCGCCGAATCGAGGCGAATATTATCAAGCCGATCTATGACGAGATGGTGCGGTCGCTCGGTAAGGAACAGGCGCAAGAAATCCTTGGCCGCGCCATCATCCAGAACGCCATGGACCATGGCGCGAGTTACGCGGCAAACGAAAACGTTGAGCCCGACTTGACCGCCTTCGCCGCGCTGCTGCCGCAATGGACGCAGAACGACGCGCTGGAAATCGACATGATCGAACAGTCCGAATCGCAACTTGATTTCAACGTCACGCGCTGCCGCTATTCGGAGATGTACCGCGAGATGGGACTGGGCGAGATCGGACATCTGCTGTCCTGCAATCGCGATGGGTCGTTCTGCGACGGCTACAATCCGGACATCAAACTGACCCGTACGCAGACTAAAATGTCCGGCGCGAGCCATTGCGATTTTCGTTATGCCTACGAACCGAAGGGCGAATGACCGAACGCGAATTGCACCGCGCGGTCTCGGGGACTAAAAAGATGAGACCAGTAAAATTTGTCTCGGGGGATCGAGTTTCATGTATTACGACAAGCGCGGCTTGGCCTACACGGCATCGAGTCAGGCAGCGGTAGACGCCTTCGATGCCAGCGTTGATGAATTTCTTGCCTCCGGCCGCGACGCAGCCCTGTTGCTGAAGCGTATCGCGGAAGTCGACCCGGATATGGTCATGGGTCAAGTCCTGCGTGGTTATTTCTACCGCCTACCGGCACTGCCGCATCTGGCCGCAATGAGCGGCGACACGTTGGCCAAGGCACAGAGCCTCGCCGCCGGTGCGACCGACCGGGAAAAGAAACATGTAAACGCACTTGCCGCCTGGTGCGCCGGCGATATTCGCAAGATGAACGCGATCTGGGAATCGATTCTGGTCGATCATCCGCACGATATTCTGGCCCTGCGCATCGCCCACACCATGCATTTCTTCCTCGGCGATCTGGCGCACATGCGCGATTCGATGGCCCGCGTCATGCCGCGCTGGGACGAATCGGTGCCCGGTTACGGCTATGTGCTCGGCTGCCGCGCCTTCTCGTTGGAAGAGAATCACGATTTCGAGAACGCCGAACCGATGGGCAAGCGCGCGGTCGAAATCAATGAGAACGATATTTGGGCCGGACATTGCGTCGCGCATGTGCTGGAAGGCATGGGCCGCCGCCAGGAGGGCATCGAATGGGTCGACGCGCATGAAGAGGCCTGGCAGAAGCGCGGCACGTTCGCCCATCACATGTGGTGGCATCGCACGCTGCATTACCTAGAGCTGGAGCAGTTCGATGCCGTCCTCGACGCATATGACAATCAAATTTGGGCCAAGCCGTCGCAGGACAATACAGATCTCGGCAACGCATCCAGCATGTTGATGCGGCTCGACATACTGGGCATCGATGTCGGCGACCGCTGGGACTCGGTCGCCGAAGTTTGCGCCGAGCGCATCGATACAAGGCTGCGGCCGTTCAACGATTTGCATTACATCATGGCGCTCACCATGGCCGGCCGCCGCGAAGACGCGAAAGCGATGCTCGCCTCGATGCGGGACTTCGCCGACAGCTATCCCGATGGGTCGGTGACGATTGCCACCACCTACCGCAACGCGGGCATTCCCGTCGCCGAGGCGATCCTGGCGCACGGCGCCAAGGATTACGCAAAGGTGATCGAGATCATGATGCCGACCCGCTACAAGATGCTGCCGCTCGGCGGCAGTTGGGCGCAACGCGATGTCTGGGAACGCATGCTGATCAACGCCGCACTGAAGGACGGTCAGCACAGCCTGGCGCGGGCGCTGCTGGCGGAACGGACCGACATGGCGCCGACCAGCGGCCCGTCCTGGGCGATGTATGCCGACGCGCTCGACAATTGCGGTGAGACCGACGAGGCACAGACCGCCCGCGGCAAGGCCGCCGAACTGCTGGCGGCGTGACCGCCCTGGCCGCTCTTCCCGAAGACCGGCGCATCCTGCGCGACGTTTTCGGGTTCGACGATTACCGCGAAGGGCAGGAGCCGGTCGTCCAGGCACTACTGGCCGGGCGCAATGCATTGGCGGTGATGCCGACGGGATCGGGCAAATCGCTGTGCTTTCAGGTTTCCGCCTTGGTGAAGGGCGGACTGACGATCGTGGTCTCGCCGCTGGTGGCGCTGATGCACGATCAGGTCGCGGCCCTGCGGCTAGCGGGTGTGGCGGCGGAAACGATCAACTCCTCGCGCGACCGAATGGAAAACGTCGCGGCGTGGCGGAGAGTCGCGGCAGGCGAGACGCGGTTGTTGTATCTGGCGCCGGAACGGCTCATGACAGAGCGCATGCTGGCGGCGCTGACCAAACTTCCGGTCTCGCTCATCGCCATCGACGAAGCGCACTGCATCTCGCAATGGGGACCGGCCTTCCGGCCCGACTACGAAGCGCTGGCGAATTTGCGCGAGCATTTTCCCAACGTTCCCATCGCGGCACTGACGGCGACGGCGGACGGCGCGACTCAGCGCGACATCGCCGCCAAGCTGTTTGCCAACGATGCGGAAATCTTTGTCGCCGGCTTCGACCGTCCCAACATCAAACTGGCGGTGGAAATGCGGCGCAACGGCAGCCAGCAACTCCTCGCCTTCCTCGCCCGGCATCCCGGCGAAAGCGGCATCGTCTATTGCCTGTCGCGCAAGAAGACGGAAAGCGTCAGCCGGATGCTGTCGGAAAAAGGGATCGCGGCCCTGCCCTATCATGCGGGCATGGATAAATACGAGCGCGACGCCAACCAGGACGCCTTCATGACGGAACCGGGCCGCGTGATGGTCGCAACCATCGCGTTCGGCATGGGGATCGACAAGCCCGATGTCCGCTTCGTGTTCCATGCCGACCTGCCGGGCAGTATGGAAGCCTATTATCAGGAAATCGGCCGCGCCGGACGCGACGGCCTGCCGGCCGAGGCGCATATGCTCTATGGGCTCGACGACATTCGGATGCGGCGTGTCTTCATCGAACAGGAAGATAGCGGCGATGACCGGCGGCGGCGCGAACATCAACGATTGGACGCGCTGATCGGCTATTGCGAGGCCGCAACCTGCCGCCGCAACACGCTGCTCGCCTATTTCGGCGATGACAGCGAACCCTGCGGCAATTGCGATACCTGCCTCGACCCGGTCGAACTCAAAGATGGAGTCGCGGTCGGGCAGCAGGCGCTTTCCGCCGTGATGAGAACCGGCCAACGCTTCGGCGCTGTGCATATCATCGATATCCTGCGCGGCACGGAGACCGAAAAGGCCCTGGCGTCGGGCCACGATCGCCTGCCAACCTTCGGCATCGGCGCCGAGTTGAGCAAGGATGCGTGGCGCTCGATCATCCGCCAGCTCGTTGCCGGCGGCTTTCTGCGCCTCGATATCGAGGGCTATGGCGGGCTCAATGTCACGGAAATGGGCCAAGCTCTGCTGCAGGACGAAGAAACCTTCTCCTACCGTGAGGATACGATCCCGACAAAGGCGGCAAAGACCAAAAAGTCCAAGCGGGAGGAATCCTTCGCACCGCTGAACAAAGAAGACACCGGCCTGCTGTCGGCCCTCAAGAGCCTGCGCCTGCGCCTCGCCAAGGAACGCGGTGTGCCAGCCTACGTCGTCTTTTCCGACCGGACGCTGATCGATATGGCGCAGCGGCGGCCTAGCGACCCGGTCGCGTTCGCCGAAGTTCACGGCGTCGGTGCCGCCAAGCTGCGCGACTTCGGCGATATTTTCCTCCAGGCGATTGCCAACGAAGATATCGGTGTTCCCGCCGAGAGCGCTCCTTGACTCCGTAGCCGCTACAGACGTTATGGTGACACCATGAACAACCGCGCACTTTTCCGGACCGGAATTGTCGGCAGTGTCATCGCGGCAATCTGCTGCTTCACGCCGTTCCTGGGCGTGTTGTTTGCTGCGCTGGGGATTTCGGCCTTGATGGGCGCGTGGCTCGACTTTGTTCTGCTGCCCGCCCTGGCCCTGTTCCTGATCATTACCGGATACGCGGCATACCGAATGAGAAGGGCGTCCCGCTAGATTAGGATGGCCGGTCGCGGAGGAATGCGGTCATGTGGAAGACTGCCTGTTCGGGTTCGTAGACATAATCCATACCGACGGGACAGGCACGCCGCGCCCGACATCCCAGCGCCATGCAATCCGCCCCCTCGTCCGTCCGCAAATGACCGGCGCACGCCTCGACGTCATAGACGCCGTTGCTAAACGCGTCGACCGGACAAGCGGTCAAGCACGGCCTGTCCGAGCAGCCGTCACAAGGAGATGGCGCGGGTTCGAGCGGCGGCAGTTCCAAGCGCTCCGGAAAAGCCAACGCACCCCGCCACGCATGCCAAAGCCCAAAGCTCGGATGAATGAGCATCCCTAACGGCGAGGGGTGAACGGGCTCCGCCCGTTTCGCCCAGGCAAAGAATGGCGCGTAAGGCGGGCCTTCGAAGGGATAGACCGCCGTTGCCACGAACTGGGCGGCGATCGCAGTCAATATATCCTTCGTCCAATAGTTCAACGAGTCTTGGCCCGTCGGCTGTGCGGACTCGAAGACCCGCCACAGGGCAGGTCCGGCATTGCCAATCAACAACAGCGTTTCGGTTCCCGGGGGAGCGTCGTCGTCCGGGCCGGGATGAAAGCCGCCGCGCAGGATCAATCCTTGTGCTCCCAGCGCCTCGCGAATGGCCTTTACCAACATGGATTCACCTGCTCCATTTTTCACCCTTGTTATAGCGGCGACCGGACGTAATCGAAAAAAAAGAATTCCATGATATTGTTCCCGAATGTGGACCGATGTCGTCGATCTGAACGAATTCTACCGCCGCCCGCTCGGGCAGGTGGCGCGGCGCATGATCCAGCGCCGAATTCGTGAGATTTGGCCAGATTTGCGCGGCATGTCGCTGCTCGGTCTTGGCTATGCGACACCTTATTTGCGGCCCTATCGGGGCGAGGCGCAGCGCGTTATCGCAGCGATGCCGGCGCAGCAAGGTGTCATGCCCTGGCCGACCGGCGAGCCTGGTCTTGTCACCTTGACCGAAGAAGCGGAACTGCCGTTCGAAGATCTTTCCATAGACCGGCTGCTGATGGTCCATGCGGTCGAACATGGCGAGCAGCTGCGGGCGATGATGCGCGAGGCGTGGCGCGTGCTTTCCGACAGCGGGCGCATTCTCATCGTCGTGCCAAACCGGCGTGGGATCTGGGCCCGGCTCGAACGAACGCCGTTCGGCCACGGGTTGCCCTACACCAACCGGCAAGCCCGCCGATTGCTTCAGGATTGTTTGTTCACGCCCGTCGATGCCAGCCGCGCGCTCTATATTCCGCCGAGCCGCTGGCGCTTCGTGCTCTCATCGGCGCCGGCCATGGAGCGCATCGGACATCGCCTCTTCCCGACATTTTCCGGCGTTCTTCTGATCGAAGCCATCAAGCAAATCTATGCCGCAGCCCCAAAGGCAAGCGCAGTGCGGAGCCGCAGACTCGTCGTGATTCCCGGCAACGCAGCATCCGCGAGAACCAGTGCTTCGCAGAGCGGCGAGGACGAGCCGCCCAGTATCCCCGGTTAAGCCGTAGAGTTCATTCCTCCAAGGCGGCGACGTCGTCCGCATCGATTATTTTGCTGGCCAAGTCGTATCCGAAACCTTGCCGGGCGAGCGCCGCCAGATCCCGATCCCGGCGTTCGGCACGCCCGGCGACGCGCCACGGACCCAGCCGCCGCCGCCGGGCATAATTGCAGGCGGCATCGAACTCGACATCTTCGCTCTCGCCGCTTAGGCAGGTAAGAGCGGCCTCGATATCGTCGACGGAAACACCCTTGGCGCTGAGGCGGGCGTGGATGCCGCGCCGGGAAACGCCGCGGCGGTGCAGTGTCATCACACGTCCCTCAGCATACGCCACATCGTCCAGGAGCCCCGCCCGTTTGTACCGGGCGATCAGACCGGCAACCAGTTCAGCGCCTGCCGCCGGATCGTCGTCATGAGCATACGCCGCGCGATGCACCCTCCGCATCAGGACCGCGCGCAGATTTTCCGCGGACGTCGCGTAGCGCTGCAAATAGGCCAAAGCCGCGTTTTCGATTGATTTCTGGGTAGCTTTTCGCGGTATTTTAGTTTTTCTATTCTCCGGCATAGAATAAAAATATACGCAAAATCAATTACCTGTAAGAAAAATCAAATAAATCTTTACTATGTGTGATCTGCATCACTGAAACACCGCCAGGGATCGACCATTATTAGTTCATACCGTTGGTCGATCGCCCACCCTGCCCCTCCCATAGGCATCGATCCACGGAATGACGGCGGCAGTACTTCGGTATTGCCGCCGTCACCAATTTAGGCTGCTGCCGGTGTGACTTACGACAAACCGCGACGACCTGGCGTCTGGGTTCTTGGCGTTATTTCGATGGCTAGGCGCAAATTCGGCGCCCGTTATGGTTAACCGGGTCGGCTACACATCCTTGGCATCGACTTCCACGGTAACGGCTTCCACGACGGCCTCGGGTTCTATCTCAGCCTTGGATTCTACCTCGGCTTTGGGTTCTACGACGACGGGAGCTTCCGCCGCCTCACCTGCTTCGGCACCAGCGCGAGCGCGGGGTCTGTTGGTGCTCCGGCGTGGCCTGCGCGGTGCGCGTTCCGCAACGGTTTCGCCGGATGATGCATGGGACTCCTCGGTGTTCCCCTGCGCCGCCGCGTCGCCATTGCCGCGAGCGGCCCGATTCTCACCGGAACCGTTAGGACCGGCGTTTTCATTCGACGTGGGCTGGTCCGCCACCGAACCGGCATCGATACCCGCGGGCACATTATCTTGCGCGTGCTGCCCGTTCCGGGGCTGAGACCGGGGATCGGCGCCATTGTTACGGTTTTGCTGGTTTTGCTGGTTCTGCTGGCGTTGTTGCTGCGATTCGCCTTCCTCGACATTCATAATCCGAAAATAATGTTCGGCGTGCTGATACATATTTTCAGCCGTTATACGATCCCCGGCCGCGTTCGCGTCTCGCGCCAATTGTATGTACTTTTCATACACTTGATGCGCATTACCGCGAATGCGGATACTGGGACCGTTGCTATCGAAGCTTTGATGCCTTGGGGACCCATTACGACGTCCCCCGCTGCGGCCGCGAGACCGCTTCGCACTCTGACCTTGTCTCATATCACCGTCACGTAGTTTGAATGCTTGAATCACTGCCCTTCAATGGGCGCATACCAGCAACTTACGGATTCGAAGGCCCGCACCACCCGGTGTCATGGACCAATCAACTGGCTATGCCGAGGTTTTGACAGCGCATTGCATGCCATAGATCACCATGTGATCTGCTGTCTGTCCCGGGACAATAGTCGGTCCAGCCATCTAATCCAAGGGTTTTTTAAATAGGGTTAACAAACCCGCCGATTTTCCGGCCTTGATTGCCCAATTCGCGCCAACTATCTGGTTTATATGAGAGTAAAAAATTTTAATCATAACTCGACGCGGATCGGCCTTGACCGCTTCATCGGAAGCGATAAAGTGACCTTAATAATGATGAAAAGACTGGGAGCGTCACATGTTCGAATTACGCATATATGATCGTCGTCCCAGCTGCCTCGCACGCTTCCGCCACGGCGGTTATGCGGCGATCGCGCCAGTGGAACAGCGCAGCGTCATGGATGTCACAACCGCCATGACCGGAACCGGCGACATAGCGGTCTCTGCCGACGTGCAGGAAACCGCCAAAGTGCTGCTGTTTCCCGTACAATCGGACCGGCCCGGCCGCAAACAGAACGGCCGTCCCAAAGTACGAGCCAAAGGGCGCAAAAAAAGCTGACTCGCGCAAATTCAATGTGGCCGGTGGTTTCGACTAGCGGTTAGATTGATTCTGTTAATCATCCATCCCGCGCGCTATATCGTAAGACATGTCTGGCTTTTTCGTCGTGTTTGTCGTCATCGCCATGGTCGCCACGCTTGGCGTCCTAATCGTCGGTGTTCTCGGCATGGCGACCGGTGGCGAATTCAACCGCCGTTACGCCAATAAGCTGATGCGCGCCCGCGTTTTATTGCAGGCGCTCGCGCTCCTGTTGTTTGCTATTCTCATCCTATTGATCGGCAGGGGATAATTCGGTCTTGGTTAAACTGACCCGCATCTACACGAAAGGCGGCGACGGTGGCGAAACCTCGCTCGGCGACGGTAGCCGCGTTGCCAAACACGACCGGCGCGTCGCGGCCTACGGCACGGTCGACGAGGCCAATGCGGCCATCGGGCTCGCCCGGCTTCATGTCGACCGCGAGACCGATTCGCTGCTGGCGCGGATCCAGAACGACCTGTTCGATCTCGGCGCGGATCTCTGTACACCGGAAGACAGCAAGCGCTCGGCAGGGGCGTTGCGGGTCGTGCCGGACCAGGTTGCCTGGCTTGAGAGCCAGATAGACCGGATCAACGAGGCCCTGAGCCCGCTGGAGAGTTTCATCCTGCCGGGTGGCACGCCGGCGGCGGCGCATCTGCACCTCGCCCGAACCGTCACCCGCCGCGCCGAGCGGCTCGTCACCGAGCTTGCCGTCGAACAGACTGTGAATCCCCAAGCCATTGCCTACCTGAACCGGCTTTCCGACCTGCTGTTCGTGCTGTCCCGCGCCTGCAACGATGGCGGCGCCAGCGACGTGCTGTGGGTTCCCGGCGCCAACCGTTAGCCCGTGCGCGTTAACCATATCGCGGCATGATCCTCGAGGCGCTGACCTGGCTGACGACTCCGGCGCCGGTCTGGGCGCGAAAAACGGGCTATCTCCGGGAGCTTATTGCCATCGAAGCCCGCCACCGGCGTCGGCAACGGGACTGGGCGCCACACCTTGAGGCCACCCGCATCGTCATCCGGGAGGCGATTGAGCGCTGTGGACGTCGACGACAGGCGCTGATCTACGGCTCCGGACTGCTGCTCGATATCCCGCTCGACGCGCTCTCCGCCGCTTTCGAGACGGTGACGCTGGTCGACGCGGCACACCTTCGCCGGACGCGCCGCACCGCCCGGCGGTTCGGGAACGTCGGTTGCATCGAAGCGGATATTTCGGGCGTCGCCATCGGTCTGCAGCTCGGCATCGCCAAGGGTGCGGATACCCTGCCACGCCCGATACCGCCGGTTCTCGCCGACAACGGGTCAGTCGATCTCGTGGTTTCCGCGAACTTGCTGACCCAGCTTCCGCTGATGCCGCTCCACTTCCTGGACCGCCATCCAAACTTTTCCGAACAGGCGCGGCAGGACTATGCGCGGGCCATCATGCAGGCCCATCTGGATCATCTCACCGCATTCGACGCAACCTGCTGTCTTGTCGCCGAAACTGAGGTTCAATTCATCGCTGCCGACGGGTCGATACAACGCACCGAAGACCCGCTGCGGGGCCTCTCCCTGCCCTCCGAAGACCGCTCCTGGTTCTGGGAGGTCGCACCGCGCGGCGAGGTTTCGCAATCCTATGGGGTCCGCAACATCATCACCGCCACCACAACAGCCCCCAGCCAAACCGAATAGCGCGGCGAAACGGCGCGGCGGCTCGTCTTGACACGTCTGGGAGGCGAGCCTAAACAAGGCCCCGAACTACCCAAAGATACAGGGAATTTAACGATGAAAATCCTCGTCCCCGTCAAACGGGTCGTCGATTACAACGTCAAAATCCGCGTCAAGAGCGACGGTACCGGCGTTGAGACGGCGAATGTAAAAATGTCGATGAACCCCTTCGACGAAATTGCGGTCGAAGAGGCCCTCCGGCTGCGCGAAGCCGGAACGGCAACGGAAATCATCGCCGTTTCGATCGGCGTTCAGCAATGCCAGGAAACCATCCGGACCGCGCTGGCAATGGGCGCCGACCGCGGCGTTCTGGTGACGACCGACGACGATCTACAGCCGCTCGCGGTCGCCAAGGTGCTGAAGGCGGTGATCGACAAGGAAGCGCCCGAAGTCGTCATCCTGGGCAAGCAGGCGATCGACGACGACAGCAATCAGACCGGCCAAATGCTGGCCGCACTGCTCGGCTGGAGCCAGGCGACCTTCGCCTCGAAGATCGAAATCGGCGACGGTGCCGCGGACATCACGCGCGAAGTGGATGCGGGGCTTGAAACGATCAACGTGAAGCTGCCGGTCGTCGTTACCACCGACCTACGGTTGAACGAGCCGCGTTATGCTTCGCTGCCGAACATCATGAAGGCGAAGAAGAAGCCGATCGACGCGATGACCCCGGATGAGCTCGGCGTCGACACCGCACCGCGCCTGAGCGGGCTCAGCGTCGTGGAGCCACCGAAGCGTCAGGAAGGCGTGAAGGTCGAAGATGTCGCCGAACTGGTCGAGAAACTGCGCAACGAAGCAAAGGTTATCTGATCATGAGCAATCTGGTCATCGCCGAACATGACGGCGCCGAGCTCAAGGGAGCAACCCTGAACGCCGTCAGCGCCGCTGCCGCAATCGGCGGCGATATCGACGTGCTGGTTGCCGGCAACGACTGCGCTGCCGTAGTCGAAGCGGCCGCGCAGATCGACGGCGTCTCGAAAGTATTGGCAGCCAGTGCCGCCGAGTTCGGCAGCCAGCTTGCCGAGAACGTCGCACCGCTGGTCGTGAACCTCGCCGCAAACTACTCGCATGTGATCGCACCGGCGACGAGCAACGGCAAGAACCTGATGCCGCGTGTATCGGCCCTGCTCGACGTACAGCAAATCTCTGAGATCAGCGGCATCACATCGCCCGATACCTTCGAGCGGCCGATCTATGCGGGCAACGCCATCGCGACGGTTCAGTCTTCCGATGCGATCAAGGTCATCACGGTTCGCTTGACCGCGTTCGACGCGGCGCCGGCGACCGGCGGTAGCGCTTCCGTCGAAGCGGTGGACGGCACCGGCGATCTCGGCCTGTCGTCCTTCGTACGCGCGGAAATCAGCAAATCGGAGCGTCCGGACCTGACCTCGGCGGGGATCGTGATCTCCGGCGGACGCGGCATGCAGAACGGCGAGAACTTCGCGATGCTGGAAAAGGTCGCGGACCTGCTGGGCGCCGCCGTCGGCGCATCGCGCGCCGCGGTCGATGCCGGTTTCGTCCCCAATGAGTACCAGGTCGGTCAGACCGGCAAGGTCGTCGCCCCGGATCTGTATATCGCGGTCGGTATTTCCGGTGCCATTCAGCACCTCGCCGGCATGAAGGACAGCAAGGTCATCGTGGCGATCAACAAGGACGAGGAAGCGCCGATCTTTCAGGTCGCTGATTACGGGCTGGTCGCGGATCTGTTCAAGGCTGTACCGGAGCTCGAAGCGGAACTGGAAAAAACGTCGTAGCGACTGACCGACAGTTTTAGGTCGAAGCAAGAACGGACCGAAAAATGATTAAGACGATTGGCATCATTGGCGCGGGCCAGATGGGCAACGGGATCGCGCATGTCGGCGCCCTGTCGGGCTTCGACATAAAGCTGCTCGACATCGACGCCGACGCACTGAAACGCGCGATCGGGAACATCGACCGTAACATGGACCGCCAGGTCAAACGCTCGATCGTCTCCGAGCCCGATCGGTCGGCAGCCATGGGCCGCATCGAGACCGGCACCGACTATGCCCTCTTCGGCGATTGCGACATTGTCATCGAAGCCGCAACCGAGAACGAAGCGGTTAAGGTCAAAGTCCTGGAATCGTTGGTACCGAGCCTGCGCGATGACGCGATTATCGCCACGAATACGTCTTCGATCTCGATTACCCGACTAGCCGCCTCGACCGACCGACCTCAGCAGTTCATCGGCATGCATTTCATGAACCCGGTCCCGATGATGAACCTGGTCGAAGTGATCCGTGGTCTTGGCACGAGCGAAGAGACCTATCAGGAAGTCAAATCCCTGGCCGAGAAGATGGGCAAGACCGTCGCGATGGCAGAGGATTTCCCGGCCTTCATCGTGAACCGCATCCTGCTGCCGATGATTAACGAGGCGATCTACACGCTGTATGAAGGGGTCGGCAATGTCGACGCCATCGACACCGGAATGAAGCTCGGCGCGAACCACCCGATGGGCCCGCTGGAGCTGGCGGACTTCATCGGCCTGGATACCTGCCTGGCGGTCATGCAGGTGCTCTATGACGGCCTAGCGGATACGAAATACCGGCCCTGCCCGCTGCTGGTGAAATATGTCGAAGCCGGCTGGCTCGGCCGCAAGACCGGCCGCGGCTTCTACGACTACGGCTCGGACAAACCGGTCCCGACGCGTTAGGCGACGGGTTCCAGCGCGATCACGCCCCCTTTTCGATGTAATACTGCACCAGCGCCTTCGCTTCCGGCGAATCCCATTCGGCGATCCCGGGCAGGCTGCCGACGACGCGGCCGTAGCGGTCGAGCAAGAAGGATGTCGGCATGCCGGGGACGCCAAGCGCACTCGCCAGCCGCATGCGCCGGTCGAGCAGCGTCGTCAGGTTCTTGATGCCGAGCTTTTTCAGGAACGGCACGGCCTTCTCCGCGCCGCCGCGGTCGACGCTCACGGCGAGGATGAGGAACTTTTCCTTGTCGAAACTGGCTTGTAACCGGTCCAGTGACGGCATTTCCCGAATGCAGGGCACGCACCACGTTGCCCAGAAATTCACCAAAACGACCTTGTCTTTGAAGGCGGCAAGCGTTACCGGTTCTCCCGCAACGGTCTGAAACGCTGTTTCCGGTGCTGGCAGCGGCGGATCGTTGAGCATAAATTGCGCCATCCAGCCCTCGAGCGGCGGGCCGTCATCAGGCAACCCGACGACCAACCAAGCCGCGACAGCGGCGCCCAACACGGTTACGGATATGAACAACAGCCTTTTCATCACCTTCTCCGTCAGGACGCGATGAGCAAGTCCCGCAACACGCCGCAAGCGAACGCCATGTGGGGCGGCCGCTTCGCCTCGGGCCCGGACGCGATCATGTCGCGCATCAACGCGTCGATCGATTTCGACCAACGGCTCTACGCGCAGGATATCGCAGGATCCGTCGCGCATTGCCGTATGCTGGTAAGCGAAGGCATCATATCCGATGCGGACGGTGATGCGATCTTGTCCGGACTCGACACTGTTCTGCAAGAAATCGAAAGCGGAAAGTTCGAATTCAAGACCGCGCTCGAAGATATTCACATGAATGTGGAAGCACGTCTGCGTGAACTGATCGGCGACGCCGCCGGCCGGCTGCACACGGCACGCAGCCGCAACGATCAGGTGGCGACGGACCTTCGTCTGTGGGTGCGCGACGCGGTCGACGGCATCGATGCGCAACTGGCAGCCTTGCAAGCGACCCTGATCGGCCTCGCGGAAACCCAGGCCGACGTACCCCTGCCGGGCTTCACCCATCTGCAGCCCGCCCAGCCCGTGACCTTCGGGCATCACATGCTGGCCTATGTGGAGATGTATGGGCGCGACCGGGGACGGTTCGCCGATTGCCGCAAGCGGCTCAACGAGTCGCCGCTCGGCGCGGCGGCGCTGGCTGGCACGTCGTTCCCGATCGACCGGAAGCAGACGGCAACCGCGCTTGGCTTCGACCGGCCCATGGCGAATTCCCTGGACGCCGTTTCAGCGCGGGATTTCGCCTTGGAGTTCCTTGCAGCCGCGGCGGTTTGCGTCATGCATCTGTCCCGTCAGGCGGAAGAGCTGGTGATCTGGTGTTCGCCGCAGTTCGGTTTCATCCGGCTGTCCGATGCCTATTCGACCGGCTCGTCCATCATGCCGCAGAAGCGCAATCCGGATGCCGCGGAACTCGCGCGGGCCAAGGCGGGCCGGATCTTCGGCGCGCTGCAGGGCCTGCTCGTCGTGATGAAAGGACTACCGCTCGCCTACGGCAAGGACATGCAGGAAGACAAGGAACCGGTGTTCGACGCCGCCGATAATCTGTCGCTCACCATCGCGGCGATGAACGGAATGATTGGTGATCTGACCGTCGTGCCGGAAACCATGGCGGCCGCGCTGGAGCACGGCTATCCCACGGCGACCGACCTGGCCGACTGGCTCGTCCGCGTGCTCGACATGCCGTTCCGGGACGCCCATCACGCGACGGGCGCCATCGTCGGACTGGCAGAAAAGAAAGGATGCGCACTGGCGGATCTGCCGTTGGCCGCGATGCAGGATGTGGCACCGGGTATTACCGAAGACGTCTTTTCGGTATTGTCGGTGTCCGCGTCGATCGAAAGCCGCTCCAGCGAGGGCGGCACCGCGGTCGAAAACGTACGGGCCGCTGTGGCGGCCGCCCGGGAGCGCTTCCTATGACCCGCCTCTTTGCAATGATCTTCATGGCTGTCGTTTTAACCGTTTCGCTGTCTGCCTGCGGCAAGAAAAATGCCCCTAAACCGCCAGACGAAAAAAGCGCCTATCCGCAAGACTATCCAAAACCCCGCTAATACCTAAGAGCCTGCCATGACAGATTTCGACTACCGCGGTGGTGTCCTTCACGCGGAGGACATCGCCATTTCCGACATTGCCGCGCAGGTGGCCACGCCATTCTACTGCTATTCCAGCGCGGCACTGACGCGACGCTACACTGAATTCGCCGACGCTCTGTCCGGTCAGAACGCGACGATCTGCTACGCGGTCAAGGCGAACTCGAACCAGGCCGTTATCCGCACCTTCGCCGATCTCGGCGCCGGGGCCGATGTGGTCTCCGAGGGCGAGCTGCGGCGCGCCCTCGCCGCCGGCGTGCCGGCCGACCGCATCATTTTCTCCGGCGTCGGCAAGACCCGCGACGAGCTTGCCTTCGCCTTGGCGCAGAACATTCACAAAATCAACGTCGAGTCGGTGCCTGAGCTGCAAGTTCTGGGGGAACTTGCTGCCAATCGTGAGGTTGAAATCGGCATTCGCGTGAACCCGGACGTCGATGCAAAGACCCACGAGAAAATTTCGACCGGCCGCGCCGACAACAAGTTCGGCATCGATATCGGCCAAGCGCGCGAAATCTTCGCGCAGGCCCGCGCCATGCCGGGCGTGACGCCCGTATCGGTGGCGGTCCACATTGGCTCGCAGTTGACCGATCTGGCGCCGCTGCGCGCCGCCTACGAGACCGTTGCCGAGCTGGTGGCCGTGCTGCGGTCGGACGGACACAATATCGACAGCCTGGACCTGGGCGGCGGGCTTGGCATCCGCTACAAGGATGAAGTACCGCCCTCGATGTCGGACTATGCGCGAATGGTCCAGGAAACGACGGGCAATCTGGGTTGCCAACTGTTCGTCGAACCGGGCCGCATGCTGGTCGGCAATGCCGGCGTTCTGGTGACACAGGTCATATACGACAAGCACAGCGAGTCGCGCCGCTTCGTGATCGTCGACGCGGCAATGAACGACCTCATCCGCCCTGCCCTTTACGACGCCTACCACCTCATTCGCCCCGCAGCCGAACCGGCTGCCGGCACCCCGCAAAGCGCTGCCGATATCGTCGGTCCCATTTGCGAGACCGGCGACACGTTTACGCGCAATCGTCAAATGCCAGCACTGCAAACCGGCGATTTGCTCGTGTTCGATTCCGCCGGCGCGTATGGCGCCGTCATGTCGTCGACCTACAATTCAAGGCTGCTGATCCCTGAAATCCTCGTAAATGGCAAGGATTTCGCGGTTATTCGGCCGCGTCCCGACTATGACGAATTATTGAAGCTCGACCGGCTGGCCAAATGGCAGCAATCTGAGGGATAATACCAGATCGCCGAAGCAGGACGATTGTGAGGGCATCACGATGAGCGACTGGCGCGACGAACAAACTGGGGACACACCACGCATCGGCCTGTCCCGTCTGGCCTTGTTTTGGGAATCCGCTTGGCCGGCATTATGGCCGGCGACGGGTATAGCTGGGCTGTTCCTTTTGATTGCCCTTCTCGACATTCTGCCCGATTTCTCGGGATGGCTTCACGCGGCGATACTCGCCGCCTTCGCTATCGCATTGGCAACAGCACTCTATCGCGGCGTGCGCGCCCTACGTCTGCCGGACCGTGCGTCGGCGCAACGGCGGCTGGAACGTATCAACAACCTGCCGCATCGGCCCTTCGAGGCGCTGGATGACCAGATGGCGACGCCGGACGGCGATGAGGCAACCCAGCGGCTTTGGCAATTGCACCGCGAACGCATGGCAAGACGTCTCAAAAACCTCCGGGTCGGATGGCCGAAACCGGGCCTGAGCCGTCACGACAAACTTGCGCTTCGCGTCGCCGTCCTGCCTCTGCTTGCGGTTATGGCAATCGCTGTCGGCTCCGACGGAACGACGCGCATCACCCGGGCGGTAACGCCGAACCTATCGGGCCAGGACTCCGCGGAAACAGCCACGCTCGATGCCTGGATTACACCGCCCGCCTATACGGGCAAGCCACCGCTTTTTCTGACCCGCGCCGAAACGGAGGTACCGTCGTCCCTTGAAGTGCCCACCGGCAGCATTTTGCTTGCCCAGGTTGGCGGCACTGGAGCGGCCCCGCAATTGGCAGAAGGCGAGGTCACTGAAGACTTCACCACGGTCGCCGACGACAGCTATCGGGTCGAGCGTTCCCTCACGGCCGATGCGAAACTGCGCATCCTTTCGAATGGGCGAGAGCTGAAGGCGTGGAACATCACAGTCGTTCCGGACGACATCCCGCGCGTAGCGCTCGACGAACCGCCCTCGCCCTCCAAGCGCGGCGCGCTTCGACTGGTCTATACCGCTTCCGACGATTATGGGCTGGTCTCGATCACCGCCACGATCAAGCGCAGCGACGTTACCGCCAAGGAGTCGATTTCCTATGAAATTCCACTCTCCGGCGCGAATCTCAAACAAGCGAAAGGCGACAACTTCCGGGACCTGACGCCGCATCCTTGGGCCGGCCTTCCCGTCCATCTCACGCTGGTTGCAACAGATGCTGCCGGGCAGCGCGGCGAAAGCGACACGGTCTCCTTCCGGCTTCCGGAACGCCCTTTCGCGCATCCCGTCGCGCAGGAAATCGTTGCCGCCCGCAAGAGGCTGATGGCGGACCCGGCCAACAACCGTCTTGGGGTCGTGGACGATCTTGGCAGTATCGCCTTGAAACCGAAGCGCTATGCCGACGACAAAGTCGTGTTCATGGCGCTCTATACGGCTACTCGCCGGCTCCGCCAGACGGCGTTCGAAAGCGAACTGGACGAGGTGCAGAAACTATTGTGGGAAACCGCACTGCGGATCGAAGACGGCACGGTTTCGCTTGCGGAACGCGATCTTCGGCGCGCCCAGCAGGAGCTGTTGGAAGCGCTTGCGCGCAATGCACCGGAATCCGAGCTCGACCGCCTTATGGACCAATTGCAGGCAGCGCTAAGCGCATATCTCGATGCGTTGACGCAACAGGCCGCCAACGCGGGGCAGAACAATCAGGAAATGGGGAAAATCGACCCTTCCGCACAGATGCTCACGAAGCAGGATCTGCAGCGGATGATGGAAGAAATTCGCGAGCTTGCGAAAAGCGGCGCACGCGAAGCCGCCCGCAAGATGCTGTCGCAGATGCAGAAAATGTTGGAGAACTTGCAGGCAGGCCGCGGACAGCCGCAACCGCAGGCGGGCCAGGCACAGCAGATGATGAACGACCTGCAGCGGGTCACGAGAGGACAGCGTGACTTGCTGGACCGCACGTTCCGCGAATCGCAACGCGAAACGCGGGAACGCGAAGGCACCGCTCCCGACGGTCCGGAGAACGGTGGCAAGCCTCAAAAGGGAGACCAGGCCGGATCGCAACCGATGGCGGGGGAAGGCCAGCAGCGCGGCAGCCTGACGGCCGGCGCCGTCGCACAGGACGCGTTGCGGCGTCAGCTTGGCGACATCATGCAGCGCTTTGCTGAAATGACCGGCGACGTGCCCGGTCCCATGGGGCGAGCGGAGCAATCGATGCGAAAATCGTCGAAGAATCTACGCAAGGGTAGCGCCAAGAGCGCCGTGCCGCCGCAGACACGTGCCCTCGACCAGTTGCAGCAAGCGATGCGCTCGGCCCAGCAGCAGCTTCAGCAGCGTTTCGGCCAGCAACCCGGGCAAGGGCAAGTCCGCGGGCCGGGACAGAAACCGGACGACCGTGATCCGTTCGGCCGGACCATGAACTCCGGCATTCAGGGCGCCAACACGAACACCATCGAAATTCCGGAAAAAAGCGACTTGCAGCGCTCGCGGGAAATTCGCGACGAACTGCGCCGGCGTGCCGCAGACCCGGCTAGGCCGAAGCCGGAGCGCGACTATATTGACCGGTTGCTTGATCGCTTCTAAACGCTAGCGCTACTTCTTCGTTCGAGCTTCCTTCGCCCGCGCCCTTTCGGCTTCCATCTCGGCCTCTTCCGTGAAGATAATGTTCACGTTGACCCCACCACGCGGCGGGTTGCGAATTTCGGTTTCGTAAGAAATAGCCTCTCCGGCGAGCACTCGCGGTTCCTTCGTCCGGAACGACCAGATACGGAGATCCTTACCGCTGGAATCCTTGATGGCACCGCGGAGCAACGGCACGTCGACGACATGCCCGGTCGTATTCTTGATCTCCCCCTTGATCGTGACGACCCGATCCTTGCCATCCGGGCGCGTCTCGATCTTATTGTCGGAAATCTCCAATCCGCTGCCAAGTACATCGCTACCCATTCCAATCAAGACATAGAGCTTATTCATCGGGGGGTACATCGCAACGATGTAACGGGGCGCAGCAACCAAGCTTCCAACCACTAACACGATCACGACAAGCAGCAAGATCCACCACTTTAACGTCGATGGCCGGACATCCGGCTTGGCCTGGAACTGGGCAATTTCTTCTTCGGTCGGTATCGGCGGCGGCAACGATTCGGGCTCATCCTCTTCGTCCACGCCCTCGTCCGAAGGCGGTGGCGCCGGCTCGTCGGCTGCCTCCTCTTCCGTCTCTTCGGTCGGCGGGGGAGCCGGCGGCGGCGCGGGGGGCGGTGGAGCAGGTGGTGGCGGTGCAGGCGGTGGCGGCGCAGGCGGCGGTGCAGGTTTCGGCGGGGGCGGTGCTGCTGCAGGAGCCGCTTTGGCTTTGGGCTCTTCCGCCAGGGCGCTGGGCTCCGCGAACCATCGGTGAGCGCACTTCGCGCATTTTACGTTGCGTCCAGCGTCACCAAGAAGGTCCGCGTTCAGCCTAAATTGCGACGAGCAGTTCGGACAGGTGATTATCATACGGGCGAGGCGCCTATGCAGGTTGTCTCGTTATAAGGAGGGTTCGCAAACATGACAAGTCAGTGTCAATCGCACGAAATACAATCCAGAATAGCGTGAGACCTTACCCGCAAAAACTTGAAATACCCTTTACCGCACAACGAATTACATGGCATTGTCAGGCGCTCTCGCCCACGGCTTCCATACTTTCCGGCGGAGCGTACGGACAAGGGTACTCGTGACGAATGCGACTAACAACGTAGTTCGATTCGAGAATGTGGGCATGCGTTACGGGGCTGGCCCCGAGGTTTTACGCGATGTTACATTCACGCTTCCCTCTGCCTCATTCCATTTTTTGACTGGGCCGAGCGGCGCGGGAAAGTCGTCGCTCCTGCGCCTGATGTATCTCGCGAACCGACCGAGCCGAGGCATCGTTTCGCTTTTCGGCAAGGATGTATCGAAAATACAACGCAATGCACTTCCCGAGTTGCGCCGCAATATTGGCGTGGTGTTTCAGAACTTTCGCCTGCTTGACCATCAGTCCGTATTCGACAATGTCGCGTTGCCGTTACGGGTCGCCGGCGGCAAGGAAAGCCAGATACGAAAGCATGTGTCTGAACTTCTGCAATGGGTCGGGCTGGAAGACTCGCTTGACGATCGCCCCTCGACACTTTCCGGCGGCGAACAGCAGCGTGTCGCGATTGCGCGTGCCGTCATCGGCCGGCCACGCCTGCTGCTCGCCGATGAGCCCACCGGCAATGTCGATGACGCCATTGCCGTGCGCCTGTTGTATCTTTTCGAGGAACTCAACCGCATGGGCACATCGGTCGTGATTGCCACGCACAACGAAGCGCTTGTCTCGCGCTTCAAACATCGGCAGTTGCATCTCGACGAAGGCGGAATCGAATACCGCCAGAACGGCGCGGACTGCTGACATGCTCCTTCGCCGCAGCGATCTGCCGCTATCCAACGACCCGGCGGTGCGGATTCTACCGTGGGTCGTCGGCCTGATGGTCTATCTCGCAACGTTGATCCTCGCGGTGGCGCTCCTGGTATCGACATTGGCGGCCGACTGGAGCGCCGGCCTCACGGGCACGGTTACGATTCATATCGCTGCCATAGATGACGAAACGGACGCGGAGCTGGACCGGCGAGTCGACGAAGCAATCCGAATCGCGTTGAAGACACCCGGCATTGATTCGGCCCGGGCGGTTCCGGCAGAGCAGGTCGCGGCACTGCTTGTGCCCTGGCTTGGCGAGGAGGCCCCGGTTGCCGGCCTTCCACTGCCACGGATTGTCGACGTGCAACTGGCACGCGACGCATCGCCGGATATTGCGGGGTTGAAGGCGCGTCTCGAAGCCGCCGTCCCCGGCGCCGGTCTGGACGATCATCAACTGTGGCGGGACCGGCTGGTGGATTTTCTCTTTGCCATCGAAATCGTCGCCGGCGTCATGGTGGTACTTATCGGCGCGACGACAGTAACCGTCGTCATTTTCGCGACGCGCAGCGGCCTCGCGGTCCATAATGAAGTCATCGAGGTCCTTCACCTGATCGGCGCACGCGACGAATATGTCGCACATCAATTCCAATCCAACGCGCTTAAACTCGGGTTAAAAGGTGGTATAGCCGGCTCCGCAGCGGGATTACTGACCTTATTCGCGATTAGATACACTGCGGCAAACCTGGACATAGAGCTGTTTCCGGCGTTTCTATTCGATGTATGGCAATGGCCCGCGCTTATCAGCGTACCGTTAGTCGCCGCTCTTATCGTCCGGATAAGCGCGCGATACACCGTGCTAAGAGCGCTGCGCCGCATGCCCTAATAGATGGTCGTGATTGCAGATGACGTTCAGCGGCACAATCCGAAAACGCCGGCTCCGAAGGAAGCGATACGCGGCCTTACTTGTTGTGATTATTACTGCCATTGCGTTAAGCATTGGGTTCATCCTGTTCATCCGTACGGTTCCCGAAAGTTCGACACCGGCATCGATCAAAACACAGGCGATCGTCGTCCTGACCGGGGGTAGTCTCCGGCTCGAAGCGGGCCTGGCCTTACTATCGGCAAACAAAGGCGAGAAACTGTTCGTATCGGGCGTCCATCGGGGTGTCGATGTTGCGGAACTGCTCCGTGTCTCCCGGCAAACACCCGGTGCGCTGGACTGCTGTATCGCGCTCGGCTATGCCGCCGACAACACGAGAGGCAACGCGCTGGAGACGGCAAATTGGATGAAACGCGAGGGCTTCACCTCAATGACACTGGTCACCGCCAATTATCATATGCCGCGAAGCCTGCTCGAATTCCGTACCGCGATGCCAGGAGCCGCAATCGTGCCGCATCCGGTATTTCCATCCCACGTCAAACTTGATAACTGGTGGATTTGGCCAGGAACGGTCACACTGCTGGCTGGCGAATACAGTAAATTCCTGCTCGCGTGGGTGCGGTCGACATGGCAGTCGATCAATAATTGGGGGGCTACGAAAACAACATGATCCGGTCAATTTGCTTTGCGGTAACGTTCTACGGCGTAACCGCCACTATGGCCGTTCTCTACCTGCCCCTGATCGTCCTGCCGCGCCGCGTATTCCACGGATTCGCACTGGGATGGGTGCGCCTGATGTTTGCTGCGATCCGCGGAATTCTTGGCATCCGGCACGAATTGCGCGGCCTGGAAAATCGCCCGGACGGTCCGGCGATTTATGCGTCAAAGCATCAAAGCGCCTGGGATGTCCTGATCTACAACCTGATCATTCCCGATTGTGCCTACGTCCTGAAGCGCGAGCTCTACAAGATCCCACTGTGGGGTTGGTATGTCTGGCGCGTCGGATCTGTCGGCATCGACCGTGCGGGTGGTGCCCGCGCGCTTAGGGGGATGGTCAGCGAAGCCACGGCATATCTGCAGCAGGGACGCTCGATCGTTCTGTTTCCCCAGGGCACCCGGACGCCGGTCGGTGAAAGCCAGCCCTATCTGCCCGGCGCGGCGGCGCTATATCTGGGGACCAAATATCCCGTCGTGCCAGTCGCCCTGAATTCGGGTTTGTTCTGGCCGCGTCGCGCGTTTCGCAAGAATCCCGGTGTTATTACAGTCGAGTTCCTGCCGCCCATCGAGCCAGGTTTGAGCCGGCGCGCCTTTCTCAAGGAACTCGAAAACAGGATTGAGCCCGCAACACGGCTGCTTGAACAGGAAGGTGGTTCCAGCAGCGAAAATGCAACCTGAGAGGCCTGTGGAAAAACATGTGGAAATATTCCGACCGTCCAGCCATATGATTAAAATATGCATTGGAAACAGTTCTTTATGCGGGAACAGGCGGATCCTGGAGAAATCGCGCATACTTCTCTCTGCAATGGCTTGAAGAATTGACTCGCTCTTGAGGATGAAACTATATCTTATTGATAATTAAACGTTTTCTTGATTAGCGGTTCGTTAAGCCAAATTTTGCATCCTCTATCGGAGTGAGGATCATGAATAGCAGCAGCGCCATCGCCCGGAGCATTTGGGACATGAAATACCGGCTCAAGTCGCCGGATGGCGAGCCTGTGGACAAATCAATCGAAGATACGATGCGCCGCGTCGCGACCGCGCTGGCAAAAAAGGAAAAGAAACCGAAAGAATGGGCCGACCGTTTTTACAGGGTAATGGCCGATTTTCATTTTCTGCCGGCGGGACGAATACTAGCCGGCGCGGGTTCAAACCGTAAGGTTACTCTGTTCAACTGTTTCGTCATGGGAAGCATCCCGGACGACATGAACGGCATCTTCGAAGGCCTCAAGGAAGCGGCGGTGACGATGCAGCATGGCGGCGGCATCGGATATGACTTCTCGACCCTGCGTCCGAAAGGTGCCCCGGTACGCGGCGTCGGCGCGGATGCCTCGGGACCGCTCAGCTTTATGGATGTCTGGGACTCGATGTGCCGCACGATCATGAGCGCCGGATACCGCCGCGGCGCGATGATGGCGACGATGCGCTGCGACCATCCCGACATCGAGGCCTTCATCGAAGCGAAACGGGATCCCGCCCGGCTGCGGATGTTCAATCTTTCAGTCCTCGTCACTGACGCCTTCATACGGGCCGTGAAGGAGGATGCGGACTGGATCCTGAATTTCGATGGCGAAAACTACAACACGCTACGCGCGCGCGACCTTTGGCAGCGGATCATGCGCGCGACCTACGACTACGCCGAACCCGGTGTCGTCTTTATCGACCGCATCAACGAACGCAACAACCTGCATTACTGCGAACATATCTCCGCGACGAACCCGTGCGGCGAACAGCCTTTGCCGCCGTATGGCGCATGCGATCTGGGGTCGATCAATTTGGCCCGCCTGATCGACAAACCATTCGAGGCACAAGCAGCCCTCGATATGGACGCTCTGGCGCGCGTCGTTCCCATCGCCGTCAGGATGCTGGACAATGTCGTCGACATTTCCAGCTTTCCGCTGAAGCAACAACAGCAGGAAGCACGGGCGAAGCGCCGCATCGGCCTCGGCGTCACCGGGTTGGCCGATGCGCTGATCATGTGCCGGACCCGATACGGCAGCAGCGATGCGGTGCGACTGACGGAACGGTGGCTTTCCGCGATCCGCCGGGAGGCCTACCGCGCGTCAATCGCGCTTGCGGAAGAAAAGGGCGCGTTCCCGCTGTTCGACGCCGAGCCGTATTTGAGCGGCGAAACGATCAAGGCGCTCGACAAGGATGTGCGCGATGCCATCGCCCAGCACGGCATTCGCAATGCGCTGGTCACATCGATCGCACCGACCGGGACGATATCTTTGCTGGCGGACAATGTCTCGTCGGGTATCGAGCCGGTGTTCAGTCACGCCTATACGCGCCGCGTGCTAATGCCGGACGGCACGCATCGCGAAGAAAAGGTGACAGATTACGCCTATGGGCTTTACGAGCAGCGCTTCGGCAGCGATACGCCGGTGCCGGACTATTTCGTGGACGCACAAAGCCTGCAGCCCGGCGACCATATCGTCATGCAGGCGGCTGCACAGAAGTATGTCGACAGCTCGATCTCGAAAACGATCAACGTGCCGGAAGACACCTCATTCGAGTCGTTTGCCGCTTTGTATCTCCAGGCCTATGACACCGGATGCAAGGGGTGCACGACCTATCGGCCTAACGACGTCACCGGATCGGTTTTGAGCATCACCGACACGGCACCGTCCTCTGCCGTCACACCACCGTCCGATGCGACGGCAGAGGACGGCATCGTCTATATGACCCAGCCGCTGGACCGTCCCGACGCGCTGATCGGCAAGACCTACAAGCTGCGCTGGCCGGAAAGCGACCACGCCATCTACATCACGGTAAACGATATCGAGCGCGATGGCCGGCGCCGCCCGTTTGAAGTGTTCATCAACTCGAAGAACATGGAGCATTATGCCTGGACCGTCGCGCTGACAAGGATGATCAGCGCCGTGTTCCGGCGTGGCGGCGACGTATCGTTCGTGGTCGAGGAGCTTAAAGCGGTCTTCGATCCGCGCGGCGGCCAATGGGTGGACGGCAAATACGTCCCCTCGCTTCTGGCCGCGATCGGTGGCGTCATCGAGCGCCACATGATCGATATCGGCTTTCTGGCGGCGGCGAAACCGGCAGCAACCGGCGACGGTTCGTTGGGGTCCAGTGGCGCGCGGCAATGCCCAAAATGCGGCGGCCTGTCGCTCATTCATCAAGAGGGTTGCGACCTCTGCACGGCCTGCGAATATTCGCGCTGCGGCTAAGCGCGGTGCGATTAGGTTCCCGGGGCTTCTACCAGTCGCAGCAAGCGATGCAGTGGACCGTCACCGATGCCCAATTCATCGAGATGTCCGACGGTATTTTGCAAGTATTCGCGGTTCGTTCCCGTAACGCCGGCGCCACGCTGAATCTTCCGCACGACTTCCTCCTCCGGCAAACGCCCCGCATATTCTTCATGCGCTCTGTTTGCAACGAAAGTTCTGCAGTGAACCGGCCCCTTATCCGTACGCACCGAAACGATCTTCAAATCGTAGACCGTGGAAACTGTCTCATGATCCCAGGTGAGCATTTCCCGGTCCCAGAGATAGTCGAGAATGTCATGAACCTCGTCCGGCGCCAGGCGGAAGGCAATACCTTGGCAGGAGCCACCACGGTCGAGCCCCAGTACCAGCCCAATATTCTCCGCGTTGCCTCGGTAATGAGCCGAATAGATGCAGAAGGAACGATGGTATCCGTAGAGCCTTGCGGGCCGTTGTTCGACAAAATTAAAACCAGGCTTCCAAAGCAGCGAACCATAGCCGAAGACCCATACGTCCTGCGCATCGTCGAACGCATGCAAGCGCGCCCAATGCGTTGCCAGTTCCGGCGAAAGGGATGACTTGTCCCGCCGAGGTGCATCCATCCTGCTTCCCTTCCTATACCAAGGAGCGATGATAGTGACCCGTAGAGATCGCGTATACGGCCCGTCGGGTAGGAGGGGCGGCGCGGGCGATGCGGACCATCGGCAAGCCGTTCCGACGCCCTCCGACGGGCCGTATACGCGACCGGAACGGCAGCTTTCCCCAGCTTTCGGACAGCGGCGCGCGCGGCTTCCGATGCCCCACATCGCTGCGCCGCACGCTTCTTGCCGAAAACTGGGGAAAGTTGTCTCTATGGGTTACTATCATCGTTCCTTGGTATTACCTCATGCGCTTATAAAGTGCGCATGTGCGGAACGCTGACTAACAGATTTCACGGGCGTCGGCACAGCAATAATTTGAGCGTCAGTGAAATCGGGCAAGCGATGGGATGAATATACGCAAATCGGCGATTGCGCTGGTCTTGATACTGATTGTCTGCGGCGGCGCATATTCCGGCTATTGGCTTTACGCGCGGCAAGTCGCCAGCGACATCATCGCCGATTGGACGGAAGCGCGGCGCGTCGAAGGCTACCAGATCGCCTACGATCCCCCCGAGTTGAACGGCTATCCCTTCCTGATCCGCGCCGTCCTGCAAAAACCTCGGCTACGGCGCAACGCATTCGAATGGCGCGCCGAGCAGCTTGGCATCGAGTTTCAGCCTTGGAATTTCCAGCGCATACGAATGGATGTCGAGGGTAGGCAATGGCTGACCCTGAGCGACGACCAGCGCACCATCATTCTCAACCCCAAAGAAGCTGCGCTCGTCGCGCGATTTTCAGATACCGGGCGCATCGCGAAAGCAACACTGTTGCTGCGCGATCTTGAGATTTCTCAAGCGGAAAATACGGATTTGTCGCGCGTTGCGGAAATCTGGCTCGAAGCCGTTGCCGCCCAGGAGCCACCCAAACGTCACATCGACAGAAATTTCACTCTTTCGCTGTCGGCCGCCGAGATCGTCCTGCCGGAAGCCGCCAACGGACCGCTGGGCCGCGATGTTTCGAAGCTCCGCGCCGATCTTCAGCTGAACGGCGCGCTTACGGATGGTGCCTTCGAGGAAGCGCTGGAAACCTGGCGGCAAAGCGGCGGCACGCTGGATGTCGATTGGTTCCATCTGGCATGGGGTGAGCTCGATTTGCGCGCCAAGGGGACCGTCGCGCTCGATGCCGAAGCAAGACCGCTCGGTGCGTTTTCAACCGATATCCGCGGCCACAGCCAGGCGCTCGATGCGCTGGTCGACCGTGCGCTCCTTGAACGGAAAACGGCGACGCTGGCTAAGGTCGCCTTATCGCTGCTTGCGAAAACACCGCCGGAGGGCGGTGCCCCTGTTCTGACCGTACCGGTCACCGCGCAAGACGGCCGCCTCTACGCCGGGCCGATCAAGATTCTGGATCTGGCTCCGATCCGTTTTCAGGCTCAACGGCGCTGAAACTGCCGGCCTGCTTCATCTCGACAACCTCGCGGCGGATCGCGCGGGTTCGTTCGAACCAGGCTTCGAGAGCATCCCCCTCACCCCATCGGATTGCCCGCTGCAATGCGGTCAAATCCTCGCTGAACCGGCCGAGAACTTCCAGGACCGCTTCCTTGTTGTTGAGGAAGACATCGCGCCACATCACCGGATCGGAGGCCGCGATACGCGTGAAGTCACGGAAACCGCCGGCAGAGTATTTGATGACTTCGCTGGTGCGGATCAAATCGCCGTTCTCCACCGACTCGCGCCGCATATGCTCTTCCAGATCGCTCGCGGTACCCACGATGGTGTAAGCGATGAGATGGGGTAAATGAGAGGTTATGGCAAGGACGCGGTCGTGATGTTCCGCATCCATGACCTCTACATCGCTGCCGATCCGGGCCCACATATCGACGACGCGGTCCACAGCGTCCGTATTCGCACCCGCCGGCGGCGTCACGATGCAGTAGCGCCCTTCGAACAGTTCCGGGAAACCCGAGTCCGGGCCGGAATTTTCCGTTCCCGCGACCGGGTGTCCGGGTACGAGGTGCACGCCTTCCGGAAGGTGGGGTCCAACATCCCGGATGACCGCCCGCTTGACTGAACCGACATCCGTAACGATCGCGCCCTTTTTCAGACCCGGCGCCATATCTTCGGCAATTTTTGCATAGACGCCCACCGGGGCGCAGATAACGATCAGATCCGCGCCGGCAACGGCTTCGACCGCCTTTTCGTGCCCCGAGTCGATGAAACCCAGTTCGAGCGCCTTGCTCCGGGTCGCCGCACTTCGTGCCGTCCCCGCGATGTGGCCGACCAGGCCGTCGCGTTTCAGCGCCCAGGCCAGGGATGAACCGATCAGCCCCAACCCGATCAGGGCGACACGGTCAAACAGCACGCTGTCGCTCATGAGCCTGCCAGGTGATTTTTCAGCGCCTGGACGACCAATTGGTTCTCATCTTCCAGGCCAACGGTGATCCGAATGCACTCGGGCAGGCCATAGCCGCCCATCTGCCGCGCAATAACACCCACCGCCATCAGCGCTTCATAGCCCTTGTCGGCAGCCTCCGCGCTCGCAAAGCGCACAAGAATGAAATTGCCGACCGACGGATGTACCGTCAGACCGATACCGTTCAGTTTCTCCGTCAGCCAGGGCAGCCAGGTATCGTTGTGCGCCAGTCCCCTGTCGGTATGTGCGATATCCGCCAACGCGGCGACGCCGGCCGCCTGAGCCGCTGCTGTCACGTTGAACGGACCCCGGACCCGATTGAGGACATCGGCAACCGCCGGCGGGCAATAGGCCCAGCCCAGCCGCAGCGCCGCCAGCCCGAATATCTTGGAGAAAGTCCGGGTCATCACCACATTATCGAATTCTTCGACCAGCTCGATGCCGGACGTGTAGTCGTTCCGCGTGACGTACTCGGCATAGGCTGCATCGATGGCCAACAGGACGTCATCCGGAAGCCCGGCCCGCAGGCGGCACATTTCGTCCGTCGAAATATAGCTGCCGGTCGGGTTGTTCGGGTTGGCGATGAAGACGATGCGTGTACGCGGCGTGACACGCGACAGAATTGCGTCGACATCGACCGTATAGTTCGCCTCCGGCGCCGCCACGGGCGTCGCGCCCACGGTCCGTGCGCTGATCGGATACATCATGAAACCGTGCCGGCTATACAGGACTTCATCGCCCTGACCGGCATACGAACGGATCAGCAGGGAAATCAGTTCGTCTGAACCGTTCCCGCACACGATGCGCGCCGCATCGCAACCAAACCGTTCGGCAATCGCCGCCCGCAACTCCGCGGAATCGCCATCCGGATAGCGGTGCAGCGAGCCGGCGAGCGCCTCGTATGCACTAACCGCCTTTGGGCTTGGCCCGAGCGGCGTTTCGTTTGCCGAGAGAACTATAACGCGGTTAGCGCCGGGCGCTTCATGGCCACCACCAACATAGGCCTGAATGTCGAGAATACCCGGTTTTGGCTCCGGCGAACTCATGACCCGCCGTCCCCGACGGGCATGGCGAACGCGCCGATGACAAACACACCATGCACACCGTCAATCGCCGACAGTTGCTTAATCGATTGATGGTCGGACGTGATGAAATCTTCGACTTCAATCAAATAGGCTGCGGTTTCATTCCTATGGGAAACGACCGAGCATACCATCAATCCGGCGCGGGCCAGGAGATCCCGGACCCCCGTACGGCTGAATTCCCCAGACGTTTCGATGACGAGCAGCGAGTGATCGTCGCCGGTGGGATCCGGGTCGACTTTCGCGACCGCATATGCGGTGCCCCCGTCATTGCGCGCGTTGCTCCCCTCGATAAAAGGTAGTCTGGCTATAATTCGTGGCGCGACCGCACCACCCAGCATGCGCCACCACGCGTCGTCATCTTCCGCCGACGGAACCGGCGCCACACCAATCGCGGCGGCACCGTCAGATACCTTGGAGATGACATCTCGCGGTGTCGCCAAGGCCGTCATCTTGTCGTGGCTTCCGAAGTGGTCGCGGGCCAGGTCCCAGCACCCCTGCTCGGGTCCGTCCGCATAGGCAACCACATGAAACGGCCCCTGCATGGCCGCAAACGTTGAAACCATCTCGCGCCACATCCGCACCAGGGCGTGACGCGGAAACGCTCCTTCATGGCGCGCCAGCAGCCGGCGCAAGACCATCGCCTCGCGGCCAGGGATGAAATTCGCCGTATTGGATTTGCCCTTTGCCGCGGCAACCTGCTCGACCACGCGCGTACGGCGCATGATCAGGTCATGCAGGGCCGCGTCGATCTCGTCGATCTCGCGGCGCACTTCTTCCAAAGGCTTTATGACTTCGCTCATTCTGGCAACAGGATCAGGCTTCGTTCAGGCCGGGTACTACTAGAGCCGCAGACCCAAAAAATCAAAGAAAACTTGACACTAGAGAATCTCAGAACCGAACCATACAACCCCTGAACGGCCCGGCAAGCGTCTTTGCCGAGCACGCGCCGTTCGTCTTAAGTCGGCCCGACGATTAAACGCCGTCGTCGCCCATCTGATCTTCGCCGATGGCGCGGCGGCCGGTTGGCGTCTGGCTGGGCGCTTCGAGCGGGCCTTTCGGTGGCGACACGTCCTCGGATTCCCCAAGGAGACGCACCGGTGCGGCAGGCGCCTTGCCATCGCGATCTTCACCGAAATAGACCGTCTGATGCGGGAATGGGATTTCGATGCCCAGCTCGTCGAAGCGGCGCTTCATACGCAAATTGAACGCGCGACGGACGCCCCATTGCTGCAGCGGTTTGGTCTTGATCCGCGCGCGAATGATGACTGCCGAGTCGTCGAAGCGGTCAAGGCCCTGGACCTGAATATCTTCGAGAATCCGGCCGGCGAAATCCGGATCGGCGCGCAATTCCGCGCCCAGCTGTTCGATTACCGGGATGACGGCGTCGATGTCTTCGCGGTAGGCAACGCCGATTTCCATGAATGCGTATGAGAAGTCGCGCGTCAGGTTCTTGATCGAGCTGACATCGCTGAACGGTACAGTGTGGACGGTGCCGCTGGCATCGCGGAGACGGATCGTGCGGATCGTGACACCCTCGACCACGCCGGAATGACCAGCAACTTCAATAACATCGCCAGCGGAAATCGTGTCCTCAAGCAAAATGAACACACCGGTGATCACGTCTTTCACCAGGGTCTGCGCGCCAAATCCGACCGCCAGCCCGACGACGCCGGCGCCGGCCAACAGCGGCCCGATGTTCAGACCCAGCTCGGACAGCACGGTCATCGTGACCACGACAGCCAGCACCACGGTAAAGACGTTGCGCAACAACGGCAGGAGAGTCCGCGCCCGCTGGCTGCGCTTCACAGAGTTGCCGGAGGAATCGGTCGCCGAAAGATAGCGTTCGATCAAGGCACTAACGACTTCCCAAAACACGAGCGCCAGACAGACAATGAGCGCGATCATGACCGCGCGGCCAATCACGAAACGGCCGGCCTCCGACGCGAACCAGGAAAATACGTCCAACCCCCAGGCCTGCAGTACTGCCAGGAGAACCAGCACGTACAGGACACCGCGCGCCACCGATTGTGCGAGCGGCAAATAACGGTTTGCTCGCGCTTCGAGGCCGGGAAGCCGTGTCTTCAACTCCTGCCCGAGCGCGAAGGCGCGTGCCACAAGCTTTCGAAGGGACAACTCGATCAGACGCCCGACGATGACGATCGTGATCGTCAGAACGGTGGCGCGCAGCACGAACTCGAATCCGCCGCTGATCTCCAACGCCCAAACCGTATAGCTCGCCGCCAGATAGACGATCATCAGGATATGCCAGACATCGGCGACGCGGCGGCGCAGCACCGGCAGGAAGCTCTCGCTGTCGCCGCGTATCCAACGGGCGACTTCGCCCCGGTTCTGCAGCACCAGCATGACGAGGAGTAAGCCAACCGCGAGGCCAAGCGCCTTTAGCAACGCCTCATTCGCCGCCGGGTGCAATCCAAGCAGGCGCGACGCGTGCAACAGGAAATAGCCGTAAACCGTCAGATTCGTCAGGCGCTTGATCCAAACGAACAGATAGTTAGCGGTCTCGTCGCCAATCGGAAACAAGCGCAACTCGGCCACCCGCGGGGCCAGCAGCATTCGTGCCACCGCCGTCACGCCGCGCGCCAGGACGCTGGCGTTGATCAGCGTGATCGCGGCGAGCCGGCCGGCTTGATCGGGCCCGAACAGCGTCAACCCGCCATACGCCGCCGCGGCAAACACCGCAATCGGCACCAGGTCGAGAACCGTGCGCGCCGCCAACAGGATCACAGTCAGCCAAAAATCGTCATCCGCCCGCGACTCGACGGCACCCCGCGGCCGGCGCAACGCTATCCGGGCCAGCATTTCCGCAACGATGCCCGCTATGAGAACCAGTACCAGCTGACCCAGCGCGCCAAGCCACAAGGCACGCGTGTCCGGATCCGTCAGCCCGTCCCGAAGTGTCGTGAACGCTACCGGCAAATCGAAGACGACGGCGGCCGCGACGACAAGCTGCTCGCTGACCGCACCGACCCGTTCCGTCAACTCCGCCAGCAGCCGGGTCCCCAACCCTGGTGGCTCTTCCGCCACCGCCGACTCCTGTTGCGCCGCAATCAAGGCGCGCAGATCGCGCACCAGTGCCTCGCGCCGACCGTCGTCTTCGAGCGTCTCGACCAGCTTTTCGAGGTTTTCCGGCGATGTCGCTTGAATAGACGCCGGCTCTGCAGCCACGCCTATGGACGTCACACCGACCAGCAACGTGAAGGCGACAAGCCAGACAAGACGAGAAATTGGACGCACCGACATCACGCTTCCGTTGTCAAACAAACCGGCGCGAAATCTATCGGACAGCTCCCTACTTGTCACGGCGAGTCACGCTCCAAAAGCCATAGAGGACTCTACGTCTGAACCGCCGCCTTACGGCGTTGGACGCGGACGATGCCAAGGCCAATGGCGAAGAGGCCGACGAGGAGCGGGACCAGGCCGATATTGAGAAAGCGGAGCGTTGTATCCAGCGCCTCGATATCCTTGCGCAAATCGAGCTGGACGGCGCGAAGCTCCTTGCGGATGGCGATCAGATCGGTGCGCAGGTTTTCCATCTCGTCGTCGAGCGCCTTTTGCTGATCGGCGGTGAGGACGGCTTCGCCTTCCTTCGATTTCCCTTCGGCTTTGGTCTGCGCGGCTTCGAACTTGGCCTGAACTTCCTGAAGCCGTTTGGCCAACGTCTGTTCGCGGGCACGGAACTTGCGGTCCGCCTCGATGCGCAGCGCCTCGACATGGCTGAACGGCCGTTGCGCCGTGCCGCGGCTGCGCAACGTGATCAGATCACCTGACCCTGCCAGATTTTCCAACGCATTGATGATGAAGTCGCCATTGTTCGCGAACGGCAGCGCCACCCGTTTACCGAAGAAATCCTGAACCCGCACCCAGAAATGCTCCTGCATCATATCCGTGTCGGTCACCAGGATGACATTGATCGGCGCCTGGGATTTGGCGATGTGCGGCGGATATTTCTTTTCCGGCTCGGTCGGGGGTTTCTCTTCCTCCTTCTTGTCGGCGTCTTCAGGTTTCGTCTCCGCCGGTTTTGCGTCCTTGGGTTCAACTTTCTCCGGCTTCTTCGGCTCGGGCCGGCCGTCAGGGAAGGCCGTGTCCGCGATACCGGTCACCCGAGCGCTCAGGATCAGGTTTTTGCCACCCGGCTTGAACTTCTCCACGAAGTCGAGAATGTTCGGCGCTCGCGGATTGATCAGCCCGACATCGAACGCTTGGCTCTGCCCCGTCGTCGACAGCAATGGCTCGACCGTGAGAGGCGCGTTCTCGGCTACCTCGATAACGCCGCCGCTGCCGATATTCACGGCATTGATGTCGCGGGTCACTGCATCCTTCGAATTTATGGCGGCGTCCTTGACGGTGAGCCAGAGCAGATAGGGCGCCGGTTTCATATTGCCGTCCGTGCCAGCATTGACGATCCGCGCGAGATTCATATCGCCGGCGGCCTTCTTGTCGGCCATCGACACGCCCCATGTCGTCATCAGCTTGTTGACGTCGGACGCGGCCGGCGCAAGCGGGCGCCCGGCCGCCATCGAGCCTTGCGCCAGCTCGCTATTGGGATCGATCATGATGAACGCTCGGCCACGGCGCATCAGAAACTGGTCGATCGCATAGAGATCCTCGTCGCTCATATTCACCGGATGGACCAGGAACAGGACGTCGATATCGTCGGTCAGGTCGGTCTGAACGTCGAAAATATTCCGCACATCGAACCGTTCCTCCATCGCGTCGACGATGAACCAGCGCTTCGGTTGGCCCGGTTGCGGGCGAAACTGACCGAACATCGGCAGGCTCGTGACGACTCCGATGACCGGCTTCTTGGGATTGATCAGCCCGTCGAGCATGCGCGCCAGATCGTATTCGAGGAACGATTCCCGCTGCGGCTGGAAGAAACCGATGACGCCGGTCCTGCCACCGGACCGGGCGACGAGGCCGAAATACACCTTCTCCCCACCCGAATCGATCGGCACGCCGTTGACGCCGGCTGCGACCGCTAGGTCCTCGGTTTCCGAAAAGGGTTCTGGATCGAATTCCGCTATCGTTACCCGTCCATTCGACGCGGCAGCGAACTCGTTGATAACGTCGCGCACCCGGCCGGCATAGTTGCCATAGATCGCAACCTCCTTCACAAGCCGCTGCGAAATATAGAATTCGAGCGCAACCGGTTCCTTGACGCGATCGAGAATGCGCTTGGTCCCGTCTGACAAAGTGTAAAGCCGGTCCTGGGTCAGATCGATCCGAACGCCGGTAACACCGGACAGTCCCGCATTCAGGGCGACGAACAACCCCAGGGCGACCGCGATGCTAATCACCCAGCCACCCTTGCGATTGAGTATTTGTCTGATCATGCCAGTACCTCCCCTACTCGGCCTTCAGCCGGTCGACCGCCACCGCGTTGGCGAACAGGAAGACCGCGATCAGGGAAACGAAATAGACCAGATCGCGCAGATCGAGCACGCCCTTGGCGATATCCGTGAAATGAGTCAAGAAGCTGAGCGAAGCGATGAAATCGACCACGATCTTCGGCGCCCAGCCGGAGAAGAAGCCGAGAACGATCGGAGCGCCGCTGGCAATCAGCACGAAGCACACCGCCGTCGTCATGACAAAGGCGATCACCTGGTTCTTGGTCAGCGCCGAAATGAAGGATCCGACAGCCAGGAAACCGGCGGCCATCAACAGGCTTCCGACATAACCCGCGAAAATGATCCCATTGTCGGGTTCGCCCAGGAAATTCACCGTGATCCAGAACGGAAACGAGAGCGCCAGGGCAATCGCCACAAAAATGACGGCTGCGAGGTATTTGCCGATGACCACCTGCGTCAACGACAGCGGCAGGGTCATGAGCAGCTCAATCGTGCCCGTCTTCCGTTCTTCCGCCCACATCCGCATCGAAATTGCCGGGATCAACAACATGTAGACCCAAGCATGGAACTGGAAGAAAGCCGCCAAATCCGCCTGTCCTCGGGCGAAAAAGCTTCCCATGAAGAACGCCAGCGCGCCCAGCAAGGCCAGGAAGATGACGATGAAGACATACGCGACTGGCGTTGCGAAATAGTCCGCAAGTTCCCTCCGGACAACGTAAAGCGTGTTGCTCATTTACTGTACCGTGGTGATAGAACGGAAAACGTGATCGAGATGACCGCGCGCGAGGTGGATTTCATCGATCGTGATATCGTGGGCCCGCATTGCAACACCGACATCGTTCAAGATCGGCGCACCGCCCTTTGAGCGGACGAAAAGCCGATTGCGGTGACTGACCTCGACAGATGCGACAACCGGCAGCGCCTGGAGTAAATGGCGGGCAGCGTCGAGATCGCCGGAAATCTGCAGCGATACCGCGTTGTGTTGATCGGATCTGGCGAGCAATTCTTCCGGCGTCGCATCCACGACGATCTTGCCTTTTGCTATAATGATCGCCCGTGTGCAGATCGCCTCAACCTCTTCCAGAATGTGGGTTGAAATAATGATCGCCTTCTCTTCCGACATCTCGTCGATCAGCTGGCGGACCTCGTGCTTCTGGTTCGGATCGAGGCCATCCGTCGGTTCATCGAGGATCAGCACGTCCGGATCGTGCAACAACGCCTGCGCCAGCCCAACGCGTCGCTTAAAGCCTTTCGACAGCGTATCGATGGGTTGCGCCAACACCGAACCGATCTGTGTTTTTTCAACCACGTCCTTGATACGGTCGACCGCCTGTACGCCCGACAAACCGCGTACCCCCGCAATAAATTCGAGAAACCGGCCGGCGGACATGTCGGACCAAAGCGGCGCGCCTTCCGGGAGATACCCGATCCGCTGCTTCACCGCGATCGGATCGCGCTGAACGTCGAAACCCTCCACCCGGATCGTCCCTGATGACGGCGCCAGAAAGCCGGTGATCATCTTCATTGTCGTCGACTTCCCGGCGCCGTTAGGGCCAAGGAATCCAAGGACTTCGCCCCGTTCGACCGAGAAGCTGATGTGGTCGACAGCGACGAATGAGCCAAAGCGTCGCGTCAGATTTTCTATTTCGATCATGCTCATTGCTGTAATTGTCCCACCTCTCCAGTCCCAATCTACAGCGCTTTCGCTGTGACATTTTTGCCCGATTTAGGTTCTGTAAAGTATTTTGCAAGGGATATCGCACGACATTCGCGGCACTGCAACCTAGTGTGATGATTCTGAAGTTCGCCGCATTCAATGCGGCAAGCTTTAGGATCTGAATCACACTAGACTCAAATAGTTAGCGTGTTGATTCACGCGAAATTCAATCATTTGAATTTCACGATCAGGACACTAAGGCGAATCATGTTAGCGTGCGTGCGACGCATTCGCGCGCCGAAGCGATAGTGAGTACTGAGCGTGATCCGGAAACTACGTCTCGCCACAGGGCTGATCCTCTTCGCCTATATTACGCTGCATTTCACCAACCATATGGCGGGCCTGTGGTCGCTTGCCGCAATGAATGCGGCAAAGGAAATCCTGCATGCGCCGTGGTACACGCCTGTTGGCGCTACCGTACTGTACGGCGCGCTGGCCATCCACGCGTGCCTCGCCCTCTACGCGATCTATCAGCGCCGCAGACTCAAGATCCCCTTTGAGGAGGGGCTGCAACTCTTTCTTGGCCTCGCCGTGCCCTTTCTGCTGGTCGGCCATGTTCTTGGCACGCGCGGCGCCTTCACGATGTTCGGCGCCAACGTCGATTATGTCTCCGTCTTGGCAGCCCTTTGGCACGTCGACCCGCTGAACGGCGTGCGGCAAATAACGGTTTTCTTTGCCGCATGGATCCACGGCTGTCTCGGCATCTATCGCTGGCTGCACCTCAAGCCCTGGTACCGAGACTGGCAGCCGGTGTTCTTCGCCCTCGCCCTGCTGATACCGGCATTGTCTTTGACGGGTTTCATGCAAGGCGCGAAAGCGGTGGTCGCGCTCGCCTCGGACCCAGCCTGGTTCGCCCAACTCCAAGTGCGCGCCAAATGGCCCAGCGCCGAGAACTATCAGCAACTCGTTCAGATGAAGAATTACTTCACAGCAGGCTTTCTGCTCCTGCTGGTAAGCGCCTTTGCCTTGCGATACGTCCGCGCGGCAATCGAACGCTGGCGCGGCATTGTCCGACTCACCTATGACGACGGCTACAGCATTCAGTTCCCGCCAGGCCGGTCGATCCTCGAAGCGAGCCTTGCAACCAACATTCCACATGCCAGCGTTTGCGGTGGACGCGGACGATGCTCCACCTGCCGCGTCCGGGTTACGCGCGGGATCGAGCATTTGCCGCCTGCCTCCAGCGCCGAACAGAAAGTCCTCGATCGAGTCAACGCGGGCATCCAGGTCCGGCTTGCCTGTCAGGCACGGCCGACCGGCGGCGACGTCGACGTTATTCGGCTGCTGCCAACCACCGCGCGCGCCGAAGACGGACATCGGCGGCCTGAATATCTCCAGGGACAGGAACGGGAAATCGCGATCCTCTTCGCCGATATTCGTGCCTTCACTAAGCTCTCGGAAAAGAAACTGCCTTACGATGTCGTTTTCCTGCTGAACCGGTATTTCGACGCCATGGGGTCCGCCGTCAAGGATTGTGGCGGTCATCTCGACAAATTCATCGGCGATGGGGTCATGGCGCTGTTCGGAATCGAAGACGGCCCCGAGGCCGGCAGCCGCGCCGCCCTGGCCGCAGCGCGCCAAATGGGCCTCCGCATCGCGGAACTGAACCGAGCGCTCGCCGGCGATTTGGATGAGCCCTTGCGTATCGGAATCGGGATCCATTGCGGCCCCGCAATCGTGGGCGCCATGGGATTCGGCGACACGGTATCGGTGACGGCGATCGGCGACTCGGTAAATATTGCCAGCCGGCTGGAAACGCAGACCAAGGACTTCCATGCCGAGCTCGTCGTCTCTAGGACAACCGTGCAGCAATCCGGGCTCGATCTGTCTTCATTCGAGATACAGGACGTCGCAATCCGCGGCAGAACCGAACCACTGTCGGTCCATGTGGTGCGCACCGCCCGGGACTTGCCGGAGCAAGCGCCAATCAAAAGAAACGGACGCCGGGAGAGACTGAAGTGAAGCTCGATGGGAAAACGGCGCTGATTACCGGCGGCGGCAGCGGTATCGGCGCTGCCACGGCACGTTACATGGCGGCGCAAGGCACTGCCGTTGCACTCGCAGGCATACCGGCCGCTGGAATCGAAGAGGCGGCAAACGATATCATCGCGAAAGGTGGCCGGGCACTTGCGGTTACGACCGATGTCACGCGCGAGTCCGATGTTCAGGCTGCTGTCGCGCGTACGGTCGAGGCATTCGGTGCGTTGGATGTCGTTGTCGCCAATGCCGGCGTACAACGGCACAAAACGGACAGGAATTTGTTCGAAATGGACGAGGCGGAGTGGGAAAAAACCCAAGACGTCAATCTCCGCGGCGTCTTCAGGACGTGCAAACACGGCCTGGCGCAAATGATCGAACAGGGCGGCGGCGGGTCCGTCATTATCGTCAGCTCTATCACCGCATTAAACGGCCGGACGCCGAACGTGTCCTATATGACCGCTAAGAGCGGCCTGCTGGGCATGAGCCGGCACATCGCGGTCCACTACGCCCAACACGGTATCCGGTGCAATGCGGTCTGCCCCGGCGCGTTGGAGCAGACCCCGGACTGGGGCGATCACCCCGACCCCGGCGGTCGCGAGAGCGCGATGGTGGAGGCGACACCGCTGGGCCGGCTCGGCACGCCGGAAGACATCGCGCCGTGGATCGCGTTTCTGGCATCGGACGAGGCGAGCTTCGCAACGGGCGGCACCTTCGTCGTCGATGGCGGTATCACGATCTCCTAAGAGATTACTCGTAGTCGGTATAGGATTTTTCCTCGACGATTTCGGACCCCAGCGCTTCGTTGATATCGCGCTTTATCGCCGCGCGCCGGTCATTGTTTCGGTAGACCGCGCGGGCCAGTTCAATGAACTGGTCACCGAAATCCTTTTCACGCTCGCAACCCCTTATATCATCCTCGATGTCCCAGAGCGCTTCGTTGATGGTGCGAAGCTCACTCACGCTATCACCGATGTCCGCATCGCCGGGCATCTCGGCATCCCGCGTCTCGCACAACCGAACATATTCATGATCGACATTGGCGCGTTGCGCCGGATCGGTCAGCCGCTCGCGCTTGATTTCCAGGATCGAAATCTTGTCGAGCAACTCGCCCCAGGAGACTGCGACAATTACAGACATGTGTCCTCTACGCCGTCGTGATAAACAGGGTTCGATTTCCGCAGTTACAGAATAGCGCAACGGCGATTGTCCGGGGACTATATGTTTCTCAAGAACCTTTGGTATTTCGCACATCGCGGCGACCGCCTGAAGCGGGGCGCAATGGTCGCGAAAACGCTACTGGGCGAGCCGGTCCTCCTGGCGCGCGACAGCGACGGCGTCCCCTTCGCCATCCGGGACATCTGCCCGCATCGCGGCATCCCGCTTTCCGTCGGTGGATTCGACGGCCGCGAGGTCGAATGCTGTTATCACGGCTGGCGCTTTAACCGGGAGGGCCAGTGCACCGCGATACCTTCCCTCGTCGAAGGTCAGAAGTTCAACGTGGACCGGGTACGAGTACAGAACTATCCATGCCGGGAAGTGCAGGGCAACATCTGGGTCTATTTCGGCAACGAAACGGAAGACATGATCGAGCCGCCTGAAATTCCAGACATCGGCGAGCGCATACCCAACACGGCCTTCACTTTGGAATTTCCCTGCCATGTCGATCATGCCGTTGTTGGCTTGATGGACCCGGCGCACGGCCCGTTCGTGCATAAAGCCTGGTGGTGGCGGTCGCGCCGGTCGATCCATGAAAAATCGAAAGCATTCGCGCCCTCCGAGCGCGGCTTCACCATGGTCCGCCACCCGCCTTCATCGAACTCCGCTGCTTACAAACTCCTGGGCGGATCAATGACAACGGAAATTTCTTTTCAACTGCCCGGCATCCGGATCGAGCATATCCGAGCCGGCCGGCATGTCCTGTGCGGCCTTACCGCTGTAACGCCCGTGAGCGAAACCGAAACCGAACTGAATCACCAGATCTACTGGACCCAACCGTGGCTAACGCCGTTGAAACCATTTTTAAAGCCTCTTGCGCGTAAGTTTCTCAAGCAAGACCGGGACATTGTCACGATGCAGCAGGAGGGCCTCAAGCATGACCCGAACCTGATGCTCATCAACGACTCGGATGTTCAGGCCAAATGGTATTATCGGCTGAAAGACGCATGGACAAAATCAACGACCTCAGGGCAACCCTTTGCAAACCCGGTCGAAGCACGGGAGCTGCGCTGGCGCAGTTGACCCGACGGAGCCTTCTCGGCCTGGCGTGCATCGCCCTGCTGTTTTCGATATCGGATGCTCGCGCCTGGAAAAATGGCCCGCCAAACAACAAGGTTACAAATCGGCCCGCAGATTGCGTCGCCCCACCCTATTCAACACATGACTGGGTCGCCGATCACGCGCGCGCCCTGCTGCCGGAGAAAGAACGGGCCTGGCTCGACCCGCACCGCAAATTTTATCTGATCGGCACCGAAGCGCCGGACTACGACAAGATCGAGGAGTCCTGCAGCACACCCAACCGCGGCTATAACGACACGGGGAAGGGCCGGCACGACTTGCGGTTCGATAGCGATGGCGACGTGACACGCGATACGCCGGCACGCCGCGCCCAGGAAGAATACGACAAAGCCATCGAAGCCTATCGCGCGGGCGACCATCAGGCCGCGGCATATTATCTGGGCGCCGCGGCGCATTATCCAGGTGACCTCGGCCAGTACGGACACACGATAAAAGGCGAAAAGCACCACGCAGACTTTGAAGAGTGGGCGCACGGACTTACCGATGCCTTCGAGCGCGGGCATTTCGAATCGGCGATCGTCAGTGATGGCTTGGAACGACGACGCGCTTACGACGCTGTCATCTGGATTGGCCGTCAAACCCATGAAGGCGGCGGAAAAGTGCTTCCCGCCTCGCTCATGGACGACTTATGGGACGAGAAAGATCAAGTCTATAAGGATAGCGTCGCCGCATCTCTCAACAATGCGGTCAACGGCATCGCCGACATGCTACATACCTTCTATCTCGACGTCGCGGGTGAGAAGCCGTAAAGGGCTTATCCTACCAAACTGGTCACGCGCTCATAGGCCGGTAACGTCAGAAAGTCCTCAAACTCTTCCGTCGTGACCATATCCAGGAACAGCGCTGCGGCGTCTTCGTAGTGACCAGCAGCGAACCGGCCTTCGCCGACCAGGTCGCGCACCTTCGCCAGCTCTTCCTCGGTCAGGCGCGTGACCAACGCCGCGTCTATCGCCGCGCCGTCGTCGAACGCCGCACCGTGCTTCAGCCATTGCCAGACCTGGGCGCGGGAAATTTCCGCCGTGGCAGCATCTTCCATCAGATTATAGATCGGCACGCAACCAAGGCCACCAAGCCAAGCCTCGACATATTGGATGCCGACATTGAGGTTGTTGCGCAACCCGTCTTCCGTGATCGTACCTTCGGCAACTTTCAACAAATCGGCCTGCGTTATGTTTACGTCCTGACGGGCGCGGGCGATCTGGTTCGCTTCCGGCATCTTCTCATCGAAAACCGCCTTCGCGACGGGAACGAGGCCCGGATGCGCGACCCAGGTACCGTCATGCCCGTCATTCGCCTCACGCTCCTTATCGGCATGCACCTTGGCAAGCGCCTCCGCATTGGCCGCTTCATCGCCTTTGATCGGAATCTGCGCCGCCATACCGCCCATCGCATGCGCCCCGCGGCGATGACAGGTCTTGATCAGCAGCAGACTATAGGACCGCAGGAAATGACTGGTCATGGTCACCTGGCTGCGATCCGGGAGCACGAAGTCGGGCCGATTGCGGAACTTCTTGATGTAGCTGAAAATATAATCCCAGCGGCCGCAATTGAGCCCCGCCATATGGTCGCGCAGCTCGTAGAGAATTTCATCCATCTCGAACGCGGCCATGATGGTCTCGATCAGCACCGTCGCCTTGATGGTCCCTTGCGGGATGCCGAGCGCCTCCTGGGCGAAAACGAACACGTCGTTCCACAGCCGGGCCTCGAGATGGGATTCGAGCTTCGGCAGATAGAAATAAGGGCCCGACCCATTCGTAACCGCCTGTTTGGCGTTATGGAAAAAGAACAGCCCAAAATCGAACAGGCTGCCGCTCATGGGCGTGCCGTCGACAAGGATATGGGCTTCAGGCAGATGCCAGCCCCGTGGGCGCACGACCAGAGTCGCGGTCTCGTCATTCAGCGCGTAGGCTTTTCCGTAATTCGGGTCGGTAAAATCAATTGAACGGCGCACCGCGTCGCGCAAATTGACCTGGCCTTGAATCTGGTTATCCCAGGTCGGCGTGTTGGCGTCTTCGAAATCCGCCATGAAGACATTCGCGCCGCAGTTCAGCGCATTGATTACCATTTTCCGGTCGACGGGGCCGGTGATCTCGACGCGCCGGTCCTGCAGGTCTCCGGGCACCGGGGCTACTTGCCAGTCCCCGTCCCGCACCGACTGAGTTTCGGGCAGAAAATCCGGCAGGAAGCCATCGTCGATGCGCGCCTGCATGGCAACGCGGGCGGCCAGCAGTTCAAGGCGCGTTGCGCCGAACCGCCGCTCCAACGCGAGAAGGAAGTCGAGTGCATCCGGCGTCAATACGTCATCGTAACCGGGACGCATCGAGCCGCTTATTTCAATTCCAGTTGCCTGCTTCTGCGTCGAGCGCTGCATTGGCTCTGTCTCCTTCCTGTGTCCCGCACACAGCGTCCGGCCCCCTTGCGGATCGGCCGTTCCACAGAACGCCGGTATTGGGATAAGTTATGCTGCGACGCAACATAAAGATCGAAAAAACAAGATTCCATAGACTCTTAGCTGTTCGCTGCAGCGCGTCATTCATAACGTGAAGGATCGAGATACGCGGCTTAATCGCCGCCCGCAAAGCGAAAACTCAAATATCGGTCATTTTCGGCGCGGACTGCTCGATTTTTACAATCTTCTCAATGCCCTGCATCATTTCGGACATGACGAAGTCCGCACGTCTCACCAAGCCACCGCCGGCGCCGAACTGCTCCTGCCAGCTATTCATTTTAACGGACAATCCGCAAAGGACGCCGCCCACCGTCACGTGGTGGCTTTGGATCATGGTCTTCACTTTAGCGAAGGATTCCGCGGTGATGTTTTCCCAAAGGGCCTCGGAATGGCGATCGAAGCTCTCGAACCGGCCGGTAATCGACGCGGTCACGTCGGAAAGCTGATCGCTGATGTAGCCGACGCATTTCATCAGGCGGCGGTCGTTTTTTAGTTGATGATTGTCTTTCAACTCGTCCGTCGCCTCTTCATAGAGCATGACTTTCGGGATGAGATTGTCGAGACAATTCTTGTAGTAGGCCAGCGACATGAAGACATCGCCATAATCTTCCAAAAACTTGGGAACGTCCGACAGGCTGATTTCCAGTTTGCCCGCCATCAATTTGAGGTTCTTCAGCGCTTCGTCCTTGTCCGGCGACGAAAACATTCCGATCAGCTGGCTGACGTCCTCGATATCCGAATTGGTTTCGCCATAAATTTGGCTAATCAATGGCATGGTAAACGTCTTCATATAGGTCGTAAGCTCTCCGCTTTTTTCTTTCGAGAGCTTCAACTGATCGAAGTTTTCGACATTGATTCCTAGCTTGCGGAGCTGAATGCGAAGGGTATAGACGTCGTAGCTGTGCAGCCGGCACATGACGCTGACCAGCGTCTCGTCGGGGTGCGTCTCGTCCTCCGGCCAATTGAAAACCGGCCCGAGATTGGATACTTCGACTTGGCCGCTGCCGGTTTCGGCATCGCGAAAGAGTTCGACGACGCTGTCAAGACGAACATTCTTGATCAGTTTCGCGCGCTTCAGTCCCGGGGTATCGACCGGCAGGATGTCAAGCGGCAGAATGTGCAGCGCATCTTGATCCAGTTCGTCCTGTTTCTTGGACGAACCGGGCAACTCATCTGCATAGGGTGCGGCGGCTGACATCTGCAAACCTCGGCAATTGGATCGGGCGACGACGAAAATCGTCCTCGCTCACGATTGCCGGAGTATGCGCGATAAGGCGTTAATGGGCAGTTAAATCAGAAAAAAACCCAGATTTCTGCCATTTTTTCCGTTTCCTCATTTCCGCTCAATGCGATCAGTGGGACATCAGCACCGGGACGGTCATGTGCTCCAGCATATGGCGGGTAACGCCCCCCAGAACCATTTCCCGGACCCGAGAATGGCCGTAGGCGCCCATCACGACAAGATCGGCACCGCTATCGGCGACATGGTTCAAAAGGACGTCGCCGGCATCGATCTTGTTGGCAACCGATCTCTTGGCGTCTGCCTTGATACCATGGCGGGCAAGATGCTGCGCGATGTCCGCGCCCGGCAAGTCGCCGATTCCTTCCGGCTCGATCGACAGAACCTCGACCAAGTCCGACCGCTCCAAAAGCGGCATCGCATCGCCCACGGCCCGCGCCGCCTCCCGGCTTGCGTTCCAGGCGACGACGACGTGCTGGCCAATCAGTTTCTTGGCGCCAATATGGGGGAACACAAGAACCGGACGGCCGGACCGCATCACGAGCAAGTCGGCAAAAGCCTCCTCCGGATTATCCGAGCCAGACAACGGCTGTTGCCCGATAATTGTCAGATCGGCGTACCGCGCGTGGAGCCCCACGACATCCGATGGGAGACCCTTGCCTTCGAGCCAGCCGCTTCGTTCCGACCAGCCGCCCCGTGTCATCGCGGACTCGAAGGACTCGTGGGCCGCTTCAAGCTCCGCAGCCTGCCGCATGTCGACATCGCGAAACACTTCCGGCGGGATGCGGGCCGCAGCATAGCCCGGGATCTGTGATGTCGACCGCACGCCGAGGCCGGTGATATGGGCATCGTGTTCAAGGGCCAACGCCAGGGCGGCATCGACGCGCGCATGCGCCTCATCCGAGTTCGTTACATGGACCAGGATGCTTTTCAACGCCATCACACACCTCGCTTTTCAACCGATCGCATAGGCTCATGCTAGATCGCGAGGGGGATGTCATCATTGATTCAGGTCAACCGTCGATGACGGTCAGCTTTAGAGCGGCCGGTCGCCTTTCACGGTGACCCGGTGGCCGCTTCGCACCGCCGCATAGTCCCAGACCGAGCGGTGCTGGACGCAACGGTTGTCCCAGAAGGCGACGGAGTTGTTTTGCCAGTCGAAGCGGCACTGAAACTCCGGTGTCGCAATATGCTCGAACAGGAAGTCGAGCAAGGCCCGGCTTTCGCCAGACGCGAGGCCCTCGATCCGGGTCGTAAATCCGGAATTGACATAAATGCCCTTGCGACCGGTCACGGGATGGGTCCGCACGATTGGGTGGACGGCCGAGGGATAGGCGTTTTCACCATCGCGCAGCTTGCCCGCACGGCTGACATAGCCGCGGCTGTGCACATGCTCCGACTCGTGCCGTGCCGTCAACCCGCCGAGGAATTCCTTCATCGTATCCGACAGCGCATCGTAGGCCGCATACATGCTGGCGAACATCGTATCGCCGCCAACCTTCGGAACCTCGTGCAGGTGCAGGATGCTGCCCATCGGCGGTTCTTCGTCGGCGCTTACATCGGTGTGCCAGGCGTTTCCCGCCACATGCTTGGAATTCTCATCGGCGTGGATGACAAGGATCTCGGGATGCCCTTCCGGTCCGGGCGCCGCGGGATGAATGTGCAGTTCGCCGAACAGACGACCGAATGCCTTGTGCTGATCGAGGGTCAGCTCCTGATCGCGGAAGAAAACCACCTGGTGGGTCATCAGGGCATCGTGAATTTCCGCAAAGGTTTGATTGCCGAGCGGTTCCGCCAAATCGACCCCGGAAATCTCCGCCCCAATAACCGGGCTGAGCGGCGCAACTTCAATGGTGTCGTAGGTCATCGCAGATCAGTTCCTTCGTTGTTCGATAGATTAGGCCGGACGGTCGCCCTGAACGGTGACCCGGTAACCATGACGGGTCTGCGGATAGTAATCCCAAAGCGCGCGATGCTGCGCGCAGCGGTTATCCCAGAACGCGACGGAATTGTTGCGCCACCGGAAGCGGCAGTGGAATTCCGGCGTTTCGATGTGACGGTACAGGAAGCCGAGTACCGCGTCGCTTTCCGCCCTGGCCAGCCCTTCAATCCGCGTCGTGAAATTGCAGTTCACATAAAGGCACTTGCGGCCCGTATCCGGGTGGGTGCGCACGATCGGGTGCAGTGCTTTGGGAAACAGCATTTCTTCGCCGTCGCGCATCCCGCCCTTGTGGCCGTAGCGCTTGCCATGCACATGCTCGGACTCGTGCCAGGCTTTGAGCCCGTCCAGGAATGCCTTCATCGTGTCGGATAGTGCGTCATAGGCCGCATACATGCTGGCGAACATCGTATCGCCGCCAGTCTCCGGCACCTCATGCAGATGCAGGATGCTGCCCATGGGCGGTTCCTCATCGCAACTAACATCCGTATGCCAGGTCTGGCCGGCCACCCGTTTCGACTTTGCATCGCCGCGAATGGTCAGGATTTCCGGGTGGCCCTCAGGCGACGGCGCCGTGGGATGTACGTGCAATTCACCGAATCGGCGGCCGAACGTCTTGTGCTGCTCCCAATCCATCACCTGATCGCGGAAGAAGATGACCTGATGCGTCATCAGGGCCTTGTGGATTTCCGCAAAGGTCTGATTGCCGAGCGGTTCCGAGAGATTCACACCCGAGATTTCCGCTCCGATCCTCGGGCTGAGCGGTGCGACTTCAATCGTTTCGTATGGCATGTCATCTTCCGTGGTTGGGGAACGAACAGGTGCAGTCGATATGATATCGTTTACACCCGCAATACGCTAATCCGGCACAGCAAACCTACTAGCCCATAATCTCGCTGACGCCGTACTTCTCGGCCAGTGCTGCGAGCTTATTCCAGGTTGCGTCTTCCACATCGACCCCTTCGACGCTGCGCTTAAGATAGCGCTGATGCTCGATCTCGCCCGGATAGAGCACTTCGTCGAAGCCTTCGGCCGTCGGCGTCGCCTTGAGATATTCCGCGAACTCCGTAACCTCCTGCTTGAACTGATCAAGCGGGCGGAAAGCGGCGACATTGAAGACCGCCATAAAGACGCCGTCATTATGCTTGCCGGTCGGCTCCACGCCGAAACCGAGCCCGGTCAGCAGGCCGGAGAAAATCTCTACCATCGCCGCCAGCCCGTAACCCTTGAAGCCCTGCGCCCCGCCGAGCGGCTGGATCGCGCCGCCGGCGCCAAGCGCCGACGGATCCGTCGTCGCACGGCCGTCCTTGTCGACGACCCAATCGTCCGGGATCAACTGGCCGCGCGCTTCCGCCAGCTTGACCTTGCCGGCCGCCGCCGCGGACGTCGCCATGTCGATGAAGAACGGCCCTTCGAGATTGGACGGCATGGCGATCGCGATCGGATTGGTGCCGAGCCGCGGCATGCGGCCACCGAACGGTGCCACCGCCTTCGGCGACCGGCCCGAATCCGCCGTCATCATGGCAATCATACCTTCCTGCGCCGCCATCAGCGGATAGGACGCGGCGCGGCCGACATGGCTCTGATGATAAACCGTGGCGGCCGCAACGTTGGACGTCTTCGCCTTCTCGATGGTCATATTCATTGCGCGCTCGTTGACCACGTAGCCGAAGCCCCAATTGCCGTTGATGACCGTGGTCGTCGGGCTTTCCTGAACGATTTCAAACGGCGCGCCGGGCACGATATGGCCTCGGTCGACGCGGTCGATATAAGTCGGCACCTGGATGATTCCGTGCGAGTCGTGGCCGGTCAGGTTGGCGTTAACGCAATGCCGCGAGACGGTCTCCGCCTCTTCCGCCGACGCGCCGGCTTTCTCGAACAGAACTTCGGAAATCTTGATCAAACGATCGGCTTGTACGGTCGGCATCCCCATCTCCCTCTCTGGATTCCAAGCACCCTTCGGAGGCGCATGCCCCATGATAACTTTTCACGCCGCGAGGGAAAGAGCAGGCGCGAAAAAGCCAGCAGACGGGAGAATGCCATCGCTGCTTATCGTCTGAAGGGCCTTAAACTCGAAAACCTATCGGTGGATCGGCACCGTCACTCCGCCGTGTCGGGCACGGTTGCGCCGGATTGCCACTCTAAGAGAAAGATCGGGATCGGCTCAGCAAAGCCCTTGAGCTCATAATCTCCTTTCTTCGAGAACCCGTAGTCTTTGCCCATGCACATTTCGTGCACGAGGTTCGACACGGCGATTTCGTCGCCTTCCGCCTTGCTCAAGACGCGGGCCGCCATCTGGACCGGGGTACCGAAAATATCGCCGCCCTCGTGAATCGGCTCGCCGGCATTGACGCCGATGCAAAGGCCAAGACCGAGACCCGGGTTGGCCGCGTTGGCGCGCTGGCAGGCCTCCTGCATCGCGACTGCACCATCGACCGCATTGGTGATTTGCGGGAAGGTCGCCATGATGCCATCGCCAGTATGTTTGATTTCCCGGCCGCCATGCAGCGCCAGCGCATCGCGGACAATCGTGTTGTGCTCATGAACGACGAGCTGCGCACCCGCATCGCCACGTTCCTGTGTCATCGCGGTCGAGCCGACGATATCGGTGAACAGAACCGCCACGAACTCCTTGTCATGCGTCGCGCTCGGCGCCGATGGCTCGTTCCAGAAATCCATCGCCTCGACAGCGCCAGCGTCGCCATCCGGCTCGTTCAGGTGTTGTACGATGGCGCTGCGGCCTGCTTCGTACATTTTGAAGTATTTCGGATTGACTAGGTACTCGTCGATATTGGCGCAGAACCCCTGCGCCATCTCCGGTGTGTGACCGAGCATCTGGACATGGCTGGATAACAGGGCCTGCATCGAGTCGCGCGCCAGCCCGTCTCGCGAGGCGAGATATTCGCCCGCCCCGGCGAAATAGAGCGTCAGGCCGAACCGGTTGAACGCATCGAGCGACCGGCCAGCCGCCGCAAGCGGCTCCAGCGAATCCCGGATGAACTTCAGCAAATCGGCATCCACCGTCCCGGTGCTCGCTGTCACGGGCGGTTCTTCTTCAGCCTCGTCCGTCTCGTCCTCTTCTTCGAGGTCATCGTCGGCAAGATCGGAGGCCGCCTCATCGTCCTCCAGACTCTCGGACAGCGGTGGCGGTGCGGGCAATTCAGCAGCGGCCGCAGCTGTATCCGGCGCAATGGCCGGCGGATTGGGCTGAACCGCGGGCGCTTCTTCCTCGGCGCGGCGCGCTTCGCGCAGCGACGGACCGAAGCGGCGCATCAAAGGAACGAATAAAGCCGCCGCCGTGACGAGGAAGACCGCGATCAGCACGCCCTGCGCCGTCGTGTTGTTCAGGGCGATGTCCGTCTCCTGCAGCTGTTGCATCACAAGAAGGACGAAATAGGAGATCAATGCCGCCATCGCCAGGCTGGCTGAGCTCACCACTGCGATTTTGGGAATCCCCTCGGCGATCTCCGACCGCTCCCGTTTCGCCGGCGCTTTCTTGCTGGGTTTGGTACGACGGACCTTGAGCGGCTTGCCCTTCTCCTGTTTCGATTTCGGTTTCGGCTTCTTCGGCGGTGCCCGGCGCGGGCTGCAATAGAGAGTCTCCTCCTGAGAGGTCTTGGTCTTGGAATCGTAGGTATCTTCGATGACGCGGACACCCTCGACGCGAGTGGACGCGTAAATCTTTTTGGCTTCCTCAACGCACAGATCGCGCTCGTCGGGCGTGAAATGGGTGTGAAGTTCCCAACGCCCCGACTTCAGGAGGTAGATTTCATAGGTTATGTTCGAATTATCGCTCACCACTTAAGCCCGTCCAGAGCAGATCAAGATGTAACGATTTCAACCGCGCTCTCGCCATTGTCGGCTTGCGAAATCCATCCGTTACGCACTGCGGAATCGCCAAAAACTGGGGCAATCCGCCACACGACCATGATCTATCGGAAAAATGATAACGAAAGGTTTACCAAATCAGCGAGCCGGAACGGGCAACCGGAGCGTATTGCAGCACCGCCCGTGCTCAAAAGGCCGGCAGCACCTCGCGCTCCATCAGGATCTGCGCTTCTTTCGCCGCCTCCGGGTCGGCGCCGCGCCGGCCGCCGCTGATGATAACCTTGTCGAGGCCCAAGTCCGCGAGACCTTTGAGACGCTCAATACAGCGCTCTGGCGGCCCGACAATCGCAAAGCGGTCGATGAAGTCCGGTGTCAGAACGCCCGCCTGCCTCGAGTCGCCCTGGGTATGTTTGCGCATGTCGTAGTTGCTTCGAAGGTCCTGCAGGACGTTCCGGTTATCGTCGGTCAACGGACCGCTGGCCTTGCCGTGCATGACGGAAAACCGCGCAAAAGTCGTCAGCCCGCCGCGCACCAGATCACGGGCCGTATCCATATCCGGATGACAGGCGCTATTGATGTAGGCGCCAAAAGCAATGCCGTCCGGATCAAGCCCGGCCTTCTGCCGCGCGTGGCGCGCTTGATCGATGCCCCAGGCGATCCGCTCGACATCCGCGCCCAGGGTGAACATCAGCCGGTCGGCATGCCGGGCGCCGATTTCGATGACGCGCGGCCCGCTTGCCGCGACTTCGACGGGGACTTTATCCGTACCGGCGATCCATCCGATGCAGCTGTCCGCTGGCGCATCGGCGAGCTGCAGTTCGGACATCGGCGGTGCAACGTCCGCTGAGATATCGACGATATCGTCGAACGGCACTGCCTCGCCCTTAAGGTAGGCCTGCAGGTGCCGGAGATAGCGTTCGAACTGCGCCAACCGCGCCGGCGACCGGCCGAGATGCGCTAGCGCGGAATCGCCCCGCCCGATCCCCATGACCGCACGGCCCTCCGCGACCCGTTGAACGCTGGCGATCGAGGTCGCGGTAACGGCGGCTGTCCGCGTCACCGAATTGGTGACGCCCGGGCCCAGGCCGATCCGGTCCGTGACAGTGGCCGCCATGGCAAGCGAGACGTAAGGGTCACCGGACAGATTCTGCGAATCGACCACGACCAACCCGTCCCACCCACCGGCTTCCGTCTCGCGGGCCACCCGCAAGATGCCGCGCGGTGACGCAACGCCGCTCGTCCATATCTGCATTTCCGTCGCTTTCTTCAGCTCTCGCTTTCCTGGCAGCGGGCGATCAAGCGGCGCGCGAATTGTTCGCCGGCCACGACCTGCTCCAGGCTGATCCATTCGTTCGGCTTGTGCGCTTGCTCGATGCTGCCGGGCCCGCAGACAACGGCGGGAAGGCCGGCCTGCTGAAACTGCCCGCCCTCGGTGGCGTAGGAAACTGCATTGGTCGAATTCGTGCCTGTCAGCGCGAAGACGAGCTGTTCCGCGGGCGACCCCGGATCGGGATTGAGCGCCGGCACGGTAACGCGCGGCGTAGTCTCGACGCCGGTTTCTGGCACAACGCGGCGCATGGCGGGGATGATTTCCCGTTCGCAATATTCCTCGAGCCGGGCGACGGTCTCCGCCGGATCGTCACCCGGCAATGCGCGAATTTCCCACTTAAATGCGCAGTGCCGCGCGACGATGTTGAGCGCCGTGCCGCCTTCAACGGTCCCGACATGAATCGTCGAATAGGGTGGATCGAAGCGGCTGTCGGGTTCCGGGTTAGCTGCCTTCTCCGCCGCCAGATCTCCCAGAAAGGCGATCAGCTTGCCGGCCGTCATCACCGCGTTGACGCCATGATGGGTCAGACTCGAATGGGCTTCGTGCCCACAAACAGTCGTGGTGAAGGAGTTGATGCCCTTGTGTGCATCGACGACCTGCATTTCCGTCGGCTCGCCGATGATCACGGCCCCGGGCCGCGGCAAGTTCTCCACCACGTCGCGGATCAATCGCGGCGCACCGATGCAGCCGACCTCCTCATCGTGGGTCAGCGCGAAATGGATCGGGCGCGCCAGCGGTTTCGCCAGCATTTCCGGCACCAAGGATAGTGCGATGGCGATATAGCTTTTCATGTCCGCTACACCGCGTCCGTAGAGCCGGTCCTCTTTCTCGACCACCTCGAACGGATCGGAATCCCAGGGTTGGCCGTCGACGGGCACCACATCTGTGTGGCCGCTCAGCACCACGCCGCCCGGCTCATCCGGGCCGATTGTGGCCCATAGGTTGGCCTTTGTGCCGTCGTCGCTCCGCACATAGCGGGAGTCGATGCCGTATCCTGCGAGGTAATCGCGGACGAAATCGATCAGCGCCAGATTCGACTTTGCCGAGGTGGTGTCGAAACCCACCAACGCGCCGATCATTTCAACAGGAGTCATGGATTTCGCTGTCATTGCATCAGTTCCGCCAGAATGAGGGGAGAAGAAGGACCAGGACCGTGAACAATTCGAGCCGCCCCAGCAACATGCCAAACGCCAAGAGCCATTTCGCCGCGTCGGGTAGCGCGGCAAAGGTGCCGGATGGACCGATCGTCGGGCCGAGACCGGGCCCGACATTGGAAATCGCGGTCGCAGCACCGGAAGCGGCGGTCAGAAAATCGAGACCGAGCACACCGAGGCCAATAGCGATGAAGGCGAATGAGATCACATAGAGAAAGAAGAACCCCATGACGGACGCCGTCACCTCTTCGGGAATCGGCCGCTTGTTATAATAGGGTATGAACACGCCGTGCGGCTGCAGCAAGCGGCGCATCTGACAACGCGCCGTCGCATGCAAGACTTGGATTCGAAACACCTTGACGCCGCACGTGGTGGATCCGGCACAACCGCCGACGAACATCAGGAAGAACATCAGCGCGACCGCGAACGGCCCCCAGGCGCTGAAATCCTGTGTCGCATAGCCCGTGCCCGTTATAACCGAAACGACATTGAAAGCCGCGAGACGGAACGTCGACGTCAGATCGCCCGAGCCGGTACGCATCAACCAGACCGTCACGGCGAACACGGCAAGCGCGGTCATAACAAGAAACCAGCGTACCTGGCTATCGCGGAATAACCCACCCGGACGGCCTCGGATCGCCTGCAGATACAGCACGAAGGGCAAGCCGCCGACGACCATGAAAATCGTCGCCGTCGCATCGATCCGCGCATCTTGAAAATAGCCGAGCGAGGCATCGTGCGTGGAGAACCCGCCGGTCGCGATCGTGGTCATCGCGTGGGCCATGGCATCGAAGCCCGTCATACCGAACAGCCAATAGATCAAGGCGCACAATAAAGTCAGAGCCACGTATATGACGGCAATCGCCGTAACGATCTGCGCGGCCCGTGGCATGACCTTGTCGGACGTGTCCGAGGATTCCATGCGGAACAGCTGCATACCGCCCACTTGCAAAAGCGGCAGGATCGAAATCGCCATGGCAATGATACCGATGCCGCCGAGCCACTGCAGAAGCGCGCGCCACAACAGAATCCCGGGCTGCGTCTGGTCGAGGCCTAAAATGACGGTCGAGCCGGTTGTGGTCAGGCCGCTCATCGCTTCGAAGAAAGCGTCGGTATAGGACAGGTCAAGATCGGCAAAGACCAGCGGCAGCGCTGCCACGGCAGGCATCAAGAGCCAGCTCAAGGTCGTCAGGATGAACGCCTGGCGAAGCGACAGGTTGCGTATATTGCTGCGCGTCGTCAGCACCAGCATGACGCCGATGAAAAGAGTTAGCGCCGCACCCGTCGCAAAGACCTGCCATTCCTCGTTTCCGACCGCGAGATCGGCTGCTGCCGGCAGGAACATAGCGACGGCAAGCGTCGACATGAGAATGCCAATGATAAACAGGACGGGACGAAAATCGATCAAGGGCCGAACCGGCTAATGGAGGGCGGCGGACAGTATTCCCGCCCCTGCCGCAACTTGTCCAGTACTTGCACCACTGCCGCGTGGCAGCGCTACCCAGCGTGCAGAGACGGGGACCCGATGATCGACAGAAACTCGCGGCGCGTCGTCGGATCGTCGCGCAACAGGCCGAGCATCCGGCTCGTGACCATGCCGACGCCAGATTTGTGCACGCCACGCGTCGTCATGCACTGATGGCTGGCCTCGATCACCACCGCGACCCCCTTCGGCTTCAACACCTCGTCGATCGCGTTGGCGATTTGCGCCGTCAGTTTTTCCTGGATCTGCATCCGTTTGGCAAAGGCATCGACCACTCGTGCCAGCTTGCTGATACCGATCACGCGCCGGTCGGGCATGTAGCCGATATGGGCGCAGCCAATTATCGGGACCATATGATGTTCGCAATGGGACTCGAAGCGAATCTCGCGCAGCACCACCAACTCGTCATAACCGTCAGTCTCTTCGAAGGTCCGCTCGAGCAATGCGGTCGGATCGATATCGTAGCCGGCATAGAATTCCTCATACGATCGCACGACCCGCGAGGGTGTGTCGCGCAACCCTTCGCGTGCTGGATCGTCGCCGGCCCAGCGGATAAGCGTCCGCACCGCCGCTTCTGCCTCGGACCGGGTCGGCCGGTCCGCTACATCATCATCAGAGGCCGTGCCGTCATGGCTGACACCGTCAGGTGCGTTCACATCGCTCTCCTAATCCATTGCCGGCGCCGAGCAGCGCTCAATTGAGTTGAACGGCCTGATGGGGGCTATCAAGCGAAAATGCCGGTATGGCGACGTCGAACATTCTTCCGTCGGCGCCCTCCATTTCGTAGCTGCCCATCATGATACCGGATGCGGTAGCAAGCGGTGCACCGCTCGTATACTGGTAGGACTCACCGGGCTTGAGCACCGGCTGTTCGCCGACAACACCGGGCCCTTCGACTTCTTCGACATGACCCCGCGCATTCGTTATCCGCCAGAACCGGTTCCGCAGCTGCACCGTTTGGCCGCCCTGGTTCTCAATGGAGATCTGGTAGGCCCACACATAATGGTCGTCTTCCGGCGCGGACTGATCCTCCAGAAAATACGGCGTGACCGATACCTTTATGCCATCGGTAACCGCTTCGTACATTAGGCCGTCCCCTCGAATTCACATTGCGCCCACCACGCCAACATATTAGGTCGCCGCGAGTTAAAGTCCAGCCTAGGAGCCTGTCCAGGTAATGCTTATGGTTTGCACTGCGTTTTCAAGGGGTTGGGTTAGGATGGTGTCGCGTGGCGATGCCGGGGGCATCGCGAGCGGCGGCGGACGACATCCCAGCCCCTTGAAAACGCAGCCCGCTGGGTCGACCAGAGAACCGCGCATGCTGCGTCGTGGGCGCTTGACGATGCTTCCGGCATCGCCGGCGCACCCTCTCCTAACATGCGCGGTTCTCTGGTCGATGCAGACCATAAGCATTACCCGGACAGGCTCCTAGTGCGGGCTACCAAGACTCGGCAGGCTGAAACAGCAGCTCAACCCTGCGATTTTGCGGCTCCGAAACACCATTTTTAGTTGCAATACGCAATTTGCCTTCTCCGGCAGCGGCAACTCCGACCTGATCCGAAGCAATCCCCGCCGCGATCAAAACACGCTCTACGGCGTCGGCGCGGCGCAATGAAAGGCCGAGATTGTAGTGCTCGCCGCCAGAGCTGTCCGCGTGGCCCAGAATCGTGATTCGGGGTACGCCTAAACGCATTGCCTTCGCTGCAAGGGTCCGAATGCGCTTGATTTCCGCGGGCCGGAGACGCGCATCATTGAAATCGAAGAATACGCTATGCGGATAATCGTTGCGCTGTTCCAGCGTATCGACCGACGCAAGAAAACGCGCGCGACAATGCTCGATATCGCCTGGCTGGAAGCCTTCTTCCTTCTGCTCGATCCAGCAATCATAGCCAACTTGCGCTACCGCCGCCGTTTTCGGCGCAGCTGCTTCGGGTCGGTTGGCGAGGGCGGCCGCCAGCCGGTTGCGCTCCGATTGCAAGTACCGGGTATCGGTTTCGGGCAAACGCCAACTGCTCACCACTTCCGGCGCGGGCTCATCGCCACGTGCCGCCTGCAGCCCCTTCTGGGCGAAATAGTCGCCGTCCTTGAGATCCACCATTTCGGTAACCTCAACCGAAGCGAACTGCGTATACTCATGCGCAAGCGCCTTCGAAACTGCCGATCCGCGGGGCGTCGACTCGCGCAGTTCACTAAGCGGCGCGGAAACGCACCCCGCCAGCGCTGCCGCCAGCACGACGGTGCCTGTGATACGAAATTGCATATGGTCCTCCTTCATCGATCAGGGAAGGAGGATCAATTAGTCGTCGATTAGGGACGAATTGAGGCTTCTCAAGGGCCGTTCTGCGAAAACCAGAGGTCTAAGCGCCTTATTTGCCGAGCCGGAGCAAATATTTCTGCGTGCCATCCATGACCAACTCACTGTTCTGATTATGAATTGTAGATTTAACCGTGAGTACGCCCGTCGTGCGCTGCGGCGTCAGCTCCGTGATCGTCAGAAGCGGGTAGAGCGTATCGCCAACATAAACCGGCTTCAGGAAACGCGACGATTGCTCCAGAAACCCAATCAGTGAGTCGCCAATGACATGCGGAAACAGCCCCGCACCCGCCGCCGACTGAATGGCGACCTGAAAGCCGTGCGCCAGCATATTCGGGTGGCCATGCCGCCGACAGTATTCAATGTCGTAATGGATCGGGTGGTTATCGCCGGAGGCCAGCTGAAACGCCGAGAACAGCGCATCGGTCATTGTCCGGGAGGGGATGTAGAATTCCTGCCCGATCTTCAGTTCATCGAATGAAAGCGATACACCGGCGTTATGATGTTCCGGTGAGAAGGTTCCCTCAGGCATATTTTCTTCTCCGTTTACTCGGCTAGCTTTGTGACGCCTTGGGCGGCAAGAGCATCGATATCCTTGTCCGAATAGCCAAGCCGCGCCAGCACTTCCCGGCTGTGCGCACCAGTTAACGGCGCCTCGGACCGCGGATCGCCATCGCGCGGCGGCGCGGTGCCTGGAATATGAACGATCGGCGTCGGCCCAGCGTGGGGTTGCGTGACCATCGGAGCAGCGTTCGCGGCAATAACCTGAGGGTCCGCAAGCCAGCTCGCGAGGTCGTTGATCCGATTGGACAGAATGTCGTTCTCGCGAAAGGTCTCCATCCACGCTTCTGTCGTCCGTCCCCGGAAGATCGGTCGAATGAGCTTAAGCAGTTCATCCAGATTTTCCGCACGGGCATCGAACGACTGGAAGCGGGAATCGGTCGCGAGTTCGGGGTGGCCCATGCAGTCGCAAATCTTTACCCAATGTTCTTCCTTGATGAGCGTAACCGCCATCCAGCCATCTTTCGTCTCGTAACTGCCCGCCGGGGCGTTCGCGATCCGCGGCGCACCGTCCTGGAGCTGGTGCTCGACGAATTTCGGCGCCATGAGGGCCGCCGTGCTGGACATCAGGCTGATATCAATGAAGCGTCCCTCGTCCTCGTCTTGCCGGGCGAAAAGCGCGGCGGCGACCGACTGAAACGCGTATACCCCTGTCATGTGGTCGACAACGATGCAGCCAACCCGGTGCGGGACCCCGTCCTCAACACCCCGGTTGACCGACATCAAGCCGGAAAAGGACTGCATCACCGTATCCGTCACCGGCCGGTCGACATAAGGGCCGGCCTGTCCGAAACCACTCACTGACACGTAAATGACACGCGGATTGTCCGCGCGTACCTGGTCGTAACCGAGACCTAGGCGGGCCGCGACGCCGGGGCGTCCGGCTTCGACGATGACATCCGCCTCAGCCGCGAGCCGCCTGGCGATGGCATTGCCTTCTTCGGATTTGAGATCGAGCGCCAGATTCTTCTTGCCGATATTGGGCACGATCGACAGTGCGGTATGGTCGCCGACCGCCTTACCGACACCGCGCACCCAATCGCCGTGCGGCGGTTCGATCTTGATCACCTCCGCGCCATATTGGGCGAGCATCATGGCACAGTACGGGGCCGCGTAGCCCTGACTGATTTCGAGGACCTTCAGCCCTTTGTAGGGGAGTTCGTAGCTCATGCGCTCAAGCATAGGGCGTCCGGCCCCGCTTGCAAAACCGGTTTGACCGAGTGCCGCCTATCGTTTCTTGAGCAGAGCGCGAACGACGAAGGGCGTGACGAGACACGTAACAAGCGACACTAATGCGATGCCGGAAAAGACTTCAGGCGGCATTGCCCAGTCGCCCAGTTCGCGCGCCTGTTGGCCGATGACCATCGCAATTTCCGCGCGCGGCACCATACTGACCCCAATAACGAGCGCCCCGGCACCGCTTGTCGTCATCAGGGCCGGCACGCCCGCGCCGACGACCTTGCCGGTGACAGCGACGATCAAGAGCAACCCACCGATTTCCAGCGCCAGACCGAGCGACTGCGGCTCGATACGAAATCCAATGGCAATAAAGAAGAACGGAACGAAAAACACACGCAGCGATACGAAGGCCGTTTCAAGCCGGACGGCTTCCGGGTCGCGACTAAAAATTAGTCCGGCAAAAAAGGCACCGATCGCGATCGAAAAACCGAGCAGCGAAGCGATCGCCGCAATGATCAGCCCGACCCCAATCAAAACCAGTGCCGAACCCGGTTCATCCGCCCCGCGCAACATGGCAACGATGCGACGCTCTCCAAAACGCGCCACCAGCAGGCAGATCGCACCGAAGAACGCCGCCTTGACGATGAAGAGCAGCGAAACTTCGGACGCCAAGGTCAACGCGGACTTTCCACTCGCAAAATGCAGCGCCGGGGCAACTGCAAGCGCCAGCGTCATCAACGCGACGCCAGACAGATCGTCCAACTCGGCAACATCGATAAGAGTTTCGCCGTCGGCGCTGTCGAGTGCGCCTGCTTCGCGCCACATCTCCGTCGACACCGCAATGCTCGTCGCTGTCATCGCGACGGAAACGAACATACTGGGAACCAGAGCGAGGCCGAGCCCCCAAGTACACAGCAGGTAGGCCGGCAGCCCGCTCAGCACGACATTGCCGATCCAAATCGGCGCCGCGCGGGGCAGTTTCGAAATCAGCCCATGCAGATTGCTGTCGAGCCCGACTCGGAACAGGAGTACGAAGATTCCTATGCCCGCGAGGAACTCGAGAATGTTCAGGCTGGCGCTGGACAGAAACGGCACCGCATTGTCGATCAACCGCACGACGAAACCGAGCAGAATGAAGCCGACCAGGGACGGTGCCCCCAAGCGCCCGAACCACACGCGCAGGAACATGGCAGCTACAATAAGAAGACCAACGACCAGTTCGAAGACGTGAATGCTGTGGTTGTCGACCATGGGTACCGAATTGGTCCGCCGCGCGCCGTCAGCCTTGTTCGATCTTCGGCACTGCGTCCAACCCGGATAGCCAGGGCTGTGCCGAACGGGTCCAGATTTGCAGCTTCGGCGCCAGTTCCTGACTTTGCCGCACGGTGCCAAGGCGAATGCCGTATGTTTTCGGCCCATCGCCAACGCTGGTTCCGTAGATTTGCGATCCGCAATCGGCGCAGAATGCCTGCGCACGTTTCGCGCCGCTGCCGCCAACCTTCACATAGATCTTCGGCTCACCGCTCAGCAGTTTGAAATTCTCCTCGGCAGCAGGAGCAACAGTGCGAAACGCCGTACCCGACATTTTCTGGCAATCGGTGCAGTGACACACCGCCACCTTTTCGGGGTCAATATCCGCTTCATAAGTCAGTGCGCCGCAGTGGCAGCCGCCATCGATCTTCATCACACTATCCTCTTGGTTCCATGACTATGCGTCGCCGCACCAGCACTATACCAAGATCAATCGAAACCGGATATCAGTTAGCGGCGTGGCGCTAGTCCGCGGCGACGCTGCAGGAGCCGCCGCCGAGCACGCAAAAGCGCGCGCAGTGCGGATGGTTCAGTTTCACCGCTTCCCCGGCGGATTCAAGCGTATGCCCGAGCTCGAAGTCCTTGTCGTAAGGAAGTAGCGTGCAAGGAACCACAACTGGACGGTCTTCCCCCTTGCGCTTGACCACCATGCGCGATGTCGCGCACATCATGGCCGACGGATCGACGTCGAGGATGTCCCAGCAGTCGACCGTGATTTCCGGGACGTCCTGCGTTTCGTCCATTTCGGGAAACAGCACGAGTTGTTCGGGATGCGTGGGATCGACAGGTACGCTTTCGGCGGCGAACAGGCGGCCGAAAGCGTCCCGCATTACCGCTTCGCTTTCCCCCCAACAGGTGCGACCCGCGACATTGATGCGCAACCCGTTTGCCGCCAGCCAGCGCAGCCCCAGCATGGTTTTCGCCCAGCTGTCCTTGCCGCGCAAAAGGTCGTGCAGCGGCTGCGAATAATGGTCCAGCGACACCCGGATCGTCAGCCGGTCCCCATACGCCTCACGAAGTCGGAGCAAACCATCCGTACATTTCATCATCGGGCGCATCGCGTTCGTCAGGACAAGGCAGCGGAAACCTCCCGCAAGGACGCTTTCGAGGATGGCGATGATCTCCGGATTCATGAACGGTTCGCCGCCGGTAAAGGCGATTTCCGTCGTCGGCAGCTTCAAGGCCTCGATCTCATCCAGATAGGTGCGCACCTCGTCATTGGAGATATAGACAAGGCGATCGTTTGTCGGGCTCGAATCGATGTAGCAGTTCGTGCAGGTCAGATTGCACAGCGTGCCCGTGTTGAACCACAGCGTCTCCAGCGCATCGAGACCGACGGACGCCCGCCGCTCGCCGTTCGCCGTCACGTCCGGATCGCGGAACTTGGCGGGATCGAGCTGGTCTTCGGGAACCGCCGTGGTCACACTCATATACGCCTCGTACATCGCTGATTTGGGGTTAACCCTACTACGCGCCAAATGATTAGAAGGGCGGTCCCGGCGGCACAACAAAAAAAGAAGTGATCGGCGCAGGGGTTGATTGTCAAAAGGCAGTCCCTTTAGCGCGGTGCCGGTATACCGCGAATACCTTTCGCATACTTTCAAAGGCTCATGATTACGCTAACCAAAAGCAAAAATTGGTCCCATAATATGGGGTGAAATGGCCCTTTCGATAGGGACACTATTTGCATAAACTCGCCATCGTTCCGCCCGGGCATTTCCGTGGCGCTCGTTACAACGACTGCCGCGTCGAGATCGCAGCCCAATCCGATGAATGAAATCAGTTGGAAACGTTACTCAGATAATGGTCAAACGAACCACCGCGGCACATCTCGCCACCCTCGCCCTCGACCCCGACGATTCAGCCCCACTGTACCGCCAGCTATATTTCGCCATCCGGGAAGCGATTCTGGCGGGCCGGTTGCAGCCAGGCGCACGGTTGCCGTCGACTCGGACGCTGGCACGGGACCTCGGGCTGTCGCGCAATACCGCCGTCAGCGCCTATGAACAACTCCTGACCGAAGGCTATCTCGACGGCCGTATCGGGGCGGGTTCCTACGTGTCGACGGTACTGCCGGAAGCCTTGCTGCACGCGCGGCAGTCGCCCCCCGCATCGGGCCGGGAACGCGCACCGCCGCCGAAGCTTTCCCGCCGCGGCGACATGCTGGCACAGTTACGATCGCCGCAAAGCTTGCCGCCGAAGCCTTTCTCGCTCGGTCTTCCGGAACTTGCCGCTTTTCCGTTCGAAGATTGGGCGCGGTTGTTGGCACGACGCTGGCGACGGCCGCCCAGCGAGTTTCTCGTCGGCGGCGACCCGTCGGGCTACCGTCCACTGCGCGAAGCCTTGGCACAGTATCTGGGCACCGCCCGCGCCGTATCCTGCGACCCAGGCCAGATCCTAATCGTGTCCGGCGCGCAGCAGGCAATGGATCTGGTCGCCCGCGCACTTATCGATCCCGGCGACAGGGTTTGGGTCGAGGAACCCGGTTTCAGCGGCACCTGGGGCGCCTTGCTTGCCGCCGGCGCTCGGCTAACGCCGGTCCCCGTGGACGAGGAGGGCATTGACGTTACACAAGGCCGGAAACTGGCACCGGACGCACGGCTGATTTGCGTATCGCCGTCGCATCAGTATCCGCTCGGCATAACGATGACATTGCGGCGCAGGTTGGAGCTGCTCGATTGGGCGCGCGCCGCGGACGCCTTTGTTTTGGAGGACGATTACGACAGCGAGTACCGCTATGCCGGGCGACCGCTCGCTGCCATGCAAGGGTTGGACGATGACGGACGCATCATCTATGTCGGGTCGTTCAGCAAAGTCATGTTTCCCGGCTTGCGCATCGGCTACATGGTCGCACCGCCAGCTCTGGTGGAACCGTTTCTCGCAATTCGAAGGCTGCTCGACTCACATCCCTCCTCCGTCGCGCAGGCAGCCCTGGCGGATTTAATCGCCGATGGCTATCTGACCTCTCATATCCGGCGCATGCGGTCGCTCTACGCGGAACGTCAGACCGCGCTGCTGAAGGCTGTCGAAACGACGCTGGGCGACCGCCTACAGATCGCCCCGGACGACGCAGGCATGCATCTCGTCGGTTACCTGCCAAACGAAGTCGACGACGCCGAACTGTCGCACCGTGCCGCGGAGCATGATGTCGTTGCACCACCTCTGTCCGCGTTCTACCGAGGCACACCGCAGCGCAAAGGCCTTTTGTTCGGCTACGCCGGCGTTTCGGAGAGAGAAATCCAACGGGCGACCACACGCCTCGCAACCGCACTTACTGACGATTGAACGCGACCCAACCTTGCCTGTACAATGGAGTCTGTGCGGGTGTAGCTCAATGGTAGAGCTCTTGCTTCCCAAGCAAGTGACGAGGGTTCGATTCCCTTCACCCGCTCCAAGAGATACGGACCGGTGTCCTGGTCATGATGCACCTGAAAATCCTTGTGGCCGCCACCATCCTCCTTGCCGCCGTCACTTCGAGTCCCGTATCCGGCGGGCGCGACGCCGGTATCGCGGCCTATCACCGGAACGACTATCCAGCAGCGCTCAAAGAACTGATCCCCGATGCGCAGACCGGCGACGCCAAGGCACAATATTATATGGGTCTGCTCTACGCCCGCGGCCACGGCGTCGGTAAAGATCCTGCGGCAGCAGCGGCTTGGTTCCGGAAGTCCGCCGATCAGGGAAATCCGGAGGCACAATTTGATCTCGGCCACTTGTACCGTAGTGGCAGCGGGGTGCCGCAAGACGATGCCACCGCCGTCATATGGTGGCGCAAGGCGGCCGATAGGGGTCAGACCTTTGCGCAATCCAGCCTTGCCGAAATGTATCTCGACGGCAAAGGCGTCGAGCGGGATCTCGTGCAGGCGTACAAATGGACCATTCTGGCGGAACCGCGCACGCAACAGCGCCGCATCAACTGGAACAGTTTCGAAGCGCGCAGTATCGCGAGAATGATGAAACCGGGCGAGCTCGCGAAAGCGCAAAAGCTTGTGAAGAAGTGGCTAAACACCCGTCGATAACCCGTCGCGGGCGATCAGCCCCTCAATAACTCTTCAGCCATATCACGCAGCTTGGCGCGCTGAATTTTGATACCATTCGCGCTTTCGGTCACTGGAAAGGCGTCAATCGCCACGACCCGGGCGGGGACTTTGTACTTCGCCAGCCGTTCCGCGCAATATGCCTGAACGGACGCTTCTTCAAACGCACCGTCTCCGCCGGTGATCACAAAAGCAACGGCACGGTTACCCGCAGCGCTGCCAGCCGCGACGACCTGCACGCTTTCGACCGACGGGTGCGCCTGAACCTGCGCCTCGATTTCCGCTGGGCTCACCAGAAATCCGCCGAGCCGCAGCACGTCGCCCATTCGCGACAGGAATGTAAATCCGCCGTCCGATTCCAGCGCGCCGAGATCGCCTGTGCGAATGAACCCGTCTTCCGTCACTGCCGCCGCTGTTGCCGCCGGCTCGCCGTAATATTCGAGCATCCGGCTCGGCCCCATGATTTCCAGCTCGCCGGCGTCACCGACGCCAAGGAGAGTGCCGCTTTCCGGATCGCGCACCCGAACCTGAGCCGTCGGGGATATCAGGGATCCGCCCGGCGTCGCGCGGGTTTCCGCGCTCGCCTCCGGGTCGCGCCGCGCCGCCAGTGCCTGCAACTCGCTCATCCCCCACAGACCGGTCAATGTCAGTCCCACGGCATCGGCACGTTTGACGATATTGCCAAGCTCGGAATTGAACACCGCATATCCGGCCGATCGCACCTGGCGAAACGGCTTCCGATTTCCCATCACCGCCAGCATGCGATCTATCATGTCGTCGCTGCCGTTGAAGTAGGTAACACCGTGGCCTTCAAGCAGACGTACAGCATCGTCCGCATCGAACGCGCTGGTCAAAACGGTCGGTTTTCCGGCCGCCAGTACCGCCATCACCTGACAGAAACCGAAGACACCGCAGAACGGTAGGCCGAGATAGGCCACCGTGCCCGGCTCACGCAGGCCGAAATGCGTCGCCACCTCCTGCGCATGGCCGGCGACCCCGGCATGCCCATGCAGGACGAATTTCGGCGCCTTGGTGGTGCCCGACGTCGTGAAGATGTTGCAGCCGCCTTCCGCTATCGCATGATCTTTATCGAAGCGCGCGTGCCGGGCGACCCGATCCCATGCCACGGTCCGCACGCCGGGCAACGGCAAACTCGGCGCCTCGTCACCTTCCGAATAGACAATAACCGTCTCGAGTTTCGAGAGCGCCTGCGGATCCACATCCGCCAAGATACCGGGAAAATCGATGCCCCGGAAATCCGGCCACAATACGAGAATTTTCGCGCCGGAACGTCCAATGATATCGCCAACCTCGCTGGCGCGGTAGCGTGTGTTCACCGCCACGGCAATAGCCCCAAGGCGCGCGCACGCGAGGTAAAGCGTCACGTAGGCCGTTGTGTTCGGTAACCAGAATGCAACACGGTCCCCCGGCCTCACGCCAAGCGATGACAGCCCGCCTGCCGCGCGGCGTGCCTGTCCGGCCAGACCGGCGAAGGTCAGCGTCTGATCCCCATAGATGAGCGCCGGCGTTTCGGGCGCGGCCGCAGCCGACGCCTCGATCAAGCCGGTAACCGTCTTCGCACTTAGATCAGGTTTCGAGGACATGCCCTAACCTAACAAGTTTTCAGCGCTATTTCACGACAGCATGAAACTGACTTCGATGTTTCATATCTTTGTTACACAGCAGCCCTAAGTTCGCTGGACATCGACTCCGTCCCATAACGGCCCCGCTGTAGACCCCACCCCAGCGGGGCCGTCTTTTTTCTCAGACGGTGACCGGCGGATTCCCGTGCCACGCATTTTCCAACAGCACGCGGATGGCGGCGCGGTCGAGCGGACGAGGGTTGGGGTACGAATTCTCCATCGCTTCATCGGCGGCCCGGTCGAGGCCCGCTTCCGGCATTCCGATATCCTTAAGAGCCGTCGGCGTACCGACGGATTTTTCCAGCTCGTACAAACCTTGCGGCGCCGTTTTTGCCCCCAGCGCATCGGCAATCGCCGTCATTGCATCCGGTTCGACATCGGCGTTATAGGCGGTCGAGTGCGGCAACAGAATCGTGTGACTTTCGGCATGCGGCAGATCGAACGAGCCGCCGACCACATGCGCCAGCTTATGGTGGATCGACCGCGCACCGGAACCGGCGGCCATGCCGCAGAGCCATGCGCCGTATAGCGCATCGTCCCGCGCTTCGAGATCGCTGGGATCGGCCATGATGCGCGGCAGGGCGCTTGCCATCGCGCGGATGCCGTCGAGCGAGGTCAGCCGAAGCATCGGCGTTGAAGATTGCCGGTACATGGAACCGACGCTGTGGGCGATTGCGTTGAATCCGCTCGGTCCGGATATCGCTGGTGGCAGGTTCACGGTCAGTTCGGAATCATAGATGACGACACGCGGCAGCATGCGCGGCGAGTGGTGCTGCACCTTGCGGCCACCCTCGACCATGCCACAGGCCGATGTCATCTCCGAACCGGAATAGGTCGTAACGACACTGAGCAACGGAATGTCGCACTCCAGGGCAATCGCCTTGCCGAGCCCTATGGCGGAACCGCCGCCAATCGACACGACGGAATCGGCATTCAATTCACGCGTCACGGCACGGCCCGCCTCGGCCGTCTCGATAGGCACATGCATGCGGGCCTTGGCATGGATGCCGACACGGCGGGAGCCGAGCGATCCAGAAAGCGTTTCCGCCATTTCGGCGCGTCCCGGCGTGCAGACAACCAAGGTGCGCGAACAACCCAGCCGCTCGACTTCGTCGCCAAGACGTTGCACCTGACCGGCCCCGAAAACAACACGCGCTGGATTGGTGTTGTGAATGAACGCTTCCATCGAGATCCCCTATTCGCCGGCCACGGTCATGCCATCGATCCGAATTGTCGGTGCGTTGGACCCGTACTTGAATTCCAGATTATTGGCCGGCGTGAGATTAACGAACATCTCCTTGAGATTACCCGCCACGGTCATTTCGCTGACCGGATAGGCAAGTTCGCCGTTCTCGATCCAGTACCCGGCGGCGCCGCGGCTGTAGTCGCCCGTGATCATATCGATACCGAAACCCATCAGCTCCGTGACGTAGAACCCGCTCTTGATATCCGCCATCAAATCTTCCGGCGTCGCCGCTCCGGGCGCCATGTAAAGATTGGTGACCGATGGAGATGGCGGACCGGAAACGCCACGCGATGCCCGGGCCGTGCTTTCCAAACCAAGTTGCCGCGCAGAGCGCAGATCCATGACCCAGCTTGTCAAAACGCCGTCTTCAATGAAGTTCATCGACGCGTTGGCCAGACCTTCGGCATCGAACGGTTTCGACCGCAATCCCCTTTTGCGGTGCGGGTCGTCGACGATCGTGATGCCGTCGGCGAATACCTTGGTGCCCATCGCTTCTTTGAGGAAGCTGGTGCCGCGCGCGATCGCGGCGCCATTGATACCGCTGGCAAGATGGCCTATCAGCCCGTTGCTGACACGCGGATCATAGATAACTGGTGCCTTGGCCGTTGACGCCTTGCGAGGATTGAGCCGTTTGACCGCCCGTTCGCCAGCAGCACGGCCGACAGTGGCGGCATCATCCAGATCTTCGCCATGCACGGTGCTGCTGAACTCGTAATCGCGCTCCATTCCCGTGCCTTCGCCGGCGATGACAGAAACGCCGACCCCGTGACGCGAAATCCGGTAGCCACCGGAAAACCCGTTCGATGCGGCAAGCATCACGGCATTGCTGCTCCAGGACGCTTCGGCGCCTTCGGAGTTGGTCACGCCGGACACGGCACGCGCTGCATCCTCTGCCGCCTTGGCGTAATCGATCAGCGCTTCCGCTGCCGGTTCGACGGGATCGAAAGTATCGAGGTCGGGAATTTCGCCGGTGAACAACGCGTCCGGATCGGCCAGCCCGCAATAGGGGTCCTCCGGCACAACTTTGGCCATTGCGACCGCGCGGTTGACGAGTTCGTCAAGCGTATCGGCGTCCCAGTCGTTCGAAGAAACCACCGCCTGTTGCTTGCCAAAGAAAACCCGCAGGCCAAGATCGCGCGACTCCGACCGCTCCAGCCGCTCCGTCTTGCCGAGACGCTCGGCATGGGACAACGACGTACTGTTCACCACAAGAGCGTCGGCCGCATCCGCACCCAGCTTCTTGGCCCGGCTCAGAAGGTCGTCGAGCAAGGATCGCGCGTCATCGCCATTCATTGGGAGAACCTCTTCATCAACTGGTTATCGGGCTTTCTTAGCGGACGCGTGGTCAGCGTTCCAGGACGAAGTATAGGTTCCAAATCTCGAGGGTAACGAAAAACACGATCACAATGCCGAGAAGGATAAGAAAGTTACGCCGCGCGCGCAGAAAATTGGCCCGAATCTCCGTCGGTTCCGCCTCGCCGGCGCGGGCGGCCGCTATGGCCCGCTTGTGCGCCTGATAGGCCTGCATCCGCCGAATGGCCAACAACAAACCGACGAGACCGACCGATAGGCCGATTGCGATCAACCATGCCCATTCTTGAACGAATTCATTCGACGCCATGCCGCTATTTTAGCGGGCATGCGGGGGCAAATACAGAATCACTTGGGAAGGTTTCACCTACGTTGCGTATGGCGAAACCCTCCCAAGGTAAGAATTAGGCAGCACTCGTGTCGACCTTGACGCCCCGGCCCATGCGGATAGCCCGGTTGACGGCACTGGTCACCGCCTTCAAGGAGGCCGTCACGATATTCACGTGTTCGCCGACACCGAACAGCGCGCCTTCCGGCGTTTCGATCTCGACATAGGCGACCGCGCGCGCATCCGCACCGGCACCGATCGCGCGTTCGCGGTAATCAATGACACGAAAGTCGACATTGCACTGGCTCTTGAGCGCATCGACATAGGAGTCGATGGGCCCGTTACCCTTGCCGGAGATGACTTTCTCCGCGCCATCGACCCGCAAGACGGCCGTCATGTTGCGCCGTTCCGATGCATGCGTATCGGGGACCGTGCGATGCTCGACGAATTCGAACGGCGTCGTCGCTTCGAGATATTCATCCTGGAAGGTCTCCCAGATATCCTCGGACATGATCTCGTCGCCGGTCGTATCCGTGATCCGCTGGATCACCTGGCTGAATTCGATCTGCAAACGGCGCGGCAGCTCGAATCCGTAATCCTGCTCCAGGATATAAGCGACTCCGCCCTTGCCGGACTGGCTGTTGATGCGGATCACCGCTTCGTAAGTACTGCCAACATCCTGAGGATCGATCGGCAAGTAAGGCACTTCCCAGATCCCGCTATTGCTGTCGCCGATCGCGGTCATGCCTTTTTTGATCGCGTCCTGATGCGACCCGGAGAACGCCGTGAAGACCAGTTCACCTGCCCAGGGATGGCGCGGATGCACGGGCAGTTGATTGCAATGCTCCGCGACACGGACCAAAGAATTCAAGTCGGACATGTCCAATTCGGGATCGACACCCTGTGAGAACATGTTCATGCCGAGTGAAATGACGTCCACATTGCCGGTCCGCTCGCCATTGCCAAAGAGGGTCCCTTCGACCCGGTCCGCGCCCGCCATGACACCGAGTTCCGCCGCCGCAACGCCCGTGCCCCGGTCATTGTGGGGATGCAGGCTGAGGATCACCGACTCGCGGTTCTTGATATTACGCAGGAACCATTCGATCTGATCGGCGTATATGTTGGGCGTCGACATCTCGACCGTCGCCGGCAGGTTGAGAATAACCTTCTTCTCCGGCGTCGGCTGATAGACATCCATCACCGCCTCGCAGACTTCCACCGCGTAATCGAGCTCGGTCCCGGTGAAACTCTCCGGCGAGTACTCGTAGATGATCTCGGTGTCCGTCTGTCCGGCCAACTCGTGGACCAGCTTCGCGCCGTCGGTCGCGATCTTGGTGATCCCATCCTTGTCGAGACCGAACACGACCCGGCGCTGCAGGGTTGAGGTCGAGTTGTAGAGATGAACGATGGCCCGCTTGCAGCCTTCGATCGACTCGTAGGTACGGCGGATCAATTCCTCACGCGCCTGGGTCAATACCTGAATGACGACGTCGTCGGGAATGAGGTTTTCGTTGACCAGCGTACGGACGAAGTCGAAGTCGGTCTGCGACGCGGCAGGGAAGCCGACCTCGATCTCCTTGAAGCCCATCTCGACCAGGGTCAGGAACATGCGCTTCTTGCGTTCGCTGTCCATCGGCGAAATGAGCGCTTGGTTGCCGTCGCGCAAATCGACACTGCACCAGATCGGTGCTTTGGTGATGACGGCGTCCGGCCAGGTTCGGTCCTTCAAGCGTATCGGCTCGAACGGCTGGTATTTCTCAAACGGCATTTTCTTCGGCATCTGTCTTCTCCACTCTGCCCGCCGCCTTTATAGGGCGGCGATGTTCCAATTTCTAAGGGAATTGCGGCGCGTTACAGCCGCCGGCAGCCGCTCAGGCCCGGCGACCGCCGCTAAGTCGCAGAAGCAGGCACGCAAAAACGCGGTGATTTGCACTGGAGAATCGGTATTCAGCTATCGAGAAAGTCATGGTTCAATCTTCAAACAGGGAAACGCAAATACGGCAATGCCCGGCGCGCTAAGCGGCCGGGTGCGTAAGTCGTAGAAGCGACGTTCCCTGGTTGGATTGCATAACCATGTGCGGACATTAGGGTTTTCGGGATGGGTGGTCAAGCCTGGGTTTGCGCCGATTCAGCAAGGCTGGCTGTTCAGTGAGTAGTATTAAATCGTATTTCCTGCTACTACCTTAACCTCCACTCCTCTATATCGGGAACTATCATGCAAATCGAAAAACTCAGCATAACCCTGCCCGGTGAGCTGGCTCGCTTGGTGCGCGACAAAGTGGCGACGGGCGCTTACGCATCGAACAGCGAAGTCATTCGAGAAGCCCTCCGCCTTCTCAAGGAGCAAGAAGCGATAAAGGAACAGAAGATGGAATGGCTGAAGTCCGAATTGCAAAAATCGATCGATGACCCGAGACCATCCGTCGATGCGAGCGATACCTTCTCGAAACTTGAGGCCCGTTTCGGCAAGGCATGAAACTGCAATTTCGTCCAGAAGCGGAAAACGATCTACTGGACATCGGCGCCTTTATCGAAAAAGACAGTCCGCGCGCGGCGGCAACTTTTATCGCAGCGGTTCGCGAAAAATGTGAAGCCTTAACAGTAAACCCTGAGATCGGCAGAGCCCGTCCCGAACTGATTGCAGGCTTGCGTAGCTTTCCCGTCGGGCAATATGTGATTTTCTATCATCCGACCCACAACTCAATCGAAATCGTCAGGGTCATACATGGCGCGCGGGATATAGAAGCATTTTTCTAGTTGCAAGGTTTACCGAAGCTACTTCCAAATCGCCTTACCGTTCCCCGGCAGTCCCAACTCGTTCCACATCGCATCGACCTTCTCGATCACGTCGTCGCTCATGCGGAGCTTCTCGCCCCATTCGCGCTTCGTTTCGGGCGGCCATTTGTTAGTGGCGTCGAGGCCGATCTTGGAGCCGAGGCCGCTTTCCGGGCTGGCGAAGTCGAGATAGTCGATCGGCGTGTTTTCGATCGTGGTGATGTCTCGCGCCGGATCCATGCGGGTGGAGACGGCCCACATCACGTCCTTCCAGTCGCGCGCGTCGATATCGTCATCGACGACGATGACCCATTTTGTATAACTGAACTGGCGCAGATAGGACCACACACCCATCATTATGCGCTTGGCGTGACCCGGATAGGCCTTCTTGATCGAGACGATGGCGATGCGGTAGGAGCAGCCCTCGGGCGGCAGCCAGAAATCCACGATCTCCGGAAACTGCTGTTGCAGCAGCGGCACGAAGACCTCGTTCAACGCTTCGCCCAGCACTGATGGTTCGTCCGGCGGACGGCCCGTGAAGGTCGACAGATAGATCGGATCGCGGCGCATGGTGATCGCCTTAATCCGGAATACCGGGAACTGCTCGACGGCATTGTAATAACCGGTGTGATCGCCATAGGGACCTTCGTCGCCGTAATCGTCGAGCGACACTTCGCCTTCCAGCACGATCTCGGCCTCCGCCGGCACCTTCAGGGGAATCGTCTTGCAGTCGACTAGGTCGAACTTTTGCCCCCGCAGCAACCCGGCGAACTGATATTCCGACAGCGTGTCCGGCACGGGCGTGACTGCCGCCAGAATCGTGCCGGGATCGGCGCCGATTACCACGGCGGCAGGCAAGGGCTCGCTCTTCTCCGCCTTCCAGCGCGCATGATGCTGCGCCCCGCCACGGTGCCGTAGCCAGCGCATCAGGGTCGTATCGCGCCCGGTCACCTGCATGCGGTAGATGCCGAGATTGAAACTGTCGGAGCGGCTGCCGTTCGGATCCGGCCCTTGCGTGACGACAAGTGGCCAAGTGATCAGCGGTGCCGGTTCCCCCGGCCAACAAGTCTGGATCGGCAGGCGCGACAAATCGATATCGTCGCCCAGCAGGACGATTTCCTGGCACGGCGCCGTACCGGTAGTCCGCGGCTTCATCGCCATCACGGTTTTTAGCAGGGGCAGCATGCCCAGTGCCTCGCGCCAACCGCCCGGCGGTTCCGGTTGGCGCAGGAACGCCAAGGTCTCGCCGATCTCGCGCAGTTCGCCAGGCTCGCGGTCCATGCCCCAGGCGACCCGCTCCACGGTGCCGAACAGATTGACCAGCACCGGTGTGTCGAATTTCGATCCGTCCTCGCGCACGACGTTCTCGAACAGCACCGCCGGACCGCCTTCGGCCAACAGGCGTGTTTGTATCTCGGTCATCTCCAGTACGGGGGAGACCGGCGCACTGACCCGCACCAACCGGCCAGCCGCTTCGAGGCGGGAAATGAAGTCGCGTAAGGATCCGTATGGCATCGCGCCGCTACACTAGCGAACGCCAAGCCAATGACAAGAACGCTGTTCTCGGTTATTCAAGGGCTTATGTCCGCCTATGCGCCCGACACCTCCGACCGGCAGGCCGCGCTCGCCCGCGCGCGCGGCTACCCCTACCCAATCCCGAACCGCTCCTACCATTGGCGTGAAAGCCGAACACACACCTTCGATCCCTCGGTCACCGCCGGCCGGACACCGGTGCTGGCGGTCGGGTCGAACCAATCGCCCGAACAGATCACCCGCAAGTTCGGCCATGTCGACGGCGCGGAAATCCCCGTGCAGCGCTGCACGCTGCAGGATTTCGACGTCGTCTATTCCGCCCATATCGCGGGATACGGCTCCGTGCCGGCGATGCTGCAAGCGGCACCCGGCACGACCGTTACGCTGTTCGTGAACTGGCTCGACGAGGCGCAACTTGCCGCGATGCACGACACCGAACTGCGCAGCGGCAACTATCATTATGGCCGGCTGGACCGAATCGCGCTGACCTTGGACGGCGGCGAAACGCTGACCTCGGTGCATGGCTATATCAGCCGCCGCGGTCATATCCGCCATGGCGACGAGGGCATCGCGCTAGCCAAGGTCACGGCGCAGAACCGTCAGCGCCCGGCGCGGGACACGGCGCAAATGCTGGCGCATGTGCATGAGCGGATTGCCCCCGATCAGGCGCTGGATGATTTCATCCTGCGCCTCATTGACGAATCCGATTTCCGGCAATCGGTCATCGCGGACCTTTCAACCGACTCCGTCGGTTTTGCGGCGGCCTACGAAATCGTCGAGGGCTAGTGTCAGCATGAGCACACGCGACCTTCATCGCGACGTTGTGCGGCTAACCGCCTTGGTCGCCGACCCAAGCGGGGAAACGCGTTTCGTTGACGAGACAGTCCCTTATGCTGACACGTCCAGGCCTATCCATGTCACGGAGACGGCGCCCGCGGTGTCGATCAGCTTTCGATGGACTCCCGGAGACTTCGATTTCAACTTCCACCCCTCGCCGCGCCGGCGGCTTGTCCTGGTTACCGAAGGTGCATTAGAGATCACCCCAAGCAACGACACGGCCCGCATTTTTCGCGCCGGGGACCTCATGGAAATCCGCGACCTGACTGGGCGCGGGCACCGCAGCAAGTCGGTCGGTGGCAAACCGTTCCGTTCCGCCTTCATTGCGCTCGATGACGATATCGCCCTCGACCGGCGCGAACCGCTGGACGGTACGCCGCCGCCGGAAGCCGGCCCCGGCGTCGACTATCTGCACAATCAGGAAGACGCGGCGGGCCGCTCCTTTTGCGCGCCGGCGCGCTTGCCCTTCATCTTCGGCGGGCCAGAGGGTTACGTAACGCCGGAGCTGCCGCTGACCGGATTCCGCTTCTCCTACGCGGCGGGCGATCTCGATTACAGTTGGCATCCCGCGCCGCGACGCCAAGCCGTACTCGTCCTCAGCGGCGGGATTGCGATGGAATATGGCAGCGGCCAACGCGCTACTGTATCAGCAGGCAGCTTTCTGATCGGCGAAGACACGGACGGCCAGGGCCACATCTCCCGCGCCGAGGGCGGCAAGCCGCGTTTCTCGGTGTTCGCACACCTCGCTTAGCGAGCCTCTAACACCGAGTTATTTGAAACTTTTTGTTATTATGTTATTTTGTATACAAATCACTATACGGGTGAATTCGATATGAACGACAGCACAGTCCTTTCCGTTCGAATAGACAAGTCCGTAAAAGATCGCCTCGCAAAACTTGCGGCGAACATGAAACGGAGCCAATCTTTTCTCGCCGCGGAGGCAATCGAAGAATTTGTCGATGTGCAGGAATGGCAAGTTGCCGGGATCAATGAAGCGCTTGAGACGCTCGACCGCGGTGAAAGCATTCCCCATGACGATGTAAAAGCCTGGGCAGTTTCGCTCGGAAGCGATAACGAACGACCCGTACCCAAGAGCAAATGAAGCTTGTTTGGTCGTCGCAATCACTGCAAGACCTAACCGCCGTTCACACCTTTATTTCCAATAATGATCCAAAGGCTGCGAGAGAAATTGTCGTACGCATTGTTTCATTGGTCGAAGAGAAGCTTCCCTCAAACCCCTATCTAGGGCGGCCTGGTCGTGTCGCGGGAACGCGCGAGCTGGTCGTGCCAGGCACGCCATTCATTGTCCCGTACCGCGTAAAAAGGGAAAGCATCGAAATCGCCCGTGTCTATCACGCGGCACGCCGCTGGCCATCGGCGCTATAGTCCGAGCGTCAACTGCCCGCCTTGGCCGTTAGATAGGACTCCGCAAACTCAATCGGCAGCTCGACCCACATCAGGAGATGGTCTGACATCTGCCGCCGCCGCCAGTGGTTTCGGTAATAGCTCTTTGCATTGCCCGGCTTGGAGCCATCGGCTTTGACGAGTGTCGGCTTGTACGTCGCAAATTTTGCGTCGCTGTAGATCGTTTCGAAGAAGTCCAGAACACCGGCACGCAACGGTACGACCTTCGGCTGGCCCGCCAATAAAAAGGCGATCTGATCATATATTCGTGGCTTCGAACCGACGTTGGTAACCGGCAGGCTTTGGATTTCGTCGGGAATATTGAAGCCCGCGTCCGTTAGCGCCCTAAAGGTCGGGCTCTGCGCATCGAAGATGTTGAAATCACCTAGCAGAATCATGTTCCGCGACCAAGTACCGGTCTGTGTCACCCGGTTGGCGAGGAATTTCGCGACCTGCCGGATTTCCGCCAGCCGACCAGGGTCAGCCCGCTTGTTCTTGCCGAACTTGATATGAACTGTCGATAGCATGAAATCGAACCAGCCTGTCTTGAAACCGGCGATATACGGCGTCCTGAAAAACTGATCCGGATTGACCTGTTTGCCGTTCTTGTCCTTGACCGACGGCAGAACGATTTCACCGGCCATGCCACCGAAGCGGACCTTGCGCATATCGAACAGAAACGCCAGACGCTCGTCGTTGCCGCCATCGCCTTCGGATGAGTCGGTAACCAGATAGCGCCACCAGGGACCCAGCAGCTTGCACACCCGGTCGAGTTCGCCGAGATCGCGTTTCACTTCCTGGACCGCGATCAGATCGAAGCGAGAGAGAATTTCCGCGATGTACCACAGGCTCTCCTCGGTCCGGGACGAGGCCCCGAAGGCCTGAATGTTCCAGGTCGCGAGCAGCAATGTCTCGAAAATGGAACGCCGAGGAACCTCCGCGTCGAGCTGATTGCGCAGTTCGATCAAATTCGCGGCCGTCCGTTTGGCATTGAAGGATTTCGCAACCGACGGTTCAGCGGAAGAGAGATCATCGAAATCGTAAAAGAACGGCATTCTCGCACCCGTTATTTAAACGCGATTTTCGCTATCCATCACTATAGATAATTGCAGCGAGAATGCACGGTAACCGGCTCAGCCCGCAATCACTCCAACCAGAATGATGAAGCCAAAAAGGCGGTTCGCATGGAACTTGGCGAGGCAGTCGGCCGGCGCCTCGGTATCGATCGCCGTGACCTGCCAGACGAGGTGACCGGTGCCTATCGCAAGCATCAAATAATAGGACCAGTCGAGACCAGCGGCCCACCCGGCGGCAGCAAGTAGCGCGATCGTCGCGGCATAGAATCCCCAAAGCCAGGACCGCGTCCGGTCACCGAATTTGAGTGCGGTGGATTTTACGCCGATCATCGCGTCATCTTCCTTATCCTGGTGCGCATAGATTGTGTCGTAGCCCAAGGTCCAGAAAATCCCCGCCGCATAGAGCAACGCCGCCGGCAGCGACAAACCGCCCGTCACTGCGACCCACCCGACCAGCGCACCCCAATTGAAGGCGAGGCCAAGGAAGAATTGCGGCCAATAGGTCACGCGTTTCATCAGCGGATAGATCACGACGAGAACGAGCGCCGACACGGCGACCGCACCGGCAAAAAGATTAAGCGGGACCAGCACCAAAAACCCAATGAACATCAGGAATACCATAAAAGCGATTGCCTGCCGGACCGTGATGTCGCCGCTCGGGATCGGCCGTAGCGCGGTGCGCGCCACCCGGCCGTCGAAGTCCCGGTCCATGATATCGTTCCAGCAGCATCCCGCCCCGCGCATCACCAGGGCGCCGATGGCAAACAGAACGAAGAGAATCGGATCGGGCCAGTTCGTGCCCGGCAGGCTCGACGTCGCCAGCGCAACGCCCCACCAACACGGAATCAGCAGCAGCCAAGTCCCGATCGGCCGATCGAGCCGCGCCAACCGCAAATAGGGCCGCAGGCGCGCAGGCGCCATCCGTTCCACCCAATGATCGGGCCGGATGTCACTGGCACTCCCGGTTTCGGCGGGCGACCCCAACGATTAATCTCGCGGCGACTGTGATAAACAAATAGCCATGAGACTTTATACCGAAGAGGCACTGGCGCAACACCAGCCGATTTCGCTGACATCGCCGCAAATTCATTATCTGCGCAACGTCATGCGTGCCGGGCCAGGCGACACGGTCACCCTGTTCAATGGACGGGATGGCGAATGGACGGCGCAGATCGATACCCTCTCCAAGGGATCGTCAACGCTGATTCCGCAAGAGAAACGCCGCGACCAGTTGCCGGAGCCGGGGCCCTGGCTGCTGTTCGCCCCCATCAAGCGCGCACCGCTCGACTTCCTGGTCCAAAAGGCCGTCGAGTTGGGTGCAGCGGGCCTGCAACCCGTCTTCACGGACCATACGAATTCGGAACGCATCAATCTGGACCGTTTAACCGCCAATGTCATCGAAGCGGCGGAGCAGTGCGAGCGCCTGACGGTGCCGGAAATCCGTGCCCCAGAAAAACTGGCTGCAATACTGGAAAACTGGCCGGCGGATCGCCACCTGCTCGTGTGTGCCGAACACGGTGCAGCCCAAGGGATCGACGAAACCTTGCGGACCGCGCCGGCGGACGGTGAATGGGCCATCCTCATCGGACCGGAGGGAGGCTTCGCACCGTCCGAACTTGACCTGCTCCGTCGCTTGCCTTTTGCTAGCCTCGTCAGTTTGGGACCCCGCATCCTGCGGGCGGAGACCGCCGCACTCGCGGCGCTGACATGCTGGCAGGCGGTATTGGGGGATTGGCGCAACAGCCGCTCTTAGCGCAATTCCTTCAACCTTCGTCGTATTTTGGACGGCAAAGTTTAGGGTGGTAATCACACAATTTTCGTGTATTTAAGATACAAAATCGAATGAAACCAGAACCGGATAGACACCAACAATGTCCGCACCCCTAGCACCGGGTAGCGCGCCCATCACAAGCAAGGCGCAGCTCGTCGAAGACCTTGAAACCGGCTGTACGCCGCCTGCCGGTTGGCGTATAGGCACGGAGCACGAGAAGTTCGCCTATGACCTGAACGACTTCCGGCCCCTTCCCTATGACGGTATTCCGGGCATCCGCGGACTGCTGGAAGGCATGCAGCGTTTCGGCTGGGAGCCGATTCTGGAAGGCGAAAACATCATCGCCTTGAAATCCAGCGACGGCGGGTCGGTCACGCTGGAACCGGGCGGCCAGTTCGAATTGTCCGGCGCGGCGGTGGAAACGCTGCACATGACCTGCAGAGAAGTAAACCAGCACCTCGATCAAGTAAAAGAAGTCTGCGCGGAGATCGGCGCCGGCGTCATCGGACTCGGGTTCAATCCGAAATGGCGGCGCGAGGACGTGCATTGGATGCCGAAGGGCCGCTACAAGATCATGCGCGAATATATGCCGAAGAAAGGCAATCTCGGTCACGACATGATGCTGCGGACCAGCACGGTGCAGGTCAATCTGGATTTCGATACCGAAGCCGACATGATCAAGAAGATGCGCGTCGGCGTCGCGCTACAGCCCATCGCAACAGCCCTGTTCGCCGCATCGCCGTTTACCGAAGGCAAGCCGAACGGCTTCCTCAGCTTCCGCAGCCATATCTGGACCGACACCGATCCGGACCGTTGCGGCATGCTGCCGTTCATTTTCGAGGACGGGTTCGGCTTCGAACGCTGGATCGACTACATCCTCGATGTCCCGATGTATTTCATCTACCGCAGCGGCGAATATATCGACGTCAGCGGCTTGTCTTTCCGCGACTACATGAACGGGCAACTTCCGGGGCACGAGGGTCAAGTACCGTCGATTGCCGACTGGACCGACCACATGACCACCGCCTTCCCCGAAGTCCGGTTGAAGCACTACATCGAAATGCGCGGCGCCGACGGCGGCCCCTGGGGCCGGCTCTGTGCCTTGCCCGCGCTTTGGGTCGGCCTGCTTTACAACCGGACGGCGCTCGATGCGGCGTGGGACCTGTGCAAGGACTGGACGGACGAGGAGCGTGAATATCTGCGCGCCGAAGCGCCCCGGCTCGGCCTCAAAACGCCCTTCCGCAACGGCACGCTGCAGGACGTCACCAAGGAAGTGCTAAAGGTCGCCCGCCAGGGTTTGAAAGGCCGCGCCCGTCTCGACCGTAACAAACGAGACGAAACCGGATTCCTGGATGTCCTGGACGGCATCGCGGAAAGCGGTGTCACACCCGCGGAAGAAATGCTGGAAGCGTTTCACACCGAGTGGAACGGCGATATCGACAAGATCTACGAGGCGTATTCGTACTAAGCGCGCTGCGCAAAAACGGGGCCGTTCGGCAATAACCGCACACCGTCCCGCAGATGCTGGAACGGGTACTTCGTCGAGTCGACGATATGGGCGCCCGGCGCAAGCACCACGAGCGTCTTCTCCGCAATCGGGTCGAAGTCGGCGCGGAAATGGCACGTGCTCTTCAGCGCCAGAATCTTCTGTTTCTCCGGCGCGACGCTGATATGGCGGAATATGTCCTGGTCATAGGCCTGCATGCGCTTGCTGGCGACCACGATGCTGACGCCGCCGATGGTCAGCAGCGCCGTCGGGCCGATATCGATGCGCCGGCCACCAATGCTGCGTCCCGTCGTGACAAACCGGCCGTCGGTCAGAGCCGTCACGGTGAAGGTGCCGTGAAAGGGTACGACACCTTCCGGCCCGTGCTTCCCGCCTAAATCTACTGTAATTTCCGCCCCTTCGCCGGCGGCATGTGCCGCTTTGGCCGCCTCGGCATCCCACATAACGCACATCGCGACACCTTGCGCATCGTGGCGGACCAGCGCTTCCAGCAGTCCCGTCGTATCGCAGGTGCCGCCGCAGCCCGGATTGTCTTGCGTATCCGCAATCACAACGGGCTTGTCCGCTGTTTCGGCGATGCGCATCGCTTCGGTGACTGCTTCATCGGGCTCCATCAGAGGCTCTGCAAAATCGCTTTCGCTACTCGTTACCATGGCTGCCAAACTGTCGGCCGCAGCGTCCGCCGCATCCTGGCTGTAGGCGTGACACACCACGGCCGGCCCGCACTCGTGCAGATCCGACGGTGGGAAGCCTGCGGCATAACAAAGGTCGAGGATTTCGCCGCCTTCGCCCGCCACCGAGGCGTCGACAATGCCCTTCGACGGCTCGATCAAGGTGCATTGGAAGTTGAGCGGCAACAGGAACGGGATGCGCCGGATCGCCCGGCCGGATGGGATGCCGTCGCGCAGAACCCGTTCGAGGATCATCGCGGCGCGGCTGCCCGTGCCCTGCCGGTCGATATGCGGGTAGGTCAGATAGACCGCCATGCCGTCGGTGAGTTCGACCATCGCCTCGGTGATATTCCCATGGTAGTCGAGGCTGACAACGACCGGAATATCGGGTCCGACGCAGGCGCGAACGCGGCGCAGCACTTCACCCTCCGCGTCTTCATGGGTGAGCGAACACATCGCCCCATGCAGATCGAGATAGACCGCGTCGACCGGCATCGCCTGCGACAGCATGCCGACGAGTTCGCACACGATGCGTTCGAAACAGTCGTCGGTGATATAGCCCCCCGCACCGCCATGCCCCCAGATCAACGGGACAAGCTCATGGCGAGCATCGACGGCGTCGAGAAAACCCGACATGCCGAAGGTCGCGCCCGTCGTCCGCTCGACAACTTCCTCGTGGCGCGCAAGCGGCGGCATTTCGCCGCCGCGCACGTAGTAGTCATAATCCGTGCGCATTGGCACGAAGCAGTTGGTCTCGTGGCCGAAGCCGCCAATCGCGATACGGGCCATGCTCGCCTCCTCCTTCCGAAAACCGTCTATTTACCGGCCGCGGCACGATGCCGGTTCGTCGCGTCGTCATCGAGTTCATCACCGCGCAGAACGACACCGTAGTCGTCGCGCGCGCGTGCCGGGCTGACAATACCGTCCTTAACGTCCTGCAGCACCAAGGCGGGATCGCGCTCCAGCGGGTTGCCCCAGCCACCGCCACCCGGCGCCATCATTTCCAGCCGTGACGGTGCAATATGGCGCACGCCGTAGGACGGTGGCGTTATCGGATCGGCGCCGACGGGAACAACCGTCATATTGCCCATTGCACCGTCCTTGCCGCCATTGATCCCAAATCCAGTCGGCATCGAATAGCCTTCGCCGCGGAACGCATATTGTACGGGCGCGCGAATCTCCACGGCATAGTCGCCGCCTGCCCCGCCGCGATATTTACCGGGACCAGCGGCGTCACAGCGCAATTCCTGCCGCACGAAGCGGATCGGGAACAGTTGCTCGAAAGTCTCCGCATTCGGGATGTGCAGCCCGCACAGGCTGTTCAGTCCACCTTGTTGCGGAAAGCCGTCCCGGCCGTCGACAGCACCGCCACCCGACGACCCGAACCAGTGATACATGACGAAGGTATTGCCGTCCTCACCGATACCCGAGGTGATGGGGAACGCGTTCTTGCCCCACCCCGCGCATGCGTTCGGTGTATCCGCTTCGGCCAGGGCACGCCAAACGGCGTGGATGATTTCGCAGGCAGGGAAGACCGTCGACATGGTCATTGGGGCGGGCGGCAACGGATTCACGATGGTGCCTTCCGGTGCGATGATGGTCACGTTGCGATAAGTCCCTTCGTTGCGCGGGATCGCCGGATCGAAGAAAGACGACAGCGCCATATAGACGGAGGAATAGGTGTTGGCGAAGGAACTGTTCTTAAATCCCTGAATCTGCGCGTGCGACCCGGTGAAATCGACGGTTAGCGAGTCCCCTTTAACGGTGAGAGCCACACAGATTCGGATATCCATCGGTTCGAAGCAATCATTGTCGAACCGGTCCTCACCGCGATAGACACCGTCCGGCAGGTCCGCGATTACGGCGCGCAGACGGCGGTCCGCGTGATCGAGGATGCCTTCCATATAGGCAAGGCCTTCCTCCAGCCCGATATCCTGAAGATGGGATTCGACCTGTTGTGCGCCGATCCGGGTCGCGCCGAGCATCGCGCGCAAATCACCATCGAGATAATGCGGCGTACGGCAGTTGATCATTAGAAGCTGCCAGAGATCCTCTCGTATCTTGCCTCCCTCAATCAAGCGGAGCGGCGGCAATCGAATGCCTTCGTGGAAGATCTCCTTGGCTTCCGGATTGTAGGTGCCCGCCGCGCCGCCACCGATATCGGACTGGTGTGCGCGGATGCAGGACAGCGCGACCAGTTGATCGTCGCAGAAGACCGGCCGCACGATCACCCAGTCCGGCAAATGGTTCCCGCCCGCGACATAGGGGTCGCTCAGCAGGAATGCATCGTCGGCCGCCATGTCACCGCCAAAAGTGTCCAGCAGCGCGCGCGCCGCGAACCCGCCGCCGCCGGTATGGATCGGAATGCCGTCCGCCTGGGCTACGACGATGCCGCTGGCGTCGGTCAGGAAGCAGGAGAAATCATGCGCGTGGTTGAAGATCGGGCTGCGCGCCGTACGCGTCATGACCCATCCCATCTGCTTGGTGATGTGATCCAGACGGTTCTGCACCAGCGCCAATGTGACCGCGTCGAGCGCCATTTCAGGTCTCCCGCTCGCTAAGATGGATCATGAAATTATTGGCTGTGTCGACGTCCAGCGCGTCGCTTGGTCCAATCAGAACCGTTGTCGTGTCTTCGTCGATCAATGCCGGTCCGGTAAGCCGGTGCCCTGGCTTAAGATCGGCGCCCTTGTATACGTCGACATCCGTCAAACCGTTATCGAGGAACACCGAACGCCGCTCCGTGGGACAGGGCTCGTCAGTAGACGGTGGCGAGACTTCTGGCGCAACAGCGGGAAGGATGCCGGTGCCGACAACCCGCAACGCTGTCATTTCCAAAACGCCGTCGGGTTGAATGTGGCCGAACAGGCGTTCATATTCCTGCTCGAAGCGGATCCGGATTTCCGCCTTGTCCGGCATACCGCCTGGCACAGGCACCCGCACATCCCAGCTCTGTCCCGTATAGCGCAGATCGATTTCCCGGACGTGCTCGATTTCCGGCGCACCGCTCGCTTCCAGTTCTCCGGTGGCCCGGTCTTCCAGCGCGCGAAATATGGTATCGAGGTCTTCCATCGCCACGTCGTCGAACCGGCCATAGCGGGTCCGCACGAAGTCGAGCCGCAGATTAGTATGCAGCATGCCAAGCGCACAGAACACGCCGGACCGCCTCGGGATATACACCTTTCTGCAGCCCAGCATGCGGCCCACCGAAGCGCCGTGCATGGGTCCCGCGCCGCCGGCGGCCACGAGCGTGAAGTCGCGCGGATCGTGACCGCGCTGAATGCTGATCCGCTGCAGTGCATGCAGCAAATGCTGTTCCAAAAGGCGGATCATACCCAGCGCCGCTGCGTCCACCGCGATGCCGAGCGGTTCGGCGACGACGCGCCCGACGGCCGCCTCGGCGAGTGCCTTGTCCAAGGTAACGGCACCACCCGCATAGGCGCCTGCCTTGAGACGGCCCAGAACAAGCAGCGCGTCGGTGACCGTCGGCTCCGCACCCCCAAATCCATAGCAGGCGGGACCAGGATGCGCGCCTGCACCCGCCGGGCCGACGAACAGCAGGCCGGCCTCGTCGACACCGGCGATGGTGCCACCGCCTGCGCCGATCGTGTGGATATCGACCGAAGGCAGGGCCAGCGGATAGCCTTCGACCTTGATCTCATCGCTAACCGCAACATCGCCCCGATGCATCAGGATTGCATCGCAACTCGTGCCCCCGATCTCCATCGAAATCAGATTGTCCGACCCGATAGCCTGCCGGTAGAACGACAGAGCACCGACACCCGCAGCGGGGCCGGAAAGCAACAGCGCGACGGGCCGCGCGATGATCCGCTCGAGCGGGATGACGCCGCCATTGTTCTGGGTCAGGAGGATCGGCCGGCGCAGCCCAAGCGCTGCGAGTTGCCCGTTCAGTTCCTGCAAATATGTCGCCGTGCGCGGCCCGACATAAGCGTTCACGACCGCCGTCGACGTACGCTCATACTCGCCGATAACCGGCGCGATGTCGCTGGAGGCAGAGACCCATTTCCAGCGTTCGCCAAGCGCTTCCACACAAGCGAGTTCATGATCGGGATTGGCGAAACCGTTGAACAGGCAGATCGCGACCGACTCAACGCCTTCGCGCTCGAAAACCTCGGACGCCGTGGTCACGTCCTCCGCTTGCAACGCTTCATGTTCGCTGCCATCCGCATCGATCCGCCCACGCACCGGTAGGCGTAGCGCGCGCGGCACCAGCACGGGCGGATTCGGTTCGCGATGTGCCCAGACATCGTCACGCCAGCCGCGGCGGATTTCGAGACTGTCGCGGAACCCTGCCGTCGTCAGCAGCCCGACCTTCGCGCCCTTGCACTCAATCAGCGTGTTCGTCGCAATGGTCGATCCATGCACGAACAGATCGCATCGGCCGAGAATATCGGCAACCGTGCCGCCGAACTGCGCCGCTGCTAGCTCAAGGGTAGCGATGACACCGCGCGCGGGATCCCCCGGCACCGAAGGCGCCTTGAACACTGATGTCGCGCCACTCGCATCGATCAGCACCAGATCGGTGAAGGTACCTCCGACATCGACACCGATGCGCCAGCCGCTTTCGTCCGACACATTAAATCTCCCAAAATCAGACTAATAGTCTTCCAGCAACGACCCAAATCCCGCGATGCGGTCCTCAATCCCGTTCTGGCGCAGTGCATACCAATAGGTCGCGGTGTTGATTGCCAGTACCGGCTTGTCGAGCCAGAATTCCGCCATTGGGGCGAGATCGGCAAAAGCGAGGTTCGTGCCGACCTGCAGGATCGCTTCGACCTGCGGATCGTTCAGTTCCATCACCGCATCGCGCATCTGTTCGCCGGTGACATGTGCGATCGCAGTTGGGCTTTCGCATTTGAAGCCCTTGATCGCCAGCACCTCGAACCCGGTTTCGGTGAAGAATTTGCGCACCTCTTCGTCGCCGACCGGCATGTAGGGTGTCATCACGGCAATACGCTTGATGTCGCCATACTGACGCAACGCTGCTTGCGACGCGTCCGAACCCATCGTCACCGCCATGCCGGCGCGTTCTTCCAGCTTGGCTTTCAGTTCGATCGAGCCAGCGAGACCGCCCCAGAATGTCTCCGACGACATCCCCATGACGACGTGGCCCGGCCGCACCGTCATCACCCGGTCGACCGCCTGCATCAACTCGGCGCGGATACGCTGCATCAGTATTTCGAAGTCCGCGTCCCCGCCGAGCGGATCGTCTGGAATATGAATCCGGGAGAAGTGGCTGGTGATGCCATGCGGACTCATCGCATCAAATTCCGGCTGCACGATGGTGTTCGTGGACGGCGCGATGACGCCGAACTTCATGCGGTAACCAAGCCGGTCAACCACGTCTCTTCTCCCCATTCGCGTTACGGCGTTATGACGCCTTTGCCCGTAGCCTGCTGGTCGAACAGATTGTAGGCCTCTTCCGCCTGATCCAGCGTCCAGTAGTCCGTAAACAGCTTGCCGACGTCGATCTTGCGGTCGGCGACGAACTCCGCGCAGTCCGACTGGCCGTTTTTCGAAAACGTCCAGGACCCGACCAGGGTGATTTGCCGGCGCAGCAGATCGGAGCTGACGTCGAGGGTCACATCGCCCCGTTCGCCGACGAAGCAAGCCGTGCCCCACGACCGGGCTGCCTGGACTGCTGCCTGGCGCGCCTGCGGTGCGGAGGAGCAATCGAGTGTCTTATGCGCGCCTTCGCCATGGGTCAGGTCGCGGATCGCTTCAACCGGGTCGTTCGAGTCCGGCCCGATCACCTCATGCGCGCCGAACTGCTTGGCCAGTTCGCGGCGTTCCGGTGAAATATCAAGCGCAATCACACGTGCGCCCATGGAAACGGCAAGCTGCGTCGCCGAGAGGCCAACCGGCCCCTGACCGAAAATCGCAATCGTCTCGTCGCCGTGCAGCGACAGGCGGCGCAACGCGCCATACGCGGTTCCCGTACCGCATGAAATCGCTGCGCCCACTTCAAAGGACAACTCGTCCGGCAGCGGCACAAGCGTGCTGACCGGCACCTTCATGTATTTGGCGTGCGCGCCATGTCCACCGGATCCGAATACCGTCGCGCCTTCCAGACACATCTGCGCCCAGCCCGCCGAGCAATGCTTGCAGGTGCCGCAGCCTTCGTAATGATGGTCCATCACGCGCTGCCCGACCCGCGCCTCATGCTCGGCAATACCGGAACCGACCGCTGCCACGACGCCACACGGCTCGTGTCCGGCGATGACAGGCTCGGCGCTGCGTTTGACACCGCCGGCCGACCCACCCGCGTCGCCGGTTCGCCGATACTGATGCAGGTCGCTGCCGCACATGCCCGACGCCTTGATCTCCAGCACGACCTCGCGCGGACCCGGAGTCGGATCGGGGAATTCCTGGATTTCAAGTTTGCGGTCCCCTAGAAATACGACGCCTTTCATGACGCGTTCCTCCCTGGCTTGGTTTCATTCGTTTCCACAAGCTTACCCCATAAGCCCCGCCGCGCCACCCAATCTGCAGCGAGCACAGCGAAACGGTTCGCAGTGAGTGCCGTCAAATTTCCATCGCACAAAAGGCAGAGCCGGATACAATCCGTTCGATGGCAATCTTCGCGCCCCTACTGTTCGTCTTCCTGTGGAGCGGCGCGTTTATTGCGGTGCGTGCAGGGATCCCCGATGTCTCGCCAATCGCCTTCCTGGCGTCCCGTTTCTCGCTGGCCGCGCTGATCCTGCTGCCGGTTACCTTTATCGCCGGCTCGTTCGGCGGGTGGCGTGAAGTCGGACGGTTGTGGCCGCACCTCGCCATCTCCGGCATCCTGATCAACGGCGCGTATTTGTCCGCCGCCTATTGGGCGATGTTGGATATCTCGGCCGCCACGATGGCGCTGATCGGCTCGCTGCAGCCGCTGTTGACCGCGTTCCTATCCGGTCCACTGTTGGGTGACCGCTTCCGTCCCTGGCAGTGGGTCGGTTTTGCGCTCGGTACTGCCGGCGTCGCCATCGTCGCGGGCCTCAACATTATCGATCTCGGCAATCTCGAGGGCGTGCTGTGGGGCGTCGGGTCTTCGGTCTGCTTCGTCGCCGGCACGCTATACTACGCCCGGTTCTGCAAGGCCTCAGCGCTGCTGACCACGAACTGCGTCCAGCTTGCCGCGGCAGCGGGGTTCTGCTGGCTAGTCGCGCTCGGATTCGAAGATATTCATGTGTCCGTCACGCCTGTCGCGGTATGGAGTTTTCTATACCTGACCCTCGGCGTCTCGCTGGGGGGCATGGGGCTGTATCTGTTCATGTTGAAATCTGGCACGGCCGGCAAGGTCACGGCGAATTTCTATGTCACCCCCGGTCTGACGGCGATCCTCGGCTGGCTGATCCTCGGCGAGATTCTTTCGCTGAATGCTCTAATCGGATTTGCCTTGGCAATGCTGGGGTTGTGGTTGGTACACGGAACGCGGGAAACGCTTAACGGTTCCTGAAGGATGACTTTTTATTGTCGCCGCAGAACCGGACAAAGGCGCCACAATGGACACAATCGACAACATCACCGCACAGGTCGAATCGGATTTCGAGCTTGAGGTCCGGGATGAACTGGCCTCTTTCGAGGTGCTAACCAGCAATATGCGTGTCCAGGACGCTGTGGCAGGTCTGGCTTCCTTCCACGAAGGTCTCGACAAGCTTATGGCGCTGCGGTCGTCGGTCGACAAACCACTGTTCGAGCTCCTGCTGCGTCGGATGGAAAATTATCTGACCGACCTGACCGAACCAACGGACGACCAGATCGGCGATATCGAAACGTTTCTCGATCTGATGCACGGCATCCTCGATGGCGAGGTCGGCGGTGAAGTCAACGAGGCCGAATTTTTCCGCTCGCTGCCCGTACAGCGCCCGGCGGATTTAGAGGATTTCCAGCATCTCGATCTGGAAATCCTCGTCGTGGATACGAACAAGACGGCCGCCCGAATCGTCGGGCGCGAGCTGGCGAATTGCGGCTACCGTGTCGCGACGGCGAGCCGCTCCTTCGAAGCGCTCGAGCTCGCGATACGGACACGGCCGGACATGATCATCTCTTCCGGCGTCCTCGATGAGATGAGCGGCGTCGACCTCGCTGCCGCGCTCGCGGTCATCCAGCTGACCGAAGCAATACCGTTCGCTCTGCTTACCAGCTCGGACTCGAACGATGCATCATTGAAACGTCTGCCCAGCTCGGTCGCAGTGATGAAAAAAGGCGATGAATTCTCGAACGATTTCGCGGCAGCCCTGGAACGGTTCGGGATCGCTTAGCCCACAACGTTCGAGTCTTTCAGCGCTTCGACCATTCCCGCATCCAACCCCAGCCAATCCGCCAGCACCGTCTCGGTGTGCTCCCCAATTCCGGGCTCCGGCGCTAAAGCCGGCGGTTCGCTGCCGGCGAATCGGAGCGGGCTCGAGGGCAACACGATCTTGCCCATTTCCGGATGATCGACGTCGTGCAGCATGCCGCGCGCGTGCATATGCGGGTCGGCGGTCACCTCGGTGAGGTCACGGACCGGGGCGGCAGGGATACGGTTATCCTTGAAGATTTGCGTTACTTCATATTTCGAACGTCCGCGCAGCCAAGGCGCAACGATCTCATCGACAGCGTCTTCGTTCTCGCCGCGCAGCGCTTGGGTCGCGAAACGCGGATCGTCGGCGGCATCGGTGCGGCCGATCACCTCCAGCAGGCTGGTCCAGTGCGCATCCCGCACGCAGATAACCGCGATGTGACCGTCGGTGCATTCATAGACATTGTAAGGTGCGGAACCGCGCGTCGGATGCCGGTTGCCGCGCCGTTCCGGCTGTTTCCAGCCCTGGCTGAGCATGCCCGCAACATTGCTGGCGAGCGCCGGGTAGAGCGCTTCCTGCATCGCCACTTCCACCAGCCGCCCTTGCCCCGTCACCGAACGTTCGTAGAGCGCGGTGGTAATCGCAGCATAGAGATGCACGCCGCCCAGAAAGTCGCAGATGGCAAGACCGGTCTTGAGCGGCGGACCGTCGGCCGGGCCGTTGATACCCATCACGCCGCCGACCGCCTGTACGGTGAGATCCATCGCCAGATTGTCACGGTCCGGCCCGCTGAGGCCGTAACCCGTGCCGGACGCATAGATCAGCCGCGGATTAACGTCCATCAGCACATCTGCTCCGACGCCGAGCCGGTCCATCGCGCCGGGCGCAAAATTCTCCAGCAGCACATCGGCCTGTTTGGCAAGGTCGATCAGCAATGTCTTGCCGCGATCCGCTTTCAGGTTGATCGCGATGCCGCGCTTGTTGGTGTTGAGCGCCGCGAAGGACAGCGGCACGCCCATGCCGCCGCCCCGCTTGCGCAACGCCTCGCCATCCAACGGTTCGACCTTGACCACATCGGCCCCGCCATGGGCGAGCAGAAACCCGGCATAGGGACCGTTATAGATCTGTCCGAGGTCGAGAACCTTTACGCCCTGCAGCGGCGGCGTTACCGGAGCTTCGGTCATCGCTACCGGAGACTCGCGCCGAGGATGTCGCGGGCGATGACGTGTTTCTGCACCTCGCTCGGCCCTTCGCCGACGCGGCGAATGCGCAGTTCGCGGTACCAACGCTCAAGCGGCAGATCCTTGGCCACACCGAGCCCGCCATGGATCTGCATCGAGCGGTCGACCACGCGGCCCGCCGCTTCCGACGCGACGAGCTTCGCGATCGCGGACTCGGTGCGGAAGGGTTCGCCGCGGTCCGCCTTGGCCGCGCCATCCATGACAAGCCAGCGTGCCTGCCGAATATCGATCTCGTTCTCGACCAGCATCCACTGGATACCTTGCCGCGACGACAAAGGCGCGCCAAAGGTCTCCCGGATCTTGGAATATTCGATGGCCATCTCATGCGCCCTTATCGCAACGCCAAGACACTCCGCCGCATAGGGCACGCGCTGCCGCGACAGTCGGTCGTTGGCGATAGCGAACCCGCCACCTTCTTCGCCCAGGATGTTCTCATGCGGGACTCGGAGATCTTCCAGCTGGATTTCGGTCGCATACTTCGCCGACCGCAAGGTGTGTACGATGCGGCGAACGTTGAAGCCCGGCCATTGTGTCTCCACGATGAAGGCGGTGACGCCCGTACGGCCCGGGCCGCCCGTGCGCGCGAAGAGCAGGCCGTAATCGGCCCGGTCTGCACCGCTGATCCAAAGCTTGGTGCCATTCAGCACCCAGTCGTCGCCGTCGCGCACCGCGCGAGTCTGGATCGCCCGTCCCGGGTCGCTGCCGCCGGACGGTTCAGACAAGCCGAAGAAGACGCGCTTCTTACCTTCCAGCATGGGGTATAGATACTTGTTCTTCTGGTCGTCCGTCGCTTCGAAGAGCTGCGCCTGCCGCGCCCCACCGAAGGCGTAGTAGCACGGTGCGTATAGGCCCGCTCGATGCTGGCTGCATTCGATGGCGATCAAACAGCGTGTCACCAAATTGATATCGGGCCCGCCATATTCCGGCGGCGTATCGAGGCCGTAGAGGCCCATTTCCTTGACCTTGTCGACCAGCTTCGCGAGCTGTTCAGGCGGCAATTCGTCGGCATCGGGGTCGAGATCGTCCTCCAGTGGTACGATCTCCTCGCGCACGAAGCGGCGCACGATATCGACGATCATTCTTTGTTCATCTGTAAGGGCGAGATCCATCGCCGTTTCCTTCCATTCGTTCCCGTCACATAATCAAGTATTCAGGATCATCCTCAGCCCGGACGGAGTTGCCCCAGACTGCGTGTATCGACATCGGTATTGGCCACGGGCAGCACGCCGTGGTCACTCCAATAGGCCTGCAGCAGTTCGAAATGCCGCGTGCGGTAGGCCATGTTCACCTCGACGCGGAACTGGGTCGCCCCGGCGGGCGGATCCTCAAGCGCTTTCTGCAGCTCGCCCTTGAGGCCGAACAGACTGCGGCCGCCGGCGACGCCGATATAGACGATATCGCCCGCATCATTGCCAAGCTGATAGACGCCGAGGTGACCCGCGATCAGGCGGAGACTATCCGCATTAAGCGGCATCCATTGTTTGTCGAGACGCACCGCCATGTCTATTCGCCCGTAAAGTTCGGCGGGCGTTTCTCGAGCATGGCGGCGATGCCTTCCTTGGCATCGGCGCTCTCCCGCGCGGCCTGAATCAAATCGTCGATATCGTCGTGATCGATCCCGCCGCGGAACGCCATTTCCCGAACCAGCAAGGCCTTCATCGCCTTCAATGACAAGGGCGCATTGGCCGCGAGCCGGTCGACGATCTTCTTGGTCTCCGCTTCGAGATCTTCCGGTTCGGCAACCCGGCTGATGATGCCGAGGTCGAGCATCTTCTGTGCCGGCAAGGGATCGCCCAGCAGCAGGATCTCCCGGCTTGCAACCGGCCCGCAGACCTCCACCAGTTTCTTGGCCAGGAACCAGGTGGGGGCCAGGCCGATCTGCGCCAGCGACATGCCGAACCGCGCCTTCGAAGACGCCACAACGAAATCGCAATGCAACGCCAGTTCGTTGCCGCCGGCAATCGCCGCACCCTGCACCACCCCAACGATCGGCAGCGGGCAATGCTCAATGGCGTCGAGCATCCCTTCGACCGGGCTTTCGCCCCGCGCCGCCGGTGTGCGTTGCCGCTCCGCAAGATCGATTCCGGAGCAGAAGACATGCCCTTCCGCGCGCAGGACAACAACGCGTTCCGTCTTCGCCGGTGTTTCTTCAAAGGCCGCCTGCAAGGCTTCGAGCATCTCTAAATTCAGCGCATTACGCTTTTCAGGCCGCGTCAGCGTTATAGTGCGGATCGCCCCGTCCCTGTCGATACGAATCGTGCTCATAATTGCTTACCCTGATTGTTGCTGCCTTTTTGTCGCACATCACACCGGCGCACACCAAATTGCCGGATCGAGGCCTTTGATCTCGATCAATGCAGTACTCGCGAGCAGAGGCTAGCCATAGGGTCAGCGTTCCAACCAGGAGGCGCGGAAATGGCCAATGCAATCGAGAAAATCCAAGAGGAACACAAGGACTATGGACGCGTATTGAACGCCCTTCGAGCAGGCGTGAAAACCTTACGCGGCATCGAATGGCGCCGGCAGGCCGGACAGACGCCGGAAGCGGGGGCGGATTACAGGGCAACCCTCGATCTGCTGTTCTCTGCGGTCTATTACGTGCGGCTCTTCCCAGACAAATATCATCATCCCAAGGAGGAGGATTTTCTCTTCAAGGCGATACGCGAACGCAGACCGGACAGTGCGGATTTGCTGGACCAGCTCGCCCTGCAGCATAGCGTCGGGGCGCGGCTGATCGATGAGCTTGACGCCTCGCTGAAGGCCTATGAGAAAACGCACCCGGACGGTTTGGAGGCACTAGAAGCCGCGACGGAGAACTTCGTCACCTCCCAATTCGACCATATGAGCCTGGAAGAAGAGAAAGTCATTCCGCTCGCGAAATCCGTGCTGACCGAAGCGGACTGGCACACGATCGATAATGCGTTTCTAGGCAACGCCGATCCGTTATTCGGAGAAAACCTCGAAGCCGGGTTTCGCATGCTGCACGACCATATCGTGAAGGGGCTCAACGCGGCGTAGTACAGCGACAAAGGCATTCACGGCGTCATCAAGGGCGCATGTGTTCTCCAATGTCACCACGTCATCCCCGACCGGCATAGCCTGCGCCGCGCGCTCCAGCCGCTTGCGGATCGAGACGGCGTCCTCCCGGCCACGAAGCGCGATGCGCCGGGCAAGAGTTTCGACTGGCGCAGTAATGTTGACGACGCAGATCCGTCGATAGCGGTCCCGCGCGATATCCAGCACCGACCGCGAAACATTTGCGATCACACAACGACGCGCAATAAGGTCATCTTCGATGGCGCCCGGGACTCCGTAGTCGAAACCATGCGCCTGCCAGGACAGGCAAAACGCGCCGGCCGCTTGCGCCGCGGCGAAGGCATCCGGCGTCGTTTCGGTATGCGCTTCGCCACCGACACCGACCGGCCGCGTAATCACCCGCCGCGCGAAGACAAAGCGTTCGTCGCCCGCGAGTGCCGCCTTCGCACCGTCGATCACGCTGTCCTTGCCGGCTCCGCTTGGACCGACGACGAGCACGAGCATGCCTTGCATGCGAGGCATCGCCCTCGGTTTCCCGGAACCGATCTGGCTTGATTCTTCCATAGCGCCACTATCGTGATCTACTGTGACATTGTTATGACTCTGGGGGTTCAGCCGTATCGCAACTTGGTTAACGCAGCGTAAAGAGAGGGGGCGGCATGAAACTGACCGACGCCGCAAAGGTCATCCGCAGCAAGAATGCGGGACCGTTGCAGATCACCATCGACCTGATGTTCGAGGACCGCGACCGGTACGATACCGCCGCCGCATCGCAGAGCCTTTCGCAAGCGAGCCTCGCGCAGCTCTATGGGCTACGGCAGGACCGAGTCCGGGTCATTCCTTTTCCGCAGGCACTGGCGATCAAGCTGGTCTTCGACCGCGACATCGTCGCCGGCGACCCGGGCGACAAGGACGTTTACGGCACGCAGCAACATAAATTGCTGCTGGGGGTAGAGCTATGAGTGCCGTTGCGAAACTGCAGGACAAATTCAGCGGAGATCTGGCTGGAAAATCCCTAAAGGCCCTCTCCGCTTCAGGTCAGCTTGGCTATGGTCTGCCGGAAGCCGCCTTGCGGGAAGGGGTCGAACGGTCGCCGGACTTTATCGGCTGCGATATGGGGTCGGTCGACCCCGGCCCCTACTATCTAGGCTCCGGAGAATTGGCGACAGCGGACGCTATGACGCGACACGATTTGCGCGAGGTCCTGAACGGCGCGCGGAAACTCGACGTGCCACTGCTGCTCGGCACCGCGGGCACCGCCGGCGCGAAACCGCATCTCGAAAAAACATTGCGGATCATCCGCGAGATCGCCCGCGAGGACGGGCTAAAATTCCGCCTGGCATCCATCACCGCCGACATGCCGAAGGATGCGGTGAAGGCCGCCGCCAACGCGGGCCGGATGCAGACGCTGGGCACGATGCCCGTGCCAAGCGATTCCGACATCGATGCGACGACGAACTTGGTCGGGCAGATGGGTACCGACGCGTTCCGGCGCGCGCTCGATGCGGAAGCCGACGTCATCGTCGCGGGCCGCGCCTGCGATACCGCCATCTTCTCTTCCGTGCCGGCGATGCTGGGCTATCCGATGGGGCCGGCAATGCATATGGCGAAGATCATCGAATGCACGTCGATCTGCTGTACGCCCGGCGGGCGCGACGCGATGCTCGGCACCTTGGAGGGTGACTCCTTTACCTTAGAGAGCATGAATCCGGTACGGCACGCGACACCGCTCTCCGTTGCGGCGCATGGCCTGTACGAACAGGCCGATCCTTTTTCGGTCCGCGAACCGGAAGGCGCGCTGCATTTAAACGATGTCGAGTACGAAGCCATCGACGATCACCGCGTCCGGGCGCGCGGCGCGCGGTGGGAGCCGGCGACGCAACTATCGGTCAAACTGGAAGGGGCAACCTATGTCGGGGAGCGCGGCGTGCTACTCGCCGGCGCGTGCGATCCGAACTTCATCGCAGCCATCGACGACATCACGCCGGGTGTCGAGAAAACCGTGCGCGAATTACTCGCCGGCACGGTTAGTGACGACTTCACGCTAACCTTCCGAGTCTACGGCCGCGACGGCGTCTCCCTATGGCCGACACCACCGGACTCGCCGCCACATGAAGTGTTCATCATGGGCGAATGCATCGCCGCGACGGCCGAGGAAACCAAGACGATCCTCACCACCTGCAAACAGTACTTCCTGCATTACGGTTTCCCGGGCCGCCTCTCGACAGCCGGCAACCTCGCCTTCCCCTTCACGCCGCCCGAAGTCATCACCGGTCCGGCCTATCGGTTCAGCGTCTACCACGTCATGGAAACGGATGATTTGGAGAGCTTGTTCCCGGTAACGATCGAAGAGGTTTAGTACATCAAGTTCGGCAGGAACAAGACGATCTGCGGGAAGAGGATCAGCAGAGCGAGCGTGATGAAGTCGAGCAACAGAAACGGCGTCACACCCGCGAACACGTCCTCTAGCGACAGAGGTATGGGCGAGGCACTGCGCACGACATAAACGTTGAGACCGACCGGTGGCGTGATCAGGGAAATCTCCGCCAGCTTGATCGCGATCACGCCGAGCCAGACCGGGTCGTATCCCGCGCCGACCATGACCGGGAACATGACCGGCAAGGTCATGACCATGATCGCGATAGGGTCGATCAGCATGCCGAGGATGATGTAGATGATCGCAAAGCTGAGCAGATAAAGGTACGGCGCCAGCGAGAGACCCAGCAGATACTCCGATAGGTTCGCGACGAGTCCCGTGTAGGTCAGGAAGCGGGCGAAGATAATCCCGCCGATGACGATGATGAAGATCACCGAGGTCGTAACACCCGCGTCCTTGAAGGTATCGAGCAGCGTATTCTTGTTGAGCCGCCGCTTGCCGATGACAATGAGGAAGGCCCCGAATGCCCCGATCGCACCGGCATAGGTCGGCGTGAACAACCCACTATAGATACCACCGATCACCAGCAGAAAAAGAAAGACGATCCCCCACACGCCATAGAGCGATTTGAACCGCTCTTCCCAGGAAATCTGGACATCGGACATTGGCGCGATCGAAGGATTGCGGCGCGCTCGGACATAGATGCCAAGCATATAAATTGCGGCGGACAGCACGCCAGGGATGAAGCCCGCGATGAGCAGTTTGCCGACGGACTGTTCGGTGATGACGGCGTAGACCACCATCAGGATGCTGGGCGGAATCAAGGATGCCAAGGTCCCCGATGCGGCGATGCAGCCGGCGCTCAGCCGCTTGTCGTAACCGAATTTGGTCATCTCCGGCAGCGCCATGCGGGTGAAGACCGCCGCGTTCACGACCGTTGAACCACAGGCGGCACCGAACGCGGCGGAGGCCAAGGTCGTCGCCATCGCCAGCCCGCCGTGCAGCCGCCCGAGCCAGCTATAGGCGGCGCGATAGAGATCCGTCGTCAGGCTTGCCTGTGTCGCCAGCGAGCCCATGAGAATGAACAGCGGGATGACGGCGAGTGTAAAGGAGTTGGTCGTGCTGAAGGGAATAGTCGCGATCTGGCCCAGCGCCGCATCCGGCCCAATCGCCAGATACATGCCGAGCAGGCCGCCCAGCCCCAGCGCCACCCCGATATGAACGCCCACAGCAAGCGACGCAAACAGGAGCACGACGACAATGATGCCAGCTGTGGCGGGTTCGACCATACCTCTTAGCCCTGCCGCTCTTTGTCGTCTTGTAGACCTTTCAATTCGGGAATCAGGGTTTCAGCGCCCGGAATTTCGATCTCCTCACCGGACCCGACGCGCCGAATGTCAATGATCAAATCCAGGATCAACCGCAAAATCAGCATCACCGTCCCGGTCACCAAAATCCAGCGCGCGGGATAGAGCGGAAAGCGCAACAGCCCGTCCGCCGCTTCACCGATCTGCCAGCTCAACATCGCTTCCAGCGTGCATTGCCAGACCAGGAATCCGAAGAAGATCAGCGCGGCAATGTCGGCGACAACATCCATCGCCGCCTGTATGCGCGGTGTCATATGTGAATGAATCAGCTCGACGCGGATATGCGCCCGGCGAATCTGCGCATAGGCGAGCGCGCCGAAGACGATCAAGACCATCGTGCTTTCGGTGATCTCCTTCGCGCCGTGCAGGGGAAATCCAAAGAACTGCGTGCCGACTACGTCGCCGGTGCCGAGAAACATCGAAATGAGCATACCGACGCCGCCGACCAGCAGCACGGCCAGCGCAAGACGCTCAAGCATGGCACTAGCGCGTTCCATCAAACCTGCATCCAAGTTTCAGATAAAGAAGAACGCCGCCCTCGCCGTCCCTACGGACGAACGAAGGCGGCGCGTTATTGCAAACAAAAGAAACGCTATTTGGTCAGTTCACGCCAACGCTGGGCGACCTTCTTAGCCATCTCGCCCTGGCCCCGCTTCTCCATGTCCTTTTCCCAGTTCGCCAGAACATCCGGCGCGGCAGCTTTCCACTTTGCCAGCTCCGAGGCTGGGAGATCTTTAACAACACCGCCGGCATCAGTGATGCCCTTCACGGCGTTCGCCTCGAAATCCGTCAGCCACGCAATATATCGCTGCTGGGACTTTTTCGCCTGATCCATGAAGATGTCCTGGATATCTTTCGGCAGCTTGGCCCAGGTCCGTTTCCCAACCACGATGTTATGGCCGGTAATCGCCATGACCGGGCCGCAGCTATACTTGCCCGGTTCGTAGAGCTTGTACTGCTGAATGTTGCCGGCGTTCAGGAACGAGTAATCGATCGTACCGCGCTGCAGCGCTTCATACACTTGTACCGGCGAAACGCTCACGGGCACGGCGCCAATCGCGGCATGCGCCTTGGGCACATCGCCGCCGAAACTGCGGATCTTTTTCCCTTTTAGACCTGCCACGGTGTCGCAACTCGGCGACGGTCCCGTCAGGAAATAAACGCCAAGCGGCTGCTGAAACAGATAGACGACATTCATCTTATCCATTTCCTGTAGATAGACCGGGAACTCCTTCAGCGACGTCGAGAGAACATTCATCGCCTGTTCCGGCGAACTGAAAACGAACGGCATCTGGAAGGCTTTCCAGTACAACAATTGCTCGGCGTAATAGCCCGGCGCTACGGACGCCATATCGATAGCACCGCGTCCTGCCAGGGTGAGTATTTCGTTGCCTTTCCCAAGTCCGCCGGCAAACGTGATATTGATCTTCACCCGGCCATTGGTGCGTTCCTCAATCTTCTTCGCGAAATCCATCTCGACGTCGAGGAACGGCCCTTTACCGAGATAGTGGCCCCACCGTAAATTGAACTCAGCGGCACTGGCCGCACTCGCTGCCATCACGACAGCCACGACGCTGAACAATGCGCCTAGTAGTTTTGATCTGACTTTCATTTCCTAGCCCCTGTGTCTTTGTTTTCACCCTGCACGAGTGTCGTACATAACCACATCTATATTCAATCCAAACTTGAACAAGCCCGACAGTCTAACTGTCAGCGTGGCGCGCAGGCCCTGATCGCGGCTTCGAACGTCGCTTTCGCGCCCGGCCCCCGTGCGAACGGACTGATGATCGGGAGATCGATACCGGACTCCCGGTATTCTTCGATCCGCGCCCGGCACTCTTCGGGCGTTCCGGCGACGCCGGTAGCATCGACCATCGCATCGGTGACGAGGCCGATGGCTGCCTTGCGGTCGTCGCGCGCCCAGGCTTCGGCGATGGCGGCCGCTTCGTCGGCGAAACCGTGCTCGGCGATTAGCTTGTTGTAGCGGGGAAAGAAGCCTGCATAGAAGGCCAATCCCGGCCGCATCGCGTCGAGCGCTTCCGCGCGCGTGTCGGCGATCGAGGTCGGCAAAAGCGACGTGATGGCGACCTGCGTCGGGTCGCGGCCCGCCTGCTTCGCGCCTTCGGCTATTTTTTCCTTCACCCAGGCGCCTGTCTTGAGGGTGCTGCGGGTCAGGATGATGCCGTCCGCCACCTCACCGCAGAGCGCGGTCATCTTCGGAAATACGGCCGCGACATAGATCGGCAAGTCGGCGCGGCGCGGCGTGAACCACAGGTCGAAGTTTTCAATCTTCACGGACTCACCGTCATACTGCACTGCACCGTCGCGCAACAGGTTGCGGATAATCTCGACACTCTCGCGAGTCTTGGTCAGCGGCTTGCTGTACGGCACGCCGTGTTCCGGCTCGACCTGAACCTTGTGGCTCGAACCGATCCCCAAGATGAACCGGCCCTCGGACAGATCGTCCACCGAGGCCGCCGCCATCGCGATGGTCGGGATCGAGCGCACATAGATACTGGTGATCGCCGTGCCGAGCTGAATGGTCGAAGTGCGCATCGCACAGCCGGACAAGGTCGCAAATTGATCGCCGCCATGCCCTTCCGCGACCCAGGCCGACTCGTAGCCAAGCGATTCTGCGAGGACGGCGAGATCGACGATCTCCGCCGGATTGGGACCACCGGAGAACGCAATCCCGATTTTACTCATGCCACAGCTCCCTTTGCCTTGGATACACGTTAGAGCTTAGGCTAGCGGAGAAGGCGACGAAAGCGCGGTAATCTATGGCCCGATCCATCACCTTGTATGAAAATTTGCGCGCGGTTCCCTATGTGCCGTTCTACCTCGCGATTGCGCGCGGCGACTGGGCGCGGGAAGGTATCGATGTTTCCGTCGTGACGTCGCCGGCCATGTCGCAGACCGCAACGGCTCTGCTCGACGGGCACGCAGACGTGTCCTGGGGCGGACCGATGCGGGTCATGATGCATCACGACGCCGATCCGAAAAGCCCGCTCGTCTGTTTCGGCCAGGTCGTCGCACGCGACCCCTTCATTCTCGTGGGGCGAACGCGCAAGCGCCGCTTCCAGCTCGCCGACTTAATCGGTCAGCGCATCGCTGTTGCGATTGAAGCGCCGACACCCTGGCTGACGTTTCAAGACGACCTCGCCCGCGCTGGGATCGATCTCGACAACCTGCGGCGCATGAAAGACCGGCCGATGGCGAAAAACGTGGCGGCCTTCAAAAGAGGCCAGCTTGACGTAATACAGGTATTCGAGCCCTACGCCGACGCGTTGGTCAGATCCGGCGCAGGGCATATCTGGCACCGCTTCGCCACTCGCGGCGATATTGCCTACACCAGTTTCTACACGACGCGGACCTTCGCGCGGCGCAACCGCAAGATCTGCGAAGCGCTCGTGCGCGGGATTGCCCGCGCGCAGGTGGCTCTGCACGACGAAACGCCGGTCGAAATCGCGAGAGCCATCGGCGGATTCTTTCCCGAGATTGCCCCGGACCACCTCGCGCGCATGATCAAGGGATATCGCGATTCCAGATTGTGGGCCCGCAGCCCGGCCCTCCCCCCAGCGGCCTTCACCCGGCTGAAGGCCGCGCTGGTATCCGGCGGCTTGATCGAGTCCGATCCGCCCTACGACCGGCTCGTTAATGCCCGACTGTCAAACGTCACCGAGTAGGATCAACCATTATGGCAAAACCCACTCTGCAGGTCCCCGCCATCGATATCGCGCCCTTCCTGTCTGGCGATCCGGAGGGCAAGCGGGCGGTCGTCGATGCTGTGCGCAGCGCCTGCCGCGACATTGGGTTCCTCGTGATTGCCGGACATGGCCTTTCGACCGACGATCTGGCGCGCGCTTTCACCCTGACCCGGAATTTCTTCGATTTGCCGCAGGAGACAAAGAACAAATGGCATCCGACCGGCCCGTCGAAGCAGCGCGGTTACCACGCCTTCGAAACGCGGGGGCTAGCGCATACCATGGACGCCAATGTCCCGCTCGACCTGCGCGAGACCGTCTTCCTTGGGCCGATCGACGACCAGCGGGCGCATTATGAGGCGTTGGCCGAGGCGCAGCCCGCCTATTGGCCGAATACGATCCCAACAGAACCGCAAGGCGTCGACGACGCGGCTATCGCGATATACCGCGGCTTCGAGCGGCTTTCGGCGGACCTGTTGCGCATCTTCGCGCTGGCGCTCGATATGCCGGAGGATCATTTCGCCGACAAGATCGACCGGCATTTCTCGATCCTGAGCTGCCATCACTACCCCGCACTCACCGAACCGCCGCTGCCGAACCAGCTGCGCACCGGCGCGCACACGGATTTCGGCGCGATGACCATCCTCGCCATGACGGAGGCGACGGGCGGTCTCGAGGTGAACATGCCGGATGGCAGCTGGGCCGGTGTACAGGCCGCGCCGCACGAACTCGTCGTCAATCTCGGCGACATGATGGCGCGGTGGACCAACGACCGCTGGCGCTCGACCTTGCACCGCGTGGTGAACCCACCGGATCTCGCCGACGCGATGAGCCGGCGGCAATCGATCGGCTATTTCATGCATCCCAATTACGATGCCAAGATCGAGTGTTTCCCGACCTGCCTCGAAACGGGCGACTCGCCCCGCTATCCTGCCATCACGGCCGGCGAACATATCGCCATGAAAATCGAGAAGAGTCACAATGCTTGATCTGCAAGACGGCCCGGAAGAACGGCAAGCCGTTGCCACCGGACTTGAACAGCTTACGGAATGGGCGACCGGGATTTCGTTCGACGATATCCCGCCGGACGTTTCGGCCAGCGCTGCCTTGGTGCTGTTCGACGATATCGGCGCGATGGTCGCCGCGCGCGCGGAACCAGAACTCGCGCGCCTGCAGGATGGTTTGCTAACGCACCGCGCCGTGGAAGAAGCGACTGTCTTCCGGGGTGGGCGGACGCGCACCGACCGGTATTCGGCAGCCATTGCGAACGGCGCCGCCAGCGACTGGTGCGAACTGGACGAAGGCTACCGCGTCACCAGTTGCCACGCCGGCATCTATATCCTGCCGGCCTTGCTGGCGGAAGCCGAAGCCACTGCCTTGCCCGCAAATCAGGTGATCCGGTCACTGGTCGTCGCGTACGAAGTCGTAACCCGGTTTGCCCGTACCTTCCCAACAATCACACAAACCTTTCATCCGCACGCCGCGTACTCCGCAATCGGTGCCGCGGCCGCGACGGGTCTGGCCCGCGGATTGTCCAGTGAGACACTGCGCGCGGCCCTCACCAACGCCACGACCTGTGTCGCGCCAGGACCGTCCAGTCACACCGGCGCCGGGGCGTTGGTGCGCAATGTCTGGCCTGCCCTCGGCGCCGGCAACGGCATGCGCGCAGCCGACTGGGCGGATTGCGGCATTACCGGGCTCGCAGGCTCGCCCTACGATGTGTTCGCCACCGGCTTTGGCGCCGACTGCAAGCCTACGGAAATGACGCAAGGCCTCGGCGGCATTTGGGCGATCACGCAGAATTTCCAGAAACTGCACGCCTGTTGCCAATTTCTCCATAGCTCCGTGGAAACCATGCTCGACTTACGGCAAAAGTTCGGCGATGCTGTGTCACCCGAAAATATCGCCCGCATCACCATCGAAACTCATCCGCGCGCGCAGAAACTGGACGGAACCCGACCGGAGACCACGCTCGGCGCAAAGTTTTCGCTGCCCCACGCGGCAGCCGCCGTCGCGGTGCTGGGGCATGCGGGGGCAGACTCCTTTGCTGCACACCGGCTCGATGACCCAGATATCAACGCGCTACGCCACAAGGTCGAGATATTGCCCTTCGAAGCGCTTCCCGATTGGCCGAACGACCGGCCGTCGCGCATCGGACTGACGCTTCAGGACGGTACGAAAGTCGAGTCCGAGTGTCTCAGCGCCCGGGGCGGGCCCGACCGCCCGTTCGCGCGGGAGGAGATTCTGGAAAAGATCGACGGCATCTGCGACCCAGTCTATCCGGCGCTCGGCGGCGTTGCGCGTCAGGCCATCGCGTTGGACGCCGGATTGCTGAATCAGCCGTGGGACAAGGCCGTGGCCGAGATCACGGGGTCCGGTTAAGCCGTCTGCGGTCCCTTCTGGCGTCCGCGGATCACGCCGCCCGGCAGTGCGCCGGTGTGTTCGCTATTCTCGAACGTCACCGCACCGCTTTGCACGGTTGCGATATAACCCTGTGCCTCCTGAATGAGACGGCGGCCGCCGGCCGGCAGATCGCGCACGATATGCGGCGGGCGCAACTGCAGCCCGTCGAAGTCGATGACGTTGATGTCCGCCTTCATGCCCTCGGCCAGCAGGCCACGGTCATGCAATCCGAAGAATTCGGCGTTCTCCTTGGTCTGCCGTTTGACGATCCATTCCAGTGGCAGCCTGTCGCCGCGCGACCGGTCGCGCACCCAGTGGGTCAGCAGGTAGGTCGGAATGCTGGCATCACAGATCAGGCCGCAATGCGCGCCGCCGTCGCCGAGACCGAACAGCGCCTGCTCGTCCGTCATCATCTCGCGGATGGTGTCGTGGTTGCGTGAGGTGTAGTTGGTAAAGGGCAGGAAGATCAGCTCCTTACCGGCGCGTTCCAACAAAATGTCGTAGGCGAGATCTTCCGGCGTGCGGCCTTCGCGCGCTGCCATGGCCGCGATGCTCTGATCTTCCGAGGGTTCGTAATTGGGTGGATCGCCGAGGCGGAACATCTTGCCGAAGCCAGCCGTGACTTCCTGCATGATGTTCGAACGATGCTGCCGGGCCTCGGAAATCACGCGCTGCTTGAACGCCGGGTCGCGCATCCGCGCCACGCGGTCGGCCAGCGACAGATCCTTGATCTCCTTGTACGCCGCCTTGCTCATGAACGGATGCAGCGAGCATTCGAGCCCAAGAAAGAACCCGACGGGACGCGGGCAGACCTGCGGGCGAATCAGCGCGCCATCGCCATTCGGGCGCGACAGTTCCAGTAGTTTGCGCCACTTGTCGGGCCGCTCGTCGAACTGCACCAACAGGTAATAGAGCGGCCGCCCTGACTCTGCCGCCAGCTGACGCAGCCCGGCCATATCCTCCTCCGGCTCGTCGAAATCGCTCAACACGCCGATCAGGCCTTCGCCGCGCCGCTTCATCGCCTGGGTGATGGTGCGCAATTCCTGCAGATTGGCGAAGTGGCTCGGCACGTGTTCGTTTTTCGAGGTGCGGTGAAACTTCGTCCGTGACGTGGTGAAGCCGAGCCCGCCGGCTGCGAGCCCTTCCTCGACCAGCGTCGCCATCTGCGCCATCTCGTCTTCGGTCGCCGGCCGCTCGCCCGACGCCGCCGCGCCCATCACGTAGGCGCGCACCGGATTGTGCGGTACCTGCACGCCGATATCGAGCGCATGGTTCATCTCGCCCAGCGCATCCATGAATTCCGGGAAGCTCTCCCAGCGCCAGTCGACGCCTTCATGCAGCGCCGCACCGGGAATGTCCTCGACGCCTTCCATCAGTTCGATGAGATCGTCATGCATGTCCGGGCGCACCGGCGCGAAGCCGACACCGCAATTGCCCATAACGATGGTCGTCACGCCATGCCAGCAGGACGGCCCGATCAGCGGATCCCAGGTGACCTGCCCATCATAATGGGTGTGGACATCTACCCAGCCCGGCTGTACCAGCGCCCCACCAGCGTCGATTTCCCGCTGTCCCGGCCCAACCTTGCCGCCGACCGCCGTAATGACCCCGTCCTTAACAGCCACATCGCCCGAATAGGCTGCCGCGCCCGTACCGTCGACAATCGTGCCGCCGCGAATGACCAGGTCGTGCATTGCTTGTTCCTCCGTGGGTTGGCCGAGTGTAGCAAATCGCCGCAGCCCGGACCAATGGATCGCCATTAACCATGGATTATGAAATTTCCGTCCCGCCCGTTACCATCGTAATCGAGCAGTTGTTGGACGGCAGGGGTCATGGGTATGCAGACGGTATCGCTCGATGACAAATACGCGCTGACGGACGGTCAGGTTTACATCACGGGAACGCAGGCGTTGGTGCGCGCAGCGATGATGCAGCACCTACGCGACCAGGCGGCGGGGCTGAAGACGGCGTGTTTCATTTCCGGTTACCGCGGTTCGCCGATGCACAATCTGGACAAGGAGCTGTGGGCTGCGAACCGGTTCCTGCCCAGCTCTGACATTCACTTCCTGCCCGCCGTCAACGAGGATCTCGCCGCCACCGCGATCTGGGGCACCCAGCAGGTCGGCATCTTCGGCGACGCGAAATATGATGGCGTTTACTCGATGTGGTACGGCAAGGGTCCCGGCATCGACCGCAGCATCGATGCGATCCGACACGCGCATTCGGCGGGTGCGGCGGCGAATGGCGGCGTGCTGTGTGTCGTCGGCGACGATCATCCGCTGTCGTCGACGGATTCGCCGGCTGCGCACGAAACCCTGTTCGCCGATCTGCGCATGCCGGTGCTATATCCGGCCAACGTACAGGAGGTCGTCGATTACGCGCTGTATGGCTGGGCGATGTCGCGCTTTTCCGGCAGTTGGGTCGGCTTCAAGCTGATTCCCGACACGGTCGATACGACAGCCTCCATCATCGGCGACCCGCAACGCCTGTCCATCGTGACGCCGAACGATGTCGATATGCCGTTCGACGGTATGGGCCTGCGCTTCCCCGATACCTGGAAGGAATATGAAGGGCGCATCGAGCGCTACAAGATCCCGGCCGCCATCGGCTTCGGCCGTGCCAACGAAATAAACCGCGTGACCCATGGCAGCAGCAAGCCGCGCTACGGCATCGTCGCGACGGGCAAAGCATGGACCGACGTACGCCAGGCCCTGCAAGAACTCGGCATTGACCGGGCGATGGCGGCGGATCTCGGCATCACGGTGCTGAAAATCGGCATGCCCTACCCGGCGGACGACGAGCTGTTCCGAAGCTTCGCCGATGGGCTGGAGGAAATCCTTGTCGTCGAGGAAAAACATCGCCTGACCGAGATGCAGCTCAAGGACGCGCTGTACGGCCTACCCGATGGGCGGCGGCCCCGCATCATCGGCCGCACCGACGAGACCGGTCAGGAAATCCTGCCGATTTTTCCGGAATACTCGCCAGACGACGTGACGCGGGTGCTGGCGAAACGATTCGCCCATTTCCATACCAGCGACCGGATCGATGCCCGCGTCTCGTTCCTGGAAGCGCGGGCGAAAGCCACCGGCGACCGTAAGCCGCTCAGCGTCAACCGCCTGCCCTATTTCTGCTCCGGTTGTCCGCACAACACCTCGACCCGCGTGCCAGACGGTAGCCGCGCCATGGGCGGCGTGGGGTGCCACTACATGGCGACCTATATGGACCGCAACAACATGACCCACTGCCATATGGGCGGTGAGGGATTGAACTGGGTCGGACAGGCGCCGTTCGTCGAGACCAAGCATATCTTCCAGAATATGGGAGACGGCACCTACTACCATTCCGGCTTGCTGGCGATCCGTGCCTGTGTCGCGGCAGAGACGAACATCACCTTCAAGATCCTGTTCAACGACGCCGTTGCGATGACCGGCGGCCAGCCGCTCGACGGCCCTTTGACGCCCCATGCGGTCGCCATGCAGGTCCACGCCGAAGGCGTGCAGAAGGTCGTCCTGGTAAGCGACGAGCCGGAGAAATACTCGCCGCATTCGAACCTGCCGCCGAATACGCAGATCGAGCACCGGCAGGCACTGGACCGGGTGCAGCAGGAATTGCGCGAGATCCCCGGCGTGACCGTCATGATTTACGACCAGACGTGCGCCGCCGAGAAACGCCGCCGTCGCAAGCGCGGCAAGATGATCGATCCGCCGCGGCGCATCTTGATCAACGATCTGGTCTGTGAAGGCTGCGGCGACTGCAACGCGAAATCGAACTGCCTGTCGGTGACCCCGCTGGATACGACGTTCGGCCGCAAGCGGCAGATCGACCAGTCCGCCTGCAACAAGGACTATTCCTGCGCCGAGGGATTCTGCCCTAGCTTCGTCAGCGTGATGGGGGGACAGCCCAGGCGACTCGAAGCCGCACCGCGTGAGCAATTGGCCTTGCTGCCCGAACCGCAGCGCCCGGCGCTGGAAGCCGGCAAACCGTACAGCATCCTGATCGCCGGTGTCGGCGGCACGGGTGTCGTCACCATCGGCGCCATGCTGACGATGGGCGCGCATATCGAAGGCAAGGTGTTCTCGTCGATCGATCAGTTTGGCATGGCGCAGAAGGGCGGCGCCGTCACCAGCCATCTGCGGCTCGCCGTCGACGAGGACGATATCGGTGCGGTCAAGCTCAACGCCGGCGGCGCCGACCTGGTGCTGGGTTGCGACAGCCTGGTCACCGGCGACGATCTGGCGCTTTCGGTCATGGCGGAGGACAAGACCCATGTCCTGGTCAATACCCACGAGCAGATCACGGGCCACTTCACCCGCGACCCGGACCTGAAGTTCCCGGGCGAACAGATCGCGGACCGGCTACAGGCCGCCGCCTCGCATGTCCGGTTCGTCGACGCGACCCGACTCGCAACGCGCCTGCTGGGCGATTCCATCGCCTCCAACCTGTTCATGCTCGGCTACGCCTATCAGCTTGGCCTGATACCCATCGGCGCCACCGCCATCGAACAGGCGATCGAGTTGAACGGCGTTGCTGTGCCACTGAACAAGGACGCCTTCGCCTGGGGCCGCAAGGCCGCGGTCGATATGGACGCGGTCACGGAAGTCGCCGACGGAGCGGTGGTCGCGCGGGAAATGCCGGAAGGGCTGGACGCCATCGTCGAACATCGCAGCAAGGAACTGACCGCCTATCAGGATGCCGCCTATGCGGCACGCTATCGCGACCTGGTATCGCAGGCGCGCCAAGCAGAGGAGACGCAGTCTCCCGGCATGACCGGGCTCGCCGACGCGGTTGCGCGCTACGCCTATAAGCTGATGGCCTATAAGGACGAGTATGAAGTCGCACGGCTGTATACCGATGGCCGCTTCCTGAAGCAGCTGACTGGCGCGTTCGAAGGCGACTACGAACTGAAATTTCACCTTGCACCGCCGCTCCTGACGAAACGTCATCCGGAAACGGGATTGCGCGACAAGACGACCTATGGCGCGTGGATGCTTCCCGTGATGCGGCTGTTGGCGAAGATGAAAGGGCTGCGCGGCACAGCATTCGACATCTTCGGCTATTCCGAAGAGCGCCGCGCCGAGCGCGGTTGGATCGAAGACTACAAATCCATGATCGGTGAGGTGGTCGAGGGACTGAACCACGACAACCATGCGCTGGCGATGCAGATCGCCTCCCTGCCGGAAGGCATTCGTGGATACGGTCACGTCAAAGAACGTCATCTTGCCGAGGTAAGTACCCAGCGGGACGATTTGATGACGGCATGGCGGCAACCCGAAGCCGTCGTACCGGCCGCGGAGTAAACTTATCGCACCGGCGCCGCAGAATCCGACCGGATGTATCGACGGCACCCTCGTCATCGAACTGGCCGAAGGGTGGTGTGCCGCCGCAATCGCCGGACGTCTGCTGTCGGAACTCGGTGCGCGGGTTATCAAGGTGGAGCCGCCCGAAGGCGACCGGCTGCGCCGCCAGCCACCGAATGCGGCGGATGGCACCAGCCCTACGTTCCAAAACCTGAACGCCAATAAGGAAAGCATCGTCGTGGACGACGCGGCTCTGCGCGCGCTCATCGGCAAAGCGGACATCCTGCTGACCGATCAAACGACGCTCGGCGACCGTGGCATCGAATTGACGGATGATGACGTTGAAGCACGCTATCCAAGTTTGGTGGCGTGCCACTTCTCGCCCTTCGGCCGCAGCGGTGCGCTGGCCGGGCGGCCGGGCGGCGAGTTGATCGCGCAGGCAATGGGGGGAATCGTCGCGACAACCGGCCATCCGGGCGAGTTACCGCACCGGGCGGGTCCGCCACTCGCCTCGCACAACGCCGCCCTGCTCGGTGGCGCGGCCATTCTCTCCGCTCTCTACGACAAGGAAGAATCCGGCAAAGGGGCGATTATCGATTTGGCGCTGTACGACGCCTCGGTATCGCTGCTCTACACGTTCCTGCCGGCCTATTTCCTGTCGGGGAAAACACCGGGACCGATGGGCAACAAGCACATGATGGTCGCACCCTGGGACAACTACCCGACCAAGGACGGGTGGGTCATCGTCTGTGTCGCCAACGACCGGCAATGGCACGATTTCCTACGGCTCATGGGTAAGGCGGATCTGATCGACGATCCGCGTTTCGCCGAAAATGATGAGCGCGTATCCGAGATTGGCCGTCCTCTGGTCGACGGCCTGGTCATCGACTATCTCGCCGACAAGACGACGGACGAGGCGATTGCGCTGCTGCGCGAGCATAACGTGCCGGCCGGGCCGATCTACGACGTGCCGACTTTGATGGAAAACCCGCAATTCCGTGCCCGCGAGATGGTGCAGACCTTCGGCGGGTCCGCCCGCACGGCGGGTTCTATCTTCAAGATGAGCGAAACGCCAGGCCGGGTGCATTCAGCCGCGCCGGCACTCGGTCGGCATGCGGAGATCGAGCCGTGAGCGCGCCGCTGGAAGGCGTACGCGTCGTCGAGTTGGGTGCCTATACGACGGGACCGCTCTGCGCCCGCTACCTGTCCAATCTCGGCGCGGAAATCATCAAGGTCGAGCCGCTAAAGGGCGAGTCGATGCGGACATTCGCCTACAAGGTCGGCGATGTCAGCTACATCTTCCACGTCCATAATGTGAATAAGAAGTCCGTACCCGTCGACACGAACACCAAGGACGGCAAGGCTGTGTTGTTTGACCTGCTGCGGACCGCCGATGTGCTGATTGAGAACTTCGCCTATGGCTCGATGCAAAAATGGGGCCTGGACTACGAAACAATCCGCGCGGTGAACCCCGCCCTGATCTATTGCTCACTTTCCGGTTTCGGTCACACCGGGCCGGACCGGCACCTCCGCGCTTTTGACACCGTGATCCAAGGCATGGCCGGCGTCATGGCGATGACCGGAACACGAGAGGGGCCACCGATTAAGATCGGCATTTCCGCCGCTGACAATATGGGCTCGGCCGCCGGCGCCATGGCGATTACTGCCGCCCTGCACCATAAGTGCCGCACGGGCCGGGGCCAGCACATCAATATCTCGATGCACGATATCCAGGGCTGGCTAACCTCGGAGTGCTGGGCGTTGCTCGACACGGAAGCGGGCCCGCAACGCAACGGCAACCGGCACTTCGCCGTCGCGCCGCAGAATATATTCGCGGCAGCCGACGGGCTGATTGCCGTCGAAATCGAAACGCAGAAACAGCTCGACGCGCTGTGCGACATGCTTGGCGTAGGGCAGATCGCCCTGGAAGACAGCAAGGCGCATGAAGCGTCTCTCGAAGCCGCCCTGCAAGAGTGGGTGGCCGCCCGGTCCGTGGATACGGCAGTTGAGGACTGCCTTGCTTGCAAGGTCCCGGCGGGCCGGGTTCAGGGCATGGACGATGTCGCGGAAAACCCCTTCACCTGGGAGCGGGAAATACTCGTCTCGTTGCAGCACCCCGAAAGCGGTGAAGTGAAAATTCTCGGCTCGCCATTCAAGTCGAACCGGTCGCCCGGCGTGGTATCGTCCGCCGCGCCGACCGTCGGACAGCATACGAGAGACGTGCTCGGTGGCCTGCTGGGGTATTCGGACGAGCGTATCGACGCGCTGGTGGCGGACAAAGTTATCGTGGATGAGGCGTCGTCCGTTTAGAGAACTCTGTGGAATAGTTTCACCGACACTGTTTCACGCCCCATCCTAGCCTTCCCCCACAAGGGGGAAAGGGATAATTAGGACAGATCAATAGGTTATTCTCCTCCCCCTTGAGGGGGGAGGACTAAGGTGGGGGTGGTCGGCGGTCACGTTCGCAGTTTCAACAAACGTCATCCCCGCAACACATCGCCCAACTCCCGAACGTCCGCCATCCCCTCAAGCGACCGCACCGCGGCGATCACGCGATCGAATCTGTCCGCGCTCATCGACATGCTGGCGACGGCGCGCGCTTTGGCTTCGAGTTCCTCGGCACTCATTGGATTGCCCGGCGTGCCGCGACAATCCTCGACCAGTTCCTCTTCAACACTGCCGTCGGTGAACTCTACGCGCACCCGGCCGCCAATTTTCTCCGGAAACCAGCTATCGACCTCCTTGTCTGTTTCCGTAAAAATCCGCTCCGCGAACGCGCCGATTTCCGGGTCGCCCAGGTTCGCCTCGGTATAAGCGTCGAAGTTGTTGCCGCGTTTTACGATCTGTAGGGCGAGCGCGTAGTTCATGCTGAACTGAAAGCCGAAGATATCCTTCGGCTTGCGAATCGAACCGACTTCGTTGATCGCATGCTGATTGGCGCCCACCGTAATGCGCTTCACATCCGCCGCTTCGAAGGGTCGCCGTGCGCGGATGATGTCGACGGCATCTGCCGGTGCGTGGATCATGCCGTTGGCCGCGTATTTCTTGGTCCAGATATCGGCGACGACGAAGCGCTCACCAAGCTCGTCGGTAATAACCTCCGGCGTGTAGGTATCGCTCATGGCGCGAATGCCGAGCGGTCCTTCCAGTATCGTCGCCGGGCCGGTCAACCCAAGTTGCGCCAGCGCCGCCGCACGGATTCCGCCGGACGCAGCGATGCCGCCATGATAGCGCTTTACCTCGCCGCCGGATTTGTAACATTCCGTTACGCCGCTGCAGAAGCTCGCGCTGATCGCAATAGCATGCACCATCGCATCCGCGTCGAGCCCCATCAGCTTCCCGGCCGCTGCGACCGACCCCAGGGGCCCGGCCGCCGACGTCGGATGAAAACCGCGATAGAGCTGTGACGGCGACAGCGCGTAGCCGCAGCGTCCCATCACCTCGTACCCCGCGACCACCGCCTCGATCAGCGCCTTACCGCCGAGCCCGTCACGCTCCGCCACGGCCAAGGCCGCCGGCACAACCACCGGGCCGGGATGCGCCAGGGCGGGTGAATAGACGTCATCCATCTCGAACCCGTGCCCGAACGCGCCATTGGCGAACGCCGCGTTTTCCGCCGAGACCTTGTCCGACGAACCGGCGATGCTTGCTTCGGGATTGTTCGCCTGACTCTTCACATAATCGACCGCCAACTTCAGCCACGGTTTGGTCGAAACGCCGATCTGGATGGCAAGCTGATCGAGAATATGGTCCTTCGTGCGCTGGATCAGGTGCGGCGTCAGGTCATCGAAGGTCAGACCGGCAACGAATTCGGCAACAGCGCGGGTCGTGCTCATCGTCGTCCGTTCAATTGCCGAGCCCCCGCATTAGTCGCCCATGGCGCTTCTCGATCAGCGATCGGGCCTCGTCCACATGACTGAAGACATAGAGTTCGCCAGCCTCGACAGCCGCCAAAACCTTTGCCGCAACGTCGGCAGGTTCCATGGCGTTATCGGTGGCGCGGCGCTCCACCGGTACGTCGTCGCCATTCCTTTGGAACGACGCGGGTCGGTTCGTGTTGGTAAAGATCCCGGTCTCGACTTGTCCCGGACACAGCATTGAAACACCGAGCGGCGTGTTGCGAAGTTCGCGGGCGAGGCTTTCCGTCAAGCCGACCACGGCGAATTTCGAGGTGTTGTAGACGCCGTAGCCATCACCGGCGAAATGCCCCGCTTCCGACGCCGTATTGACGATGTGTCCTTCTTCGCCGGCTTCGAGCATACGCGGCACAAAGGCGCGGACGCCATGGATGACACCCCAGAGATTGACCGCCAGAATCCATTCCCAATCCTTTTCGGCGGCGTCCAGCATGGGAGCCCGGATCAAGACGCCGGCGTTGTTGTGGACAATATGAACGGCGCCGAACCGCGCCCAGGCTGCATCCGCCAGGGCTTCCACCGAGGCCTGTTGCGTTACGTCCGTCACGACGCCGACCGTTTCCGCGCCGCGCGCTTCGGCTTCCTGACGCGCCGCTTCGAGCCCATCCGCTTCGACGTCCGCCATGACCAGCTTTGCACCGCGATCCGCGAACGCAAGCGACACCGCACGCCCGATCCCGCTCGCCGCCCCGGTTATGACGGCGGTCTTTCCCATAAAGTCCTTCAAGTTCTTTTTCCTTCCAACAATAAAACCCGTCATCCCGGACAAGGCGCGGAGCGCCGCCGATCCGGGATCCAGGGAAACGCCGCGTTCGGCATCAAGATGGATCCCCGATCTGCGCGGCTGCGCCGCTTGTCAGGGATGACAGGTAAGGGATTATGCTGATAGCGGTACGCATAGGATCGCCCTGCTCTCGGGGGTCTCTCAAACCTCAGCCCAGCCGGCCCGCGGCCTTCAGCTTTTCGATCTCGCCTTCGACACGCGTGCCCTTGAAGAAATCCGGATTCATGCCCGCATGCAGGCGCGCCGGGTTGACGAACATGAAATCCTCGAAATCCTCGTCGCTCATATGCCCGCCCTCGACCAGCTCATGCGCTTCCGAAACGCATTCTCTAATATCGGGCACGTCCCAGTGCGAGATGTCGGAGCTGAACATGGCGTTCAGGTGCCGTTCCTTTGGTCCCTGGAAGGCGAAGGAATTGATTTTGTCGTCCGCCTCGCAGCCAAAGAAGAAATTGCCGAACTGGGCGCGGATATCGTCCTTGGTCTCGCAGCCGCAGGCGGCGAATTCATCGAGTTCGTCTGGGTTCTCGAAATCGGTCCGCAGTTCTTCCAAATATTCGACGAAACTGTCTTCCCGGCCCTTGATCGCGTCGCCGCCATATTGCCGGAAATAACCGGCGAGCTGTTCGACGTCGAGCGCCTTCGGGTCGTAGTTCCCGATCGTATGCCTGTTGCGTTTCTCCCAATGCTCGATCATGTCGGAGAGCAGGCTCAGCGCCCAACCGACACCGCCTTCCAGGAAACCGAACTTGAGATCCGGAAACCGCTTCGCGACGCCGCCGAGGAAGACCGCCTTGCAGAAGGCGTGGTTCGCCTCGGCGAAACTGCCAATATGGTTATAGACGTAGCTGGAAATCGACTTGAAGCTGCCAATGCCTTGATGGCCGGCATGTGCGGTCGGCGCCACCTTGTGCTCGACGCATTTCGCCCAGAATGGGTCGTAATTGTATTTGCTGTCCATTGCCATATGGTCGTACCACATGGCATGCCGCTTCCATTCCGGCGCTTCTTCCTCGATCTGCGGCACGTGCCGGTGCACATTGCCGGAGATCATCACACCCTTCAAACCAAGCTCACCCACCGCAAAATCGAGTTCCACTATGCCTTCTTCCGGCGTCACCGTCGGGATCGCGGCAACGGGCGCCATGCGGTCGGAGAATTCCTTCCACACTGCCGCGTTCATCGCGTTGAGCGCCCGGCAGGCCGCCTGACGGATTTCATCGTCCTTGATGAACAGCATGTCGAGTCCGACCGTCGGGTAGAGGATGCTGAAATCCACCCCGATCTCGTCCATGCGCTCATACAGCAGGCGCGGGATCATCGCCGTCGCCCGGTCCTTCGTATTCTTCGACGGCAACGCGTGGAACGGCCGGCGCCAGCGCAGCTGATGCTGGCGCTGCTCGCGGTTCATATTGTTCCAGGGCGTCGGTTTCAGCCGCGTCTCGCCGACCCGGTTCTTACGAAACGTCTCGACCATCGACAGCCCGCCGACCTGCTCGACGAAGTCGAAATAGTGCGGCATGAATTCGATGTAGTGCCCATCGCAGTCCAAGACCGGATGCTTCAGGTTGGACCGGATTTGCTCCGATGGGGAAGCCTGGGTCGCCACGCTCATCGCCACTCTCCCTGAAATTCTATGCAACGAATATCAGTTAATCATGGCGACGGCTTTGTCACAAATCGGGAGCGCAGCAAGACGTGGCAGCCTTCGACGCTTCGTACTCGTCGTGCAATTTCACCCAGCTCATCGCGCCCTCCTCATTGCGGCCTTTGGGCGCGAAGTCGAGGAAGCCGAACGAGGTGAAGACCGGTTCGACGCCGCGGGCATAAGCCGAGTAGGTATGAAACACCTCGCCGGCGCCGTTCTTCGCGAAGACGCTGATCCCCTGCAGATCCTCCATGGCAAAGCGCGTGGTGCCGAAATTGTAGCCGACGTCGCCGGTGGCGACCTGTTCCGGCGTGAAGGACACGCCGTAATCGGCATTGAAGCTGCTGCCGGCGGACGACACCCATGGGAAGGTCCAGCCCATGCGCCGCTTGGCCGCCTCGATCTCCTCGACGGACGCGCGGGACACCGCGGCAAAGGACAGATCCGCCTGTTCAAAATGCTGTCGCGCGGAATCGACACCGTCCGCCATGCCGGCACAGCCGTGACAGATATGGGCGCTCCCCGGCGTGAGCATGAAATGCTGGACGAAGAGCTGACTGCGTCCGTCGAACAGGTCGGCGAGGGACTTTTCCCCCTCCGTCGAGCCGAAGACGTAATCCTCCTCGATCTTCACCCAGGGCATAGCACGGCGCTCGGCTTTCAACCGGTCCTGCTGATGGGTCAGTTCCCGCTCCTTCGCCAAAAGCACCAGCCGCGCCGTACGCCATTCTTCTCGTGTCACCACTTGCTTCTGCATCTCTCGTTCTTCCTTTATATTTTGGCCAGGGCCGCCGCGAGGCGATCGAGGCATTTGTTCCAACCATCTTCATGGGAGTCGCTAGCGCTTGCGGTTTCGAAGGCGGCCTGATGGAAGACCAGCTCGGTTTTCCCGCCGAGATCCTTGAGCGTGACCGTGACGATCGTCTCGAAGCCAGAATGGGCGTCCGTGCCCTCCCAAATATGGGTAAAGACGATGCGTTCTAGTACAACGATCTCCCGATAGACGCCGCCCATCTTATGTTCGCCGCCGCTCTCCGTGCGGAGGTGGGAGAACCATTTGCCGCCAACGCGGAAATCCGTGCCGGCGTCGAGGATCGTCATGCCGGTCGGCCCGAACCAGTTCTTCATATGCGCGGAATCGGACCACATCTCGAACACCAGGTCGCGGGGGGCGTCGAAGATGCGCGTGATGGTCAGTTCGTGCGACGCCGCCGCCGTATCTTCAACACTCATCGGAAGGCTCCTTCTTTTCGGCTTCCTGAAGTTCCTGCAAATAGGCATCCATGCGGTCGAAGGACGCCTCCCAGAATCGGCGGTACTGGTTGAGCCAGTCGGTCGCGTTTTTCAGCGGCGCCGGGGCCAGCCGGCAGGGGCGCCATTGCGCCTCCCGGCTGCGCGTGATCAGCCCGGCGCGTTCGAGCACCTTCAAATGCTTCGAGAAGGCCGGCAGGCTCATATCGTGCGGTTTGGCCAGTTCAGTCACCGACGCCTCGCCGGACATCAGCCGGGCAAGCACGGCTCGCCGGGTCGGATCGGCCAGCGCCGAAAAAGTAGCATTCAACGAGTCTGGATGCATTCTTGTATTTTCCTTTTTAGATAATTATCCATTTAGTTAAATACATAATTCAACCCATCGAGTCAACGCTTCCTACCGGGAGTTATCCGGTAGGGGTGTAAACCAAAATGCAGCGTTACTACTGAAACGGGATGCGCAGCATTAGAATTCATGAAATAATATTTGCCCGTGGTCCAAGCCGACTTGTCCGGCTCCGCCATGCCGTTCGGAGTTGCAAGTTAATGCGTATCAAGTCTCGATTTGTCAGAAACGCAGCACTTGCCGTTGCTGTCCTAACTATTTTGGGGGCATGCGAGCGGCTCCGCCCTGTCTACGAAGTGCACAGTCAAGCCGTACCGGTGGCCGGAACGCCCCTAACGCTGAGCCAGGTTGAGAACCGCATAATCAAAGCGGGCGCCAGCCTGGGTTGGCTGATGAAACCGTTAAAACCAGGCCTGGTTCGCGGCACGATACGGCGGGGACGGCATAGCGCCGTCGTCAATATCGAATACGATACCAGCGCCTACAGCATCCTTTACGGTTCGTCCCAACGATTATCGGAAGGCACCGGATCACTCGAGACGCGCTACGAGGGAGAGAAGGTGATCCATAAGCGCTACAACAGATACGTAAAGAACCTGAATCGGCAGATCGAAACGTATTTGCTAACGGTCGGTTCTTGAGGCACTTGAACAATCTGTACTAATGAGAGCCGCGCATAGGTTGGTTACCTAATGAAATTATCATCGGCATCCGAAGGTTAAAGAGGAAATTCCCATGCGTCGTTTACTTGTTCTCGCTTCGGTTCTGCTCCTGCTCGGTGCATGCAGAACCGTACCAATCTATAACGTCGAAAATGCAGAAATCTTTACCGGATCCGGCAAGGACCTATCGCATGCGCAAGTGCGCACGGCAATTGTAAACGGGTTAGTCGCCAAATCCTGGCAGATGAAGGAAATCGATTCCAGTACAATAGAGGCAACCAACGGGTCGAAAGGCCGCACCGCAACGGTAAGAATTAAATACTCGAACAAAAACTACAGTATAAACTACGTAAACAGTGCAAAATTTCGGCATAATGGCGGCAATATACACGGAAGATACAATAAATGGATCAGGAGCCTTCAAGATAAAATCAATGCGTTTCTAGTAACTATGTAAAAAATTAGTTTCTTGAAATTGGTTCGAAACTTAGCTCTTCAATTGTATCTTGACCAAAACGATAAGCCCTGACGCCAAGCTCCCTGCTTGCCTGGCTGTTCGGTAAATTAACAGCCAGAGCAAGAACGAAGTTCTCGCAGAACACACCGGCTGCTAACTTCCAGGCAGCCTCGCCCATGTCCGTCGGCGGCAACCAATCGATTCGATTTCCATCTATGACGAGCGATATGCCTTCCAATCCGTCCCAAACAGTGTCGCCTCTTGCCTTGACGATGCTTTCTTTTAAGGCCCAAAGGAACAATGCGCGGGTCGTTCTTTCCTCTCCGAGCGTCTCTATATGTTGACGTTCGGGCAGCGAGAAGAAGCGCTGCGAAATTCTGTATGCGGCCGCGGCGCGATCCAGGGCTTCGAGGTCAACGCCAATTGCCGCCGCGCGGGCCACGGCAAGAACAATATCCTTACCCGAATGAGAAAGGCTGAAACTGACGCCGGATGATGTCGGGTTGGCGAGTTCCGGTTTGCCATTATCGTTAAAGCGAAACAAAAGCGCTGCCGGATCCGTATCGAGATATTGCGCCAAGACCCGGCGCAGCAGCACACGCCCCAAAAGAAATCGGTCCGCTGGCGTGGGGTGTTTCATATCGCCATAGCGCTGCCTTTCCGAAGGCGATAGAAGCGCGATGCCATCGGTTCGCATCCGTTCAACACAAGTTGGAGAGGTTGGCAATTGCCAGAGATGCGCCTCTCCCGATGGAAGCGAGGCGGGGAAGCCTGTCGGTGTCGCGCTCAACCCCAGCGACGGAAAACAAGCGACGTGTTAACGCCGCCAAAGGCGAAATTGTTGTTCATGACATATTCGGATTGCTGAGCCCGGCCATCGCCGACGATGTAATCGAGCTCGGCGCAACGCGGATCGACGTTCGATAAATTGATCGTCGGCGCATACCAGTCACGCTTGAGCATCTCGATTGTCATCCAGGCCTCGAGGCTGCCACAGGCGCCCAGCGTATGTCCCATGTAGCTCTTCAACGAACTGACCGGAACGCAATGTTTAAGGGCGGTCAACGTTGCCTGCGTCTCTGCGACATCGCCGAGATCGGTTGCCGTACCATGGGCATTCACATAGCCGATCGCCCCGGATGAGATATCCGCGTCTTCCAGAGCGCTGCGCATGGCGGCAGCCATTGTTTCAGCAGCCGGCTGCGTAACGTGGTTGCCGTCGGGGTTCGTTCCGAATCCAATGACTTCGGCATGGATGGTCGCCCCGCGCGCCACCGCATAGTCCAGCTCTTCCAAGACGAACGTCCCGGCGCCTTCGCCGACAACCATTCCATCGCGATCGATATCGAACGGCTTCGGCGTCGATGTCGGTGCATCGTTCATCGTGCTCGTCGCGAACAGGGTGTCGAACACCGCGGCTTGCGTAACGGAGATTTCTTCCGCACCCCCAGCCACCATGACGGTTTGCTGTCCGTGCTTTATGGCTTCGTAGGCGAAACCAATTGCCAGACTGCCAGACGTACAAGCCGTCGACGTCGGAATAAGGCGCCCGCAAATACCAAAGAAAACGGAAACATTCACCGCCGCCGTATGCGGCATAATCTGGATGTACGTGTTGGCGTTCATGGAATCCATGTTGTTCGTCAGCATAATCTTACCGATATCGCCGATCGCCGGCGGTGACCCCGAGGACGAACCATAAGCCACGCCCGTCTTACCACTCTTTAAAACCGGATCATCGATCAAGCCCGCGTCTTGCAAAGCAAGCTCCGCACTACGCGTTGCCAACATACCGAGGCGCCCCATGCTACGGGTTCGTTTGCGGGTGTAGTGCGAAGGAAGATCGAATTCCGGCAGCGGTGCTCCCAGCCGCGTATTAAGATCGGTAACAATATCCCAACCGGGCATAATGCGAACGCCGCTCTGCCGCACGCGCAGGTTTTTCTCTACGGTCGGCCAATCGAGGCCGATCGGCGACAAACCCGCCATGCCGGTCACCGCGACGCGCTTCATCAGAACATCCCGCCATTCACCGAGATGACCTGGCGCGTGATATATGCCGCATCTGAAGAGAATAGGTAGGCGACAAGACTGGCGACTTCTTCCGGCCGGCCGAAACGCCGGGCGGGAATCATGCTCATCACCTGCGCTTGATCTAACTCTTCGGTCATCTCGGTCTCGATTAATCCTGGTGCGACGCAATTGACGGTGATGCGCCGCTTGGCCAATTCAACAGCGAGTGCTTTGGCCGCTGCGATAAGTCCTCCTTTTGCCGCGCTATAGTTGACCTGCCCACGGTTTCCCATCAAGCCTGAAACGGAAGACAAGACAACGATCCGGCCTCCCTGCTTTAGCCGCACCATGGGCATCACAACCGGATGCAGTACGTTATAAAAGCCGTCCAGGTTCGTGCGGATGACGCTATCCCAAGCTTCGGCTTCCATGGCGGGAAACGCACTATCGTTGTGGATACCCGCATTGCACACCACACCGTAATAGGCCCCATTCTCCGCCATATCCGCTTCCAAAGCAGCCTCCGCCGCAATCCTATCGGCAATATCAAATTGCAATATGCGTGCGTGAGAACCTGTTTTCTCGATAGATTCCGCGACCTCCGCAGCCGCTTCGGAACGTGATTTGTAGTGAACGGCAATATCGAAACCGGCCTGCGCCAGTGCGATGGCGATATGCCGGCCAATTCCGCGGCTCGCGCCGGTCACTAAAACGTGGTGGCCCACTCAGGAGCCTGTCTGAGCAATGGTTGCGGTCTGCATCGAGCAGAGGAACACGCGCGTTAGGAGGGGGTGCGCCGGCGATGCCGGCAGCATCGTCAAGCATCTACGACGCGGCACGCGCGTTCCTCTGCTCGACCCAAAGGGCCCCGCTCTCAAGGGGTTGGGGCGTCGTCCGGCGCCACTCGCGATGCCGCCGGCATCGCCACGCGACACCATCCTAGCCCAACCCCTTGAGAGCGGGGTGCAGATCATAACCATTGCTCAGACAGGCTCCTCTAGCTTTCGAGAAAGGTAGCGGTATCGGCCGGGCGGAAAACGTTCAATTGGGCCTCAGCCAATCGTTCCCGATCCTCGATAGTGCAATCAAAGACCGCCATTTGACTGTCTTGCCAAACCTCACTCACGTGGATGCGCAAATGACTACCCAATTGAAAATACTCTGTTCTTACATTGTATCGCCGAGATCCCAGCAGAAGCCCGATTTGAATATCTCTACCAGCTTGGCGTGCACCAATACCAGCATAAAGGGCGATCGTTTGCGCCATGTATTCCGCACCGACCCACGACGGCACGCCTTTTCCCGGCCGATAGAATAAGCTGTCCTCGGCGACACGCACCGTCGCTTCCGACCACCCTTCTCCCGACGCAGCAGGCTCGCCGATCAAGACCATTGCCCCGCTATGCGGCAACAAGCTGTCGACAGGCCATGGCAAAGGCATCTTCAAGCTCGCCCAATGATCAACGAAACGTTGTTGCCGCCGAAGGCGATCGCGTTGCTCATGACGATGCCGCGCGCGGTTTCGCCAAGCCGATCACCGACCGCGACGAGCGTATCAGACAACAGATCCGGATCCGCGGCATCGTCCCATAGGTGCGGAGGCAGAAAACGGCCCTTATTGTCCTCTTTTACGGCAAGCCAGCAATGCGCCGCCCCCATCGCACCCGCCGCGCCGAGAGTATGGCCAAGTTGCCCTTTGGACGAACTGACCGGTGTGGCCGCGTGAAAGACCCGCGCGACAACCTTACTTTCCATCGCATCGTTATGTACCGTCCCGGTGCCGTGCAGCTGTACATAGTCGATGGCGCCCGGCTCGAGACCAGCCACTTCCAACGCGCGCCGAATTGCCGCTTCGACACCAAGGCCTTCGGGTTCCGGCGCCGTCATGCTGTACGCATCCGAAGAAGCGCCGGCGCCAAACATGGCGACTTCCGCTTCGCGTCTATCCATCAGAAAGATAGCCGCACCCTCACCGATCATCGTGCCGTCCCGGTTGCGGCTAAACGGATTGCAGATGCCTGCCGACTGTGCCGAAAGCGCCTGAAATCCGTTGACGGTCAAACGACACAGACTGTCGACACCGCCCGCGAGCGCCGCATCCGCCAACCCCGTTCGGATGAGACGTTGCCCCATAGCGAGCGCTTGCGCGCCGGAGCTGCAGGCCGTCGAAACAGAAAGCGCGGGACCGGCCAGCTTCAAATAGCGCGCGAGCGCCTCACCCACGCTGCCAATCTCCTGCTTCCGCATGTCGAAGTCAGCCGGTAATGTCCCATTCAACCGCGCCTGTTCAACAGCGATCTCGCCTTCAGCGATACCCGACGTACTGGTCCCCAAAACGACGGCAATTCTGCTCGGTCCGTAACGCATTACAGCGTCATCAATCTCGGTGCGGATTTCTTCAACGGCGGCGATGGCAAGCCCCATATTCCGGCTTGCGTAAACCGATAAGGATTCCGGCGCCGAAGGTAAGGGGCCTTCGACTTGACCGACGAACACCTGTGCGCCATCAACAAGAAGGTCGCTCCGCGAAACCACGCCGGGGCGTTTCCCGGCGAAAAGGTTCTCCCGAACCAGTTCCTTGCCGCGGCCGAGCGCGCTCATAATTCCAAGCGCCGAGAGGTAAACCGGATCGCGCATTGCTATCGAGATCCCCCGGTTCCCGGAGTCACGATACGAAGCCGATATGGAAAATCGAAATGTTGAATGACGATCTCGCTTCTTGCTGCATCCTTCGGCGGAAAGACGACCTCCGCGAGGATGTCTCCTTTCGGGCCCCGAACATGCCTGGTTAATCCATCCGCACTTTCCTCGAACCGCATTTGCCGGGATGCCAGCGCCGTTCGCAACACTTCCGGCGGCCAGTATGTGAGGTACAAATCGAAAAGAGTATAGCGTGGATCGAATTTCGGCTCTTGCTTGAAAAATGTCTCAACCGAAATCTCGTCCCGTTCCTGAACAAGCGAGAACAGGGTTATCCCCAGCGGCGACAGACCCACCATTGCAAGACGCTCGGGCGTGATATCCACCTCATAGCGCATTTTATAGGACTGGTCTTTGTATTCGCCTACAACGAGTTGGCTTAACGACAGGCTTCGCCCAAGACTGGCCGGTGCCAATGAAAAGAGGCGCAAAGGCTCCACCGGTGTAGCCGTCGCTGGCGGCCTGCCCGCACAGGCCGAGGCCACAACGGATAGCATAATTACCCAGCCCCACCGCATCATGTCTGCGCACTCTTTAGGTCAGACGTTCCATTGTTCCATCCCGCCATGGGTGACAGCAAAAAAGCGACAAGGATGCCGACTAATATGGTCTGGCCAAACGCGTGAATGGCCGTCGTCGCGGAAAGCGCGAGAAGACCAAACGCCAATAATGTTGTCAGCGAAGATAGGGCAATCGCGAGCAGCGTCGCCGGATTGTCTAGTCCCGTTTCTCTGAAGAAGAGCGCGTAGTCGACGCCAATTCCAAGAACCAGGAGCAACGCCATGATGTTGAACAGACTGATCGGCTCACCGAGAAACCCAAGCACGCTCAAGCTCGCGATCGCGGCAATGACCGGCGGTGCCATGACGGTCAGGCCGCCGGCAAGGCCGTAGCGCAACATCAGGAGAAGCATCACAACGCCATAGGATATCAACGTCAGCCATATGGTCTGGTGACGGTACTCGCGGAAGAGGCCGGAGATTTCACCCGCCGGGTCGACAAAATGAAGACGCGGGTCCACCTCGGCAAGCGCCTGATGCGCAGACAGATCGTAGACACCGCGAAGGCCGACGACTCCTATAACGCCGCGCGTACTATTGCCAAGCCACAAATGCCTATGGGGCTCCGAGACCGGATGAGCGAGCCACTGCTGGAGGCTCACAGGCGCATCGCGGGCCGCATTCAGAAATGCGGACGCATAAGCATCGCGTGTGACATCCGGCAGGCCAACTTGTTGCGCAATACGGCGCAACGCGGTCTGTTCTCCCACGATCAAGGGCGCCAATAGCGCGCGGTTTTCCTGTTGGCGCTCGGGTGAAGCGACAAAGTCGGAGATGGCGAGATAACCGAGGAGTTTGTCGCTTGCCTGCAACGTCCTCAGCTTTTCAGTTAAGCGCTCCTCACGGGCGAGAAAATCTGCCGCATCGCGCCCTTCGACAAGGAAAAACTGGCTCGCGAGATTCCGGCCGATCAGTTCGCGCGTCCGCGTTTCCTCCGCCATGACTCTGGGATTGGGCGCCTGCAAAAGCCGCACATCGTCGCTGGCGGTCAGACGCCAGCAGCCAAAAACCGAGAAAACCAAGAAAGCGGCAGCCAAGGTCCACGTTCGCCAATCGCGTTCACCCCGCCATAGCGCACCGTAGGCGCTCAGCCAATCGAGCGGCCGCTCGAATGTCGGCTTGGACATTCCTTGGGTGAAGTGCGGATAACAGATGGCGACGCACCCATAAGCGATGCACAAGCCCACGCTGGAGAAGACCGCCATCCCCTGCATACCAGGAAACGGTGCGAAAAAAAGCCCGACGAATCCGATAACACTGGTCACGAGCCCGAGGGTTATGCCCGGGAAAATATGACGAAGTGCCAATACGGGCGACCAGTTTTCGGTTTTACGGAACCGTTCACAAAAATAGTGCAGGGAGTAGTCCACCGATATGCCCACCAGGCTGGCGCCAAATACCAACGTCAGCAGATGCACTTCCCCAAAAATCACAAGACAGGCGGCGAACCCTCCCAGACACCCAAGACCAATTGAAATCAGCGTCAGGATAAAGGGTTTCGCTGAACGAAAAATAACGATCAACAGGGCAACAATTGCCAAAAGCGAACCCAATCCAACTGTCGACATTTCACTGATGGCGCTATCCGTGCCTGCCGCGGCATGCGGCAAAACACCGGCCATGAGGAAATCCGCACCGTGAAATCGAGCCGGCAATTCGGTTCTAAAACCGTCCAGCAGAGGCATCAGTTGCTGTTGAAGGGGGAATTCAAAAGGCGTACCCGAGAGTTCACCGATAAGAACAATATAGGTTTTGTCTTTCGTTTTTACGGTCAGGTAGCCGTCTTCGATCTCCGGCTTTCCCGCCGCTTCCGCCGCGCGCTCTTCCAGAAAGTGCGGCAACAGCAGCAACGGATCACTGTCTACCAGATCTGAATTAACGGGTGTCTTGGGGTTGTAATACCGCGTGAGTACGGCGCGTTCGAAGTCAGCCGTATCGCCTGCCCGCACTTGGTCTCTTGCCTCGGTACCGAGCAGTTGAAAACGGAGGGGAAAATAGAAGGAAGCCGCCCGCCGAACCAGATCCTGGTAATCATCCACCCGCAGATTTCGAAGTTGTTGCGAGGCAATGACCCGCTCGGAAACGTACTTGGCAGCGGCTTTTGCCGTCTCGAAGTCATTCGCACCGACAAGCATGGCGATATGGCGCTCGAAACGTTTCTGCACAAGATTTATCGCTCTGTAAACAACAGGGTCGCGCTCGGCTTTGGGAAGAAGGGCCATCAGATCGGCATTCACCGCCGTGCCATTCGGCGCGGCTGCAATCAGCCATCCCGATAGCGCACAGATACCGAGCACCCAGACGAAAGCCAGAGCTTTAGTGTGCAAGATAACCTTTCTCTGCCTCGCCGAGTTGGCACGTTTCCGTGTCCACCCCGCTGAATTTAATGTGCGTTTTATCGCCACGCGCCTCTTCGATCACCAGCTCGTTTACAAACCGGTCACCGGTAACGCGAACCGCAGTAATGATCTTGGCAAATGCTTGGTTTCGTGGAGTCAAGGTGAGCCGCCACGGGGAAGACAGCTCATCGGCCTTAATAAAAAAAGTATCTCGCAGCCCGTTTATGTCGCCACTGAAGGTGGCCAAAAATACGTTGGAAAGCGCCTTAAAAATGGGCGTTTGACCAAAACTCACGCGCTGCGGCCTGCCATCATCACTCCATTTTATCAATGCGTCCCGTTTCACCAGAACCTGCGCAGGAAAGGGCTCACGCACCTGCCAAAGCACGCCTTTTCCGGCAACGAATACGAACTTTCCCCTGGAGAGGAGGGGACGCGTCAGTGCCCGCAGCGATTTACTTTGACTGAACACCGCGCAGACGATGGGATTGTTGGTCAGCCGCTCTTGGATTTTGGAAAGCGGATCGGCAACCGCCGCCGAAGCAAGCGACATCCATGTCCAGATCGCAATCAGAACGACACGAAACACAGGCGTCACGTCCCGATACCAAGTTTCTCGTACAGTATGGGGGGAGCGCCAAACAACATCTTCTGCGTCCGCATATCTACGGGGACCTGGATCGTGTGTCCCTTGCTCAACCGCTCATCCGTCTCCGCATCCGCGATCAGATAGTCGATCTTGAGATGCAGTTCGTATTCCCGAAGCATCGCCTTGATCCTTATTTTCTGACCCAGCCGCGCGGGATGCGCATAACGCAATTTCAGTTCGATAACCGGCCACGCATAGCCCGACTCCTTCATTTCCTTGTAGTTGTAGGAAAACTTATCGAGCAGTGCGCAACGCGCGATCTCACAATACTTTGCATAATGGCCATGCCAGGCGACCCCCATGAGGTCGACGTCATGGAACGGGATCTCGACGAAGACTTCCGCAGCCGGCAAGTCTGGCGACAGATTACTCATAGAGAGCCCAGCGGCGATTTCGGATACTGTCAGCGAAACGACGCAGATCCGCCTCCAGCGGGCGGTCCTCTTCAAGCAAGGCGAAGTCCGTAAGAACCGATTCGGAAAATTGCGCCAACTCTTCGCTGGTGTTCCTCGGCTCGGTTGAATCGGATTCCGTTCCACTTCGTTGCCGCAATGCGACCGCTTGCACGGTCGCAAGCATATGCGCGGCGGCAACCTGTTCCGTCAGTTCGAGCACGCGCAGACAATCGCGTGCGGCGATAGTGCCCATGCTAACCTTGTCCTGGTTGTGGCATTCCGTGGAGCGCGAAAACACACTCGCGGGCATTGTTTGCTTCAAGGCCTCGGCAGTCCATGCCGAAACCGCGATCTGAACCGCCTTGAAACCGTGATTGATTGCCGAACGCTCGACCGTCGCGCCCGAAAGGTTGGCGGGCAAGCCATTGTTGAACTTGTTGTCGACGAGCAACGCCAGTTGCCGGTCCATGAGATCCGCCAGATTGGCCACGCAGTTCTTCATGCCGTCCATTACGAAAGCAATATGGCCGCCATAGAAGTGCCCGCCATGCAGCACACGCTCGCCCGCACCATCGATGACGGGATTGTCGTTCGTGCTGTTCAGTTCGGTTTCGATAAAGCCGCGCATCCAGGGCAGGCTATCGCGCAAGACCCCGACGACATGGGGCGCACACCTAATCGAGTAGCGATCCTGCAGGCGGTCCGAATTGCGCGGCGGGTCACCGACATCCAAGTCTTGACGCAGCCAGCCGGCGATTTTGGCCTGACCGGGGTGCGGCTTGAGTTCGAAGAGCCGCTCGTCGAAATGGTAGCGATTCCCCGCCAGGGCAACGCTCGCCAGAGCGGTCAGCCGCGTGCAAAGGCGCGTTAGATATTCGGCTCGCGCATAGGCATCGCACGCCAGCGCCGTCATCACCGCTGTGCCGTTCATGAGGGCCAGCCCTTCTTTGGGGCGCAGCTTGAGCGGTGTCAGGCCCAGCTGACGATGAATATCAACTGCCGGACAAGTTTCATCTCGGTAGACCGCGTCTCGTTCGCCGACCAGCAGCGCCGCCACATAGGATAGCGGCGTCAGGTCGCCACTCGCACCGACCGACCCTTCTTCCGGGATCAACGGAACCACGTCCGCATTGAGAAACGTTTCCAACCGTTCGAGCAATTCCCAACTGACGCCGGAATATCCCTTCGTCAGAGACACCAGCCGCACGAGCATCACAGCACGGGCCATGTCGTGCGGAAGATATGCACCCATACCGCAGCCGTGGAATCGCAGAAGATGCAGTGGCAATTCCTCAACTAGATCCCGCGGAATATCCACAGTGCATGAATCGCCATACCCGGTCGTGACACCGTAAATAACGCCGTCTTCTTCGAGCAGCCGGTCCAGGAATGCCGTTCCGCTCCGAATATGCCGCACGTAATCCGGGTCTCGATTGATCTGAATCTGCATCCGGCCATAGGCAATCGACAAAACATTTTCAATCGACAATAGGTCCGCACCCAACGTAAACAAACCTGGGGCTTCTACTGCGTTTCTGTCAGGCACGGGCTAGTGTTCCGAAAATAATCAATTAGTTTCAGACCTGTAATGTGGATTCTGATTGGGAAGCGGGCGTCATTGTGCCAGCCTGCCCCCAGAAGTCAAAAAAATTGAACCATTGATAGGGATCACTAACGCAATGGTATTCCAACCGGGCCGCATATCGCGATATCCAACCGTCCAAAACCGCAGCTCGATTTGCGCGTGGCACTTTGATCAAATCGGCAAACGCCTCAAAGATAATGTGATAACGACCAGCCCTCTTGAGACAGAAAATAAGCTGAACGGGACATTCCAACAGGTTCGCCAGAATGAAGGGCCCTTGGGGAAACGGTGCCGGTTCTCCTAAAAACGACGCCCACCCAATCCGCGTAGACTGTGTCACCGGTGTGCGGTCGCCGACAATAACGACGAACTCTCCTTGCGAGACACGCTCGTGCAACAGCATGGCAGTGGCCGGATCGACCTCCGTCGTCTGTATCAGTGAAACCGTCGCTTCCGGACTGACGTTGCGAAGCAGACGGTTGAAATTTTGCGCGTGTTTGGTGTGGACCAGAACGTTCAGTTTGAGCCCCAGCGAGAGTTGCCCGAGCGCCCGGCACACTTCCATATTGCCCAGATGCGATGCAATCAGCAGGCCACCGCGCCCGGATCGGCGAAGCGCTTCAAATATTTCGCGGTTTTCATAGACAATATCGTCGTTTTGAATTTCACCCGCCCAGGCCGCCAGCTTGTCGAGAACTGCATTGCCAAATTCGAGGAAATGACGAAACGACTGACACCAACTGGGAGGATCGGTATGAACCCGCGACAAAAATGCACGGGACGCCCGTCGCGCGGTGGCCCCGAAAACGAAAAAGTAGGCAATGACCGGGTAGAGCAAAAGCAAAAAGGCCGGCCGTCCAAGAATGCGATAGACAGCGAGCATCGTGCGAAGTCCCATATAGACGCCGCGTTCTTCGAGGCGCGCCCAATGCGACGTTCGTTCGCGAGCCGCGGCGGTGCTCATCGAACCGCCCTCCCCGAGTGGGCGTTTCCACCGGACCGGATAATCTGCAAACTCAACACACGCCAAAGCATCCCGAAAAATAGCCGTGTATGCATCCAGCTTATCAGGCAATTGTCACGCCATAGCTTGAAATGGGATGAGCCATCTGCCGGGTAGGTCACTTTGGTCGGAAAAGCGAGAATGGAAACGCCCTCCCAATGAAGCCGGACGAGGATTTCCGGATCGAAATCCATCCTGCGGCCAAGACGAACGCGATCGGCAAGGCGTACGACCTGTGCCAAAGGGTAGACACGAAATCCACACATCGAATCCCGGATCGTGAGCGACAAGGTTTCGATCCACACCCAGACATGCGTGAGATAGCGCGCAACCAACCGCCCTCTTGGCACGCTCTTGTCGAACATGGGACAGCCGGCGATCACGGCATCTGGATTGGCTTCGGCGCATGCGAGAAATCGCGGAATATCACCAGGATCGTGCTGGCCGTCGGCATCGATCTGCACGGCGTGGGAAAACCCTTGCGCATGCGCGGCACGCAACCCGGTGAGAACCGCGGCGCCCTTTCCCCTATTTTCGGTGTGCTCTAGAAGTTTCAGCCAATCATGCCGCACAGACAGCGCTTGTAATACCGCCCGGCAGGTGTCGTCGCTCCCGTCATCGACCATGATTGTCGGCAGCGCGGTATTCGCCAGTTTTTCTGCCAGCGCCGCTGCCCCCGAGCCGTGATTGAACACTGGAACCACAATACAGACCCTGAACGTCATGATGCGGCTTCGAAGGCAACGCGGCCGGATGAGAACTTGGTTTCAGAGGCGCTGTATAGGAACGTCAGATTCGCCTTCTTCCGATCGTAACGGAGCGCGAGCGTGACATCGTCCCCGGCCTGGAGAATCTTGAAGAACTTCAAAGCTTCAATTCGCCGGAACCCTTCCGGTATCGCGAAATGCGTCATGGCGAACGCAATAGCCCAATCGATCTGCACGACACCGGCCAGGATGGGAGCTTCAGGGAAGTGGCCTGCGAAGTAGAACAAATCTTCCGGCAAATGCAGATCCAAGGTAAGGCTGTCCGCTTCCGCCTTGCGTTTGACAATGACGGGATCGATGCGACGCCCCAGATTCTCATCGAAGAGCGCTGCCAAAGCTGCATCGCTCGTCTTGCCCCGTTCGTCCTCCGGCAGCCCCGTCACGAACCGCCATTTTCGCGGCAGTACAATGGCGGCGAGATAGGGTCTGAGCGCATCGAGAAGCTGCTCACGCAGCGTCCGCCTGCCTTCTTGTTTTAATGTATCCCAACCGAGGTCCGAGGGTTCAATCACCGCGGCGAGACTCTGCCGTTTTGTCATTTCGTCAGGAAGCTGAACGACGCGCGCTGTTTCTACGGTGGGGCAGTCCGCGAGCCGGCGCTCGATCTCCGACAGGGAGACGCGCTGCTCTTCCAACTTAACGACGCGGTCGGCACGGCCATTCAGGATAAAGCATCCGTCCGGCGTCAAACTCGCGCGGTCACTAGTAACAAGCCAATCCTTGTCCGGTAGAAACTGCGACCGCACCATCAATACGCTTTGTTGCGCATCCACCGCGATCTCGACACCGGGCAAGGGCCGCCATGGTTCAAGCGTCTCGGCGTCCATGACCGACCGGCAAGCGATGCCGCCTGTTTCAGTACTGCCATAGACCTCGACCACCGACTCGGTAAGCATGGCGTTGTACGCTGCTGCAACCGACGGCGGCAGCGGACCGCCAGAGGAAAATACAGGACCAAGAGATTCTTTCAGTCGGTTCAAATCGAGCACGGGTAACGCCCGCCTCAGAAATGCGGGACTGGAAACCAGCATGCAGCCGTTGTCCTTTTCCGCCGCCGCATGCAATTCCTCCGGGTAGGAAATGAGGTTACTGGCGAACGGCCGCTCCGTCGCGAGCGGCCATAGCACGCGAAACAATAATCCATAAATATGATAAGGCGGGACGGTTGCCACAACGGTATTGCCGGCGCGAGGCATGAAGCGCTCGGTCAGTGCGGCAATTTCCGCTTCGAGACACCACAGAGGCTTGCGTACGGCAACCGGAGCGCCAGTGGTGCCAGAGGTATGCAACACGATCTCCGCACGACCCGCATCAAGCACCGACAGCCCCGGAACATCGCCAGAGGGAAGCTTATCGAATGGGTTTGTTGCATGGCGGTCTGCGCTGGAGATGACCCCATCCACCGTTGCCGCGAGGTCGGCGATATGGCCCTGCTGCAGATTGGCAGGTAGCACCGCCCGACATCCGGCATGAAGCGCTGCGAACACACCAACAGCGAGCGCATATGCATCCCGGTCCGCAATCAGCCAACAACGACCGCCACTTTGCTTCAGCCTCGCCGCCAAACCGCCAACGTCGCGGGCAAATCCGCCCCAGTCATGTGACTCACCAACTCCTGTCGCGACCGTGAGGGTGCTGTCGCGTGGAACAACGAGCAGCCGAGAAATTTCTATAGCGGTAGGCTCCATCAGGCCCCACCACCCGGTCGATGCTTAGCGCAAGCCGGCCGCAACACATCTCGGTAGATTGTTACGATCAAGTTTTGGGTTCCGATCGTTAAAACCATCCTTTCGCGCCCTGATGCCGCGCTGTACTGCGTTGTACGGCGCGTCGAACAGCATATTCTCCAGCGAACAAAATACCCATCAGGGAATAAGAAATGACACTGTTGTAGAGCGCCCAGAACGCCATGTTCGTGCCCAAGACCGTGTACAGGGCAATAGCGCCGTTCACGATGAAGAATGCGCACCAGACCATCGTTACCTTGCGCGTATAGGAGATGCCGGCTTCCGGCAGGTCGGGCGTTGTTATACGCGCAATCTGTTCGATAATCGACGGCGGTCGAACCAAGGAAACCAAAAACAATGTGAACATCAGAACGTTCATGCACACGGGGTAGTACTGCAAAAGCGTGGGCGAATTGAATGCCATCGCTGAAACGCCGACCAGCAACAGGGCGGCAACAACGAGGTTCGCCTGCGGCATTCGGGCCGCCAGCCCGTCGAACCGTCTGGAAAGAAACAAACGCAGGAGAGCAATCGCAACAAGGGCAAATGCGATCAGCCGGGCTTCGAAAAATTCAAGACCGAAATAGACAATAATCGGATACGCGATGACGAGAACGGCAATGGCGATATGCGCGGGAATCACGGAACGCGCTATTGGATCAGAAGATCGTGCACGGCATCAACCACATCGCCAACGGTCCGAACCTGCTTGAACGCATCCGGATCGAGCTTTCTTCCCGTCTTTTTCTTGAGTGCGACCATGAGATCGACTGCATCGATACTATCGATATCGAGGTCGTCGTAGAGTTTTGCATCAGCGACGATCGCATCGTCTTCAAGGTCGAAATTCTCGATGAAGATATGCTTGATGTGCGAAAGAATTTCTTCCTTTGTCGTACTGGAATCTATCTCGGTCATGTTTGACGGCCCGCAGCAACAAATTCACTCAGTGATCCGACGGAGTAGAACCATTTGCTGATATCCTCCGACTCGGTGTCGATTTTTAGCCCATAGCGCTTTTGAATGGCCACGCCGAGTTCCAAGGCATCGATCGAATCCAGGCCGAGACCATCACCGAAAAGCGGTGCGTCGGTATCGATATCCTGCGGCTCGATCTCCTCCAAATCCAAAGTGTCGATCAGCAGGGTTTTCAATTCATCAACCAGATCGCTCATGTCTCTCAATACCCATTGAAAACAATTCTCGTATCACCTCATTTACGCGGCGGTTCGACTTGCTACGCCCAGCGTCTTCGGTGAGCAACGGCTGAGGGTCGACTTTATCCCCAACCGTAATCTTAAAATGCATCTTCCGGCTCGGTATTTCGAACCACTTTTCAGCCTTCGTGAGTGTAGACGGCTCGCAGGTTATGACCAAGGGTATGAACAATTTCTGACTTTCCACAATGACCGAAGCCGCACCGCGCTTGAGCTTCAGGGGTTGGCCAGGGACCGTTCGAGTCGCCTCGGGAAAGATCAGCAGATTGTTTTCTTGTTCAATGCTTTGAACGCATTCCGCAATCAACTGCAACGGATCGTCACTCTGTATGTAGCCGGTCGCCCACATCACACCGGCGAGAAAAGGGTTGGACCATGCCGCTTTCTTAACGACGCATAGCGTTCTTGGTAGCATCGAAATAATAAACACGACATCGAGCAGTGTCGGGTGATTCGCGATGATCAGATTCCCGGTATCGCGAGCAAGTTTTTCGGCATCGACAATTTCATAGCTCAGAATACCCAGCGATTTCATCATCCAAATAAAGAACCGAAACGACAGGTGAACGACATATTGGCAACCGAGATTCGCACGTCTGCGGTCGAACGATGCCAAATGAATCGCAGGGAACAAGGTAAGCGATATGACCAGCGCTCCCGCGCCGAATACCGAGAAACTCAGTCCCGTGGCCATTAGCCGCCAATAATAGTTAAGCTGCCGCAGCGTTCCTACTCCACGTCCAGATCAGCCGGCCGGTATCGAGAACCACAGGATCGCCGCCCCGAAGCAACAATCTCAAGACTTCCAGTGCAGGGTCAGGCGTGTCGCAATTCGCAACGGCGCTTTCTTTTGCCAGGCCCCACGAAAGCTGCAACTCAGGTACATCATCTCCAGATTCAGGTGGCCGCAGCAACATCGCAAACGCGGCACTGTTCCGCACCGTCGTAGCACTATCCCGATAAAGCTCTGGCAACGGCTCATCGTGATAGACGACCAGCACCGCCGGCGCGGCGCCATCGCTCATCAGGCTCCACGCCTCGAGGAAGGCGGCCTCTAAAGTCGCCTCGCCGCCGGAAAGCGCAGTGGCTTGCGCCGTATTTTGTGTTTCTATCGCGAAGAGGCTTGCCGCCGTGTTGTGAACGGACATGCTGAAGGCCGCTGCCGACGCAGGCTCGCCGGCCGCAAGGTTCTCCAAGATTCCATAGCTTCGATGATACTCGCCGTACCGCGAACAGAACACAAACGCGATGGCGTCTTGCTCCTCCGACAGACAATCCGCGGCAACGCGAAATGCCATGCGGCTGAGCCGGCTCAATCTCCGGCGCATCATGGGTGCGACAAACTTAACGTCTGGCGCAACGGGTCCGCAAATAGCCCTCGTGCCCTCCGACCATGCATGCCATGAAGACTGGTCAGTTAGTCCAGGCGCCCATGCCGCCCACCGGCGTACGGAAAGAGTAATTTGCTGATCAGATTCCATGTCGTTCAACTAAATTCACCCTGTTACAAGGCGAATCGTCTGCCGTCGTCCCCTCCTGTTTGCGCGCCGCAGCGCCGCTAACAGACCCCATGCTCCGCACCTCAATATTCTAGCATAGCACGTGACATGAACCAATTAACGCGGAAAAAGATAGTTCTACCGAACAACACCAACATCCCAAGATCAGCGACATTCGTCTCAATACATATAGATTATATGTCCCCCCCAGAGGCAAGTATGAACAAAAAGACAGCCAGTTTATCCGCTTTAACTCTAACGATCATTATATGACAGGGCCATGCGGGCAGGATCGTCACCGGTCTCCCGCCCCGTTGGACGAACTAATCCAGCTGAGCTGGAAAACTGGGCAGAGGGACTTCTATGCGTCCGCCGGAACCATCGGGAAGATAAACGGTAGCGCGCGCGGGATCGGACAAGAAACGCTCATCACGCCCCAATGCGAATGCCAATAACCGGGAGAGCGGTAGCATCCTTGAATCGACACCCGGCGTTAGACCCGGCGCCTTTAAAGCGAACAGCGTCGAATACCCATCGATATAATCATCGGCCGTCATCTTCGACGCGTTTGCCGCATTCGGTTCGACCACGTTAATACGGGAACCATGGTCACCATGAACGACGATGACCGCGCGCTCATACGTGCCATTTCGCTTCATCACATCGAATAGAGCCTCCAGCTCACGCATGGTGCAGCGGATTTGGTCGAAATATTCGACATAGCGTTGACGCCGCGACGCGTCCGAATTGCCGCCATCACTACGCAAGCGCAGGCTCCAAGACGAAATTGGCGATCGAACTTCGCATGTCGGCGTGTAAACATAGGGATAGTGAGGAGTCAGCAGATGCGCGAAGAACAACGTCCCACTCTCCGCCAGAGCGATATCACGCTTGATCCGCCGCAGGATCGGTGCGATTGCTATCGGGCCAACTCTGCCATGCCACAACCCGAGACGCGGTAGCAATATGTCGCGCTGACTCAGCCAGAGATTGATGGGCTCCGCTAGCAGCTTAACGACCTTTATCAATGCTAAAGAGCTATAGTACATATTGATAATAAATTTTACTCTTTCAAATACAGAAAGAGATTTTATCGCCAGTTCATCAATATTATCTGGCTTATATACAACGCATTTATTTGTTTTCATTTCCAAATTTCGGCAAAAATCGAAATAACCAGACTGATATAATTTCATATTATATTTGCGATTAGAAATTTTCTCTAAGTAGGTATTCCGATCGATTGCGAATCCGTACCGCTTCTTCACAAGATGCGTGTCCGGATCTTCCGTGCTGTCGAAATTCAGCGCGCTCGCCAGGGAAGACGGGGTCTTGAAGTATTGGCTGTACGCATGGCTGAAGAGACGGAACCCGGCGCGGGTGTAAAAATCGCGCAGCTCATCCCTAATAACCTCACCGCCCGGCAGCCGCGACGTCATACCTCCCAGGCCCATATGCTCGTCGAGTATCAGGTGAAGAATGATCGGCGGATCATCCCCCAAAGTGCGGGGCGTTGCCGCAACCGGTCCGTCTTGTCCCTCGGATTCAAGATTGCCGATGACGAGCGTTGAGAAGAGCATCGCTAGAAACGCACCGATCAGGACCTTGTTGGTGTGTTCGCGCAAGAAAAACGCCAACGCCACGGCGATGAGCAGTGTTGCGGACATCGCGGCGAGCCGAATGCTCAAATCAACCGTGCCGTACTCGAATACGGCATCGCCCAAAACAATCGAGATAAGCATTGCAAAGACCGCTGCGCGGAAAATTGATGACGGGATTTGCAGCAGCATGGTCAGAACAAATGCCACCGAACATAAAATCCCGACGACGAGCGCAATATCGGGGAAAAATCTGGAGTATTCGGCGTATATTATGTAGTTCGCGAAATGCGAAACAATAATCAGCAAACAAGCAACAAAATCGTACAGTATCTTAGATTTTGAATACATCACTCTATGATTTTTCACTGATCCTGCTGACGATTATGGCGCAATCAAAAAACCAAAGATCACCAGTGCGAGACATATAGTGTTCGATAGTCAATTAGCCTGCCGACGGTACCACACAAGCAGGCGGCGGTTTTCAATGACCTCATTCGTTTCGACGATCTCCGCATGGGCCCGCACATCGGATAGAAAGGATTCACGATCATAGTCCGCGAAGATGTCTTCTCGGATTCGCAGCATCTCGCGAACCATCGGATCCTCCTTTTCTACGAATTCTATGACACCCTGCGGGGCCAAGCCGATGAGCCACGCGACAACCTCGGGAAGCGGGATATTCCGCCCGATGACGAGGTGATGCAAAACCGCATATGCAAGCAGGCCATTTGCGTTCGCTCGATCTGCGAGACTTTTGCGCTCGATACCGCGCCATCCCCGGCCCGGACTGGGATCGGCCGCGTCCATGATCAGGGGAAGGAACGGCAAACCGTTCTCGTTCGCACGCGCGAAGGCGCCTTCAATAGCGCCCATATCGGTATCGAAACCAACAGCTTCCCGCGCACCAGCCTTTAAGGCAATCTCCGTATACACGCCCGTATTGCATCCGATGTCCCAAAGCATTTCCGGTTTAACGGTAGCCGCAAAACGACGCGTGAAATCGGCTTTCGCTTCTGCGGCATCGGAGTCGTAACTGTTGTCCGACGCGTAATTGCGCCAAACGCTTTGCATGTTTTTAGCCGGTGTGAGTCGCGCGACCCAGTTTCGAAGCCCATCGATCATGAGCCGGAAAGACGCACGCGGCAATCGGCGCTCTTTGACCTGGTCGATCCGGGCATTCCTACCGCCCCGCGCATTCGCCTGAAATCGGACTGGCAACACGACGTGGGTCATGATTCGCCAGTTCAGCTTTTGGTGCCATGCAAGAAGTTGGTTCAGCTCATCAGCTCGAATCCCTTCTAAATTGCCGCGGAGCCACGCGTTGAACCCAACGCCACGCAGCGCCGTCAGCAACAAAGGATTCAGAAAATGCATGCAAAATTGTTGATGCGCGGTCCAATAGTCGCCTTCCTGATAGCGGCAGAAAGAAAGCGCATCGATGAAAACCGGCGCCGGGCCGCGGAACTGAACGTTGTACGCCGACGCATCGGACAGCGTCACATCATACGCCAAAGCTTCCATCAGCAAATCGAGCTGCAGCAGAGCAGCGGCCCGGAGCGCCGAAAAACACCACTCGTACGGATACGAGATGAATGGCAGTACCGGATGTTCCAAGAGATATTTTGCGTCGACATCATCGAGCAGATCGGGAGTGACCTCCTCAATGCCGATAACCCGCTTGGCGGCAACCAACCCGGTCAAGAGGCCGCTGTCGCGAACGAATTCATAATCCGCGGCACCGAATTCTGTGACACTCCGGAGGACACGGTCACCGGTCCGGTAAACTTGGCCTGAAGGGTCTCGAAATGAGGCGCCGTCTCGCCGCACGTTCGTCATCAATTCCGATCCGAGCGATCGTCCTCAGTCGGTTCGGTGGCACTCTTCGCGGAGAAGAAGAGCTTAACCTTGCTCCAATATAGTTTCAGCACGACAAGGCCACCAGCAACCACGCCGATGATCCCTTGCAGTATCATGCTGCCGGTACCAGGGTCCAGGTAGGCGTGCGCGGGCGGAGCCGCAAATAACGCCAAGGCCGCAGAGGAGACGAATGCAACCTGTCTTGCTGTCATCGGTTTGTTCTTCTCTTCTTTGATTGGATTTGATGCATTCCCGACAATGCCCGAGAACGCGAGTGTCGGCAATAATCCACTGCCACAAGTGTCAAGACGGCACCGCGATCGATACCGTGCTGAACTTTGCGTGACCGGGATATTGTTTGTTCAGCTCACTCTTGCAACAGAACTGAGAACTTGTATTACTTTGGGGTACGGTAGCTGATCTGGAATAGTTGCGATCAATTGAGCGATGCTCAGTACACTGACGGTTGACCGATTACTGCATGTACCGGAGTCAAGGTTCGGCGTTTGGTTCCTGGGCACCGATATATGGGAGACCTACGTTCTCGAGTTCGCGATCAACGATCTCAAGAATCTTATTGGGAATCGCAAAGCGTCCTATCCGGTCATCGTCGATCTTGGCTGTGGATCGGGACGGTCGTTTAAGCTCCTCAACAAACATTTTGCACCGGAGCTCATTATCGGCGCCGATATCGACACGGACATGCTACGCCTCTCGAAACAGGAAGCGAAGCGGCAGGGCCTCGAAGTCAGACTCATTCAGGGCACGAGCGCCAGCCTCGCGCTGGCTGATCAGTCGGTCGACCTGCTGTTGTGTCATCAGACGTTTCATCATCTCGTCGACCAACAGAGCGCGATTCACGAATTTCATCGCGTGCTAAAACCCGGCGGCTTGCTGCTTTTCGCCGAATCGACGCGCGCCTTCATTCACTCGTGGATCATTCGGCTGTTGTTTCGCCATCCCATGGACGTGCAGAAATCGGCATCCGAGTATCTTTCCGTCATCGAAAATGCCGGGTTCAAGATTGCCCCCGATGCGGTGTCCTACCCCTATTTGTGGTGGAGCCGCACGGATTTGGGAATCCGCGAAAGAGTTTTCGGCAGACCGCCCGCTCCGTCCCACGAAGAAACGCTCTTAAACGTCGTCGCGGTTCGCAATTAATCCGACCGCACGTGTGTCGATGACCGCTGGCCCGACTTTTGTATATGTTTCGGACTTACACCAGGATGGCTCGATTAGAGTTTGGCCGGAAGTGAACCGTGCTGACTTTCGATGTGCCGCCAATCGAGGAGCCTGGCGTATCCGGCCAAGCTCCTCGCGCTTCCGTCAGGCGACGGCTTGGCCTTTCCGGCAGGCGGTAGTGATTGCCGCGATGTGACGGTGATCCGTCCCACAGCATCCACCGAGGACTGCCAAATTGGGCAGTTTGTTCCGTAGCGCGGCATATTCACCGCCCAGGACATGCGGATCGCCCTCATCAAGCTCTTCTGCCTCGTCCAGCTCCGCATGGCTTTTGGCCGATGCGTTGGCGCGCAGTCCCTGCAGACGAGTGACCCACGGCGCATCGGTTTCCAGCACGTGCGAGAAATGTGTCGGATGCGCGCAGTTGATCATGAAGTAGGCCGGGCCGTTTTCCGTTGCTGCATCAACTTGCTCGATTCCCTCTTGCAGCGTTTCACCCGTCGGCAGGCGGCCGTCGGTTTCGACCGTGTAGGAAATTACAGCCGGTATCCCTACGGCTTGCGCCGCCCGCGTCAGACCGATCGCTTCGGGAATATTGGTCATCGTGATCGCCGTGACCATATCGGCCCTGGTATCGGCAAAGGTCTGAATTTGGGTCCTGTGGTAACGCTCGGCCTCGGTCGAGGTCATAACATCAGACGGGTCATAGCCATCCCCGCGCGGTCCGATACAGCCGCTGATAACCACGGGAGCGGTGCCGCTACTCTCGGTGCGTAGCGCGTCCAGCAAGGCGACGGACTGCCGGTTGGCTTCTGCGAGTTCTGTGCTGGAGTAACCGAGCTTGTCGCCCCAATCCGCGCTGGCCCGCCAGGTCGCCGTCTCCAGAACAATGCCAATGCCGTTCTCGTTGGCAACAGTTAGATAGCTGCGGAAGTACCGCCGCAACGCATCGCGCCCGGTCTCGTCCTTGAACAGGTCGAATGCCGCAAAATGGGGCAGATCGAGTCCATAATGAAAGATCAACGTTGTCTCTATGCCGCCATCCGTCAGGAAAATATCATCCGACAACTGTGGCAAATTGCTGCGATACACACTCATTCTAGTATCCTCGTTGGTAATATGACGTGATTTTCGTGGCGCGGTTTTTCCCACACCAGCGTGATGGGGGCCGTCCAACGAGTGTTAAAAATGCGTGAAATCGCTGAGGTATGAGCTTTTCTGGCAAATTTTTCCGGAAAACGGGCGCGGGCATCATTGCGCCAAGCGATCTACCGGCTTCGTCAACAGTTAAAGGGCACAATCGCGCCCCTGATCGACGGAGGCATGCAAAACGACTTCCAAGGCCAGAGCGGCTATTAATTCCAAAAAGCATCTTTGGAAAACTGCGTCGAATGTACAGTCCTTGTCGGCTTTGTCGTGCTGGGCGAGCTGGTACCGGCCAGCTACCGATCAGCCGAAACTCAACTCGACTTTGCTATAAAATTCCGTAGACGCCCTCTTGATTTTGATTTTCTCTGACGATTCGTAGTTTGTATCCGACTTCAACGCCTCGACGAGAGTGGCTCTCGGTACGGCCGTCTTCTTCGAATGACCGCGCACACCATGCTTGGTCGACATGACAGACGTCAGCCGATCGGGCTTGGTTGCCGGTCCGCGATTTTCGAAAAGTTCCCATAGTGTCTTGGGCGTCGCGTTCAAGCTACCGTGGTGCCCGACCTTGTATAGGTCCACGGTCTTCAGCTTGTCGCGAACATCCGGTTGATCCAGAGCGTGCGACCAGTTCTCCCACTGCGCGTCGCCGGGAAACAGTAGGGATTTGCCGCCGACCGAAAACAGCAAAATCAAACTGGTATTATTCATCTGCTTATCGAGCCGGCGCACAATCGGCATGAGCATGCCGCTCCGAATATTTCTGAGTCGCGTCCGTCCCCAGCGCGCCCAGGGGGGCAACTCGGCCGCAACTGTGCCAGGAAAAAGCGCATCGCTATCTTCGGCCGTGAGGCCTGCAACCGCTGCCGCCGCGTGTAAATGCCAGTACTCTTCCTCATGTCGGCTGCGCTGCTTTGCGATTTTGTCATTTTGCGCCAGTGTCGGTGGCCCCAAAACATCAACCCCAACGCCAGGCAAAATGTCTGACGTGCCGGCGTCCTGACCGAAACAGACGTAGCGATGGTTTGCGCCCATGGACATGAGGTTCTTAACCGCGCTCTTGTTGGAAATGTTGTTCTCGCCCAAAAACGACAGCGCCTGGCGTGTGTTGCTATCGAACATCTGACGTTTTTCGTCGGCCTTCGCGAGGCGATATATGGCTTTCGAAAACGTGTTCATATTGACCAACGCTTTAGCGAACGCTCGCTGATGAGGGCTTGCCGTGGCGTCTGTTGGTGCGTCCGGATGCTCCGTCCAGGATTGCAGCACCAGGGTCGGATTGCAGGAAGAGATGATGTTTCCGGGCGCGTCACCCTTTTTATTCGTTCTGAAGCCGTAAATATGATCCTTGTGACGATGCGTCGCGACGACGACATCAAGCTTGCCGCCACACAGATCCTTTATTTGCGCTGCAACACGCGACAGGTAGTTGGAAGGGCGGGACTCAGGCTGGCGCGTCGAGCCGAAGTCCACCAGGACATGGCGCCGCATCGAACCAGGATACTGAAACCGGAGCAGAAAACAGTCACCAAATCCGACATTGAAAGTAAACAACGTCGCCGAACGGGGCGTGTCAGTCATTATTCCCAACCTTCCTGACGATAGCGCGGCTCGCCGAAAGCACGCCGGCTGTGCAGACCGGCGAAGCTGCCGAATTCCGCCTCTCGATCCCACAAATCTCCTCGCTGCCATAAGCTCCTTAACCGCTTTCCCTGTTCCTCATAATTGTCGATGCGGTTGTGGATATGGAATTTCAGACGGCCGAATTCATCGAATATCAAGGTCCCGCCGCCGACGATGTCGACCGACTGATCGCCGGAGATAAAATCGAGCCCCTTGATACCAAGGTTCTCCAAGTCTGCTTTGCGGGCATTTTTCAGCAATTGATAGTATTCAGCCACGGTTTCGCGAAGCACGAATCCTTCGGGCCCGACGCGCCATACCGGACGCACCGAATTCAACCGTGTGAAAACATCTCGTTTCAAGCCGAGGATTTCATAGTTTTCCCACAAGAGTTTGAACATGCTTTCGGGGTTCCAGCGCGTGGAGTCCATATTTGCCGAGGTGTAGCTAATCTCACGCTCGTGCGTCCCCAGCCCCCATACGCCTGGCTCGTCTTGCGTCCCCGCTGCCGCCGGGTTGATGCCGTATTCCGCGAAGGATTGCGTCAATGCCTTGCGGTATCCGTACGTATTATCATCTGGACAGATCTGCCAATCGGCGGTCAGCGCGGCGCTTAAAAAATCGCTGAATTCCACATGAATCGGCGGCAAATAGTCGATTGCCCGGATCATCAGATTTAATAGGTGAGCGGCTGCCCTGGCGCCTTCCTCCGCCACGCGCCAAGCCGAAACCCGCGTCGATTGGGCTTTACCGCCTTCATGTTTGATCTTGCCCGAGAGTCTGCTTTCCCAAACCCTTAGGTACGCGCGCATGACGGCAGCAACGAAGATTTCGCCACGGTCGTGCGGTTCCAGAAACAAATCGCCATGATAATGCTCAGGAGATGGAGCCAACTCAATCGAACGACGCAGCGCATCGCGGCCCATGCCGATGAGCGCTTGGCCCATTTGTTGCGCCAATCCGAATAGAAACCGGCCTTCCCTTATTGCCTTAAAGGCTTCATCGGTAGAGATCGTGCCCGCCGGTGTGGGATTGAGGTGTTTGCCAACGGCGAACTGCACCAGAGCTTCGTTTTTAAGTATCTTGAGAAGCGCGATGACGTCCGCAAAACCTTCATGAAACGCCGCCTGATCGTGCGAGGACGGTCGCATCAATTGATTGCGCAGCCCGTCGATCAACGCGTGTGTGGTTTCATGCGCGACAATATCGTGGGACAGACAGGTAAACACCTTGTCGCTTTTAGGCCCCCTGATTGGAAAGTATCCGAAAGCGAGGCATTCGTCGTATTTCGAATAGAACGCGTTGGGCTCCAGGAAAGCATGTGGAAATACCTTGAGCTGATGACTGTTATGACCGAAGCCCCAGGAAAGATGCCGTCCAAGAGAGCGCTCGAACTCGAACAGCGTCGACGCAACGATGCCGTACACGTTCTGAGCGTGGAACGCGGGGTCGCCGACCAATCGGTCGAGGTCGCGTTCGGCGCCGAACCGTTCATCGTCTTCATCTATGTCGAACGCACCATAGAAACGGTCTGCCGAAGCATCATAATCAACGATTTCGATACGGCTGCTGCGCGGACCGGGCGCCAACGTATCCGCCGGTACGACAACGCGCGTGGTCAGCGCCGCACCTTTGTCCGTAACGTCGGGGTCTTGGGCTAAAACGGTTAGCCGGCGTGTCGCCGCTTTCTGTTCCATACGAGACCAAGCCTCCCAAATTGCGACATATCGCCGGAGCTACAGTTTTCCAGGATGATATACCTTCACTCCGCGCTCGATTTAATCACAGCCAGGTCCGGTCGAGATGTACGTTTCGGCGATCTTTGGTCTTTTATTGAAGGTTTAGAGCTAAAGTGGGCTACCCCCTTGCGACAACCTGGATTTCATAAGATCCCGTTGCATTGGGATCGTAATGACGAACACGTGCGAAATAAGTTCCTGAGGATAGAACCTTTTCGATCCGGGGATTTCTGCCAAACCCGCCATCATCGTCCTCGGCGATAAGGTCGGTACTGTTTCCGGGTCCGAAGAGCGAAAGATAGAGGTCCGTTCCGCCGCTGGTTTCGATGACGAAGTTCCCGGTTCTCTCAACCTTAAACGTGAACAGATCCTCTTCTCCGGCCTGGGCAATAGACCCGCTCATGGCTTCGAAAACCGGCAATTCAATAGTCTCCACCCCACCAGAGCCGCGTCCTGGATACATTTTCGCACTGGCGACAAAATCTTGATCCGTTACCGAAAGGTCGTCGTTTCCCTTCGTCCCCTCAGGCAGGTTGTGAGTCCAGCTACCCGGAAACTCGTAGAGCATGACGGAACTTTTATCGAATTGGGTACCGTGAATTTGATCGGCTGCATATTTCCGCAACACATTGTGCCGAGTCTGTTCCGGTGACCAATAGTTTGGCGGGCCTGCAAGTGTTCGGATGACCTCGTCTTCGTCCCAGACAATACCGCCCTCCGGATTTTGATGCTCGTGTCCAAGGCCGAGCATGTGACCGAATTCATGCAGAATCACCCCTTTGTCGACCCAACCGAGATTGAGCGTAGCCGCGTGCAACGGGATGTTCTTATTGTCGAGTCCGACATAGGACCACGCGCCGTCATTGCGATCGAACGATACCCTTATTTCAGCGGTGGGATCGTCGGTAAACTCGAAGTCCAGGTTCGCGAAATCGATCCACTGTGGCGCATGCTTTTTTACGAGCTTGCGGTCATTCGCCGTCCCGCCCATGAACCGGATGCGGAGCTTGCTGCCATTCACCCATTGCTTGCCGACCGGCGATATCGCCGACACTCTTCCCGTGCCGGCGACACGCATTCGATGCGGTCGATTTACATTCCATGGGAGTACCTTATCGAAACAAAGATGCGGTGCCTTAGCCATTCTGCCCTCCCTGAGGGTTAAAAATTTGCAATGTCGTTTGGTGGCAAGTCAACCACCCTAAAACGTTTTTACATAATCAGCACAACTTTTTAGGTTGTCTGATCCTCTTTTAACGAAGCTTTGTGGCGGTTTTATGGAACGCTTATGACGCCGACGCCTCGGGTCGAGCGGATATGGCACAGACTATGCGATATGTCTGTCCAACCGTGCGGATGAAGCGCCTCTCCACCCTGAGCGCCGGGCCGCGACTTCTCGAAACCGCGCACCCGCGCCCTGCTCGAGACCTTCGTGGCTAGGTCGAGTGCGACCTAAAGGATCCAGGTGTCTGCACGATTTCGGTCGATGCTGGTAGCAACAATTCGTAGCATGACGTCACAAACCACATCCCTCAATCGTCGGTAATGTAACAGGCCGACTTTCCGGCCGCGAAAGAGGGTAAAAATGACCGATACGAAAGCGATAAAATACGAGCAAGAAATCCCGGATGTCCTAGCGTCGATGGCCGAGACACACCAAGTCATGGATGCGCACGGATTCGACCGGACCATCCATCATCTGGTGCAATTGCGTGCCTCGCAAATCAACCACTGCGGTTTCTGCGTCAAGATGCACACAAAGGAAGCGCGCCAGGACGGCGAAACCAGCGAGCGGCTGGACCGGCTGGTCGTCTGGGACCAGGTCAGCGATTTCACCGAGCGGGAGCGCGCTGCTCTCGCCTGGACCGAGGCACTGACGGTTCTCGGTCCGGAAATCGACCTCGGCGCGCTTCGCGCCCGGCTTAAGGCTCACTTCACCGGCGAGGAGATTGGCGTTCTCACCGCAACCGTCGCCATGATCAATCTCTGGAACCGAATCAATATCTCGAGGCACTAACATGCGATCTCACGACAGCATCGAACCCTTCGAAGCCGCCCGTGCCGACCTTCTGGGTCTTGCTTATCGGATCCTCGGCTCGCTGGCCGACGCCGAAGATGCCGTGCAGGACACTTACCTGAAATGGTCAAAGACCGATCGGGAGCAGATCGAGAATGCGACAGCATGGCTGACGACAGCCTGCACACGCCGCTGCCTCGATCTGCTGCGTGCGGCCCACCGCACACGCGTCAACTATGTCGGCGCCTGGCTGCCCGAACCAATCCACACACCGGTCGAGAATGACCTGGACGGAAAGCTGGACCTTGCTTCGTCCCTGACGACGGCGTTCCTGCTCATGCTTGAGCGGCTGACACCCAAGGAACGGGCGGCATATCTACTGCATGAAATCTTCGAGGCTTCCTATCCGGAAATCGCCGAAACGCTCGATATCGAGCAAAGCACCTGCCGCAAGCTGGTCTCCCGGGCGAAATCCAATATCGATCAGGCCAAAGTCCGTCACACGACGCCGGTCGCACGGCAAGATCAGCTTCTTGCCGCCTTCCAGGCTGCCATTACGAGCGGCGCGACGGCACCGTTGGCCTCTCTTCTTGCAAGCGACATCCAGCTCAGTGCCGATGGCGGCGGTAAAGTCCCAGCCATTCTCAATATCCTGCAGGGCAAAGCCGAAATCATCGAATTCCTTTGGGAGCGCCTGCACGATTATTGGGCCGGTCATCAATGGGTTGTCGCCGATATCAATGGTGCCCGCGGCGTCCTTCTCAAAAAGGATGGCGCAACGACTGCCGCCGTTTCCTTCGCCTACGACGAAGCCGGCAAGGCCACCAATATCTTCATCGTGCGGAATCCCGACAAGCTCGCGAACTTTGGCGCCGTCGCAATTCACTAACGCTGCCGATAGGAGTTTTCAGTATCATGAGTGCCCCAATTTCTGTGAATGATGGCGCCCAGAACAGCGGCGTCACACTGTCCATCGTCAATCCTCCGGGCCTCTATGACCCGGCGCCAAACGGCTACAGCCACGCGGTCGTCGCCGAGGGCGGCAGCCGCATCGCCTACATTGCCGGCCAGGGCGGCGAGGATCGGACCGGCAGGCTTTCGCCGAACTTCGCCCAGCAGGTGCAGCAGGCCTATGCGAATCTCCGGACTGCGCTCGACGCCGTTGGTGCGAAACCATGCGATGTCACCAAGATCACGACGTATGTGGTCGATTACGATCCGTCGTTGCTCGCGACGATGACACACTGTATCCGGGACCTGTTCGGCGATGCGCTGCCGGCGCAGACTCTGGTTCCCGTTCCACGTCTCACCCTCGACGGCATGCTGTTCGAGGTCGAGGCGATTGCCGTTCTCGGCGCGCGAAACAACATCGGTGAAGACAAGTGAGACCCGCGTCGTATCTAATGCAGACAAAACTCAGACAGTTTCATACGTTTTGACAAGACAAGGAGATCTCATGTTATTCCGCCGGACGGCCCTGGCCCTCTCGACCCTGTGCTTGGCGTTTTCCGCGTCCGCGCAGGACATCGCCTCGGGCCGATGGATCGATTTAACCCACGCCTTCAACGAGCAATCCGTCTACTGGCCGACAGCCGAAACGTTCACGAAGACCGAGGTCTATCATGGCCATACGGAGGGCGGCTGGTTCTACTCGGCCTATAATTTCTCGGCAGCGGAGCATGGCGGCACCCATATGGACTCGCCAATCCATTTCGCGGAAGGTGCGAACACGACCGATAAAGTTCCGGTCGGTCAGCTCATCGGCCTGGGCTTCGTGATCGACGTCTCGCGCCAAGCCGCGGCGAATGTCGATTACCTGGTAAGCGTCGCCGATATCGAAGCCTTCGAGGCCAAACACGGGCGGATTCCTGCCGGCGCTATTGTACTGCTCAATACCGGCCGCGCCGGGCTTTACGCCAATCGCAGCGCCTATATGGGCACGGCCGAACGGGGTGCCGCCGCCGTTGCCAAGTTGCACTTCCCGGGTCTCAGCGCCGATGGCGCAGCCCTACTGGTCGACCGTAGGATCGGCGCCGTAGGGATCGATACCCCATCGATCGATTATGGCCAGTCCAAAACCTTCTCCGCGCACGTAACGCTCATGACCAACAACATCCCGGCGTTCGAGAATGTCGCGGATATGAGCGCATTGCCACCGACCGGGAGTACGATTGTCGCCCTGCCGATGAAGATAGAAGGCGGATCCGGCGGGCCGCTCAGAATCGTGGCACACCTACCTGGTCGCTGACGCAACAGCCGTGAGCGTCCGGTAAAGCAGCCCTGCCTATGATGACGTTGGACTGTTACGCTCAGGTTTGAGCGTAACGCCAGGGGAGCAGTTCGTCGATCCGATTGATTTTATGGTCGGCGATACAGGCTAGCGTGTCGGTTAGCCAGGCCTGCGGATCGACGCCATTGAGTTTTGCTGTCTCGATCAGCGTATAGGCGATGGCGGCTGATTTGCCGCCGGCCTCGGACCCCATGAAGAGATAATTCTTCCGCCCCAGGGCGATGGGCCGCATGGATCGCTCTGCGGTATTGTTGTCGAGTTCAAGAAAGCCGTGATCTAGATATGGTCGCAGCTTCTTCATGCGGGTCAGGGCGTAGCGAATAGCACCGGCTAAGGGTGATTTGCCGGGTATCCGGGTCAATTGGGCATGCAGCCATGATTCCAGGTCGTCGAAGATTGGTTTTGATTGGCGCTGCCTGATCTTCACCCGTTGATCCGGCGATTGGCCCCGAACCTCCTTCTCGACGCCATAGAGTGTGGCGATACGTTTTATGGCTTCCTCGGCAATCGCCGATCCCTGAGCTTTGTGGATATCGACGAACTTGCGTCGGATATGGGCCATGCAGGCCACTTCCGTCACCTTGCCCGTGCGGTACAGGTCATTGAACCCCGCATAGCCATCGGCATGCATGAAGCCCGTGAAGTCCGCTAGATGTTCGCGCGGGCGAACGCCCTTCCTGTCGGACGAGAACTGATACCATGCGGCAGGATGCGCCTCTCCGGCCCAGGGTCGTTCATCGCGGACATAGGCCCAAAGCCGCGCGGTCCTGGTTTTACCGGAGCCTGGGGTCAGCATTTTTACCGGCGTATCATCGGCGAAGAGGGCCTGTCCCTTTAAAACATGGCGCGCGACGGCGTCCGCCAAAGGTTCCAACAGAGCCGTGGATTTGCCAACCCAATCGGCCAGGGTGGAGCGGTCCAGATCGATCCCCTCGCGCTGGAATATCTGACTTTGCCGGTACAAAGGCGAATGATCGGCGTACTTGTTGACCAGCACATGGGCCAGTAGGCCAGGACCGGGCCGCCCGTGCTCAATCGGCCGCGACGGCAGGGCTGCCTGATGGAACGTCTCACAGCAGGTGCAGGCCATGCGCGGGCGAACAATCCGGTTCACGACAAAACGTCCGGGGACATATTCCAGTTCCTCGGTGACATCGTCGCCAAGCGTTTTGAGCGCACCGCCGCATTCCCCACAGGCATCGCCCGGCGACAGTGTTGTCTCGTTGCGTGGGAGATGACCGGGCAGCGGTTTACGTTTGGGCTTGTCTTTTGGCGCTGCAGATTGATCTGCATTTGCATCGTCTGACGCGGGCTCCTGCGCGGACGCCGCAATCTCTTCGTCTTCCAGCGTCAACGCCAGTTGATCCAGAGCCTCCGAGCGCGACCCGAAGCGATGCTGGCGCATCCCGGCCAATTGGTGTTGGAGCTTCTCGATCAACACCGCCTGTGACTTCACTTCCGACGCCAGCGATGCCACCAGACCTTTTAATGCGGCAGGTTCATTCGGGAGGTTCTCAGCGTCGTCGAGCATGCCGGCAATCTATCAGCCGCCACCCCGCATGGGAATCCCCGGAAATTGACAACCCTTTGCTGTGAAACGACTTTACCCAGCCGTCAGGGGACGCCACGTTCGTTGTGGTATGCGCCAATCAATCCCTTCCAGCAGCATCGCCAATTGAGCCGGGGTCAGCGCAACCTTGCCCGCTTTCGCAGACGGCCAGACAAACCGTCCCTTCTCCAGACGCTTCGAGAACAGACATGCCCCTTGCCCGTCCCACCAGATCACCTTGATCAGATCGCCACGGCGACCCCGGAAGACGAACAGATGACCGCAATACGGCGCCGCCTTTAGAACCTTCTCTGTTTGCGCTGACAGCCCATTGAACCCCTTACGCATGTCCGTCACGCCGGCCGCAAGCCAAACCTTCGTGTTCGTGGGAACCGGGATCATCCCGACAAGCACCGGAGCAGACGTACGAGCGCTTCGGGATCGTAAGGGCCGCTAATGCTCAAGCGATGACCTCCGGCAAGCGTGACCTCGATCTTGCCTTCGTCACCAACAGGGCGCTCGGCTTCGTGCTCGACGTGACGCGCAATCTCAACCGGCAGGAAACAGGCGGCGTCATCGACCGTGTCACTTCCCGCAAACCGGGGATCTTTCAGCCAGTTGAAAACCTGATTGGCGTTCACATTGTAGGTGAGCGTCCGGTAAAGCAGCCCTGCCTATGATGACGTTGGACTGTTACGCTCAGGTTTGAGCGTAACGCCAGGGGAGCAGTTCGTCGATCCGATTGATTTTATGGTCGGCGATACAGGCTAGCGTGTCGGTTAGCCAGGCCTGCGGATCGACGCCATTGAGTTTTGCTGTCTCGATCAGCGTATAGGCGATGGCGGCTGATTTGCCGCCGGCCTCGGACCCCATGAAGAGATAATTCTTCCGCCCCAGGGCGATGGGCCGCATGGATCGCTCTGCGGTATTGTTGTCGAGTTCAAGAAAGCCGTGATCTAGATATGGTCGCAGCTTCTTCATGCGGGTCAGGGCGTAGCGAATAGCACCGGCTAAGGGTGATTTGCCGGATATCCGGGTCAATTGGGCATGCAGCCATGATTCCAGGTCGTCGAAGATTGGTTTTGATTGGCGCTGCCTGATCTTCACCCGTTGATCCGGCGATTGGCCCCGAACCTCCTTCTCGACGCCATAGAGTGTGGCGATACGTTTTATGGCTTCCTCGGCAATCGCCGATCCCTGAGCTTTGTGGATATCGACGAACTTGCGTCGGATATGGGCCATGCAGGCCACTTCCGTCACCTTGCCCGTGCGGTACAGGTCATTGAACCCCGCATAGCCATCGGCATGCATGAAGCCCGTGAAGTCCGCTAGATGTTCGCGCGGGCGAACGCCCTTCCTGTCGGACGAGAACTGATACCATGCGGCAGGATGCGCCTCTCCGGCCCAGGGTCGTTCATCGCGGACATAGGCCCAAAGCCGCGCGGTCCTGGTTTTACCGGAGCCTGGGGTCAGCATTTTTACCGGCGTATCATCGGCGAAGAGGGCCTGTCCCTTTAAAACATGGCGCGCGACGGCGTCCGCCAAAGGTTCCAACAGAGCCGTGGATTTGCCAACCCAATCGGCCAGGGTGGAGCGGTCCAGATCGATCCCCTCGCGCTGGAATATCTGACTTTGCCGGTACAAAGGCGAATGATCGGCGTACTTGTTGACCAGCACATGGGCCAGTAGGCCAGGACCGGGCCGCCCGTGCTCAATCGGCCGCGACGGCAGGGCTGCCTGATGGAACGTCTCACAGCAGGTGCAGGCCATGCGCGGGCGAACAATCCGGTTCACGACAAAACGTCCGGGGACATATTCCAGTTCCTCGGTGACATCGTCGCCAAGCGTTTTGAGCGCACCGCCGCATTCCCCACAGGCATCGCCCGGCGACAGTGTTGTCTCGTTGCGTGGGAGATGACCGGGCAGCGGTTTACGTTTGGGCTTGTCTTTTGGCGCTGCAGATTGATCTGCATTTGCATCGTCTGACGCGGGCTCCTGCGCGGACGCCGCAATCTCTTCGTCTTCCAGCGTCAACGCCAGTTGATCCAGAGCCTCCGAGCGCGACCCGAAGCGATGCTGGCGCATCCCGGCCAATTGGTGTTGGAGCTTCTCGATCAACACCGCCTGTGACTTCACTTCCGACGCCAGCGATGCCACCAGACCTTTTAATGCGGCAGGTTCATTCGGGAGGTTCTCAGCGTCGTCGAGCATGCCGGCAATCTATCAGCCGCCACCCCGCATGGGAATCCCCGGAAATTGACAACCCTTTGCTGTGAAACGACTTTACCCAGCCGTCAGGGGACGCCACGTTCGTTGTGGTATGCGCCAATCAATCCCTTCCAGCAGCATCGCCAATTGAGCCGGGGTCAGCGCAACCTTGCCCGCTTTCGCAGACGGCCAGACAAACCGTCCCTTCTCCAGACGCTTCGAGAACAGACATGCCCCTTGCCCGTCCCACCAGATCACCTTGATCAGATCGCCACGGCGACCCCGGAAGACGAACAGATGACCGCAATACGGCGCCGCCTTTAGAACCTTCTCTGTTTGCGCTGACAGCCCATTGAACCCCTTACGCATGTCCGTCACGCCGGCCGCAAGCCAAACCTTCGTGTTCGTGGGAACCGGGATCATCCCGACAAGCACCGGAGCAGACGTACGAGCGCTTCGGGATCGTAAGGGCCGCTAATGCTCAAGCGATGACCTCCGGCAAGCGTGACCTCGATCTTGCCTTCGTCACCAACAGGGCGCTCGGCTTCGTGCTCGACGTGACGCGCAATCTCAACCGGCAGGAAACAGGCGGCGTCATCGACCGTGTCACTTCCCGCAAACCGGGGATCTTTCAGCCAGTTGAAAACCTGATTGGCGTTCACATTGTAGCGCCGTGCAACCTGTGAAACCGAAACGCCCGCAAACCGCGTCTGTGCGCAAATCATCCGCTTCTCGTCTGCACTCCAGCGCCGACGCTTGCCCCGCTTCGCCACATCCTGATCCCCGTTAGTGTCCACCTAAACAAGTGGACACTAAACCTCACTTCTTCTGCACGGCAGAGCGGTCAGGCCGGACGCTTACGTTGATCAAGTAAGTGCGACCTTAGAACCTCGATCAACAACACTTCGGCCAATCTCTCGATAATGGTGTCAGTTCCTGGTTGCTCCGCGCCTGTTTCCCCGACGAGCATCGGGGTAACGGCCTCCAGCCAGCTTGGCCGCCCGCTTCCCATTCCCTTCATGTGGATCAGGCGCGGTAAATCTCTGATAAAGGGGTGGTTCATCATACGGTCGAACTCGAAATGGCCACAGAGCAGACGGGTGGTCGTTTCGCCGTCCTGGAAAGGTTGCGTGCCCGATTGAATCGCCGTCAGGACTTCCAGCCCCGGTGTGGTCTTCGTTGCTGGATCGTCCGCCAATGCATGCGCGTCGCCTTGGGGCAGCAGCACGACATCGCCGGTTGCGAGAAGATGGCGTTCGCCCCGCAGCGTCAACCAGCACTGACCGCGAACGACAACATGATATTGAGCAAAGGGGCCGGCGCCCATTTCCATGCCCCAGGGAGACGAAAAGTCGGACTGAAAGTAGACGCAGCCCTTTAGGCGGATCAGTCGTAAAATTTCGCTAAGCGGATCAAGCGGCTGACCGGGCATGGAAACGGCTCCGATAATTCTTGTATGGCATCGGCTACGAGCGGCCGAAAGAGCGCAAGACGAGCATAGGCCGCGCCGCCTTAAATCACAATTTTCAATGAATATTTTAGACGATCTGTATCAATTTTTGGACTTTAGATCATTAATCGTTCCGATTAATTGGATTATCCCTCACCTCCACCTCTCTTCACAATACCAAACAAGGGAATAATTCAATGAAACACTCCAATATGAAACTTGTCGGTTTGGCCATCATGTCAGCCGTTAGCGGCATTTCCGTATCGGCCTGTGCCGGACAAAACAATATCGCCGGCTTCGACCCGGCCAAGGAAATTACCACACCCGCCGCGAAGGTCGTGTTCAACAAAATCAACCCGGCCATCAGCATGGGTGGCGCTTACGGAGACAAGTCGAAAGGCGGCCATGGCACCTTTGGCAAATTTCCGGCGAACTTCATAACACCGTTCCATACCCATTCAGGCGCGTATCATGGCGTTGTGATCTCGGGAACGATGACGAACCCGTTCAAGGGCGAGCAAAATCCACCGGAGTTGAAGGCCGGCTCCTATTGGTATGTCCCGGACAATGCCGAGCATGCAACCGCCTGTGTGTCGGAGGAGCCGTGCCTGTTCTACTTCCATGCCAACCGCGCCTTCGATTTTCATCCCACCAAATAGCAGGGCCGAACCGCTGGCTTTCGCCATCGGGACCGAGGGGCATCCGTTTTGGATGCCCTTTTGGTTTTCGGTGCCAAGGTCCATCGAACTTGCAAACGCCACGGACGCCTTACCATCGCACGCGTTTGTTCTTTAAGCGATTAAACAACCTGCCCCCTCAACCCGGCTCATTTTCGAATTATCGCTTATCCAGAAATGACGCTGTCGCGTTCGGAAACCCGCTTGATCCAAGTCAATTTACTCATGCGCTCGCCGCGCTAAGAGTAACTCTTGGTTTCGATGTAAATCGAAATTCGGAAATCGAGAGCGTGAAAGGAGAAACGGAGATGGCTGTCGGCAAAATTACCGAGCGCATCGACGCCATTACAGGCATCAGCGACGAACGCCGGGTCGCGTCGCCGCCGTGCCCCCGTAGCGTCAAGGTCGAACTGACGGCGCGCTGCAACTTCAATTGTTCGTTTTGCGCGACGGGATACAAACTCCGCGACAAGCGGGACATGGACTGGCAGTTCTATCTAAAGCTTCTTTCGGACTTGAAACGCTCGGGTGTCGAGGAAGTCGGCATGTTCTACCTGGGAGAAAGCTTTCTCCTGCCGTGGCTGCCCGACGCCATCAAGGCGGCTAAGGACATGGGCTTTGAGTATGTCTTCCTGACGACCAACGGCTCCCTGTGCACGCCCGAAAAGGTAGAGGCCTGCATGGCAGCCGGTCTCGACAGCCTCAAATTCTCGCTCAATTACGCGGACGAGGAACAATTCGCCAATATCGCGCAGGTAAAGCGCTCGTTGTTCATGGATTTGGTTCGCAACGTTAAATCGACCCACCGAATTCGCGACGATGGCGGCTATCACTGCGGCATCTACGGATCGTATATCGATTACGATGGCCAGCAGGGGGAACGCATGCGGGCCCTGGTCGCCGAGGTCGAGCCATATCTTGACGAGGTTTATGCCCTACCGCTCTATTCTCAAGCCGACCTGGTCAGTGTCGATGAACAGAACCGCGGCTGGGAGATTAGGGGTGGAAATCCGGGCCGCGCCGGCAACATGCGTCCGGCGGTCCCCTGTTGGTCGCTGTTTACCGAAGCACGTGTCTCCTACGACGGGTATCTGTCCGCCTGCTGTTTCGACCATGACGGCCGCTTCCGAATGGGGAACCTCAACGAGATGTCGTTCATGGAAGCCTGGGCCGGCGACGGGTTCCAGGAACTGCGTCGGGCGCATCTGACAGGCGATGTTTCGAAGACCGTTTGCAAGGAATGTGTCTCTTACGCTTTTTGAGAGTCCCTTTATCAGATCTCAGCGGCGCGTCTCGCGATCCTCTCTGACACAACCCATTCGAGACAGGAGGCATACGATAACGGCGACCCGAAGCGCGACAGCAGATACGGGCGCCATCCTCGCGCGGCGAGGCGAACAGGCAGTCAAAGACTTCCTACCTCTTACCGTACGGCGCCATGCATCCGGATGAACCTGCGCACACGGTCGATCGTGCGTTCCTTCAGGTCGGGCGGAGACTTCCATGGGAAGACAGTGATCTCGGCGTTCGGCGCCAGCGAGGCAACGTCGATAGATGACTGGAGCGGGTGCGAGGGAATGTCGTCCGGCAGCACGAGAATCGGCGTCTGACAGTTGCGGATGAAGTCCCGCGATACGCTGTAGAGAAAGTCGGGGTTCACCCGGTACAAATTGTGCAAATACTTGTCGATTGCGTCCTGGTTCAGGTCGGGCCGTTGGGCGAGCAACTCGGGGCCCCACCCATCGCTGCCGGACCGGTACATGACATCGGGGTCTTCTGGCCGGTGCCCCACCGTCTGGCAGAACACCGCGGCGACAACACGGTCGGAGGCTCGTTGAAGAAGCGTTCCGGCGAAGCAGCCGCCGATACAGTAACCCATATAGGCGAACTCGCGGATACCCAGGTGATCCATCAACCCGAGCTGGTCTTCGGCGAAGCCGCCCCACGGATCGTCGACAGCGATCGGCCCCGTACTCTCGCCGCCAATCGCGTTGCGCTGATCCATCGTGATACAGCGGAAGTCTTCTTTGAAGACGTCCATCGCGTTGATCACCGCACTCGGCCAGTTATCAACACGAGAGTTGAGGCCACCGCCCGGGGTGACCAGCAGCGGAAAGCCGCTACCGACCTCTTCGTAACGGATGCGGACGTCGCCCTTCTCGTAGAACGGCATGCTTGTCTCCTCCTTGGCAATGCTGGGGTACGCGGACACGGTTCGGATGCGTCACGCTTCGGAAGCTCCGCTCTATTCTACGATCCGTTCACCCCCGCGGGTCAATACACGCGGCCCGTGAAGCGCCGGCGACACACTGGATTTTTGCGGCTGTCCTTGCGTTCCGGATTGACTTCCGCTCTCATTCAAAAACCGATTCGGGAGAGTGGTGCATATTGCAACGATTTAGAAATGTCACCGGTCGTGCAATTATTGATTGCAGGTTAGAAGACAGGAACTGTAAGCTCCCCAAACTACTGAATTAAATCAAGTCTTCTTCCCGGTCGTTATCAACCATATTTGGCGGAGCATCACTCAAGATGAACTGGCGTATACGGTGTGCTTTCGTATCGATTGCAGGCATTATCGGTTTGTTGGCAATCATTTGGGGCTTGTTGTCTTTCGATTATTTCGGTTTAGATCTAGAGCGTGAAGAATCTGCGCTACTAGGGTTTTATATCGCTGCCGTAGTGATTACGAGCGCTTGGTGTTACGACTGGAAACACTACATAAGGTACTGGCTGGCGTTCCGTGGATCTCCGCCTTATAGCCGTCGCGCTATTCTAATCGTAAGGTGTCTGATCTTTGTTTGGATGGCGGGCGCTGTTACGTCTCTAATTCATAACTTAATTTTCTACGATTGGAATTCATTCGGCATAATAGTGCCACTCGTTATTGCCATCATGACACTCTTATCGTTCGGCATCGTCGACGGCTTGATACGTTGCTTAAAGGGGCCACCTGATGATGCAGATTGGCAGAATGGGAATATCAAGTGGCCTCACCTAATAGGCAAGTATCTGAATTGAGATTTAGGGGACATAATACTTAACTCGTGTAATTGCGAACCCCAGAAATCTAACCGCCAATCAATTAAATATTGTGTCCCTATAAATCCGTCGAATAAAGCGTCAAAATATGACGGCGCAGATTGATGCATATCAAACGGACGATAACGCCCTGCCGCTAGGATGCGGAAGTGGACGGTGCGGTATTTAGTCAATGAGCGGAGGTAGCGTATGTTTAAATCAATTGGTGTGCCGGTCGATTTGCCGCATGCAGATCAACTCAAACGGAGCATTGAGGTTGCGGTCGACTTGGCAAAACATTACGGCGCGGCATTGAATCTCGTCGGCGTGACAGGCGTTACACCGGGAGCCGCAGCGCACAATCCAAAGGAGTTTGACGAAAAACTGCGAGACTTTGCCATTCGGCTTCGCAACGAGCACGGGGTCGAGGTCGGGCACAAATCCGTGGTTTCGCATGACCCGGCCGTCGATCTGGAGGAGAAGATCGGACAAGCCGCTAAGGATCTCGGGTCCGACTTGGTCGTTATGTCGTCGCATAAACCGGGTTTGCTAGAACACATCTTCGCCTCTCACGCCGGTCACTTCGCTTCGCACTCAGATTTGTCCGTGTTCATCGTCCGATGACCGGAAGCTGTAAGCAAGGGGCCAACAACACGGCGCGATGAGATTAAAGGGACATAATACTTAACTCGTGATTTTGTCAGCCCCAGAAACCCAACCGCTAATCAGTTAAATATGTGTCCCTATTAATCCGAAGTCTCGCGTCAGCTGACGCGTGTTTTCAAGTCGGCAGCTGGTCTTCATAACATTGAGAACCCTCTGGAATATTCGTCCAATCGTGGTTTGTACGTACGAAGATATAGCGAAAATCGTGCTTCGAAGGCGTAATCCAGCTCGGGTCGTCAAAGGTTCCCGCATCTATTGCTCTCGCCGTTGGCCAGCGTTCTTGGGTAAAACCGATATTGGTTCCACAGGTTGCGCAAAAACCAAGGTCTAACCAGCGACCGTATTCGTTGATCTCGCGATAGACTTTGAGCTCGCCGGAGCAAAGCTCAAACTCTGGCTTGTCAAATTTCGGAATCACTGCAAACGCAGAACCGGTGCGCCGTTGGCACCACTCGCAGTGACAAACAACGACAATGCTGGGTTCGGCATGAACCTTGTAACGGACTTTACCGCAGACACAGCCGCCCTCGTGAACTGAAGCAGTCATAACCCATCCCCAGTTTGTTAATAGTGATGAGGCTCAATATTGCTTAGTGAAAAAGCCTTGTAAAGGCGGCGTGTAGCGGTACTAACCGCTGGTCGTAGATGTTCTCGCCCCCCTATTACCGGGTTTTTCTGCCGTTAGACCTTCAGGGATTCGTGTTTCGGGTTCGGCTCCAGTTCGGCGCCATTCACCGTCATTGCAAGCATCGCGTAGTAACCAATGCAGGTCGTCAATTGCACATACTGATCGGCGCCCAGCCGCTCCATGACCGCTCGCGCCAGCGGTTCATCGACGCGGTTCGCGCGCAGCAGTTGCCGGGTGAAGTCGATGATCTGCAGGTCCTCCGGCGGGATACCACCGGACCGGTCGTCACGGATCGCGTCGATAGTCGCGCTCGGAATGTCCCGTTCAGCGCCAATCACACCCTGGATGCCCCACACATATTGCGCCTGGAAATGCCGGCCGACGACAAGGGCGGCGAGCGTCCGAATCCGCAGTTCCAACGTCCCTTCCCAACGGACCAGCGTACCCAGATGGGCGACCCGCTCGGCCCACTCCGGCGCGTGCATCCAGACTGAGAAGGGGCCTTCCAGCGATTTGCGCGTATCGACGATCTTTTCCGCGATACCGCGGGCCTCGCCGGTCAGTTCGTCGGGAGATTTCAAGACGGAGACGCGGGCCATGCGATGTCCTCGGTTTTCGTTGCGCTTGGCCAGGGGCTAATGGGCCCGGAGTGGCCGGCTCAACGCCGACCTTAAGGTATGCGGCTATTCCGCACCATACGCATTGATGGCACAGGGTGGGCAGATTAGGAGGTTTTGGAGACATAATATTTAACTCGTGAAATTGCGAGCGCCAGAAACCCAACCGCTAATCAATTAAATATTGTGTCCACATAAATCTTAGACCATTCCGTCGGGTGGTCAGAACAGCCGGCCGAAGATCTCGATGCGCTGAACGAAGCCTTCCCGCCCGGCGCTGCCGCCGGCGACCGCTACGAGCCCTGCGGCATGAAGCGGGTGAACCTCTAATCCACGTACATCGGGCCCGGCGCCTCGTAGAGCGCTTCGTAGTGGACCAGTGAGGGCTCGTCGGGGAGCGGGCAGGGCGTGGTATTTCGCCAGGCCCACTCGCCACGGTCGCAGTTTTCCGCGATGACATAGCCGTTGAGGTAGAATCGCCGGTCGATTTCGGTGGTATTGGCGCCCGAACCGTGCAGCGTATGGACGCCCCACAGCGCGACATCGCCGGGCGCCAATGTCAGTGTCACAGTTTTTGCCGGATCGAGCCCCAGCGTCTCAAGATCGCGATCGTTTAACTCGACGTTCCTCGTGCGGCGGCTGGCATCGAACGGAATTTCACCGAGACGATGGCTGCCGGGATAGACCGTCATCGCGCCGTTCTCCGCCCGGTGTGGATCGATGGCGATGCCGGTCTGGACGTATGAGGCAGCAAGATCGCGAAAGGCATCACGCGGCCGCCGCGAGCGCGAATCCTGATGAAAACCGAACTCGGTCATTGCCGCGCGGGGCGGCTTCCAGTGAAGCTGGTTGATGATCTGCTTGAGGTCAGGGCCGATCAACGGCGCCACAATTCCAAGCATGCGCGGATCGCGGCGGATGCGTTCGAGCGTCGCGTTAAAATAGCTCGGCCACTGGACCATGCGGACGATTGCGCCGAGTGCGGCGTCGTCGGTCACCGCGAAGAAGCTGTTGTGGTCGCGGAAGCTTCGACCATACGCAATGCCCTGTTGGTAGAGAAGGTCGAACTGATGCGCGATGTCGGCGATCTCATTCGCATCGAACACCCCAGGCACGATTGCGTAACCATGTTCGTGGTAATGCTCTACCCAGCGTTCTGTCATCTCATCCACTCCGCCATGCGGCTGCGATCATCTGGGTCATTTGAATATCCGCTGGCACGGGCATTTTTTCGATGATGCCGGGTTCATATGTGGTCGAAGATTGGATTATAGCACACGGCGAATGTCGGTTGTCGGCTAAACCCAGAAGAAACCGCGTTCCCGATTGACTTCCGTTGCGCCCTGAACATGCGACATTCGCGCGGTGATTACAGTTTCTGCTGACATTCGTCCCCTTACCGCCCAGCTCTAAAAGTGCCGAGCGATACCGCGTTTTGGCTATTATGGACCCATAAGGGACCTTCATGCCTGGAAAGTGAAGGTCTGGGTTCAGGCCGAAACAGACATTGTTCAGTATCGGATAATTTGGAATTTATCAGCTATTCCTTCAGTCCAGTCGAAAGAGAAAATATATTGCCAATCGACACACGCATCAGGATTCTTTTTTCTGATTCTTCAATCAGATTTCCTGTTAGCTCTATGAGTGAACCAGTAACAGTATCACGCATCGGAAAAATAATTTCCTTCCCGGTTTCGACATTCTTGTTCGTCGGATTTTGCAACAAATCATACCGTATCATTTTCAAATTTTGCTCGATACCGAATCGCGCCTCCTGGCGCAATGCAGCCGCATTATCGGCCGCCCAAAGAGCCGTCGCTTCACTCTTTGGACCAATCTTGTCGGAATAATAAGTGTAAATAGCAAAGAACTCACGTTCGTCAGGATTTGTCGTATAAAGGGAAGCCTGCGTCTGAACAGTCAAAACCTGAAATGTAGAAGATAGATCAAAAAAGACCTTTAATATCAATAGCGGTAACTTGAATTCCTCGGCTTCTTTTTCGGTAACGGCACCTAGTTTTTCGAGTGATGTAACGGTAAACCATGGTGATTTGGAGATGATTGGTTCCAGCTTATTCCAATATTCGCGACGAAAATCAAAATCTGCAGATGACTGCCAAACCGGAGACATTCTATTCCTCGCTCTTTTCTCCGCTATCTGCACGCTAGCAGTATTTACAGTTGCAGCGGCAAATGCACCGATAATTGCAACCCCAATGTTCGGGGAACTGATCGTCAATTGCACCGCATTAAATTGAGTAGATACTTGCTCCTTAGGAATGGTGCTGTAAACGGTGAGATTGAGATTTTGGCCAGAAAGTTCCGGATTCAGAGGTTTGCGGGCAAATGGAGATGAGCAACCGCCGGCAATGATTGAAAGGCAAAGGACAATTACTAAAACAAAATTTGATCCCAAACGTCTTGGATTTTACAGTCCGTAATTACTCATGAGAAACACCCAACACATCACAAAATTAACGCCTGCGTTACCGAAACAGACACAGTTACAATTGGCAATTCGCTTGTCTATTTGGGAAGCAGTATCAGTATCCACATAACCGCTTTGTCCAGACGGATCGTCCGGGAATATCCAACCTCGTCAACAGTTCCCACTGCCACATGTCGTTCATGGACGCGAACCTTGCCCAAAAAGCCTTCCGCCTAATGCACGTCGTACGAGAAATTCTAGTTTTCGTGCGAAAGGTGTCCATAGAAACCACATGTCACTTATGGCCGGTTATAAGATCTCAACCGCTGACGCACTGACTTTCGCTATTGGCTAAACCCAGAGGGAACCGCGTTCCCAGTTGACCTTCATTGCGTCCCCAACATGCGACATTCGCGCGGTGATTACAGTTTCTGCTGGTATTCGTCCCCTTACCGTCCCGCTCCAAATGCGCGAGCGATACCGCGTCTTGGTAATTGATGGTCCGACTTGGACGTCGACGTCACTACGAAAGGCTGCTCGTCAAACACCTGACATGGTCTAATCTAACAATCTGTATGAACTGTTGGGGCTGGTTCGTCAGGTTACGCCTCTTGCAAACTACCGAGAAACCAAATGCCAATCATCGACGCACAGATCCACCTCTGGCGCACAGGGACCGCGAGGCCTCCGCATCGGTCCACACCTTATCTGGTCGAGGAAGCCATCCGCGACATGGACGACGCGGGCATCGACGGCGCCGTTATTCATCCGCCCGCGAGTTGGGATCCCGACTCCAACGAGCAGGCGGTCGAGGCCGTGCAGGCCTACCCCGGGCGCTTTGCCATTCTTGGCTACCCCCCGCTCGACAAGCCGGAGAGCCGCACGCACATCCAGGACTGGAAAGAGCGGCCCGGCATGCTGGGGTTCCGGTTTTATTTCGGCCAGCCCGACAATCGGACCTGGCCGATGGACGGCACCTTGGATTGGCTATGGCCCGCCGCTGAGAAAGCCGGAATGCCACTGGCCCTGCTCGCGGGCGACTGGCTGCCGCTGCTGGGCCAGATCGCAGACCGCCACCCGAACTTGAAGCTGATGGTGGATCACATGGGCGCGCTCAGGGGCGCCAAAGGCGACGCGGCATTCCCGGATATGAAAGAACTGACGGCGCTTGCCCGTTACCCGAATGTCGCGGTCAAATTGACAGGCGGGCCGTTTTACGCGGACGACGCCTATCCCTTCAAAAACCTGCATAAACACTACCGCGCGATGTACGACGCGTTCGGCCCCCACCGGCTCTTTTGGGGCACCGACATCACAAAGATGCCGTGCTCCTGGCAGCAATGTGTCACGCATTTTCAAGAGATCGATTGGATTCCGGACGCCGACAAGAAGCTCATCATGGGCGACGCCCTGTGCGACTGGATTGGCTGGAAGCGGTAACGCCCGTATTTAAAAGGCCGAAGCGTGCTATGCTCGGCCACTTGGCGGCGCTTCGCCACCACCTCAGGCAAAAGGAAACAATCGTGGCAGACAAAATTAGAGTCGGCATTGTCGGAGCAACCGTTACGCCGGGCGGAAGCGGCTGGGGCGCGAACGCCCATGTGCCGGCATTGCAAGCGTTGCCTGACTATGAACTCAAGGCCGTCTGTACCGCGCACGAGGAGACCGCGCGCGCCTCGGCCGAGAAGTTCGGGGCCGCGCTCGCCTTTCACGACATGAACGAGATGGTGGCGCACCCCGATGTCGACGCCATCGCCGTTGTCGTACGCGTCCCGTTGCACCAGCAGCTGGTCATGGCGGCGATCGAGGCGAAGAAGCCCGTGTGCTGCGAGTGGCCGCTGGGCGCCCATCTGGCGGAGGCGACGGAAATGGCCGACAGCGCCAAAGCCGCCGGATTACCGACCTTGGTTGGCCTGCAGGCGCAAAGCGACCCCGCCGTGATGTACGCCCGCGACCTCGTCGCCAACGGTGACATCGGCGACATCGTCACCGTTAATTTAAGCGTAATGGTCGGCGCAATCACCGAGCGCGGGGACGGCCGCATCTGGCAGGGCATTCGCGCGAATGGCGCCAACCCGATGACCATCCCGGGCGGACACTCCATCGACGCCCTGTGTTACATCGTGGGCGAATTCGCCGAGGTCGGCGCCCGGGTGACGACGCGCATCGACATGTGGAAGCATTCCGTCACGGGGGAAGACTTTCCCGTCGATGCGCCGGATACCGTCACCGCCGCCGGATTGCTCAAAAGCGGCGCGGAAGTCTCCTACCAGGTGGCCAGCGTCCCGTACAACGCAAGCGGCACGCGGATGGAAATTTATGGCCGCAAAGGCACCCTGGTGCTGACCTCCAAGTCAGTCAACATTGGACCCAGTCAGCTTCACCTCGCCATCGGTAATGAGAAATTGGCGGAGATTACCCCGCCGGACAGCTACCGACTCATCCCAGCGGACATGGCTGCCGGCCCGGGGAGAAACGTCGGGCAGGCTTACGCCCGCTTTGCCAAGGCCCTGCAATCGGGGACGGCGGACGCGCCTGATTTCAACGATGCGGTCGTGCGGCATGCGCTGATCGACGCCATGGAGCGTTCGCATAGGGAAGGCAAGGTCATCAAGCTGATGTAGAGCCCAAGCAGCGATGAGATGGTCTTAATGCAGTGGTGCGCCGCCGGGTAGTACCGGGGGCCTGGAAGAAAGGAACGCGTATTATGGGTTTGAAGCTTTCGCACGCCTTTATCAATGTCGCCGACCTCAGCAAAGTGGTGCCTTTCTACACCGACATTCTGGGCTTTCAGGTTACCGACAGGGGCCATATCAATGGCGATGTCGAGGCTGTGTTCATGAGCCAGGACCCCGACAATCATCATCAGATCGCCCTGGCCAGCACGCTGAAGGACAACGATGGCGGCCGCAATTTGGGCCATGTCGCCTTTCGCATGGAGTCGCTGGACGATCTGCGGACATTGAAAAAGCGCCTGACGTCGGAAGGCATCGCGATCGGCCGGGAGCTTTCGCACGGTAATGCCTGGTCGCTCTACTTTGCCGATCCTGAGGGCAACGGCGTCGAGTGTTTCGTCGACACTCCTTTCCACGTCAGTCAGCCGCAGGGCAAGCCGACCGACATCGACCTTGATGACGAGACATTGCTGGACAAGACCAGGGAGGATTTTCGGCAAGAGCCCGAATTCGGCCCCTATGCCGACTGGCAGGAGGCGATGCGCCGCAGGCTGGGCGATTAGCAGGCGCGCCCGGCCTTCGCCGACCGGCAGACGCGTTTCGACGACCTAAATCGCGCCCTCGTCCTTCAACGCCCGTATATCTTTATTCGATAGCCCGAGCAGCTCGGCGAACACCGTTTCGTTGTGTTGACCGGGCTCCGGCGGCGCGGCGCCGGGTTCGCCCGGCGTTCCCGACAGCTTGAAGGGCAGGCCCAGCAGATCGACGGTGGAGCCGTCGGGGTAGGCGGCAGGGACCACCATGTCGTTCGCCAACACCTGTTCGTCCCGCAGCACTTGATCCAAGCGGTTCATGGGCGCCGTGGCCACACCCACTGCCTCGAGCCGGTCCGTCCAGGTTTTGACGTCCTTCGTTTCGAGGATCGCCTCCAGATCATGCCGCAAAGCGTCGTCATGCTGGCATCGGTTTTCGTTCGAGGCGTATCGCGGATCGTCGATCAACCCACGCGCCCCCAAAACGCCGCACAGCTTCGTCCACATTGCCGCCGACGGCGCGCCGATCAGGAGTTCGCCATCGCGGGCCCGGTACACGCTATAGGGTGATATCCTTGTAAATCCCGCGCCTTCGCGGTCGACCAGAACGCCCCCGGCGGTCCAGGCGACGCCTTGATAGCCCGTCAAGGTGACAGCCGATTCCAACAGGGACGCATCGACGCGCTGGCCGCCGGCGCCGCGTTCGCGGGCCAGGAGCGCGCTGACGATGCCGCCATAGGCGAGCATTCCGGTGGACATATCGATAGCCGCGACGCCGAGCCGCACCGGCGGCCGGTCGGGCTCTCCCGTCAAGGCGAACAGGCCGGTATAGGCGGAGACCATGGTGTCGTATCCGGGTTTGTTGCGCAGCGGTCCTTTCGCGCCGTAGCCGGAAATCGAACAGTAAATGAGATTGGGGTTAAGCCCGCGCAGACGGTCATAGCCAACGCCCAGCTTCTCGGCGGTGTCAGGGAGAAAGCTTTGAATGACCACGTCCACCTTGCCGATCAGCGCATCCAGCAGGTCCCGCGCCTTGGGCGATTTCAGATTGAGCGTGATGTCCTTCTTGCCCCGGTTGACGCTCAACCAGTTGGAGGTCTGACCGTCGCCGACGGCATAGGGGAAGGATCGGTTCAAGTCGCCGCCCGGCGCTTCGACCTTGATGACCTCCGCGCCGTTGTCGGCGAGCATCTGCCCGCAAAACGGCCCGGCCAGAACGCGGCTTAGGTCGAGAACTTTAATGCCGTCAAGCGCGCCCATGGCACCGTCTCCTATCGGTTTGGCAAATGGTATCAACCGAAGATGATACCCAGCGTCGACGAAATGTCACAGGTGGGGACGAACTAAAGCGCCGCCGCCGCGGCGAAAGGGAGAGACCCGGGACAGCTGATCCGAACCGTGAGAGCAGTCCAATGCGCTTGCAAGCGAGAAGTTGGGTCAATACAAATTGCGGTCTAGCGCTGGCGTTCCATCGCCATTCCCAAGCGCTTCAATCTTTTGAATTTTCCAACGATGCAACGAAGGCATTCGTCCATGAGCAGCACACTATTCTCTCCGTTCACCATGCGCGGCATGACGATCGATAACCGCACCATCGTCTCGCCCATGTGCGAATACAGCGCGGTCGACGGCAACGCCCAGGACTGGCACCTGATGCATCTGGGCCAGTTCGCGACCGGCGGTTTCGGTCTTGTCATTACCGAGGCTGCCGCGGTGGAGCCGCGCGGCCGGATCACAGCGCAATGCCTTGGCATCTGGTCCGACGACAACGAAGCAGCGCTCGGCCGGGTGATGCGGTTCTGCCGCGCGTTCGGGCAGGCGAAAATGGGCATCCAGCTCGCCCATGCCGGCCGCAAGGCGTCGACCCACAGGCCCTGGGAAGGCCGCAACCCGTTGGCGGCGGACGAAGGAGCCTGGGAGACGATCAGCAGTTCGGCCAATCCGCAGGATGAAGGCTGGCACACTCCGAAGGCCATGGATCGGGCCGACATGGACACCGTGCGCGACGCCTTCGTCGCGGCGACCGAACGGTCCGACCGGCTCGGCTTCGATATGATCGAGGTGCACAGCGCGCACGGCTATCTGATGCACGAGTTCCTCTCCCCCATCGCCAATACGCGCAACGACAACTATGGCGGGCCGCTGGAAAACCGCATGCGGTTTCCACTGGAAGTCTTCGCCGCAATGCGCGCGGTCTGGCCCGAGGAAAAGCCCATGGGCGTGCGTCTGTCGGCGACCGACTGGGAGGAGAATGGCTGGACGCCGGACGATTCGGTCGTCTATGCGCAACAGCTCAAGGCACTCGGCTGCGACTATATCTGCGCCTCGAGCGGCGGTATCTCAGGCAACACCCGCCTCGAGCTCGGCGAAGGGTATCAGGTGGAATTCGCCGAAAAAATTCGACGCGAAGCGGAAATCCCGACAATGGCCGTCGGCATGATCTACGACCCGCACCACGCGGAGAGCGTCGTCGCCAACGGTCAGGCGGACATGGTGGCATTGGCGCGGGGTCTGCTGTTCGATCCGCACTGGGCGGTGCGTGCCGCCGCAGCACTCGACGTCGAAACCAGCTCACCACCGCAATACGAGCGGGCGTATGGTTTCCGTTTTTTACGTGAAAAGGAGCGCGAATGGGCGCAGCCACGACCGGCGGACGCGGCGGATTAAGGGGTAACAAGACGCCCGAACACTCAAGTATCGGGATCAGAACTTGTTCGTCCCGAAACAGTTCCCAATTATCATGTGTCGTTTGAACGTAACCACTATGGTTCGGCGACGAAGACTTTGCCCCATAATTTGAGACAAGGAACGGCGAAATTGCGCTTTCGATCGACTGCAAAGGTAAAGGTACAGCTTTGGGGGCTGGCGCTTTGTTGCGCAATCGTAGGCTCCACGAATTCCGCTATTTCGGCGTCTGAACTCGATGAAGCAATCGTTGAGGTTTTTAAGCGCAATAAGTGTGACGCGTGCCACGTCCCGGTGGCGCAGCGCGCAAAAGACCCGCAATCAGGGAAGCTGCTATATCCGGCCCATCGAGAATTTTCCTATGTTCTCGACCTAAACAAATTGCGCTCTTCCAAATTCGTTACGCCCGGCGCTCCGCAAAATTCATCGCTCTATAAACTAATTGTCGAAGAAAAAATGCCCGAAGGTGCGGAGTTCTGCTTCGACCCTTCATGCCCTTACCCTCCGGTCTCGGAAAGCGACAGGATCATTGTCGAGCAGTGGATAAATTCACTGAACTAAAGCGGCCGGTCCTACGGCTAACGACGCCCATAAAAAAAATTGTGAAACATTGGAATAATCGGCGTCCAAGATTGTTCATACAGTAGAACGCGGCGCTTTCGGCGCGTTTCGGGGGCTCTGTGGTTCGTTGCTTTGACGGGTATCGGGGTCAAAACGAAAAAAGTTGGGAGGGATAGTCATGTATAACACCAAAATCTTCACGAGAATTTTTGCGGCTGCCTTACTCGCCGGCACCGTCGCTTTATCTGGGTGTGCCTCGGGCGGTGCGGACAAGAGCGCGGCGATCAAGGACCGCCAGGCCTTAATGCAAACTATTTTGAAGAACTGGAAGCCGATCAAGGCGTTCGCCAAAAGCGGTAAGGGGTCGAGTGCAGACGTGGTGAAGCATGCGAACGCGATTAACGCCACGACCGACCAAATGCTTGCCCTTTTTCCAAAGGGAAGCGGGCGCGGTGATTTTTCCGACAAACAAACACGCACCTTGCCGGCTGTCTGGAAAGATTGGAACGGCTTCAAAAAAGCCAATCAAACACTTGCGGACGAAAGCGCGAAGCTCGCATCGATCGCCGCAGGTGGCGACAAACAAGCCATCGCGAAGCAGGTTGGAGCCATGGGCAAACTCGGTTGCGGCGGGTGTCACAAACCGTTCCGTGGCGCGAAGGCAAAGTAATCCACGGAGCCACAGCCGGGCCACAAAACGGTAAAAATCGATCACAATAAGATCGATCTGGGACCGCAGCGCGGTGCAATTCTGTTCAAACATTGAATGGACTTGCACCGCGGTCAGAGTAATGCCTGCGACAGCGCGGCGAGACCGAAAATTAAGCCCTCCCCCCTAATGGACAGGGCAACGCCGCGCTGCCCAGCTGGAACGCATCGGTTTCACGCGGCACTTTTCGCGCCGAAGATCATGGAGGGAAATATCATGTCGAACGACAATATCGATCCAAGCGTGTTTGATCTGTACGACGAGTATTGCCATAGCGATATGAACCGCCGGGAATTCCTGCGCAGGGCGTCCGCGATCACCGTCGCCGGCGGATCGGCCTTGGCCATGGCGGAAGCGCTGCTACCGCGTTATGCCGAGGCCCATACGATCTCATTCACCGACAAGCGGATCAAGGCGCAGTATGTCGACTACGATTCGCCTGGTGGCACCTCCGGCAAGATGAGAGGTTATCTCGTGCAACCCGCCGGTGCGGGCCCCTTTCCTGCTGTCCTCGTCGTCCATGAAAATAGGGGCCTGAACCCGCATATCGAAGACGTGGCGCGACGCGCCGCCATCGAGGGTTTCCTTGCGCTGGCACCGGATGGTCTATTTCCGGTCGGCGGCTATCCCGGCAACGACGATGACGGCAAAGTCCTGCAACGGTCGCTGGACAAGGGCAAACTGTTCACCGACCTGCTGAACAGCGCAAAGTTCCTAAAGGCCCATAGCCTGTCCACTGGCAAGTTGGGCGCCACTGGCTTTTGTTACGGCGGTGGCGTCGTCAACGCGCTCGCCGTGGCAATGGGCGCAGACCTGAATGCGGGTGTCCCTTTCTACGGCAGAGCGGCATCCGCCGAGGACGTTCCAAAAATTCGGGCTCCCTTGCTGATTCAATATGCCGCGGATGATCCGCGCATTAACGCAATGCGTGACGGTTATCGAAAAGCACTCCAGGAAAATAACGTCACTTTCGAGATGCATAGCTATGAAGGGACACGGCACGGTTTCCACAACAACTCGACGCCACGATTCAATGAAACGCAGGCGAAGATTGCGTGGGAGCGGACGATAGCGTTTTTCAAAAAACACCTCAGTTGAAGGCGCGTACCCCGGCAATGCAACGGCGCTGCTTACCGGCGCCACGGCAACGTTGACTTCGATCAAAGAATACTTGTCCGCCCGTTGTGCGAACCCGAGTGCTATAAGGCGGCACGCGTTTAATCTCGATTGAGTCTTGTTAGAGATATGAATATGCACATCGATATGGAAACCCGGCTGGGCATGCGGATCGGGACCTTCGTGCCGGCGGAGGGCGTACATGATTTCAGGTATCCCGACAGGACCGGTGGCGTAAGTCCGACCGTGCAGGCTTATGTCGGCGGCGTCACCGACCGCGAGACTCGCGCGCCTTCGACCGATCATCCGAAACGCGGCGTCATTCTGATCGAAGCGCCTTATCCCGATATGACGGTGCTGCCGCCGAACCTCTGGTCTTCCTGTAAAACGCCGCCGGCACATGAATGGGTATTGGAGCAAATTCGTCCCGGCGACCGTCCTTCGCCACCGGACGCCGGCGGAATCTGTATTTCATCCATGGAAGTCGATCCCGCGATCGAGGGCGAGTTCAATGAATGGTACAATGAAGAACATATGCCATTGATGGACGCCGTGCCCGGCATGCTGTCGGCGCGCCGTTTCCACGCGGTCGGCGGCTTGCCGCGCCACGTCGCCATATATCATTTGGAATCGCCCGAGGTGTACAAGCAGCGCCGCTGGTACGAGGCAAACCAGACTCCGTGGATACGGCGCATTCACCGTTTTCGGCTGCGCACCTTGCATATGATCCTGGAGCGGGTCGAAATTTGAGAGACGGTGTTTCAGCAAGGCATTTATTACGCCGCCACTGCCGTCAGCATGAACGGTCTATAGACGAGCGCGTCGATGCCGGTCAGGTCAACTCGTTGCGGACGATCGCCGCGCCGGCGACCATCGCCTTGATCTTGCCGAGTGCCGAGGCGCGCGGCATGTATTTCAGACCGCAGTCGGGCGCGACGATGATCCGGTCCGCCGGGCAATGGGGTAACGCACGGCGGATACGTGCAGCGACCACGTCCGCCGACTCCACCTCGTGGGTCGAGAGGTCGAGCACGCCGAGGATGATTTTCTTTTCCGGCAGCGTTTCCAGCACCACGCAATCGAGTTCCGACTGCGCCGTCTCGATAGAGATATTGTGTACGGGACAATTGGCGAGTTCCGGCAGGAAAGAATAACCTTCCGGCCGCTCGTGGATAATCGCGGCGTACCCGAAGCAGATATGCACCGCTGTTTCGCCCTGCACGCCTTCGAGGGCGCGGTTCAGCGCCTGCACGCCATATTCGCGCGCCTTTTCCGGACGCGCCTGCATATAGGGTTCGTCGAGTTGAACGATGTCGGCGCCAGCAGCGAACAAATCCTTGACCTCTGCATTTACGGCAGCGGCGTAATCGAGCGCCAATTCCGCTTCATCGTCGTAGAAGTCGTTCTGCGCTTGCTGGGTCATGGTAAACGGACCCGGCACGGTCATCTTGATGCGGCGGTCGGTGTGGGCCCGCAAGAACTTTACGTCCTCAATCTCTACCGGATGTTTGCGGCTGATCTTGCCAACGATCCGCGGCACCGGATTTGGGTGTCCGCTGCGGTCGAGGGCCGTGCCCGGATTGTCGATATCGACGCCGTCGAGCGCGGTGGCGAAGCGGTTCGAGTAACTCTCCCGACGGATCTCGCCGTCGGTCAGGATATCGAGCCCGGCCTCCTCCTGCTCCCGGATTGCGATAAGCGTCGCGTCGTCCTGCGCCTGCGCCAGATGTTCCGGCGCGACCCGCCACAGTTCGAGCGCGCGCGTGCGCGGCGGGAACCGACCGGCCAGTTTTTCACGGTCGATCAGCCAGTCCGGCTGTGCGTAGGAACCGACCAGCGAGGTCGGCAGCAAGGTATGGCCTGTTGTGTTCATGGCTTTTTCTTTCTCATTCTATCCACCCTCATTCCGCGGCCACCAGGCCCGCACGCTCGACAGAGTTGATCTCGTCCGACACGGTGACACGGCGCAGATCGCGGACATCTTGCATTTCGTTGAAGGGCGTAACCCGGTGCATCGTACAGCGGTTGTCCCAAACGATCAGGTCGCCGTCGCGCCAGACATGCTCGTGGACGAATTGCGGCTGAGTGGCGAACGCGATCAACTCGTCGATCAATGCGCGGCCCTCTTTGTCAGGCCAACCGATGACACGGCCGGCATGCGCGGCGATATAGAGCGATTTGCGCCCGGTCGCCGGATTCTCGCGTACCAGCACCTGGCGGACCGGCGGCAGTTCGGCGCGCGCCGCGTCCGTGAAGCCGGTGAAGCCCATTCTCTCGCGCGAATAGGTAATGCAATGTTCAAGGATCAATCCGTCGATTTCCTCCTTCTTCGCCTCGGACAGTGCGTCGTAGGCGGCGCGCATGTCGGCGAACTGCGTGTTGCCGCCTGTCGCCGGGATCGTATGCGCCGCGAGCACCGAGCAGCGCGACGGCACGTGCTTGAAGGTGTTGTCGGTATGCCACAGCTGGTTACCCCGAGCGTGGTCGCGCCTGGGATCATCGGTGGGGAGCAGGCCGCCGTCATGGTCTAGGTTCGAGATATCGGCCATATCATCACGCAGCCGCCGTTTTTCGTCCTTCCAGCTGTATTTGGTCGCGGTAAAGACCGGTCCGAACCATTCGCTAAAGGCCACGTGTTGCGCATCGGTGACGCGCTGGCCGCGGAACAACAATATCGCGTGTTCGTGGAACGCCGCTTCGATCTCGGCAAACAACGTGTCCGTCATCGGACGAGCTAGATCGACTCCTTCGACTTCGCCAAAGAACAGCGCGTGATGGCGCGTCGTTGTAATGGTCATACGGCTCTCCCCTTCGACAATAACGCTCCAGGATCAGGTCCTGCAATCACGCATTTCTTTTGAACATTTCAGCACGGCTTGCCCTTTTAGGGCAATTACCACCCATTCGAATGTGCAACGCCGCCGTCAGCGATATCAGCGACGCTTACGATAGCGAAATTGGGTGTTTGCAAAACCTGACCTCAAATTTAATGCGCTGACTCGGCTCTGATGGACCCCTCTCTTGCGGCAAATTGAACCCGCAAAACGGGCGCCTGCTATACGCCGCTTCCGGTGTGGCTAATTTTTGATTGGGTATTGGAGCACCAAATTCGCTACTCTTACGTTTGAGGGGAGGTAACTCAGTATCTATTTGACCTACTTGCAATAGGGAGATTCAGGATGTTGAGGAACCACTGCACACCAAAAATTAAGCGGCCACAAATCCGGCAACCGAACCTAGAAGGCACTGCCGAAGAAACAGACCTTGCCAAGAAGCTGGCAGCTGAAATCGCCCGGATTGTCGTGCTGGCCGCAGATGAGGACGCCGAGACAGCCGACCCCTGCACCCTGGCGGGACTGGCGAACAAACGCCTCAGTGCGATGAGCCGGCAGGGGCGGCGGGTCGCGCTCCAGGCGGCGAAAAAACTTGCCGACCGACCGGCGCGTGGCTGCGCCGACATCGACCCAAAGTTGCGCGCGCTTACCCGGCAACTGGGCCGACGACGTCTCGAGGCGCTGCGCCCCGAGCTGAATTCAGCGATAAAAATGGTCGCCGCCCAGGCCGATGATTTTAGGCTGGCCTTTCCCCGGACAACGGTGCAGATGCGGCCTTCGGGCGAGATTCACCCGACCCCCGTTTCGCATCTTTGTTCCGACACGCCACTCGAGCTGACCTTCAATTGGGAATCTTCCGAACCCGAGGCGGCGCGCGTTTACTGGGAGCTTCGGGGACCGGTCGTCAACGGTTATCCCGGGAAGTTCCTGGCGCGCGGCTATGGCGAGAACTTCAATGACGAAGCGCCGGTCGGCGGGGAGTTCACTATTAATCTCGGTCACTATCTGGCCCCGCTGTCGCCGGACCCGACCGAGCGTTATTACGTGCGCGTTCTACCGTTGGCCGCACCTGGCAAGCGGGTGATGACCAGCCACCATTCCGACTATGCGCTGAGTACGATTGGGCAAAACTTCGATCCCGAACCGCCGCTTGGCGTTGGGCCCTGGTCGATACCGGCGGTGATCGACATCGGGGCGGAGTGCCGAACGCCGCCCACGCATTTTGACATCGACAAGATCGAGTTTTACCGAAAGGCGCGGGCCAAGGTGAACTGGTTCAAAGTGGATGCGGATCAGACCGGTCCCGGCGATGAGGAATATCATTTGCGGGCGTTCATCGTTGAACACACGCCGCTCGGTTCGACCTCGATTGGGACGTTCGGGTCGTATTTGCCGGTCACGGAAGGCGATACGAGCAAACATCTCCTGGGTTGGAAATCCCATATTCGCGACCTGGGTGAGCCGGTGACCAATATGTGGCCCCGGCTTTTCATGGTCGGGCTATCGGTACTGGAGGAGGATAACGGCGACGAGCTGGACGAGTGGAGCGAAGCGATCGCCGAACTGGCAAGAGAGGCGGTGGAAGGCGATCTCGCCGACGAGCTGGCGGATTTTCTGCGCGACATGCAGGACGAGATCGATGAGGCCACGACCGCGTTTCACGCAGAGTTGGCCGCGGAAATGGCGGCCTATATCGGCGCGTTGATCGGCGCCTCCGCCCTGGGTGCGATCGCGGCGGTGGTCGCCTTTGCGGCGGGTCTCATTGGTATCTTTGCCAATGCGGGCGCGACCGACGATGTCTATGGGGTCGAAGTGGTCACCCTGGCGCTGGTGACGAATGACACGGCACGGATGAAGGACGGCACCGCCGGGTCGATTCAATCCAGCCGAATACTGTCCTCGGGCGGATCGTTCTCCGGCACCGAACAGGACGGGCGCTTTGAACTCGATGAAATTGAAATCCAACTGCTTGACAAAGGGGGACCCGATGAAGCGGGACTGGGCGGGATCGTCCGGATGGGTCTGACATGGGAGTTCTACGACAAAGCGACCCGTTACTACTGAGCAGACAATCTGTCGCGCACAGATCGTTCAAGATGCACCGGCCTGGGTAGTTGCAACCATGTTTGGGGTCAGGTTGCGCTGCCCGGACAGGCGCATCGTTAAGTTTTATGTCCCCCGCAATTCTCAGGCATATCCAAGAGCCGACCTGTTTGCTTGCAGAGCCCTGGAGTACTCCATGACGCGGGCAACTTCTTCGGCCACGTCCCGACCATGGCTGCGGGCCAGACAGTAGAGCATTGCATCGATGCCGAGTGTCACGCCGCCGCTCGTTATGACACCGCCATCATCAACGATAGCCGCGACCTCGGTTTTTGTTCGCGAAGACAGCAGATCGAAAGGTGACGTTTCACCGGGGAAGACCTCACGTTTGGTTGTTGAACGTTTATGTTCCAGCCGCCCAGCCGCTTCCAGGATCATCGCACCGGTGCAGATTGCGGATAGGCGCGCTGTCGTATTACGCACGAACCCAATCGTTGCAGGATCGTTGACAACATCGGTCCACCCTGGTCCCCCGGTGACGATCAAGTCCGTCAGAGGGGGCATGGAATCTTCAATTCCAAATTCAGCAACCATTCGCATGCCGCTTGCACAGACGATTTCTCCGGGAGCGCGGGCGATGCCGGCAAAGACTAAATCCGGCACGACACGTTTGGCCATTGAGAGAACGCCAAAAGTCGCACCAATGTCGATCGGTTCTACCCCGTCGTAGAGCAAAATGCCGTAAGCGTCCGGCCTGACCGCTCTGCCGTGCAGAAGAAGTGAGGTTTAGTGTCCACTTGTTTAGGTGGACACTAACGGGGATCAGGATGTGGCGAAGCGGGGCAAGCGTCGGCGCTGGAGTGCAGACGAGAAGCGGATGATTTGCGCACAGACGCGGTTTGCGGGCGTTTCGGTTTCACAGGTTGCACGGCGCTACAATGTGAACGCCAATCAGGTTTTCAACTGGCTGAAAGATCCCCGGTTTGCGGGAAGTGACACGGTCGATGACGCCGCCTGTTTCCTGCCGGTTGAGATTGCGCGTCACGTCGAGCACGAAGCCGAGCGCCCTGTTGGTGACGAAGGCAAGATCGAGGTCACGCTTGCCGGAGGTCATCGCTTGAGCATTAGCGGCCCTTACGATCCCGAAGCGCTCGTACGTCTGCTCCGGTGCTTGTCGGGATGATCCCGGTTCCCACGAACACGAAGGTTTGGCTTGCGGCCGGCGTGACGGACATGCGTAAGGGGTTCAATGGGCTGTCAGCGCAAACAGAGAAGGTTCTAAAGGCGGCGCCGTATTGCGGTCATCTGTTCGTCTTCCGGGGTCGCCGTGGCGATCTGATCAAGGTGATCTGGTGGGACGGGCAAGGGGCATGTCTGTTCTCGAAGCGTCTGGAGAAGGGACGGTTTGTCTGGCCGTCTGCGAAAGCGGGCAAGGTTGCGCTGACCCCGGCTCAATTGGCGATGCTGCTGGAAGGGATTGATTGGCGCATACCACAACGAACGTGGCGTCCCCTGACGGCTGGGTAAAGTCGTTTCACAGCAAAGGGTTGTCAATTTCCGGGGATTCCCATGCGGGGTGGCGGCTGATAGATTGCCGGCATGCTCGACGACGCTGAGAACCTCCCGAATGAACCTGCCGCATTAAAAGGTCTGGTGGCATCGCTGGCGTCGGAAGTGAAGTCACAGGCGGTGTTGATCGAGAAGCTCCAACACCAATTGGCCGGGATGCGCCAGCATCGCTTCGGGTCGCGCTCGGAGGCTCTGGATCAACTGGCGTTGACGCTGGAAGACGAAGAGATTGCGGCGTCCGCGCAGGAGCCCGCGTCAGACGATGCAAATGCAGATCAATCTGCAGCGCCAAAAGACAAGCCCAAACGTAAACCGCTGCCCGGTCATCTCCCACGCAACGAGACAACACTGTCGCCGGGCGATGCCTGTGGGGAATGCGGCGGTGCGCTCAAAACGCTTGGCGACGATGTCACCGAGGAACTGGAATATGTCCCCGGACGTTTTGTCGTGAACCGGATTGTTCGCCCGCGCATGGCCTGCACCTGCTGTGAGACGTTCCATCAGGCAGCCCTGCCGTCGCGGCCGATTGAGCACGGGCGGCCCGGTCCTGGCCTACTGGCCCATGTGCTGGTCAACAAGTACGCCGATCATTCGCCTTTGTACCGGCAAAGTCAGATATTCCAGCGCGAGGGGATCGATCTGGACCGCTCCACCCTGGCCGATTGGGTTGGCAAATCCACGGCTCTGTTGGAACCTTTGGCGGACGCCGTCGCGCGCCATGTTTTAAAGGGACAGGCCCTCTTCGCCGATGATACGCCGGTAAAAATGCTGACCCCAGGCTCCGGTAAAACCAGGACCGCGCGGCTTTGGGCCTATGTCCGCGATGAACGACCCTGGGCCGGAGAGGCGCATCCTGCCGCATGGTATCAGTTCTCGTCCGACAGGAAGGGCGTTCGCCCGCGCGAACATCTAGCGGACTTCACGGGCTTCATGCATGCCGATGGCTATGCGGGGTTCAATGACCTGTACCGCACGGGCAAGGTGACGGAAGTGGCCTGCATGGCCCATATCCGACGCAAGTTCGTCGATATCCACAAAGCTCAGGGATCGGCGATTGCCGAGGAAGCCATAAAACGTATCGCCACACTCTATGGCGTCGAGAAGGAGGTTCGGGGCCAATCGCCGGATCAACGGGTGAAGATCAGGCAGCGCCAATCAAAACCAATCTTCGACGACCTGGAATCATGGCTGCATGCCCAATTGACCCGGATATCCGGCAAATCACCCTTAGCCGGTGCTATTCGCTACGCCCTGACCCGCATGAAGAAGCTGCGACCATATCTAGATCACGGCTTTCTTGAACTCGACAACAATACCGCAGAGCGATCCATGCGGCCCATCGCCCTGGGGCGGAAGAATTATCTCTTCATGGGGTCCGAGGCCGGCGGCAAATCAGCCGCCATCGCCTATACGCTGATCGAGACAGCAAAACTCAATGGCGTCGATCCGCAGGCCTGGCTAACCGACACGCTAGCCTGTATCGCCGACCATAAAATCAATCGGATCGACGAACTGCTCCCCTGGCGTTACGCTCAAACCTGAGCGTAACAGTCCAACGTCATCATAGGCAGGGCTGCTTTACCGGACGCTCACAAAATGCCGTACATGCTGGCTCCTGATTTCTCGGACACGCGTTGTGTGGAATTCGCCCGGCCCTCACAATTCGGACCCGGGCGCTTCCCGAAGGCAAATCCCCCTATTCGTCCTCGAACCCCTTCTTGTTCGCATCTGCGGCGAATCCGGCCGTATGTTTGAAGATGTTTGGTTTGCGGTAGACCGCCAACAAAATGGCGCCTTCGTCGGAGTGTGTTTCATGAAAAGAACCAGGTTTCCGCCAGACATATTCGCCGGCCTTACAAATTCCGTCGTGATCGTAGAACGAACCCTCGAGTACAAACGATTGCTCGATTTCCGGATGTTTATGAAGAGGCAAAGTTGCACCGGGCTGCCATTTCAGGAGGCAGGTCAGTTCACCCAATTCCTTGTTCTCGTATAGAACTTTGATCTCTATTCCCTCAAATTGACTCGGCTTCCATTCCATCTCCGCTGGATTGACGTAGGTCGAGCCGCCGATCGTTGGTTCAATTTTGGGGCGCTTCTTTACGGTACTGGCGGTATTTTGAGACATGGCGCTAGCTCTCTAATTATGAGGGAAACAAAAGTTTCTTATATGGCAACAATACGGACTTTCGTTGCCTAACGTCAAGCTGTATCCTGAACTTACAGGCGCCCTAAGTTTCCCAATGAGCAACCGATACATGAATATGGAACAGCAGATTGGCCCGAGACTGCGGAAAATTCGCAAGCGTTGCGGATACACTTTGGAGGAACTTGCCAGCAAGACCGGTTTGACAAAAGGGTATTTGTCGAAAATAGAGACCAGCAAGAAAGTACCGCCAATTGCAACCCTATCGCGCCTCTCCGAGGCGGTAGGTTGCGAAATCGCATATTTCTTCCAGGACCATGAAGGGGCGAACCGGGTTGAAGATAGAATATCGGTTGTCAGGGCTGAGGAGCGCCGACTAGTGGTGCGGGGCGGCAGTTCGTTCGGTTATGATTATCGCAGCCTTGCTCATGGATATTCCGACAAATCAATGAATCCGTTTGTTTTTACATTTCCGGCGGATGTTCAAGGCGACACTTTTTTTGAGCACGACGGCGAAGAACTCATTTTTATTCTGGGCGGCGCCGTGGAATTCGAAATCGCCGAAAAACGATTGCGACTCCAAACAGGCGATAGCGTGTATTTCGATTCATCTTTGCCGCATCGCGGCAGGTCCATCGGTGATGAAAATGCTCAGGCGTTGGTCGTCATATACGGCCAAGCCAATATGAGACGCAGGTGATTTATTTAGTCTTTCGCCCCAAAGGCGCTGAGAAAAAAGGTGAAAAAGGGGTCAGAGCCCTTTCCGCTGTTCCAGGTCTGCACCCTGTCTAAAACCGCTCCGGCGCAAACCGCGTGGCGTACAGTCCACTCGCGGCAGTCGGGTCGATGTCGGCGATGAGCACACCCGGCTCGCCATAGGGCAGGTGGGAGAGGCAGGCGCCATCGGGGGCGATGAGCGCCGTTGCTGCTTCCGGATAGGGCACGGCATAGTTGACGCTGGCGAAAAAGATTTCGTTTTCCACGCTGCGGCAGATCATCGCCTTTTCGTAGTAGGGCGAGTCCTTAGCCCCCCAAGCCGCAACCGTCTGTCCCCCGCTGACCCCGCCCGCCAGATTGGGGTGAAAGACGATCTGCGCGCCGCGGACCGCGGCCCAGCGGACGGTTTCGGGGTAGCGCCAGCCTTCGTGGCAGATCGCGATGCCGAAGCGGAGTCCGGCAGCCTCGAACACCGCGCGGCCGCTGCCGGGCACGTAGAACGGGTCTTCGGCCGGGGCAAGCTGCGTCTTTGCCTGACAGCCGAGCACATCGCCGGTTTCGGAAATGACGAAGGCCGCGTTGAGGATGCCGTCCGGGCTATCCCAGTCCATCGGCATGATGACGCAAATTTCGTGCTCTTTCGCCAATGCGCACACGCGGTCGCGGGCCGCGCGCAGCCGCGCAGGGTCGTGCGCCTCGACCTCGAAATCCGCGCCGCGCAGCCCCGGAATATAGGCTTCGGGAAAACACACGATGGCGGCCTCGCGCAACGCTGCCTCGGCGACGAACTTCTCGACCCAGGGCAGCGCACCATCGATCGTTCCTACCACCGGGGGCGAGGCTAGGGCGATTTTCACCATGGCAGCACTACGCCCCATTGTTTGGTCCGCTTGTTCGGGGCAGGTCTTGAATTATGAACGTTCATTGCCTTGCAACGCAGCGGATTCCCCGATGAGAAACGAATTGCGCGTGCGGCTATTCTAACTATTCAACGTTCAGGACGTGACCACAAAATGCCCTCGGTCTCCTTCTGGGTTGGGTGCGGGAAATCACGGGTTAGGCGCCGGGAGAGACGCCGGTGGCGAACGCAGGCCGGGCTTGGATTGCAATGCCAGGCATGTCGTCGGCGCGGCCGTTGCGCATGTCGACCCCCATCGGAGAAACGAACGCGGCAGCGTCAACATCGCCGAACAGGTCATCCAAGGCTGCGCGCAACATCCGCTTTTCATTACGGACGATGATTTCCGGCGCCTCCAATTCGACGAGCAGTTCGAGGCGGCTGCGCCGGTTGACCACACGTCGGTATTTCTCCTCCAGGTCGGGATTGACCGGTGGGATATGTTCACTGCTGTGTGCGATTGCTGATTCGTACATGAGGAGCCTCCTTTGATTAAGATCGCGGGCGACGGTGTCGCGCCTATGCGGCGTTCGACACCGGCTTGGTCCACGCAAAACGGGCGAACGCATCGTCCACGGGGGTTTCCACGATGTGGTTGGTGTAGTTCGAGAGAACCTTGTGGGCGATCGTGACAACGATCTCGAGCACGTTCTGCCTAGTGAAACCGGAGGCGAGGAACGCCTCGAGATCTTGCGGTGCGGACCAGCCCCGGTTTTCGACCAGCTTCAAGGTGAAGACTCGCAACGCCTCCAGCTTCGGGTCCGTGTAGGAACCGACCGAGCGTGCGGTTTCGATCACGTCCTCCGATACGTTCTCGCCCTTGGCCAGAAAGGTGTGTGCCGCCATGCAGTAATGGCAGTCGTGATAGGCGTTGATCGTAAACCACACGACATGGCGCTCGGTCGGGGTAAAGCTCGATTTCATCAGTAAGCCGCCGAGCGTGTCGTAGGCTTCGACCGCAATTGGGGCTTCGGCGAGCACGCCGTAGAGGTTCGGAATTTGGCCCATTCGCTGCCGGGCGCTTTCGAGTTGCGCCTTGCTGCCGGCGGGTGCGGAGTCCGTATTATGGATGGTGAAAGTGGTCATTGGATGTTCCTTTCCAGTTGGGTTTAAGTAAAACTTTGATCGTTTGGTCAATGTTAGGTCAAATAGAGAACTGATCTTTCTCGCTATGCGCCGCCCGCTGTAACGTCCGGGTGCAGATGGAAGACCTTATTCATGATCTTCCAAGACCCATCGGTTTTGAGCAGGGTGAACAAATCGGTAAACCGATGACCGGTCCAGTTGTCGAGTTCAAGCCGCACCGTAGCCACCGAGTCGATTTGATCGATGCGCACGATCCGGGCTTGCAGCGCAGTCGCGGGACCATTGGCATCGTTCCAGTCAAACAGCTGCTGGATCGGTCCGGCGAACAGGTCCGCGCCGATATAGCCGAAGATCGTTGCGTCTTGGTGAAACGCAGGTTTCATAACCTCACCTTCGCCAGACCGGGCGCCATCGATGTAATGCTGGACGGTCTCGGCAATGGCTTCGTGTTCGTTTTCGTTCATGGCTTCGTTCCTCGTAGGTTTTAAATTGACCGTTCGGTCAATGTTTTTAAAAAAAACTATGCGGTCTCGAGAACGGTAAGGGCGCCGTCCACGATGCCTTGCGGTATCTCCGGGGTCTCCGTCACGCGGCCAACGAGGACCAACCCCTGGTGCGCGCTCATAAAGAGCCGCGCGAGATTTTGCACATTCGTCGTGGGTTTCAAGTCGCCGTCGGCTTGTGCCCTTGCGAAGGCTTCATGATAGGCGCGTTCGACACGCTGCATATGCTTGCGGAGGATGTCCGCCATTTCCGCATCGTCCGTGCGGCATTGCGCCATGCTGCACCCCAAAAGGCAGCCGGAACTCATCGGTTTGGAATTTACGTCCGCAATTTCGAGCATCACGTCCCGAACGTTTTCCAGCGCCGGCCTATCCGGATTGTTGAGCGCTTGAAAGATCTCGCTCACAACCGTCTGCGAATATTTTTTAAGCGCTTTGAGGAAGAGGTCGCGCTTGCTTCCGAACGTGTCGTAAAGGCTCTTCCTGCCGATTCCCATCACCTCCAAAAGCTCCTTCATGCCGGTCGCGGCATACCCCTTGTCCCAAAAAAGCTGCATTGCCTTTTCGAGAGCGATTTCCGGGTCGAACTGTTTGTCAGGTCCTCTTGTCATGGAACGTATATAGCAAACATAAACCGTTCGGTCAATGTTTATTAATTAAAGGCCATCCATTCATCATTCACGACCCGACCCCGACACGCCTGTCTCGCAAAAAAAAGAGAGCACCGCCGCGTTGAATTCGTCCGGCGCTTCGATGTTGCAGAGGTGACCCGCATCAGGGATTTCGACGAACCGGGCACCCGCGATCTGCGTGGCGATCTCGCGCCCAAGCGCGGGGCTATTCAGCCGGTCGTCGCCGCCATAGACCAGCAGCGTCGGCACGCGGATCGCGTCGAGGGCGGCCGAGCGGTCGAGGCGTCGATGGTCTTGATGTAGCTCTGTTTGTGCAGGGCGGCGATGTCGGCTTTCCTACCGTTTAGGTCCGCTTGTCTCCCAGCGTCAGACATGGCGAGCCATACTGCGTTTTGGTAATTATTGACCCAAAGCGAACGTTTTGAGCTAGCGATTGTCTTCGGAACTCTCGAGCGAACCGTGACCCGGAAACGCAACACGGATAAGGATTGCCTATCGAAGGGATAAGCAATCCAAACAAGGGCCGCGATTAGCCCCGAACAACAGCCTCTAATTATGAAACGATAATGTATTCGGTCAATTCGGTAGTGGCGGGGCAAACTTGGTCAAACTGATGCCATCCACGGCCGTTTTGTATTCTTCCAAATTGGGTGTCCTGCCGAGTATGGCGGAAAGGACGACAACCGGCGTTGAAGCAAGCAGGGATTCGCCCTTCTTATCTTCAGAGTCTTCAACCACTCGTCCCTCAAAAAGACGCGTGGACGTGGCCATAACGGTGTCGCCCTTTGCTGCCTTTTCCTGGTTCCCCATGCATAGATTGCAGCCGGGTCTTTCCAGATACATAATTTTTTCGTACTTCACACGAGCGGTACTCTTTGGCGCACTATCGTCAAACTCAAAACCAGCATACTTTTGCAAAATGCTCCAATCACCTTCTGCCTTCAACTCGTCAACGATGTTGTAGGTTGGCGGCGCGACGACCAGAGGCGCCTTAAACTCGACCTTGCCGTGCATTTTTTCCAGGTTTCTGAACATTTGCGCCACAATGTTCAAATCCCCTTTGTGAACCATGCAGGACCCGACGAAGCCAAGATCGACCTTCTTTTCCGCCTTGTAGTATGAAATCGGCCTGATCGTGTCATGCGTATATCGTTTGGACACATCGATGTTCTCGACATCGGGATCGGCGATCATCGGTTCATCGATTTGATCCAAGTCCACGACGACTTCCGCGAAATACTTGGCATTGCCGTCCGGCGCCAGAGCCGGGTTCTCGCCCGATTTTATTTCCGCGATGCGCTTGTCCGCTTTGTCGATCAGTCCCTTGAGCATCTTGACACCGTTGTCCATGCCCTTATCGATCATGACCTGAATGCGGCTCTTAGCGATCTCAAGGGATTCAATAAGGGTGTCATCATCAGAAATACAGATGGACGCTTTCGCCTTCATTTCAGCGGTCCAGTCCGTAAACGTGAAGGCCTGGTCGGCGAGCAGCGTTCCGATGTGGACTTCGATGATCCGTCCCTGGAAAACGTTATCGCCAAACTGTTCCAGCATTTGAGCCTGCGTCGCATGGACCACGTCGCGGAAATCCATGTGTTCCTGCATCTGCCCCTTAAAGGTCACCTTCACGGATTCAGGGACCGGCATCGTTGCTTCGCCTGTCGCCAGGGCAAGAGCAACCGTTCCCGAGTCTGCGCCGAACGCAACGCCCTTGGACATCCTCGTGTGAGAATCGCCGCCGATAATGATGGCCCGGTCATCGACCGTGAGGTCATTCAAGACCTTATGGATGACGTCCGTCATGGGATGGTAGACACCGCCTGGGTCCCTTCCCGTAATGAGGCCGTACTTATTCATGAATTCCATGAGTTTGGGCGTATTCGCTTGGGCTTTCAGATCCCAAACCGACGCCGTATGACATCCGGATTGGTAGGCCCCATCGACCGTTGGTGAGATCACCGTTGCTGCCATGGCCTCCAATTCCTGCACCGTCATCGGGCCGGTCGTATCCTGCGATCCGACGATATTCACCAGCACCCGGACATCCGAGCCCGCGTGTAAAACCGTTCCCTCGGCCACTCCAATAGCGTTTCGGTTGAAGATTTTCTCGACGGCGGTGAGGCCTTGACCGGCATGAGAAAGTTCCTGTGAGGGCGCAAAAGCGGATTGCAAGTCGATCCCGAGGGCCGCCGCCGCGAACGTCTGCAGCTTTTTGCCGAAAACAACGGCATATGATCCGCCGGCCTTAATGAATTCGACGTTTTGCGGCGTGAAGGATGAAGACACACCGATGAGTTCTTCACCGCCATCTTCGTCATACAATTTCTGATCTTTTGTATTGATGGTCAGAACGGTGCCCGTTGCGACGGAGTACTTTTCCTCGAGAACCGGATTGCCATCGTTGTTCAGGATCGGGTTGCCGTCCCCATCCTGTTTTTTGACCCAGTTCTTCAGATCGATGCCAACGCCGCCGGTCACACCCAGGGCCGTCATAAAAATGGGTGAAATACCATTCGTCCCCGCGACAATCGGGGCATTGTTCACAAACGGGATATAGGGGCTTGTTTGCTCGCCGGTCCACAAGGCGACGTTGTTGACCCCCGACATGCGGGAGGACCCCACGCCCATCGTCCCTTTTTCGGCGATCAGCATCACCCGTTTGTCCGGGTGCTGTTGTTGCAGGGCTCGGATCTCGGCCTGTCCCTTTTCAGAGATAAAGCACTTTCCGTGCAGTTCCCGGTCCGCCCGGGAGTGTGCCTGGTTGCCGGGAGACATCAGGTCGGTGGAAATATCGCCTTCCGCTGCGACGTAGGTAACGACCTTAATCTCTTCGTCTATGTCGGGCAGATTCGTGAAAAATTCAGCCTTCGCATAACTTTCGAGAATGTCTGTGGCGACGTCATTTCCCGCGCGATACGCTTCCCCAAGCCGGTCCGTATCAGCGGCGTACAAATAAACCTGCGTTTTCAGGACGTCGGCCGATTGCCGGGCGATCGATGCATCGTCACCCAAGGCCAAATCGAGAAGGACCTCGACCGAAGGGCCTCCTTTCATGTGGGACAGCAGCTCAAAGGCGAAGGATGGCGAAATCTCCTCAACGACCACGTCGCCGAGAATGATCTCTTTTAAGAATTTCGCCTTTTCGCTCGCAGCGCTGGTGGTTCCGGGAATTGTGTTGTAGATGAAGAATTTTACGGAATCTTCCCGGTGTTCGTTATTAACGTCTTTTATCTGCGAGATGACCTCGCTTAGGAGAGCGCCATCCTCAATGGGTTTTGGGTTTAATTCCTGGGATTTCCGCTCTTCGATTTCATTCAAATAATCTGTGTACAAGCTCATAGCTATCTGACCCATTAGTGTTATTGGCAGCCCGGGCGCCGGGCCGCAAAATCATTCTGCGATCCGGCGGAAAATCCACAACATCATCCATAGCTCAGCCAGGATTGGCTTTCAAGGTGATCCAAATTAGTTGATAAGATGGTAATTTAACCATAATGCCAGTGAGCGTGGCTCGCTGAAGGCTTCTTTCGTTTACTGGATCAGCTGGGCACGGGCGAACGCCCAGCGTCGAAAAACTACGGAATGTCCTTGAATCGGCGACCGTTATATTTCCAAAAGCCGACATTCGCGCCAATGACCCACTGTTCGAAAGAGATCGGCGCCCTCTTAGCTTCAGTCACGCACGGCTTAATCTCACATCTTGCAAAAAAGACAGTACTGCGGCATTGAATTCGGCGGGCGCTTCGATATTGCAAAGGTGGCCCGCATCGGGGATTTCAACGAACCGGGCACCCTTGATCTGCGCGGCGATCTCACGCCCCAGGGCGGGGCCGTTCAGCCGGTCGCCGCCGCCATAGAGCAGCAGCGTCGGCACGCGGATCGCGTCAAGGGCGGCGGAGCGGTCGTAGTAGGTCGAGGCATCGATGGTCTTGATGTAGCTCGCCTTGTGCAGCGCAGAGATGCTTTCGACGAGTTGGTTGAAATGCGCGTCCGTGGCGCGCTTTCCCATCAGGGTGCGGGCGACTGTCGGCGCGATATCTCGGGGTTCCTTACCGTCCTCGACCAGCGGTTTCTTGCGCAGGCGCACGAAGGTCTCGCGTTCCTCTTGTGTGCGTTGCGCGAAGCTGGCGCGCGTGCCCGACAGGGTCAGGGTCGCCACGCGCTCGGGGAACCGGGCGACAAAATCGAGCGCGATGCGGCCGCCCATGCTTAGGCCGACGATATGCGCGGTCTCGGCGTTCAAATGATCCAGCAGCCGGACGATATCGCGGGCGAAGTCGCCGAAGTCGAGCGGGCCATCATAATCGTCCGAGCGCCCATAGCCCCGCGCATCCCACGCGACGGCGCGATAGCCTTCGGCGAAGGCGGGCAGTTGATCGCGCCAATTAGTGCGGTTGCCGCCGATGCCGTGCAGGAACAGGACGACCTCCCCTGCTCCCGCATGGTCGTAGGCGATGCGGGGCGTGCCGGGCACGAAATCGGTTTGCAGGTCGCGCGGCATTCCCCCAATCCTTTGCGGGCCGTCAGGCCCGTTCCAGCACCACCACGGGGATTTCGCGGTGCGCCTTGGCCTTTTCGTGATAGCTGTCGTAGGTCGGGAAGATCTCCGCCATCATCGTCCACAGCCGCGCGCGTTCCTCGCCGGACGCGGTGCGGGCCTTTGCAGTAAAGCGGTCGGCCATGACCTGCAGCTCGACCGTCGGGTTGGCGGCGAGATTTTCGTACCACAGCGGGCTCTTCGGCGCGCCGCCCATCGAGGCGACGATGACGTGATTATCGCCGTCCGTGCCGTAGATCAGCGCCGTGTCGTACTGCTTGCCGGAGCGCCGGCCGGTCGTCGTCAAAATCAGGCAGGGCAGGTTCTGATTGCCGTCATGCCCCTTCCACATATGGCCGTCCTCGCCACCGGTTTCCTTGTACCGCGCCATATGGTCCGTCACCCAGTCGCGCTGCGCCATGTCCGTCTCCCTCATGTGTGTGTTTCAGTTGTTGGACTATATAGACGTGCGGGCGGGGGGAACAACGGCGACAGGATGGAATTGGAGGCGGCTACGTTTCTCACCCCCACCCTTACCCTCCCCCTTGAGGAGACCTCTGCGAAACGGGTTCAGGATCGGAGATAATCGTTGGGTTTGGAGGTTGGTGCATAGGTTTGGCGGTTTTTCGCGTTGGGTTTTGGGACGCTCTTGACGAGATCGGCAAGGGACGGTGTCAGGGCATAAGAGTTTCGGCACGTCTCAGGTTCATGGCGATGCACAGGAGATGAAGGTGGGACTGGTTCTTCTGCATCCCCCTGTATCGGGCCCGGCGGTATCGGTAAGACCGCTTCAGAGTTCCGAACAGGCGCTCGACATTAGCGCGGATCGGGGAGATCAGGCGGTTGCGGACCTGTTGCCAGTGCGGCAGCGCCGGTTGGTTCTTATGGCTGCGGTGCATGATCCGGTCCTTGATGCCCCTCGCCTTGAGGCGCCGGCGGCGCTCCTTGTGCTCATAGGCTTTGTCAGCATAGACCGCCCGCTCGTCGCCCTGGATCAGCGCGTCGGCCACTTCGCTCTCATAGGTTTTGGCCGACGTCATCATCGCATCGCGGATCAATTCGGAGCCCTGATCGACGGCGATATGCGCCTTGTACCCGAAATAGGCCGTGCGCCCGCGCCGCGTCCAATCGGCATCCGGATCGAGCGCCGAACGCCCGCCGGAAACACCGGACGGCCGGCTGACCGAAGCCTCGATCAGGGTGGCATCGATCAGTGTGCCCGTCTTCAGCATCAGCCCGTGACGCTCCAACTGCCGGTTCGTTTCCGCCAGAAGCTTCGCCGTCAGTTTCCTCTCTGCCAGCGCCGCCCGGAAGCGCACGAACGTCGTCTCGTCCGGTGTCTCGTCGCTCAACGAGAACCCGCAGAACCGTCGGAACGACAGACGATCCCCCAACGCCTCCTCCAGGTCCGGGTCGGAAAGACCATACCATTGCTGCAGCAAAACCGCCTTGTACATCGACAGCGCCGGATACCCTCTGCGCCCCTTCTTCGAGCGAACCGACTTCAGGAGCTTCTCGAAGCGAGACCAGTCGAAAAGACCTTCGATACGCTCCAGACGTTTATTCGAACCCGCACCCGGCGCCACAAACGCATCCGCAAAGCCACCCTCACCAACCCGCTTCTCACCCATCAAGACCTCCGTCATAGCGATCACTCTAAAGAATCACCGTTTCGACAAAGTTGCTACCCATTTCGCAGAGGTCTCCTCAAGGGGGGAGGACTAAGGTGGGGGTGGACGGCGGCTACCCTATACCTTTTCACTCACCTCGTCGGCGTACCGCGCAGGCAGGTGCGGTGCAGCACCCTCGGATGACGCGCAGCGTCGAAATTGGTATCCGCGTGGTGCAGCAGGCAGCGGTTGTCCCACATCAGCACATCGCCTTCGCGCCAGTGGTGGCGGTAGACGAACTGCGGTTGCGTCGCGTGCGCCTCGAGCGCTTCGATACGGGCGCGGCCTTCATCTATCGGCAACCCCTCGAGGTGCGAGGCGTGCATGCCCATGAACAGGCCCTTGCGGCCCGTGTCCGGATGCACGCGGACGAGCGGGTGGGTCATCGGCGGGGCGTCACGCTTCTCTGCCTCCGACATGACCCGGCCGATATTCTCGCGCGACAGCTCCCAGCTATGCACGGTCTGGACGCCGTCGAGCGCTTTCTTCTCGGCTTCCGGCAGCGCGTCATAGGCGGCGTACATGTTGGCGAAGCAGGTGTCGCCGCCGTCGGGCGGCAGGGTGACCGCATGCAGGATCGTCGCCATCGACGGCGCCGGGCGGAAGGATTTGTCGGAGTGCCATTGCGTCGATTTGACAGCGCCGCTTGGCGTGCCCTCGGCATCCAGATTGCTAACGGTGTGGACCAGCGGGTGCGTGGCGGTGCCGCGGTTGCGGATCGCATGCCGCTCCAGCATGCCGAACTACTCGGTGAAGGCGACCTGCTGGTCCTTGGTGAGGCGCTGATCGCGGAAGGCGAGGATTTGGAAGTCGAGGAAGGCTTGATAAACGGCATCCCGCGTCGCGGGATCGAGGGGCTGCGACAGGTCGAGGCCGGTGATCTCCGCCGCCATGAGGTCGGACAGCGGGCGCAGGTCGAACGTCGTAAGGGCTTCCGTCACGGCCACCTCTCTATTCCAAGAGTGCTTTCATCGCCGCCTTTGTTTCCGCGCCGCCCGCATTGATCGGCATCGTCTTCGCGCGCTCGCGTTGGCGTAGCCGGTACGCATATTCGTACGGCATCTGTTCGAACGGATCCTCGATGCCGAGATCCTGCGCCGCATGCGCCGCCCAGTCTGCATGCCACAGGAACTCGCGGGCGAGCGCCACCAGGTCCGCCTGGCCGGCCTGCAGGATGTCCTCCGCCTGCTGTGCTTGCGTGATACCACCGACCTCTATGGTTGCAATACCGACTTCCCGACGCACCCTTTCAGAGAACGGTACCTGGTAGCCGGGGACCCGGGGCACCATCGGCATATCCGAGTCGCCGGAGATCCCGCCCGAGGAGCAATCGATCAGATCAATATCCCTATCTTTCAAGGCTTTAGACAGGTGGACGGTGTCCTCAAGAGACCAGACCCCCCCTTCCCCATCGACCGCCGATACCCGGTAGAAAACCGGTAGTTCTTTCGGCCAGGAATCCCGCACCACCTCCGCCACTTCGAGCGCGAACCGCATCCGCCCTTCGCGGTCGCCGCCATAGCCGTCGGTGCGGTGATTGCTGACCGGCGAGAGGAACTGGTGGATCAGATAGCCATGCGCGCCATGGATCTCGACGATGTCGTAGCCGGCATCGATGCTGCGGTGGCAGGCTTCCCGCCACGCATCGAGCACGGTCTTGATATCGTCCCGGTCCATCTCCTTTGGCAGGAAGCGCCGCGGCAGCTGATCCAGCGCGCTCGGCGCCAGCCCTTGCCAGGGCGGCAGGCCATCGGCGGCATCTTCGTCGGTCAGCGGCGCCCAGTCCTTCGTCGCCGCGTGACACGACGCCTTGCGCCCCGAATGGCCGAGCTGGATCGCCGGGACCGCACCCTGCTCGCGGATGAAGTCGGTGATGCGCCGGAACATCGGGATGTGCTTGTCGTCGTAGATGCCGGCACAGAGATAGGTCTTGCGGCCGCGCGCCTCGACCGCGGTTTCCTCGCCGAAAATGATCCCCGCCCCGCCGGCGGCAAGGCGGCCGAGATGCATGAATTGCCAGTCGGTCGGGCCACCGTCGTCGGAGTGGTACTGGCACATCGGCGAGACGACGATCCGGTTGCGCGAGGTCACGCTGCGCATGGTGATCGGCGTGAACAGTAGCGGATAGGGTTTTGTAGCGGTTTCAGTCATGGGACCCGCTATATACGATACTGGAGAACCATCGCAAAATGCAGCAGGCAGGCTTCAATGACCTCATCCAATCTGGACGCCGCGTCGCTCGTATCGATGTACCGGCAGATGCGCCTGATCCGACGCTTCGAGGAGCGAACCGCCGAGCTGATCGACGCGGGCGAAATCCGCGCCCATGCACATCTTTATATCGGCGAGGAAGCGGTCGCCGTCGGCGTATCGGCGGCGCTGAACACGCAGGACATCACCACGTCGACCCATCGCGGGCATGGCCACATTCTGGCGAAGGGTGGCGATCCGATGCGGATGTTCGCCGAGCTGATGGGCCGGAAAGCGGGTTACAACAGGGGTCGCGGCGGCTCGATGCATATCGCCGATCTGGGTCTCGGCATCTTCGGCGCGAACGGGATCGTCGGCGCCGGCGCGCCGATGGCGTGTGGGGCGGCGCGCATGTTCAAGAACCGCGGTGAGCCCCATGTCGCGGTGCCGTTCTTCGGCGACGGGGCGATGAACCAGGGCGTGCTGCTCGAATCCCTGAACGTGGCAGCGATCTGGGACCTACCGGTCGTCTTCGTCTGCGAGAACAATCAGTATGCCATCACCTCGCCGATTGCCGAGATGTCGCGCGGTTCGCTCGCCGAGCGGGCCGCCGCCTTCGGGCTGAAAGCGGAAACCGTGGACGGGATGGATGCCGCGGCGGTGTTCGAGGCGGCGACGCGGCTGGTCGACCGGGCCCGCGCCGGCGACGGCGCCAGCTTCCTCGAATGCCGCACCTACCGCTTCGAAGCGCACAACACAGCATTGCGCGCCTCCGATCTCACCTATCGTACGGCGGCGGAAATCGAGCGGTGGCGGGAACGCGATCCGCTGACGGTGCTGGCGCAGCGGCTCGACGCCGAGGATGGCTGGGCACAGGGCGACCAAGCGGCGGTCGACGCCGAGGTGAACGCGGAAATCGAGGATGCCATTGAACGGGCAGGCGAAAGCCCCCGCCCCTCTGCGGATACGGCTCTGGACCATATGTACGCGCAAACCTATCCCGGGTTTCCGGCGGGAGTGTCGGAATGACCCGCGAACTCAGCTTCGTCGAGGCCATGAACGAAGCGCTGATGCAGGAAATGGCGCGCGACGATGCAGTCGTCATTTTCGGCGAGAACATCCGGGGCCAGGGCCGTGGCGAATTGCGTGGGCTGCAGGACGCCTATGGCGACGACCGGATCATCGACCTGCCCATTTCCGAGGCGGCGATGACCGGCATCGCCACGGGTGCGGCGCTTGCCGGCGGCCGCCCTGTCGTCCATTTCCAAGTGTCGTCGCTGATCTTTCCCGCTTTCGATCAGTTGGTGGACCAGGCGGCGAAGCTGCCGCTCATGCTGGGCGGGCAGGCGCATGTGGCAGCGACCTATATGGTGATGGGCTGCGGCGCCAGCGGCGGCCGCGCCGGGCAGCATTCCGACAACCCCTATCCCTATCTGATCCATGCGGGGATCAAGTCGGTGATGCCGTCCACACCGGCGGACGCGAAAGGCCTGCTCACCACGGCAGTCCGGGAGGACGACCCGGTCGCCGTGTTCGTGCCTGTCAGGCTGATGGCGACAAAAGGGTCGGTGGCGGAGGAACCCTATGCCATCCCCCTCGCGCAGGGCGAGGTGAAGCGCACGGGCAAGGACGTCACCGTCGTGGCCATGGGTCATCTGGTCGCCGAAGCGTTGGCATCCGCCGAGGCATTGGCGGCGGACGGCATCGACGCCGAAATCTGGGACCCTCGCTCACTGCTGCCGCTCGACCGGGCGGGGCTGGCCGCGTCGGTCGCGAAGACCGGCCGGGTTGTCCTGTTCGACGATTCCCACCGCAGCTGCGGCTATGCGGCGGAACTTTCGAGCTTCATCGGCGAGACCTGCTTCGGAGATCTGAAGGCGCCGATCAAGCGGGTTACCCGCGCCGACGTGACGATCCCCTTCGGGCAACATATCGAGGACGAAGTCCTGCCCGACCGGCGACGGCTGGAGCAGGCGGTTCACGCTGTCATGGCATGGTCATAACCCTGCGATCTTATGCATAGCAGGCCCGCGCAATTCACGTCGCGGGGATCGGTTCAATCCGTGTTAGAAGCGCGCATGGTGGATCGCGCCAACCAAACGGAAAACAGCAGTAGTATCGTCAAAGGCATGGCTTGGATGCTGGTCACGACAGTGCTGTTCGTCGGCGTGACGGGCATCGTGCGGCATCTCGGCAGCGATATGAGCGCCCCGCAGGCGGCCTTTATCCGCTATGCCTTCGGCATCCTGCTTATGATCCCGTTCCTGCTGCGGATCAAGGTACGGCAGTTGATCACGCCGCGTATGGGCTATCACGCAATGCGTGGGCTGGTGCATGGGATCGGCGTCATGCTGTGGTTCTTCGCCATGGCACGGATTCCCATCGCCGAGGTCACCGCGCTTGGTTACACCACGCCAATCTTCGTCACCATCGGCGCGGCGATATTCCTCGGCGAGCGTTTTCGCATCCGGCGCCTGATCGCCGTCCTGCTCGGCCTTCTCGGCACCCTGGTGATCGTGCGGCCCGGCTTCGCGACCGTCGAACTCGGCACACTGGCGCAGGTCGCGGCGGCGCCCCTGTTCGCCATTTCCATGCTGGTGTCCAAGAAGCTGACCGAGACCGAGGAAAGCACGACGATCGTCGCGCTCATGGCCGTCTTCGTGACCCTGACCCTTCTGCCCTTCGCTCTCGCCTCATGGCGTACGCCAACGCTGGAGGAACTCGCCTGGCTGTTCGCCACTGCCTCGCTGGCAACGGCCGGCCATTACGCACTGACCAAGGCCTATCAGGCAGCGGAGATCACGATCACGCAGCCCATATCCTTCCTGCAATTGGTCTGGGCGGCATTGCTGGGCTATTACGTTTTCGCCGAAACACCCGATATCTGGACGACCGTCGGCGCCCTCATCATCGTCGCCAGCGCCACATACATCGCCCACCGCGAGGCACAGCTGTCACGCAGGACCACGTCTTAGGGCCTGTTACGCGACCGCATGCGCGGCCCGCCCGCCCGCGAGCCACAGCAGGAAGCAGATGATCGACAGGTTGGCGAGGTTGAAGAAGACTCCGGTCACGAAGGCGAATTGATAGTGCCCCATCAGGTCGAAAATCCAGCCGCCGAGCCAACCGCCCAGCGCCATGCCGGACATGCCGCAGAGGAATATCACGCCAATGCGCCATCCCGCCTCGCGCGCCGGGAACAATTCCCGTATGGCAAGCGTATAGGCGGGAACGATCCCGCCATAAGCCAAGCCGAAGGCACCGGACAGAGCGTAAAGGCTGACCAGCCCGTCGACCCATATGTAGGTCGACAGCGTAATCGCTTGCAGGGTGGATCCGATCAAAATCGTTTTTAGTCCGCCGATCCGGTCCGAAAGCCAGCCGAAGCCAAGCCGGCTGGCAAAGGAACAGGCCAGTAAGAAGGACAGCATCCGCGCACCGTTATCGGCGCCGAAGCCTAGGTCGCTGCACATCGCTACGAGATGCACCGCGGGCATTGCCATGGCAACGCAACAGCAGATGATCGCGACACCGAGCAAGACGAGGACAAGTTTCGGCGCCGACCGAATGTCATAGGCGGCGCCACCTAGTCCCCCAACACCAAGGGTAAGAGGCGTAGGCGGCCTACGGCGCACCACCATACTGAGCGGGAGCATCGCGCAGATCGCGAAGACACCGAACCAGAACCAGGTTTCGCGCCAACCGGCAAAATCGATTCCGTACTGAAAGATATTTGGCCAGACAGCGCCCGCGACCGCCTGTCCGCTGGCGACGATCGCGACAGCGAGTCCTCTTCGGCGGTCGAACCAGCGTGTCGCATTGGTCATTAGGGGCGACAGCACGGTTCCGCCGCCGAGAAACCCAAGCAGCAACGCACAGGTGACGAGCAATCCCCAATAATGAGTCGTGCTGCTGACGACGATCGCGCCTGCCCCGACCATAACCGCGCCCAGCAACGACACGCCGCCCAAGCCGCGCCGGTCGGACCAATATCCCATCACAATGCCGCCGATTCCAGCGCCCAGCATGGCGACAGCGTAGGCGAGCGAAGGTATCGACCGCGGCCAATCAAATTCTGCCGCAATCGGTTTCAGGCTGACGATAATCAGATAGGTAGCGCCAATCGCCGTCGCGACCAGCAGATGGGACGCGACGACGACGACCCAGCCATACGCCGTCTCGACACTTTCTTCCGCGCGAACGGTCACCTTTCCGCCCGCGCGTCTTGTTTAAAGATTACTGCGCCGTCGAAAGCGATGTCGGCACGATGCGCTGAATATGGGCTGCTTCGTGTTCAATGAGATCCGGGATTCGCGGCGACATGTCGTTCTTCCAGAAGTCGCTTTCATAGACCGCCTTGTAGAGCGCTTCGCGAGCTTCTTCACTCTCGAAGCGACGCATCCAGATGTAGACGGACTCGTCCTCTTCGCCCCGATAGCTACCGGTGATCACCATCCCCTTGGAGACCTGGAAGGGGATGATTTCCTCCTCCATGACTTTCAGCCATTCAGCCATCTTACCCGGCCTGATCTTGTATTGACGCAGTTCGTAGAACGCCATGTTGCCTCTCCTCGTGAACCAATTATAGCCGCCGCTTCGTGCCGGCGCGCCTCGGCGCAAACGATGATGCGAAGGACGCCGTCATGCAACCATGTATTTTACGGATAGATTTGCTAGACTACTCAACGAGTTCGGATGCAGATGGGATTAGAGCACACGATGGCTATGCAAACGCTATACGAAGCCCCCCGCCCGGCCGCCAAGCCCGGCGAAACCGTTGTCACCAGTACCTGTGGCCACAATTGCGGCGGCCGTTGCGTGGTTAACGCGCATGTCATCGATGGACGCATCCAGAAGATTTCTACGGATTCGCGGCGCTGGAATCCCGATCACCCGCCGCTGGCCGCCTGCGCGCGCGGCGTCGGGCAGATCGAACGCGTCTATCATCCTGATCGTCTGAAATACCCGATGCGGCGCACGGGACCGCGCGGTTCCGGGCAATACGAACGAATTTCCTGGGACGAAGCGCTGAGCGAAGTCGCCAGCGAGTTGCTGCGCGTCCGAGAGAAATACGGCAATGGCGCGATCCTCGACGGGTCGCGGTCCGGCAATCTGTCCATGCTGCACAGCCGCTCGGCGGCGAAACGCTTCCTGAACATGTTCGGTGGCTGCACCGACCTGTGGTCGAACATGTCTTGCGAGGCGGAGATCTTCTCCGTACGCAATACCTTCGGTACCGACACTCCCTATAAGGCCGCAGGGCGCGAACCGACCGACTACGTCAACTCCAAGCTCATCCTGATGTGGGGCTGGTCGCCGTCCGACGGCACCTTCGGCACCAGCACGCCGGAGTACCTGAAGCATGCCAAGAAAGAGGGCGTGCGCATCGTCTGTGTCGACGCAAGGCGTACCCGCAGCAGCAAACAGCTTGCGGAAGAACACATCTTCATCCGTCCGTCAACGGATGCGGCAGCGCTGATTTCGATGGCCTATGTCATCGTCAGCGAAGGGCTGCACGATCAGGCCTATTGCGACCGCTATGTGCAGGGCTTCGACAACGCGACCCTGCCGGAGGGCGCGCCAAAGGGTGCATCGTACCGCGCCTACCTGATGGGCGAGTCGGACGGTATTCCCAAGACGCCGGAATGGGCAAGTGAGATCACCGGCATTCCGGCAGAGACACTCCGCCGGCTCGCCATTGAATTCGGCAGCACCAAGCCGGCCGCGCTGCAATGCGGCTACGCGCCGGGCCGGACAGCCCATGGCGAACAGTTTCACCGCGCCGCTTACGCGCTTGCGGCAATCACTGGCAATGTCGGCGTGGTCGGCGGCAATTCGGGGTGCAGCAATGGCGCCACGGGGCGCGGCGGCATGGGTAGCCTGCCGGCCGGTCCCAATCCGATCGACTCCAAGGTCTCGGCACCGGAACTGGCCGACATGCTGGCGAAGGGCAAGAGCGGCGGCTACCCGGCCGACATCAAGCTGATCTATTCCTGCGGCGGCAATCTGTTCAATCAGGCACCGAACGCCAACAAGATGGCGCGGAACCTGGACAACGTCGAATTCATCGTCGGCCAGGATCATTTCCTGACGCCGACGACGCGCTACGCCGATATCGTATTGCCGGCGACGACTTTCTGGGAACGCAACGACGTGCACGTGCCCTGGGCCGGCGCGCTGCACTACGCGATCTACATGAAGCAGGCCATCGAGCCGATGTACGAATGCCGCAACGATATCGACATCTTTGCCGATCTGGCGTTGCGCGTCGGCATCAACGGATACAACAATCACACCGAAGAAGAATGGCTGCGGGACTTCACCAAGACCGCGGTCGACGATTTCGATGCGTTCAAGGAAAATGGTGTCGCGCGGTTCCCGAAGCCGGAACACGCGGTCGCCTTCGCGAAACAGATCCTCGATCCGGAAAACCACAAATTCGCCACACCGTCGGGCAAGATCGAAATCTATTCGACCAACATGGCGGAGAACCCGGACCCGTTCGGCTTGGGCGCGATGCCGCCGATCCCAACCTGGTTGCCGCAGATCGATGTTGAAACCGACCCCGATGCGGAATTCCCGCTTGCGCTGTGCAGTTCCAAATCGAGGGCCCGCACCCACTCCATTCATGGCAATCAGGAAAAGCTGGGACGGGTCGATCCGGACGATGTCTGGATTAACAGCGATGATGCCGCCGCGCGCGGGATCGAGCACGGCCAGAAGGTCCGGGTCTTCAACAGCCGGGGCGCGACCCTGTTGCCGGCAAAGGTGACCGACGACATTGCGTCGGGCGTCGTCTCCATCAAGGAAGGCGCATGGTACAGCCCGGGCGAAGACGGCGACGACACGGAGGGCAGCGCAAACACCCTGTCGGCCGACCGGTCATCGCCGGGCGGGGCGACGACCTACAACACGAACTTCGTCGACATTCAGCCGGTCTAGCCGCGCGATATGCGATTCCGCAAAATTGCCGTCCTTGGTCTCGGAAAAGTCGGCACGTTGGCGGCCACGCTGCTGCACGACGCCGATTTCGACGTCACCGGGTTCGACTCTGTCAAACCGAAACATGCGCTGCCATTCGCTACAGCCTCTCTCGATGTGAGCACCACCAAGGCGCTTGCAAAGGCGCTCAAGCCTTTCGAGGCGGTGCTGTCTTGCCTACCCTATCACCTGAACAAGGGCGTCGCGGAAGCGGCCCATAAACTGGGACTGCATTACTTCGACCTGACCGAAGACGTACCGACGACACAGGCGATCCGGGAATTGAGCAAGACCGCCAAGGGTATCATGGCGCCGCAATGTGGATTGGCGCCGGGCTTTATCGGCATCGTCGGTGCGCACTTGGCCGAACAGTTCGAGCGCGTGCGCTCCATCAAACTGCGCGTCGGTGCCTTGCCTCAACATCCGACCGGCCTGCTCGGTTACGCCTTCAACTGGTCGCCGGAAGGCGTGGTGAACGAGTACCTCAACGACTGCGAAGTCATCGAGGAAGGGCAGCATAAATGGGTCTCACCGATGGAATGGATCGAGACCGTCTACGTGAACGGTGTGAAGTTGGAAGCCTTCACCACGTCCGGCGGGCTCGGCACGATGTGCGAGACCTATGACGGCCGGATCGAGAACCTCGACTACAAGACGATGCGCTATCCCGGGCACATGTCGCTGATGAATTTCTTCTTTCACGAATTGCTGATGCGCGAACAGCGCGAGGTGGCGGGCGAAATCCTGACCCATGCAAAACCGCCGGTCGATGACGACGTCGTCTATGTGCATGTGTCCGCCGAAGGCGATGCGGAAGGCCGTTTGCTGCGCAAGGAATTCGTGCGCGCCTACTACCCAATCGAGGTATCCGGCGAAATGCGCACCGCGATTGCCTGGACGACCTCCGCTTCAGTCTGCGCCGTTATAGAAATGGTGCGCGATGGGGCCTTGCCCGAACACGGGTTCATCAAGCAGGAAGAAATTCCTTTGGAACCGTTCCTGCACACACCGACCGGCGCGCTATACGGCGAAAGCTGATACCCGCAATACTTGCCAGTGTGCGACTCTCCGCCCTAGGCTAACGTCCTGACACTTAAGCGGGGGCAGCCGGATGGCCACTACACATTTCAAGAACGTCGATTGGATCGTTGCCTGGGATCAGGAAGCGCAAAGCCACAATTATATCCGTGGTGGCGATCTCGTCTTTTCAGACAACGAAATCATCTTCGTCGGCAAAGGGTATGGCGGCACGACGGATACCGTCATCGACGGTGCGGGCCAGTGCCTGATCCCCGGGTTCGTCGATATCCATGCCCATCCCGCAAGCGAGGCGTTCTACCGCGGCATTCGCGAAGATCATAGTGTCCCGGAACACTACATGACCGGCCTCTACGAGCGATCTTGCGCCTATTCGATCGACCGAGAGGACCTCAAGCACGGCGCCGAAATTTCTTATGCCGACTTGATGCGCAGCGGCGTCACCACGCTGGTCGACATCACCTTCCCCTATCCGGGTTGGGTCGACATCATGGAACGTAGCGGATTGCGAATGTTCGCCGCTCCCGGTTTCAACACCGCGACGTGGTACCGGGACAATGTCCACCAGCTCAAATACAGAGAAGATATCGCACTGGGGGAAAAGAACTTCGAAGCCGCGTTGTCGCTTATCGACGAACTGCGCGCCCATCCCATCGGACGGCTGAACGGAGTCGTATCGCCGGTACAGATCGACAACAACACGGATGAAATTCTGACCGCCAGTTATGCCGAAGCGAAGAAACGAGGCATCCCCTGGACGACCCATGCGTCGCAGTCTGTGGTCGAGTTCAACATCATGGTCGATCGGCACGGCAAGACACCGGTGCAGTATCTAGCCGACCTGGGACTACTCGGGGTCGGCACTATTCTGGGCCATGCGATGCTGATCGACGACAACTCCTGGATCGGCTGGCACAGCAAGACCGATCTCAAACTGCTCGGCGACAGCCATACCGCCGTCGCGCACTGTCCAACGCCCTTCATGCGGTATGGCACGACGATGGAAGATTTCGGCCGCTATCGCGACGCCGGGGTCGTGATGGGCATCGGCACCGATACGATTCCGCACAATTACATCGAGGATTTGCGTTACGCGGCCATTCTTGCCCGCGTTGCCAGCCATAACGGCCACGCGGCTCGGACTGCGGATGTGTTTCATGCGGGAACGGTGGGCGGCGCAGACGCGCTAATGCGCGACGATCTAGGCCGGCTGGCAGTCGGCGCCAAGGCGGATATCGTCGTGCTTGACTGCACCCATCCGGTCATGATGCCGCTGCGCGATCCGCTGGCGAGCCTCATCCACTCCGCCGCCGAACGCGCGGTCAAGGACGTCTATATCGATGGCGTCCAGACCATAAAAGACCATGAATGTCTCACCCTGGACCGAGAACGGGCCGTCGCACATGTTGCGGAAGGCCAGGTACGGATGGAAGCGGGAGTCGCGTCGAGGGATTATGCAAAACGCACCAGTCTCGATATCGCACCACTGTCTTTGCCTCTGGCAACCGATTAACACGTAAAGAAAAAGGACACACCAATGAGCACATCAGCCGCCCTGCAGCACACTGTCGAAGCGTTCAATCTCTCCGCTGCATCGGAGAACAAGATCCATGACGATACGGTGGCGAAGAAGTTCGGTTTTGAAGGCGGCTTGGTGCCGGGGGTCGAGGTCTATGCGTATATGATGAACCTACCCGTCGCCCGCTTCGGGGTCGATTGGCTGGAGCGCGGAACGGCCTCGTGCCGTTTTCACAAACCTGTCTATGACGGGCGGAATGCCTCGGTCAGCGGTACCGCCCAGGATGACAATCGTATCGCTCTGACAGTGGAAATGGACGGTACCCTCTGCGCGACCGGTCAGTCAGCGCTGCTCGACGCCAAAACCCCACCGGCGGCAAACGATATCCCGACCGCGCCGCTGCCCGACCATGCAACCCGACCCGACGCTGCGCCGGAAAACTTAGTCATTGACCAGATCATGGGCACCTACGATGTGACGCATAGCGCGGAAGATAATGCCAAATATGTTCGCAATGTCCGGGAAAGTCTGGATCTGTATACCGAGCAGAACATCATTCATCCTGGCCTCATCTTGAGGCTCGGCAACCGGGCGCTATCGATGAATGTGCAGCTGGGTCCCTGGATCCATGTCGGCAGCAATGTTCAGAATTACGGCATCGCCAGGGCCGGCGACTGTCTGGCGGCCCCGGCACGGGTGATCAAGGAATACGACCACAAGGGCCATCGCTTCGTGGAGCTGGATGTCCTGATCACGGCCAACGGCGAGAAAGCCCTCACCCGCATTCACCACACAGCCATTTACCGCCCGCGTCAGGTCACCGGCGGCTAACCAGTGACTCAGGCAAGTGCTTGATAGGCATAACCGGCAATCAGCGAGCCGGTGACGCCGAACAAGATGTAGGCGATGAAGACCGACTTGCGGACAAGAGCAAAGACGCCCATCGCGGCGGGGATGCTGGTCACCGCGCCCGCTGTCAGGAAAGCCAGCGCCGCACCGGGCGCCGCGCCCATCTCGACTAGCCGCGACACCATTGGGATCGCTGCAAAGCCATTCAGGTAAGCGGGGATGCCGACAATCGTGCTCGCTGGGACCGTCCACCAGTCGCCGGAGCCGAGAACCTGGCCGACATATTCCGGCGGCAGATAGGCGACCATCAGGCTTTCGATGATGAAGGCCAGGCTGAGCCATTTCAGCAAAAACAGACCCGACGCGGTCGAAGTGTCACGGAACAGCGCAACGCGGTCTGATTCCTGCCAGAACTTCCACAGCAAGGGCCGGTCTTCCTTCAGCGCATTCGAAGCACAGCAGCCCACGACACCTGCTTTCAAGGTATTGCTAAAGCCGCCCCGCTTCACCAGCGCCTGCGTCACAAAACCCGCGACGGCGCCCATGACAATCGCAGTTGCTAGATAGGCGGTCGCGAAACCGACATCGAATACGGCGCTTGCGAGAATGTACTTCTCAATGCTCATCAAGGGCGAGCTGATCCAGAACGCCATGACCGGACCGAGCGGCACGCCGGCCGCCAAGAGCGCCGCGATCAACGGAATAACACCGCAGGAGCACAGGGGTGCCAACGAACCGAAGAAGGCCGCACCGAGGATCATGGCCGAGGTCCGGCCCTGAACGAGGTGCGAGATACGCTGGTCCAGTCCCGTCGCCTGCGCGCCGCCTGCCGCCGCCATCGAAAGCAGCAGGAAAGGCGAAATGCTGAGCAGCGCCATCAGGAGGAATTCAACACTGTCTATCAACTGCGGCAAGGAAATGACGCCAATGGCAATCAGCAGCGCAAGCGCCGCCAGATAAACCGGATCGATTTTCCGCGCATTCTGTACCAGCGCACCCACTGCTGCCGTCATCCCGTCAACTCCTCGTGCCCTGCGTCGTGCAAATCAAGCCCGGCGCAGCAATCTTCCATTAAGAAATCGAGCAGCCCCCGCACTTGTCCGCAATCGATGCGGCACCGTAGCGTGCGGCCTTCCCGCGTCTGCGTCACGATTCCCGCCCAAACCAGATGCGAGATATGATGCGACAGGGTCGATTTCGGAATTCCCAGATGGTTCTGGATCGCCTTCACGGGCAATCCTTCCGGTCCGGCGCGAACGAGAAGCCGGAACGTGGCTAGCCTGTGCGAGTTGCCAAGTTCGGCCAACATTGGGGCGGCAGTATCAATATCCATGAGCCCAATATAGAAATCCCAGCCAATCGAGTCAACGATTGTTTTAGAATTATCGAATTATTTTTCTAAACATTTGTTTCTTAATATTTTTTCTGTGATCTAGCGCTTTCGCTTAATCGTCTCCCAGCTCAACTTCCTTCTGAACAGGGCGGAATGCCCACACGAGCGGAACACTCAACGCCGCTGTCACGGCCAGCAGATAAAAGGTATTGATGTAGCCGATCATGGAGGCCTGGCGAAAAATCTCTTCGCTGAGCGTTGAAAGAGCGTTTGTTGAACTGTGCGACCACTCGCCACTGATCGTGGGCATGGTGAAAAGCCTGTTAAACGGCGATACCCACTCACGCAATCCCGAGTAGCTCTGCGCCGTGCTGCGGGTCAGCACCACAATGCTGATTGATATGAAAAGCACGCTGCCGAAATGTCGCAAAACATTGAACAACGCAGACCCATCGACCATCAGATGGCCGCGCAGGGTCGTAAACGCCAAAACCGACATTGGCGTATAGGCAACCCCGAAACCGAAGCCGTGCAGTACATTCGTCCAATAGACGTCAAACTGTGTAATGTTGACGTCGAGCTGCGCCATCGCCGCCCCGGCAATCGCCTGGCAGACAAGACCGAAGACCAGACAACCCCGCGCGCTTATGCGTGTGAATTGAACCACGACGAGGAAGCTCAACCAGTTGCCGACGCCGCGGGACGTCAACACCACACCAATGATTGTCTCGGGATAACCGGCGACATCCGCTAATAGCGGCGGAAACATCACGAGCGGCGTATAGCCGAACATGCCCATCAACAGCGACATGATGAGGCCGATCACGAAATTGCGGTCCCGGTACAAGGAGCGGTCGAAGAGCGGGTTCGACGTCGTCATTGTGTGGACGAGGTAGAGATAGAAAGCGAGGATCGCGACCGCCCCTTCGATAATGATCTCCGGCGACTCGAACCAGTCGAGCCGTTGCCCCCGGTTCAACATCAAGGTCGCGGCGCCAATCGCCGTCGCGAGCGCGAAATAGCCCGGTAAATCGATGGACCGGTCGGCATCGCGCTCCTTGCTCCCAAGCGAGAACCAGGCACCCAGGATACCAAGCGCGCTGAATGGGACGATCATGAAAAAAGCCCAACGCCAATTGATCGCTTCCGCGATGGACCCACCAATGATCGGCCCCAGCACCGGCCCGAACACGCCGCCAATGCCCCACAGCATCAGCACCGTCGGGTGCAAATGTCTCGGAAAGCTCGCCATCAGCATGCCCTGCCCCAGCGGCAGCAGCGGTGCCCCGAAGATGCCCTGCAACACACGAAAGAACACCAGCATTTCCAGCGACGTCGAAAGACCACAGAACACCGTCGCCAGCGTGAAGCCCGCAACGGTCCCCACCAACAGGTTGCGCCACCCCAGCTTTGCGGCAAGCAGGCCCGTCAACGGGGTCGCGATTGCCGTCGCGACCAGATTGAACGTAATCGTCCAGGCGACTTGATCCTGCGTTGCCGACAACGACCCCTTTATCTGCGGCATGACGACCGACACGACCGTAATGGTCATGCCAAACAGCAAGGTTGTCAGCTGCACGGTGGCGACGAGCAGCAGCCGCTGGAAGGTCAGGTATTGGAGCATGGCTCCCTATGCATTCGGCGGCGCAGTACGATGCGCACTAGGCGCGCATTGGAGCATGTTTCGAATGACGCGGGTACGACGCAATTTGCGCAGTCTCTCCGGCACCTTGATAATAACCGCCTTGAATCAATTGGGGCGAGGGCAATCCATGTACGATACGATTCTAACCGGCGGCCGCATCGTCGATCCGTCCCAAGACCTCGACACCGCGACGGACATCGCCTTTGCGGATGGCAAGGTCGCGGCCCTGGGCGCGGATATCGACGGCACGGCAAAACAGACCATCGATGCATCCGGAAAAATCGTCTCACCCGGCCTGATCGATATCCATGCGCACGTGAACTGGGGCGCGACCTATCTCAGCGTCGAGGCGGAAACCGTGGCGAAGAACAGCGGCACGACCACCTTCGTCGATGCCGGATCGGCCGGCGCTGGCACGTTCCACGGCTTCCGCAAGCACGTCATCGAGCCATCACCCCTACGCATCGTCGCGTTTCTCAACATCTCGCATCCCGGGATGTTCGGCTATGGCCCGGGCTTCATGGTCGGTGAGTCCGCCGATCTGAAATTCCTGCACACGGGTGCTTGCGTCGATGTCGCGCGGCAACACGGCGATCTGATCTGTGGCGTAAAAGTCCGGCTCGGCGGCAACGTTTCCGGCACGTTGGGCACCATACCGCTCGACCTCGCCATCGATGCGGCGGAAGAGTTGAACCTGCCCGTCATGGTGCATATCGGCCCGACCCCGCCACGCCGGCAGGATATCCTGGAACGGTTGCGCCCTGGCGACATCCTGACCCACTGCTGCCGCATGTTCCCCAACGCGCTGGTCGACCGCGAGCGCAATATCCGCGCGGAGGTCGAGGACGCGCGCAAACGCGGCATTATCTTCGATGTCGGGCATGGCCGTGGCTCATTCGATTTCAATGTCGCCCGCGGGATGATCGACAGCGGATTCGTACCCGACGTGATCAGCAGTGATGTCCATATCGTCAGCATCAATGGCCCGGCCTTCGACGTGCTCGTGACGATGTCGAAATTCCTCTGCCTTGGCGTTCCGCTGTCCGAGGTCATTCGCGCCGTCACTGTCAATGCCGCGCACGCCATCGGCCGCCCGGAGCTTGGCTCACTGCGGCCCGGCTCGCCGGGCGACGCGACTGTGCTGAGTATCGAAACCGGCGCGTTCGACTACTATGACAGCCTCGGCCAGGTCCTGACCGGCGAGCAGAAGTTCGCTGTCGAACATATCCTGGTCGGCGGGACGCCGTGGCCCTAAGATGCCCTATCGGCTTATAGGGAAAACGCAGCCAACCGGATGACGCCCAAGGCAAGCCCCGATAAACGAAAGCGCCTGCCGCGTGGCGCCCGCAAGGCCCGCATCATTCAAGATGCGGCACGTCATTTCGCCGCCAACGGTTTTGCCGCGACAACGCGGGAACTGGCCGCCGACATGGGGATTACGCAGGCCCTTCTGTATCGGTACTTTTCGTCAAAAGAAGACCTTATCGATCAGGTCTTTCAAACGGTCTTCATCGATCGCTGGAAGCCGGAATGGGACGATATTCTGGCGGACAGGACCCTAACGCCGAGCGCCCGCCTCATCCGGTTTTATGAAGGATTTCTCGGCAGCGTTTCCTATGTGTCCTTGCGATTGTTCATGCGGTCCGCGCTCGACGGCATGAACTTCCCAGAGCGTTACACATTCTCGCTGAACGACCGGGTCCTAACCCCGGTGATTGCCGGTTTGCGCGACGCGGCAGGTCTTCCCAACTTCCAGGAAAGACCGTTCTTCGACGAGGAGCGCGAACTCACGGTCATGCTACATGGTAGCCTCGTCTTCACGAGGATTCGGAAATTCATCTATGACACGCCGCTGCCTGACGACGCCGGTCCGATGGTCGCATTACACGTAGAGACCTACCTTCCCGGCGCCCTGCAGCATTTGAAGCGCCTGCATACGCAAGCCCCGCCGGGCAAGCTCGGCCGTGGCGCTTAATCCCTAATTTTCTCCTTTTATCTTTGTTACAAAGGGAGACAGGGTGAAATTGTAATCCTGGGCAGCGACTTTTTGGTGGCACGCCATGCATCTCTCGAACGTCACCAGATTCCCGGTCTTTTTCGATATTTTGGGCTTACCGTCCGGCGTATACCACGCATATTCCCATTCGCCGTTGCGGACGTTTTCCGGATATTGCGCACCCCATCCCTTGCGCCGTTCTTGAACGAAGACATTCGTGATTTTTGGCGTCGGAATCAGACGGCCCTGCTTGTTCTTGACCGGCGCATCCTGCGCATCCAGGACGGCGGGGTGGTCTTCCATGATGATCACCGTTCCGTCCGGCAACGGCTGACCCGGCTTGGCGGCGGCCAGCGCTTCCGGATTCACATAAAAGAACCGGACCTTCTTCTTTTTCGCATTGTCCACCGTCGCATAACGCACGAATTGCGTTTGATAACCCTCCGGATACTTGACCTCGTCGAACCCGGCTAAAGCACTGCTCGCGGCAAAACACAGAATTCCCACAAGCCCCCATATCGATTTGTTCATGTTGCCCTCCGCTCGATGCGCCAGCACAAATGTGGCGCACTGGTTTCGTTTTGATACGGAGAAATCTGTGATTATTTCACTAAGTTGTCAAATGACAACTTAGTGAAATTGGCAATTTACTCAGTTGGGCGCGCCAAGACGTCGTAAACCCACAGCAACAGCATCACCAACATGCCTTCTATTGCCATGATGAGCAGCGCCGTCGGCAAGCCGAAGGATTCCGCCATCCAACCGACATTAAGGAAGCCGATGGGTCCCGTGCCGATACATAGTGCGAGGACGCCGAAAACCCGGCTGCGATATTCCAGCGGCGCATTCATATAGGTCAGCGTGCTTTGCATCGTCGCGAAGCCCGCACCCGAGATACCAATCACGACAAGCGCCATCGAAGCGGTGATGAAGGAGTGATACGGCCCTCCGGCAACATAGGCCAGGATGCTGAGGTAGAGGATCGTCAGCAGATACCCGGCGGCGCCCCAGACGAAGATGCGGGCGAAATTTCCCGGCTTCGACACCACCGCGATAAGCAACGCGCCGGCGAAGGCGCCAAACCCCTCCAGGCTCGACAGTAGTCCCACGAGAAACGGATCGAGGCCCAGCTGCTCCTTGCCCAGGATGGGGATCATGGCGGTGAACGGGAAGCCCCACACGTTGAAGACAATCGTTACCGCGAAGACGCGCCGCAACTCCCAGTCGCCAAGCACGAACCGCACGCCGGCGATCAGGTCGAGGATGAGGGCGGGCGACATGGCCCGTTTCACATGCGCCGGAAGCCGTGCGAACACGATAAGCACAAGGCCAATGGCATAGACGGTCGTGCTGAGAACGAATACGCCCGTGATGCCAACCGTTTGCAGAATGATGCCGCCGAACAACGGTCCCGCCATGCGCGTCGCGCTGTTTGTGGCGGCATCGAGACCCATCGCCGCAGAGACGGAGTCGCCGGCCAGGTCGCCGACCAGCCGCCGCCGCACCGGCATGTCGGTTGCCCAGAACAATCCGCTCAATAACGAAGCGATCGCAATGTGTATGAACGTCAGGTTGTCGGTATAGGCCAAGACGGCCATGACCGTGGAAACGGCCAGGATCAACGCGAGTGATAGGCCAAGCAAGAGCTTCCGGTTGAGACGGTCCGCGATACCGCCGATCACGGGGCCGCAAAATGTCAGCGGCAGCCCCCACATCACCGGAATGAGCGAAACGAGAAGCGGTGAGCCGGTGATCTCGAACGTATAGACGCCGAGCGCCAAAAGCTGGAACCAGCGGATGAAGCCCGTCAGCGTGCCGAGAATCCAAATCGACAGATAATTCGGATTTTGGATCAGCCCGCGGATACCGGTATCCGCGGGGCGGCTGTCTATCGTGGATGCCAAACGTGTCGCTCTTTCCGAAAATCAATCGCCGGCCCGTGACAGGGCATCAAGTTGCCTGATCCCTGCTTTGTTGATAGCGTGAGGCGTTGCTTAATGGGCTTGAATTTATTTCATAAATCGGACCGGCGACCAAGCTGAATTGATCCAGGGATCGTTCGGGTCCGAAACCGTTACCCTTCATGGACCAGAATACCCGGTTCGCAAGACAGAGAACGCCGCCTTGGACCTCAAAGGAAAAGTAAAGATCGCCCTCGGCATCTGTTTCATCGGCGCGATGGGCGTGCTCGCCTATGAGGTCTTCTACTGGTTCACCCATGTCTATGAGAGCAACGCGCGCGTTCAAACCGACTTCACCAACATTTCCGCGCAAATCGATGGCAAGATCGAACACATCCATGTTGAGGAAGGCGGCAAAGTAAAAGCGGGCCAATTGCTCATCACGCTCGTGCATGAAGACATCAAGCTGAACATCGATTCACTGCGAACCGATTTAGCCCTTGAGAAGGCACAGCGGGCCAGCCTTGAGTCCGAGAAGATTGCTTTCGAAGCCGAACTGCGGTCGAAGCTCGAAACCCAGCGCGAAAAAATCCATTCGCTCAGTATAGAAAACAAATCGCTTCAAAGCCGGTTGACGCTGGCGGAAAAGAACCTCTCCCGGACGCGAATTCTATTCAACAAAAAGCTCACGCCGGAAACCAAGCTGACCGTAGAGCAGGACAAGGTTTTCGTACTGCAAGGTCAGGCGTCACTGCTTCGCGGTAAGATCGCAGTTGCGAAGAAGGAATTCCAACAGCTCGTTGCAGAGCAAAAACAAATCGACGTTCTGACAAACAAAATCGCAATTTCCGATATCAAGCAAAACAGGATCCAGGATTCGATCCGCAAGCAGAAGCTGGTCCTCGGCTACCGCCTTATCACGAGCCCGATCGACGGCGTTGTCGGCCGTATCCACAAATTCAAGGGCGAGTATGTCGAGGACGGTATCGATATCCTGATGCTGCACGATCCCAACCGCTATTGGATAGAAGCCTATGTCGACGAGAGCCAGATTCGTCACGTGCGCATCGATCAGGACGTCTTGATCAACTTCGACGCTTATCCGTTCGAGGATTATTTCGGCAAGGTCCAACAGATCGGTAACATCACGACGGCGAAGATGGAAGGCGGCGGCAATCTCGTCGAGAGCAAACGGCTTGGGGGATCTGTCGAGCGCGTCCCGGTACGCGTCATGCTGGACACGCCACCACCCTATCTAACCCCCGGCATGGGCGCCGATATAAACGTCCGGATCTACGAACACATCAAGCTTTGGTGACGAGCGAACGGCGCTCACATAGCCTTCGCCGCGGCGAGGATCAAATCCGATCCCTTCTCGCCGATCATGATCGAGGGTGCGTTCGTATTCGAAGTCGGCATGTTGGGCATAATCGACGAGTCGACGACACGCAAGTTCTCCATGCCATGGACGCGCAGTTCAAAATCGACGACGTCGTTTTCGCCTTTGCCCATCCGGCATGTGCTAATCGGATGCCATGAGGTCTGCCCTGTGGACCGCACATAATCGAGAATCTCGTCGTCGCTTTGCGCTTCTGGCCCGGGACGTACTTCGCGGACGACATAGGGCTGTATCGCGGGCTGCGCCATGACATGGCGGATCTCCCGCATACCGCGCAGGACGATTTCCTTGTCCTTTGGGTGGGTCATATAGTTCGCTTTGATCGCCGGATCGTCTTCCGGATTGGTCGATTGGATATGCACCGACCCGCGCGATTCCGGATAAAGCTGGAAGACCCCGACGCTGAACCCCGAAAACTGGTCGACACCGATCTTCTTGTCCCGGGAGTAGCGGTCCTTGCCGGAAAACAGACTGAGCATCAGCTTGAGGTCCGGATGAGCCACATCATCCCCGCTGCGCATGATTGCGTGCGTCGCTGCCGATGAAATCGACAGGATACCGTCGCGGAACAGCAGGTAGCGCAAACCCGCCATCGCACCGCGTGCGGGATTGTTAAGAATGTCGTTGATCGTCACCTTCTGGTTGGTCTCATAGGTGATCCGGTTCTGCAAATGGTCCTGCAAGTTCTCACCAACACCCGGCAGATGGTGCACCGCATCGATCCCAAAGCCGCCCAGAATTGCGCTATTCCCGATACCGGACAACTCCAAAATCTTCGGTGAAATGATTGGTCCCGTCGCGAGGATCACCTCCCTCGTCGCATGCACTGTATGCTCGGCCCCGTCCTTCCGGTAAACGACGCCGATGGCCTTCCTGCCTTCCAGCAGGATCCGGCTCGCCGCCGCCCTGATCCGCACCTCCAAGTTCGAGCGCGACTTCGCAGGATCCAGATAGGCGCGCGCGGTTGACCAGCGTCGCCCCTTTCGAACAGAGTATTGCAGCCAACTGACTCCTTCGAAATTGGCACCGTTATAATCATTGTTTTCATAGGTACCGGCTTGAACCGCGGCGTCGATAAAAGCCTTGGAGAGGGGATCGCGGTATCCAGGATCGCTAACCGTGAGCGGGCCGCCTTCGCCGCGCCACTCCGGATCGCCACCGGGACGGTCCTCGATCTTTTTGAAGTAGGGCAACAGATCGGCGTAGCCCCAGCCGGGATTATTGCCATCCCGCCACTCGTCATAGCGATGTGCCGCACCCCGCACATAGAGCATGCCATTAACCGAACTCGATCCCCCGACCATCCGGCCCCGCGGCCAGTAAACATTCTGATCGTTGAGTTCCGGCTCCGCCTCCGTTCGGAACGGCCAAACAAACCGCGAGTCGGTCAGCATCTTGCCGATGCCCGTCGGCACACCGACCCAGGGGTGATTGTCGTTACGGCCCGCCTCGAGAAGCAAGACGCGATGCCGGCCATCGGCACTCAAACGGTTGGCAAGAACACACCCCGCCGACCCCGCGCCGACGATGATGAAATCAAACTGTTCTGCCATTATTCATGTGTCCTTCAACATCAAGCCGCTATCGCCGCATCGCGCGCGGAACATGAGGTTATAACGTCCCGGCTCTTTCGCGGAAACGCCTGCGGCCATATAACCGGTGCGGCAGGAAATAGAACTTGGAATGGGGTAGGCCATGCAAACACGACAACTCGGCGGCCTTTGGCCGGTCAGCGCCCTGACTCTCGGCGGTGGCGGCATCGGACAATTGTGGGGGGAAACCACCCGGGAGGAATGCGTCGCCACGACTCGGGCAGCCGTGGATGGCGGCATCACCTTGCTCGACATGGCACCGTCCTACGGACAAGGGGAAGCGGAAAGCGTCATCGGTGCGGCCTTCGAGGGGAAACTGCCGGATGGCGTGCGCATTACGACCAAATGCCGCCTTGGCACACCGGAACCGAATGAAGTCGAAGCCATCCTGGCCACGAGCCTGGGTGAAAGCCTGAAGCGGATGCGGCTGGACCGCGTCGATGTCTTCCTGCTGCATTCCAACATCATCCCGGACGACTACGACGCCAGCGCCTACGACGACCGGCCGGCAACCCGCTGGACGACCTATATGGACCGGTTCCGCCCGACCTGCGAAAGCCTCATGGCACTCGGCCGGATCGGCGCGTGGGGCATCACCGGTATCGGTATCCCACCGCAGGTCATCGACGCCCTATCGGCCGACCCGAAGCCGGCTGTCGTTCAGTGCATCGCTAATCCCGTGGATTCCGTTGGTGAGTTGCAATATTACGCCGGTTCGACCCGCGCCCGGGACATCATCGCGCAAGCCAATGCGCAAGGTGTCGGCGTGATGGGCATTCGCGCCGTGCAAGGGGGCGCCTTCACCGATACCGTAGACCGCGACCTGCCGGACGATCACGGCGTCGTTGTCGACTTCAAATGCTCCGGGAAATTCCGAGAGCTTGCAAAAGAACTCGGCCAATCCGCCGCTGCGCTGGCGCATCGCTATGCCCTCAGTATGGACGGTATCGACACGGTGGTGCTCGGCGTGAAGAACCGCACCGAACTGGCCGATTGTCTGAAGGCCGAAGCCGCCGGTCCGTTGGATGCCGAAGCGATGGCGCGTGTCGAAGCGTCGTTCGCTTAATCAGGACAGGGGGAGATAATAGACATGGATATTTTCGATTATGTCATTGTCGGCGCGGGTTCGGCCGGATGCGTGCTGGCTAGCCGGCTCAGCGAAGATCCGGCGGTCACGGTATTGCTGCTCGAAGCGGGTCCGCGCGACACCAACCCCTTCATTCATATTCCGGCGGGTTTCTTCAAGACCCTGCACAATGAGAGTGTGAATTGGTGCTTCAGCACGGAAAAGGAGGAATCCTCCGGCAACCGCGCGATCCACTGGCCGCGCGGCAAGGTGCTCGGCGGCTCGTCATCGATCAACGGCCATTTGATCGTCCGTGGTCAGCGCGAGGACTACGATGGCTGGGCACAGCTCGGCAACCGCGGCTGGGACTACGATAGCGTCCTGTCCTACTTCAAGAAGTTCGAGAATGCGGAGGTCGGCGACCCAGAGATCCGAGGCCGGGGCGGTCCGATCAATGTGCGCGAACCCATCGAGCAGCACCCGCTGACTGAGCGTTTCATGGAAGCCTGCGTCGAAGCGGGCATCCCCCGCAACAATGATTACAATGGCGCCGCACAGGAAGGCGTCGGGTATTTCCAACATGCGATCAAGGGCGGGCGGCGCGAAAGCACCGCGCGCACCTATTTGCGGATAGCGAAATCGCGCCCCAATCTGCGCATTGAAACCGAAGCGATGACCCAGAAAATTCTCGTCGAGGACGGGCGCGCCGTTGGTGTCGCGTTTGTGCAGAACGGCCAGGACAAAGAAGCCCGTGCGGGACGCGAGGTCATCCTCTCGGCAGGTTCCATCGGTTCGCCGCAAATTCTCGAGCTTTCTGGGATCGGCGATGGCGAGCGGCTCAAACCGCTTGGTATCGATGTGGTCCATCACTTGCCCGGCGTCGGCGAAAACCTCCAGGATCACTACGTCGCCCGGCTGTGCTTCAAGGTAAAAGGGGGCGGCACCTTCAACGAGCGATCGCGCGGTTGGCGGTTGGGCGTGGAAGTACTCCGCTACGCGACAACACGCACCGGGCTGCTGACCGCAGCGCCCGGCAACGTCAGCGCATCGATAAAGGTGATGCCCGGCGCCGGGACACCGGATGCACAGCTGTCTTTTGCGCCGGCCAGCTATGTCGACGGATTACTTGGCGTCCTGGAACCTTTTCCCGGCATGACCAGCGGATTCTGGCAGCATCGCCCGCAAAGCCGGGGGTCGTTGCATTGTGTTTCAAAAGATCCTGAGGTTCAACCCAGCATCCGGCCGAACTATTTGGGGGACGCGATCGACCGGGACACGATGATCGCGACGGCGCGTGCGGCGCGGCGCATCTTCGAGCAACCGGCGATATCGAAGTTCGCCGAGGTCGAGACGATCCCCGGCCCGGACACGCAAACCGACGACGAGTTGCTCGCCTACTTCCGCGAGAAAGGGGCGACCGTCTACCATCCGATCGGGACGTGCAAGATGGGTACGGACCCGATGGCCGTTGTCGATCCGCAACTGCGCATGCATGGCCTTGCGGGGCTGCGGGTCGTTGATGCGTCCATCATGCCGCGCATGGTCTCCGCCAATACCAACGCTGCCACACTGATGATCGCGGAGAAGGCCGCCGACCTGATCAAGTCGGCGACAGCAAAGAGATAAGTCCGTCACGCGGCGCGAGAATGTCGGCCAGTGTATAGCCGTCGAAGACGGCCAGGAATGCCTCCAACGCTTCGCCGACTACGCCAGCGAAGGCACAGACAGGGGAAATCGCGCAACGATTGGTCTCCTCGTTGAAACATTCGACGAGATCCAAATCTTCTTCGCATCGCCGTACGACATCGCCGAGGTTGATTTCCACCGGCGCGCGCGCCAGCGCCAATCCGCCCTGACGCCCGCGCACAGTCGTAACGAATCCATGCCGGCCAAGCTGGTGGACCACCTTCATGAGATGGTTTTCCGAAATCCCATATCGGTCAGCGATCTCCTTGATCGTCGAAAGCTCATCGGCGGGCTTGACCCCCAGATACATGAGAACCCGGAACGAATAATCCGTGTAGCGGGTGAAACGCATGGCTATCCCTTCGGGCTATCTTAAAGATGTATTTTTCGTATTGCTTTATATCATGTTTGTCCATATAAGATATATTTAAAATAGATCTTTAAGAGCAAGGAAAATGACCGAAACCACATCAATTCGTATCCTGCCAAACCCCCGCCGGCGTCCGCTGCACCCCGCAATCGATGAAGCCATGATCGAACAGTTGGTGCGCGCGTTCTACGCCCAGATACGAAAAGACCCGATGCTGGCACCTATCTTCGCAAAAGCGATTCCCGGCGATTGGGAACCACATCTCCAGACGATGATGGCGTTCTGGTCTTCCGTGATGCTGATGAGCGGCCGCTACAAGGGACAACCGGTCCCGAAGCATCAGGCCCTCACGACCGTACAACACGAGCATTTCGATCGCTGGCTTGCCTTGTTCGATCAAACCGCGCGCGAAATTTGCCCGCCGAATATAGCTGATCTATTCCAAGACCGTGCGACACAGATTGCTGACAGCCTTAAGCGAGCGATGTTCGAAAGGCCGGCAGCGGAGACCGTGACATGAAAAAACTGCCCGCAACGGTGCGCGCTTACAGCCGCTCCCCGACATTCGATGAAACGAGCATTCCGGACGCGCTGCGCAAGAACCATCAGACCAAAGCGGGCGTCTGGGGTGTCATCAACGTCCTCTCGGGGGAGCTCCGATACCGGGTCGTCGAAACCGAAACCGAGACGACATTGTCGCCGGAACTCCCGGGAATTATCGAACCGAAATCCTTGCACGCCGTAGAGCCGCTTGGCCCGGTCTCCTTCTATGTCGAGTTCTGGCGGTAAGTCAGCTTGCGTCGGCGGTCTCTTCCGCTTTCGATCGCCGGCGCAGAGCCCTCAGCACGACATAGAACACCGGCGTCAGGAGCAGACCGAAAAGGGTAACGCCAAGCATGCCGGAAAAGACGGCGGTGCCCAGCGCCTGACGCATCTCGGCCCCAGGGCCCGTTGCTATGACGAGCGGCAGCACGCCAAGGATAAAGGAGAACGCCGTCATCAGGATCGGCCGGAGTCGAAGCCGGCACGCATTGATCACAGCCGAAATCAGATCCTTGCCCTCATCTTCCTGCTGTTCCGCAAACTCGACGATGAGAATCGCATTCTTCGCCGCAAGCGCGACCAAAACGACCAGACCGATCTGCGTCAGAATATTGTTATCCATCCCGCGGCTCATCACGCCCAACAGCGCCGACAACAGGCTCATCGGCACGATCAGAATGATCGCCAGCGGCAGCACCCAGCTTTCGTACTGCGCCGCCAAAACCAGGAAAACGAAGACGATCGACAGAATAAAGATGAAGATCGCCGTATCGCCGGTCTGGCGTTCCTGAAGCGCGAGCTCGGTCCATTCGAAACCAACGCCTTGCGGCAGCATCTGCCTGGCCATTGCCTCCATAATATCTAGCGCTTCACCGGTCGAAACGCCTGGTGCAGCACTGCCTTGAATCGGTACCGAGGGGTACATGTTGTAACGCTGGATCAGGTCAGGACCGGCAACATCGCGAATTTCCACCAGCGTACCGAGCGGCACCAAGGCACCGGTCGCCGACCGCACCTTCAGGCGCGAAATGTCTTCCCGTTCGAGCCGGAAGCTCTGATCGGCTTGCGCCCGAACCTGGTAGACGCGGCCGAAGGCGTTGAAGTCGTTCACATAGGCCGTGCCGAGATTGACCTGCAGCGTCTCGAATATCGCCGGTATCGGAACGTTCAGCATACGCGCCTTGGTCCGGTCGATCTCCAGATAAAGCTGCGGACTCGATCCGCTAAAGGTGGTGAACACGCCGATCACACCCGGCGTCTGACGCGCCTGCCCCATCATCTGATAGGCCGCGGCCAGTACGCGTCCGCTATCGTCGCCCGATCGTTCCTGAAGCTGCAGCTTGAATCCGCCAGCATTGCCGACGCCCCGAACCGGCGGCGGCGGAATCGCAATGATAAACGCCTCCTGGATCGCTTGCAGGCGCCCAAACAACTGCCCAATGACTTTTTCGGCGCTCAAGCCCTTCTCACGCCGCTCATCGTACGATTCAAAGGGCGTGAAAATTGCGGCAGTATTCGACGCATTCGTGAATGTCGCTCCCGAGAATCCCGCAAACGCGACCGCATGCTTAACACCAGGCGTCTCACGGATTATCTGTGTTGCGCGCTGCACGACATCATCCGTGCGGGCCAGCGCCGCGCCATCGGGCAATTGAACGACGACAATCGCGTACCCCTGATCCAAGGGCGGAATAAAGCCCCGCGGCACCGTGTCGAAAAGATGAACCGCGCCGCCGACGAGACCGGCATAAATAAGCAACATGACGAAGCGCCGGCGCACGACCATGCCGACAGTCAGCGCATATTTGCCGCTGATCTTGTCAAAACCGGAATTAAACCCGCGAGACAGCGCAGCTGCCCAGCGAAACAAAAAGAACTGCGACTCCTCGGACGCGCGCGGCTTGAGCAGAAGCGCCGCCAGCGCCGGCGATAACGTCAAAGAATTGAGCGTCGAAATCAGTGTCGATACGGCAATGGTCAACGCGAATTGCTGGTAGAACTGGCCGCTGATGCCGGGAATGAACGCCGTCGGAATGAAAACGGCGACCAAAACCAACGTAGTGGCAACCAGCGCGCTGGCAACTTCATCGATCGTGCGATGCGTCGCCTCGCGCGGGCTTAAGCCAGCGGAGATGTTCCGTTCTACGTTCTCAACAACGACGATCGCGTCATCGACGACGATACCGATGGCGAGAATCAGACCAAACAGCGTCAGCGTATTCAGCGAAAACCCGAACACCGACATAATCGCGAAGGTACCGATCAGCGAAACCGGAATTGCGACAATCGGAATAATGGCCGCCCGCCACGACTGCAGGAAAACGACAATGACAAGCACGACCAACAACGCGGCCTCGAACAACGTTTTGTAGACCTCAAAAATGGATTGCTCGATGAATTCGGTCGGGTTGTAAATAATCTGGAAGTCCAGACCAAGCGGGAAACCGAGCTTCAACTGTTCCATCGTCGAGATGATCTGTTCCGCCGTCTCCAGCGCGTTGGTACCGGGCCGCTGGAAGATGCCAAGCGCCACCGCCGGCTTGCCGTTGAGGTAGGAGTTGGTGATGTAGTCTTTTGCACCCAGTTCGACCCGCGCAACATCCTGCAGACGGATCAGCCGGCCGGTATCGCTGGCCTTTACGATGACCTGCTTGAACTGTTTGACGTCTTCGAAACGGCCTTGAGTCGTGACAATGAACTGAAACGCGTTATCGCCGAGATTCGGCGGCGTCCCCAACGCACCGCCCGTAACCTGAACATTCTGTTCGCGCAGCGCCTGTACGACGTCGCCCGCCGTGAGGCCCGAGTTTTGCAGCTTCTCCGGATCGAGCCAGATCCGTAGCGAATATTCCCGCTCCCCGAACAAACGAACGCTACCGACCCCTTGCAGGCGCAGCAGGATGTCCCGTACTCGTGTCTTCGCATAGTTCGAAACATAGAGCTGATCGTAACTTTCATCGGGCGACAACATATGCACGACCATCATCAGGTCCGGTGAGCTCTTCGTCGTTGTCACGCCGAGACGACGCACGTCTTCCGGCAGACGGGGCTCAGCGATCGCGACCCGGTTCTGGACCAACACCTGGGCCGTATCGAGGTCGGTGCCGAGCTTGAAGGTAACGGTGAGCGACATACTCCCGTCGCTCGTCGCATAGGAGGACATGTACAGCATGCCCTCGACGCCGTTGATTTCCTGCTCCAGCGGCGTCGCGACGGTCCGCGCTACCGTCTGTGCATTCGCGCCGGGATAGTTCGCCTGTACGACGATACTGGGCGGCGCGATTTCCGGATACTGTGAGACGGGCAGACCGCCGAAAGCGATCAAGCCAATGATAACGATGACAAGCGAAACGACCGTCGCAAAAATCGGCCGGTCGACGAAAAAATGCGCAAACTTCATTGGATTTTCCCGTTCCGACCTATTGTCGCTGCCGGGAGAGCGGCAGCTCAGTCAGCTGCGGATTGACCGTCACACCGGGGCGGACCCGCATCAACCCTTTGACGACGAGCGTTTCGTCGCCGGTAAGTCCCTTGCGGACCACGCGATATCCATCGATCCGGGGACCGGGACGGATCACGCGGGCAGATACTTTGCCGCCCTCTCCGACGACATAAACGACACGCCGATCCTGATCGCTGCCGATCGCTTCGTCGGGAATGAGGATTCCTTTGTACACCGGCGATCCCGGAATGCTGATGCGGCCGAAAAGGCCCGGCAGCAGAAAACCATCCTCGTTGGAAAATACGGCGCGGCCGCGGATCGTTCCGCTTGCCTGATCCATCCTGTTATCGACAAAATCGAGAAACCCCGTGCGGGTCCCTTCTTTCTCGTCAGACAGCGTCACAAGCACTTCGTAGGGCGTAATGCGTCCGGACCGTCGCGTTCCATTCTGCGCCATGCGGACATAAGCAAGATAGGATCGTTCATCGACATCGAACACGAAATGCATCGGGTCGAGCGAGGCGATATTGGTCAAAATCGTCTCGTTCGCGTTGACGAGACTGCCGATCGAGATCTGCTTGCTGCTGATCCGTCCCGTGATCGGCGCCCGAATCAGAGTGAACTCCATGTCGAGCCGGGCGCGTTGTACGGCCGCTTTCGCGCCCTGGATCTCCGCCTGTGCGGCGGAAAACGCCTCGCGGCGCTCATCGACGACAGAGCGCGAAATGTTGCCGCGCTTCGACAGATCCTCGGCGCGCGCAAGCTCCTTTGTCGCGAAGCTCAACGCGGCTTCAGCGACTCTCAGCGCTGCGATCGCCTCGTCCAAAGCGGACTGGTAAGTCCTCTGATCGATCGTCAGAAGAATATCACCGACCTTCACGACTTCGCCTTCGTCGAAATGGACCGCCTGGACGTATCCTGTGACGCGGGCTCGGATATCGACGTCTTCGATCGCCTGGAAACGACCCGTGAAATCGTCCCATTCCTTGATGTCCTTCACCACCGGCTTGGCGACGGTGACCTGTGGCGCCTGCGGCGCTTGCGCCTGTTGTTGTGCAGGCTCGCCACAAGCGGCCAACAGAATTGCCGCGCCCGCAAGGAGCAGCGCTGCACCAAGTTTCGATTTCAGATTTCTACGCATGTCAATTTACCCATGCTTTCGTCCCCAGCGCACGCTCGTAGCACCGAAAGACAGTATCTCACAAGTTATGGGAAGGCACGGCGCGCGAGATATTTCCCCAACTCTGTCTAGCGCGCATTATTTAAGTATGTTGCACTGCGGCAATTTTCCATGATGCAAACAACACTTTTCGAAAAAAAACGTTATAGATTGTCGCGCGAGCCCGCCGGTGCCAGAGTTGTGCATCTCTTCCGGCCTTTATGAGCAGCCAATTCGTGCGTATCGCAAGCTTTAATGTCGAAAACCTGACCGACGCGCCGAATGGCGAAACGCCCCTAGCAGCGCGCCTCGATATCTTGCGACCACAACTCGAAAGGTTGTCCGCCGATATCGTATGCCTGCAGGAAGTCGACGCCTCCAAACGGGGTAACAAGGGCCCGCGCGAACTCAGCGCACTTCGCGAATTACTGAGCGGCACATCGTATCAGGATTATCACCCTGCGTGCACAGTCAGCGAGAAAACGGGCAAGCCACGCGACAAGCATAATCTTGTCATATTGAGCCGCTGGCCGATCCTCAGGAACGCGCAATATGCCCACAAATTCGTGCCTCCCCCGACCTATCGGCGGGCCGCCGACGACCAGTCAGACGAAATGCCCATACCTGTTGAGTGGGATCGTCCGATTCTCCACGCGGAAATCGCATTGCCGGACGGTGAACCACTGCACGTCGTCAATATGCATCTAAAAGCGCCGCTTGCGGCTTATCTTCCAGGGCAAAAGCTCGGCCGGTTCGCCTGGAAAACCGTGTCGGGATGGGCAGAGGGCTATTTCCTGGCATCGGTCAAGCGGTCCGGACAGGCGTTGGAAGCCCGCATCCTTATCGACCGGCTCTTCGATACCAACCCAACCGCGATGATCGCCGTCGCGGGAGACTTCAATGCCGAGGAGCGGGAGACGCCACTGCGGATCGTTATGGGGGACCAAGAGGACACAAGAAACGGCCGGCTCGCCAGCCGATCTCTCGGCCTTTTGGAGCATACACTTCCGGAAAACCGGCGTTTTACGGTCATTCACAGAGGGCGGCATCACATGCTCGATCACATGATGGTATCGCGCCAACTACTGGCCCGGTATCGCAGCATTGAGGTCCACAATGAGGCCCTCGGTGACGAATTGGTCGCCTACACGCTGATTGAAGCCGCTCCGGACTCCTATCACGCGCCGATTGTGGCGGAATTCGCGTAGAAATTCTTCAGTGGAAAAGGACGCGACCGGAGCCCCCCGAAAAAGAAGAACCCCGCCATATAGGCGGGGCTCTGAGACGTACGTTCGTCTGTTTATATCTTTATGACGTTTGACGTCGACGCCGATACCCGGCGAAACCCAATCCGAGCAGACCCACGGCAAACAACGACAACGCCGCAGGTTCCGGAACCTGCGCACCCGCGCCAACGATGATCTGAATGTCGACACGCGCAAGCGACTGGCCTGGACCACCTGCCGCTGATCTCTCGAAAGCTTCCAGGAAGAAATCATACGTTCCATCGACTTCGGGATCGAAAATATCGAACGCCCCATTGTTGAAGAACTCCATGCTCCAGGAATTCTGCGCGAGGTTGTTATTCGCAATCAGCAGCACATAGTCTGCTGCTTCAGCAACAGCATCTACGCCATCAGCTTCTGCGCCTGCTGACTCTGCTGTAGCATTCGTGCCAATTGAATGGTCAGCCACGGGTATGTTAATGGGGTCAAATTCCTGGAAATTGGTTCCCACACCCGGATCGAAATCCATACCGATGCGATAGTCGAACTGGTCAAGGTTTGCTCCAGTACCGTCAAAGCTGGAATTAATTGACCATTCAAAATTCCAAATCGGTGTGGTTGGAGAATTCGGATCGAAGCTAAAACCCGTCGGCGGAAGGCCCGCAGCAAAGCTATAGGTCCCGTCGTTATTGCTGTTGAATATGTTTTGCGGCTGATTTCCCGCATCGAAGCGCAATTTACCCCGCATGCCCAGCTCGATGCCGTTCTGGCGATCGGTGGTGAAGCCTCCGTTGCCGATGCCGCTACCCATTATGACATTGTTGGTAACGTCCTCGTCGAATTCGACAACCGCGTTCGCCGGCGTCACAATCCCCAACACCGCAGCTGTCGCCGCGATGCTTATCAAAGTTCTAAGCAAAGTAAAGTTCCTCCCAACTAATAGTGTTCGGACGAGGTGCTCTCGAACCATATCGAAACATCACCCGCCCAAATGCCTCCTGCAAGGCACTAGTATGATTTGTAAGCAATATTCACGCCAAGAATATAACCAATTGAAACTAAACTGTTTTCTATTCTGATGTTTGCGTTCTATCGCAAAAACCGTAAAGAATTTCGACGCTAAAACCCGATCAATTACCAGGTCAGGAATTTTATTTCCTGAATTATCATTATAATTCAATATCTTAAGTTTGGTAAGGTCTGTAATTCGCCTATGTAAAGAATTCCGTCATCACATCTATATTGTAATAATATGAATATCCAAAATAATAATAACGTTTTTCAAATATTACTGCATGATTAAATCTATATTTCTAAATCATAAGCCTCTACTTAATCGTGCCTTATGCTTCGAGAACACCTTCTTGAAACAGATACGGTCCCACGCATTCCGGGCCTTTTCCGCGCGCGGCGGGTTGATAGTGCCAGCATCGGCTGCCTAGACTTCTCCTACCGCACTTCCAAGCTGTTGGTGCGGGTCACTGCAGGACATGAGGGCGCCATGGATTTCGCAATCGAAGATTCCGTCGAGCAGAGCGCCTTCCGCGAAGAGGTGCGTGCGTGGCTCAAGGAGAACATTCCCGAGGGGACCGAATATCCCGTCGACCCCGGTGACCTGACCTTGGAGCAGTATCAGCTTCGGCGCGAACTGGGCCGACGACTCGGCGCGCAAGGCTGGCTCTATCCGAACATGCCGACGAAATATGGCGGCGGCGACCTGCCGGTCGAGAAGGTGGTGATCCTAAATGAGGAAGTGGGCCGAGCGGGTTTTTCGCTTCCGCCTTACTACGACGCAGGCGGCCGCATGGCGGCGCCAACGATCCTGGTCTGGGGTAGCGAGGAACACAAGGGCCGTTTCCTGCCGGAAATCTGCAAGGGCAAGGTCCGGACCTGGCAATTGCTGACGGAACCAGGTGCGGGATCGGATCTCGCCGGGATAAAGATGACGGCGACCCGCGACGGCGACGCCTACGTCGTCAACGGCCAGAAGATCTATGTCGGCAGCAGCCACGGCGCGGAACAGTCCTGGACCGTGGTCGTGACCGACCCCGACGGCGAGCGCCACAAAAACCTGTCCTGGCTGATGATCCCGATGGACCTGCCGGGCATCACCGTGGTGCCGCTCAATCTGCTCACCGCAGGCGGCGAAGGCGGCAGCGGTTGCGGTCATAAGAACACGGTATTCTTCGACGATGTGCGGGTGCCGGCAGAGAATCTGGTCGGCGGCGAGAACAATGGCTGGAAAGTCGCCACGACTCATCTCGAAATGGAGCACGGCGGAGCAGGCCGTCTTGGCGACCGCCGGATCATTCAGGAATTCATCGATTACGCCAAATCGGAACAGCACGGCTACTCGCTGCTGGACAGCGAAGAAGCCCGCGAAGCTCTAGTCGATCTGCATATCGAGTCGGAAGTGACACGTCTGTTCGCGCTCCGCAACTACTGGATGGCGCACACCGGCCAGCCCCGGTCCTATGAAGGCTCCCAATACAGCCTGCGGCGCAAACTGTCCGGTCTCGATATCGCCGAAAAGATGCTCGAGATCGCCGGACCCTACGCGCTGACCAACGACGCGACGTATGGTCCGCTGAATGGCGCGCTGGAACTCTATGGCCGCGAAGCGATCACGGCGCTGCATCCCGGCGCGACGACCGACATCCAGCGCGTAATCATGTCGCGGCGGATCGGCATCGGCCGGCAGGACCGCGAAAAAGCCGGTGCGTTGCGGTAGGGGGATAACAAATGGACTTATCCCTCACCGAGACGCAGCAGCTCATCCAGGACTCCACGCGCGACTTCGTTCGCAACGACTACACCAAGGAAGTCTTGCTCGACCTTGACGAAATGCCGGAACCTCTGACGAAGGAACTTTGGACCAAAGTCTCGCAGCTCGGCTGGATGGGCATGGCGATTCCCGAAAAATATGGCGGGACCGGCAACTCGCTCACCGACGTGGCCGTGCTCTACGAAGAACTCGGCCGGGGACCGGTGCCCGGGCCGTCCTTTTCATCCGGCGTGCTCGGGGCCTTGACCTTGCTGAACACTGCCAGCCCAGCGCACAAGGAAGCTTGGCTACCCGAAGTTGCGAGCGGCGAGCGTATCCTCGCGCTCGCGGTCACCGAGAAACGCTATGGCTGGTCGCCGGGGCATATAGAGATGACCGCGAAACAGGATGGCGGCGACTACGTTCTGACAGGCACCAAACTGTTCGTTCATGACGCGGCCAGCGCCACCGATCTGCTCGTTTTGGCGAAGACCGAGTCCGGTCTCTCGATGCTGCGGGTCGATGCGAATATACCGGGCGTTTCGATACGGGTCCTGCCGGGATTCCTCAGCGGCGTCACTGAGGTCACGTTCGACAACGTTAAGGTCCCGGGCGAAGACTTGATCGGTACGGAAGGTGCCGCCTGGGCCAGTTTCGATGCCGCTTTGCGCTCGGCGATCCCGGTATTGTGCGCCTACAAGGTCGGGGCCTGTCAGGCGCTTTTCGAGCTTTCCGTCGCCTATTCGCGCGAGCGTACGCAGTTCGGCCAGCCGATTGGCAAATTCCAGCGCGTGCAAGATCACATCATCCACATCGTCAACTATCTCGACGCTGCGCGCTGGACGACCTATGAGGCGCTGTGGAAGCTCGACACCGGGCAGGACGCCGCCAGCAGCGTGCATATGGCGAAGGTGCTGGCCTCGGACGGTTATCTGCGCGCCTGCGACTTTACCCACGAGGTCCATGCCGGAATCGGTGTGATGCGCGAATACGGTCTGACCCTGCATACCAAGATGTCCCGCTCGCTCTATCACTGCCTCGGCGCGCCGAAATATCACCGCAAGCGGATGGAAGGCGCATTAGGTTTGACTAGTCTCCGCTAACCGTGCTCTTCCATGTTGAATTAGAGCATGCTCAACATTCCAGGGAGTCGAACGTCACCATGCCAATCACCACCAAATATCTGTTCCTCGTGTCCATGGATGTGGAACCGGAAAAGGAAGCGCTCTTCAACGAGGTTTACGATGAAGAACACGTGCCGCTGCTTTTGAAAGTCGACGGCGTCAGCGCCGTCACGCGCCTGACCTCCGAACCGCTTGTCGTTAGCATGGCGGGAAAACAGCAAACAATCGTCGCCGAAGGAGAGCCTAAATTCCTCGCGATGTACGAAATAGACAGCCCGGACGTGCTTGTCAGCGACGCCTGGGCCGATGCCGTCGAGCAAGGCCGGTGGCCGGAAATGGTACGGCCCTACACCTCGAACCGACGGCACGTTCTGCGCAAGGTGATCGCATAACCGCAGGACTTTGAGCCGAATTTGCACTGCACGGCCGCGCGGAGCGGCAATCCCAGGGGACTAAAAGCTCAATATTGATGCTTCAGTTCAACCTTGCCGTGGTCTTTCTGGTGCGCGTAGTTCGCCGCCCAAAATTCCGTAACGAGGTCGGCTAGAACGACCGGCTCATATTTCGGCGGATTATCCTCATCGATGAAGGGAGGGAGTACCTCGATTGTGTTCGATACACTAGGGCTGTGGAAATAGGCCATCGAGTAGCGATCCTGTTCCCCCTCGACGATCACGCCATGCGGCGTCGACAGAAACCGGTCGTTCGACATGCGGCGGACATAGTTGCCGATATTGACCAGATAGGTCCCCGGGATCAGCGGCGGCACGACCCACTCTCCGGACGGTAATCGTAACCGCAATCCTGGTACATCCATCCGCGCCAAAATGGTCAGGAACGCATTGTCGGTATGCGGTCCGGTCCCAAAGTCATTGTCTTTAAGCTTGGTCGGCGGATAGTGCAGCATCCGCAATGTCGAATGCGCCCCTTCCGTGAAGAAGGGCGTAAAATGGTCCGCAGGCATTCCCAGCGCGACGGCAAAGGCTGGCAGCATGCGCTGCGCCAGTGCGTTCAACGTATTGAAATATTCCAAAACCCCTTCACGGAAGCCGGGTAGATTTTCCGGCCACATATTCTCGCCGCGCAGCGGAATGGGCCGGTCGAACGCATTCGGTTCGTGGGTGATGAAAAAGGATTCGTTCTGGTTCGGCTTGGTCGCCTTGTGGACCGTCGAATGGCCCTGGGTGCTCGCGTTCATCGCAAGGTACCCGATATTGTACGGGTCGAGACGCAGCTTCAGCTTTTCTTCCAGCGGCAACGCATGAAATCGTTTTGACTGCTCGAACGTCCGGTCGATTAAATCCTGGAGCACGCCATGATTGGCAATGTAGAAAAACCCGACATCCTCGCAGGCCTGCCGCACCTGGGCACCCAGCACGTCCAGCGCCCCCACTTCACCCGCGAAATAAGGGCCCAGATCGATAACGGGAATCTGCGCCGCTGCCACGTCCATATCGGCCGGCGCATGTTGCTGAAACAGATGCATATTTTCGTCTCCAATACGAACCCGGCAATAGTAACGACTATCAGCGGCATTTCCAAACGGCCGCACTACCCCGCATGCAGCTGCTTCTCCTCCGGTAGAGACGCATAGTACCGCGCGATTTCGCCTGGCGTGGTGATCCATATATCGTCGCGGTGTGCCGCAATATGCGCAAAGGCGCGCCGCAGATGATGCAGGCGGTGCGGTTGGCCCATAATGAAATGATGCAGCGAAATCGAGCAAACCGCCGGATACTTGGCCGACGACCGCTTCATTTCGGTGAAGTGGTCGATGATCATATCGGCGTATTCCTTCGCCGTGTCTCGGCGAAAGACGATGGCCGGTTGGTCGTTTAGTTCTAACGGATACGGTACCGCAAGAATCGGTCCAGCACGGGTTCGCGACCAAAACGGTTGGTCGTCGCAGATACCCCAATCCAAAACATATTCGTATCCGGCTTCCTTAAGGAGATCGGGCGTTCGGTCGGACGGCGTCAGGTAGGGCGTCAGCCACCCGGTTGGCGGTTTTCCTTCATGTTCAGCTACGGTTTCCGTTACCAAACGGACCATTGCAGCCTCTTCGGCTTCGCTCATTTCGGCCACGTTTTTCGAGTTTGTCATCCCGTGTCCAATAATTTCGTCCCCGCGGTCTCGAAACGCCGCGATGGACTCCGGACAGTGATCATAGATAGAAGCGTTGGTGATGACGCCGATCGGCAGTTCGAATTCGTCGAACAAGTCGAGAAGCCGCCACACGCCGACCCGGTTTCCGTAGTCGCGCCACAGATAACTGCGGTGGTTCGGCGGCGGCGTCGGACGGTCGAAATCGACACCGCCCTCGCCGAAGATGAAATGCTCCAGATTGATCGCGATATGAACAGCGAGGCGTTTGCCGTCCGGCCAATCGAAGTCAGGCCGCGAGCGCAGACCGGAATAGGGAAACCGGCCTAATGAGGAAAGCTCGGTCATAACGATAACTCCTTCTGGACACTGACTTTAGATCGCGGACGTCTCCCGGAGCGCCGCGATTTCCACATCCGAAAAACCATACTCGGACAACACCGCATCCGTGTCCGCACCGACAAGCGGCGGCGGGCGATCGGCGCCCGTTTCCTCGCCGCTGATCTTGAATGGTGTACTGCAATAAGCGACATCGCCAACCTCCGGTGCAACGACGTTCCGGATATGATTGCGATGCGCCAATTGCTTGTCCGACAGAACATCCGGAAGGGTCGAAACGGCGGCAGCGGGGATACCCGCGTCGGCGAAACGTTGTTCCCAGGTTTTGGCGTCGGCTTCCAACAATGCTTCACGCAAGATAGCCAAGCATTCGGCCTCATTGGCGATGCGCGCTTCCAAAGTCGCAAACCGGCAATCTTCTTCCAGTTCCGGTTTCCCAATCACCGCCCAAACCCGTAGCGATTGGGCCTCGATTGCCGGCATCAGAAGCAAAACACCGTCCTTGGTCGGGTGGGTTTCCGCCAGCGGATTGCCCGCCAGGGACCGGCTGCCCATCAATTTCGGCTCCATCCCATGCAGCGTCTGCAGCAGGCTCGGCGACACCATGGCGGACGCCACATCCTGCATCGAGAGATCGAGATGAGCTCCCTCGCCCGTCCGTTCTCGCTTGAACAGCGCGCTTGAAATCGCAAAGGCCGCCGTCAGCGCCGACGCCATATCGATGATGATCGCGCCGCACCGCATCGGGCCGGTTTCCGGCGTCCCATTCAACGCCATCACGCCGCCCAGCGCCTGGATTGTTGGATCGTAGGCCGCGGCCTTCGAACGGGGCCCAGTTTGACCGAAACCGGTCACGGAGCAGTAGATAAGTTTCGGATTGATCGCCCGCAGCGCTTCCGAGCCGAACCCCATACGGTCCATCGTGCCCGCCTTAAAGTTTTCCACCACAATGTCGGCTTCGCGCACCAGACGGCGAACCACATCACCGGCATCGGGATGTTTCAAATCGAGAGTCACCGACCGCTTGCCGGCATTCGCGCTCATATAAATGCAAGAGAAACCCGCATCCTTGTACGCACCATCAAGCGGATACATCTGCCGCCCCTGATCACCAACGCCCCGTTGCTCGATCTTGATAACATCGGCACCCATGAGCGCGAGCTGGAACGTCGCAAACGGTCCCGCAATTGCCTGGGTGAAATCGATAATGCGAATACCTTCGAATGTACGCATGATTGCCGCTTTCCTTGCCGGAATCCGTTAGAAGGGCACACCGAGATCTTCCGGCAGGTGAAAACCGGTCCGTTTCATGAAGCGGCGCTGCTCCGTTGGGAAAGCGTCGCGGCGATGCATGACCGACGTGTTGTCCCAAATAACCACGTCACCCTTGTGCCATTTGTGCTTGTAGACGAATTCCGGCCGGGCCGCCCAGTCCTGCAATCGCGCCACCTCGGCCTCGCTATCTTCGAATGAAAGATCGCCGATACCTGCCATGTGGCTCGGGCTGAGATAGAGCGCCTTTCGGTTGAGGTAGGGGTGCGTGCGCACCAGCGGATGCCACTGATCTGGCATCTGATCCTTCTGGTATTGCGGTGTTTCGTAGCGCCGCTTCAGGTTTTTTTCTCAATCGAAAAACAGGCCTTGCGGCCATCGACAAATTTCCGCAAGTCCTCGGGCATTGCCGCGTAGGCCGCCGCCAGGTCGCCGAACCAGGTGTCGCCGCCATCTTCCGGCACCTCGATAGCGTACATCATGGTCCCAAACACCGGCCGGCGCGTATAGGTCTGATCGCTATGCCAGTGCAGATCGCCGTTGCCGAGCGCACCAAGCGGCCTGCCATCATCCTCGATATTGGAGATATACATGATCTCCGGCCGGTCGAGCGCGCGGAACTGGTCGCGGACATGCACGAACAACGGTCCCATCCGTTCGGTAAAGGATACCAGGGCGTCATCGCTCAAATCTTGATCGCGAAAGACGGCAACCTTATGCTGCATCCAAAGGTCGCGCAGTTCGGCAATCGCCGCATTATCGACTTTGGCAAGATCGATATCGTTGATTTCCACCGCGAATCCGTTACCCAACAATTGGGTGCTCATTGCCATGACTTGATGCCCTTCTCGTTGCGGATCATGCCGGTTTCGTACCCTTGACCTGAACGCGGTGCATCAGACGATGATGACCGGCATAATCGTTCAGAGCTAAATGCATGGCACAACGATTGTCCCAAAAGGCGACAGAGTTTTCGGCCCACTTGAAACGGCAGGTAAATTCCGGCCGCGCCGCATGATCGTATAAGAACTGCAGGAGCGGCTGGCTTTCCTCGACCGTCATATCCTTCAGCCGCTCGGTGTGCATCACATTGACATAGAGCGCCTTGCGGCCCGTCTCAGGATGCGTGCGGACCACTGGATGCTCCGTCGACATCGTGGACCAGCCTGCCGATGCGGCGTCAGTGCCCGGCGTTGGCGTCTTTCCCTCTTCCAATGTGCGCAAAATCCGACCGTTCGCATGGACGGCGACCAGACCGTCCAGCATTTCCTTCATCCCGTCGGAGAGCGTTTCATAAGCAAGATACTGATTTGAAAACATCGTATCGCCACCGACCGGCGGCACATCGATCGCATACAAGATCGAACCCAAGGTCGGCGTTTCCAAGTGACTGGTGTCGCTGTGCCATTCCCAACCGAACACCATCTTGTCTTCCGGCTGCGTTTCGACGATCAGCAATTCCGGAAACTTTCCCGGAACCTGGCGGTGCGGCGGTAGCGGCGCGAGCGTTCCGAAACGGCGTCCGAACCGTGCCAACACATCGTCCGTCATGTTCTGGTCGCGAAAGAAGATGACCAGGTTTTCCAGAAAGGCACGGTGGATTTCCTCGAAGACCGCGTCTTCCATTTCCTCTGCGGCCAGATCGACGCTGAATATTTCAGCGCCAATCGCGCCGGCCAGCGGTCTTACTTCGATATGCTCGTAACCCATTAAGCTTCCTTTGCCTTGTCTAGTGTTCCGTCTTGCTCATCAAGAATATCGTCGCGGCGCGGATCACGAAATCCGGTGCTTCCATGGTGCCGGTCAGCGACTTTGTATCCCAGCGCATCCTCGGCGATGAGAATTTTCTGAACGTTTGCCGTGCCTTCACCCGTGAAGAACAGATCCGCGTAGGATTTGAGCCAAGACACCCGATACTCCGTCGCGATCCCATAGCCGCCGAATACCTGTTGCGCCTTGTCCGCGCACATCTTCGCCGTTTGCGAGGCGTGATACTTGGCAATCGCCGCAATGCGGTTGCACGGCAAGCCCACATCCATGCGCCGAGCCGCGTCGTAGACCAGCAGGCGGCTCGCCTCGATATTAACGGCCATCTCTGCGATGTCGGACTGGATCATCTGAAATTTTCCGATCGGCGATCCGCGCATCATGCGCTCGTTTGCATATCGCACCGCGTCTTCCATACAAGCCCGCGCAACGCCCAGCGCCTTGGCGGCGACCGTAATCCGGCCCGCCTGCAACGCCTGCATCACAATCCTGAACCCTTCGCCTTCCTCGCCCAGGCGATTCTCGACCGGCACACTAAAGTCATCGAGGAAAATAGCGTTGGTCCGGAGCGCCTTGGACAAGCCATGCATCTCCACTGGCCGCGCGTCGAAGCCATCATACTTCTTTGGTTCGACGATGAACGCTGTGACGCCCTTATGGCCCGCATCCGGATCGGTCTTGGCCAGCAGAACACCAACATCGGTCTCGTTCGCCATCGATGCAAACATCTTCGAACCGTTGAGAACGTAGAAGTCCCCGTCTCGAACTGCTCGCGTATGCATATTGCCCATCGCATCGGACCCGCCGCCCGGTTCCGTCAGCGACATCATGCCAATTGTCTCGCCTGCCAGTAGCGGCGGCACGTATTTCAGAACCTGTTCGGTCGTCCCGGCGGTGTAAATGCAGTAGGGACAAGTCGCTGCCTGCTGGTTATAGCAAGACGCAAAGCGGACATCGTTGCGCGCGAATTCCTCCACGACAACCGCCGTTGCGAGATAGCCTAGGCCGCTGCCGCCGACGGACTCGGGGAACAGGTTGCCATAGAAGCCGGCAGCGCCAGCCTTGATGACGAGATCACGCGGGAAATCCCCCTTGGCCTCGATCGAGTCCATCACCGGCACGACTTCAGTTTCCATGAACTTGTTGACGCTGTCCCTAATGAGACCGATTTCTTCCGGGAACAAATCTTCCACCGAATAAACCTCCCTATGCCGTGGTCACACGGCCGTTCACGTCGGCCAGGGCTTCAAGCGCGCCTGTCACAAGATCCTGCAGATTTCACCCGCAGGCCTGCTCTTATGCAACAGGCCCGCTGCCTGCCCCGCGGGATTGCTGTGCACGTCAAGACGTCCAGCCGCCCGCGCCGACGCATTGAAATCATCCATGAGAATCTTCTGATACGGCATCGGCAAGGGGTCGAGTTCCGCTTCGGTCCAGGCCTCGACGACTTCATTCTTGAACATGCGAGCGGTCTTGCCCGTGTAGGTCCGGCTGATTTCAAAATCCCGGGACTCACCTTCCAGAATCTGCCGTTTATGTACCGGATCGATATTGCATTCTTCCGCGACCAGGAAGGCGGTACCAACCCAAGCCCCGACTGCCCCAAGCGACAATGCGGCGGCAATTCCGCGTCCGTCGGCGATCCCGCCCGCCGCGACAACCGGCTTCGGCGCGACGGCGTCGACGACCTGCGGGATGAGCGGAAAGTTCGCGATCTTGCCTGTGTGTCCACCAGCTTCGTATCCCTGCGCCACGACAATATCGACGCCGGCATCCATTTGCCGTGTCGCATTACGCGGCGAGCCAACCAATCCCATCACCGCCATGTTTTTCTCGCGCGCCATCGGCACCACCCAGGACGGGTCGCCAAGTCCGGCGGCAAACATCTGAACATCTTCTTCCATGATCACATCGACCTGCTGCTGGATCATGTTCTTGGTATTCGAGCCTGGGGTTTCACCGCCCTCGCCCGTGGTATTGGCGACAACAAACTCGTTGTCCAGCGGCACCGGTGTGAGCCCATGCTCTTCCATCAAGCTTTCAACGAACGCTACATGTTCGGGAAAATCGGACTTCAGCTTAGAACGTACATCGGAACGCGTCGCACCGGCACCGCCGGCAACCTTTGCAGGGAGGATGAGGTCGACGCCGATGGGCTTGTCCGTGAGCGTCCGCGTCTCCCGGATGGCTTCGCGCAGCTCCTCTGGCACCAGGCCCGAACCACCGACCACGCCCATGCCGCCCGCCTCCGACACGGCCGCGACCAACGCCGGCGGCGTCGCCTTACCGCGCGACCCCATACCGGCGAGCAGAATTGGATATTCGATATCAAGCAAATCGCACAAGGCAGTGCGGAAAACCGGGCGCGACATGAATTCGTCTCCTGCAGTACGGCTTCGCGTCGTCCAGTATGGTACTCAATCAAACCAACTGGACAAAATTGCGCTGTTGTTTGCAGCATCAACGCCCCAGCAGGAGATAGCTCATGCCGTATCAGGATTTGCGCGAGTATATCGAGGAGCTTTCCCGCCGCGACCTGTTAGTGATGGTCGATGAGCCTATGAACAAGGATACCGAACTGGTCCCCCTGGTTCGTTTGCAGTTCCGCGGCCTGCCGGAAAAGCAGCGCAAAGCTTTCTGGTTCCGCAACGTTACCGACTCGCGGAACTACGATTACGATGCCTCTGTCGTTTTGGGCGCGTTGGGCAGTTCGCCCGATGTCTACGCAGCCGCGCTCGGCGTGGAACCGGGCGGTATCGGGGCAAAGTGGGCGGCAGCGCAGAGCAATCATCTGCCCCCGAATATCGTCGATAAGGACCGGGCGTCGGTGAAGCAGAACATCATCCGTGCGCCCGATCTTGGCGACGGCGTCGGCATGTTCCCGCACCTGATTTCGACACCGGGATTCGATCCCGCACCCTATATCACCGCCGGTGCCTGGGTGACGCGCGACCCGGAGAATGGTGACTACAATCTCGGCATCTATCGCGGCATGATCAAGGCACCGGACCGGGTTGGCTGTGCGACCGATGTCCCGACCCAACACCTCGCCATTCAGTGGGACAAGGCGCGGCGCATGGGCAAACACCTCGAAGGTGCGATCATCATTGGCGGCACACCCGCTCTTTTGCTCGCGGCGGCGAGCAAGGTCCCCTACGGGGTCGATGAATACGGTTTGGCTGGCGCGTTGAATGGAGCACCGATCGATGTCGTGCCGGCGGAAACGTTCGATTGCATGGTTCCCGCCAGTGCCAAGATCGTTATAGAAGGCCGCATCCGCACGGACATATTGGAACCGGAGGCCCCCTTTGGCGAGGCCAGCGGCTACCTCGGCCCGCGCAAAATGGAAAAGGTCTTCGAGGTCACCGCGATCACCCATCGTGACCAGCCGATCTGCCAAGGCATCATCAGCGAATACCCGCCGAGCGAAAGCAGCGTCATCCGCAAGGTCGCTTTCGATGCGATCTACCTCAACCATTTGAAAGGCGCGTGCAACATCCCGTCCGTCAGCAAGGTTGCGTGCCACGAAATGGCGAGCTGCAACATGATGTTCGTCATCCAGCTCGACAATCCGGCGATTGGGCAGCCCTGGCAGGCGTTGCGCGCGGCAGCGGCCTTCGATGCGTCCCTTGGCAAGATATTTATCGCCGTCGATTCCGATGTCGACCCGGACTCGATGGACCAGATCCTCTGGGCCCTGTCCTATAGCATGCAGCCGCACCGCGATGCCGAGATCATCCGCGGCAAGGTGCCAAGGCTCGACCCGTCGATCCCACCTTCCCCGGACGAAATCTATCCCGACGGGCAAGGCGCGTCGGCGCTTCTGATCAATGCGTGCCGCGAGCATCCCTACCTGCCCGTCTCCCTGCCTCGTCAGGATTTCATGGAAGACGCCATCGCACGCTGGGAAAAAATGGGCCTTCCGGCGCTGGACCTGCAGGAACCCTGGCACGGCTACTCTCTGTCCGCCTGGACCGAAGAGAATGCGGAGGAAGCGATCTTGGCCGTCACCGGCCGCTACTTCGAAACCGGTGAGAAACTGATGGGCCGCCGCGAGAAAACCGATAAAGCCGACTAATCCTCGACTCGCCCCTTCATGTCATAGCCGGCCAGGGCTTTGTCGACGAGCGCTTCGCTGGTGTCGAAATCATAGTTCCACATGAAACGGTTCTTCACGATGAAGGGCGCGCCAGCGTAGAATTTTTCATATTGCGCGTGGCGACTGGCGAATTCGGAGCCGACCGCATCCCAGGCCAACTTCAGCAGCTTCACCCGTTCTTCGGCGGGCCAATCCGGTGACTGCACATAGCGTCGGATATCCTTACCCATTTCCGGTGCGTCGAAATCCGCCACGTTGGAGGGTAACTGGATCATGCCGCCGCCTGAAAGTTCCCGCAGCACTTCGAGAATCTCCGGGTATATGCGCGATTGCAACACCATGGCAGCGTAGTGGGTTTGGGGATGGGGAACGTAGACACCGTTTTGATTTGGCGCCGCGCGCGCGATTTGGCCGTCCAGCAAACCTTCATACATCGCCGCCTGAACGGCGATATCGGCGATCTGCCCCTGCACCGGCGGCATGGCATTGACACCATTCATCTTGGTGATCCGCTGCGCCAGGCCAGTGAGAAATCGCAGCTTTGTCACAAAGCGGATCTGCGCCTGATTGTTGCCGAGAATATGGGCCGGCGTCTTGAACCACTGGTCGCCACATATCTCCAAGTTTTTGTAAACGAAGATGTGCTCCCAAGGGACAAACACATCTTCATAGACAACCAGCGAGTCCGTTTCGTCAAAGCGGGTCGACAGTGGATAGTCGTACATGCTGGACGACGCACGGGCATAGGAGCGGCGCGAATAAATTTTCACCCCCGGCGCGTTGCTCGGCACAATCAGGGAAATGGCATGGTTTTCGTCGCCGGGGCGCATCGGATGAATCGTGCTTTGATGGATATAGTCGGAGAACACAGATCCGGTGCCGAGCATCTGGGCCCCGCGAATGATGACTCCGTCATCGCGCTCCTCCACCACACCGCAATAGAGGTCTGGAGGATCTTGCTGATGGGCCGGCTTGGAGCGGTCGATCTGCGGCGGCACGATCGTGTAGGTGATGTAGACATCATTGTCGCGCAGGAACTCGTAGATCCGCACCGCATTGTCCGCGAAGCGCTCGTTGCCGTCGCGCGCCAAGGTCTGGGGCTCCGCCGCATAGCCGACGAAAAATCCGGCGACGTGATCCGGCGTCCGTCCCATATAGCCGAGACTTTCCTCCGACCAGCGCGCGATGGCGCCGCGCCGCAAGTTTAGATCCTCGATTGAATAGGGAAGCTGCCAGATCCGATTAACCGGCGCTCCCGTCGTTGGCGACGGATACGTCATGAGATCCCGGTTGGCCGGGTCGTGCGCAATATCGAAAAGCCCGGCGATTGTATTGGCGGGCTCGGCGAAGGCGGGATGAGAAGTTACGTCTCCAACCTCTTCGCCATCGATGAAAACGCGGCGGCCGTCATTCCGTATTGCATCGAGATACTGCGCACCGGTTCGAAGACCGCCGGAGAAACGGTTATCCTTGAGGGCGGGACCTTTTGACTGTGATGTCGACATTGACTGCCTTTCTCGCGCTTGAAGGTCGCAGGTGCACCCTAATTTCGTCGGCTGACAGAGCGCAATTTGGAAATACCAACCCTGAGATACTATTTTATGCTGGGCTGACGGTTATATTAGTACGGTACTCGTGGACACAGGGACTCTAGAACTCAAATGGATAATGAAAACACATCCGGTTCAAGCCTGGATGCAAGAGAGTTTCGCAACGCGCTTGGCTGTTTTGCGACCGGCGTCATGGTCATGACCAGCAGCGGCGGCAACGATGGCCTGATCGGTGTCACAATCAATTCGTTTTCTTCCGTATCGCTTGATCCACCATTGATCTCATTCTGTCTTGCCGATTCTCTGACCGAGTTCGATACCCTGATGAAATCGGAACATTTCGCCCTGAACGTGCTGCGCGAAGATCAGCAAGACCTTTCAAACCAATTCGCTAAAACCAGCCCGGACAAGTGGCGCGGCGTCGCTTACCGCGAAGGCAGCAATTCGGCACCGATCATTGAACCGAACCACGCAGTCCTGCTGTGCACGAAACATTCGCATTTGGCGTGTGGCGACCATGTCATCATCGTCGCACAGGTGGAAGAAGTCGAATATGGTGACGAAGAACCGCCATTGCTGTTTTACAAAGGGCAATACCGCCGGCTTTCGTAAGTTCGGACGCTACGCCTCATCCGGCGCAGAGTAATAATGTAACTCGTAAAGTACGCAGCCTTCCTCTGACTTGAAGGGCCCGTGATAAGCACCGGGCGGGCGGCAAGCATAAGTCGGTGCAGAGAACGGCTCGCCGCCATTCCCATTCGCATCATTGCCGACGGTCAGGATTCCGCTGACGAGATAAACCTCTTCCCAATGGTCATGCACGAATGGTTCTGTCGAGAACGCGCCGGGATCGAAGCGCAGCAATCTGGTTCGGCTACCGGATTTGTTTTCCTCGTCGAGGTCTGATGTCAGAACCTTTTGCTTGATACCTTCCGGATAGCCCGGCGGCACCTCCCATCCCTCATCCATGTTCAATGCCGTAAACTCAATATGCGGCTTGCCCTTACCCATAATCCTGGCTCCTATCCGATGTTCGACGCCCCTCATGAAACAACTGTCAGGTCGAGTGATTGCGTCATTTTAACCTTTCCATAAATCGCCGAATTGCGTCGCGACGACCTTCTCATAGGCAACCGGCCCGTCAAGCCAGCCAAGATCCTGCATGAACTCGTTCATGCCCAAGACGAACTCCTCAGATATTGAGGCGTTGTAATAGGGCAGATCACGTGCAACGACGTCGGCGATTGCCTCGGCGTCTGCGGCGGGAAACAGCTTCTTGCCCACTTCGGTCACCAGCGACAAGTCTTCGCAGATCGCCTTTTGGGTTTTCACAATGGCGCGTACTGCCGCTGCCGCCGCCTCGGGGTCGCGCTCAATCAGCGCGTCGGAGCCAATCAGTGCAGGACAAGTATAGTTAAACGCCTTCTTGGGTTCGTCACCGCGCCGAATATCGACCAGCACCTTGCCGACACCGGCCCGCACCGCAGTCTCCGCACCCATACCATTCGCCCAAAACGCGTCGACTTCTCCCTTGGCGAGAGAGTTTGCGGCGGCTACGCCGAACGACACGCCCTGTTCGATTTTGCCTGGCGCCGGCGCGACCTTGATCTTATCCCGTTCAAGATCGAGACCCGCTTCTGTCAGCATACGCTTGAGGCCAAGCTCAACAAAAGGCGCCGCCGCGATATACTTTCCCTTGACCGCACTAATGTCACCGTATTCGACATCAAGATCTGACCGAACAACGAGCAGCCAGTACATACCTTGCGCCAGCGTCGCGAGTAGTTTTGCCCCCTCCCAATTCGGATACGCCGCCAAGGCACTGTGCGCCGACCCTGCAACCAGATCGAATTCGCCGTCACGCATCAACTCACAGCATTTATTGACAGGAAAATAGTGAACGAGCTCCATATCGAGCCCTTCTCGCTCAAAGAAGCCGAGTTCGACAGCCGCTACTGCGGGAAAATAGGAATTGGAGATCAGGTCGGGAACCGCGATTTTCATGAATTTTACTCCTCAAATCCTCGCTGAGATGCCGTTAAATCTTGCCAAGCGCCCGCAGGATACGGGGCGGCGTCAGCGGCACTTCGCTTAATGTTACGTCGAACGGCGTCAGCGCGTCATTGACGGCGTTCAAGACCGCCCCCATCGCACCCGTTGTCCCCGCCTCGCCGGCACCTTTCGCGCCCAATTCCGATGTTGCGGTTGGCGTTTCGAGATGCTCGACTTCAATGTCTGGCATTTCCGCCGCCATCGGCACCAGGTAGTCGGCCAGGGTTCCGTTGCACAGATACCCATCATCATCGTAGATAAATTCTTCGTACAGCGCGCCACCGATCCCCTGCACCACACCGCCGCGAATCTGCTCTTCGACCAAAAGCGGATTGAGCAAGCGGCCGCAATCGTGCACCACCAGATAGCGTTGAAACACAATCAGTCCCGTATCCGTATCGACATCGAGTATCGCAACGTGCAACCCGTTGGCCGGCAGGAACATCCGGTCGCGGCTCGCGTAACGCCCTGTGACGGTCAGGTCCGACGGTGTATTGTCGGGAACCATGTAAGGTCGGAAATGTCCAATCTGCGCAACTTCGGCGAGCGCTAGCTGCTTCGCACCGCTTGTCGCATCGACCACCGCGCCGTCGCGAATATCCAGCAACTCTGGCACTTTCTGAAGCAGGACACCGGCAATATTGAGAATGTTTCGCCGGAGCTCCTGACCGGCCCGCAATGCAGCCTCACCCGCCAGCGCCGCACCACGCGATCCCCACGACCCGCCACCGACGGGACACAGTTCACTATCGCCGCTGTTCACCTTGACGTCTTGCACTGGCACGCCGATGACACCCGCAACGACCTGCTGAATGCCACTGTCTATACCTTGTCCCTGATCCGTTGCACCCGTGTAGCAGCGGATACCACCGGACGCTTCGAGCCGCAGCAGGCAGGTTTCCTGGGCGCTAATATGCTGTCCGCCCTCGCCGTAATATTCGGGACCAATCGACGTCAGGTCGACGAACGTCGCGAAACCGATCCCACGATAGATCCCTTGCTCCCGCAACTGCGCCTGCTCACGGCGGAACGCATCCACATCGATCCGTTCCAGAGCGCGGTCAAGGCATCCGTGAAAGGACAAATGCTCCAATGCGATGCCGCCGGGCGATGTCGTCGGAAAATCCTCGTCCCGCAAATAGGCCCGGCGACGCATCGCGACCGGATCGAGACTGAGCTGCTTTGCACCCAAATCAACTAGCTGTTCCGTCACCGCACAGGCAATCGGATGCCCTACCGACCGGATGTGGCCTAGCAATGACTTATTGAGATAGGCCATGCGTACAGCGGCGCGATAATGTTCGTGCCGATAGGGAATTCCGCAGAGACGGATAATCTGATTGCCTTCCGCGATGCTCGACCGCGGATACTGCGAATACGCGCCGGCATGAAACAAATCGTCCACCTGCATGCCGACGATGTCGCCCTCTTGGGTAAATGCCATACGGGCGGTCACCGTGTGATCGCGGCAATGAATATCCGAAAGGAATGACTCGAACCGGTCGGCAATGTACTTCACCGGCCGCTCCAGGAGCTTCGATATCGCGCAGGCGGCCAGCTCGTCGGGATAAAGATGGTGCTTCAACCCAAACGCCCCACCGACATCGGGGCAGATCACCCGCACATTCTGCTCGGGGATATCCAGCAGACGCGCATAAAGGTCCTGTTGCTGATGCGGTGTTTGATGCGATTGGTAGACGGTCAACCGATCCGCCGACGGGTCGTAATCTGCAATGAGACCACGCGATTCCAGACTGACGCCGGTATGGCGGTTGAATCGAAACCGCCGCTCGATAACGAGATGTGCATCCTGGAACGCCAGTTCCGTATTGCCTTGTTTCACCTCTGCTGCAAAAGCCTGATTGCTGCCAAGGCTATCGTGAACAAACGTCGCTCCGTTCTCGAGCGCCACCTCCGCATCACCAACGAACGGCAGCTCTTCCCAATCGACAACGATCTGCTCCGCTGCGTCCTCAGCTTCGGCTCGGCTGCGCGCGGCTACCGCCGCGACCGCTTCACCCTGCCAGCGAGCCGTGTCGCCGGCGAGGACGTGTTGCTCCGGCGCCTTCAAGCCGGGAAACAGATTGTGGGTGCCGCGCCATGAGGACACCACACCCACCAAGTCCGCACCCTTTACGACTCGCGCAACGCCTGGCATCGCGACGGCATCAATTGTTTCGATCGATTTGACACGGGCATGAGGATAAGGAGAGCGGACGAACGCCAAGTGAAGCATGCGCGGCAATTGAATATCGTCGACATACTGGCCACGTCCGGCCAACAAGCGTTTCGCCCGATCGCGCGGCAACGAGGATCCGATCGGCGCTTGAAAATTCATGTGTCCGCCCCCGCGACTTCAGCAACGGCGTCGACAATTTCCTGATATCCGGTACAGCGGCAGAAATTGCCCGAGAGGTAGTCGCGAATTTCATCGCGGGAGGGCTTGCTGTTCTGCTCAAGCAACGCTGCTGCCGTCAGCAGCATCGCCGGCGTGCAGAACCCGCATTGCAACGCATTGCGTCGATGGAACGCGGCTTGTAGCGCGGCGAGGCGCCCGCTTTGGTCCGCACCTTCGATGGTTTCGATTTCGCAGCCGTCCGCCTGTACCGCCAACATGAGGCAGCCGCGCATAATTGCGCCGTCAACGACTACGGTGCAGGCGCCGCAGACGCCATGCTCGCAGCCGACATGGCTGCCAGTCAGGCCCAGATCATCACGCAGGAAATCGACCAAGTTTCGCCGTACCGGCACCGTCGCCTCGACGGATTCCCGATTCACGCGTAGAGCCATCTGCACCGTTTTCGAAGGTTCGGTCACAACAGCCTCTCCCGCAACTGACCAAGCAACCGGGCAACCAGGACACCGCCTAGATGACGCCGATAGGCCGCCGGTGTCGCCGGGTCATCCGGCGGATCGAGCTCACCAATTGCCGCCTCGCGAACCCGATCAATGAGCTCCGCTGTCAGAGATTGCCCTTCCAGCATCGCCATCGCGGATACCGCCAGGACCGGCCGGTCCGCGACACCGAAATAGGCAAGGCGAACAGAGTGAAGAGCGCTGCCCTCTGCCTTGCCAGCTATCGCCAAGCCTGCGAGTGCGAAGTCGCCACGTCGACGCGCCACCTCGTCAAAAGCGTAACATTGGCTCGGTCTCGCCTTCGGAATTCGCACCGCGGTCAGGATTTCGTCCGGACGCAAAGTCGTTTCGTATAACCCGAGAAAAAATTCGTCTGCCGGCACCCGGCGTTCGCCATTCGCATCGCAAAGCACCATCTCCGCATTCAGCGCCAGCATGCAAGCGGGCATCTCCGCCGCCGGATCGCCGAGCGCGAGGCTACCGCCGATCGTGCCTCGATTACGGACTGCAGGATGCGCGATATGGCCTACCGCTTCGCTGAGCAGCGGCGCGTCGCGCTCGATCAAGGACGATGCTTCCAGCCCCGCATATCGGACAAGCGACCCTATCACCAGACAATCGGGTTCCTCATGAATGTCCGAGAGCCCCGGTATCCAGTTGATATCGAACAATATTTCTGCGGACGCCATGCGAAAATTCTGCAGCGCCATCAAAGTCTGACCGCCGGCCAAAATGCGTGCGTCATCGCCAAATCGCCCAAGCGCGGCAACCGCTTCTTCGAGCGTATTCGGCCTTAGATATGCAAAGTCGGGGGCTTTCATCGCTCCTTAACGCGCGGTCCAGCCGCCGTCGACGACCAGACTCGCACCCGTAATCATCGCCGCAGCCGGCGAAGCGAGGAAGACGACGGCGCCAACGATATCGTCGATCTGCGCCAAATGCCCCATGGGAATACTGCCGATGATCTCCGCCCGAAAATCAGGGTCGGCAAGTGCTGGACCCGTCATCGGCGTGTCGACCCATGTCGGTCCAACCGCGTTCACCCGAATGCGGTGTGGCGCCAACTCGATCGCCATCGATTTCGTCAGGCCTTCGACCGCATGCTTCGTCATCGTATAGACACTGCGATCCCGCAACGCGACGCGCCCCAGCTGGGAGGAAATGTTCACAACTGCCCCGCCACGCGTTGCCCGGTCGGCGTCTTTTAGCATCCGGTTCACCGCAGCCTGGGCTACAATGAAAGCGGCGCGCACATTCAAATTCAGCATGGTGTCGAGCGCAGCGCTCTCTACATCGACGAAGGGCTGCGGAATGTTGGTGCCGGCGTTGTTCACAAGAATGTCGAGAGACGATAATGCACTGATCGCCGCCCGCACTGCATCCTCGTCGGTCGCATCGCAAACCAGCACGTCTGCATCGCCGCCTGAGGCGCGAATATCTTCGGCGAGGGCGTCGAGTTCAGACCGCGTCCGGCTCATCAGCACCACGCGCGCACCAGCGCCAGATAATCCTTTCGCCATTCCGGCACCAAGTCCCCGTCCCGCGCCGGTCACCAACGCGGTTCGCCCTTCAAGTCGGAAATCAGGTGTCATTTAAATCCATTCGTCAGCCACCAAAGCACGCAGTTGGCACCGACTACTAGGCCGCCGTCAAGAACTGCCACTCCCAAGAACCGATTCCGATCAACCCGTCTCTAGGGGTCACTATCAGCGCTCCTTGGTATATGGTGCGATCGTGTACGATATCGGCGAAAGCCTCTGTAGCGAGTTCGACAATGCCGAGCAAGGAAGCCACTTACGAAGTCCTGGTCGGGTCCGGCGACCGTTGGGTCATCGATTCAATTCATGAGGCGAAGACCGTTGCCATGGCACGCGCGAAATCCTTGCTGACAAGTAATGAGCATGATGCCGTCAGGGTGACGCGCGAAGCAGGCGGGCGCAGCGAAGAGATCGTATTTCAACAGGAATGCGTCCCCAAGGCCGAAAAACCAATCACCATTTCCTCGATAGACGACGCCGCCCTCTGCGGGGAACTCGTCGACCTGACTTCCTTCGAAGCGCGTAAAACCGCCGGGCGGGTGCTGCGGAAATATCTGAACGAGTACGGCATAACGGCGCTCGAGGCCTTGCACGACCACCATCACCTCCGAGACCTTCGCCGCACGGAGCGGCTGTTCGATCAGGCGATCCACAAGGTCGCCTCGGTACAGGCCCGCGCCCAGGGCGAGGACGCGCAAACCCGCATTGACTTGCTATACCGCCTGGCGACCCAATTGATCGATCAGACGCGGGACACAAGGGGCACGGAAGGTTTTTTGACTATCGCAAAAGACGACGGATTGACCGCCGCGCTGCGAGCGATCGGCACATCTTTTTCGGAGGACGCACGGCCTTTCTATATCTGCAGCGTGCTCGCATCCTATGTCGGGCAAGCGCGGGATTGGCCGGTAAAGCTCGGTCTTATTATCGATCTTCTCGAAAAACAACCCGACAACGAGGCGCTTAGACATCTTGATGAAATCTGCGCCGAGATATTGGACGGCTCCACCGCGGTAATGGAAATCCTCGGCCCCCAACGGGATCTGGTAACTGCGTTGCACACGATGGCACGGTTAAGCGCCGGGTCTTATCAAGGCAAGAAACGAGGCGACGCTCTTTTGACCCGCCTCAACAAGTTGGTGTCGCGCTACCCGATGCCAAGAACTTGCGGAATCCTGCTGGAAAGAGTCGCTCGAGAGGTTTCGGGAACGAACCCGCTGACTCGGGAAAACGAGGATGCCGACAAAGCGGCGTTCCCAAAATTGGTGAGAGACTTGATCTCCTTCGGTGGCCTACGAGGCGGCTCGGCAATCAGCGAAGCCGTCACGCGCCGTGCCCGGATCGTCATGAAAAGCGAGGATCGTGACCTTTCGGCACAAGAGGGAATTGTCTGCATCCTCGCGATACTCCCGAATCAAGCGGTCAAGATCGGCTATCTCTTGGATTTGAGCCGGTCTGAGTTTGGGATCAAGCACCGGCCGCTTGTACTGGCAACACTTCTGGATATCGTCAAACCAATCGATTCCCTATCCGGTCTACTACCGCCCGGCAGCTCCCACAAAAAACTGGCGCAAGCTGTTGATGATATGAGGCTTCGTCTCGGCGACGATGCGCTGGGTCAGGAAATTGGCGCCTTGATCGCGAAAAAGCTTGAGAGTCTGATCGAAGAATCGCCCAGTACGGGCAAAGACAACGGGAGCGGCCTTGAGACCAAAACGCCGGAACCGCCAAAGACGCAAAATGCGAACAATCAAAACAACCGGACCTATCAAGCCGGCGACATTATTTTTCGAGAGGCCGATCCAGGCGACGAAGCGTACATGATCCTTTCCGGAGAGGTTCAAATCTCTGTCGGTATAGGCACGCATAAAGTAATTATCGCGACGCTCGGCCGTGGGGAAATTATTGGGGAAATGGCGTTAGTCGACGATCAACCTCGCATGGCAACAGCCACCGCAGTCACGGACGTAACACTTTACGTCATTCCACAAGAAGCGTTCAAAAAGCGTCTCTTGTGGCTCTCGGAAGAAGATCGCCTAATTAGTCACGTTATCGAAACACTCGTGAGCAGACTTCGGGACCAGATGGCCGGCACATAGAGCTCTGCCACAACCGAACCAATCAACAATAAGGTGGGAGCAAGAGCATGGATTTGGGATTAGCGGGCAAACGCGCCATCGTCACCGGAGGCACGCGCGGGATTGGCCGGCGTATCGTCGACCTTCTCGTTGCAGAAGGCTGCGATATCGGATTCTGTGCGCGCGATCAAAAACAGGTCGACGGCGCCGTTGACGCGCTTTCCAACTCCGGACGGACCGTGATCGGTGGTACGGTTGACGTAACGGACGACGAGGCCTCGCGAAACTGGATCGCCGAGACGGCGACCGCCTTGGGTGGTTTGGACATTCTCATTCCCAACGCCAGTGCACTGGCCTCGTCGGCAAGTGTCGATGCCTGGCGGTTAGGGCTGGAGGTCGATGTCTTGGGCACTGTCCGTGCCGTCGAGGCCGCACTGCCGTTCCTGGAGGAATCCGGCGCGGCATCGATCGTGGCGATTTCCAGCACCGCCGCGGTCAACACGTCCGGCGGTGTCCGCGCCTATAGCGGCGTGAAGGCGGCGCTGATCAGTTATCTCTCAGGACTGAGCACAAACCTCGGTTCCAAAGGCATTCGCGCAAACACCGTCTCGCCGGGCGCGATTTTCTTCGAGGGCGGCGTCTGGGATGTCCGCAAGCGCGAAGCGCCCGAAGCGTACGCTGCCGCCGTTGCCAGAAATCCTATGGGACGGCTTGGCACCCCTGAAGAGGTCGCCAATGCGGTTGTCTTCCTCGCCAGCCCAGCGGCAAGCTATATCAGCGGCACGAACTTGATCGTCGATGGTGCTGCAACGACGCGTGTACAGTTCTGATTAAGTCTAAGAGTCTGGGAACAGGGTCTACGCGGCCGACTTGGCAAATTCCTTTTCAAACCGCTCCAGCAAGACTTTGAGGCCCGGTTCCTGCACTGCCTTGATTGCCTTCTGAACCGACATCCATTGGCGCTTGCGGATAGCTGCCTCAGGGTATTCTTCAAGTATGCGGGTAACCTCAAGGGCATAAACGCGGACTCGGCATCGCTCCCCGCCCTTTTCCGGCCGCTTACGATAGTCATAGGAGCCAAGGCACCGCGTTGTCATCGTGCCGACAACACCGGCCTCCTCCAACGCTTCCGATTCAGCGGACTCGCATGCCGTCAACCCAGGTTCAAGATGCCCTTTGGGGAGGATCCAACGTCTGGTCCCCAACGAGGTCACCAAAAGCACCTTGATACCGCGCCGCCGATAGGCAAATGGCAAGGCTGCCGATTGCTGAATAGCCGCGATACCGACCATGCGTCATTCAATCTCGGTGCGGCGCAATGGCTTAGTAGATGCCGGAATCCAACCTAACAAATCATGCCCTCCCGCCACAATTTAGCACAGTATTATTGAGTGAAATTATCCCCATCTGCCCATATCTAGTAGAATTTTGTCCCGTCGCCACCAACAATGTGGACTATCTGAAGAATCGGATGTACCCAGTCCCCGATTTTCACATTTTTGTTCCAGCTTGAGATCCTTTTAGATGACATTCTTTTCCCGTCGGACAGACGCTTCCGCCCCAAGCGGAAAAAAATCGACTATCGATAAAGATCTCAAGCGGATCGTCCAGCTTGAGAAGGCATCGTCGCGAATCAGCCGACGCAACTTGAACATGGGCTTTGGCCTGCTGTTCCTGCTTTGCGTCTGGATATTTGCGTTCTTCAAAACCGGCGGCGGCGAAACCTACTCGATTATTACGATCGCGGCGCTGGTCGGCGCCTATATGGCCATGAACATCGGGGCGAACGATGTCGCGAACAATGTCGGCCCCGCGGTCGGATCGAAAGCGCTCACCCTCGTGGGTGCCCTTATCATCGCCGCTATTTTCGAAGCAGCCGGCGCCCTGATCGCCGGCGGCGAGGTCATTAGTACGATTTCAAAAAGTATCGTAAGCCCGGATGCCTTTGCGGACAAAACGATCTTCATTTGGGCGATGATGTCGGCGCTGCTTTCCGCAGCGGTTTGGGTCAATCTGGCGACCTATCTGGGCGCGCCCGTATCGACGACACATTCCATTGTCGGCGGCGTCATTGGCGCAGGAATTTCCGCTGCCGGGATCGCCGCGGTCGACTGGGTCGTGATGCTGAAAATCGCGGCAAGCTGGGTCATATCGCCGGTCTTAGGCGGCATTATCGCTGCCGCATTTCTGGCCTTCATCAAATTCGCAATTCTGTATCGCGAAGACAAAATCGGCGCGGCGCGTCGCTGGGTCCCGGTTCTCGTCGCCATTATGGCGTCCGCCTTTTCAGTCTATCTGGTCATGAAGGGTTTGAAGCGCGTCTGGAAGCCCGACCCGCTGATGCTCTCCCTGATCGGCGCTGGCGCATTCGCGGCAGCCTATATAGGTGTTGGAACCGCCATTTCCCGCGTCGCCGGCTCGCTTGAAAACCGCCGGAAGTCGGTTGGTGCCCTCTTCACCATTCCACTGATTTGTGCCGCTGCATTGCTGTCCTTCGCCCATGGATCGAACGATGTCGCCAATGCCGTGGGTCCGTTAGCGGCAATCGTCAACGCCGTTACCGAAGGCGAGGTCGCGGCGAAAGTGACACTACCGCTGTGGGTCCTGGCAATCGGTGCCATTGGAATATCCGTCGGGCTACTGCTGTTCGGGCCTAAAATTATCGAGATCGTCGGGGAAAAGATCACAAAACTCGACCGAGTTCGCGCCTTCTGCGTCGCCCTGTCCGCATCGATAACAGTGATTATTGCCTCGACATTGGGTCTGCCGGTCAGCTCGACTCATATTGCTGTCGGCGCCGTATTCGGCGTCGGGTTTCTGCGCGAGTTCATTACCAACCGCAGAGTCGGACTTGAATCGAATTCCGACTCGGGGGCCCTGCCGGACACACCGATTGCGTCCGATAAAAACATCAGGCGGTGGGCGAAGGCGCGGAGGCGAAAACTCGTGCGCCGCCGCCATTTGATGACGATTATCGCGGCTTGGGTGATAACCGTGCCGGCATCGGCACTGGTTGCCACCGCGATCTTCTTTGCGATCGATACATTCCGCTAGTCCTCACGCAATCATCAATACCAAAGCGCCGCCTTGCCGCACGGGAGGTCGGGTTGCTACGCTGAGCGCTTATCGAAGGGAGCAGCCAACGGCATGAGCAATCGGACATTAAAAGGCAAAACGGCGATCGCAGGGGTCGGCGAGACGATCTACTACAAACATGGCCAGTCCCCGGACCCGGAATTCGTCCTGGTCCTGCAAGCCATCCTAAAGGCCTGCGAGGACGCGGGTATCAGCCCGAAGGAAATCGACGGCTTTGCGTCCTACAGCAACGACCGCAACGAACCGACGCGGCTAGCGGCAGCGCTCGGCATCAACGATCTGCGGTACTCGAATATGAATTGGGGCGGCGGCGGTGGCGGTGTTGCAGCCGCTATCGGCAATGCCGCAGCGGCCGTCTCGGTCGGATTCGCAGATTTTGTCGTGGCCTTCCGTGGCTTGGCGCAAGGTCAATTCCAGCGTTTCGGAAGAGCCGCACCCGTTCCCACGGTCAGTGGCGGTCCCGCCTATATGTCCCCTTACGGCGTGATGTCGCCATTGCAGAAATACGCGATGCGGGCGATGCGTTTCATGCACGAGAATAAGGTTGACCACAGCGTGCTCCGGGCCATCTCCATGGCCTCCTATCATCATGCCCAGAACAATCCGCGCGCCGTCATGTATGGCCGGCCGCTGTCGGAAGAGAAATACGACGACTCCCGCTGGATTACGGAGCCTTGCCGGCTCTTCGATTGCTGTCAGGAGAATGACGGGGCGGCGGCCTGCATTATCGTCTCGGCTGAGAAGGCGAAGGATTTGAAGCAAAAGCCGGCTTACATCCTGGGAGCCGCCCAAGGTTCCGATCATCGCTGCGGTGCGCCGGTCATGAATGCCACCAATTTTCCGTCCTCCAGCTTTGCCAGCCTTGCGCCGCGTCTTTATGAAATGGCGGGTGTTACGCCGAAAGACGTCGATGTGGTGCAGAGCTACGAGAACTTCACCATCGGCGTGATGATGGCGGTGGTCGAGCACGGCTTTTGCGAACCAGAGGAATGCAACGAGTTCTTCCAGTTGGAAAACTTGATGGCGCCTGGCGGCAGGATGCCGCTCAACACCAGCGGTGGCAATCTGGCCGAGTGCTATATGCACGGTCTCGGCCTGCAGATCGAAGCGGTGCGGCAAATCCGCGGCGATTCCGTCAATCAAATACCGGGCGCCGATGTCGCCCTCAACATCGCGGGACCGATGGTCCATCACGTTAGCACCGTTATCATGGGATCGGAGGCCACATTATGAGCGAGACTTATTTGCCGGAAGGCATGCCAATTCCGGTACCGATGAACGACGAGCTCGACCGGCCCTATTGGCAGGGACTGCAGGACGGCAAACTCCTTATTCAGCGTTGCGGCGATTGCGGCATCTGGCAGTGGGGGCCGGAATGGATCTGCCATGAATGCAATTCCTTCAACATGGAATGGACCGAAGTCGAAGGCCAAGGCACTATTTATAGCTGGGAACGTGCCTGGCATCCGGTCCATCCGGCACTGAGTGGCCATGGCGCCTATATCGTCGTGCTGGTCGAACTGCCGCATGCTGGCAATGTCCGGATGATTGGCAATCTGCTGGGCGATCCCACACAGGATGTGGAAATCGGCGCCAAGGTAAAAGCGGTTTTCGAAAAGCACGACGGCGACCAACCCTACACGCTGGTGCAGTGGAAAGTCGCGGATTGATCGGGAGAGAATGATGTCAGAACAGCTTGATTACGAAATTAACGAAGAGAATTTGTGGCGCACGGAAACGCCGGGCCCCGATGGCTGGACCCGCACGGCGCGGCGGGACGACCCGAACAAATATCTGATGATCTCCGCAGATACCCACGCCAACGAACCCTTCGATCTTTGGGCGAAACGGATCGACAAAAAATATCTCGACCGTATCCCCCGGTCGGAAACCGACGAGAACGGCAAGCAATGGCGGATTACCGAAGGCTACCGCAAAAGCCGCATCTTCGACTTCAAGATGCTCGGCGAAGATGGGGTACGCGGTAAGGCGGGCGCCACCATCGAGGGCCGGCTTGCAGACCACGATCATGACGGGATCGACGGGGAGATCATTTTCCCGAACAAGGGACTCGCCATGTGGGCGACGCCGGACCCGGTCTTTGCCATGGCGCAGTGCAAGATCTGGAACGACTGGGCCTGGGAACAGTACGGGCCGAACAATCACCGGATGTCGCCAATGGCAGCCATCGCGACCGGCGATTTCGACGGCTCGATGAAGGAAATCGAGCGCACCGCCAAGCTCGGCTTCAGGGGACTCACTTTGCCCTGCAAGCCAATCTGGGGCGCCCATGACGTCGACCATGCCAACTACAATCTACCGGAATTCGACCCGATGTGGGCCTTGATCGAGGAAACCGGGCAACCGATCACCTTCCACGTCTCGACCGGCCGCGACCCGCGTGCTTCAAAGGGCAATGGCGGAGCAGTGATCAACTATGTCACCCACTCCTTGTCACCGACCATCGAGCCGCTGGCAAACCTCTGCTCGTCTGGTGTCCTCGAACGCTTTCCGAAGATTCAGTTTGCGCTGATCGAAGCGGGTATCGGCTGGGTACCGTGGGTCCTCGATGCGATGGATGAGGCCTATAAGAAGCACCACTTCTGGGTCCGCCCAAAGCTGCAGGGCCTGCCGAGCGACTATTTCCGTACCCATGGTGCAGCGAGCTTTCAGGAAGATCCGGCCGGTCTGGGGCTGGCGGAAGAGTATAATCTCTGGGACAACTTCATGTGGGCCAACGACTATCCTCACCATGAAGGCACCTGGCCGCATTCAGCTGCCGCCATCGAACGCACCATGCAGAACATGAATGACGAGCAACGCGCCAAAATCCTCGGGCTCAATGCCAAGCGTATGTTCAAATTCGACCTGCCGGACTATCCAAATGCGCCAAGCGGCAACGCAGACTGACCGAAAGGAAACCGAATGGACCTTGGCTTAGCGGGGAAAACCGCGCTCGTCACCGGCGCCTCGAAAGGCATCGGCCTCGCCGTCGCACACGTCCTCGCGGCGGAGGGATGTTCGCTGCACATCGCATTGCGCACCGAAGCAGACCTAGAAACGGCACGGGATGACATCAACGCCAAATACGGGGCGCAGGTAACCGTCCATGCCGGTAGCCTGGCCGACAGCGCCACCGCCTGCACGCTGGCGGAGACCTGCAAGAATGTCGATATCCTGGTCAACAATGCAGGCGCGATTCCGGCCGGCGACATCGAGATGATCGACGAGGCAACCTGGCGCGAGGCCTGGGATCTGAAGGTTTTCGGCTACATCAATATCAGCCGCATCATCTACCCCGCCATGTGCAAGCGCGGCAACGGGGTCATCGTCAACGTGCTGGGCAACGCCGCCGTCAGGCCCAGCCACAACTATGTCGCCGGGGCGGCGGGCAATTCGAGTCTGGTCGGTTTCACGAAAGCACTTGGCCGGGAAAGTTACGACCACGGCGTCCGCGTCGTCGGGATCAACCCCGGCCCGATTGAAACCGAACGGCTTGTGACGCTGCAAAAGGTGCATGCGAAGAAAACGCTCGGCGATGAATCCCGTTGGCGCGAATTGATGAGCGACGGTCCCGGCGGCCGCGTCGGAACCTCAGAGGAATGCGCCAACGTGGTCGCCTTCCTCGCCTCCGACAAGGCGAGTTGGGTGAATGGCGTGGTATTCTCCGTCGATGGTGGGGGGAGTTTGCGTTAAGCTGACATCTCCGAATTGAGAAGGTGATGCGATGCCAAAAATCCTATCCGAAGCGGAAGTCGAGCATTTCCATGAGCAAGGCTTCCTTTCGCCCGTGCCCGTCCTTTCGCAGGACGAAGTCTCGTATTTCAGAGGCTGCCTGGAAAGCTTCGAGGCAAAACATCCAGACGACGTCAAAAAGCTCAAAAGCAAGTCGCATCTGCTTTGCCCTTGGGTCGAGGAAATCGCGCGGCATCCCGGCATTCTGGACGTCTATGAAGACCTGATTGGACCGAACATCCTCTGCTACAGCATGGCGTTCCGGACGAAGAATCCCGACGGCAAAACACACGCGGGCTGGCATCAGGACGGTGCCTATAATCCGATCCAGCCGATCCTGGTGATCGGCGCGCTGGCGTTGGCGGACTGCACCGTGTCCCACGGCTGCCTAAAGGTTATTCCCGGTTCGCACACAGCCGGCGTCCAGCCCCACGACGATACGGGCAATCCGGACAGCATCCTGTCCCGCGGTCAGTACATCACTGCCGATATCGACGAGTCGAAGGCGGTCGATATCGTGCTCAAGGCAGGGGAGATTGGCCTGTTCAACGCGGAAATTATTCACGGCTCCGGAATCAATGTCTCCGATGAACGCCGTTTGATCCTGCTTGTCGAAATGATGCCGACGCACACGGAAGTCCGCGCCCACCGCGACACCGCCATGCTGGTGCGCGGCGTCGACACCTACGGCCACGTCGATATCGATCCGTCGCCGAACGTTGAATTCGGCGAAGCGGAACTGGCCGCCTGGCGCAACACGACGAAGAAGACCGGCAAGAATGTCTTCGCCAACAGCCCGCTCAAACCGACCGAAGTCTATGGCGGCGAGGAGGCGAGCCGGTCATGACCAATCGCAGCCCGGAACTGCAGCACTTCATCGACTCGGTGCAGAACGCCATCCTGGCGAGCGACGGCCTGCCGGAGGAAGCACGCACGGTGGCGGGGCACATATACGGCGCCCTGGCGGAACGGGAAGGCGATCACAAGCCAAACGAACCGAAACGCCAACCCGTCTGCAATCACCTACCAGCCGCTTACGAGAACGCCCGCAAGGGGCCAGATGCCGCCATACAACTTGGGGAGGCGTTCGCCGCCATCGAACCGTTGCTGGCTTGGAATCCGAAACCAACGGATGATCCCGTCTTCCGGGCTAATCACGCCAACGCCGTGATCGTCGGCGTCGACGGCATCGAGCAGCGTTACGACGCGCGCATTGGCGTCAGCCTCGTCGCCCCGGATACGATCTACCCGGACCACAACCACCCGCCGCAGGAAATCTACGCCGTACTGACGGACGGCGCGTGGCGGCAGAACGATGGTCCCTGGCGGAAGCCAGGCCTTGGCGGCTGGGTCTACAACCCCGCCAACATCACCCATGCGATGCGGTCGTATGAAACGCCGCTGCTGGCTGTGTGGAGCTTGTGGGTAAAAGGTTAATGTTGCTCTGCTTTGACTCAGAGAAACTGCAACAAACTGAATACCCCACTCCCCTGTGCGGTCCCGCCTGGCTGGGCGAACGCTGAAAACGCCTCAGCCAATTTCACCGACGTTTCATGGTTGCTTAAAATCGTGTTGTAGTACGCCGGTGTCAGCCCTGCGGCTTCGCGCTCTTCGATACTCAACGAGTTATATTGTGCAATAAGATTCTTGGAGAAGGCCGTTGGGTCATTCGATGCGTTCGAGCGTTTGAACGCTTCCAGTACGATATTGCTCACACGCGAATTCACTTCGGTTTTGGCTGCATGTATCTCGTTCGTATCGAACTTGCTGCCGCTATTGAGCACAATGGCGGAGAGTGACCGTCCGCCAAAACGCGACAAATCAATCGAATCCTCTTCACGGCGATTGTCACCGAATCTCCGTGTCTCTTCTTCGGTCTTGGCGTCTGCATACTGCTTATCGAGAACGGCACGCACATCATTCGTAATGTCTGAAAAATCGCGCTCGTTTACCGTTTCTCCCTTTGACGTGCGATCGAGATAATCGGCAACCGGATCATTCGCGATATCATGGGGGGCTTGATCGGGATCGTCGGCCAGGTGTGCAAGCGCTTCCCTAACAGCGGTCATCCGGTTCTGGACAACGCTTGACGCCTTCTCTTCCGGTCCCGCGGCATCCAGATAGTCGGATGCGAATTGGTATAGCGCCTTAAAATCTCCCGTGATGCGCTGCACGGCCGCCGGCCCCGCCAGGGCACTGTCAAAACGGCGCTGCAGTTCAAGCACGGCAGCGGCCTGTTGATCCGGCGGGAATTGTTCTCCCGCATTTGTCGCGATGGCATAGAGCTCCCGGCGATTAAATTTCGAAAGGTCGACGGCGAGCTTGCCGTTTTCAAGAGGAGAGGTTTTATTGGTGGCCGTAAGAAGCGCGCTTAGATTGGCTTTGGCATCGGCAATAACGGTTGAAATACTCCTATCGCCGAACGTGGCCACTGCCTCCTGCGAGAGCGTCACATTGATTGCGCTGCTTGGTCCGTTTGACGCGGCAGGTGTGCTATTGGGCTGCGGGCGCGTATCAGCGTTGGCCAGGTAGCTGGCAAGTTGCGGCGTATATAAATTTGTCGAAATGACAGTCACGCGACGGCTCCTCGGGAAAGCGATAGTCTTCTTGCCGAGGCAATTTGCGTGCCACTGAAAATTCACGATTTAGTCGAGCGATTGCGCCAGTTTTTCCCGCCTGGAGGCAGAACGCTTACCCCACGGCAACAAGTGCTCGGCAAGTTTATGCCTTAATAGGCGCGCTCATCCGCTCGAAACGTCCCGATGCACAACGCCGGCTCCGGAAACACATGCGATCCGTCCTCGCCCAGCGGCAGGGGCCGCACCCTGTCCACCGCTGCAACGGAAAGCCGTCCGAGACGTTCGGCGTCGCGCCACACCGTGGCGGTGCAAAAATTTTATATTAACAGCGCTGTCCGGTACCCATTCGTCCTATTCGTGGTCCCCGCCTTCAGGACAACCTAATGGCGATTGAAGCAGCATGGATTCCCATCTAATTTTCTTCCAACTCCAAGCCGCCGCCCCGCCAAGAGAAGCATTTTTGTTGCGTACCCCAATAGTGTCGAATTTCTTTACACTTTCGAATGCCTTCGCATTTCTCTACAAGACGCTATAAACACACGATAATTCGCTTTAGCGAGTCGATATTGCACCGATCACGTCGAGAATGTGTCGGAATACTTTACATGTTTCGCAACAAGCCGCGAAGGCATCCCTTATAAGTCATTGATATAATTTGATAGTTATCCACGGCACGCAAGTTGCGTATTCGCCGATAAATAGTGAAGCGCTCCACCGTGCACCGACAATCGGTTGTGGCGGGAAGTAGGGAAGAACATGTCATGAAAAAATTCGCAACGATGATCTCTGTAATTGTAGTCGGGATCGCCGCTGTCTTGCTAACGACATCTGCGGCACGGGCCGTGCTGGTAAACTACAATCTTGTCGGAACGGTATCCGGTTCTTTGGATTTCGGCGGCGGCGCACAGGAATTCACCGATGCCGCGCTCACGGTGACAGGTATGACACTGAGCGATGTAGATACCTTTGCGCCCACGGATGGTGGTTTCTATGCAGCAATGTCGACATACAGTATTGCCGGCATTGGTGATTTCACCACCGATGACTCGACGGGAGAAGCCTACTTTCAATTCGCTAATAATGGCGGATTGATCTTTCAGGTTGGGGTAACGGCTGTCGTTCCGGCAGACAATGGCATCGGCCCGTTAATCTTCGACATTAACGGAAACATCGGGCCCGGAGATGCAGATAATGGCGCCGTCGCCCTCGGCGGACCATTCATTCCAGATGCCACCGGTTTTGCTGATCGAACTTTAACCAATCTGGCAGGTCACACGCTTTTCCTCGACGCCGCCAACATTTCGGAATTCAGCGTCTTTGCAAAGGAACTACCGGAACCCGGTACGCTGGTTCTGTTCGGTCTGGGCCTTGTGGGTCTTGGCCTCTCGGTACGACGTCGCAAGGCTGCGTAGTTACGCAGCGGGTGCTCGATATTCTTTGGTAAAGGGCGGGGTTAGTACTGACTGACCTAAGCAAACAGGGCGAAGTCTTGCGATGTGAAAAGGGCGCACAGAACATTACCCGTGTTCCATCACCGGGACGAAGGCATTACAGCAAGGTCGGGAACACGTGAGCCTCGTCCTCCCCCAACCGCAGTGACCGCACTTCCGCCACCGCGCTAACGTCCAGCGGTTCATACAGATGCGGGAACAGGGCACCACCGCGCGACTCTTCCCACTTCAGCGCATCTGTCAGCTTCTCGGTATCGACTGTAACCAGCACGAGATCCGACTGCCCCGCGAAGTGTTTGCGTGCTGTTTCCCCGGCCTGTTCGGCGGTGGAGAAGTGGATGAAGCCGTCGGCCTTATCGACCGCGCTGCCGATAAACCGGCCAAGGCGTTCGGCGTCGCGCCACTCTTCTGCAGTGCATATCTTGTAGATCAAAGTCACAGCGCGACGCTCCTCTTGGCCCGTTAATCGTCTCCCTCTTCGGCGCGCATTTCGGCGAACACGTCCTTGGCGATGATCATCGCTTCACGGACCGACGGTACACCAATATAGCCACCGGTATGCAGCAGCGCTTCGGTCAGTTCGTCTTCGGTCCAGCCCTGGCGGCGCGCCATTTGCAGGTGGAGTTCCAGTTCCGGCCAGCGCCCGGTCGCCGTATCGGTGATGACACAAATCAGCGCGCGGGTCTTCCTATCGAGGCCAGGCCGCGACCACAACAGGCCGAACACCGCCTCCCTAGCGTAATCCCCGAACTTCTCCATGATCGGATCGTTGTAGATCGTGGCGGCCATACCGTCGGCCAATTTGTCGCCCATCAGCTCCTGGCGGATTTCACTACCCTTTTTGTACGCATCGCTCCGGGACATGTTCTCTGCTCCTATATTGAATAGGGCTTAAGCGTAAACAACGAAAACGCTCGCGCCAAACCGAGCCGCGGAATCCGCTTGATCACACCGCTTCATCGCGCGCAAACTTGCCGCTTACGCACGCGCCACGCGGGCACGCCATACAATCTTCGAGGAAGCAACGATGTCGAACACTGCCGAAGCTGCGAATAACGCCGAAGCCGCCCTGATCGAACGGGACATGGCTCATCTGATCCACCCCTTGCACAGCAAGGCCGCACATAGCGGCGGTAAAGTCTGGGTCGGCGGTGAAGGCGCCTATCTGGTCGACGCCAACGGCGAACGGTATATCGACGGGCTCTCCGGTCTGTGGAACAACACGGCAGGCAACGGCCGCAAGGAATTGGCTGACGCCGGTGGCAAACAGCTCGCCGAGATGGGCTACGCGTCCGGCTATGCGGGCAGCTCCAATCCCCAAGCGATAGAGTTGGCAGAGCGGCTGGCCAGGATCACCTATCCAAACATCAACCATTTCTATTTCACATCCGGCGGCGGTGAGTCGACCGACACCAACATCAAGATGGCGCGCTATTACTGGAAGCTGAAGGGCAAGCCGGAGAAGACCAAATGCATTTCGCGCATCTGGGGATATCACGGCGTCACCCTGGCGGCGATGAGCGCGACCGGCATCGATGCGTATTGGCCGATGTTCGAGCCACGCGTGCCGGGCTTCATCCATATCCCGGGACCCTACCCCTACCTTTACGAAGCGCCGGCCGGCGAGAGCCAGGGCGTCGCGGCGGCAAATGAACTGGAAAAGGCGATCCTCGAAGCCGGTCCCGAGACGGTGGCGATGTTCATCGCCGAACCGGTCCAGGGTGCAGGCGGCGTCATCGTACCGCAGGACGATTATTTCCCGCGCATCCGGGAGATCTGTGACAAATACGAGGTGCTGCTGGTTTCGGACGAGGTCATTACCGGCTTCGGGCGCACCGGTACGATGTTCGGTCTGGAGCATTGGGGCGTGAAACCCGACCTGATCCAGTTCGCCAAGGCGATCACCTCCGGCTACTTCCCGCTCGGCGGCATCGGCGTCAGCGACGAGATCATGAAAACGATGGACGAGAGCGGCAAGCCCTTCATGCACGCCTATACCTACAGCGCGCATCCCGTAGGCTGCGCCATCGCCAACGCGATGCTCGAAGTCATCGACAAAGAGGACTTCCCCGGCCAGGCCGCGGCCAAAGGCAAGCGCTTGCTGAACGGACTAAAAGACGTCCTTGGTGACCATCCGAATGTCGGCGACATCCGCGGGCTCGGGCTGATGTGCGGTGTCGAGTACGTCAAAGACCGTTCGACGAAGGAAATGTTCGACGGCGCAGACGGCGTTGGCGCCAAAATTCACGCACAGACGATGGAACGCGGCATGTTCAGCCGGGTGCGCGGCGACGTCTACTGCCTGGCCCCGCCGATCGTCTCTAGCGAGGACACGATCGATCAAATCGTGGAGATCGTGGCGGATTCGACAAAGGCGGTGCTGGGGTAAAGCAAGATTTCAGCGTTGCAGTAGTCCCCTCACCCCAACCCTCTCCCCAGGGAGAGGGGGATAAGTCGCGCCCTTTAAGAACCCTCTCCCTGGGGAGAGGGTAGGGTGAGGGGAGAACTCGCTAACGGTTCCGATCCGACAGCGCTTCAAACAACCCCGCAAGCAATCGCGCCCGGGGCACGAGCGACGACACCAGCAGATGTTCCTGCTTGGTGTGCACTCCGTCGCCGCATACGCCCAACCCATCCAACGTCGGAATCCCCAACGCACCGGTGAAGTTCCCATCGCTGCCGCCGCCGAACTGGCCAGCCCCCAGTTCCAGCCCGACTTCGCGCGCGACCCGTTGCGCAACTTCGAAAAGTTCATGTGTCGCCTCGTGCATCTCAAACAAAGGCCGCACGGGGCCGGCTTCAACCTCCAACCGCACTTCAGGATCTGGCGACACTAACGATCCCATACACTGTTGAACCTGCTCGAACGCGGGCATTGTCGGCGCGACGCACAGCACTTCCGCATGACATTCCGTCGGAATCACATTGACGAAATTGCCGCCATTGACGACCCCGACGCGGCAGGTCGTTTCCCGCTCGACATCGCTGAAACTCTCGACCTGCACGATCAGTTGCGCCATGACACTGATCGCGCTGCGGCCGACGCCCTTGGCGACGCCGGCATGGGCTGGGCGACCGTAGGTGTGTAGTTTATAGCGTAGAAAGGCATGACGGCCGGTAACGAACTTGCCGGGCTTGCCCGGTTCCGGCACCAGCACATAGCGGCTGGCGCGGGCCTCCGCTTCGATCAGCGCGCGGGTCGAGGGACTGCCGATCTCCTCGTCGGGAATGAACAGAAAAGTTACGGGCAGGCCAAGTCGACCGCGTGACGCAATGACCTTGCCAATCGCTTGCACCGCCAGATACATCCCACCCTTCATGTCGAGCACACCCGGCCCAAAGAGCTTGTCGCCATCGCGACGCACCGCGAGCGACTCGGCCAGCGTACCCACCAGATGCACCGTATCGAGATGTCCCAGCACCAAAATGCCCGGCCCCTCTCCCCAGCCAAACCGAGCCCGCACCGCGTCGCCATAACCATCGGCACCCGGAATGCGCTCGACGGCCGCGCCAAGCCCGGTCATCGTGCTTTCCGCTAGATCCATCATGCGATTGACGGCCGCGGCATCGAAGCTCGGGCTTTCAACCGCGGCCCATTCGGCGATGCCCGCAGCGATTTCCTCGGCATCGAAAGCGTCGGCGTAACTGTCCATTAAGCGATCTCGGAGATACCGAACATCTTACGTAGTGCCAGCGTACCGGCCGGCGTAATTTCCAGTGCTCGGGTACCATTACGTCGGCGCACAAAACCCTTGTCGAAATAATGCGTGCAGATCGCCGCACCGAGCTTGCCCGCGATATGCGGTCGCCGCTCGCTCCAATCGAGACAGGGCCGGCACACCGGGCGGGATGACTTACGTTTCGTCACCCGCGAGTCCGATACTTCAATCCCGCGCTTTTGCAGAAACGTGGTGCCACTATCGGTCAGCAGGCCGGAGTCGCTGTCCAGTTCGACAACGCCTTCCGCAACCAGACTGTCAGCAATCGCCACACCAAGGCGGCCGGCGAAGTGATCGTAACAGGTGCGGGCCCGTTGCATCGCAGCATCACGCGGCCCCGTCACGAGCTTACGCTTTGGGGCCATCCCATCGGCTGAGGCGATCTGCATAATCCCTTCGAGCATGCGCGCCACTTCGGGTCGTGCCAGCCGATGATAACGATGCCGCCCTTGCTTCTGTACGGCAATAAGATTGGCCGACGCCAAGCGTGCGAGATGACTGCTTGCCGTCTGCGGCGTCACGCCGGCGATGCGCGACAGCTCCGTCGCCGTCAGCGCCCGCCCGTCCATCAAGGCACCCAGGATGGCAGCTCGCGCTGGTTCCCAGACAAGCATGCCGATTTCAGCAATCTGATTGGTACTGACCATTTGGTTTCATCCTCCGTGCCTTAACGTAGCAGATTTTCAGCGCCGACGCTTCGATGCGCATCGAAACATGTCCTGCCGATCTTCCGTACCGTCATACGAAATTTCAGGAGGATCATCATGCAAACGCAACGCGGCTTTTTCGGTTGGCGGGTCGCCTGGGCCGCCTTCGTTGTGGCGATTTTCGGCTGGGGCGTGGGATTTTATGGCCCACCGGTATTCCTGCACGTGGTGATCGAGCGGACAGGCTGGTCGCTGACCTTGGTTTCGAGCGCCGTCACGCTTCATTTCCTGATCGGTGTCCTCATTGTCGGCAATTCCACCACGCTCTACCGGCGCTTCGGCGTGCCCCTCGTCACTCTTGCAGGTGCCATCTGTCTGACTATCGGGATCGGTGGCTGGGCCCTTGCACGCGAGCCCTATCAATTGTTTACCGCCGCGCTGTTCAGCGGTGCAGGATGGGTCACCATGGGCGCAATCGCGATGAATGCATTCGTCGCCCCCTGGTTCGACAAGAAACGCCCCGCCGCCCTGTCGCTGGCCTATAACGGGTCGAGCCTCGGCGGCGTCCTTTTTTCCCCGCTTTGGGTCGTGCTAATCGCGTCGTTTGGCTTTCCGGTCGCCGCGCTGATCATCGGTATTGCGATGATCGCAGTTATCGCCGTCATTTGCCGCCGCTATCTGGCAACGACGCCCGAGGCAATGGGCTTGTTTCCGGACGGCGAGCAAACGGCGGACACAGGACGCCCCAGCGATACATCCACCCCCACATCGCTTCGCGGCATCTCGCTGTATCGAGACCGAGCCTTCCTTACCTTGGGCGCTGCGATGGCGTTTGGTCTATTCGCGCAAATCGGTCTGATCGCGCACTTATTTTCAGTGCTCGTCACGCCGCTCGGCGCGCAGTTCGCCGGCCTGTTAATGGGTGCGGTGACACTTAGCGCGCTGGTTGGCCGCACTCTGACTGGCCTCTACTTGCCACAGAACATGAACCGCCGTTATGCAGCCAGCGCCAGTTACGCGGTTCAGATACTCGGTGCCATTCTGCTGATCGCTTCGGACGGATCCAACATTCCACTCTTGGTGACCGGCGTTTTGCTGTTCGGCGCTGGAATCGGAAACGCAACCTCTCTGCCACCGTTGATCGCGCAGCACGAATTTGCAAAGGCGGACGTGCAGCGGGTCGTATCTCTAATCGTGGCCGGTGCGCAAACCGCCTATGCGTTCGCTCCCGCAGCCTTCGCGGCTGCCCATGCGCTTATCCCTGCGGCAACCGGCATAGCCGTCAACAGCGCAACGCCGTTCTACGTCATAACAGCCCTGTTCCAAGTGCTTGCGATTTCCTGCATGCTGTCCGGCAGGCACCGAAATCGGATTGATCCGGAAAGGACGAACAATGCGCAGCCTTCTCGTCGCAACGGCTTGCCTTATCTGCCTGTCGTTTGCACCCGCGGTCTCGGCCGGATCCTCGGAGCTGTCATATCAGGCTGTCGCCCATTTAACAGAAGGGCACCACATCGACGTCACGTCGGAGGATAAACGCCGGATCGGAATTGCCGCATTCCGAGGACTTGCGATATTCGCTGGAGGCGAACTGGCAAATTATCACTACCAAGGCAATTACGATTTCCTTGGCGGCAGCGGACCGATCCGCGGCTACGCGATATGGCACTTTGACGATGGGTCGTTCATTCGCACCACCTATATCGGCAAAGCCTCCCGGTCTGGTGACGGTATCTTGTTTAGCGGCACCCATCAGATCGTCGCCGGCAGCGGCCGGTTTGCTGGCGTCTCCGGATCCGGCACGTTCGAAGGACGCCGTGTCGACAATCTGGACGACGGCGGAGACACCTACTGGTCTGGTTCCTTATCGCTCACAACGCCTTGATCGTTCCTAGCTACTGCCATCCGCCGAATTCTGAGTACCGATCGGCGGGTGCTCGCGAATAGCGTCCTCATTTAGCTCGACGCCCCAGCCGGGACCTTGGGGCAGTTTGAGGTAGCCATCCTCGATTTCCGGAACGTAAGTGACGATGTCGTCCTTCCACGGCACATCGTCGACATCGATCTCCATGATCCGGAAATTGGGCAGCGCCGCACAGAGATGGGCACTCATGATCGTCGAGAGGTGGCCGTAGAAATTATGCGGCGCGCAGTTGATCTCATACGCTTCCGCCATCGCCGCGATCTTCATGCTTTGCCACGCCCCGTTCCACGGCAGATCGATGATTGCGACATCCATCGAATGATGCTCGAAGAAAGGCCGGAATTCGCGCAGCCCGTAGAGCGACTCGCAAGACGCAATCGGCGTGCGGTTCGAATTGCGGATATGGCGTAGCGCAGCAGGATCGTACATATCGATCTCGAACCAGGTCAGTCCCAGATCGTCGAGCGCCCGCGTCATCTGCAAGTAGCCTTCAGTCTTGCAGTTGAAGTTGATGTCGAGATGGATACCCATATCGGGACCGGCGCCCTCGCGAAACGCCTCGAGTTGATCCCGAAGCCCGTTGATGACGCTTCTTTCGACATTCAGCTCGGGTCCACCCCCGCCTCGCGCAAAGCCAGGCATGTAGAGTCCCGGGTCACGGTCAAACAGGAAGATATTCGTCTTCAATGCCTTGAACCCGCTCTCCTTCACCCGGCGGCCGAGCGCAACGACATCGTCGAGGGAGCGCATGCGTGGCAAATCCATCGCGGCGGCGGCGTTGTCGTTCATCAGATAGGTGCCGCAATGCGACCAGTAGAGCTTGAGCCTATCGCGCACCGCGCCGCCGAGCAGCGCATAGACGGGCACGTCCAACGCCTTACCCTTGATGTCCATCATCGCGTTTTCGATGGCGGCAATGGCCTGCTGATTAATTCCCCCCGGCGCCTGCCGCGTCATGGCGTAAAGCTGCTGGCTGATCGGCTCATGATCGCGCGGGTCGAGACCTTCGACCGACGCCACCAGCGCCTTGATAACGCCCGTCAGCCCCTTGCTACCATAGCTCTCGTTATATTCCGCGATGCCAGTCAGGCCCTCGTCGGTCTGCAGCTTCAGGAACGAGAAATTGCGCCAACCAGCACCGCAATGCAGTGCCTCGCAGCCGGTGATTTTCATGATGCGTCTCCTATTTGCGATAAATCGGCGCGTTCAACACCGTGTCGGGGCCGACGATGCCGCCAGGGCGGTCAACCGTCGCGCGCGCGCCGTGGCGCTCATAGAACGCATCCGGCAACGGCCGGCCGTCTAGCACCTTTAGCCAGACGCGGAGCAGATGGCGCTTTTTGTCCGGATCATCATGATCTTTATAGCCGCGCCGGGTATGGAAGATGACGTGGTTATTGAGAAACTGCATATCACCGCGGCTAAAGCCCATATCGAAACGCATTTCCGCGGCCAACGCTTGCGACACGTCCATCGCTTCCTTCTGTGCTGGCGTCATCTCGCCGCATTCCGCGAAACGGTGCGCGGAACCGATATAGGTCGGCTCGATTGAGGCGCTGAAGTAGCCCTGGTGATAGTTGAAAATTGGAATCTTGTAGTAGGGCGTCATGCCCGGTGGAATTTCGTCCCGACGATCGCGGTGATAGGGCTCCGCCATGACCCGCACCAGATCGGGGCGACGCTTCAGCAACTCGTTATGTAGCGCGACAGAACTCACGATGCTGCTATCGCCACCGGAAACTGGCGTCTCCATGCACAGCAATCCGACGATGTCGCAGCAATCGACATGGAACGGTATTTCTTCACGGGAATAGGGACCGCGCTGACTAGGATTCGACCGGCTCTCCCCCAAATCCGTGACATGGCCGAGAACATGGCCGTGCTTGTTTTGCGAGCAGACACCATCGCTCAAATACCGGCTGATCGCCCAAAAGGCGACCGCCGTGCCGCGCTTACCAAATTCTTCGACCGGCAATCCGCGGAACAGGATAAAGCCGCGCCCGAACAATAGCATTTCCCGAACGTCTCTGAGTATCTTCGAGAGGCTGGGTAGCGCGAAATCATTCGCGCCAACCGTCATCAGATCGACATCGTCACGGTCATAAGGTGCTATCGCGTTCCGAATCTCGTCGATTTCAGACGCGCTGAACCGATACAGCCATTCGTCGCTGCCGGCCATTTCGGCCGCGGTCCAACCTGCAGGGTCGGTTACCGGCTCGAACGGCGTCGCCGCTTCGCGCCGGTCGTTGTGGGAATCCGCACCATGATCATCCGTGATGGCCATCGCATCCACCGTCCAGTTGGAACAACTTCGCTGCCGTCCCGCCGAGGATAGCACTCGTATCGATCTCACCAAACGCTGCGTTGTGCACAATATCGCACGGCTTCATATCGCCGATCGGGAACGGATAGTCGGATCCCATCATCAGCTGGCTTGCGCCCGTCTTGCCGCGCAGAAATTTCAGCGCATCCGGATCGAGCAGCACTGTGTCGTGATACAGCCGCTTGAAGCCCTCGACCGGGTCGGCAAATTGGCCGGGATGGATATCGGCGTTGTGCTTCAAGCGGCCCAGCATGAAGGCGAGCGCGCCGCCGCCATGCGACAGGACAATCTTCATCCCCGGATATTTCAGGAAATGACCGGAGAACAGCAGGCGCGCCACTGCCGTCGTCGTATCAAGACCTCGCCCGACCGCGTTGATCATGCCGAAGTCGGCCAGGCGCTGGTCGCCACAGCCGAACATCGGATGAATATAGAGAACCGCTTCCAGCGCCGAAGCCGCTTCCCAGAACGGATCGAGCATCGGATCGTCGAGATTGCCGGCGCTGCCATGCGGCTGCGTGCCGATCATGGCACCCTTGTGCCCGGCCTCAATCAAATCCCGCAGCACCTCGGCGGCTCGCGCGCCGTCCTGCAAGGGTACGCTGCCAAGCGGCGCCAGAAACGGATTCACCTCCGTCGCCTCCTTGAGGTGCTCGTTCAAGAAACGGCTCCAGGCGACGCCTTCGTCCGGCGGCAACTCATACCCGAACGCGTCGAGCCAACCGCCTGCAACCTGCATATCAATCCCGTTATCCGTCATCCAACTCCGGCGCATTTCAGCATCACGAAGTTTCGGATTGACCGGCCGCGTCAGCGGCCCACCAGCGAAGCCGAGCTTGAAGGTGTCGCCTTCGTGCAGGAGTTCCACGTTGGGAAAGGACGAATGGCCGCTTGCCAGTGCATCGAGCATCTTTTGCGGAACGAAATGGGCGTGGACATCGACAATCACAGTGCGGGCTCCTCGTGCAGCATTAATGGCGTCAAAACGTTATCGATTGACGCACCGGCGGACAACACGCTTGATAAAGGCGCAGATTTAAAACGGAGAAATTCATCATGCATGTCGGCGTTGCCATGTTCGCCACCGATTATTCTATGCCCCCCACCGACCTTGCCGTTGCGCTGGAAGAGCGTGGTTTCGAATCCTATTGGTTCCCAGAACACAGCCACATCCCACTTTCACGCGACTCCGAGTTCCCGAAGGGCGGTGAGCTGCCGAAGAAATATTACGACGTTATGGACCCGTTCGTCGTTATGGGTGCGGCCGCCGCAGTGACGACAAAGCTGAAGGTCGCGACCGGCATATGCCTTGTGCCGCAGAGGGACACGATCCAAACAGCGAAATCTGTCGCCTCAATCGATCAGGTTTCCAACGGTCGGTTTCTGTTCGGTATCGGCTCGGGCTGGAACGCGGACGAGATGGAAAATCACGGCACGGCCTTCAATACGCGCAACAAGAAGATGCGTGAGCAGATCGCGGCAATGAAGCAAATCTGGACGGAAACGAAACCGGAGTACCACGGCGACTTCATCGATTTCGACCCTATGATGACCTGGCCCAAGCCGACCCAAAATCCGCACCCACCGGTCATTGTTGGCGGTGGAATTCCCTACGCCGCAAAGCGTGCACTGGATTACGGCGACGGCTGGCTACCGCACGCGCACCGGCCAACCTATAAGCTGCTGGACCGGTTGCCTGAATTCCGCGAGATGGAAAAAGCGGCTGGCCGATCGATCCCTATTTCCGCCTTTGGCGTCGAGCATGACGCGGACGCCTGGCCGGCTTACGAAGACGCCGGAATTGAGCGCATTGTCATCAGCATGGAGTCCGAACTGGCCGATGCGGTATTGCCGAAGTTGGACGCGTGGGCAAAGCGGTTATAATCGATCCAAATCGTATTCATAGGGAGAGGCCACCAACATGACGACCGTTGAATTCTACTTTGACTACTCCAGCCCCTGGACGTTCTATGCGTTTGACCGCGTTGAGGACTTTTGCGCCCGAAACGATGCCGAATTGATCTGGAAACCGTTCCTGGTCGGCGGCGTCTTCAACAAGGTCAATCCGAGCGTCTACGCCCGCCGGGAGAATCCCGTACCGCCAAAAGACGCATATTATCAGAAGGATATGGTCGATTGGGGTCTCTTCCAGGGCATCAAGATGATCAAGCCGAGCATCTTCCCGTTGAACAGCGTAAAGGCGCTGCGGGGCGCGTTCGTCGCCATCGAAGAAGGTACGATTTCCGCCTATTCACGCGCCTGCTTTGAAGCCTACTGGTGCCATGACAAGGACCTATCGCAGGAAGGCGTATTGCGCGAAATCGTCTCTTCCGTCGGCATGGATGCGGATAATTTCATGGCGCAGATCGGCGATGACCGGATCAAGAAGAAGCTGTTCGAAACTACGGACGAGATAATCGCGCGTGGCGGTTTCGGCTCGCCAACCTTCTTCCTGAACAAGACCGACATGTATTTCGGCAACGACCGGCTTGAGTTGATGCAGGCGGCGATCGAACGCGGCAAGGCCGCCTAGCCGATAGGTCATGTCGAAACTGACGATTAGTCTCGCCGGCGTCGACTACGACCGCACGCGGGCGATCTTCGACGGTCGCGTGCAGGTCGACGGCTGCGAGATTATCGCGTCGCCAATGACGCCTGAGGAAGCGTTTCACCGCGCGTTCAAGTTCCAAGAGTTCGACGTCACGGAACTGTCGATGTCGAGCTATATGAGCCAAGTGTCGCGCGACGGCAGCCCCTATATCGGTATCCCCGCCTTCGTGTCGCGGATGTTCCGGCATTCCTCAATCTACATACGCACCGATAAGGGCATTGATAAACCGCAAGATCTCATAGGCAAGATCGTCGGCGTGCCGGAATATCAGATGACTGCGGCGATGTGGATCCGTGGCATTCTGCAAGATGAACATGGCGTCAAGCCAGCCGACATGCGCTGGCGTAGCGGCGGCCTGGAAGAAGCAGGCCGGAAACAAAATGTGTCTCTCCACCTTCCAAGCGATGTCGAACTAAAATTTATTTCGCCGGAGGAGACGCTCAACGCACAATTGGACCGGGGCGAACTGGACGCTCTCGTCTCGGCACAGGCACCGTCCTGCTTCGGCACCAACGATAAGATCGACCGGCTGTTTCCCCACTACCGTTCGGACGAGGAAGCCTATTTCAGCAGGACCGGGATGTTCCCGATCATGCACCTGGTCGGGATTCGCCGCAGTATCGTCGATAGACATCCTTGGCTCCCGGTCAACGTCTACCTTGCCTATCTCGAAGCGAAACGGATCTGTTACCGGAACCTGGGACAGGTCGGCCATTTGCACACGACCCTGCCCTGGCCCGTCGACGAATTCGCCAAGGCGCGCGCGCTCATGGGCGAGGATTATTGGCGCTATGGCGCAACAGAGAACACCGCCGAAATCGAAGCCATGACCCGCTATTCGTTCGAACAAGGGCTGACGGCACGCAAGCTCGAACCGGATGATTTGTTTGCCGCATCGACCTTTGATTTGCCAAAGAATTAAATCCGTCCCAAAATTGGAATTAATATTGATTAATTGACAATCGCGAATTCTAATACCGCAATCGGTATTGGAAGGGCGTGATCGGTGGGCGAAAGCGTATTCGGGGCCAACGTTCCCAGGCTCGAAGACAGCAAGCTCCTGCGCGGCGAAGGGCGCTTCGTCGACGACATCAAGCTACCCGGCATGTTGGAAGCCGCGTTCGTCCGTAGCACGCATGCCCATGCTAAAATACGCGGAATCGAAAAGTCGGCAGCGCTTGAAGTCCCGGGCGTTCATGCCGTTCTGACGCTCGACGATCTTCAGTCGCATTTGCAAACAGACCGTTTGGTCGTCGGTCTTCCGAGCCCCAGCTACCGGCAGGATCGCAACCGGCCGGTCCTGGCTGACGCCGAAACGGTCCATGTCGGCGAACCGATCGCGGTCGTCGTCGCCAACGACCGCTATAGTGCGGAAGACGCGGCGGCGCTCGTCGATGTCGATTACGATCCGTTACCAGCTGTCGCGGATGCACGCGCCGCGCTTGCGGAAAATGCCGCGCCAGTACATGACGGCGCACCGCACAATCTGCTCGCCGAATTCGACATGGCCTATGGCGATACGGACGCGGTCTTTGCCAAGGCGCCGCATGTGTTCCGCGAGACCTTTCATCAGCATCGCGGCGGCGGGCATTCGATCGAGTGCCGTGGCAATGTTGCGTCCTACGAACCGCTCGAGGACCGGCTGACGCTTTGGAGTTCGACGCAGACACCACATACAGCGATGCGCCTGCTCGCCGATATGCTGGGCCGCGACGAAGACCGGGTCCGGGTCATCGCACCTGACCTCGGCGGCGGCTTCGGGCCGAAGCTGATCTTCTATCCGGAAGATGTCGTGATCGCTGCCGCAGCACTGATCCTCCAGCGTCCCGTCAAATGGATCGAGGATCGGCGCGAGCACTTTATTGCGACCACTCAGGAACGCGATCAGTTCTGGGAGACCGAGATCGCGGTCGATGACGACGCCCGCATCCTCGGTTTGCGCGGATCTCTGATCCACGATCACGGCGCCTATACCGCGCGCGGCGTCAACCTGCCTTACGAGTCCGCAATCACCGTCACCCTGCCCTACAATGTCCCCGCCTACCGGATGGATGTGCGTCTGGCCCTGACCAACAAAGTACCGGTCACACCAATCCGCGGCGCGGGGCAACCGCAAGGCGTCTTCGTCATGGAACGCCTGCTCGACCGAACAGCCCGTGAGCTGGGCCTCGACCGCGCTGAAGTGCGGCGGCGAAACCTGGTCGCTGGCGATACGATGCCACATACCAAGCCGCTGCAAAATCGAGGAGGCGGCGCAGTCGTCCTCGACAGCGGCGACTACCCGAAATGCCAGGCGGACGTTCTAGACCGCGCCGGCTGGAGTTCCTTCCCGGCGCGTCAGGAAACCGCCCGCGCGGAAGGCCGGTTTCTCGGCATTGGGCTTGCCAATTTCGTCAAAGGTACTGGCCGGGGGCCTTTCGAATCCGCGACCGTCCGCGTCAGCCAGTCCGGTAAAATTCATGTTTACACCGGTGCAACGGCGATGGGTCAGAGCACCGAGACGATGCTGGCGCAGATCGTTGCCGCGCAACTCGGCGGCGATATGTCGAACATCGTGGTTACGGCGGGTGATAGTGCGGGCACCCCACTTGGGATTGGAGGCTTCAATAGCCGACAGGCAGTTACCGCCGGTTCCTCGGCGCATGTCGCTGCGCGCAAGGTGCGGGAAAAAGCATTGCGGATAGCGGCTCACCTGTTGGAAGCGTCGGAAGCGGATCTGGAAATCGTCGGTCAGGACGTCCGGGTGGCGGGCGTGGCGGACATGAAGGTCAATCTCGGACAGCTCGTTCATGCCGTCGCCGGCACCCCTGGCTATTCCCTGCCGGGCGGGGTCGAACCGGGCCTAGAGGCGACCGAGAGTGTGGTCATCAACGATCTGACTTACGCCAACGGATCTGCCGTCGTCGAAGTTGAGGTCGACGCGGAAACCGGACATGTCGATATTCGCAACTTCGTCATTGCACATGACTGCGGCACCGTGATCCATCCCACGATTGTCGATGGCCAAATCATCGGCGCCGCCGCACACGGGGTCGGCAATGCGCTGTTCGAATGGATGGGGTTCGACGACCATGGGCAGCCCCTAACGACGACACTGGCGGATTACCTTCTCGTCACCGCGCCGGAAGTACCGCGCATCGAAGTTATCCACCATGAATCCCCAACGCCCCTGAACCCGTTGGGGGTTAAAGGAGTCGGGGAATGCGGCGTCTTTCCGGGACCCGCCGCAATCGCCGCCGCGATCGAGGACGCGCTATCGCCATATGGAATCCGAATCAATCGAGCGCCCATCGGCCCCGCCGATATCTTGGCCTTGATCGAAGCCAGCAAGGCGAAAACGTAATGGCGATACGGTTCGATGATATTGGCAACCGGCTGCGCGCCTTCCGGCTCGGCTCCGGCCTGAGCGCGGATGAAATCGCGAAGCAAATTGGCATCTCGCGCACCGCCCTGTACCGGTTCGAAAAAGGCGAGTTGGCGAAAATCGATACCTTGGAGAAGCTGGCCGAACTGCTGGACGTGTCGATTCCGACGTTATTGGGTGTTGGTGTCGAATATGTCGCCTCGGCGGTCAGCTATTTCGAGCGCACTCGCCAGATTGAGGAAACTGCAGAACATATCGTCGTGCTGGCGGGACCTATTTCCTATCTGCTCGCCTCCGATTGTTTCGACGAAACCCTAGCAACCATTCTCCGAGAAAACATTCCCGACGACCTGCCGGACCGGGATCAGGCCTTGGAGCAAGCCAGCGACCTCATGGGTGTTCTGACTGCCCGCAAGGCGACCTTCCGGGCCCGTCAGCCCGGTGTACTTAACCTGCTATCCGCAACGGAAATGGATGGATTTCTGCGCAACGGTCTCGTCGGCCGGCTGGACCTCTCTGAACCGGAACGGGCCGAGCGCCGCCAATTGGCCATCGCGGAAGCGACGCATCTCGCCGCTTTGATGGAGGAGGAACCCATCGGCGTACAAATCGGCATCGTCCCCGACACGCTGCCGCATACCGGGTTCCAAATTTTCCGCCAGCCAGACCGGAAAGTACTGACCGTCAGCCCATTTCGGCTCGGCGCGCAGCCCAACGTCCGTGTCGGCGTGGCCATGATCACGTCTGCCCCGGAAGCCCTGAGCCTGCATGAAAAAATGGTGGCCGACATGTGGCGCCGGGCGCTCAAGGGCGCCGCGGCGGGCAAGTATATGCGGAAGCTTATCGCACGACATAAAGGTTAAGCTGGATTTGTCCTATTTTTGGGATTATTATTTATTTTGAGTTAAATTTGAAAAATTTGGACCCCGCATGACCGGAATGGCAAATACCGTTTTTTCGTCCCGAGCCCATATTGTCGGCGGCGACAATACCGCAGATCACGCACCTAAGGCCCCCGTCGAAGAAGCGTTGACAACCGTCCTGGCCAACGACTGGATCAATGACGAATACAAGCATCTGGTCGTAACCGCATCGCCCAAGTCCCTGGCAGCCAGGCCCGGACAATTCTTTCATTGGCTCTGCCCCTCCCCCGACGAAGGTGATTTGTGGCTGCGACGGCCACAAAGCATTTACAGGGTCGACCGGGAGCGGGAGCGGCTTGAATTTCTCTACAAATGCGTCGGCCGGGGCACCAACGGGGCGGCTACACTGAAGCCGGACGACAAGTTCAACATGGTCGGACCGTTAGGCGTGGGCTTCTCTCTGCAACCTGATTGGAAAGACGTAATCGTCCTGGGCCGTGGCGTCGGGCTCGCCACGCTGGCGCCGATTTCGCAAATGATCGCCGAAAACAACGTCAGCGCGACGGTTATCCTGAGCGCCCGCAGTCCAGAGTTGGCAATGTCGGGCGATCTGTTCGAAAAGGCCGGCGCGGATGTGGTTACGGTTACCGACACGGATGGCACCAGTGCCGTCGAGAATGTCGAATCGATCATCGAAGACAGGGTCGCGCATGGGCGGGCAGATGCTTTCTTCACCTGTGGGTCGAATCGGCTATTCATGCTGATGAAGCGTCTCGGCACGAAACACGGCATTCCGGGCCAGGTGGCGATGGAACAGATCATGGCGTGCGGCCTGGGCCCCTGTTACGTCTGCGTGCGCACATTCGTCATCGGCGGCGAAAAAACGCTGAAGCGAGTTTGCATCGACGGACCCGTCTTCGACATGCAGGAGGCCATGGGATGGTAGATCTTTCCGTCAAAATCGGTGATTTCGAGATGGCCAATCCGGTCATGCCGGCGTCCGGCACCTTCTCGCCGGAGATGGCGCAGGTTATCGATATCAATAGGCTTGGCGCGACCATGACGAAAACCGTCAGCCGCGAGTTGCGCGACGGCAATCCGCCCCCCCGCGTCGCGGAAGTCGAATGCGGCATGATCAATTGCATAGGACTGCCCGGCAAAGGTATCGACTATTTCCTGACCGAGCTGATGCCCGAATATCTCCAATTTAGCCCTCCCCTGATCGTCAGCGTCACCTCGACTACGGAAGCCGATTTCGCCGCTATGGCACGCGACGTTACGGTGCCGGGCGTCAAAGCGCTTGAAATCAATATCTCCTGCCCGACGCGCGATCCGAATGGCGGCAATTTCGCACTTCACGCCGAGCATACGGCTGAGACTGTCCGCGGTGTCCGAGCGGCGACCGATCTACCGATTTTCGTCAAGCTGTCGCCAAACGCGGGCGACGTTGTCGGGATCGCCCGAGCTGCCGAAGAAGCCGGTGCCGATGCACTTACCGTCGCCAACACCATCTTATCGATGCGGATCGATACACACAGCTTTAAGCCATCACTCGGTTTCAAGACCGGCGGCATGTCCGGCCCGGCGGTAAAACCGATCATCATGCGTATGGTCTATCAAATCTCCAAGGCGGTCTCGATTCCGATCATCGGTTGTGGCGGCATCGTGAAGGCCGAAGACGTGGTGGAATATATGCTGGCCGGCGCCAGCGCCGTACAAATCGGCTACGCGTCGTTCCGTAACCCGACCGCGATGATTTCGATCATCGGGGACCTCGAAGAATGGTGCGATCGGCGCGGCATCGCCCGCGTTTCCGACCTGACAGGTGCGGTGCAGGACGACATGGAAACCGACACTTATATTGCAGCCGCCGCCGGCATCTGAGCAACAACGTTGAGTTCGGAACGACATTCGAATCCAGCAAACCCTTATGTCGGGCAGTCGATCCGCCGTGTCGAAGATCACCGTCTACTGACGGGACACGGATGTTACGTCGCGGATATTGCGGTCGAAAGCCAAGCCCATATGGCCGTGGTCCGATCGACCTACCCGCACGCCGATATCGTCGCTATCGAGACAGATGCTGCGCGCAGGATGCCGGGCGTCCTTGGCGTCTGGACCGGGCAGGACGTCATTGCCGATGGCTTGGGTGCCATTCCCTGGGAACGCTTGCCGCCAACGCCGCAAGATGCGCCGCACCCGACACCTCCCGTGCCAGGTGACCCGGCAATCGCACAGCCGCAACCAATCCTGGCTAGCTCTCGTGTTCTATATCTCGGCGAACCCGTCGCCGTCGCCGTCGCTGGGACGTTGGCGCAGGCGAAGGATGCCGCCGAAGCTGTTGTCGTCGACTACGCCGAGCGCCAACCGCTGATGGATGTACGTAGCGCTGCATCTCCGGGCGCCGACCTGCTTTGGGAACAAGCCCCCGGCAATGTGTGTTTCCGGACCGATCTGGGGGATCCAAAAGCGACGGCGGAAGCCTTCTCTAAAGCCACGCATGTCACGGCGATCTCCATAGAGAACGAACGCCTCGTCCAAAATCCTATGGAAACGCGCGGCTATGTCGGGCTGCACGACGCGGAGACGGACTGCTTCACCCTCTATGCGTCGGCAGGGAAACCGCAAAACACCGGACGCGCATTGGCCCGGGACATTTTTCACCTACCGGAAGACCGCGTGCGCGTCATCACCAAGGACGTGGGCGGCGGTTTCGGGGCGAAGAATCCACTCTATCCGGAACCGGCCTTGGTGCTCTGGGCCGCACGTCAGCTAGGACAGCCAGTACGCTGGCAAGCCGACCGGAGCGAATGTTTCCTTGCCGACTATCAAGGGCGCGGACAGGCCACGGATGCCGAATGCGCCTTCGACGCGGACGGGCGTATCCTCGCATTGCGGGTTCGCGTGCTTGCCGATTTAGGCGCCTATCTTGGGCAACGTGGATCCACTGCCGCGAATATGTGGCGGACCATGGGCACCAGCGTCTACGATATCCAGACGATCGATTTCGACCTCCGCGGCATCCACACAAACCGCGTGCCAACCTGCCCCTATCGCGGTGCCGGCGCGCCGGAAGCGATTTTCGTCATCGAGCGGCTGCTTGATACGGCGGCAAGTGAGCTGGGCCTTTCGCCGACCGAACTTCGCCGCCGTAATCTGATACCCGCCAGCGCGATGCCGTACCGCACACAGGGCATCTCCACCTACGACAGCGGCGACTTCGCCGCCAACATGGATGCTGTGGAAGCGATTGCGGATATTGAAGGCTTTGCAGAGCGAAAAGCGGAAAGCGCTGCGCGTGGCCTGCGGCGCGGCCTTGGCTACGCCAATCTCGTAGAGGCCTGTGGTGCCGGCATCGCCGACCGCGCCGATATTTCCTGTACGCCAGACGGGCAAATCACGGTGCGTATCGGCACCATGTCCAACGGGCAATCGCACGAAACAGTCTACGCGCAGATGCTCGCCGACAAGCTCGGTATCGACATCGCCCGGATACGCATCGTTCAAGGCGACTCGAACGAGACACCGTGGGGCATGGGCACAGGCGCCAGCCGTTCCATGACGGTCGGTGGCAGCGCCCTTGTCCATGCCGGCGATGAGTTGATCGAAAACGGTTTGCCGGTCTCGGCGGATCTGCTGGAGGCGGCACCTCAAGATATCGAGTACGAGCATGGGTGCTACCGTATCCGAGGTACCGACCGGCTGGTGACCCTGGAAGATGTGGCGGCGCGGGTCATTACCGACGGCGCGCCCGCGGATCGAGGCCTCGAGGCATCCCATTGCTACACGCCACAAGACAGCACCTATCCCAGCGGCTGCCACATCGCGGAAGTCGAGGTGGATATCGAAACCGGCGCCGTTGTGCTGCTTCGCTACAGCATGGCGCATGATGTCGGCCTGGCCCTCAACCCCATGGTCGTCGAAGGGCAACTGACCGGCGGCGTTGCCCAAGGTGTCGGTCAGGCCCTGCTGGAATCGAACATTCACGATCCGCAGTCGGGGCAGCTCTTGAGCGGATCCTTCATGGACTGCGGGATGCCGCGGGCGCACGGTTTGCCAAGCTTCGAGACGCGCATCATCGAAATCCCCTGCACACATACGCCGACCGGCGCCAAATCTGTCGGAGAAGCGGGCCCAACGGCCGCACCGGCCGCCGTGATCAATGCCATCGTCGATGCGCTAGCACCGTTGGGCGTACGCCATATCCCGATGCCGGCAACGCCGGAGACCGTTTACCGCGCGATACAGAGCGCAAAGCGTTAGGGCGTTGCGGCCCGGCCCGTAAATAGCCGTACGACCGCATTCCATAGAATCTTGAAGATCAACGAGAGGCCAGAAACAGGTTTGACGGTCTCGATCTCCGGTTTCGTTTCCGAGGCCTCCGAAGAAGCCGGCGTTTTCGCAAGTTCGGCTTTCAAGTTTGCCGAGAACTGCTCGATGAGTTGCGTGGCAAGATCCTGCACCATGCCCACGCCGCGGCCGTATTGTGCCACCGGTCCCGACAGCATCAGATTGGTATGTATCAATACCGTGGACTGGCCTTCCGCTGGCTCGACGCAAAAGTCGACGGCCGCGTTGGCACCGCCACGCCCCTTGGCATCTTTGCCGTCTGCTTTTACCAGCGCCTTGCGCTCGGCGTCGTTGACGTCCTCGAACCGCGCCTGGCCTTTGAAGGTCAGCGAAACCGGGCCAAGCCTGACCGCAACCTCGCCCTTGAACGTTTCCGCATCAACAGATTCGGTCAGCTTCGCGCCGGGCATGCAAGGGGCGATCCGCTCGATGTCACGCAGCAGCGCCCATGTCTCATCAGGCGGCAAGGGTACATCAAATGAATTGTCGAACTCCAAGGGGCCTCCTCGCTTACGGCAGAAACATTATGTTGCGGGCGTTTCTTTTGGTTCGGTCTCAAGCATCGCCGGGCGTTCAGAGAACGCGTCATACCAGCGCGAAAGACGCCCGTGTCCTGGCCTAAAATCTCCAAGCCAATCGCGCCAATCCTGGTATCCACAGGCAATACCAACCGTGATTTGTGCGAGATTCAGGGGGCCATCTAATTCTTCGGCGCAGCTCTCAATATGATCGAAGCATCGCGCAATGCGATCGCGCTGCTTATCGAGAAAACCTTCGGATCGCATGGCTTCGGGCCGCAGCATCTCCGCCCGTATCGCGATCTGCGCTTCCAACAAACCATCGGCTACCGCATATAGCGACCACATATTCCAACGTGCCGCGCCGTCGGGAATAACGCTTTCTCCCGCCGCGATCTCGTTCAGGTGCTGGCAGATCAGCGTCGAATCGCCGAGCGCTGCCCCGCCGTCCGTAATCAGTGTTGGAATTCGCGCAACGGGATTCGCCTCGGCGAGCCCTTCCGTAAATTGGACGGTCGCGTAGCCCCAATCCAAGGGCCAAACCGTCGGTGCGATCTCGATGCGGTCCCATAATCCAAGTTCCCGCGCGGTCACCACGACCTTGCGCGTAAAGGGCGATGCCGGCGTCCAATAGAGCTTCATGTGTTATACCAAGGAGCGTTGATAATGACCCATAGAGATCGCGCATGCGGTCCGCCGGTTAGGAGGGGCGGCGCAGTCGATGCGGGGCATTGTCAAGCCGTTCCGACGCCCTCCGACGGGCCGCATACGCGACCCGAAGGGCGGGTTATCCAGGCTTTCGGACAGCGTCGCGCCCGGCTTCCTATGCCCCGCATCGCCGCACCGCGCGCTCCTTGCCGAAAACCTGGATAACCCGTCTCTATGTGTCATTATCAGCGCTCCTTGGTATTACCCTGCACCTGCGGCGTCTGCGCCGTCTGATTGAACAGATTCTTGCGTTCCTCGTCGCTCGGCGGTCCAGAACGGCGGAGTTCCTTGCCGACATCGACCCCGCGCTGCGCGGCAGGCCGTTCCTTGATCACGTTCCGCCAACGCGACACATTGGGAAAATCATCAAGGGACTGACCGAGCGGCTTCGCGATCAGGACCCAAGGCCAGCTGATCATGTCGACAATGGAATAGTCACCCAGAATAAACTCCTGGTCTTCCAGTCGCCGTTCGAGCACACCCAGACAGCGATTGTACTCGTTACCGTAACGGTTCTTGCCATATTCGACGCCGCCATCGGCGTAGTTGACGAAGTGACTCAGTTGCCCCGCCATTGGCCCTTGATTGCCGACCTGCCAGAACAGCCACTCCAGGACTTCCTTGCGGGCACGCCAATCATTCGGGATAAATTTGCCCGTCCGTTCTGCCAGATAATAAAGGATCGCCCCGGACTCGAAGACAGCGACCGGTTCCTCTCCCTCCACATCGTTGTCGACGATCGCTGGCATGCGGTTGTTCGGACTGATTTCGAGGAACTTGGGCTTGAACTGATCGCCCTTGCCGATGTTCACGGGAATCAGATTATAAGGGAGCTCGCACTCCTCCAGCATGATGGACACTTTCCAGCCGTTCGGGGTCGGCCAGTAGTAGAAATCGAGCATATCGTTCCTCCGCGGTGCGGCGGTATCATAGGGTCGACGGCCCGCGAGGGCCACGTCTCGAATCGACACATCGCACCAGCAAATATAGTCTCGCTTAAATATGTATGGACAACTTTCCTCAGCGGAGGCTTCATTATGGCGACAGTAGCCAGCATCGCAACGCAATCCACAGCGGCGCCAGCAGGCATGGCGCAGGACGAATGGGCAGCACGATGCGATCTCGCCGCCGCCTACCGGCTCGCGGCGCTATATGGCTGGACCGACCTCAACAACACGCATTTTTCGCTGCGCGTGCCGGGGACCGAAAATCATTTCCTGATCAATCCGTTCGGCATGTTCTTCGATGAGATTACGGCGGCGTCCCTCATCAAGGTCGACGACAAGGGCCATGTGCTGGGCGAAAGCGATTACCCCGTGAATCCGGCCGGCTTCGTCATACATGGTGCCGTTCATATGTCATCGCCCGACTTGCATTGCGTCATCCATACACATAGTCGTTTTGGTGCGGCCGTAGCGATGCAGAAGCAGGGCCTGCTGCCAGTCAGCCAGAAAGCGCTGACCGTGATGGGCTGGGTCGGTTATCACGATTTCGAAGGCCCAGCCGTCGATGCCAGCGAACAACCACGCATCGTCAGCGACTTAGGCGACAAACGAATCCTGATCCTGCGCAATCACGGCCTGCTCAGCGTGGGCAATACGGTCGGCGAAGCATTCGTGTGGATCTACCGCATCGAGACAGCCTGCCGTTTGCAGATCGATGCCCTGTCTGGCGGCAGCGAACTACAATCGCTGTCGGAAGAAACACAGGAAAAATCGATCCAGATGGGGCTGAAGATGTACGCCAAAGGAGGCTTCATCGAGGTCGGCCGCGAATGGCCCGCCCTGCTGCGCCAGCTCGAACGCGCCGGGATGGACGACTATGCGCGGTAGCGGCGAAAGCTATTCTGCCGCTTCGCCCTTTTTGCGTTCCTGGTAGTTGTCGATCTCAGTCTGCACTGCCTTGGCTGCCTCGCCGACGAAGGCGTCGCGGTTCTCGTGACTATAATCGTAGCTGATGTCGCGTAGCCGGTTAAGGTGCTGGAAATGCGGGAAGACATAGCGCGCGAGTAGCTCGTAGCTTTCCTTTGTATTTTCCCAGTTGGCCCAGTTGTGGGCAAGCTGCATCAGCGCGCCGAAACCGCCGGCACCTTCCAGTAGCGTTTCGATATACGCGATCGCATCGTCCGGCGTGCCGATCAGCGCCATCTTGTTCTCGGTCAGATAGGTATAGGGGTCGTCGATCTCCGCCGGCACAATTGGGAAGGTCGCGATCTCGCGGAAATACTTTGCCCATTCCTCAAGCCCGAACTGGACGTTCTGCCGCGCCTTTTCCCGCGTTTCCGCCACATGCATAAGCGTGACAAGCCGCCACTTGTCGCGAGTTACCGTTTGGCCGTTCTCTGCCGCGGCCTCCTCGCACATGCGCCAATTGTTGGCGTGGGCTGCCAACGCGTCATCGCTGGTGCCGCCAATCGACAACATGCCGATGCCATGCTTGCCCGCCGCCAGGGCACCTGATGGCGAGCGCGCGCAAGCGACCGCCATTTCGACTCGCGGCTGCTGGAAAGACGGGATCTGGATGCGAGCATCTTGCAGATGAAACCAGTCGGTCTTCATACTGACCAGTTCGCCATCGAGCAGCCGGACCACGGCGTCGAGTGACTCGTTCATCATCCGGCGCTGCTCCGCCGGGTCGATGCCCATACGATAGGCATCGCCGGTCAGCGCACCAGGGCCGACACCGAACATGAAGCGACCGCCTGTCATGTGATCGAGTTGTGTCACTCGTCCGGCTACTGTGAACGGATTGTGATAGGGCAATGACACTACGCCGGTACCGAGTCGGATATGCTTCGTCCGTTCGGCAGCACCGGCGATGAACATTTCCGGACAGGCTATGATTTCCATACCGCCGGAATGATGCTCGCCGACCCAGGCCTCATGATAGCCAAGCCCGTCGAGATGTTCGAGCAGCAGCATGTCCCGGCGCATCGCTTGCGTCGGGTTCTCGTTCATGGCATGGAACGGGGCGAGAAATATCCCAAATTTCAGATAGTTATTCGGAATCAGCGAAAGCGCGGACTGAGTCATTAGCGTCTGTTCCTCATCGGACTTAGCGGTTACAGCATATTGTGAAGCCTTCGACCTGATGCGGCAACAAACGTCTATCGAGGGTCGTTATCAAACTGAATTTGCCTCGATAAGGCGCAGAAAATTCGTCGATGGTTCATAGTGGAGGCCTGATAAAGAGCACATCGCCAAGCTGTATCTTGAGTTGATGCGGTGCAAGCTTCGAGAGATCCTTGTTGATTTCCGTGGCGATCAACTCTTGAAGAGGCTTGGACATTGCCCCCCGCAGGTCGCCCAAAAACTGCGGTGGGGCGACGACGACCAAGTGATCGAAGCTGCGTTTCTTCCGTTCCGCCTCGAGCAAACGGCCAATTTCGCGCGCCAGCACGGTCTTGGCATACCGTTTCGGATCGGAATGCGGCTCCATGGCATGCCGGCCATCCCCGCCTCGCTCGAACGTTCTTCCGGGACGATCGCTCGCGAGATCGCGGCTTGCCAGCGCTTCACCAACGAGTTCGTGCGCGTACACCGAAACCAACTCATGGCCTTCCGATAGTTGGAAGAACCGGCCTCGCGCGCCGTCGGCAACAACCACCCAAACCTTTGGTTTCCGCATTCGCAATGCTCCTTGAGGATCAGACCGAAACAAAAAGACCACGCGAACCAAACGTGCGCCGTGACACAGATCAACGCCACCGCGATCCGCGTCGATAGAGTCTCTGGCGATGCTTAGGAGCCGTTCGTCGCGAGGCAAAGCCAGATGCAGAATATTCTCGTCACCGGTGCAAACGGACAAATCGGCTCGGAGCTGGTGCCGGCACTGCGCAACCGATATGGCATTGAACGCGTCATTGCTTCTGACATTCGAAGTCCGCCAAACGCCAACAACGATGGCCCGTTCGAACATCTCGACTGCACCAGCCTGCGCCAAATCCAAGATGTTGTCCGGCAACACAACATCGGCACAATTTATCATCTCGCCGCCTTGCTTTCCGCCGTTGCAGAGCTGCAGCCACAATCGGCCTGGGATGTGAATATGGGCAGTGTTTATCGCGTCCTCGAAGTCGCGAGGCAGTGCAATTGCGCCCTATTCTTCCCGAGCTCCATCGGCGCCTTCGGCCCGAGCACGCCGAAGATGCAAACGCCGCAAGACACGATCCAGCGACCCACGACAATGTATGGGGTCACCAAAGTGGCTGGTGAGTTGTTGTGCGATTACTACGCCACGCGCTTTGGCGTCGATGCACGCGGGTTGCGTTTTCCCGGCCTTATATCCAGCGTTGCGCCGCCCGGCGGTGGAACGACCGATTACGCTGTCGATATTTTCTATCAAGCAATCCGTTATCGCCACTACACCTGCTATCTGCGTCCCGATACGCGGCTCGACATGATGTATATGCCCGATGCGATCCGTGCGATTCTTGAATTGATGGACGCCAGATCCGAAACGCTCATGCATCGGAATTCCTTCAACCTCACCGCTATGAGCATCACGCCTGCCGATTTAGTAGGAGCGATCCGGGAGCATATTCCGGAATTTGCGATCACCTACGAAATCGATCCCGTACGACAAGCAATCGCGGACTCCTGGCCACAATCGATCGACGACAGCGAAGCGCGCGCGCAATGGGGATGGGCGCCATGCTATGACCTTGTCGCTATGACAGCAGATATGCTCGATAAGCTGTCTGAAAAGATAATCCCGACGAACCCATCCCAAGGAACGCAAAATGCCCCATGACCGGATCGAAAAAGCGCTCGCGAAGGAACTGGTGAGCTTGGCCGAAGCGGGCCGTCTGAAAGGTACGGAAACCGTGTTCGACGGCATTGTCGCACCAAAAGGCGGTAAAGGATCCCGCTACCGAATCGCAGGCGAAGCCGGGCGACCGTTTCTGCGGATGAACGCAAACAGCTATCTCGGCATGGCGTATCAGCCGGAAGTCATTGCAGCGGAGGAAGCGGCTGTCCGCACCTATGGCGCGGGGCCGGGCGCGGTACGGTTCATCAGCGGCACATGGTCGCCGCATGTTGCGCTCGAGAAACGGCTCGCCGCATTCCATGATCGCGAAGCGTCGATGATTTTCAGCTCGGCCTACGCCACGATCATGGGCCTGCTACCGCCGCTGATTAACGACCGGACCGCCGTAATCAGCGACGCACTCAATCATAACTGCATCATCAACGCGGTGCGGCTGGCACAGCCGAAACAGAAGCGCGTCTATCCCCATCTCGACATGACTGCCCTGGAAACCGAACTTGCAGCTGCGGCGGAGACCTGCGAACGGGCGATTGTCGTGACCGACGGCGTATTCAGCATGCGCGGCGATCATGCACCTTTGGGCGAGATTATGGGATTGGCCCGTCGCTACGACGATGATTTCAAGGAAAACGTTCTGGTGATCGTCGACGACTCGCACGGGATCGGCGCTTTCGGTGCGACCGGACGCGGCACCGAAGAAATCGAGAGCAGTGAGCCTGCCGACTTACTCGTCGGAACGCTCGGCAAGGCGTTCGGCGTCAACGGGGGCTATGTCACGGGAAACCTGACGATCATGGATTACCTGCGAGAGACGTCGCCCTTCTACATCTATTCCAACCCCATCACGCCGGGCGAAGCCGCCGCCGCCAAGGCCGCCGTGGATATTCTCGACAGCCCGCAAGGCATCGCCCTACTCGATCATCTCCGCGCCATGATGGCGCGTTTCAGAAGTGGACTGAGCGATCTCGGCTTTGAAACGGTTCCCGGCGCGCATCCCGTCGTCCCATTGATGGTTCGCGATACGGGCCGGACGGCCGCTTTGGTCCAACATCTACGCGATCACGATATCTTGGCGACGGGTCTCGGTTATCCGGTCGTCCCCCGTAGCGATGAAGAAATCCGCTTCCAGATTTCCGCTGACCACACCGCTGCGGACATCGACGAGGTGCTCGCCGCACTAAAATCGTTCAACGCCTAATAGGCTGCAACCTGACCATCGCTTCGCGGATCAGCAGCGCCTTCCAGAAGACCATTGGCATAGCGAACAAGGGCGCCGGCGTGCCCCATGGCTTCGTCGAACTCACCGATTTCCTCGACATCGTGGCCGGCGGCGCGCAACGCCGCGATGACGGCGGGATCGAAACGGTTCTCGATTCTTAGGTTCGTTGCATCGGCACCCCATGTTCGGCCGAGCAACCAGCGCGGCGCGGTCACGGCCTGTTGCAGATCCTGCCCAAAGAGAACATGCCGGCTGAACAGCATCGCCTGCGTCTGCGGCTGTCCTTCGCCGCCCATCGTGCCGTACGGCATGACGCGCCCGTCCGACAGTTGCGCAAGCGCCGGCTGAATGGTGTGGAATGGCCGGCGATGCGGCCGCAACGCATTGTGATGCGCCTCGTCGAGACTGAAACTGACGCCACGGTTCTGCCAGGTAATACCGGTTTCGTCGAGCACGACCCCGGACCCGAACTCCCAATAGATACTCTGAATAAAACTGACCGTCCGGCCCTCGCCGTCGATGGCGCCGAGCCAGACCGTGTCGCCACCCGGTCTGGCTTCCGGCCATGGCAGGGCACGTGCCGGATCGATGTCGGCCGCCATTGCCGCAAATGTCTCATCATTTAGATACGATTGGGGATCGACATCCATATAAGCCGGGTCGGTGACATACCGGTCGCGGATACGGAAAGCCTGCTTTGTCGCCTCAACCAACCCGTGGACGAATTCGAACCCCTCCGCTTCGGAGACGCCGAGGCGGGAGAAAACGCCCAACAGGATCAGCGACGCCAATCCCTGCGTCGGCGGCGGCAGGTTGAAGACCTTGTGGCCGGCAACCTCCGTCATCAAAGGGGCGACCCGAAGTGCCTTGTGCCGTTCCAAATCTCCGAGACGAAGCGGCGTTCCGGCACGTTCCAGATCGACCGCTATCGCCCGGCCAAGTGTACCGCGATAGAAATCGTCCAGGCCTCGCTGGCCCAACTGGTTGAGTGTCTCAGCAAGCTTCGGTTGACGGAAAAGTGCGCCTTCGACCAGCGGTTTGCCGTTGTCGAGATAGGTTTCGGCAAACCCCGGAGACGCCTTCATTTCCCCCATCTTGCTGGCCGTATTGTCGGCCTGTGTCCTCGTTACGGCGATACCGTCCTTGGCCAGAAACGCAGCATCTTCGAGCAGACGGTTAAGCGGCAAGGTCCCGCCCCAATCGTCTGTACTGATATTAAGCGCTTCCTGCCAGCCGGAAACCGCGCCGCCTACCGTCAGGGCCGCGAGCGGCCCACGTGACGGAATTTCGTTGAAGCCTTGATTCCGATAGAACGCGATATCGGCCTGGGCCGCAGCGGCACCACAGGCATCGATGCCAACTACCTCTCGCCCGGGGGTATGGATAAGCCAGAAATTGTCACCGCCGAGGGCATTCATATGCGGATAGGCCACCGCGATCGTGCTGGCCGCGGCGACCATCGCCTCCATCGCGTTGCCACCCTCTTCCAGCACGCGAAGCCCGGCTTGCGATGCCAGGTGATGAGGCGCGACGATCATGCCGCGGCGAGACCGCGCCGTCCGCAGCATCGTCAGGCCACCGGCTCGACACAGGCGAGCGCATATATAGCCGCATCCGCATTGGAGGGCGCGACAACGACCCCTGCCGCTTCCAATGTCGCGACCTGCGCCGCACGGCCCTGCGGGTCTTCGTCGGTACCGGTCACCGACGCGACGACAATCGGCCGTTCGCCGCCAACGCTCGCTAGCACGCCGGCGAGATGGCCTGCCGGATCTTCGTGGGCGCCGTAACCGATCACGATATCGATCAGAATAGCCCCAACCGATGGATCGCTAAGGGTTTCACACAACAAATCGTCTCGCACGCTAGGGTCGATCATCGGGTGAGGTTTACCACGGGTGAATTCATCGTCGCCCAGATCGATAAAGGCATGGCCGCGCGAATTTTCACCCAAAGCTGCGACACCTGGTATCGGCGCGTTGGATCCAAGCGGCAGCCTGGCGTCGCGGAATACGATCTGAGCCTCCGCGCATAGCGTCCCTCCCGAAAAAAGACCGACGGCGCGGCGGCCTTCGGGAACCGATACTGGCAGCGTATCAAAGTTGGGAAAAGCGCGGTCGCCCAAAGATTGTTCCGCCGCTGCTTTCAGTGTCGCCGCGGCAGCCGCGTTATCCGGCACCGCCACATTCTCCGCCCCGACGAAGCAGACAGTGTAAGGCTTCGAACTCTTCGCAATCCGCTCAATGACTTGCCGTGCGACATCTGTGGCGGGCGGCTTCGAAATCAAGACGATGTGGCGCGTCCCGCTGCCCCTTTCCAGAAGATCCATCGCCATCAAGGTCGTGATGCCGCCGACTTCCGCAGAAAGATCGCGCCCGCCGACACCGATGGCGTGGCTTATGCCGCCACCATTTTGTGCAATCAGGCAACTTACTTCCTGGATACCCGTGCCGGAGGCGCCGATAATTCCGATGTCGCCGCGCGGAACCACATTGGCAAAAGCCAATGGAACGCCGCCGATTATGGCGGTGCCGCAATCCGGCCCCATGACAAGCCTTCCCGCCTCACGCGCTTCCTCTTTGAGCGCGCGTTCCGCGTCGACTGGGACGTTGTCGCTGAAGATCATCGCGTGGAGACCGTGCCGGACCGCCTTGCGAGCCTCGGCGATCGCGTAGTCGCCGGGCACCGAAATCAGGGCGAAGTTGCTTGCCGGCGCCGACTTTACCGCCTGTCGAAGCGTTCTCGGCCGCCAGGACGCCGTTTCGGTCTGCGTCTTGGGCTGGTCGAGTTGCCGAATGGCCTCGGCAATCGCTTCGTCCGCGGCCGTCTGACTATCGGCACGAACAGCGACAACCAAATCATTTCCCTCCGCACTAGCGCCTTCGGCGTCGAGCACCCCGGCATCCTGCATGATTTGTCGGTTTGCCGCCGTACCCATCATGAGCGCGGATTCCGCGACACCGGGCATTAAACCAATAGTGCGCGCGACTCGCATCAAGGCCACTGAATCGAGATAGAAGCCTCGTCGCACTTGGTTGATCATCACCGACGCCATGAAACCCCTTTTCGCCCGTCATAAAACCCAGGCGCAATGTACCCCATCGCCAGCGCTTTGACAGCGCGGCGGTAAAGCGTTTGAGTAAGAATAGGAAATCACGAAACAACGAGGGCGCAGATCATGGGCACGCACGACGATTGGCTGGCATTGACCGTTGAAGAGACCCTGGAACCGGACCTGCCGATTTGCGACCCGCACCATCATCTCTGGGAGTTCAAGACCGAACACACCCAGCCACGCTATCTGCTGGATGAGATCCTCGAAGATCTCAACAGCGGCCACAACATCGTCTCCACCGTCTTCATCGAATGCGGCGCCATGTTCAAGACGGACGGGCCGGAAGCCATGCGGCCCCTCGGCGAGACCGAATTCGTCCGCGGGATCGCGGCAATGAGCGCCTCCGGCCTGTATAGCGATTGCCGAGTTGCCAAGGGGATCATTGGCACGACGGACCTGAAGATCGGCGATGCCGCCGCCGATGTGCTGGACGCACAAATCGAAGCCGGCGGCGGACGCTTCAAAGGTATTCGCCTCGGCATGGCCTGGAACGAACACGACGCCATCGGCAATCACCGTACCAATCCGCCGGGCGATCTGGTGCTTCGTGACGAATTTCGCGCCGGCTTCAAGCATTTAGGGCCGCGGAACCTCAGCTACGAGGCCTGGTGCTATCACCCGCAAATTCCGGACGTCACAAGCCTCGCGCGCGCGTTCCCGGACACGACAATCATTCTTGACCATTTTGGCGGACCAATCGGCATCGGGCCCTATGCCGGCAAGTCCGATGAGGTCTTTGCCGAATGGCGCAAATCTATTGACGAACTGTCAACTTGTCAAAATGTCATGGCCAAGCTCGGCGGCATCAATATGGAGGTGAACGGCTTCGCCTGGCACGAGAAACCAAAACCGCCAACGAGCCAGGAGCTGCTCGACGCCACGCGGCATTATTACGAATACACGATCGAGAAATTCGGCGCCGACCGCTGCATGTTCGAATCGAACTTCCCGGTCGACAAGCTGAGTTGCAGCTACAACGTGCTCTATAACTCCTTCAAGCGGCTATCCGCAGATTACTCGGCCGACGAAAAGGCCAAGCTGTATCACGACACTGCCACGCGGGTTTACAAACTCAACAGCTAGAGTTCGTTACGCCGCGGTAAAGCGCTGCCCCGAAATCGCGGGATGATAGATTGGCTGAATGACATTACCGGCCGGATCCTTGACGTGGAAGCTGCGCGCACCGTCGGCGTGGTCGCTTGGCTGATCCAGCACATCGACATCCTTGGACTTGAAGTAGTCGAACCAGTCCTGCAACTCTTCCTTCGTCCGGACGATGAAGCCGTAGTGATCGAAGCAGCCCTTGCCGTCCGTCGGCTTTTTTGCGCGCGCCAGGGACAAATTGTCGTTGCCGCAGGTCAAGTAGACCAGATTCTCGTTGGCCCGGTTCAGGATCTCCATACCCATAATCTCGGTATAGAACTTTTCGCATTCCTCCAGGTTCGGCACGGCAAAGGCGACATGGCGAATGCCGCTGAATGGCGTCGGACGGTCGGTCATCGGTCGGCTCCGGTTCGTTTCGGTTCCGTCTACTCTATGAAAAACCCGCGCCACATTGAAGCCCAGTGAATTAGGTGCCAAGATCGACGTCAGGAACAGGCCTGCGAAACCGGAAGGAGATCAAGCCATGACCGCGCCAGACCGCTACGATCCGAGGGAATTCAAGGCGCTCACCTTTCATGATGCTGTACCCACTTTCCGCGACGGCACGGATACGCCACGCTCCTATCTGGAGCGCTGTCTGGAAACCATCGCCGAACGCGAACCGGTGGTGAAGGCCTATGTTTCCCTAGACGAAGATGACGCTCGCGCTGCCGCCGATGCCAGTTCAGCGCGTTACAAGGACGGTAAGGCGCTTTCCGCCATCGACGGGCTACCGATCAGCATCAAAGATCTGCTTGAGACCAAGGACATGCCGACGCAGATGGGCTGCGAGGCTTATACCGGGAACTTCCCAAAGAACGACAACGCGGCGGTTTGGGCGCTGCGCGAAGCAGGCGCGGTGGTATTCGGCAAAACAGTCACGGCGGAACTTGGTGGGTCACATCCGGGACCAACGACAAACCCGTTCGATCCGACCCGCACGCCCGGCGGCTCGTCTTCCGGCTCCGCCGCCGCAGTGGCATCACGCATGGTACCCGCGGCGATTGGCACCCAAGTCGGCGGCTCGATCATCCGCCCCGCCGCGTATTGCGGCAATGTCGCGCTGAAGCCGACGCAAGGCGGCATTAATCGCGGCGAACGGCAAGCCACGAGTATGAGTACCCATGGGCCCCATGCCGGCTGTATCGAGGATATGTGGCAGGTCGCGATTGAGATTGCCAGCCGCGCCGGCGGCGACCGTGGCGCGCTCGGCCTGTTCGGCCCGGCGACACCGCCCGCCGCCGCGAAGCCCGAACGGCTGATCGTTCTGGAAACCGCGGGATGGGCGATCCTCGACGACGACAGCAAGGTGGCCTTTGAAGGTCTGCTGGAAAACCTGCAGCAGTCCGGCGTCACATTGCTGCGGCGCAGTGACCATCCGCTGGTGGAGAAACTGGAGCAGGCTGTTGTCGACGCGCCCAGCATCACGGGCAACATCACCCCATGGGAGAACCGCTGGGCGCAGCGCAACCTCGTCAATCAGAAGGGCGAGTTCGTCAGCGATCGCTTGAAGGCGACCCTGGCCAAGGCGGAAGCGATGAGCCCGGACGATTACCGCGCCGCGATGCTGGCGCGCGATGCAGCACAGCGCTGCCATGCTGCCGTCGGTAATTTGGCCGATGCGATGATCACACTCTCCTGCCCGGGTCCGGCACCACTGTGGCCGGGCGACACCCAGGGACAACCACTCGCGCCGCGCCCGACCGGCGACGCCATTTTCAACACCCCGAGCTCGATGCTGTTCGCGCCGTGTGTGACGATGCCGCTCATGAGCGTCGGTGGCATGCCAGTGGGCGCGCAGGTCATGGGACAACAACATCAGGACGCCCGCATGACCGCAATCGCGCGCTGGATCCTCGACAATGTCTCGCCTGTCGTCGTGGGATAACGACCGGGAAGATCAGTCAGCGGCGGGAAAGCCCATGATGCGTTCGAAGCGTTCGCGGTAGGCCGGCCACGCTTCAGTATTGACCAACCGCGGTGGCTTGCCACCCGAGAAGATCGTCCGCCATTGCTCGCCTGCTGCGGTCATCCCCTTCAGTGCGCTTTCCGGCGTGATCGCCGCGATGTGCGGCGAGGCAAGCACGTTGTCGAATTCCAAGAGCGGATGCCCCAGTGGCGGCGGCTCTTCTATCCAGACGTCCAGCCCTGCCCCCGCCAGTTCGTTCGCAGTTAGCGCTTTCGCCAGCGCATCCTCGTCATGAATGCCGCCGCGCCCGATCGTCACGAAATAGGCGGTCGGTTTCATGCGGGCGAAGGCCTCGGTTGAGAACATGCCGCGCGTTTCGTCGTTCAGGCCGCAAGCCACAAGCACGAAATCAGACTGCGCGAGCAATTCGTCGAACGAAACCAGCCGCGCCCCGCGCCGCGCGCCTTCCTCGGCGGAAATGCGCGGGTGATAGGCGATCGCCTCCATCCCAAAGGCCAGTTTGCACATCTCCGCCACCCGCGCACCGATCTGTCCAAGACCGACGATGCCCAACGTCTTGCCGAAAATGTCGTTGTTCATGTAATCGCGGCGCACCCAGTTGCGGTCCCGCCGGAGCGCCTGGTTCACCTGTGCGATCTTCTTGGTCAGACACAGCATCATGCCGACCGCGTGTTCCGCAACGGCTTCGGCGTTCATTCCCGCCTGATTGACGGCCAGCACGCCCGCTTTCGTACAATCGTCGACATGAATCGTGTCATAACCGGCACCGCCCGTCGAAATGGCCAGCAAATTCGGGCAGCGCGCGATGAATTCCGCATGACCGCGAAACTCATCCCGCACATCGCGCCAGTTGCCGCGGATCTGATACCCATGCGTTTTCTGCAGAGTTTTTTCGATCTCGCCCACCGGCATGGCTTGGTCAAGCCGGGTTAGAACAATGTCGCCGTCTTGCGTGAGGGTTTGTTCGAACGCTTCGGGGTTGGTCAGGAAATCAAAATAAAAAACGTGCTTTTCCGGCATCTTGCTTGGCTTCCTATGAGTTAGCTCGGCAGAATTGTTAGATCAAATTGATCCATGTCGTTGGTGACGATGCCTCTCTCGGCCATATTAGGGGCAAGTTTCGATTTCGCGGAAGAATGAGAGAGTACGATGGCCCTGAAAAACATTCTCGTACATGTGACGGAAACAAGGCAATCCGAACTTCGATTGGAGACCGCCGTCGCACTTTGCGTTGCGCATGACGCCCATCTTACCGGGCTCATCGTTCGGGCGATGCCCGTTTTGCCCGCCTACAGCGTCGGCCCGATACCGGACATGGTTCTCGAGCCCTTCGAAGCGCAACAGGATGCGGCGATCGCGAAAGCCCGCGAAACTTTCGACACCGTGGTAAAACATGCGGGATGGACAGATCGCAGCAGTTGCCTGCAGACCGAGGGCAACGCAACCGATATCGTCGGCATCCACGCGCGCTACGCCGACCTGACGGTGACGGGCCAGGACATGCCCGACGAGGATCAATGGGAAATCAGCACGGTCGATCTTATCTTACGGTCTGGCCGTCCGGTTTTAGTCACGCCGCATGGCACCGAAAACAAACCCATCGGCAAGCGAATCGTCATCGCCTGGAACGCAAGCCGCGAAGCCGCCCGTGCCGTCGCCGATGCGGTACCGTTGCTTGAAACTGCCGACTCGGTTGAAATATTGACGGTCGCACCGCAATCCCGCGGGGAAGTGCCGGGTGTGAATATCGCAAAACACCTCGCGCATCATGGCATTGCCGCTGAAGTTAAGCGGTTGGGCGTCTCCGAAACCGATGCTGGCGAAGCGCTCTTAAACTACATCGAAAATAACAACGCGGATTTGCTCGTGATGGGCGCCTATGGGCATTCTCGTCTTCGCGAGTTCGTGTTCGGCGGCACGACACGGCATGTATTGCGAACGATGACGATCCCCGTGCTGATGTCCCACTAAGTCTATTCGATACCCCGTTCCTTTTTCCAATCGACGACACGGCCGATTTCTGGATTATCAGGCCGCTCGCGGTAATAGGGCACCAGCGGATGCAGCTTGTCGAACAGCCGCCATAGTTCCTGCATCGGCGCATCGTGGTCGTCCACGCGCAGATTGACGATAGTGTAGCCTTCGTTCTCGTGGACTAAGATCGCAGCGGCACGCTGCCCGTCCGGTTGACCGCCGGCATCGGTGCCGGCACTGATCGCGTTCATGAGACGCGTCTCAATGTCTTCCGCCTCGAACTCTTCCATCGCACGCCCCATGGCGCCGACGACATCCTCACTGACAACCGCATTGCCCATAACAACCCAGCCATCACCGGCGATGTGGCCGGCCCAGCCATTGTTACGAGCACCGGTCCGCACGGCTGTGCGGCCATACCGATCGACGATACCCAGCTGCCGCCATTCGATGTGAGGGTCGCTGGATTCGAGTTCCGTCATCACCCGCTGCGCCGGATAGCCCAGCTCAAGCAGGCGGATCGCCAGGGGACCCAAGCGGGGATCGGTATAGGCTTGCGTCCCCACCGCGCCGACATTCGCCATCACCGAAGGAACACGCCCACCGGTGCCGATTTCACCAGTCGTGACCGAGACACCGAGACGTCCCGTACGGGGGCAGCGCCCAATGGCCGTGAAGGTATGGGTTTCCGTGCCGCGTTCGAAGGTAATGTCCTTGAGGATATCCATCGGCTGCATCTCCATAATTTCCGGTTTCGCTCAGCTTGGCAGCGATATCTTTGGCGCGCCGGGCAGTAGTCCGCTCATCTGCGCGCGCAGTCGGACAAGCGCCAACACGGTATCGATCGTCGGGGTTTTAACACCTACGAGCTCGGCCAGTTCGGCGGCAGCACCGACAATCGGGTTGATTTCCATTGGCCGGCCCCGTTCGAGGTCTTGCAACATCGACGTCTTGTGGAAGGCAGCCCCTTTCCGCGTGCCTTCGATGCGGGCATCGATGGACGCATCCGGATCCGAACCCAGCGCCTTGCCGATGGCGATGACCTCGGACATCAACCGCCGCAGAAGTGCTTCCGAAGCCGGATCTTCGACCAGCGCACCGCTATGCGCCAAGGTCAACGCGCTGGTCGGATTGTACGCCATATTGCCCATCAGTTTGATCCAGATATCCTTGCGAATTTCCGGACGCACCAAGGCCTCGATGCCGCACGCGTTGACGACTTCCTGGAATTTCAGGCAACGCTCCGACTCCGAACCGTCCGGCTCACCGATCAGGTAGCGGAAACTACCGCCGGATTTCACCACGCCGGGCTCGATGACCTCGCTCGCCACATAGGTGATGCAACCGATGGCGCGTTCCGGTCCAACGCCGGCCCACAACGCGCCATCCGGATCGACCGATTTGACCTGATAATTCTCCCACTGCCCTGGCAGTTTGTAGAAGTACCACCAGGGAATGCCGTTCATCGCGTTCGCTACGGTGGTATCCGGGCCGAGCAGCGGCCGAATCGCATCGACCATACCCGGCGCCTGATGCGACTTGAGCGAAATAACGACATAGTCCTGCGGGCCGAGGGTCGCGGGATCGTCGGTAACATTGGGATGCGTCACGAACTGTCGGTCGCCGGTGATGAGCTTGAGACCGTTCTCGCGCATCGCCGTCAGGTGCGCCCCGCGTGCGACGAGACTCACATCGACGCCGTTCCGGCTCAAGAGCGCGCCCAAATGGCCGCCGATAGCGCCGGCGCCGACTACAGTGATTTTCATGAATGTTTCCCTTCGTTCATCTGCCCACGCCTATTAAAGCCTCTCAGGCCGGCTCAGAACAACGGGTTGGCGCAAGCGCCCGCTAAACCGTCTCAACCGTGTCCTTTGCCGCAGACGCGGAAGCGCCGGCGACCTTGCGCAGCGCGTTCATCTCGTTCTGGATGATCCGTTGCAGCATACGACCATCGGTCGAATGCAGCACGAACCGCGCACCGAGCTTGATCGCCTTGCTCGACGTATCGATGGTCTGCTGATGCACCATGACGGGGATCTTGCGCGCCTCGCACCGCTTGATGATATCCCCGATCACTCGCAAGTATTTCTTGTTCGAGTAGTCGTCGGGAATACCCAACGAGGTCGACATATCGTTCGGGCCGATGAACACACCATTGATACCGCCGACATCGAGAATGGCATCGAGGTTCTTGTAAGCCGGTTCCGACTCGATCCCGATAATGACGAATGATTCCTTACGCCGGTTTTGCAAGTATTTCTTGGTTGCTGGACTCGGCAGAACGTTGTCTTCCACCGCACGGCGCAGATATTCGCCCTTCAGAGGATGCCATTTCGCGGTCGCGACCACGGCCTGAACTTCTTCCACCGTCTCGCAATAGGGCACGAGCACGCCCGCCGTGCCGGCGTCGAGTGCCATCGCGACCCATTCCGACTTCGGGATCGGCACTCGAACGATCGGCGTTATGTCGGCGCGGCGCAGCATGCCTGCCAGTTGTTGGATCTCGGTCCGGTCTCTAGACCCGTGTTCGGAATCGATAATGGCGTAGTCGAGCGTGCTGCCAGACAAGACCTGCTCGAACCGGGTCGACGCCATCTGGGACAACATGCAGCCGAAGACATGGCCACCGGATTTTAATGTGCGTCGCAGTTTGGTCGCGTTCATTAGATTTCTCTCCCTCGTATCCTGATCGGGAAATTCAATTTTTTGAATTTCGCGTGAATCAGCACACCAATTATTACTTTCTAGTGTGATTCAGATCCTGAACTTCGTCGCATCAAATGCGACAAACTTAAGAATCATCACACTAGTTTCAGCCACCGTGATAGCGCCCCAGCGCGGCACATGCAAAAATCAATTCGAAACATAAGGAGAAATCCCATGGCCGAGATCGAGTATTTCTATTCTTCCCATTCGGGGTATGCCTATATCGGATCGACCCGGTTCATGAAGATCGTCCGCGCGGCAGGACAAAGCATCACGCACAGACCGATGGATTTGCGCAAGGTCGTGGCCACAACCGGCCCCGGCCCAACCAACAGTCTGACGCCCCAACGAAGTGCCTATTTCTCCGGCCGGGAAATCCAGCGCTGGGCGGAAGCGCGCGGTGCAGGAATTCTGCTTGGCAGGCCCGCCCACCATGATAACGGTATCGCTTTGTCGAATGGCATGCTGATCGCGGGCCTCCAACAGGGCGTCAATATCGATGCTCTCGCGCACGGCATGCTGGAAGGGCATTGGCGCGACGACGCAGATCTCGACGACCGTGACACACTCATGAGAATGGGCGACGCTGCGGGTGTGGATTCCGCCTCCTTGCTCGACGCCGCGCTATCGCCGGAAATCCAGGCGATCTACGACGCGAATACACAGGAGGCGATTGAGCGTTCCGTCTTCGGCTCGCCAACCTATTTCGTCGATGGCGACATGTTCTACGGTCAGGACCATTTAGAGCTAGTCGAGCGAGCGATCGCAAAGCCGTTCTCCGGGACGTGGCCGCCGGTTGGTTGAAGCTAGTACTGGTATGTAGGGGGAACGAATGGCGAGCTACCACGTCTATATCAGCGTCTCCGGCGACGACCGGATTGCGCGCTTCACGATGAACGCGGAAACCGGCCGGTTAAAGCCGGGTGAAGACATTGCGTTGTCCGGCCGACCCGCCTACACCGCAGTCGATCCGACGCGCCGCTTCATGTATGTCGCGCGAAAGGGATCACTGAAGATCAGCAGCTTCGCGATCGACCCCGCTACCGGCGACCTCTCCGAAATTGGTACGATCCCAATCGGCGCCGACCCCGCCTATCTGTCGACAGACAAGACGGGCCGGTTCCTGTTCTCAGCGTCCTATTTCGATGGGATCACAGCCGTACACCGCATAGGCGACGACGGCGCGGTCCTTGAAGATCCAATCGAATGGCGCGCGACGGGCATGCGGGCCCATTGCATCGAGTCCGACCCGTCGAACCGGTTCGTCTTCGTGCCCCATATCCATCGCGAAGACGCGCCGAACACAACCTTTCAGTTCCGGTTCGACGAAACGACGGGGACGCTTACGCCCAACATGCCAGACCGATGTGACCCACCAGGGCCGGACGGTCCGCGGCATTTCTGTTTCCATCCAGACAAACCCATCGTCTATGTCTCGAACGAGCAAGGCTGCAGCGTCGGCGCCTATGCGCTCGACCCGGAGGCCGGGACCCTTTCACACATCCGAACCGTAAGCACGCTGCCGGACGGCTGGTCGGGTGAAAACAAATGCTCGCAGATCCGCATGACACCGTGCGGTCGGTTCCTCTACGCACCAAATCGGGGCCATGACAGCATTGCAGAATTCGCGGTTAATCCGGATGGAGCCTTGCGGTGGCTCGGTTACATCCCGGCGGAAAAAATCCCGCGCGTGTTCCAGATCGATCCTGCGGGACGCTTCCTGCTCTCCGCCGGACACGAGTCCGGCCGCCTTGGGGTTTTCCGCATTGATGGCGAGACAGGGCGATTGGAGCGGCGTTCGACGCACCCGCTCGGTAGCCTGCCGATGTGGATCACGATCCTGCCGATAACGTAAACAATCGGAACAACACCGTGATGTTCGACACAAAGATCGCCATAGTCGTCCGAGACGACCTCGCCACGTGGCAGAAGCTGAACGTTACCGCCTTCCTGACCAGTGGAATTGTCGGGGCGCACGAAAACCTGTTGGGTGACGATTACGAGGATGCGGCAGGAAACATCTATAACCCACTCGCCATTCAGCCGATGATCGTGCTTAGCACCGACGCGCAGCGCATGCAGACAATCTACAACCGCGCGATGGACCGTGGCGCACGCCTATCGCTTTACATCGACGACATGTTCGAAACAGGACACGATGCTGCAAACCGAGCCGCCGTGAAGAACCGCCTACCCGAGGATATGCACATCGCAGGTCTTGCCCTACAGGAGGAACGGAAGCTGGTAGATAAGATCACTAAAGGCGCGAAGCTGCATAGCTAGCCCAGGTGAATAAGATTCTTATATACCCGCCAGCAGACTCGGACTCGCATCGGCCTCGCCGCGTTCGACCTTCTTGACGGCGGCAATCAGGACTTCGTTGGCCGGGGTCGCGATGCCGGTCTCCTTGCCCTTCTGTACCACCAGACCGTTCATATAATCGATCTCGGTACGGCGGCCTTTCATCATATCCTGCCCCATCGACGGACGTGCGTTCGGATTGCCTTTGCCCGCGGTGGTGATGTAGTTGTCCTCGACGATCTTACGCGCTTCGCTATCGCCGTCCGCGGCCGCGACATAGACGTCGCTCTCTAGCCCGCCCAGCTTTTCCAGCTTGAAGCCAGACGCCCTACCGACGCGGATGCATTCCGAGATCAGTTTCATCTTCACGTCGCGCAGATGCGGGTCGGCTGCGATCGCAGCCCCGCCGAGACCGGTACTCGCGGACACACCGTTGCTGCTGCCGTTGAGGCACAGCTTGCTCCATCGCTCGCCCCAGATGTTCGTCGTCACCATGGCGCTGTCGGTGTAACCGCACAGCCGCGCGACTTGCCGCGTCCGCTCGGTCTCCTCACCGTGCACCTCACCCGCACGGAACACCGTATGGGCATTACCGTGCACCGGCACGTTGCGGTTAACATGAGCCGGACCGCGTAGCTCGACCGAAATCTTCGCCGCAATACAACCGACCACCTTGCCCCAGCCGACGATGCCGGCGATGAATTCCTCGTTCATGCAGTTCTGCAGCGAGACGACGAATCCGTCCGGCGCCAGATACGGTTTGATAAGATAAGTCGCCATCTCCGTCTCGTAGGACTTCATGCAGACGAAAGCGATGTCGATCGGCCGTCCCTTCGACAAGGCCTGCACGTCGGAGAAATGCATAGCGTTGACAGGCACGGTGAACTCTTCCGCCTCCGTGACGCCGGTCAGATGCAGCCCATCGCTGCGCATCTTCTCGACATGTTCGGGCCAGCCATCGATGAAGACGACATCCTCGCCGTTCTTCGCCATGAAGCCTCCGACCTGCGCGCCGACCGCGCCAGCGCCGACGATTGCGATTTTCAAACCCATCTTTTCCTCCACTTCATTACCCGTTGTCCTGCGATGCTGCCTAAAGGTTGGCGACGTTTTCGGGACTGGGTTCGATTTCCCCGCGCTCGCAGCGCTTGACCAGATCGACCATGGCCGCGTTCAACGGCGTCGAAATTCCGACTTCGGCCCCCTTCTCGACGACGAATCCGTTCATGGCGTCGATTTCGGTCTTGCGGCCCTTTAGCATGTCTTGTCCCATCGACGGGCGCGCGCCATCGCTGCGGTTGGCGATTTCGGCGAACAACAGTTCTTCGATCTCCTTCAGCGCCTTCTTGTCACCTTCGGCAGCCGCATACCATTGCTCTGCAGTGGTTCCCTTCTTGGTGCCGACAGCGAAGCCCAGCGCTCTGCCAACCCGAAGGGTTTCCGCTGTGAGACGGATATTTACCGAACGAGCGCCATCGTCCCGGACCATATCGTTGCCGCCCAGACCTGTGCATGCCGACAGGCCATTATGACTCGAATTGATCACCAGCTTGGTCCAGCGTTCACCCCATATGTTCTTGGTCACCATGGAGCTGTCCGTGTGTCCAACCAGTTCGGCGACTTCTTCGACCCGGTCCGTCACCCGGCCGTGCAGTTCGCCGGCCCGAAACACGGTGTAGCTATCGCCGCGGATCGGAACTTGGCGACGGACCAGCGCCGGACCATCCAAACCGCAACTGATGCTGCTCGCAATGCAACCAATCACCCGATGCGCCCCAACAACAGCGGCGATCGCTTCCTCGTTGATCGCATTCTGCAAGGAAACAACGAAACCGTCCGGCGCCAGATAGCCTTCGATCAGAGAGGCCGCAAACTGCGTTTCGTACGACTTCACCGAAATGAAGGCGATGTCGATCGGACCGTCCTTCGGCAGATTCGATACTTCGCAGATGTTGATCGCCTTGACCGGAACCTCGTGGCTCTCTGCCTCGGTGGTGCCGCGCAGCGACAGACCGTCCTTGTTCATCTTCTCGACATGATCGGGCCAGGCGTCGATCAACGTAACGTCGGCGCCGTTGCGGACCATATTCCCGGCGACATAGCCGCCAACCGCACCGCTGCCGACCATCGCAATTCGTTTACCCAAGGGTATCCCTCCCGTGTCTGCTCGTTATTCGTTGCGGCAAGCTTAGACGCTGGCGCCCATTTCCTCCAAATCAGCCGCGGAACAGTGCGCGCCCGTCACTGATCGCTTTCGAGCCGTCCGCCGCATAGACTTCATAGCGGGCGCCCCTGTCGGTCGCCGCATGACGCACGGTAATATCCGTGCCCGGAATGACCATCCCCGTAAAGCGTCCGGTAAAGCGCTCAAGCCGCTCCGGATCCCCGCCGAGTAAATCCGCAACAACCTCCCTCACCGCAAGCGCCCAGGTCGCGGTGCCGTGCAGGATGATATCCGGCAGGCCCGCCGCGAGCGCCACTTCCCGCTCGGTATGGATCGGGTTCCAGATATCAGCGCATTCCGTATAGACATGCGGCAGTTCGCGCACGATCGGAATAACCGTCTCGGTCCAGTTCCCCGTCACGGGGTCGTCGGACCAGGCCGGCGCTTCCTCAATGACGCGATCTTCGCCCTCGACCTCGACGCCGCGGCTGATCCCGGTGGTATAGGTGGTGGACACCGGTTCGCCTTCCGCTGTCGTCAGATCGACACGCGTCATGGTCAGGGCGCCCGGTTTGATGCGTCTGATGGCAACGATTTTACCGGTCACACGCAGCTTATCGCCTGGGCGCATCAAGCGATGGAACTGCGTATCCTGAGCGGCATGAACGCCGCGCCGGCTTTCCTCAGGCGAGGCACCGAATTCCGGCGTCGTTCGAATATCGCGTGACGCCGGCCATTCCGGGGTGACGACCATCGCCGGCGGCGCCACGATGCCGCCCGGCCGCGCGTCATCAAAATAGACATCGGCGGTCTCGCCTAACCCGGCAGCGTAGGCCAGGCATTTACGGACATCGATATCGAAGGCGTAAGGCGCGACATCGCAACCGACGGCAGCGGAACGGATTGGCATGAGTTGGTCTCCTCGGAAGATTGTTCCGGTACCTTAAACGGCACCGACAGGCCGGCCAAACCGTCAGTCCGCATCAACCTTTTGCAGCACGGCGCGAAGGCCGGCGATCTCGTCACGGAGGCCGGCGATTTCACCGCGGAGGATCGCTGTCTCGGACTCGACATGATCTTCGATCTCTTCGGCTTCTTCCCGGTGCTGGGTTTGCATGGCATCGACGATAACGCCGATGAACAGGTTTATGACCGCAAAGCTGGTTACCAGAATGAACGGAACGAAGAAGGCCCAGGCAAGTGGAAATTCCTTCATGACTGGGCGTACGATGCCCATCGACCAGCTTTCCAAGGTCATGATCTGGAACAATGAATACATCGAAGCACCAACACTGCCGAACCATTCGTCAAACGCAGCGCCGTAAAAATTCGTCGCGAGAACCGCGGACACGTAAAAGATAAGTGCGATCAATCCCACGATCGAAAGCATGCCGGGCACCGCGGTAATCAACGCCTGAATAACGACCCGCATCTGCGGCACCACGGACATAAGGCGCAGGACACGCAAGACCCGCAGCGCGCGCAACACGGCCAGCGGTCCCGACGCGGGCAACAGGGCGATGCCGACGACGATCAAGTCGAAGATATTCCATCCGTCCTTGAAGAAACCGAGGCCGCGGCCAAACATCTTCGCGGCGATTTCCGCCACGAAAACGCAGAGTACAAAGGCATCGAACGCATGAAACAAGTGCTCGCGGCCTTCCATAATGACCGGCGAGGTTTCCAGGCCCAACGTAATGGCATTCAGGACAATCAGGGTGATGATGAAGAATTGGATCTTGGCGTTTTCGATAAACGCCGTGACCCGGTTTCTAACTGACATGGTTGGCGACCCATACGTTCCGACAAAAGCGACGCATGACCGCAGATAAGGTCCGGCAGCCTTCGGGTCAATATGGGACAGAGGGTCAATTACCCAGATTTCCGGGACTTTTGAGCGATTTAAGGCGGTGCGCTAGCGGCAGATCGCGCGATAGGCAATAATAATTGCCACGAACAACGAACCGACCGGAGCGAAAATATGGCCGATATCGCCGCAGCGTCATCCCAAGATCAGACCTACAAACGGATTGCTGTCAAACCGATTGCCGGCGCGTTGGGTGCGGAAATCGAAGGCGTCGATATTGCGGGCGGCGTCGACCCGGAAGTGTTCGACGAAATCTACCGCGCCTGGCTGGAAAACAATGTGATCTTCTTTCGCGGCCAAAGCATTTCTCCCGCCCAGCAAATCGAGTTCGCAAAACGGTTCGGCGACATTCATGTCCATCTCTTCAATAAGGCGATGGACGACCATCCCGAAATCACCGAAATCCTCAAGACGCCGGAGATGAAGTCGAACGCCGGCGGCCGCTGGCATTCCGATCAGATGTACACACCCGTGCCGGCCAAGGCGACGATGCTGTACAGCCGTGAAATACCCGAAGGCCGTGGCGACACGATGTTCTCGAACATGTACCTCGCCTACGAAACGCTCTCCGAGGGGATGAAGGCGTCGCTGCAAGGGCTGAAGGCGATCCACAATGGCGACAGCCGCAACCACCCCTCCGGCATGACCCGAATGGAGCGGGTCAAAGCGGGATCAATCCATATGCCGCAGATCGATCCAGGCAAAGCCCAAACAATTTCGTCGCATCCGGTCGTGCGCACCCATCCGGAAACCGGCCGAAAGCTGCTCTATATCGGCGGGCACACGGAACGTTTCGAGGGCTGGGCCGAAGAAGAAAGCAAGCCGCTGCTGGATTACTTGAAGACACATGCGACCCGGCCCGAGTTCGTTTGCCGCTTCCACTGGACGGAGAACGCGATGGCGATGTGGGACAATCGCTGCTGTCAGCATTTCGCGATCAACGACTATGACGGCTACCAGCGTCGCATGCACAAAATCATGGTCAAGGGCGACGCACCGTTCTAACCGACAGGATCGATCGACGACCAGTCGCGTTGGCTGAAGGCCGAGACGAGGTAGTCGATGAAAAGCCGCGTCTTGACCGATAGATAGCGCTTGCTGAGATAGACGGCGTAAATGCCGAAATCCAAATCTGTCGCCGTCGCAACATAATCGCCCAGCGCCCGTTCGAGCCCGCCACCAAGCAGACCGTCTTTGATCGACCATGCCGGCAGCAATGCTACTCCGAGACCCTCCAGGGTCGCGATGCGCAATGCTTCGGCGTTATTCGACTGAAAATTTCCCGCCACCTCCATCTCAGTAGATGCGTCCTCTGGTCCGCGGAACTTCCAGAGCGCCGGTGCCGCGCCGATGCGGTAGATAAGGCAATTGTGGTCCGCGAGTTCTTTGGGCGTCTCCGGACGCGGATGTGCTGCCCAGTACCCCGGGCTCGCACAGACGACACGCGGACTGGAAGAAATACGGCGTGCGATCAGAGAGGAGTCCGACTGGTTGCCCGTGCGAATGGCGACGTCGATTCCATGTTCCGTCAAGTCCAGGTCGGTGTCGGTGAGCCAGAGATCGATCTCAAGATCCGGATATTGCGCCAGGATGTCGGGAATTAGCGGCGCGACGTGCTGCGTGCCGAGCGAAATGCGTGACTGGACCCTCAGCCTGCCGCGCGGCCGAACCGTGAGTTCGGAAACTTCCTCGCGCATTTCGTCCAGATCCTGCAGCCATCGCTCAGCTCGCTGCAGATAGATTTGGCCGGCTTCGGTGAGGGACAACCTGCGGCTCGTCCGGTTCAGCAGGCGTACGCCGAGATCGTCCTCGAGGCTCGATATCTGCCGCGATACGCTCGCGGGTGACAAGCCGAATTCCCGGCCCGCGCCGGACAGGCTCCCGATCTGCGCGGCCTGCAGGAACAAACGGATCGCCTTCACATTGTCCATACCATCTTTCCGTTTTTCGTAAAGCTGCTACGCAAAAATACAAATTTTCATCATAAACTGTAGGGAATACTATCCCAACGATGGCCAATGTGACGGATAATTCCCGCATGGGATCCGCAGACGGATAGGACACGACACGATGAAATTCGGCATTTTCTACGAACATCAACTTCCCCGGCCCTGGAACGAACAGTCGGAATATCAGCTTCTGCAGGATTCCTTGACGCAGATCGAAATGGCCGACCAACTTGGCTACGACTTTGCGTGGGAAGTGGAGCACCACTTCCTGGAGGAATATTCCCATTCCTCCGCGCCGGAAGTGTTCCTGGGCGCGGCCAGCCAGCGGACCAAGAATATCCGGCTTGGCCATGGCGTGATCCAACTGCCCACCAACCAGCCGCACCGCGTCGCGGAGCGGGTCGCCACCCTGGACCTGCTGTCCGGCGGCCGGGTCGAGCTCGGCATGGGCGAAGGCGCGGGGCCGGCGGAACTGCATCCGTTCGGCACGCAAGTCCGCACCAAGCGCGACCGCTGGGAAGAAGCCGTCAAGGCGATCATCCCCATGTTCACGAAAGAAAGCTGGGAATTCCACGGCGAATATCACGACTTCCCGGCGCGCAACGTGATCCCGAAACCGTTCCAGAAACCGCACCCGCCGCTTTGGGTCGCGTGCTCGAACATCAAGACCATTGGCCAGGCCGGCGAATGGGGCATGGGCGCGCTCGGCTTCACCTTCGTCTCGCCGGACGCCGCCACCGCGTGGGTGAACAAGTATTACAATAACCTGCTGAACCATCCGAACCGGCTGACGGATTATCCGATCAATCCGAATATCGCCATGGTGTCGGGCTTCATGTGCGCCGAAACCGACGAGGAGGCCTACGAAAAAGCATCCGGCTGGACCTTCTTCATCTTTGCCCTGTCCTATTACGGCCGTAAAGGCGTCGATGCGCCGGGCGAAGGAAATTTGTGGGAGGAATTCCAGGACTGGCGACACAGCAAGAAGGCGCAGGACGCGTTCAAGGGCGCCCTGATCGGTTCGCCGAAAACGATCCGCGAAAAGCTGCACCAGTTCCAGGACGCCCATGTCGACCAGGTCATCCTGCTGAACCAAGCCGGTAAGACGTCACACGAAGACATCTGCGGCAGCCTCAAGATGTTCGCTGAGGAAGTCATGCCTGAGTTTCACGCTAAGGAAGAAGAACACGCCAAATGGAAGGCGGACGTGCTGGCAGGCCACATCGTCCTAGAGGATTTGGAAACCCAGCCTTACGACATCTTCAGCCACCAAAACGCCGACATTGTCCGCCTGACCCCGGAAGAACTCAAGGCGCGCATGGCGGAGAAGGACGCCGCGCAGAAAGAAGCATCAGATTAGAGCAAATCGGGGTTTGTTGGAATCGCCTCCGGCAATCCAACAACCGCGTGAATCTGCTCTCAACTATTTAGATAGAACGGATTCACAAGCGTATCCGAACCCATGTAATGGGTTCGTCTAAACTTGATCCGTTCTAAGGCGCCGCGCAGACAACGTGCAGGAGCGCCTGGCGCTTCTCCACCGTCACCGCATGCACCGCACGGGCCAGCGCTTCCGGTAACGACGCTGGGTCCTCGACCCTTTCGCCGTAACCGCCGGCGGCCTCACAGGCTTTGTCGAACGCCACCATCGGCTCCAGGCTGGTCAGCGGCATGTCGTTCGACCGGACCGCATTACCGTCCGGATACATGTCCCGCACCGCGCGGCGCACCGCACCCCAGGCCGAATTGTCGAGGATGATGTAGAGCACCGGCAGATCGTAGGCGCGCGCGCAATAATGCGCCGACGGGGGGTTACCAAAATAGTACGACCCATCGCCAATCGCGGCAACCACAAGCTTATCCGGCGCGGCGAGCTTCGCGCCCAGCGCTGCGCCGAGCCCCCAACCGAGACCGCTAACCGGACTCGCAGCAAAGAAACTGCCCGGCGTCTTCAGCGTTGCATGCGGCAGCGCCAACCCCATCTCGTTCAACAGAATTGTGTCGTCGTCGATGATCCCGCTGACGCAATGGGCGAGCCACGACGCCTTGATCGGTGCCGCCGTCTCCATTCCCTCTTCCGCCTTGCGCCAGCGCGCGCGGACTTCCTCCCGCGCCGCGGCGGCCCGTTCGCGCCGCGCCGCGATACGGTCTTCATGGGCCGCGAAACCACGCTCCATCGCCACGGAAAGGATTGGCAACGAGATCCCGGACTCCGCGGTGATCGCCACGTCGCACGGGTAGCCGCGCATCGGGTAGCGGCTGTACAGCGGATCGGTTCCCATATGGATCACCCGTGCATCTGCGGGCGCGCCATCCTTGGCCGGTATCCAAGGCACGTCGCAGTTGAGCACCAGCACGGCGTCCGCCTTTTCGATATGGGCACCCACGGCATAGTCGAGCAGCATCGGGTGATCGCTCGGCAAGTTCAGATAGCGCGGATAGGCGGAAATAACCGGAAGAGCGAACCTCTCCGCCAACGCACCCAGATGCCCCATCGCTGCCGGATCGCGGCCCGTATCCGATGTGATGATGAGCGGGTTCTCTGCCGCGAGCAGTATCTCGGCCGCCTGCGCGATGGCCTCAGCATTCGGATACGGCGTCGCAGCCGTGGCCCGGGCCGGAATCTTCGCTGGCGGCGGCGCGGCGGAGCCCAGCACCTCGCGTGGCAACGACAAATAGGATATCCCCTTCGGGATCGATTGCGCCATGTTGAGCGCGCGGTCGATGACCTTGTCTACCTCATCCGGCGCGCGCAACTCGTAGTCCCATTTCGCGACTTCGCGCACCATGGCCCCCTGGTCGAACATTTCCTGCGCCCAATGGACGTAGACCGTGCGCGCGCCTTCGGAGGCTGACCGGTCTTCCGTAATCGGCGTGCGGCCGGCCATGAAGATCATCGGAATTTCCAAGCGGCTCGCATTCATCACCGCGCACAGGGCGTTTGCCGTGCCGACGCTAACATGCACCATGACTGCCTGCGGTTCGCCAGTGACCATCGTGTAGCCATGCGCCATGGCCACCGCGACGCCTTCATGCGGCACGAGGATCGGCTCGATCATGGCATCGCTGTCGCTGCCGGCCATCGACTCGACGATCGAGGCGAAATCGGTCCCCGCGTTGGCAAACAGGTAACGCACGCCAGCGTCGCGCAACCGCGTCAGGATCGCATCCGACGCCGTCCGTTCGGTGGATACTGAAGTCCGATATTCAAGGTCCGTATTCATCACACCCTCGCCCGCCATCCGTAATCCGCTTAGTGTAGACCTGGAACGCTTCAAAACGCGAGATATCGATGGCGAACACACCCACGGTCGTGAACCATCCACTGGTTCAGCACAAACTCAGCTATTTGCGCGCGCGGGAAACGCCGCCCGCGGAATTCCGGCGGCTCCTGCGCGAGATCGGCCAACTGATGATCTACGAGGTGTTGCGCGACCTGCCTTTGACGACAAAGACAATCGAGACGCCATTGACGCCCATGCAGGCACCGGTCATCGACGGCAAGAAGTTGGTGCTCGTATCGATCCTGCGTGCCGGCAATGGCCTACTCGACGGCATGCTGGAACTGGTCCCGCTAGCCCGTGTCGGTCATGTCGGTCTCTACCGCGATCCGGAGAGCCTCGAAGCCGTGGAGTATTACATGAAGCTCCCGCCAGACATCGCCGCGCGGCAAACCATTGTCGTCGATCCGATGCTGGCGACGGCGAATACGGCAACGGCCGCCGTGACCAAGCTGAAAGACGCCGGTGCGGCCCAGATCAAATTCGCTTGCGTCCTTGCTGCGCCTGAGGGAGTCGCAAAGTTCTCAAACGCCCATCCGGACGTACCGCTCTACACAGCCGCCATCGACGATCACCTCAACGACCACGGCTACATCGTGCCGGGATTAGGCGATGCGGGCGACCGGATCTACGGGACCTAATCGCCTAGCGCGGGAAAGTTACGGCTTCGACCTTATTGCCGTCGAGATCGAAGATAAAAGCACCGAAATAGATCGACATGGACGCTTTGCGTAAGCCGGGATCGCCGGCGTTCCGGCCGCCCTGTTCGAGTGCCGCCGCGTGAAACGCTTTCACGGCTTCGTTGTCCGCTGCACGCAAGCAGACATGGTTGCCGGTGTCGTCGGTTCCCGGTGTCATGTCGGGCCGGGCGTTGAGCCAAAACTCCGGATACTTTTTGCCGAACCCGACGGTTCGGGCCCGATCCACCAGCCTGGTGAGACCGACCGGCTCCAGGACCTTTTCGTAGAACGCCGCGCTCTCCTCCAGCCGGCTTACGGGAATAGAAACATGATCGATCATGTATTCACTCCACTTAAGCGGTAGCAAGCCTCGCTACGGGCCGTTCAGCAATTGGCCAGTGTAAAGCAGCCGAAATCAGACCCAAGGCGACGCTCAACCACCACATCGCATCATAGGAGCCTAACAGATCATAGAAATGGCCGGCCAGCCAAGCGCCAAGGAAGCCGCCGAACTGATGGCCAAGAAAAACCATGCCGAACAGCATCGACATATAGCTGGTGCCGAAGATCGTCGCGACCAGGGCGCTGGTCAACGGCACGGTGCCGAGCCAGAGGAAACCCATCGCTGCGCCGAAGACGATCACCGAGACCTCCGAGATCGGGAAGATCAGGAACCCCGCGAAAATCAGCGCGCGGCCGATATACATCAAGCTCAGGAGTTTCTTCTTCGCGAAGCGATCGCCGAGCCAGCCGCAGCCATAACTGCCGACAATGTTGCAGATACCCACCGCTGCCAGCGACGCGGTGGCAAGCCAGGGCTCGAATCCCTGATCGGCGAGATAGGCCGGCAGATGCACGATGACGAAGGCGAGATGGAAGCCGCAGACGAAGAATCCCGCATTCAACAGCCAAAAACTGCGATTGCCGCAGGCCTCGTTGAAGGCCTGGCGCATCGTTTGACTGCTGAGGCCCGCCGCCTGAACCGGCTTGCCGGAGACGCCCTTCGCCAGCGGCACGATTAACAGCGTGCTAGCCGCGAGGATGAGCAGGCTCGCATACCACCCGAAATGATCGATCGTCGCGAACGTATAGGGTAGCGCGACAAGTTGCCCGATGGAGCCGCACATCGCCACCGCGCCCAGCGCCATGCCGCGCTTCTCCTCCGGCGCGGCGCGGCCGACCGTGCCGAGGATGACAGAGAAACCCGCACCGCTAAGCCCGAAGCCGAGGAGGATGCCACCAAGGAGAAGCTGTTCGCCATTGCCGCTCAGCGTCATCGCGGCCAGTCCGGCGGCGTAGCAGAGCCCACCGAGCGCCGCGACACGCCCCGCGCCATGACGGTCCGCAACCGCTCCCGCGAAGGGTGCCGCCAAGCCCCAAAACAGGTTCATCAACCCCATGCCGAGGGCGAAGGTCTCGCGGCCGATGCCCATATCGAGCGAGATCGGCGTCAGGAACAGGCCAAGGCTCTGCCGGAAGCCGAGCGACAGGCCCATGATGGTGCCGCCGCACAGTATGACGATCCAAAGGGGACGGGACATAGAGGTGTTTCCAATCTGCAAAACCGACGTAACTTGCGTCGCGAACCGGCAGTGTAAAAAACTTCTTTCCATCATTCAAATTAATTATTAGTATTTAATAATCTTATTAACTGATGATTAAATCATGAAAACCGATCTTGAAATCGACCTCCTCCGCTCGTTTAGCGCCGTCGCGGAAACCAAGCATTTTACACGCGCGGCGGAACGTCTGAACTGTGCCCAATCGGCGGTCAGCATGCAGATCAAGCGCCTGGAAACCCTGGTCGGCGCCAGGCTGTTCGACCGGACCAAACGAACCGTAAAACTGACCACGGATGGCGAAGTCTTCCGCCGCTACGCAAACCGCATCCTGCGCCTCAACGAAGAAACCCTCGCCGCCTTCGGCGGGCCGCCGTTACAGGGACGCGTGCGGCTCGGCGCGACGGACACCTCGATGTGCTTCCTGCCCCCGATCCTGTCCCGCTTCGCGCAGCGCTATCCGCTCATCGAGCTGGAAATCCGCTGCGACCGAAGCTGGGAGTCGCTCGACGCGCTGGACGCGGGAGAGATCGACCTCGCGCTGGTAACCCAGCCCTGCGGCCGTCGCGGCGGCACCACCGTGCACCGCGAACCGCTCGTCTGGGCCGCTGCCCAGGGCACGGCGATAGAAGACGTCGATCCCTTGCCCCTCGCCCTGTTCGGCCCCGGCTGCATCTACCGCGAAGCCACCATCGAAGCCCTCGACACCCTCGGCCGCCCCTGGCGTCACGCCTATAACAGCCCCAGCCGCGACGGCCTGGACGTCGCCGTCGACGCCGGCCTCGCGGTGACCGTCGTCCCGGAGAATGCGATCAAGCCGAACTGGCGTATCCTCGACTCGCAAGACACGTTGCCACCACTGCCGGAAATCGAATTGCTGCTCTACCACGCCACGGGCGAGGCCTCGGCGCCGGTGGAGACACTGGGAAATGTAATCGTGGATATGTTTGCGAACACAAGCCGTGCAGCCGCCTAAATCCAGGTCGACATTAATCGAGCCGCCGTATCTCCGCACCCAGCCCGGCCAACTCATGCAATATATCGTCCAGATAGGTTGCGATTTCGGTGTCGGGTAAATCCGAGGGGATCACAAAATCGAAAACGCGCCGGCGGCCGCCACGGTCCGGGCGGTAAACCGCCCAACCGTCATCTTGCCGTTCAACCTCTAGCGTATAACGACCGTAAATATCGAACCGCATACACCGCCAGTCCTACAGCTTTTTTTTCGCGTTCATCACGGACGACATCAATTCGGTGACCCGCTCCCGCGTGGCCTCGCTCAACAACGCAGCCCTTTCATCCCCCGTATTCGTCCATTTGAATTCGTCGATACTAATATCCGCGGTGTCCGCAACAGCCTGTAGCGCCTCCGGGTTCTGACCGAAGCCGTGATGCATAAAGGCCATGAGGCACAGCTTCAGCGCCGCAATCTCGGCCATAAATCGTTCGTTCTCGTCGAGCTCTTCAAACATTTGTGCCTCCCGTTGCCTAAATCGGACCGTACCGCGCCGTGAAACCGCGTGTCGAATCGTCTGATCGTATAAAATGGCCCTGCTAGCGCCCAAGTACGTCCGGCCAAAACATGGAACGGCGGAAAGGGCAAAATCATCCGTTTCGGTTGCATTGTGACGGTTTCATAATCGCCGTAAGCTGTATGAATGGAATGGGCAGAATATTTTCAGACAGCCCGAGAGTGGCTTACCGACACGGGACTCTGGAAACAGGTACTCGAGCACGCCAACATATTGGCGACCATCGGCGGGGCGGCCGGATTTTTCGTTCTCGTTTACAACGTGCCGTCCATCCGACGTCGACGGCGGGAAGCAAACGAAGACCGCCAACGCAATCTGGAACAGAGTCAGCAGATCGGCGAAGTCCACGCAGGATTCGAGATGCTGGCGCGGAGGCTGACGGAATCCGCCGCCGCAACGTCGCCAGGACCTCAACGGATCGAACAAATCAGCGATGCGCTCGAAGCCGCCGAAGAAGACGCGGAAACCGGCGATGCGCGCATGGCGGAAGCGCTGGACTTGCTCGAAAACAATCAAACGGACAAAGCGCTGCTTCTCTTCCGTGCGGTGGCGGAAGAGAAGTCCGAACGCATTGCGAAAGACAGCCAAGACGCCGCTGCCGCCTGGCGGCATGTCGGTGCGATCGCCGGCTTGGCGGACCCCGCGCAAGCGCGCGCCGCGTATGCCAAGGCCGTTGAGCTGGACCCCACCAATCCGGAAAGCCAGTTTTGGCATGGCTGGCTGCAGATGGATGCCGGGCAAATCGCCGCAGCGCGGACAGCGTTCGAGCGTGTGCTGTCCCTGGCCAATACAGGCGCGACGAACCGCCATATCTTCTGGTCGCGAATTGGAATCGTCGATGTGCTGGTCGCCCAGGGAAACCTCGCCGACGCCCTGGTCAGTTACCGCGCCGCGATGGCCATCGCCGAGCGTCTCGCCGTAGACGATCCCCACAATGCCGAATGGCAGCGCGACCTCTCCGTGTCGCACAACAAGATCGGCGACGTGCTGGTCGCCCAGGGAAACCTCGCCGACGCCCTGGTCAGTTACCGCGCCGCGATGGCCATCAGAGAGCGTCTCGCCGAAGACGATCCCCACAATGCCGGATGGCAGCGCGACCTCTCCGTGTCGCACAACAAGATCGGCGACGTGCTGGTCGCCCAGAGAAACCTCGCCGACGCCCTGGTCAGTTACCGCGCCGCGATGACCATCGTCGAGCGTCTCGCCGAAGACGATCCCCACAATGCCGGATGGCAGCGCGACCTGGCCTTAAGCTATGGCCGTGTCGCGACGATCCAAGTACGAGAAGCGAAACGCGATGACGCCCTGCTAGGGTTCAATAAAGGCCGGGCGATCATCGCTACCCTGGCGGTAGCGTCACCAGACAACGCGACGCTACCGAACGATTTAGCGTGGTTCGACCGGCAAATTGCCGTCCTCGATTAAAGGCTCAAACCCGCATCGAAAACCCGGGACAGAAGCCGCGTCCACGTGTCAGCTTCAATCGAAGACAGCAGCAATTTTTTTCTGCTACCATTGCCCTAAACGCCAACAACTGCGGCTGATAACCCATGGACGATAGGACCACCTTCATCGAAGACCGGCTCGACGACGGCGTCTTTCGCATCGATCGGGGTATCTATACGCAGCCGGAGATATTCGCGGCCGAGATGGATCGCGTCTTCGGGCATACCTGGGTTTATCTGTGCCATGAGAGCCAGGTGTCAGAATACGGCGACTATTACGCGACCGATATCGGCCGACAGCCGGTCTTCGTTATCCGCCAGGAAGACGGCGGGTTGGGCGCGTTCATCAATGCCTGCGCGCATCGCGGCGCAATCCTGACGCCACGCCGGCGCGGCACCATGCAGACCATCGCCTGCCGGTTCCATGGCTGGTGCTACAACACGAAGGGCCAGTGCACACATATCAAAAACGAAGAAACCGGCTGGTTGAACGGATCAGAAAGCGCCCGGCAAGGGCTGACACCCGTACCGCGCATGGCGAGCTACAAGGGGTTCGTGTTTGGCTGCCTCGATGAGAACATCGAACCGCTGGAAGACCATCTCGGCGAAACGCTGCCCTTCATCGACCATTTGGCGGATCAATCGCCGGAAGGTCTCGAAGTCGTGCGCGGCGGCCAGACCTACATGGTGCGGGGTAACTGGAAACTGAACGCGGAGAATGGCGTCGACGGCTATCACGTCAGCACCGTGCACAAGGTCTTCGTGAAGGCGATGGAGAAGCGCGAGCAGCTCGGCGACAACGACGGTCTTCGCCGCACCGAGTCGGGACGGCTGCGCGGGACGCAGCCCGCCGGCTGCTACGATTTCGGCAATGGCCACAACATGATCTGGTCCGACCGCGAAACGCCCGAAGTGATGCCACTCTACGAATCCGAAGGCCGGCTGTTGGAAGAATTTCCAAAGGAGAAAGTGGACTGGATGCTGCGGCGCGGTCGCAACCTGTTTCTGTTCCCCAACGTGCACCTGATGGACCAGCCTTCGACGCAAATCCGCGTCACGCGGCCGATTGCGCCGGACCGCACCGAAGTCCGGGTCTATTGCATCGCGCCCAAGGGCGAGAGCCGCTCAGCGCGGGCCGCACGGCTGCGCAAGTTCGAGGATTTCTACACCGTCACCGGCATGGCGACGCCGGACGATCTCGCCGCCCTGGAAGATTGCCAATATGGCGCGCAAGGAACGGCGTCACGGTGGAGCGGGTTGGAGCGCGGCCTCGGCATCGCGCTGGATGGTCCGGACGGACCCGCACGCGGGATCGGGGCGAACCCGGTTTCCAGCGGCACGACCTACGATCAGGAAACGCTCTATTACGGCTTCTTCCGAAAGTGGCGGTCGCTGATGGGCGACGCGGCGGACTAGATGTCTTCAGGAACATACGAAGCGGTGCGCGACCTGCTGCACCTGGAAGCCGATCTGCTCGACCGGCGGCAATGGGATGAATGGTTGGCGCTATACATACAGGACTGCGTCTATTGGGTGCCGTCCTGGGCGACCGAGGACGAGCTGACCGAGGACCCGGAGCTTGAGGTAAACATGATTTACCTCACTGGGAAACCCAGTCTCGAGGCGCGCATCTACCGCATCCAGTCCGGCCAAGCCTACGCGACCTCGCCGCTGGCGCGGACCAGTCACCTGGTCGATACCATCCGCCTGCTGGACGAAGACGATGAAAAAATCGAAGCCTCGGCGAAATGGCTGGCGTTCTCCCTGGACGCTCGGTGGGGCAAGCAGATCCGTGGCGGTTGGTATGAATATCAATTACACCGGTCCGACGATGGGCTGCGCATCGCGCAAAAGAAAATCGTGCTGCTCGAAAACGTCATCGACGGCGCCATCGACATTCACCAAATCTGACAGGCATCTCATGCTCGCATTATCCAAAACGGCCGACGGTGTCGGCGGCATCGCCCTAACCGAACACGATGTGCCAAACCCGGGACCCGGCGAATTCCGGCTGAAGGTCGCCGCCGCCGGCATCTGCGGCACCGATATGCAGATCTATCACTGGGCGCCGCGCATGGCCCGCCGCATGGCGCTGCCGCGTATCTTGGGACACGAAGTGAGCGGTGTTGTCGAAGCGGTCGGCGCCAATGTCACCCGAGTCGCGCTGGGCGACCATGTCTCCCTGGAAAGCCATATCTATTGCGGAGAATGCGTGCCCTGCAAACGGGACCGCGCGCATCTTTGCGACGCAACCCGGTATCCCGGGATCGATATCGACGGCGCCTTCGCCAGCCATATCGCGGTGCCGGAAAGCATCGCCTGGAAAAATCCGAAAGACCTGCCCCACGAAGATGCCGCGATGCTGGAGCCGTTCGGCATCGCCGTGCATGCCTGTCTGGAAGGCTCCGGCGTCAAGGATCAAAGCGTGCTCGTCAATGGCTGCGGCCCCATCGGATTGATGGCGGTGGCCGCCTCACGCGCCTTGGGCGCCGAGACGATTATCGCTGCCGACCCAAATCCATTGCGACGCGCGCAGGCCTTGAAGTCAGGCGCGGATCACGCTTTCGACCCAACGACCATCGATCTCGTCGCCGCCATTGCTGATGTCACCGATAATGTCGGTGTCGACGCGGCCATCGAGTTTTCCGGCCAGCCAAACGGGTTCCGCGCCAGCATCGAAGCCGTCTGCAAAGGCGGCGATTTCCGCCTTGTCGGCGCGCCGGCGCATCCGCTGGAAATCGACCTGACCCGCTGGCTGCTGCGCTGCCCGCGCATCATCAACATCCATGGGCGGCGCATCTGGGAAAGTTGGGAGGCTTCGACGCGTCTCGTCCAGGACGGCGCCATCGACCTCGCCCCGATCCGCAGTCATGTCCTGCCGCTGTCGGAAGGCATGCGGGGCTTCGATCTCATCCTCAAAGGCGAAGCCCTGAAACCGATCCTAATCCCCGACTAAGGTCGCGCTAATCAGATCAGCCGTCTTGTCCAGCGTGTCGATCCTCGAACACGTCTCTATCAACGCTTCAAACTGATCCGGTGAGATCGGCAAGCCCGGCTTGAGTTCGCGGATCCGCTGCGCCTCTTCCTCGAAGTTCCAGATAAACTCGCGACCGGTCGCCACTTTGGTGAAGCTGCGGCCGTCCTTCATATGGATCGTCACGGTTGGTCCGAACAGCGTGTGTGCATGGACGGGCACTATGGTCACCCGCTTCATGAGGTCCAGGACCTCCGGCGGGTCGGCCTCACCAACACCGCGCGCTACATTTTTGAGCAGCGGGAAACCGCGCTTCACCACGCCATAGGCCGCGTAATAATGCGGGCTGTCGATCTTCGGCATGGTGCCGCGCGACGGAAAAGCGGGGCTCGGATACTGGGTTTCCAGGAAGTTGACCTGTGTAACGACCCGGTCGACGTCCGCCGGCTGAATATCCTGCTCCGCGCACAGCGCCGCGGTCACATCGACATGGGCAATGTTATAACCAGGCGTCGAATAGATCCGGTACAGCGTTTCCAGGAACATCCAGTCGTTGCCGAGACCCGCCGTCAGCGTGTCGAGACTGGTCGCATTGTCGCCCGTGAAGCTGTAGCGCAGCTTGCCCAGATTGTTGCCGGTGTAGGAATGATAGAAACCGCCCTCGCCTTCCAGCACCGTTTCGCCGCCGGGCGTGCCATGCCGCGCCATCGCCACGGCCAACAAGGCATTCCGCACCGCGCCACCTTCGCGCAGTGATTTGCCGCCGCTGCGCGCACCCTCGACATTGCCGCTGGCCAGATTGACGCATTGTGTGATGGCGCCATGGATTTGCTCGGCGTCCAATCCGGTGATCTTGGCGATGGCGATGGCCGCACCGAAGATCCCGAAAACCGGACCGGGGTGAAACCCGCGCGACATCACCGTCGGAATGACGTCGGCCGCCATCCGCAGCATGACCTCGTAGCCCGCGACGATGCCGGTGATGTAATCCCGCCCCGAAGCGCCTTCGAGTTCGGCCGACACCAGCCCAGCGGGCAGGATCGCGCAGCCGGGATGGGTCAGCATACGGAACGTGTCCCACTTGCCGCCGGCAAACATCATTTCCGAGTTGACCAGCGCCGCCCCCGCCTTGGTAAGGCGCACACCGTCGACCAGAACCGTCGCCGCACCGCCGCCGCCGGCCTCTTCCTCCTGCATCATGCGCAGCGCCTGCTCGGCATCCGGCGTGTCGCGCCCGATCAGCGCCGACGCCAGCCCGTGCAAGGTCACACCCTTGGCCCGGTCCACCACGTCCGGCGGCAGGTCTTCGTACTTTAGCCCAGCCACCCATTCGGCAAACTGCCGGCTGATTGACGCCATGCGCCGTCCTCCCCTGCTCGATTTGCGTCTTTGGGATGATGGTATCGCTTGTGGGACGCCATGAAAACGCTGGCTGGTAACTACCGGTTATCTACCGGGTGATTTGAGGGGGTGTAAAAAAACGCTTGATTATGAACGGCGTTCAATATACGTTTTGAACATTGTTCATTATTGACCGAACAAAGGACGGAAAAATGGCGCGCAGAGCCGATCATAGCCGCGAAGAGCTTTACGAGAATGCCCTTCAGGCGGCGCGGCAGATCGTCGAGGCGGACGGCTACCGGGCCCTGACGGCCCGCAATGTCGCAGACGCCATCGGTTATTCGCCGGGCACGCTGTATAACGTGTTCGAGAATCTCGACGATCTGATCGTCCATCTCAACGGGCGCACGCTGGACACGCTGCACGACAGGCTCGCCCCGCAGCAACAAGCGGAAACGCCGGAAGCCGCGCTCGGCAAACTGCTCGACGGTTATCTGGGCTTCCTGGAAGCGCATCCCAACCTGTGGAACGTGCTGTTCGAGTACAGCCTGCCACGCGGCCAGCAGCCGCCGGACTGGTATACGAGGAAGGTCAACAAGGTTCTCGGCCTTCTCGAAGCGGCCCTGTCTCCGCTATTCCCCGACGGCGACTCCGACGCGACCGGTCACGCGGCGCGGATTCTCTGGGCCGGCCTGCACGGTATCTGTTCCCTGTCCGACAGCGGCAAGCTGCAGGTTGTCACCACGCAATCCGTCCGCGCGATGGCCGAAGGGCTCGTGGCGAACTACGTCACGGGCCTTCGGGTCAATCTCGGGAGGCAATAGGTCATGAGCGCTTCATCGCTTCTTCGCCTTCCCTGCGGACAAGAGGGTACGCACCCGTCACTTCCAATGCCGACCTTCGGAGGCTTGCAATTCTGGCGGGACACGCGTGTCAACGCGGGCTGGCGGATACAGCAAAACATCCGGACGGGGGCCGCGCGCCTGCTGGATCCGGCAAACCGGCAACAGTGCCGCGGCGACGAAAATTCCTGCCTCGCCCGTCTCGATGCGCTCAAGGCATCGCGTGGGATCGAACCGGCAAGCGATCACACCGTCCTGCTGCTACACGGCATCGCACGGTCGACAGGCACATTCAGAAAGCTGGAGGACGCGCTCCGCAATCAAGGCTATGACGCAACCGCCATCAGCTATCCCAGCACACGAACCGACATCGAAACCCACGCCGACGGTCTCGAAACGCTGCTGAGCCGGCTGGACCGCACGAAAACCGTCTCCTTCGTCACGCACAGCATGGGCGCGCTCGTCTTGCGGCACACATTGTCCCGGAAGGCGGACTGGATGGAACGGATAACGGTCGGCAGAATCGTCATGATCGCACCGCCCAACCAAGGCGCCGCCGTCGCCGGTTTTCTGAAGAACATATCGCTCTACCGATGGCTCTATGGACCGTCGGGGCAACAGCTCGTGCCCGGGACGGTCGCGGACATGCCCGGTCTCGAGGGGCGGGAAGTCGCCGTCATCGCCGGCGGCCGCGGAAACGGCAAAGGCTTCAATCCATTTTTACCCGGCGACGACGACGGCACCGTAACCGTCGCCGAAACTGAACTCGATGGCGTCCGGGACCGGATCGTCATCTCCTCCACGCACAACGGAATTTCCAACCACCCCGACACCGTCAATGCGACCACCACTTTTTTGAGATCCGGCGGTCTTCGGGTGTCATCAACAGCAACAGGAGAAAAAAATGCATAATTTGTTCAAAGCCGGGATAATCGCTCTCGTCGCCGGTCAGGTGACAGCCGTATCGGCCACCGCATCCGCGAACAGTCAGACTCGCGCCTCAAAGGCATCAGCGGCAGCTCTGAGTCATATCGCCGATGGCAGCGTGTCGATCGTTCGCGGCAGCGGCACGATCCTCGAAGGCAGTTTCGAATTGGTCGTCGCATCCGCCACTTTCGTTGGCGACAGCACGGTCGTCGTGCTCAAGAATGTGTCGACCGGCGCGGAAATCGTTCTTGAAACGGCGGGCGAAGGCCTCCAGAAAATCTCTGAATTCACGGGGCACACGGTGCAGACCGTCGCCACATCCGCCGGCACGATCATAACCGAAGGTGCGAAAGTCGTCCTTTTCATTCCCAAAAAGACGGTTGGCGCCCTCTTCGAAGCGTCGAACTATAAGGGGCAGGAACAATGAACCCGAAAGCGGGAATTCTGGCTCTTGGCCTCTGCATGACCATCGGAATCAGCCATCATGCAGCGGCCGGCCAGAGCTGTGCCGCCCACGATATCACCGTCGGCGAGTTGCAATCGGCCCTTCATGTGGCAACCAAGGTTCGGACCGTTCTCGCTCAGGACAAATCCGAATTCGCGCTGATCGCGCGAGTCGGGAGCGATATCTCCGCCCATGGGCTCGAGTTCACGCATTTCGGGTTTGCCCAAAAACGGGATAGGGACGGCGAGTGGGTTGTCGTGCACCAGCTAAATCCGTGCGCATCGGCAGAGTCCGGCCTTTTCCTGCAAGGTTTGGGCACCTTCATGCTGGACGACTTGCTGACGCATGACGTGCTTGTCGTCACGCTGAGCGAAGCGATCAGCCGACAGCTCGAGCAGGTCTTCGCGGAAAACGGACCACATAAATTCTACGACCCGCAGTACAATATGATTTCCTATCCGGGGACGCCCGTGAAATATCAGAACTCGAATGAATGGCTGCTTGAACTTCTGGCAAAAGCCCAGGCCGGTGCCGAAGGCGTGGCCATCGAGACCAGAACCGACGCGCATCGCTTCTATATCGAACGCGGCTTCAGGGGGTCCATTATTCGGATTTCGCCGTTGCGCCGCGCCGTCGCTTCGAGAGTATCGAAGAATATCCGGTTCGACGACCATCCTGAAACGAGCCACAGCAGCGGCCGATACGAAGTGGTGTCCGTCAAATCGATCGTCGACTACTTACAGGTAACGGGAGATGCTTCGAAAATCAGGAGAATTCAGGGAAGCTATCGCCGCGCCGACCGTCGGCCGAACGATCCTTCAAACGACGAAACCGCGAGCGACTGAACGCAGTATCGGCGAGGAGCAAGAGATGTCGGAAAACCAAATCCATCTGCTGTCGACCAAGCGATTCCTGCCGCTGTTCGTCACGCAGGCGCTCGGCGCGCTGAACGACAATCTGTTCAAGAACGCGCTGGCCTTGCTAATCATCTACCGGATCGCCGAGGCGGCGGACATCAATGGACAGATCATGGTCACCATCGCCGGCGGCATTTTCATCCTGCCGTTCTTCCTGTTCTCCGCCGTGGCGGGCCAGATCGCCGACAAGTTCGAAAAATCCCGTTTGATCCGGATTATCAAGGCGGCCGAAGTCGTCATCATGGCGCTGGCGGCGGTCGGGTTCGTCTTCGGCAATGTGTATTTCCTGCTGACCGTCCTGTTCCTGATGGGCATGCAATCGTCGTTCTTCGGCCCGATCAAATACGGCATCCTTCCCGACCATCTGGCGAAAGACGAGCTGATCGGCGGCAATGCCCTCATCGAGGCGGGGACGTTTCTCGCCATTCTCATCGGCACGATTGCGGGCGGGCTGCTGATCCTGCAGCAGGGCGGCATCGCCGTTGTTTCCAGCGGCGTAATCCTTCTTGCGATCCTCGGCCTGGCCAGCAGTTTCGCCATTCCGAAAGCGCCGGCACCTGCCCCAACGCTCAAGATCAATCCCAACTTCCTGGCGGAGACCGGGGCGCTCGTCAAAATGGCCGCCGATCAACGGGACATTTTCCTCTCCATCCTCGGCATTTCCTGGTTCTGGCTCGTTGGCGCGACCTTCCTGGCCCAGTTTCCGGCCTTCGCCAAGGACATCCTGTCTGCCGACGAGACCGTCGTTACGCTGTTCCTGACCTTGTTCTCTGTCGGTATCGCCATCGGGTCGCTGCTCTGCAACAAGCTGCTCAAGGGAAACATCTCCGCGAAATATGTTCCCCTCGCTGCCATCGGCATGGCGGCTTTTATCACCGATCTTTATTTCGCCAGCCAGGCTCACACGCCATCGCCATCGCTGATTTCAGCCTTCGCTTTCTTATCGGAACCGGCGAATTGGCGGATCGTGTTCGATCTGCTCGCCATATCGGTCTGCGGCGGGCTTTTCATCGTACCGCTCTACGCCATCCTGCAGACCCGCAGCGAGGAGGCCTTTCGCTCCCGGATGGTCGCCGCGAACAACATCATGAATGCCCTGTTCATGGTCACCGGCGCGCTGGCGGCGACAGCGATGCTGGCGGCAAGCTTCTCGGTTCCGGAAGTCTTCCTGGCCCTGGCGGTCCTGAACGGCTTCGTCGCCCTCTATATCTGCCGCCTGCTGCCCGACGCCCTGATCAAAGCCTTCCTGATTTCCACCCTGAAGCTCTTCTACAGGGTCGAGGTCCGCGGCCTGGAGCATTACGGCAAGGCCGGCGACCGGGCGGTCATCGTCGTCAACCATGTCTCTTTCCTCGACGCCGTGCTGCTTGCAGCATACCTGCCGGTAAAGCCGCTCTTCGCAATTGACACGCACCATGCCGAGGCATGGTGGATCAAACCCTTCCTGCGGCTCGTCGACGCCTTTCCCATGGACCCGACCAACCCGATGGCAACCAAGTCGCTGATCAAGGCCGTGCGGGAGGACCGCCATTGCGTTATTTTTCCCGAAGGCCGCATCACGGTCACCGGGGCGCTGATGAAAATCTACGAAGGCCCCGGCATGATCGCCGACAAGGCCGACGCGATGCTGGTGCCGATCCGCATCGACGGGGCGCAATACAGCCCCTTCTCGCGCCTCAAGGGAAAGGTCCGCATTCGCTGGTTTCCGAAAATCACCGTGACGATCATGCCGCCCCGACGGTTCGACATCGCCGAGGAGATCGTCGGCCGCGAGCGGCGGCAGATGGCGGGCGTAAAGCTGTACGATGTGATGAGCGAAATGGTCTTCGAAACCTGCGACCGCCGGCAAACCCTATTCGAGGCGTTGCTGGACGCGCAGTCCCTGAACGGCAGAAAACATGTCATTGCCGAGGATGTCGAACGCCAGCCGATCTCATACGGCCGCCTGGTCACGGGTGCGCTCGTGCTGGGCCGGACGCTCGCCCGGGTGACAAAGCCCGGCCAATATGTCGGCTTCCTGTTGCCGAATTCGGTCGGCGCGATTGTCACCTTCTTTGCGCTGCAGGCGTTCGGGCGAGTCCCGGCCATGCTGAATTTCTCCACCGGCACCGCGAACATGCAGGCGGCGCTCACCGCCGGCAACATCGAAACGGTCGTAACGTCGCGCCGCTTCGTGGAACTCGGCAAGCTGGAGGACGCCGTCGCCGCCCTCGGGACCCAGGCGGAGATCGTGTATCTCGAAGATGTGCGGCAGGAGATTTCCCTTATCGACAAACTGTTGGGCCTGTTCTCACGCCATTTCGCGCGGTCCATCCACGAAAGCCACGCCGCCCCGCCCGACGCGCCGGCGGTTATCCTGTTCACGTCGGGATCGGAAGGCACGCCGAAGGGAGTCGTGCTGAGCCACGAGAACCTGTTGGCCAACCGCTATCAGCTGGCCGCACGGATCGACTTCAATCCCACGGACACCGTGTTCAACGCCTTGCCCATCTTTCATTCCTTCGGCCTCACCGGCGGCACGTTGCTGCCCATGCTGTCGGGCGTGAAGACGTTTCTCTACCCCTCACCGTTGCATTACCGGATCGTGCCGGCCCTGGTCTACGACACCAATGCGACGATCATGTTCGGCACCGATACGTTCCTGACCGGCTATGCAAGGGTGGCGCACCCCTACGACTTCTACAGCCTGCGTTACGTTTTCGCCGGTGCGGAGAAGGTCAAGGACGAGACGCGCCGCGTCTGGTCCGACAAATTCGGCCTGCGCATTCTGGAAGGCTATGGCGCCACCGAAACGGCACCGGTGATCGCGGCCAACACCCCGATGCATTTCAAGGCGAGGACCGTAGGGCGTGCGATGCCGGGCATCGAATGCGAACTGGAGCCGGTGCCGGGGATCGAGGAAGGCGGCAAACTGATCGTGTCCGGCCCGAACGTCATGCTGGGCTATCTACGCGCCGAGAATCCCGGCGTTCTGGAAGCGACGGAGAACAACCGCTACGACACCGGAGACATCGTCACGATCGACGGCGAAGGCTTCATCACCATCCAGGGCCGCGCCAAACGCTTCGCCAAAATCGCCGGCGAAATGGTGTCGCTGACCGCCGTCGAAGCCCTGGCCGCCGCCGTCTGGCCGAACCACATGCACGCCGCCATGAGCATTCCGGATGCCCGCAAGGGCGAACAGATCGTCCTGCTGACCGAAAACCCGGACGCTGTCCGTGCCGAATTGTCGAACCACGCCCAGTCGAACGGCATGTCCGAACTCGCCGTGCCCCGCACCGTGCAAACGGTTGCCGCCATTCCCGTGCTGGGCACAGGCAAGGTGGACTATGTCGGCGTCGGGGCGCTGCTCTCCACGACAGCGGTTTGAGCCCGAATCATGGACCGCCTGACATTCACGCACCGCATCCTGATCCTGGGCATAATGTTCAGCGCGACACTGGCCGCGCTTGGCTTCGTCCCCCCTATTCCGCAAGACCCGAACTACCACAACCTTGCCGATCCGCGGCCTTATCTAGGTATTCCGAATTTCGGCGACGTTACCTCGAATGCCGGATTCCTGATTGTCGGCGTCCTCGGTCTCATGACGGTTCTGGGGCGGAAGGGCAGAGAAATATTCACCAACCGAACGGACGCGTTGCCCTACATCGTGTTCTTCGCCGGTGTCGGTTTGGTCAGCATCGGATCAAGCTACTATCACCTCGTGCCCGACAATGACCGGCTGTTCTGGGACCGCCTGCCGATGACAATCGCCTTCACGGCCTTGTTCTCGGCAATCGTCGCCGACCGTATCGACCGCACCACCGGCATAAAATGGCTGTTGCCGATACTCATCGCCCTCGGGATCGCCAGCCTGCTCTATTGGGACTGGACCGAGAGCCAGGGCCGCGGCGATTTGCGGTTCTATGGACTCGTGCAGTTCTATCCGATGATTGCGCTTCCGGTGATCTGCTGGCTGTTCCCGAAGGCGCGCTATACCGGCGGCGGTTATCTGATCTGGGTAATCTTCTGGTACGCGGCGGCCAAGGTTCTGGAATATTTCGACGCTGAAATCCTCGCCTTGCTCGGCGGCGCGGTTAGCGGCCACAGCTTGAAACACCTCGCGGCCGCCATGGCGACGCTTGCTGTGCTGAGGATGGTCGCGGGTTCACGGCGCCCTGCCGTGTAGGATGCGAATTCGAAAACGCCGGACGAGCGCTCAAATTGAGCCGCAAAAATATTTAGTCTAAATGAACTGTCCTACCCTGTTCGAAGAGGGCGCAGGTAAGAAGCTCTTGCCACAACAGGCGTTCCGGTTCTTGATTTTTGGTTATTTGGATTCCGTCTTTGGTTCCATGATCTATTCCCTTAGCATAGTTCTGTGAACCATTTTTCCAAAAATTATTCGAACATGATTCAAAATTTGAGAAAAAATCTTCCGCAAGGACTCCATAGGACTGCACTTGTTCGATAAACAAAAACAAATGCTCTGCTACGAAATTTATTATGCGGTCTTCGTTATCTTTCTTCTTTTCAGATTTTATCTTCCTAAGTTCTTTTGTGGACAGAATTTGGACAAAACCACGTATATATCCGTGTAGATATCCATTATTTAGAATAGGTTTAAAAAATATACTATGTTCTTGGTGTTATTCAATTATTTCCATTTGTATTCTTATAGCTAATACTATTGGAGATCCTACATTCCATAAATTTTCGTCGTCGATCCATTCATCCTTCGAAAAATTGAACATCTGTGCAATCTTCGAAAAATTGAACATCTGTGTGATCCTTGATCCTCAATCATGGGCCAATTACACGCTCCTGGTTATAGAATTATAACGAGGAGCGTCTCACTGTGTCTAATTTGAATTCGACATTCAAAAGCACCATTTGATGTCGCGTAGAACATGAAATATGAATAGCCCCGAGTTTTCTAGACACCCTCGGTTCATATATCCTTCTGCCGTTCGAACTCGACGGGCGACAGCATCCCGTTCCTCACATGCTTGCGTTTCGCACATGAAGCCTAGGGTCAGGTCTTGCAATACGACAAATCCACCAACGTTAGCTCGTCTAATTAGCTCTGTCCCACGCCGCGAGATTTTAGATTGCTCCAGCGAGTATTATTCGCAAAGGTCAAGCTGCTCGGCAGCAGTTCATGAGACAATCGTAGGATTGCAAGACCTGAGCCTGAAGTTCTGCGATACTATATTCGTTGGCAGAGACCTGCGTCGTGTTGCGAATGATTGCGGTAGCACCGTACTGGAAATGATTCGCCTGACGCCTTTCGCCACCGTGGTCTAAAATACCTGGCATCGCGAACCGAAGTTTGGATTATGGATGCCGTTTCGCCGCGCTGCCTTATGGATATCATTTTCTGCTGCGATCCTCATGTCGCCACGCGTGCAAGCAGATGACATCGTCTTGCATGCAGCGAAAGATGTCGAATGTCCCGTAGCGGTTACGGCCGACAAAAAATGGCACGTCCTGAAGGTTCGAGTCTCGCCCGACAATACCGATGGAGGCCGGTGCAGAATCGATAAAGAGAAGACCCAGAGGGCCCTAACGTTTGCATTTCGAGCGCTAGCCGAAAGTGGTGACCCAACACGCTACGAATCGGTATTTTTGGGACGCATCGAATTCTACAAATGGCTCAGCCGTTATCTCGTGGTCCGTGCCCGCGGGCATCAAGATTAGTCGACGGAAACGGGCCGACCGGCGCGGGACAAAAACATTAACGCTTTGGTGAACGGAATTTTGGGCGAGCCCACCGTGTTGGATGCTCTACGCCCTGCCCTCCAGCGTGCCGGGTATCGGCCGGCCGGGTTCTCCTGCGAGAAAGTTCTCGTGTCCGGCCCCGGCACCCGGCATGTCGAGCCCGCGTGGGCGTCGAAGGCGAAACACGTTCCCTACGATGCGATGTGCTGGCTGAAACTGGAAAAGGGGAGCGGGTGACGCCACCCACCCATTTCATTGATTTCGTCATCCTCGACTTGATCGAGGATCCAGTCCACTGCAGAAAGGCCACCGTCCCCGCGAAGGTTTGCGTTGGGCGCGCGAAGCCATTTCTTTAACCGGCTGTCGGAATTCACCGTTTCCTGGATCCCGCATCAAGTGCGGGATGACGGCCTTTGTTGCTGGAAGCGGAGGCGCGCTATTGGCAATTGCCCCGCCGCGAGACGGCCAAAACGAATAAGCGTCCCTTCCAATCGGTCAATTCGGCATTACCTGAAAGACTTCGGACGAACCGACAAGAAAATCTTTACGGCGTATGCGGTATCGCTGAGGCGAAAGGACGAATTTATGACGGGCAATTCAACGAAGACAATCGACGTCAACCCGGCGATAGCGGCCTGGAACGGCCCGCTGGGCTTGCCCGAATTCGCGAAAATTGCGGACCGGGATTTAGAGGCCGCGTTCGACGCCGCCCTGCCCGCGCATTTGGCGGACATCGAAGCGATTGCCAACAATTCCGAAGCGCCGACCTTCGAAAACACCATCGTGGCATTGGAATTGGCGGGTGAGCTGTTGGACCGGGCGTCCGGCATTTTCTGGAACCTGTCCGGGGCAAATACGAACGACACGCTGCAGGCGCTGGAGCGTAAGCTTTCCCCCGAATTCTCCCGGCACTACTCCGCCATCATGATGAACCGCGCGTTGTTCGGCCGTATCGACGCGCTGTATCGGGACCGGGATGGCCTCGGTCTCGATGCGGAGGCCAGCCGCGTGCTGGAACTGACCTGGAAGTCCTTCGTGCGGTCGGGCGCGCAGCTCGACGATGCGGATCAGACACGGCTCGCGGCAATCAACGAACGTCTTGCGACACTCGGCACAGCGTTTTCGCAGAATGTGCTGGCCGACGAATCCGGTTATGCGTTGGTGCTTGAAACGAAGGAAGATCTGGCGGGACTGCCGGACTCGCTGGTTGCCAGTATGGGCGCGGCGGCGGCCGAGCGCGGCCACGCGGGCAAGCATGCCGTGACCTTGTCGCGGTCGATCATCGAGCCGTTCCTGACCTTCTCGACGCGGCGCGATTTGCGCGAGACGGCCTTCCAGGCCTGGATCGCCCGGGGCGAGCATGCGGGTGAGCACGACAATCGCCCGATTGTCACGGAGATGGTGAAGCTGCGCGCCGAGAAAGCGGCGCTGCTCGGATACGACAGCTTCGCGCATTTCAAGCTGGACAATACCATGGCGAAGACGCCGGAGACCGTCCGTTCGCTACTCGAAACCGTATGGGAAAAGGCGTGCGGCCGCGCCGCCGAAGAAACGGCAGAGCTTGCCGGCCTGATCTCGGCGGAGGGCCACAATCACGACGTCGCGCCGTGGGATTGGCGCCATTACAGCGAAAAGGCGCGGGCAGCACGGTACGATTTCAACGAAGCGGAGATAAAGCCGTATCTGCAGCTGGAGAAGATGATCGACGCGGCCTTCCATACGGCAGAGAATCTGTTCGGCATCACCTTCCGCAAACATGACGATGTGAAAGCCTATCACCCCGATGTGCGGATCTTCGAAGTACTCGGCGCGGACGGCAAGCGGATCGCGGTCTTCCTCGGCGATTACTTCGCCCGGCCATCGAAACGGTCCGGCGCGTGGATGAGTTCGTTTCAGGATCAGCACAAGCTGACGGCGGATGGCGAGGGCCAGACGCCGATCGTCGTGAACGTGTCCAACTTCGCCAAGGCGCCGGCGGGCGAACCGGTCCTGATCACCATGGATGACGCAAGAACCCTGTTCCACGAATTCGGGCACGCCCTGCACGGCATGCTGTCGGACGTCACCTATCCGTCGATTTCCGGCACGTCGGTCAGCCGCGATTTCGTGGAACTGCCGTCGCAGCTGTACGAGCACTGGCTGACCGTGCCGGAGGTGCTGCAGCGTTTCGCGGTGCATCACGAAACCGGCGAGGCGATCCCCGAGGCGCTGCTCGACAAGATGCGGGCGGCCGAGAAGTTCAACAAGGGCTTCGCCAATGTGGAGTTCACGTCGTCGGCGCTCGTCGACATGGCGTTCCACACGCTCGACCCGAAACAAGCTGAAAATGTCGACCCGCTGGCCTTTCAGGCCGATGTTCTGGCCGGACTCGACATGCCCGCGGCGATCGTCATGCGCCACGCGACGCTGCATTTCAGCCACGTGTTCGCCGGCGACGGCTATTCGGCCGGGTACTATTCCTACATGTGGTCCGGCGTGCTCGACGCCGACGCGTTCCTCGCCTTCAAGGAAGCCGGCAATGCGTTCGACCCCGCAATCGCCGGCAAGCTCCACCGCTACATTTATTCGTCCGGCGGCTCCCTGGACCCGGAAGACGCCTACATCGCCTTCCGCGGCAAACTGCCCTCGCCGGACGCCCTGCTCGAGAAAGAGGGGCTGTCATAGAAATCGCAACTTGCTTTTAAACGTGTGCTCTATGTCGATTACGCATCCCATGCCGCCTGAAGCGCATTTTGAAAGTCAGTATCGTTGGCAATGCCAGACGGCAAGTCCGGGTCGCTTCCGGTAGGCGCCGTAAAGCCAGCCATTGCATTGACAAGCGACTGGACTTCATTCGCCTCCAACACGCCTGTTTCGTCCGCCACCTCAATACGGTCGACCCTTTTTGCTGTATCAGTAAACCAATTTGTCAGCGATACGGTGTCGCTTAACCCAACGATACTGATTTCCAGATTGTTGCCGGATTGCGTCAGCCAAAGCTGATCCGACGCAATTCCGGCGTCGAACGTCAACGTATCGGTCGACGAGCCGTCGCTGCCGGTATTATCGAGAGTATCTACGCCGTCGCCGCGGCCGAACATGTAGGTGTCGCTGCCAGTACCGCCATTCAAAATGTCGTTCCCCGCACCACCATCCAGTGTATCCGCGCCTTCTTGACCGACGAGCCAGTCGTTGCCACCGTCACCGTTCAGGATGGCGCCTTCCGTACCGGCATCAAGTGTATCGTTGCCATCCCCGCCGCGTAGCGTATCGAAGCCTGCGCCGCCATGCAGATAATCGGCACCGGCATCGCCGTTAACGACGTCCGCGCCACCGCTGCCATAGAGGTCATCGTCGCCATCGCCGCCATGCAAGGTATCTGCGTCCGCACCGCCATCGAGGTAATCCGCGCCATCACCGCCGCCAAGGATATCGTTTCCGGCACTGCCGTTCAGCGTATCGGCGCCACCGAGGCCGACAAGAACGTCGCCACCGGCATTGCCGGTAAGCGTATCGCCGCCGGAGCCACCAGCCAGCCAGTCGATCCCGCTGCCGCCGGTCTGCGTCACACCCGTGGTGTTGCCCAGCGCGTTCTGCGTCGTCGACAGCGAAGAAATAGCGATCGTCGTACCGTCGAAGAACTTCAGCGTTTCGATCTTGTCCTTCGTGTCCGTCCAGTTTTCGATCGTGACCCGGTCAGACAAGGATGCGAACGCGGTATCAGGGCTGGCCGAATCGACGATGCCAACTTTCAGCGTGCTTCCGCTCAAATCCAGAGCAACGTCCGAAACGGCAATGTCGGAACCGAAGGATAGAATGTCGCTCCCCGCATTGTATTCCACTGTCGGATAGGTCATATGGCTGGTATCGACCCAGTTTTCACCGTCATGATAACCACTGACCACCCAGGTCGGCACGACCGCTTGATATTCATCGCGGATCGTATCAAGCCCGTCGCCGCGCAAGAAACCATAGGTATCATTGCCGTCGCCGCCTTCCAGGCGATCCGTCCCCGTACCGCCATATAACTCGTCGGCACCACCGCTGCCGATCAGCGTATCCGTTCCCGCAAACCCATAGAGCGCATTGGCGCTGCTGTTTCCGGATACGGTTTCATTCGACGATGTCCCGGCAATAAGACCTGCCGGATTGCTCACCGTAACCGACACCGTCGCCGTGTCCGTACCACCATTCAGATCGTCGACCTGCGCCGTGAAGCTGTCGGTACCGTAGAACCCAAGTTCCGGCCGGTAGCTGAACACCCCGTCCGTCCCCATATCTACAAAACCATCCGAAGGTCCGGCGGTGATCGAATAGGACTGTGCCTGACCACTATCAACATCAGTCGCGCTCAGCGTCCCAACGCCGGTGCTGTTCGGGCTCAGCGTAATGCTTTGATCCGATGCGACAGGCGCGTCGTTCACAGCGGCAACATTCACCGTCACCGTCCCGTTCGACGTCCCGCCATTGCCGTCACCCGCCGTGTACTCGAATGTTGCCGCACCGTTGAAGTTCGCGCTCGGCGTGAACACAACGTCCCCATTCACATCCAGCGTCGCCGTCCCGTTCACCGCGTTCTGAACCGCCGTCAAGGTCAGCGAATCGTTCTCGATGTCCGTGTCGTTCGACAGCAGCGTCGATGCCAGGATCGTCTTCGCTGTATCCTCCGTCGCCGAAACGCTGTCCGAAACCACTACCGGTGCATCGTTCACCGCGGCCACGTTCACCGTCACCGTCCCGTTCGACGTCCCGCCATTGCCGTCACCCGCCGTGTACTCGAATGTCGCCGCACCGTTGAAGTTCGCACTCGGCGTGAACACAACGTCGCCGTTCACGTCCAGCGTCGCCGTCCCGTTCACCGCATTCTGAACCGTTGTTATAGTCAGTGTGTCGTTCTCGATATCCGTGTCGTTCGACAGCAGCGTCGATGCCAGGATCGTCTTCGCCGTGTCCTCCGTCGCCGAAACGCTGTCCGAAACCGCTACCGGCGCATCGTTCACCGCGGCCACGTTCACCGTCACCGTCCCATTCGACGTTCCGCCATTACCATCACCCGCCGTGTATTCGAACGTCGCCGCACCGTTGAAGTTCGCGCCCGGCGTGAACACAACGTCCCCATTCACGTCCAGCGTCGCCGTCCCGTTCACCGCATTCTGAACCGCCGTCAAGGTCAGCGAATCGTTCTCGATATCCGTGTCGTTCGACAGCAGCGTCGATGCCAGGATCGTCTTCGCCGTGTCCTCCGTCGCCGAAACGCTGTCCGAAACCGCCACTGGCGCGTCGTTCACAGCGGCGACGTTCACCGTCACCGTCCCGTTCGACGTTCCGCCATTGCCATCACCCGCCGTGTACTCGAACGTCGCCGCACCGTTAAAGTTCGCGCCCGGCGTGAACACAACGTCCCCATTCACGTCCAGCGTCGCCGTCCCATTCACCGCATTCTGAACCGCCGTCAAGGTTAGCGAATCGTTATCAATGTCCGTGTCGTTCGACAGCAGGGTCGATGCCAGAATTGTCTTCGGTGTGTCCTCCGTCGCCGAAACGCTGTCCGAAACCGCCACCGGTGCGTTATTCACCGTGACATTGACCGTCGCGTTCGACGTTCCGCCCTTGCCGTCACTCACCACGTAATCGAACGTCGCCACCCCAGAGAAGGTCGGGTCCGGCGTGAACAGCACGTCGCCGTTCACGTCCAGCGTTGCCGTCCCATCCGCCGCATTTTGCACCGCAACAAGGAATGGCGTATCGCCGTCCACGTCGCTGTCGTTAGACAACAATGACGACGCAAGAATTGTGACCGCAGCACCCTTCTGCGTCACCGCACTGTCCGCGACCACCGTCGGCGCGTCGTTCAGGCCATCGATGGTTACCGTTACCGTGCCGGCGGATGCGCCACCCTGACCGTCCGATACGGCGTAAGTGAAGCTGTCCGTATCCGTTTCATTGCTAGCCAGCCCATCAAACTGTCCATTCGGATCATAATCGAAGGTGCCGTCCGCATTCAGCGTCAGCAAAGCACCCGATGCCAGAGTCGTCTGGGTACCGACATCGGCGGTTTCGTTGTTCACACCGGAGATGGTCAGCGTCCCGCCATCCAAATCCGAATCCGCGCCTGCGCCGCCCAGCACATCGCCGCTGATGATCGTATCCTGGTTGGTGAATTCTGCGTCAGGGCGCGCAATCGGCAGCAAATTGTCGTTATCGACAACAACCGATTGATCCGCGAAGGAGAGCAGCTCAACGCCCATGACCGTGTCCGTACCATTGGTACCAACCTGATCCGTCACCGTCAGCGTCGAGCCGGACCACGAGAAGCCGTAATCGGCCAGGTCACCCGAGAACACCGCCGTATCCACACCGGCGCCGCCGTCCAGGGCATCGTTGCCCCCACGCCCTTCCAGGATATCGTCTTCCCCGCCGCCATTCAGCGTATCAGCACCGCTCTGACCGGCAAGCTGGTCGTTACCGTCGCCACCGTTCAGAAGGCCGCCATCGAGCCCCGCGTCGAGTATGTCGTCGCCGATACCGCCATCCAACGTATCGAAGCCGCTACCACCCTGTAGCGTGTCAGCACCATCGCCACCGGCAAGCGAGTCGGCGCCGGCACCGCCATCGAGGAAATCAGCCCCGTCTTCGCCAGATATAGCGTCATTGCCACCGTGACCGAAAAGGGTGTTCGCGCCGCTGTCACCGGTAATCGTGTCTGCACCGACATTCGACCCGAAGACGTTTTCGATCGAGGTTAACGTATCGCTGCCGTCACCGCTGGCAACGCCATTGCCACTACCATTATCCAGATCGACCGTCACCGCGCCCGATACATCGTAAAAATCGACGCTATCGATCCCGCCACCGCCATCAAGCGTATCGTTGCCGGCGCCGCCGACCAAAGTATCGTTGCCGCCGAAGCCTTCGATCACATTGCCGGCACCATCGCCAATCAACACATCGCCAAATGCCCCGCCGCGAAGATTTTCGAACGCCAAAAGCGTATCGTCGCCAGAACCACCGGACGCCGTGCCCGCCGCCAAGTCGGCATGCACGCCGTCGGTTGCGGACGCAAAAGATGCCGTGTCGGTACCATCACCGCCGGTCAGCACGTCCGAGCCAGCCCCACCATCCACAACATCATTGCCAGCAAAACCGTTCAGGACGTTTGCACCGGAATTTCCGACAATCGTATCGTCGCCGGTATTCGATCCGTACGCATTCTCGATCGAGACCAAGGTATCGTTTCCATCGGTACCCGTCATCGTGCCGCCGGCGAGGTCGATATTCACCGCACCCGTCGCATAAAAATAGTCGGCTAAATCGGTGCCCGCACCGCCATCCAGCGCATCGTTGCCTAAATCACCACGGAAGTTATCGTCACCAGCGCCGCCATAGACAACGTCGTTGCCACTGCCGGCAACCAACTGGTCATTGCCATCTTCGCCGTACAGCGTGTCAGTACCATCAACACCATAGAGCACGTCGTTACCCGCGCCGCCATAGACAGTGTCGTTGCCGGCACTGCCGTCGACGAGATCGTCCCCCGCGCCGCCGTTTACAACATCGTCGCCGCCATTCCCATACAATGCGTCAGCACCGGCCAAGCCCTGCAGGTTATCGTTACCGTCATAACCGAACAGGGTATTTATTCCGTCGTCGCCAGTCAGCGTATCGGCAAAGTTCGATCCGTTGATATTCTCGATACCAATCAGCGTGTCGCCCTGCGCATCGCCACCAACACCCGTTCCTGCTTCGAGGTCGACGGTTACACCCGCACCGGAAGCCAAATATGTCGCAGTATCCGCGCCATCACCGCCGCTCAACACATCCGCACCAGCACCGCCACTAATGAGATCGGCGCCACCGAGGCCGACAAGAACGTCGCCACCGGCATTGCCGGTAAGCGTATCGCCGCCAGAACCACCAGCCAGCCAGTCCATACCGCTGCCGCCGGTTTGCGTCACACCCGTGGTGTTGCCCAGCGCGTTCTGCGTCGTCGACAATGAAGAAATAGCGATCGTCGTGCCGTCGAAGAACTCCAGCGTTTCAACCTTGTCGTTCGTGTTCGTCCAATTCTCAATTGTGACCCGGTCCGAGAGAGAACCGAATGCCGTATCAGGACTGCTGGAATCGACGATACCGACTTTCAGCGTGCTTCCACTCAATTCAAGCGCAACATCCGAAACGGCGATGTCGGAGCCGAAGGAAATGATATCCGAACCACCGTCCTGTGATACCGGCCCTGGTCCAAGGACCGGTGGGACATAGTTGTTTTCATCATCGGTGTATCCCGGTACGACGACCACCTGGTTCGCTACCATCGGTGTATAATCATCATGGATGGTATCGAGGCCATCTCCACGCAGGAACCCGTAGGTATCGTTGTGCTGGCCACCTTCAAGACGGTCTGCGCCCGTACCGCCATATAACTCGTCGGCACCACCGCTGCCGATCAGCGTATCCGTTCCCGCAAACCCATAGAGCGCATTAGCGCTGCTGTTTCCGGATACGGTTTCATTCGACGATGTCCCGGCAATAAGACCCGCCGGGTTGCTCACCGTAACCGACACCGTCGCCGTATCCGTACCGCCATTCAAATCGTCGACCTGCGCCGTGAAACTGTCGGTGCCGTAGAACCCAAGTTCCGGCCGGTAGCTGAACACCCCGTCCGTTCCCATATCCACAAAACCATCCGAAGGTCCGGAAGAGATCGAATAGGACTGTGCCTGACCACTATCAACGTCAGTCGCGCTCAGCGTTCCAACACCGGTGCTATTCGGGCTCAGCGTGATGCTCTGATCCGATGCGACAGGCGCGTCATTCACAGCGGCGACGTTTACCGTCACCGTCGCGCTCGATACTGCCCCATTCCCATCACCCGCCGTGTACTCGAATGTTGCCGCACCGTTAAAGTTCGCGCTCGGCGTGAACACAACGTCCCCATTCACGTCCAGCGTCGCCGTCCCATTCACCGCGTTCTGGACCGTTGTCAGAGTCAGCGTGTCGTTGTTCATGTCGGTATCGTTGCCAAGCAACGACGCCGCCGTGATCGTCCCAATCGTATCTTCAGTTCCTGCAATGACATCGTCGACCGCTTCCGGCGCAAAATTCACGGAACCAACCGTCACCGTGACCGTTGCACTCGACGTACCGCCTTGACCATCCGAAATCGTATAGGTGAAGGTGTCGGTATCTGTCTCGCCGTTGCCCAGGGTATCGAACTGTCCGTTCGGGTCGTAATCAAACGTCCCATTCCCGTTCAGTGTCAGCAAGGCACCCGATGTCAGCGTAATCTGATTGCCGAGATTGCCTGCCGCACCTTCAACCTCGGTCACGGTAAGTGTGCCGCCGTCGATATCGATATCCGCCCCGGCACCACTCAGGACGTCGCCGCTGATCGCAGTCTCCTTGTTCGTTGCGGCAGAATCGGAAACAGCAACCGGACCGGCATTGGTCGCACTGATTGCCATACCGTGATCGTCGAACTGAAGCGTCTCGATTCCCGTCAGCGTATCCGCTCCGCCCCCGCCGGTTAGCGCAGTCACTGTCACTGTAGAGCCTGACCACACGGCGGTATAATCCGCCGCACTGCCCGTAAAGACCGCCGTATCAGCGCCGGCGCCACCGGTCAAAACATCGCTGCCGTCACCGCCGCTCAAGGTATCGTCGCCAACACCGCCAAGCAGCGAATCATGACCGGCGGCGCCATATAGAATATTGTTCCCGCTGTCGCCCGTCAGGACATCATCGAATCCCGACCCCGAAACACCCTCGACACCAATAAGCGTATCGGTTTCGCTGAGCGTCCCATTCGGGACCGCTACTGTGATTGTCGAGCCCGCGGAAAGATCCACCGTCACGCCGGCACTCGCTTCGGCAAAGGAAGCGACGTCCAGGCCAACGCCACCGTCCAACCAATCTGCGCCCGTACCGCCGGCCAGAGTATCGTCACCGTCGCCGCCGAGTAGCGTATCGCCGCCGCCAAGGCCGGACAGAACGTTCGCGCCAGTATTGCCGGTTAGTGTGTTGACGTCCGCGTTGCCGGTCGCCGAAACGTCCGCCGAACCCGTCAGCGCCAGAATATCGACCCGATTCGGCAAGGCAAACGATTCCGCACTTTCGATACGATCGACCCCCGCATCCGGCAGGATCGCCGCGCCCTCGGTCTTCACGTAGTCGCCAAGCGCATTGCCTGCTTCAATCTGTGCGCCCCAGACGTAAACATTCTCGCCTTCGGTAAGCGTGTTCTCGCTGCCAAGCCGGAAGTAGTGCTGTCCGGTGTTGACGATATCCGCCGATACCGAGAAGCGTTGCCATTCGCCCGTTATGTCAATCGATTCACTGGTCAGCACCGTCCAACCGCTAGTGTTGTCGGCCACGAGCAATTGCGTCGAGACTGTTCCGCCGTCGGCACTCTTAAGATAAATCGACCACTGATACGTTCCCGTCTCGGTCAGACTGGGAAGTAGGCTTAAGTCCGCATTGCCTGATGCATCCGGTGTGAGCAAATCCGCTGTTTCGGAACCGTCGGGCGCGATAGCCGCATCCGCTGTGACGGACGACTCATACTTACTCCAACTCGAGTCGCCGAATTCTTCCGAATAAACAACCAGGTTCGAGCCTTCACCCACGACCGTGTCGTCCGCATCGACGATGAACAGGTCCGAGCCTTTGCCGCCGATAAGCCGGTCGAAGCCGTCTCCGCCCGTCAGCGTATCGTCTCCGTCGCCACCGACCAGCAGGTCGCTGCCATCGCCGCCAGTCAGCGTGTCATTACCAGCGAACCCATAAAGGTCGATAGCCGCGCCATGGCCACTCAGATCCAGGTCGTCGGCGCTGTCGCTCGCATCTACGCGTTCAATATCGATAAGGGTATCTGTTCCAGTCAGCGTGTTTGTCGCCGAGACATCGCCCTCAACAGAGACCGAGATCGTTACCGCGCCACCCGACGCGTCGAACACCGCGCGGTCGAAACCGGAACCACCATCGAGCACGTCGTCGCCGGCACCGGCGATCAGCGTATCCTGACCGGATCCGCCATCCAGAGTGTCCGCGCCACCAACACCGTCCAACGTATCATCGCCGCCGGAACCGAAGAGAACGTTGACGTTACCGTCGCCGAGCAGCGTATCGCCAAATGCCGAACCTGAAAGATTCTCAAAATTCGACAGCGTATCGGTTTCCGTGAGGGTCCCGTCCGACATAACGGCAGTGACCGTCGTTGCCGCCAAATCTGCGGAGACTCCCGCAAACCCGGATTCGAAGGACGCCGTATCCACACCGCCCCTGCCGTCCAGCGTATCGTCACCGGCGCCGCCTTCCAGTGTGTTGGCCGCGCCATCCCCAGCCAGGGTGTCATCAAAGCCTGAACCGATGACGTTATCGATATTGGTATAAGAGTCGCCGGCCGCGTCATCGCCCAAACCGCCGGACACGAGGTCCGCGGTGATGCCTTGCAGCGCGGATTCGTAGGAAACCGTATCATTTCCATCGCTGCCGCCATTCAGCAGGTCGCCGCCAGCACCACCGATGAGCACATTGTTGCCGGCGTCGCCGGTCAATGTATCGGCATGGCTCGAACCCACGATGTTCTCGAAGTTCGACAGCGTATCGCCCGCCGCATCCCCGCCACTCATCGTGCCCGCAGCGGAGAGATCGACCGTAACGCCAGCGCTCGATCCCGCATAGGAAACCGTATCAACGCCCGCGCCGCCGTTCAGCGTGTCGGCACCGACTCCGCCTTCCAGCGTATCGTTGCCTGTCAGACCATAGAGCAGATCGTCGCCGGCGTTACCCGCTAGGGAATTGTTTTCCGTATCGCCAACCAGAATGTCGGCCTGCGCCGAGCCATCGATATTCTCTATATCGCCGAGGACGTCGCCTTCCGCGTCGCCGCCGACCGCGATACCGGTCGTCAAGTTGACCTCGACGGCCGCAGCCGAAGCAACGTAGGAAGCCGTGTCAGCACCGAGTCCGCCAAACAAGAAATCGCCGCCGAGTCCGCCGGCCAGCACGTCATTGCCCGCGTCGCCAAGCAGAACGTTGACGTCATCGTTGCCGGTCAGGAAATCGTCATAGGCAGATCCAGCCAGATTGCCGATACCAACCAGCGTATCGCCGACCGCGTCGCCACCGGCGCTCGTGCCAAGCGTGAGGGTTGGAGCAGCGGTGAGCGCGATTGTAACCGCCTCCGCCGAATTCTTGTACGACGCGACGTTCGATCCTTCGCCGCCATCAAGCAGGTCCCCGCCAGCACCGCCCTCCAGGACATCGCTACCCAATCCGCCAAGCAGCGTATCGACGCCATCGCCACCATCCAGGGAATCGTCGCCATCGCCGCCGGTCAGCGTATCCACACCAGCGTCGCCGCTAATCGCATCCTCGAATTCACTACCGGTAATCACGTCGTCGCCGGCGCCGGCCGATATCGCTAAGGCCGATTCCGTCCAAGCAATCGTGTCTGCGCCATCCGTGCCAAACCGCCCCGCAATCCCGGCGATGTCCAGGAAGGACCCATCATCGAACTGGAATTTTTCAATTCTATGCTTGGCAATACCGTCATCAAACAGAAGCCAGTCCTTGATCGTGATCGTATCCGTCAAGGAGCCAAACGTCGTCGGATTTTCCGGATCGCCATCGACACCGACAACGATATCGTTGCCATCGACCTTGATCGTCAAATTGGCGCTGTTTATCCCGGCGCCAAATCGCAAGACGTCACCAGCGCCACCTTCCAAATGGACAGTTTGCGTTACCGTCGTCGTGACACGGTCAAGAATATGATGAACTTGAATGAAGTTCGGATTGTCGACGTCGCCACTGTTCGGGTCCTCGACATACTCGATCCAATCGCTGGTATGGGTAACGGTCTTCGAGGATTCAATGTCACCATCGCTATTGTAATAATCTGTGACAACATGCTCCGGCGTTAAGGCAACCGACGTCGTCACCGTCACGTAACTGTAATCGTCGTAAACGGTGTCCGCGCCGTCACCCGACTCATAAAGATACAAGTCATTGCCCCGGCCGCCGTTCAGATAGTCAGCGCCGGCCCCGCCGATCAGTGTATCGCTACGTCCCGTGCCTTCGATCACGTCTTCGCCGTCACCACCGTCGATCGTATCGTCGCCGGCGCCGGCCAGCAGCGTGTCGTCACCCGCCCCGCCAATAATGTGGTCGGTGAAAGAGTCGCCGATGATCGTTTCACCGTTCGCCGACCCTTGATGCAGAATCGTCATATGGACGGGAGCGCCATCGCTCAGCCGGAAGGAAACCCGATTCTCGCGGACCGACGCGAACCAGTTGTTGATCCGCAATGCCTGAACGCCCTTAACCTCGACAATCAAATGTTCGGTAATGTTTAGCGTGCCGCCGGAGTCCACGGCTTCCCGCTCGAACGCAAGATCGTCCTGAGCGATACCGTCGCCGAAGACCACGCGACCGGCCCCGCCAGCATCGAATATGTCATCGAAGCCATCGCCAATCTCGTATTGGTAGATGTCCACACCGCTGCCGCTGGTCACAGTGTCGCTGCCACCGATCAGCGTATCGTCTCCAGCGCCCCCCACGAGGATATCGGTACTATCGCCACCAATCAGGGTATCTGCGCCATCGAGCCCGACTAACCGGTCCATGCCGGCTGTTCCGGTCAGCGTTTCGCCGCTGGCAGTCCCGAGGTCCGAGAGCGCCACCGACACCGGTTCGCCATCCACCATGAAGAAATTCGTCGTCAGGGCGTTCCAGTTTTCCACCGTCAAGGTATCTGCTACGGTCGCGGTACCGCCGGCAGGGATACCGCTTGTCGTTACGACTAGATCGCCGCTGACCTCTTCGAATTCGATATCGCCGGACAGGATACCCGCACCAAATTCGACGGTCGTCGTCCCAGTTGAATCCGTAAGCGTGTCGCTGCCGAACCCAGCGTCGAAGCGGTAAAGATCATCCCCCGCGCCGCCCTGCAACACATCGTTACCGGTGCCGCCCACGAGCGTATCGTTGCCGCCGTTGCCCAGCAGCGTATCGACGAGCGAGCCGCCCACCAGCATGTCAGCGCCGGCCGTGCCCGTAACCGTCCCCGTAATAATGCCAATCTCGACGATTTGCGGCGCAACGGTTACGGATGTGCCATCCGCCATCTCGAAGCTCAGATTTGGCGGTGTCAATCCGAACCAGCCAACAACGCGCAATTCGTCCTTAACGTCGGTATTCACCTTGACGATCAAATCGTTTGGATTTGCGTCCTGAGAATCCAGATCGCCTGCCTTGTGGAAGGTAATATTCTCGAGATAAATCCCAGCCCCGAAGATCACACGCGCGGCGCCGCCCGTATGATCGATCGTGTCGTGTCCTGCGCGGGCGTCGAAGCGGTAGATATCGCCCGTATCGCCCTTCAGAATATCGTCGCCCTTGCCGCCGTCGAGCTCATCGACATCGGCATCGCCGATATCTTCCAGCACATCGTCGCCGTCATTGCCGAACAGCATGTCGGCGCCCGCGCCGCCGATGATGGTATCGTTGCCGTCGTTGCCGCGCAGCCGGTCGTTGTCCGCGCCGCCATCCACCGTATCGTCGCCGAGCCCGCCGACGAGGTGGTCGTTACCGGCGTCGCCGGACAGATCGTCATCGCCACCGTCGCCGCGCAACAGATCGATGCCCGCTCCGCCGCTGAGCGTATCGTCGCCTTCGCCGCCGTCGAGGCGGTTGTCCTCGGCATTGCCCGTGACATCGTCGTCGTGGATCGAGCCTATGAACGACTCGATTCCCTTGACCGTATCGGTCTCGAGCAGCGTGCTGGTGTCGGCATCGAGCACGGTAATCGTGCCCGCGGTTTCCAGCGTGCCGCTGCCGGTTGACAGGGTACCGACGACACGGCCCGCCGCTTCGGCGTAATTCGCTGTATCCCGGCCGTCACCGCCGTCGAACGTATCGTTCCCCGTGCCGCCGATCAGAACATCGGTGCCGTCGCCGGCCGTCAGCGTATCGTCGCCGGCGCCGCCGTCCAGCAGATCGCCTTCCGCTCCGCTATCGAGGACATCGTTGCCGTCCCCGCCGGTCAGCAGGTCGACCCCGTCGCCCGCGGTCAGGACGTCGTTGCCGTCCCCGCCATCGAGAACGTTATTGCCGCCCGCGCCATCGAGCGTATCGTTGCCGGCCTCGCCGGCCAGGAAGTCGACATAGTCGCCGGCCGTTACCACGTCGTCGCCGGCGCCGAGTTCCAGTTCCAGTTCCAGTGCGCTTTCCGCCCAGGTAAAGGCTTCGACCTCGTCGGACCCGATCAGGTTGAGAATGTCCGGAACCGCGAGTTCCGTCACACCGCCATCGATGAACCGGAACGTCTCGATCCGGTTCGGCGTGTCGATGGTGACGTTGCTGTAGCTACTACCGTAATGTCCCGACACGACCCACATGTCCTGGCCTTCATTCGTCGAGTCGGGTTGCCAGCTACTGGTATCGACCCAGGTTTGATAGATCTGGGCGTCGACCAGGGACGGCAGAAACCAGTCGGTAAGAGTAACCTTGTCCGTCAATGCGCTGAAGGCGACGGGATTGTCCGGATCGGTCAGCCCGATGACGAGACTGTTTCCGCTGACATTGACCTTGATATTCGTCGCGTTGATCGACGGTCCGAATTCCAGCACGTCCGTGCCGCCTTCGCCCAGCGCCGTGCTGGTATGCGTAGACGCACTATAATAGCCCGACTCGACCCAGTAGTCCCCCGTATCATCGGACTCCCAATGGCTGGTATCGATCCAAATCTGCCAGGGCTGTACGAGATCGAACAAGTTGTGATCGTGGATGGTTTGCAGACCGTCGCCGCTGCCGAAGACATAGGTGTCGTCGCCGCCGCTGCCATTCAGGTGATCGCCGCCGCCGCCGCCGACCAGGACGTCGTTGCCCGCGGCGCCGAGCAGCGTCTCGCCCAACCCATCGGTGCCGACGAGCTGCTGCCCGGCCGCCGTTGCGTTCAACGTTGTCAGCGTGCCGTCGGCGAACACCGTTTCCGCTACGGCCACCGCGGTTCCGTCCGCCAGCGCGAAGGCGGTCCGGTCCGTTGCCGCCGTCAGGTACCAGTCCTGCACCGTCAGGGTATTGTCGCTGACAACCGTCTCCCCGTCGCTCAGCAGTAGCGTGATCAGCAGATCGTTACCGCTCTGCTGGAAGGTTACATGGCTGGCTTGCACGTCCTCGGCGAAGCGCACCGTGCCGCCGATGCCGCTGTGGACGACCGTGTCGTCGCCGTAGCCGTGGCCAAAAATATAGGTGTCGCCGGCATTGCCGTTGCCGGTCAGCACGTCGTCGCCGAAGCCACCGTCCAGCGTGTTCGCGCCCGCGTCCCCGGTCAGGCTGTCGTCATGTGCCGAGCCGCGCAGATTCTCGATTCCGACCAGCGTATCGCCCGCCGCGTCGGCGCCCGAGACCGTCCCCGTCGCCAGATTGATCGTCACGCCATTGGTGGTCGTCCCGTCCGCGGGCGAACCCGCGTAGGACGCGGTATCGGACCCGACATCGCCATTGATCAGATCCCCGCCACCGCCGCCTTCCAGAACGTTGGAGCGGAAATCGCCGCGCAAGGTGTCGACGTGATCGGAGCCGATGACGTTCTCGATCGAGGTGAGCACATCGTCCGTCGCATCGCCGCCGGAGAACACGCTGTCCTGCAGGTTGATGGAGACTGCCGCCGCGCTGGCGCTGTAGTCGACGGTGTCGGCGCCGAGCCCACCGTCCAAAGTGTCGCCCGCGCTGCCGCCGGCGAGCGTGTCGTTGCCCTGTCCGCCGGACAATTCGACTGAAACTGTACCGCCGGCCGTGAAATAATCGTCACCAACACCGCCGATCACCGTCTCGATCGCAGCTGCCCCAAGATCGAGCGTCACACCCTCGACCCCGGTAACAATGGCAGTATCCGCTCCATCACCACCTTCGATTACTGTGTCGTCGGCATCAATAGAAAGGGTATCTTCGCCAGCGCCACCGCGTAGCTCGTCTGCGCCGTCACCACCAATGATAATGTCATCTCCAGCGCCGCCGCTTAGTTTGTCGTCCCCGGCGACACCGTCGAGTTTATCGTCACCATTCGCGCCAAAACCGACATCGTCACCGCCTGCCCCGCTGAAAACAACGCCAACTTCACCGGATACCGAAAAGGAGTCGTTTCCTGCACCACCAACAAACGCCTCAACACCGTCGCTAGCCGTCAGGGTAAGACCGGTATCTCCCTCATGAACAAGCAAATCGAATCCATCGCCTGGATCGAAGTCAATTAAGCGGCCGTGTTCATCAAGATCCTCGTCGTCCACGACAAAAATATCGTCGCCCGCCCCTCCAATGAACGTATCGACACCCTCGCCGCCCACCAAAATGTCGTCGTCCGTGCCGCCGGTCAGCACATCGTTACCGGCTCCGCCATTAAGCATGGCGCCGCCTTCAGCACCGTCCGCAACGCTTAGCGTGTCGTCTCCCTCGCCGCCGACGATGAAACTGGCCACTTCCGGATCGGCGTCCAGCGCCACGCCTTCCAGACCCTCGACTATCCGAATTCCATTGCCGCCCTCGAACTCGATACCGTTGAACCCGGCGCCACCCTCGACCGCATCGCCAACCCCCAACGTCTCATGCCCAAAGCTCACGCTGTAGGCCGCGGTAAAGAAGTTCTCACCAACTTCTGGAAGCTCGACCGCTGCGTCGTCGCGTCCGAACTGCAGCACTTGACTGCGCGTGTCGACCAGATTTCCCGCCTGATACCCGCCAGCTTCCTCGCTAATCAGGCTAATCGCCTCAATCCCCACACGATGCAAGGCCTGTACTTCACCCAGATCTGTGAGCCCATCCTGATTTCTGTCGATCCAAATGCGCAAATCTTCCCAACCCGCGTCATTTGCATCCAGAATATTGTCGCCGTTGCCGCCGAGCCGGAAGGTGTCCAGCGAGCCAAGCGCCTGTATCTCGCTCTCGCCCTGATTGAAGCGCGAGATGGTCGAGAACATCTCGCTAACGTCGTTGATTCGGCCATCCCGATTGCGGTCCATGACCAGGAAGCCATCCGTCGGGCCGACCCAGCCGGTCCGCTCCAGAAAGCCGTCATTGTCGATATCAAAGCGCGCCTCGGAGTCTGCCGCGGCCACCAGTTCCAGCCCGTCATCGGCCAAGTCGAGTACCACCAAACCGGTGTGGGCTTCGACGGCGGCGAAAGCAGCGGCGCTGCCGTCGGAATCGAGAATGTCGTGAAAGATGTCGGCGATCGGCCTCAAGACCGCCGCGGCGTCCGGCGCGTCCGCCCGTTTGTAGTTGTCCGACGCAGATGCGGTGTCCAGGTCCAAACCATTGTCATCGGTTGCCCGGGCCAACATTGCTTCAAACGCGGCCAACTGATCGGCATCGCCAATCTCCACGACATCGTCGTAGAGAGCCTGGTTATCGAGATATAATCCATATTCGGAGGCGGTCTGTAGATCGTCAATCAGGTCTTCGCGCGTAAGTGCCGTCGAATTGGCGAGCGCCCGCTTCATATACAGATCGCCGCCTTCAATCTGCGCAGCCCGAATCTGACGTGCGACCCCATTGCCGATCGCGGCTTGTGCCGTGTCAAATTGATTACTCAGAAATTCGTTGCCACCAGTCGAAAAGAAGTATTTCTCGCCGTAATGTCCCGCGATCCCAGGGGTGACAACCTGCCCACCGATGAGTTCCGTTAAGCCGTTCAGCGCGTCCCTTGCCGCCGCCGCCAACTGGAGCGTCGCCGCAGCGTTCCCGCCATCGCTGTCACCGGAATCAGTAATGACATAGGCTCCCACATCATGCCGGAATTCCACGGTGGTTTGTGCCAAGGGTGTCTGCGGACCGCCAAACAAACTGCCAATCGCGGAACCGAGGATCGATCCGATGAAGGCTCCAATCATCGCGCCAATGATGGGTGCGAACGCCAGCAGGACCTGCCCGACAACCGCGCCGACCGCCGCTCCGATTTGACCTCCCTTTACCGCATTTGGGCTGTCCAAACCGAAAAGCTTCGTGGAAACAAGGGAACCGGCAAACGTCCCGATTACCCCACCAATCGCTCCCCCCGCAGAAGATGAAAAATTAGAGGAAAAGGCCTGTCCAAATGCCTGATTACTTGCGGCCGCTGTCAGAGCAGAGGTCGCTACTGCGGACCCGAGCGCACTGCCAAGACTAATAGCAAGTTCCGAATCGCCGAAAATCGCTTCCGCCAATTCTCCGCCAAGATACCCTCCTGCGAATCCGGCAGCTGCCCCCGCGAGGTTGCTGCCAAAATTTTCACCGAAATTAAAGTCTCCAAAATTTTCAAAATCGTTACTGAAAGCAACACCAGCCGCTTGGCCAAGCGTCGTTCCCAATGCACCAACAACCAACTGAATGGCAACGTTGTCACCACCAAATGCCTGGTAGAGCTCAGTTGCAAGAAGCCCACCGAGCCGCCCCCCAATTGCCTCGGCTTTGTCGGCATCGGAAAGTTGAGCCCGACCAAAAAAGCCACCTTCGCTACGACGAGACGCGGTATCTCGAATCCCGGCGATTTGCTCGGGGGTCAAATCGTCCGACGCATCTAAATCGCCATCCGGCAAGCCCGATAAGTCGCCCGGCAAGATCTCTGTGCCGTCGGCCAGTATCAAATTGCCATTTGGAAGGAGTGCGATGTCGCCGGGGTAAATAATTACCCCACCTGGCACGACAACCGAGCCATCCTTCAGTATCTCTACGGATAAATCCAATAAAGAATCTTCGGCATCATCTAATATACCATCTGGCAAACCCAATAATGCTTCATCCGAAAAATTAATGCCGGCTTCTACTTCGCTGTTCGAGCCATACTGAATTCCGTCTTTGCCAGAAAATATAAATAATTCCGACAAAGGATCTGTGCTTACCAATTGTATCAAGTCGTCAGATATCTGGGCACGGCGGCCCCGTGAATCGAATATTATTACTCCCTTTCCCGGCACCTTTGACCTTAAAATCATAGTCGTTATGCTGTGCTCAGTAACTCCAAACAGATCTCCCTTCACACCTGGCGGAAGTTCATATTCGACCACCGTTCCAATTTCGCCACCATCTCCCTGCCCAGAGAATTTTCCAAGTAATCCATCACCCTTCAGTCTAAAATTTAGGACATTTTGGGGCGCAGGTCCAAGAACTTCTCTTAATGGATCATCAAAGCTCGCATCTAAATGTGTCACACGACTTGGATCTACGTACTGTACTAACTCACCATTTTCAATTCTAACATCACCCAAATTAACTCCATTAAATCCTATAACCTGCTCAACCAAATTGGGGTTATTTAACAAAAGCTCTAGCGCATTATTATATCCAAGAGAATGGCCGACCAGCGTAACCTTAGAGCCGTCAGCGGTTACGCGCTCAAAGAACCTTTGAAGTGCATCTTGCTGTGGATTCGACGCTATGCCTAGGTATTTGTGATTACCGACACTAACAGCCTTAATATCTCGTATGCCTTCCTTCACGCCTTGAAAAAAGCCGTGTCCAATTGGGGCATCGAGCCCGTCAATTGCTAGAAAGCTTTTTCCTGCCCCATTTTTCCACCATACGGCGGAAACACCGCTTGGGTCGACGATAGAATCGACAACCCTGTAGTTATTAACTAGTAAGCCAATCTCTGAAGCGCTTAAGTCATCTCGCAATCGGCTAGATATATGGCTAGCGACATCAAATCGATCATTTGTCCCTGATGGAAGGTCCGCATAGACAGCGCCAGACATTATGGCGAGATGCTGATTGAAAACCGAATTAAGTGACGTATCCATATTTTCCCCCATCCTCTTTTTACCAATTAATTTGGATTGAATACTATTTTTAATACCTCAGAAGGTTTTCTTGTTTTATCTACACTAGGACAAATTTTTGCAATATACTTACCTCTGAATGCATCTTTTTTCCCATCAATCGGAACATACTTAAACAGTCTATCACGTGCGTAAATTTTCGTTTCCCCAGAATCGGAAAATATCATTGATGTCTCCAATATTTCACCCGGTCTTGGATTGTTCCAGTTTTCAGCGGTTACTCTTATAACTTTATACATTGCATTCGAATTTTTTACTTTCTTACTTGCTATACAACTGTTATCAAATTTCGAAGGAAGGCCAAGGTAGCTTTTGACAGTGTTTTTGTATTTATTTACAAACGGTTTACAGTTTGGGTGATCCACATTTTCCAATGTGTAGCGATGCAGGCCAGGTTTATACGCTAAATTATCCTTTGTCTGTCCTGGCAACACTACAAATTCAATGAACTTGTACCCATACCAGAAAAGGCCGTCCTCACAAAGAACGCAAAACTCATCGAAAACAGAATCCATTACACCTTCGACATTCCTTACTGTTTCATAAATTTTTAATCCTGATTCTTCTCTGCAAAGCCGTTCGAACTCCTCACTGTTACTATGGGAAGATTTTGAAACAGTTGCGAACTGACATCCGGAAAGAATCACGGTTACCAAAAGCGTCATGACGACTCGCATTTAATTCCCTGCATGTTGCTTTGCATCACATAATTGAATCGGGTACTGATTTTTTAACCATCAAACTTACATACTTTTCCAGTGTGTATTTTTTAGCTCGATGATATTCCTTATTTCTACCACTCCACCACAGCCACACCTTCGCCACTTGGCGATGGCTGTAGCGATTTAACCACTTTATCCTTGAACACGGCTCGTTTCAGCTCCTGCACCGCTTTTTCCATACCGCCGAACGGCATAATCAAGTCGATTAGCCACAGGGAGTCGCCGGCCTTCCAGTCCGTGGCGCGGAGTTGTTTAATGCCCTGCTTGATACGCGCTTCTGCCTCTTCATCGAGATAGGCCCAGCTGGCAAAGCCAATAGGCATGCTTCCCCCTTGGACTTGCGACGCAGGAATGCCGGCGGCCTGTTGGGCCGAGCCGTGCCAGATGCGGAACTGGTTCAGCGCCAGCGCCGGCATAACCAGCCATTCCAAGTCGGTGACGAACAAGTGGCGATGAAGCGGCGACTGTGTCATCAGCCACGTGACGTGGCCAAGAATGCCGACCTTGTCGAGCTGCCGCGGCGGTGCGGAAAGTTTGGCGGCTTCGTCCTTCATCGCCGCTTCCAACGCCGCCTTGGCCTCTTCGACCTTGTTCGCCGGGCTGGTCGGCTTTTTCTTCGGAGTTCGCTTGGTTGTTCTGCGGGCCATCGTTTCGGTTTCCTCTGCTAGGGAGTCATGGACGGGCCGAACGGCGGGAACGCCATTCGCGCAGCCACTGTGACCCGTTCGGCCAGTTGAGGAAACTGGGAAGTCCGGTTACGAAAAAATTTTATCGTTATCGGCAAGTCTGCTGGAACGGCGCGCCTCGAAGGGACCTTGTTGCCTTCGAATTCCGCGCGCTGAACGTTTCTCCTCGCGGGAGCAACACCGCTCCTAAACCTATCGCTACCTCCGATACGCATACGCCCCTGCCCTGCGCATTACGACATATTTGCCGCCCGCAAAATGATTCTCATTACCACCCTTGTTTCAACCGTGGCCTCGGCTTTCAGTTGAACGGAGTTATGGTTAAAATCTAGTTGATTGCAGCAGTAGGCGCTAGAGGTATAATAGTACAATTACAAGTTTTTTTTGAATTTTGGATAATACTTTTACTTTTTAGTTTGAGTTATCCACAGGCATTCCGGGAATTGCCCGCCGGAGCGTCTGGATCACCGCTCCCGCAAACTCTCATCCTTATATCGGAGTAGCGGCGAGATCACGTATTCGATGACCCGCCGCTTGCCGGTCTTGATCTCGACCACCTGGCCCGCTTCGACGAAGCCCTTGTCCTTGTTCAGCACCATCGCCTCGATCTCCAGCAGCGCGGCGTCAGGCGTGGAGCTCATCCACGGCCAACCGGACGGCGCGTCGCAATAAGAACCGCCGGCACAAAAAAAACAGATCGTTTGAACTCCCTGGCATTTTGGGTTACATCGGATTACTAAAACTTTTTCGCGTATAGGTTGGTGTTTGGATATCTGAGCAAGGGGTTCGAGTTCCTCGCGACCTTCGAGACGCGAAGTGGCGCGTATCTCGCGCTAGCCGTCTCGAAATACCTGACCGCGAACCAGGTGACTGCGCTGTCGAGCGTCAGCATCCTCGGCAGCTTCGTCATGGCGCAGGGCGGCTACAGCATGATCCTGGGCGGCGCAATACTGTTCTATTTCGGACGCTGGCTCGACTTCCTGGACGGGCCCGTTGCCCGTCATACGGGCGTCATCAGCGAATTCGGACAGCATCTCGACTCGGTCATCACTGCCATCGCACAAGCGATTCTGTTCATAGGGTTGGGCCGCTATTGGGGCGGCGGTTACGAGATACTCGGCCTGATTGGCGGAGCCCTGTCCGTGTTGATCCGAGTGATGAGCAAGACGCGCCCATACCTTCTACCACCCGGCCACCCCAGCCTGAAAACACTGGCGAACCGGCGCCCGCTGACGCGCATGATGTTCGATGCGTTCGGCTGCCTGCCTTTTTGGTGGCTCGTCGTTTTTGCCGCCTGTGACTCGGCACAAGTCTGGTTTGTCGGCTCAGTCGCATGGAATGCAGTGGGTTGTGTTTTCTTCGCGGTTGAACTCTTCCGTTGGAGCCTCGACGCGTCCGCCCGCAAACGTGACGCTCCCAATCCGAAGTCCTGAGCCGCTCCTATCCAGTCACCGTATTGCCGGGATCGCTGGCCCCGATGGGCTCGCCTTCCGGCTGTTCTTCATGCAGCGGCATGAATCGGCCGCAGCGGTCGTGTTCAAGACGATGGAAGTGACGCCTTTCAACCTCTGAGTCGCGGAATATTCTATAGGAGTCGTCCTGCGCATCCGCTGCCGTTAGATAAGGAAAGATGAACAGATCGAAGAGGTCTCGGAAAACAGGATTATCTCCCGTCTGTCCGTCGAACATACGCCCCTTGGCGGAGTTGCGTTCAACTTCCACCAACCAAGGCCGCAAAGTCTCATCCAAGAAGATATCTAACGACAATACCTTCGGAAAGTATGCATGCGCGCAGCCGGGGACAGCCTGCGCACGAAAAATACCGGCTGCTGCCATCACCTTTACCAACGTCTTCACCAACGCTGTCAGATCCTGCCACAAATTGTCTGTATCATGCCCCGCAGCCTCGATAATCTTCATCAGTTCGGCATTCTGCAGGAGATTGTACTCGCTGCCTGTCAGCGCTGCCGTCTCCGCCAGTTCATCCTCGTATTCCGGCAATACGAACCGGCTCCGCTGATCTATATGCATAGCCAGCTTCTGGATATCGACAGGCCCGGGTTCGTACTCCTGCAGCGCAATCCGTGCTGACGCGCCGCGATAGAGATAAGCCCGCAGAGGAACATAGGAGGTGAACACGACGCACAGGCGGATATTCGCCTTTCTGCCGTGAATGAGGAAGGGTTTGTCGAGATACCGCTGAACGAGCCATCCGGGCTTCCGCGGTGCGTCCTTCGGGTTATCGATTAGCCGAATGCCTTGCCCGGTGTGCAAGTTTTCGGGCTTCACTATCCAAACAGATGGATTCTCCCGGTGCGTGGCGTTCAACGCTTCATAGTCGCCCGGCATGACGTACCCGTCGGGAACCTGCAAAACATTCTCCCGATCAACCGTCGCACTGTGCTGTCGGATGAGCCGATGCAAGGATACCTTATTGTCGACGATGTCCCATGCGGCATGATCATAGGTCTGAAAAAAGTGTAGAAACCTTCGCCGAATCCTAAAGTCGGCATCGAGAAGCGCCGATAATGTTCGTGCATGCCGGTCGGCTTCTTCATGAGCATTCACATCCCGCAACGCAAGTATCAGGCAGTATCGGATGTGAGTGATATTAGGGCTCCGCAGCACCAAGCGACGCAAGACTCGGACAGCGTCCCTTGGTTTACCCAGGCGGTGGTGACAGATAGCCATGAGTACATGTGCTATATAAACGTCCCGCGGTGCGTGCCGGGATGCCTTCTTAAAAGATTGCAGGGCTGGGTCCAGCCGATGCGCACGTAGCAAACACAGGCCAATGTTGAAGTGAACGTAGTGGTTGTTGGGCTTCAGTTGCGCCGCTTGTTTTAAGGCGTTCAATGCCAGATCGTGGCGGCGCATCCGCATGTTGACAAGACCGCGAAACATCAACACGTCGTAATTCTCAGGGAAACGTCGTGCCAAACCCATCGCCGCGCGGCCCGCACGAGGCAAATCTATTTCCATCAACGCAGCGATGCGGCCCATCGCGCGTTCTAATCGCTTCTCAATTGGTTCACAATTTAAGCGAACAGGTGACGCAGCGTGATCGGCACTTTCGTCTGAGGTCCTAGTCATACAACGAATCGCCAATAGTTGTTGTTGCTCCTAGCATACGGTCGTCTCATTTGTGGATGTTTTGCTAGTTCCTGTGTCTGTTTGGCAAAGTACAGTGTTCACCGCTCCCTCAAACTCTCATCCTTATATCGGAGCAGCGGCGAGATGACGTATTCGATGACGCGGCGCTTGCCGGTCTTGATCTCCACCGTCACCGCCATGCCTGGTCCGAGCGGGGTGTCTTCGCCGTCGACGGTGATCGTTGCGCGGTCCATGGCGACGCGGGAGGCGTAGACCGGACCCAGTTCCTCGTCGATGATGGCATCGCCCGACATGTGTTTCAGGACGCCGTCGATGGTGCCGTATTTGGTGAAGGGGAAGCTTTCGATCTTGATCTCGACCACCTGGCCCGCTTCGACGAAGCCCTTGTCCTTGTTCAGCACCATGGCCTCGATCTCCAGCGGCGCGTCGGCGGGGACGAGCACCATCAGCGGCTGCGCCGGCGTGACGACGCCGCCCACCGTGTGAATTTCAAGCTGCTGCACCGTACCGTCGACCGGCGCGATCAGATGGCGCAAGGTCTCGCGCTGCAATGCCTTGCGCAACGCAAGATCGGCGGCAACCGCCTTGTCCTTGGCCTCGACCATCTCCGCCAGCGCGTCGCGCCGCGCCTCCGCCTCGATCTTGCGGTGTTCCTTCTGCGCGCTGATCAAACCAGCCTCGGATTCGGCCAGGCGGTGGCGCTGGATGACGGTGTTCTGGCGCTGCTCGATCAAGGTCTGGCGCACCTCGAGCCACAGCCGTCGCGGTGCGTTGCCTTTCTCGGTTAACGCCTTCAGCGCCGTGTCGCGTTCCTCGACCAGCGGGATGGTGGCCTTCAGCTTGGCGATTTCCGCCTTGATCGCCTCCCGGTCGGCGACGCGGCGCGCGAACTCGCCTTCGAACGAGGCGAGCTGCGCCTGATGGGCGAAGATATCGCTGCGCAGCCGTTGCCGGTGCAGCGCCAACAGCGCCCGGTCGACACCCTTCGGGGCCGCAAAGTTCGGCTCTTTTCCAAACAGCGCCCGCAGCAGCGCCTCGAGCCGCGCCAGATCGACCAGTGCCGCCATGCGCTCGCGCACCATCTGTTCCTTGTCGACCTCGCTTTCCGTCGGGTCGAGTTCGATCAGCTTGTCGCCCTTTTTAACCACCTGTCCGTCGCGCACATGGATCGCGCGCACCACGCCGATCTCCAGCGGCTGGATCGTCTGCACCCCGCCGGTCGGCACGATGCGCCCCTGCGCCACCGCGACCACGTCGACGTGGCCGATGATCGACCAGAGGATCGCGATGGTGAAGAACGCCGCCAGGGTCAGCGCCACCGCCCGCGCCGCCGGCGAGGCTGGCGACTCCAGGATCTCGATCGCCGCCGGCAGGAATTCCAACTCGTCCTTGCTGCGCGGCGTTGCCGTCTCGGCCCGGGCCTCCACATCCTGGTCCGCCGAGGTCGCCAGCACCTTGGCGTTACTCGGCGGCATCGACCTCGCCCCCTTGCAGCTTGTAAAGCCGCGCATAGCGCCCGCCGCTCTGCAGCAATTCCTCGTGGCTGCCGGATTCGACGATCTGGCCTTCCTCAACCGTGACGATGCGATGCGACCGGCGCACGGTGGACAGGCGGTGCGCCACGATCAGCACCGTACGGTCCCGACAGATCTGCGCCATGTTCTTCTGGATTTCGAACTCCGACTCGTAATCAAGCGCGCTGGTGGCCTCATCGAAGATCAAGATACGCGGGTTGGTCGCCAGAGCCCGGGCAATCGCCACGCGCTGGCGCTGCCCGCCGGACAGCGAGCCGCCGCGTTCGCCCAGGATCGTGTCGTAACCATCCGGCAGGGCCAGAATGAATTCATGCGCCCCGGCCAGCTGCGCTGCGTGCACCACATGGGGCATCGGCATGCCGGGGTCGGCGAGTGCGATGTTGTCGCGTACCGTGCGATTGAACAGCACGTTCTCCTGCAGCACGACGCCGACCTGACGGCGCAGCCAGGCGGTATCCACCATCGCCAGATCGACGCCGTCGATCAGCACCCGCCCACTTTCCGGCACAAACATACGCTGAACCAGCTTGGCCAAGGTGCTCTTGCCCGAACCGGACGGGCCGACGATGCCGATCACCTCGCCGGCCTTGATGTCGAGATCGACACGGCGCAACACTTCCGGCCCGTCCGGGATATAGCGGAAGGTCACGCCGTCGAAGCGGATTTGCCCTTTAATCGCCGGCAGTGTCCCGCGGTTGGGGTTGTAGGAGGGTTCCGTCGGCGCGTTCAGGATATCGCCCAGCCTTTGGATCGAGATGCGGGCCTGCTGGAAGTCCTGCCACAGCGAGGCGATACGCAGCACCGGCCCGCTGACCCGGCCCGCCAGCATGTTGAAGGCGACCAGCTGCCCGACCGTCAGGTCGCCGCTGATCGCCGCCTTGGCGCCGATATAAAGCGTAAGCCCAACGGTGATCTTGTTGATCAGCTGGGCGACCTGTCCGGCGACATTGTTCAGGTTGTTCGACCGAAACGACGCCCGCACATAGCCCGCCAGCTGCTCCTCCCAACGGCGCTGCATCTCCGGCTCGACCGCCATTGCCTTCAGCGTCTCCACGCCGCTGACGGCTTCCACCAGGAACGCCTGGTTCTCCGCACCGCGCTGGAACTTCTCCTCCAGCCGGCGACGCAGGATCGGCGTTACGAACACCGCGAGGATCACATAGCACGGGATCGAGGCGATCACGATCAGGGTCAGCATCGGGCTGAACTGCCACATCACAATCAAGAAAACGAAGGTGAAGAACAGGTCGATGACCAACGTCAGCGCGGAACCGGTGACGAAGTTGCGGATATTCTCCAACTCGCGCACGCGGGCCACCGAGTCGCCGGTACGCCTGGCCTGGAAATAGGCCATCGGCAGATCGACCAAGTGACGGAACAGCCGCGCGCCCAGCTCCACGTCGACGCGGCTCGTGGTGTGCGAAAAGATAAAGGTTCGCAGGGCGCCGAGTATGACCTCGAAGATCGAGACCGTGATCAATCCGAAGACCAGCACATCCAACGTGGTCAATCCACGATGCACCAACACTTTGTCGATTACGACCTGAAAGAACAGTGGTGTGATCAGCGCGAATATCTGCAGAAAGAACGACGCGATCAACACTTCAGCGAACAGACGCTTGTAGCGCACCAATGCGGGGATGAACCAGCTGATATCGAACGAGCCGCCCTTGCCCAGCACGGAATGCCGGCGCGTCACCAGCACCAGCCGGCCCGACCAGCGTTCCTCGAACGCCGCCCGCTCCAGCGCCTCCGGCCGCCCGACTGCCGGATCCTGGATCAGTGCCTTGTCGCCCTCGACTTGGGCCAGAATGCAGAAGCCGCCATCCTTGGCCTCGGCGATCGCCGGCAATTGTGTCTTGGCGAACCGGCCCCAGTTGCTTTTAACCGTTCGCGCCTTCAACCCCAGGCGACGCGCCGCCCGCACCAACGTATCCGCATCCAACGCCTGTCCGCGCTGCGCGAATTCGTGCCGCAACTGATCCGCGTCCCCCGGCATGCCGAAAAACCGCAACAGCAGAACCAGACACGCCGCGCCCGTATCAAGCGCGGCGGTTGGCTTCTCTGCGCCTTCAGCCACATTTTCCACTGGCGTGTCCGGCACGCGACCTCCCTGAGTGACGGATTTGTTCCCGCCTGTTCGTTATTAGTGCTCTTATTTAACTGGTAATCGATACGAATGCGTCTATAAAAAAAAGATATTCGATCAGCGAATGCAACTTCGAAAAATACCCGTGTTGAGGGTTTGCGATTGCCCTTTTTAAAAAAATTAGACAAATAGCGCCGACCGCTGCCGAATAATCGGTAACACGCTTTGCCGGTTCACCAGCGTTCGCGAAAAAAGTCGAAACCCATTATGCGACAATGCTTTCACGACGCCTTGACCTTCGTCTCATTCATCGAAGAAAGGCTTGGCAACCGGTTCGCACCGCTAGTCTCAACTTATCTGACCGCCAATCAGGTTACCGCCTTGTCCGCTATCAGCATTCCGGGCGCGCTCATCATGGCCCAAGGCGGGTACGTCATGATGCTCCTCGGCGCCATCATCTTCTATTTCGGGCGTTGGCTTGACTACCTGGACGGACCGGTTGCTCGATACACCGGCAAGGTCAGCCAGTTCGGGCAAGATCTGGACACGGTGATCACCGGCATCAGCCAATCGGTCTTATTTATCGGCCTTGGGCTCCTGTGGGGTGGTGACTACGCGATCATGGGCTGGATCGGCGGCGTTCTTTCCATCGTCATCCGCATTGTCCATCGAACCCGAAACTTCCTGTTGCCGAAAGGGCACCCGACTCTCAAACAACAGGCGCACCGCTATCTGTGGATGCGCAGTTTCTTCGTGAGCGTCCGGTAAAGCAGCCCTGCCTATGATGACGTTGGACTGTTACGCTCAGGTTTGAGCGTAACGCCAGGGGAGCAGTTCGTCGATCCGATTGATTTTATGGTCGGCGATACAGGCTAGCGTGTCGGTTAGCCAGGCCTGCGGATCGACGCCATTGAGTTTTGCTGTCTCGATCAGCGTATAGGCGATGGCGGCTGATTTGCCGCCGGCCTCGGACCCCATGAAGAGATAATTCTTCCGCCCCAGGGCGATGGGCCGCATGGATCGCTCTGCGGTATTGTTGTCGAGTTCAAGAAAGCCGTGATCTAGATATGGTCGCAGCTTCTTCATGCGGGTCAGGGCGTAGCGAATAGCACCGGCTAAGGGTGATTTGCCGGATATCCGGGTCAATTGGGCATGCAGCCATGATTCCAGGTCGTCGAAGATTGGTTTTGATTGGCGCTGCCTGATCTTCACCCGTTGATCCGGCGATTGGCCCCGAACCTCCTTCTCGACGCCATAGAGTGTGGCGATACGTTTTATGGCTTCCTCGGCAATCGCCGATCCCTGAGCTTTGTGGATATCGACGAACTTGCGTCGGATATGGGCCATGCAGGCCACTTCCGTCACCTTGCCCGTGCGGTACAGGTCATTGAACCCCGCATAGCCATCGGCATGCATGAAGCCCGTGAAGTCCGCTAGATGTTCGCGCGGGCGAACGCCCTTCCTGTCGGACGAGAACTGATACCATGCGGCAGGATGCGCCTCTCCGGCCCAGGGTCGTTCATCGCGGACATAGGCCCAAAGCCGCGCGGTCCTGGTTTTACCGGAGCCTGGGGTCAGCATTTTTACCGGCGTATCATCGGCGAAGAGGGCCTGTCCCTTTAAAACATGGCGCGCGACGGCGTCCGCCAAAGGTTCCAACAGAGCCGTGGATTTGCCAACCCAATCGGCCAGGGTGGAGCGGTCCAGATCGATCCCCTCGCGCTGGAATATCTGACTTTGCCGGTACAAAGGCGAATGATCGGCGTACTTGTTGACCAGCACATGGGCCAGTAGGCCAGGACCGGGCCGCCCGTGCTCAATCGGCCGCGACGGCAGGGCTGCCTGATGGAACGTCTCACAGCAGGTGCAGGCCATGCGCGGGCGAACAATCCGGTTCACGACAAAACGTCCGGGGACATATTCCAGTTCCTCGGTGACATCGTCGCCAAGCGTTTTGAGCGCACCGCCGCATTCCCCACAGGCATCGCCCGGCGACAGTGTTGTCTCGTTGCGTGGGAGATGACCGGGCAGCGGTTTACGTTTGGGCTTGTCTTTTGGCGCTGCAGATTGATCTGCATTTGCATCGTCTGACGCGGGCTCCTGCGCGGACGCCGCAATCTCTTCGTCTTCCAGCGTCAACGCCAGTTGATCCAGAGCCTCCGAGCGCGACCCGAAGCGATGCTGGCGCATCCCGGCCAATTGGTGTTGGAGCTTCTCGATCAACACCGCCTGTGACTTCACTTCCGACGCCAGCGATGCCACCAGACCTTTTAATGCGGCAGGTTCATTCGGGAGGTTCTCAGCGTCGTCGAGCATGCCGGCAATCTATCAGCCGCCACCCCGCATGGGAATCCCCGGAAATTGACAACCCTTTGCTGTGAAACGACTTTACCCAGCCGTCAGGGGACGCCACGTTCGTTGTGGTATGCGCCAATCAATCCCTTCCAGCAGCATCGCCAATTGAGCCGGGGTCAGCGCAACCTTGCCCGCTTTCGCAGACGGCCAGACAAACCGTCCCTTCTCCAGACGCTTCGAGAACAGACATGCCCCTTGCCCGTCCCACCAGATCACCTTGATCAGATCGCCACGGCGACCCCGGAAGACGAACAGATGACCGCAATACGGCGCCGCCTTTAGAACCTTCTCTGTTTGCGCTGACAGCCCATTGAACCCCTTACGCATGTCCGTCACGCCGGCCGCAAGCCAAACCTTCGTGTTCGTGGGAACCGGGATCATCCCGACAAGCACCGGAGCAGACGTACGAGCGCTTCGGGATCGTAAGGGCCGCTAATGCTCAAGCGATGACCTCCGGCAAGCGTGACCTCGATCTTGCCTTCGTCACCAACAGGGCGCTCGGCTTCGTGCTCGACGTGACGCGCAATCTCAACCGGCAGGAAACAGGCGGCGTCATCGACCGTGTCACTTCCCGCAAACCGGGGATCTTTCAGCCAGTTGAAAACCTGATTGGCGTTCACATTGTAGCGCCGTGCAACCTGTGAAACCGAAACGCCCGCAAACCGCGTCTGTGCGCAAATCATCCGCTTCTCGTCTGCACTCCAGCGCCGACGCTTGCCCCGCTTCGCCACATCCTGATCCCCGTTAGTGTCCACCTAAACAAGTGGACACTAAACCTCACTTCTTCTGCACGGCAGAGCGGTCAGGCCGGACGCTTACATATTTCCCGACACGGCTGGCAGAGAGCCAATTGAAAGACCCAATGCAAAGCAGAGTGTCATCCACCGCGACAATCTTGCTATGAAGCTGGCGCACTTTGCGCAGTGTGACACCTATCTCCTTAAAAGCGGTCTCCGCAGCTTCGAGATATGTCAACCCCTCCTGCGTTTGTTTCTGGTTGAAGGCAGGATCTACATAGATGTCAATCTCCGCGCCCCGCTTAGCGGCAGCGCGAAGGGCGTCCAGAAGCCCGGCGCGCTTCATAGTCGGGACGGTGACCCATGGGCTGACGATCATGTATTTCGCCGACCTTTTGCCAAGCGCGTTCAGCAGGAAAGCATCGTGCTCGGCCGCATCGCGAAGAGTAATCAGTTGCCCGGAGTGCAGCACTAAATCCTCGCGTGGCGCGACCTCGAATTCCAACGCATTGTCTGGGGAAGAAAACAGGAAGCGTGCCAGCAGTGCCCGTGGTGTCCCAGCCGCAGCTGTAGAGAACACATCCATATCGCCAAAGACGAGAAAACTGTCCCTGGCCCGCGAAACCGCCACGTTGAGCATGCTCGGGGAGTTGTCGATGAACTGTCCGTCCGCTTGTTTCGAGGTAAGCGTCCGGCCTGACCGCTCTGCCGTGCAGAAGAAGTGAGGTTTAGTGTCCACTTGTTTAGGTGGACACTAACGGGGATCAGGATGTGGCGAAGCGGGGCAAGCGTCGGCGCTGGAGTGCAGACGAGAAGCGGATGATTTGCGCACAGACGCGGTTTGCGGGCGTTTCGGTTTCACAGGTTGCACGGCGCTACAATGTGAACGCCAATCAGGTTTTCAACTGGCTGAAAGATCCCCGGTTTGCGAGAAGTGACACGGTCGATGACGCCGCCTGTTTCCTGCCGGTTGAGATTGCGCGTCACGTCGAGCACGAAGCCGAGCGCCCTGTTGGTGACGAAGGCAAGATCGAGGTCACGCTTGCCGGAGGTCATCGCTTGAGCATTAGCGGCCCTTACGATCCCGAAGCGCTCGTACGTCTGCTCCGGTGCTTGTCGGGATGATCCCGGTTCCCACGAACACGAAGGTTTGGCTTGCGGCCGGCGTGACGGACATGCGTAAGGGGTTCAATGGGCTGTCAGCGCAAACAGAGAAGGTTCTAAAGGCGGCGCCGTATTGCGGTCATCTGTTCGTCTTCCGGGGTCGCCGTGGCGATCTGATCAAGGTGATCTGGTGGGACGGGCAAGGGGCATGTCTGTTCTCGAAGCGTCTGGAGAAGGGACGGTTTGTCTGGCCGTCTGCGAAAGCGGGCAAGGTTGCGCTGACCCCGGCTCAATTGGCGATGCTGCTGGAAGGGATTGATTGGCGCATACCACAACGAACGTGGCGTCCCCTGACGGCTGGGTAAAGTCGTTTCACAGCAAAGGGTTGTCAATTTCCGGGGATTCCCATGCGGGGTGGCGGCTGATAGATTGCCGGCATGCTCGACGACGCTGAGAACCTCCCGAATGAACCTGCCGCATTAAAAGGTCTGGTGGCATCGCTGGCGTCGGAAGTGAAGTCACAGGCGGTGTTGATCGAGAAGCTCCAACACCAATTGGCCGGGATGCGCCAGCATCGCTTCGGGTCGCGCTCGGAGGCTCTGGATCAACTGGCGTTGACGCTGGAAGACGAAGAGATTGCGGCGTCCGCGCAGGAGCCCGCGTCAGACGATGCAAATGCAGATCAATCTGCAGCGCCAAAAGACAAGCCCAAACGTAAACCGCTGCCCGGTCATCTCCCACGCAACGAGACAACACTGTCGCCGGGCGATGCCTGTGGGGAATGCGGCGGTGCGCTCAAAACGCTTGGCGACGATGTCACCGAGGAACTGGAATATGTCCCCGGACGTTTTGTCGTGAACCGGATTGTTCGCCCGCGCATGGCCTGCACCTGCTGTGAGACGTTCCATCAGGCAGCCCTGCCGTCGCGGCCGATTGAGCACGGGCGGCCCGGTCCTGGCCTACTGGCCCATGTGCTGGTCAACAAGTACGCCGATCATTCGCCTTTGTACCGGCAAAGTCAGATATTCCAGCGCGAGGGGATCGATCTGGACCGCTCCACCCTGGCCGATTGGGTTGGCAAATCCACGGCTCTGTTGGAACCTTTGGCGGACGCCGTCGCGCGCCATGTTTTAAAGGGACAGGCCCTCTTCGCCGATGATACGCCGGTAAAAATGCTGACCCCAGGCTCCGGTAAAACCAGGACCGCGCGGCTTTGGGCCTATGTCCGCGATGAACGACCCTGGGCCGGAGAGGCGCATCCTGCCGCATGGTATCAGTTCTCGTCCGACAGGAAGGGCGTTCGCCCGCGCGAACATCTAGCGGACTTCACGGGCTTCATGCATGCCGATGGCTATGCGGGGTTCAATGACCTGTACCGCACGGGCAAGGTGACGGAAGTGGCCTGCATGGCCCATATCCGACGCAAGTTCGTCGATATCCACAAAGCTCAGGGATCGGCGATTGCCGAGGAAGCCATAAAACGTATCGCCACACTCTATGGCGTCGAGAAGGAGGTTCGGGGCCAATCGCCGGATCAACGGGTGAAGATCAGGCAGCGCCAATCAAAACCAATCTTCGACGACCTGGAATCATGGCTGCATGCCCAATTGACCCGGATATCCGGCAAATCACCCTTAGCCGGTGCTATTCGCTACGCCCTGACCCGCATGAAGAAGCTGCGACCATATCTAGATCACGGCTTTCTTGAACTCGACAACAATACCGCAGAGCGATCCATGCGGCCCATCGCCCTGGGGCGGAAGAATTATCTCTTCATGGGGTCCGAGGCCGGCGGCAAATCAGCCGCCATCGCCTATACGCTGATCGAGACAGCAAAACTCAATGGCGTCGATCCGCAGGCCTGGCTAACCGACACGCTAGCCTGTATCGCCGACCATAAAATCAATCGGATCGACGAACTGCTCCCCTGGCGTTACGCTCAAACCTGAGCGTAACAGTCCAACGTCATCATAGGCAGGGCTGCTTTACCGGACGCTCACGTAGATATCCCCAAACTCTTTATCGCTCTTCTTCGGCGGATAAACAAAGTCCCGAGGGTAAATTATCCAATTTTTTTGCACTGTTTGTCTGTCACTGTTCTTTTCGGTGAAGAGGACACTATGGCCGGCGTAGTACAGGTAAACGATGGGTGCGCCACCATCCTTGCTTCGTTTTGCGACCCGATCGATGAAATTGTCGAGTTTCTTGAGCTTTTGGGCTCCTGGACTTATGACGCGGCCCAAATCTTCGAGTTCATCCTCATGCTTACTTTCTCCGGTGAGAAACAGCGTCGTGTTTTCACGGGGTACGCCAAATTTCCGGGCTATCGTGTGTGCGGCGCGGATTGCCGAACGTTCCGCGTATTCGACATTTATATAGTTTTCATATTCTTGGATCCCAAAGGCGAGAATGAAAAGATCCGGGTTGTTTCGTGTGGCCTCGAGCATGCTGGCGAGCGCTTCTCGGAGTTTCAGGTCCGGCTCCTGACCGAGCTTCGGCAGCGAAGCGACGTCCGGGGGGGGCATGGGGCGAGCCACGACGGGCGGCGGCGGCATCCTTGGCCTTCTGGGCTCCGGTCTTGACGGTGTACTAATTTCGGTCTCGCGACCTTCCGAATCGAATCGGCGGCCGTCGGCGAGCGTGATGTGCGATTTCTTAATTGCGGCGTCCCTGAAATCCGGAGAGATTTCGATCACGGCTGCGGGTACGGCGTTCCGCAACTCTTTTCCGAACGCTTCGCGTCTGGCGCCGTCAGCGCCGAAATTTTTCCGGATTTCGATGCGAGGGGCCGGAAATTTTCCAGCCAGTGGGCGTAGCTCGATGGTGTACGTATCGTTTGCGTCGCGTGAAACTTCGTGCGCCAGCCCTCCAAAAACGTGGTCCATTGCGTTGGCGTAGCTACGGATCGCACTTTCGTTCTGGCGTTCTTTATAGGCGTCGGAATCCTCGCCGGGTCGTTTTCCGACATTTTCCCCTTTCAGGAGAAACTCAGCATATATTGGAACCTGTTTCAGCAGGGCGAGGTTCGGCTTAGAAATCGTCCAGGTATTCCATACGCGTGCGGTTCCCGACGTATCGGCTGTGGCCAGTTTTGAGCCATTTCCCGAAAAGGCGACCGATGTAGGCGTTCCAGCAAGTTTTAAAAGCGGCCGCCTCGCCCAGTTCTCAGGCGGGGTCGGTTCGCCATCATGCCAGGTATCCAGCAGGACGAGGCCGGTCTGTTCCGCGCCGACGAGCAGCCAGCGACCGATTCTTGGAGAAAATCTCAAGATTGACGCTTCGCCGATGTCGGTTTTCTTCGACCCGGTCCGGCGGCCTTTGGAGTCCCAAATCGTCAACCGGCCGGTATGGTCGATCGCCGTAATTCGCTCATCGTCCGGCGAGATCGCAATTTGCGGGACCGGTCCAATGTGGTCCAGCAATGTGGCTGCCCCGGTTGCGTCGCCTTCACGCCAGAGGCGGACGGTTCCGGCGTCGTTTCCGGTCAGGAAATAGCTCGCATCGCTAGCCATTGCGAGCAGATGTACGTGCGGCTCGAGAACGTAACGGTGCAAATTCTTGAAATCGACTCCAAGAACATGAACCTTCCCCGTTCGGGTCGCTACGAGGAGCTTTCTGCCATCTTGCGAAAATAGAATGCGTTTTATCTCATCGGATTTTTCCAAGCGATGCTGGCGATAGGCGTTCTTCGATCCGGTAAAGTCGTTCCAAATGCGGATTTGGCCCGTCTCGTCGCCCGTTGCGACTAGTTCTTCTGTGGGAGAGACCGCCACGGCTATCACCGGGCGGCCTTCGTGATGGAGTTCTTGAGGACGTGGAGATGCCTTTGCGGGCCATACCAGCGCGCGTTTTGGCGTCTGCGCGACGACCCACAAGCCACTTGGCGAGATCCACAGACCTGTGGTCGCGAGACCGTCATAAATTTGTTTTGGCTCGCTGTCAGCAGTCAGGTCGAGCAATCGAATATTATTGTCATCGGCAAAAACGAGTTTGCCTCCATCCCTGGAAATGTCGATATGATAGATCGGTTGGTTGTTCGTAAATTCGTTTCTCGCACGCTTGGAACTGCGTGCGGAATCCCATTGAACAAGAAGTTTGGGCTTAGGCGGATTCGGCTTCAGCTGTGCCGACTTCGGGGATATCGGGTTCAATATTCTTGGGATTTGGGTTGCTGGCTTATATGCTGGCGGCTTCCGTTCTATCGGGGTTCGTCGTGGCATCTCCCGACCGCTGGCGGAACCTTTTTTCCCCGGCTTGCTCAAGGTGGGCGCCGACGGGGTACTTTTTTTCGTTGAACCAGACCCACCCATCGACGGCACCTTTTTCGGCGTATCGGCCATCGACCCCGTTGTCGGCGTTGCCGTATTTTTCGTTTCATTATCTTCCGAGGCGCCGGCGCCCGAATGTGCGGTCACGACGCGGTTTTCCCCGCAGCGTTCTGGGTTCGGATTCCCAGTTACCTTGCCGACAGAGCAGCTTAGTTCATTGTAGCGGGCGCAGCCGGCAACCAGTGCGACTGAAATTGCAATTGCCGCCATTGACCGTATTTTCGGCCTTGGACCTGACTTGAACGTCATACTAGTAACCCATCCGCTTCTCTTCCAATCATGAGCTTAAATTACGTTCGAAATTCTCTCAACCGTAGATTAAGCCGCTGCCGCTCCTTGCGCCGACCGGTCGTTAGCCACTGCAAGTGTCGGTCCCTCGGCTTTATGCGAAGAACTGAAAAATTCCCTTCCGTTAATTGCCGTGGAGACGATAGGGGAGAACCTTCATAGAGATCGCCTCCCTGCCCAAGGAATCTATCTTTGCCGCCACCATGTTGAAGAATGTGGGAAAGCTGACGCCGGTTTGGTAATCGTCGCCCGCTTCCATGCATATCTTTACGTTTTCGGTAAGGCGAGATTTGCCGCTGCAATGGAGCTCGGATCGCGACCTCTGAATTCCGTTGCGACAAGGCGATAGATCGATGATCGAATCGGATTGGCAGAAGTTGTCCGCACGCAATCGCAGCGTTTTATTCAGACAGGTCGTCAATTCCCGGTAGGAATCGCCTTTGCAGTTGACGTTTCTTTCGACATCCAAATTCAGAGAGCTGTTGCTCGCGAGAACAAAGAGAGCCCCGAAATCCTTCGTTTCGTCGCGATTAAGGAAGAACGAGATGCGTTCGTTCTCGTTCTTCGGGATGCTCAATAAGTCCCCTGGAGCGAGCTGGTAATCCAAAATATCCGATGGTAGCAGCCGAGTGATTCGATCATCCGACCACCAGGCGAATATCGAAATATACACCTCTCGATCATGAGTATTGCGAATACCGAACGTCACGCTATCGCAGTTTCGCGCCACCTGTTCCCCACCTTGCGGGCAGGTCTGGTAATCTTCCGTCCAGTCAAGGACCTTTATGCGTTGCTTGCCCAGCTTTTTCACGTTCCCACTGAGTGCGAGGCTGATCTTTTCGACACCGGATTTAATGCCCTTCTCCTTCTCCTTCTCTTTCTCATTCGCGACAACCGCCAACTCAAAAACCTTGTACGCTCTTTCGGCATCCTTAATCGAGACGACGCTGGCTGGAAGGGATTCGCCGAAGCGCTCGCAGGCGTCACTGTCATTCGGAGTTTGGCAATATAGGGACTCTTCGATGAGTCTGGCGCGAGCAAGGGCCTTGGCGGCCCTTTCGAGCGAAGCGCCCTGGAAGTATTCTGAGCTGTATGCTGCGGCCTTGGCGAACTCAAATTTTCTGGGCTCGGGATCGCACCTTGTGAGGTCTATTGTGTCTGTACGGATCCGTATAGTCACGCTACTCAGATAGTCGGATTTGCGATCCTGTCGGAGCTGGTGTATGTCAAGCCTAATTCTTACATGATCTGAAGACTCAAAGTCTGATGGCGCAATCAGTTTTCCCGAAATGAGATAATTTGTCGAAGCCTTAACCAGAATTGGATCGCGTTCGCTGTTGAGTCTTTCCCTAAGTTGTTCGGCAAAGTCTGTCGCAATCTCTTTGCCGCATGCGACATTAATTCCATTCCTTCGATCGTCCCGGATAATCTCACCGACAATAAAATCCTTGAAGTCGGGAAACAGATCCTTTTGCTCTACAAGAGTTTCGACTTCACGTCGAATTGCCTCGGCCCTTCCCAACGGCTTTTCGAGGTACGCGTTAAAGTCAAATTTCACGCCTGGCAGCTTTGTCACCCGTTCGGACATAACAAGAATAGAGAAGTCCAAATTCCCAGCTCTGCTATCGTAATTTAATAAAAAATCGGATTGAGTACCTCGCTCGAAGTTGCCGTTTTCGAGGATCTCCTTGCAATTACCCTTCCACTTGCAAACCCTTTCCAGGGTCTCTAAATCCATTGGGATGAGTTCCACGCATTGCGAAACGCGTCCAGCGAAGAAATTTCCGACATCGTCGATAACCTCGTCGCGATGAATATCTCTTGGAGATTTTTTCTTTGGCATAGGAAATATGGCGAAATGCGTTATTGGTTTGAGCCCTTCTCGCACTTTGTTTTCGAGCCTTTCCCGTACCTTGTTTTTGAGCTTTCCCCGAACTTTGTTGTAGAGCCTGCAACCGGCTTGTTCCGGGCTGTCGTGTTCACCCTTCTCAATGCACATAGCTTTCGGAAACGATTTTGCCGGTTCACATACCTTGCCGGCCTCTTCCGTTACAGGAGGCGCAGGTGCCGTACAGGCTGCAATAGTGAGGCATATAACGAGACTCGGTAGGCGACGAACAACGCTCTTCGGCACAAGCGATGCGCCAGCGTCGCTTCGAAAGATCGACCAGCAAAGCATCGGCATCTCGTTCACCTCTCCGCCCTCTTCGCTGCAACAGACAAGGCTTCATCCAGGGAGCGTCTGAATTTATCGGTAGAACCGGGAGCGTTTCCGATCTTTGCGCTGGGATTCAAAAGGCTTTTGATCTTGGATGCTATAATTCGATTTTCATTCTTATAAAACCGGCTGGTATCGACCGAGAAAGCGGGACCGGTAGTGGCGCCGGTCCAATCAACAAAAGACGCTTCCGCGGTAGCCTGGAATTGACCGATCTGCCCGCTTTTCCACACATTGTATTTGAGGTCCGTTACGACAACGAGCGCATCTTCAGCGCGCTTCGCCAAACCTTCCTTGCCGATAATTTGGCGCAGCCTGTCGGCAATGGCCTTGTGAACCAAATTGTTTCCGGCCTCCTCCACATACGTTCCCGCTCGTACTATCGGGTCTTGCTGGGTCTGGCCTGTCAGCCTCGCTTCGAGTCCGGGCGGAGCGGTCTGACGGTCGCTGCCGCGTCCCGGCATGTCCGGTACGGGAATTGTTTCGTTCGACGATCGTCTAATGTTCGGCGGCCGCGGTGTCGCATCTATCGGGCCTTCCAGACGGGCGAAGACCCGATAGAGCGCACAGGTCCGCTCCCAACCTTCGAATTTGGCCAACCATTCGTGGTTTACTTCGCTTACGCTTCCCGAAAGGTCAGCCGTTTGCCTGAAGTGGCGATCTGCCAGACGCGCAGCTTCGCTCTCTAGGCGTTCGAGATCGCGAGCCTTTGTCGGTGTTGCGGGCGGTCGGGGAAAGCAGGCCAGAAGGCATCCGCGTGTCGGGGCGTTGGTTGCCATGTGGACCACATTGATCCTGTATCCGTCGAGTACCGACGTACTGCATTCCGCAAACGCGGCGGAAGAGAACAGTATCCCTGCGAAGACTGTAAAAAGCCCTTTGTATCCAAGATATTTCATCGGCCCATCAGAGCAACATCAGCGGCAGCCCGGCGGGCCGAGAGTAACTACGAACAGGCCGCGGTCGGGGCCGCTAATGACATTGGTTTCCTGTTCCGTTCGAAACCTTTTGGCAATCGAATCATCGGGGCGCCAGCACGATTTGTGGATTGTCCCATAGGACGCATCAGGTCCGGGTTCAATCGTGGTCAGTGCGATTGCATAAGATTGGCCTTTTACTGTGCCGATGACAACTGCGCGTTCGCAACGCGGATGGAGGCCGGTTTTGCTGCCTTCCTTAAGAGACAATTGACCGTTCGGCCCCATAAGACGAACAGTTGCCGTGGCAGGAAGCCTAAGGGCGAGGCGGTTGGCGAAAGCGTCGAAGGCCTTGAGGTACAAATTCCGGAGTATCGCTTGGAGGCCCTGAACACTTTTGGGGTCTCCTGTTTGCCGGTTCGTCGACGACCCTCGGATAAATCCCGTCACGGTCTCGGTGACCGGGTCCAACCGAAAGCTCAGCTCATTTACTTCCCGATAGTTGCGATCGACCACGTTTATTTGAGTGTCCAAAACGAACGTACGCTTGCGCAGGATATTTCGCGATATCGTATCCGGTGCGACTTGCCGGAACGCGCTTTCGAAATGAATCACGTAGTCCGTAAGGCGAGGATCGTATGGTTCTTTCGCCCAAACGCCGTTATCTTCATTGAACCGGGCTCGGTCCTCCGTGAAGCTCCAATTGACAACGGGTTCGTTTGCCGTCCAGACGTGGAAACGGTTGGTTTCGGCGAGAGCCGTGTTCATCATGGCCGTAAGGCTTATGTCTGTGTGCAGATGTCCGCCCGTCTTCAGATTTTCGTACGGGTTGCCCATCAGGGTCGTTCGGAGCGCGCCGATATAGACTCGAAGTACGGACCGGCGTAGAGGGCAGTCCATCGGTTGGAATTTGACGTTGCTCCTGCAATTCTCGATCCCTTCGATACGCGCGCCGGCAGGAATTCTGTAAGCGTTTTCGTTGCCGCATAGGCTATCGAGCGGAGCCGCAGCGACAACCGAGGAACTTCCAGTGGTTTGCGGCGAACGGATGGCGACTTGCGCCTCTCCTTTTGCGATCGTTAGTTTTGGCTTGGATGCACCGGTCTTCGGTGGAGGTGTTTCAGGCGTCGTTTGGCATCCGAAGGTGAATGCGACGGCAACCAGAACTGAGGCGATACGAAGTTTCCCAATTACCTCGAAAAATTGTGGTGATCTGCGTTTAATTGCGCGCATGGGGAAATTCCTTAACCCATTTTCTTTGTCCACCATTAAATCTATGCGGGAATTATCGAACATAAAACCTCCAATGTCGACGGCCGGCTGCGTTGAGACACGAATCCGAACGCCAGCAAGCTGGGTTCCAATTCGCCATTGCTCACACTCTGTCCAACCTTGCCGTCCGGGCGGCCCAGGCCCGGTCCCGACACGCCTCCGTGAACGTGAAGTAGTCTTCGGCCAATTTATATTCGGGCCTTTGCGGAGTGCAGCGTCCGGCGTCGAGCGCATTCATCGGAATACAGCCGAGGCGGCTTAACCGTGCCAGCACGCTTCCGCTCCATCGTGGTTGTTCTTGATTTTCGCTTTCATCGACTTCCCACATAGCCCAATGTTTGTTCCACCCGTTGTAGGGAAGAGGGCCTTGGAAAATTCGGACGGAGGAGGAGGAAAGATAAAGATTGGTCACCCGGCCCCTGACTATCTCTACCGTTGGCTCCGGAGCACTGATCCCTGCTGAAAACCCTCGTAACTGTATCGCCGGCTCGCATGAAGTTCTGCGGATAGCTTATTTTTCTGGAGAAAATTCGGTCGACGGGATGTTGACTAGACGTACCGTTTCTTACTTTTTTCAGCGCTAACTGTAGAAATATCGTTTGCCGCGAACGACGTCATCAGCCTCTCAAGCCTGGATCGAATGAGTCGGCTGTGAAGTATTATCAACGCATTGATTGAGCGTAATTTTTATCGATTTAGTCGTTGTTTGACTTGCAAGGAAACGGGCTTTAGACGATGAGACAGGTTTCGTTACGTTTCGGAATGAGAAATCCGTTCTGATATTTTAAGACGTCGCCTGAGATCATCCGCTTGGCTGTGATAACGTATGCTCGCAGTTCCCGGCCTTGTAATTACCAGGGCTTCCTCTTCTCCGATATCACACGATCCCCTCGACGGTGCAGCCGTCCTGTTCCGGCTGGCGGTCAACATTGGGATTTGCGGCAGTTTCCTTCGCGATCTCGTTGAATGGCTCGCCCGTCGCGGCGAGGATCGCCTCGGTCTTAAACGTATCGGCGAACCGTCGAATGATCACGTCGCAATAGTGCGGATCGAGTTCGATTCCGTAGCCGCGCCGGCCGGTCTTTTGGGCGGCGATCAGCGTCGTGCCACTGCCGGCGAAGGCGTCGAGCACGATACCGCCTCGCTTCGAACAATCGAGAATTGCCTCGGCAACGAGCGCAACCGGCTTTACGGTGGGGTGTAGCCCCAGTTCCGCGTCCCGATCTTTGCCAAAGCTGTTGATGCCCGCGTATGACCACAAATTGGTTCGGTTGCGGCCGTGCTTGCCAAGCTCGACATTATTGGTGTGCGGCCCCACCCCGGATTTAAACACGAATACCAGCTCATGCTGCGACCGGTAGAGCGAGCCCATGCCGCCGTTAGTTTTCGCCCAGATGCACAGATTCTTGAGTTCGGTGTAGGTTCCTTGGCTGGCTGCAATAACCTCGCCGATATGTCGCCAGTCCATGCAGATGAAATGAATAGCCCCGTCGGCGCTGTAGTCGGCAAGATGGCCGAACACGGCGGCGAGAAAGTCAGTGAACTGATCTTCCGTCATCTCGCCTGACGCCATTGCAAATTCTCGGTGCTTCACCTTGCCAAGACCGCTTACGTGACCGTCTATCTGAACGTTATAGGGAGGATCGGTGAACACCATCTGCGCCTCAGCGCCATCTAGAAGCCGCGCATAGGTATTTGGGTCTGTGGAATCCCCACAGATTAGACGATGCCTGCCGATACACCAGATATCGCCCAATCGTGTAACCGCCGGGCTGGTGCCAGCCTCAGGTGATTCGTCACCGGGATCATTTCCTTCGTCGGTATCAAATTCGCCTATCAGAGCGTCGATCTCAGCCATCTCGAAGCCGGTAATGCTGACGTCGAAATCAAGGTCAATTTCGATTAACCGCTCCAGCTCAATCGCAAGCAACCGGCGATCCCAGCCGGCGTTTTCAGCAAGCTTATTGTCGGCGATGACGTAGGCGCGAATTTCGTTCTCACTCAGGTCTTCGAGTCGGATAGTCGGAACTTTCTCGATACCAAGCAGCTTTGCCGCTTCAACTCGGCCTTGTCCGGCGATGATCGTATTAATCTGGTCAATCAAAATCGAATTGGTGAACCCGAACTGTTTGATACTGTAGGCAATCTGGCGGATTTGTTTCTTGGAATGGGTCCGTAAATTGGCAGGCCGGGGTTTCAGATCCAATACCGGTGTGTACTCAAGTTTGCGATTTCTCATAATTCCCTCGAAGCTGTCACTTTCGCCTCGAATAGGAATGACGCTTTTCGGTGCCGATTACCTTCACAACAAATTGGTGGTAATTCTCGTGAAGGTTTCGCAGGCTGCCGGCTTAGCGTTACTTTTTCGCTTCACTGACGATGTTATGGACCCGGCGCCAGTCAAGCTTGAGCTGCAAGCGGCGACAGGTCATTCGCGCCGCTCGCTCGTTCGGTGGCCCTTGCCACCAATCGGCCTTCCGAATCTGTTTCCAGCCTTCGAGTCCGATCGATCGCTTTCGCTGCCTGAGCCAGGCGAGATAGTGTGTGTAGGTTGATGGAATGAGGACCCTCTTGAGAAGAGACAGAGGATTTTCGGTATCTGTTGGCCTACCGGCGGGTGCCACAATCTTGCCTTCGAGAAAATCGCACAAGTAGTCGTGGATTTCGGGGGGCAGCGGAATGCCAGGATTCCTTCTGAGCGCATTCGCTAAAAGATCGGGCGGAATGTAGGCGCGTCGTTTCTCGGTTGACTTTAGGCGGGTTCGGATGAGTCCAAACATCATCTTACCGTATCCCGACTCCTCCGGTATCAACCCGGAATCTGGGAGCGTGACGCTTTCCTTTTTGGTAGGTCGGCGGGCGCCTTTTCTATCGGTCATCGCGATTTTTTCTTTGTCGGCGTCTCGTCAAGCAATCTCGCCGCAGAGACTTTTAGGGCTATGGCAATTTCCTCCAACACTAGCACGGTCGGGTTTCGTACGCCTCGCTCCACACCGCTGATATAAGTCCGGTGTAGGCCCGATTCGAAGGCGAGCGCCTCCTGCGACAGCCCGCGTTCTTGCCGCAGCCGCTTTAGGTTATCACCGACCCGTTTACGCACATCCATGGGATAAGCGAAGCGGAAATGTTGACTAAAGGTCTACAGACTATAAGTCTCATTTTTCTGGCCTTGTTCGGCCACCCAAGCGATGTACGGGTAGGTTTGAAAGGAGAATGATTGCCATGAACCCTATAAATCCGGAGAAAGTCCGTTACATAAAGCTTGGTCGTGGCGGGAACTGGGCCCAACCGGCTTTCGAGCGGAACGAGCTACATTTCGGCTACCGGACCATACCCCATGATTTGTGCTTACAGTCCGACTGGGAGGCAGCGGTTCGGTACTTGACCGAAGAAGGCCGAAGCTTGAGCAAGGCCCGAGACGCTGTCCGCGAAATTCGGGATTTCTATACCTTAGAATCTGATTGCCTTTGGATCACGTTTGCCGACGGGCATCTTTGGTGGGCCTTCGCTAAACCGGAAGTGACATGGCTTGGACCGGAGGAAGACGGGCAGGGCGCACGTATCCGCAAAACCATCGGCGGGTGGCATAAGGAAAATATCAAAGGCGAAGCTCTTCGAATAGACGATTTGAGCACGCGGTTAACCCAGGTTGCCGCCTACCGTCAAACCATCTGCAGCGTGAAAGAAGCAGATTATCTGATCCGGCGTATTAATGGCGTCGAAGAGCCTGTGGTCGCCCGCGCTCGCGATGCGCGAACAGCATTGATCGAAGTTGCCACCGACATGATTGCCGGGCTGCATTGGGCTGATTTTGAGACGCTGGTTGATCTTATTTTTGCGCGTACCGGCTGGCAACGTATCTCGCGGGTCGGCGGCACCCAAGCAGATACCGATTTGGTTCTCGAACAACCGGCTACCGGTGAAATCGCATTTGTTCAGGTAAAGTCAAAAGCACCCCAAACCGTGCTCGACGACTATGTATGCCGTTTCCGCCGGAACGGAACGTATGATCGAATGTTCTTCGTTTGTCATTCACCTTCAGGGGCCCTATCCGTGAATGACACGACCGGTATCCACATTTGGGCCGGCAAATGGCTTGCCGACGCAGCTGTAAAAGCCGGGCTGTTCGATTGGCTTACCGAACGCTCAGCGTGAGCGAAAAATAGCTTGAGATTTTAATCGGAAAAGAACGCGGATTCATTCTGCCCCATCGTATCCACCAGCAACGCACGATCCAGATATTGATTGCGGCTCTCGCAACTCGTTTCAGCCACTAGTAAGCAACCATGGCAGGCCGCACCATGCAGGGCCCGGTCATCATTGCTCGATGTTGGCTCATGGTCGGCGCAGATCGGGTCATTTGAGCAAATCTCCAATCTCGCCAATGCCGATTTCAGCACGGATGAAAAACCTTTCGACGTGGCAACCAAACCACCGAGCGTTCCTTGGTTGCCGGAAGTGGCGGTATAAATCAGGATCCCGCATCGATTAATCGCGCCGGGTCTCAGAGGATGCTCAAGCGCGTAAATACGTTCCTTTAACGCGCTCGCTGGATATCCACACACCAGCGCAATTTCGGCCAGTAGCGCATGGGAGAGGCTATGGAGCATGACATAGATGGCATCCTGCTCCTTTCCGCTTCCTTCGCCACGAATCTCAGCCCAACGGTCGAAGCCTGAATGCAGATCACCGGACCGTTTGATGACCGTCTCCGAGCCACGCCAGGAGTCGATCGTGGTCTGGTCAAAATGAAAGAACAGTCCTTCCCCAAACTGCTCCACTGCCGGTAGCCATTCCGTGTCAACACCGAGAGGTGCTCCATCGACAGCGAGTTGCACATCTTCGACTTCGTCATCCGCCGCTGTCGGCGCCGCTTCGAACCGCGTGAACCCATAAAGACAAGAAACCTCCCGCAAGCGATGAACGGCGATAAGGTTACGGATACCGTTGCACGCCGGATCGTTTTCCGGGTCCCAAACATCTCGGGGCAATGTTTCTGCAAACAACAATGCGTCTGGCCTGTTTTCTCCGATGACCGGATTCCCGCTGGCGAACACATCAAATTCAGCAAGCTTGGCGGGAAGGGAAGCGTCTTGTTCGGTTCGGTCTCCAATAAGAATGATACGCTGGAATACTTCCTCGTCGCTGTATCCTTCTAAAGCAGCCGAAAGTGGTTCGTTGAAGCGCCTGGCAGCAGCAATGTCATCGGCTGTCGAACACTTCTTCAGTGTTCCAATATGTTCGCTAACCAATCGTGACAGCTCATCTTCCGCCGCGGGGAGAGAGATGACGGTCGCCACTTGAGGAAAGTACGTATTCGTTGCGGTGCGGGTCAGGAGGCGCAAGGAGTTGGCGCAACCTGCGGGGTCTTGATCGCCTAGCCAGGGCCGTTCACCCTTGCATTTACCGAGCCTGTGCTTCGTAAAGAGTTGTTCCAGTGAAATTTCGGATCCACAGCCGCATACGACCTTGGTTTCTCTAGGATCCGCACTCGTTCCTCGATCCTCTAGCCACATTGACTCTCGACATTTTTCACCGCCATGGACGACCCATCGCCAATCGATATCTTGCAGGTGGCCCTTTTCGCAGGCTCCGACAAAACGGATGGGCGATACATCGAGCTTCTTGCCGTCATCACCAATGAACCGACGCTTTCCGCCGGAGGGATCAAGGTCTTGCCAGCGCACAAGCTGCCGCCGGCGCACTTCTTTACTACCGCTCTCGTCCTTCTTCTTTTCGGCATCACAGATGAACCAGGTTGGGAAAACGGTTACATGCACACCAGGCGGTGTCTTTCCCGGCTGGATATCTTCGATCAGAGGAGGGGTTCGTAAAGAGAGCGTGCGTCCTTCGGCCAATCGACCCGTTTTGAGCAGTCGTTTCTCCAACATGGTGGATAAACGCTGTTCGTTTATAGTTTTAAATGTGTTTTCCCTCATCTCCCAACGTTCTAGGCCGCCGACCAGTATGGATCGCGTTGGTAAATCCACCATCGCTCCAGGTCCGAAGGTGGTGATGAGCTGACTTAGCCGCTGAACGTTTCGCGCCATTCTTCAATCCTCAGGACAAATCATCGGCGCCAGAAATTTTCTGGCCCCACGGATCGCAGACCTTGAGTTGGACCGTCGGCTCAACATCGCGCATGGACCAACCAGCGACAAACCGCTGATGCTCTTTTGAAAGATTTGGAAGCGCATTGTGGAGTGGCGGATAGAGCAGCCATTGCTTGCCGCCCCGCCAAGTGTAAGCAAAATTCTGGCCGCTTTCAGTCTGTTCCTCCGCGACTTGGATCCAGTCATCCATCAATTGCTCAACGGCAGTCGCAAGATCAGCTTTGCCCCCCGCGACGGCGTCATCTGGCGCTCGGTCGACGATGGCCTGTTTCACTTGTTTTCGCACATAGTCGTTGTCGCGTAACGCCACAACCGCCTGCTCCGGGGTCATCCCCGGATCCAGATGGCGGGCAATCGAAACCACCACGGCCGCCAGTGCGCGGTCCAGTGCCCGGGCGGCCCAAGGTGTCACACTTGTCGCCTCGACGGCGCGATAGAATGTCCGGTGAAATTGACCAAATTGTTCGTAGTGCATTCGGTCACGGGGTTTGTGGATATTCAGAACCGTCGCGACCAGGCCTGGGCGCCCTGCGGCTCGCCCAACTCGACTGGTCGCCTGAATGTATTCTGCGGCAGTCTTTGGTTGCCCTTGCACCACCATCAGTCCAAGCCGGGTGATATCCAAACCGACTGAAATCATGTTCGTTGCAAGCGCGACATCAACTGTCTCATTGGAAATCCCGAACTCCGCTTCCAAGCGTCTTTTTGCCTCCGCGACGTCATCAGTGGATACGCGAGAGGTCAATTCCATCGGTTCCCCGATACTTCGATCTGTAAAAGGCGAATCCGTAGGATCTAGGCGCTGCCGGCTTGATCCGTAACGCCCGACACGGTCACGAACCTCGTCTTCAACGATACGACGAGCACCGCCAAGTTCCCGCAAGGCATTAAAATAGCATAGCGCCGTCATATAGGGATCGGCAGCACCGCCATCCTTTGCGTAGGCTGACGCCGCCGCCGAAAGAAGGGTGGTCAACGCTCGCAGGAATACCAACTTGGGACCGCGTCCTTGCGCAGCGAGCCCCAGATACCATCGTGCGGGGTTATCTGCGTCGTGAACAGTATGAGCAAAGAAACTGTCCGTTCGGTCGATGCCCGGGGCGGGAAATATTTCCGTCCTTTCTCTGTCGAACAGCGCTTTGATCTGGCCACCGGCGCGTCGAACCGTCGCGGTGGATGCAACAATTTTCGGCCTCACGCGACCGCCTTCATAAACGCGGGTACAAAGGCGATCGATTGCCGTTTCATACAATCCCGCGACGGTGCCTAAGGGACCGGAGATCAAATGCAGTTCGTCTTGGATGATCAGGTCCGGCGGGTCGAGCGTTGCGCCATTCCACAATGGGGTGCCGCCTTTTGGCCGCGCAGCGCCGAAGAAGCCCTCCGTCGGATCAAAACGATCGACATTTCCAAAAAAAGAACCGGTATCACCGACCCAGGGCAGGCTGGCGAACTTATCGACGGTCGCAATCAGAAATGCGGGGAGACGCCGGTAAATCGGTTCGTCGACGGTAAGGATCGGCAGCGGCCGGTCGCCTGTGAAGTCGCACATTGGATTGGCGCAGCGAATCTCGAGATTGCGCGGCGCCATCATGTTCGGCACGCAATCGAATGATTGTGGCGTGAACGGTGTCCCGCACCAGGGGCAGGCTTTGATTGGGGCCGGCGCCCTTTTCCCACTTTTCTTATATCTGCGTACCCGCGTCACGGCGGTGTGATCACCAGTATTTTTTGTGCCGCCCAGCACATTTGGCGAGGCGTCCGATCCCACCCACAAACCAATTTCGATCGGCCAGTCGCCCAGTATTTTTTGACCGTTTTTCCTAACCAGGGCTGGATCGTCACGCATCAATTCCAACGCGCATACCACCCCGGCCGCGCGGGAAAGCTGGTCGAGTGTCAGCAGTCGCAGCGTGTAGCGCATGATGACGGTGACACCGGCGCCTAACACGGCGCCGGCGGTAACGCGGCGATGGGCGATAGCGAAAGCGGCGAGCCCCAGATAAGCCTCGGTCTTGCCGCCGCCAGTGGGGAAGAATAATAAATCCACCGCTTCCCTGTCGGGATGCCCCCTTTCGACAAGAGCCCGCAGGTTTAACAGGATGAAGGCGAGCTGAAAGGGACGCCAAACTGGCGCGTCTTGGGTGGTGGGATCGCCTGTCGCGCCCGCATTTCGCCGCCGGGCCGCACGAGCAATGGCCAAATTCATGATCTGGAAAGCAAGCCGCGCATGCTTGTTCCCACGCAGTAGAGTGATTCCATCGGCGATTCTGCCGCAGGCCGTTTCCATTCCCTCAATCAGGCCGGCGGCCGTTTCGCGCCTTCGTGCCGCGTCGAGCGTTCCGACTTTAGTGCGCTGGCCGTCGACCCACTGGTTATAGAGGTCCGGCAGCGGCGACAGCACGGCATTCAACCCATCCGGTTCCGCTTCAGCCAGTCTGGCCAAAACCTCCATACCAAATTCCACACCTCCGATATTCTCATTCGGCGCGACCCGTTCAACTTCCGCGACCGGCATGGGCTCGGTGTATACGGTGCGGATGACACCATCCGGGTCGGTGTCCCAGGCTGCCGACGTGTTGCGGCCGACTGCGTATTCCTCCACATCACGATAGTGGAGATCGCCAAGGCGCAAATCTTCGTCCTGCGCATTGTATCCTGATAGATCGTACCGGGCGGCGAAACCTTCCGAACATGCCAGTTCGAGCCTTGCCTGAAAGGCATAGGCGACATCCGAATAGGGGCGCCGGGCGGGTGTGCGCCGATTGATCAGAAAGACCGTTACCGCCCGGACGCGACTATCGGTTCCATTCGGTTGTTGAATTGTGAATGTGCGGGCGTGGATGTCCAATTGCAACGCACCGCCAGCTTTCATCGGCGCGGCGCTGTCGGGTACCAGGACTCGGCTCCGCCCGTCCTTCACCGGAACCGGTATGGTGCTGGTTCGATTCTGACGGATCCAATCGAGGCGTCTCGGAACCGAGGGTTTGTCGTCGTCGTCCATCCCGAGGAGAACCGTTTCGGGAAGAGGCGGCTCGGTCACGTAGTCTCCCCAATAAATGCTCGCTTCGATCGACCCGGTTGTTTCCGGAAGAAGCACCGTCAAGCCGATGGATGATGGTTGAAATCGCAGCGCCGTGGTCGGCTTCCCGGCTTCCCCGTCATCTTCGGTCGCCCCCGCCGTATCGGGATCCAGATCTTCATCGATCAGAATTTCACTTTCTTCCTGAACGGCTGGATCGTCGACAGATTCCGGTTCTTCCGTCGATGGGGCGAGAAAACCGGTCAGGTACCAGCGCGACGGGTTTTGCGATAGACGCTCCCTGGCGAGGTCCGCGTCGTTCGCTCCGGGCCCGATCAGATCGCGGCGGAGGATATCGACAAGATTTTTCCGGACCTGAGCGCTAGTTGTCATATATCTTTACCGTCCTCGCCGGGACCGTTCGGATCAAGTGTCGCTACAGTCGCGCCGGAGGGGCGGAAGTGCAACACATCAGAGCCATCCACCTTGATCCAATTTTCCTTTTCCGGCCACCACCTGAAATGGTGGAGTTGACGTTTGCCCCGTTCGTTCAACGCGTCAGTCACAATACAGACGCGATAATCGCCGTCTCCAAACTTGCCCAATTGGTGAGCGGTGATCTTTCGGGATTCGTTGGGGGAAAAATCTGCGGCCACATCGTCGATAGAACGCCCCTTGACCTCGACGCACAAGGCCACATCACCCTTGGTCATCAACAGGTCGTAGCCAACGATTTTGCGCTCGCGACTTTCGATCAAATATCCCAATCCGTTCCGGCCTTCACCGAAATGAGCCTTGACGTATTCAACGGCGGCATTTTCGATCCGCTTTCTTCGTTCGGGATCTTGTTGCCGGCCGGCGGAGGCTTTTCGGGGTTGGCGCCTTTTAAACGGTTTCGCGATGCCCTTATCTACAAATGCCAGAACGCGATCCCGGATATTCCTTGCTTCATCGCTTGTCTGGTTAAAGGGATAGTAGACGGAACTCTGACCAGGAACGCCCTTCACCGATTTTGGGTAGCTTGGTATTTTGAGCACGCGCTCATCCGGATGCAGAAGACGACAATCACTTTCTTTTGCTACAACGCGATAGTCGAAATCGAATTTCTCGCCGGCATCCGAATCTTTGAATTGTCTCGCTTGCTTCAGTTTTCCGGTTGGGGTGACACGGTGACGATAGAGGGTTGCGTTACGACACCATCCGACCACCTCTCGCCCCACGCCGTCATGGCAGGGAGCTGTCCAGATCACCAATACGCCGTCCAAGAATTTTGCCGACTTCGATGCACCAAGTTTCTCCAGATGGACAGAAACCGGCCTTGGCACACCGTTGATTTTTCTCGGCATGATTTCAACATGCCCGTAGTAACGACCGTCGACATTGCGGAAATTATACATTTCTCCGCCGAACCCGCGTTCCTTCGCAAATTTGAACCCACCGGCACAGATATTCAGCTCATGGCCATCGTAGGCAACCATGTTGATCCCATGCAAAAAAACGACAGGCGCCTGGCTCACGCGTCACCCTCCACGTCATCCAACTCGTGGTCGTCCTCTTCACTGCCGACCGCCTCGAAGGTTAGATCCAACTCCACCTCTTCGGCGGCGCGCTCGGCGTTGAGCGCCAGAAGCCGACCAAGCACCTCATCGCGAACCGCGGCCGGCCAGAAAAAGCGGCCCTGATAGGTGAAGTCGTCCTCATTGGTTTCGTCGAGAAACACCGGCTGAGCAGCCGCAATCAGATCTTCCCAGCCATAGGCGCGCAGTACCGCATGGTCCATAGCGGCGTGAAGTTCACGTAACCGGATGATGTCGGGTGCCGTTTCTCCCGCGTCGTGGAATCGATTATAGATCTTGGTCAGCCCTTCATCTCGGTCAACCATCAGCGCCGCCCGAAAATCATGATAGGCCTGCCCGGCGGATTCCAACTCTGGGTCGGTTTCAAATCTTGGTGGAAAGGGGAAGGTCTCAAAGCAGTCGCTTGGGGCATAACGCAGGTCGTCTTTCATGGAAGACGAAAAGAACCGCGCCCAAATTTCGTGTAAGCGGGACTGGAGGGATGCGAACGGACCGAACGTATCGAACACGAAAACAACCAAACTATCCGCAAACACCATGTTTGCATCCATTCGTGCGACAGCAAGATGCGGCGAAACTCTACAAACGACAAAGGCACCCTCCTTTTGTCTCAATGCCCGATACAATTCTTCACGTTGTCGCCAATAACGCCACCATTCATTGTACATGAGTGGATTCTTTTTATTCTTCGCCACCTGGCGAACTGGGCGCACAAAATTATCTAAGATACCGAATAGGTCAGGGTACTCAGCTTCTAACTCTGTTACGTCCAAATCGTTAACGTCAATTACATGTCGTCTGTGTTGTTGACGGACATTTCCGTTAACTTCTTCCCCTCCGATGTATGGACAAATTCGCTCTGCATTGCCTGGATTGTTTGCAGTTATACGCTCCATATCAGCAATGGACGGTGATTCCCCTTTTTCGGCGGCCTTATCATCAAAAGTGAACCCCATGCCAAGAACAATCGATCCTTGGAAGGCCTGTCCTGCATTGGCAACCTGTTGTGCTGGATCATCATCGAGGTCGTTTTCAACCAAGTAGGCAGAAACGCGGCTAACTGGTCCACCGTCGAGAAACGGTTGATCAACGATACCCTTTTGGACATGCACAACTGACACAACGACGGCGGCTTCCCCTGGCCACTTCAGGCGGCGAGTTGCGTGGCTAATCGCTCCTCCTGCCCGAAGAATTGCTGCCAAACCGATTTGTCGCGTATCTCCCTGGCCGATGGTGTTTGTCGCGATCAATCCGAAGCGACCTTTTTCTCGGATTAAGGAATACCCACGGCGGAAGAAATGGGCTACCAAGTCCGCATTTTTGTTACCTGGATGCAACTCTGCGAGCCAATCTCTATATTCTTCACCATTCGCTGTAGAGATACGTTTGCCACCCAAGAATGGCGGATTACCGACAATAGCGTCGAAGCCCGGATTGTCGCGGGCAAAGACCTCGGGGAATTCGACCTGCCAATGGAACGGCCGCACCGCCAAGGTATCGCGGAAGGATTCTAGCTTCGGCCACACCTCACGGGTCGGGCCGTGAACCGTGTTTTCGATCTCCTGCCGCTTCGTTTCACGCGCTCTGGTTTTCTTGGCGGCGAAGAAGGCGGAAATCACCGCGTCTCCCAGCAGGCGGACATTATCAAGGCGTTGTTCCACTGCCTTGTGGCGCACTTCCTGTACCGCGCGTCCGACATCGTCGGGGGCATCTTGAATTTCCCGGCGGCCGTCCAGCGCGGCTTCGATCCGCTCATTCACTAGATTGCGGAACAGCGGCAAACCGGGCTGGGTCTCATCCCAGTTAAGGGAGGTGATCTGCTGGCGGGTGAGACCGACGAGGCTGTCGCCACATTTGAACGCGTGATCCAGGAACGTGAATTCGTGATCCCGCGCCAGAGTGACCAGCCATAGCGACAGGCGCGCCAAATCTACGGCCATGGGGTTACGATCGACCCCATAAATACAACGCTGCGCAACCAACCGCCTTGCGTGCAAATCCTCGTCTTCATCGGCTGGTATTTTGGGGCGGGTTTCCGGCCAGCGGGACCAGGCCTGCACCAAACGCGTACCCAGGGCGCGGCACGCCTCAACTAAAAAGGCGCCAGAGCCCATTGCTGGGTCGCAAACCCTCAATTCCAGAATCTGATCTGGCGTAGCGTCGCCGCCAAGTCGTTCGAAGGCCGGCTCCAGGGCGTGGCGGACGATAGGCTCGGTCAGACTGCGCGGCGTGTAATGGCTGCCCGTGCGCCGTCGCTCGTCGGTCGGCTGCAGGATCGGCGTGTTCGGCGGTAAAACCCGATGACCGGGGGACGCCCGCTCGTCGACCATCGGGTCAAGGGCGGCGGTTAATTCAACACGATCCTTGGCCGCCTTGATGGCCTTTTGATTTTTTGCAGTAATCTGATTTCGATGCGCGCCTTCCTTCAGCCGCTTCAGCCGGTCGGCTGCCTTGGCGGCCGTCAAATCATCCAGATCGACATACACCGGTGTGCGGTTGTTCTTGCCGGCTTTGATGGCGAGGGCATGGCCGCTTGCGCTTTCCACGGTGAACCCCATGACCGTTTCGTAGACCGAACCGATTTGTTCCACATCGAGCGTCCGATATGAGAGACGCTCGCCCTTCAGGCTCAACAACCCGTCAAGCAGGCGTAAGACACACCCGTCGGTGACACGAGGCGTGCGGGGCGCACTTGTCGTTTCATCGCGGCCTTCGAGGAAGGGGAAGGCATCCGGGTCAAACAGTTTCCCTCGACGGCCCGATATCCATCCGGTCCGGTCGCCGCCATGTACCAGCCGAAAGAGTGACAGCAAGCGCCCCCAGGCGCCCAGGCGTTCATCCATCGTGTCGGGATTGCGCGCCTGATCCTCCAGGAGCTTGGCGTAGAGATTGCGGACAGAGTATCCCTGGTCGTAGAAGTCGCGCGCCGTTGCATCGTTCCGGGACGGGATGAGATCGCGGTCTTCGGCATAAAGAACGAACACGAGCCGCATCAAAACCGTGAGCAAGCCCTCGTAAACGTGGCTTGGACGGTGCTTCGCCAACCCATCGATCAATTCCGGCTCTGCCGCTTTCACGCCGCGCAGCAATTCGTGCAACGCTCCTAGCACCTGTTCGGAAAGCTGCGTGGACACCTGCGCCTGCGCTTCTCGGCTCCGGCTCAGCAAGGCGGGTAGGCGTTGATCCGATGGTGCGTTGAACAGTCGGAAACCGCCCAAGACGAGTTTTAGGCCACCTAACATGGGCCGGCCCGCAACCGTCGCCATGGGCCGCAGGGGAAACGCGATCCAGCCCGAAGTCTCGCCCTTCGGCGCATAGATCAGCCTGATATGATCGTCGGTGAAAAGAATGCCTGCTTCGACATCGGTTTCGCGCAGGAGGCGCTCAAACCTCTGGTGGGCAGTTGCTTCCCACCCGTCCAGCGCACCCCGGGCATCGGGATCTATTCCCGGTTTCTCGGTTCGCACCAATAACTGCCAACCGCCATCCGTTCCCGGCGCCTTGACGGCCCAGTGCGGGGCGAGAGTGGTGTCGTGTTCTGGCAAGACAACGGCGAGATCGTCGGGCAGGTTTGGTCCTTTTGGTGTGCCCGCAACCAGGGCTGGCGTCCATCCGAGAATATGTTCGGCAAATGCCCAAGCCTCATTCAGAGCCGGAAGGTCCGGGTCATCGTTCACGAATTCCGCGACTTTGGCATTGTCCACGCTGGTTTGCATTTCGGGAACGAGCCCGAGTTCCTTGATCAGGCTTGGTGCGACGACAAGACCGACCGGCTGAACATGGTCCAGCCATTCAAGATCGTGATCCAAAGCTGCTCGCGCCTCCATGGCCATCATCCTGATGCTGGCCACAGATAAACAAGCCCGACGGCTTCCAAGCGGTGAGCCTGGACCGTATAGGTCTCGCGGGCGCGAGCTGGTTCCTCAATGATTTCGCGCTCGATCTCAGCCAATCGGGTCCTCCAATGGCGGCGATCTCGTTCGTATTGCCGGCGTTCCTCTTCACCGACGCCAGGCAAAATTAGCTGATTTGGGTCGTATCCCTTGTCCGCTTTGGCGATCCGGTCGCGTTGCGATTCCAATAAGTGCTCCAAGCTGCTTGATTCCTGATCTCCCCGTGCCGCAAGGTCCTTTGTCACTTGGACGAGCCGCTCATCTGCGCGTTGGCGCAAATATTCCTCAAGATCACTGGCGTCGCGGCGGGCAAAGTCGCTTATCCTTTCAGTCACCGGTGAGGGTGGTTGCCTGCTGGAACGTAAGGCGTCCTCAAGTTGATCGAGTGTCGTGCCCTGGCCCTGCCGGCCGAGTGGTTTTAACGGTTTTTCATCGCGGTCAGCCTCGACCCAAAGAGCAGTTATCGGAATGAATTCCTCATGGAGCCTTGCCGCTCCGGGGCCGTAAACCGCCAACCGTCCGACCATTACGATGCGCGGCTGCGCGCCGGGCCCAATCACTGCACATACTCGTTGTAGGCCGGATTGAAAACCTTGGGACAGGAACCGCGAAAGTAGGCGGCGCACCAAACGATGTTCCAGGTGAACTTGCACCACGTTGTCGGCGTCGGCGCCATTCGGCTTTACCGGAGGCTCGAAAGAAATTGAACGGATTGGCACGGACGCTCGCCACGCTGAAATTCGCTCGCTGCGCTTACGCTTACGGTTCCGAAGATCATCAAAGGTACTAAGCCAGCCCGGGTCATTAGAAAATGCCGACATGACAGGATCGAACTGAAAGGTATCCACGGCGCCGACGGGCGTCCCTTTAGAATCGTCAAGACGCGTATCGCCTCGGGCAAGCGCCGCGCCAACGACCTGACGTAGTTCTTGCGGATCGACACCAACTCGTTGTCTCGACCGTTCAAGCGCTTTGCGCAGATCGTCAAGATCCTTACGCAAACGGTCCACACGCACCCGCTCCTCGTCATCCATTTCCGCACGAGCAAGCGCGAGGCGCGCATCATCACTTTCCGCTTCTATTGCGTCGGCGAGCGCCTTGGCACCACCCCGCAAAATTCCACCTTCCGTGAGGCGGTCGGCGACGCGTTCCTCAATGACCTGACCAATGGAACCTAATTGAGTGCGGATACGCTCTGTCTTCTTAACCAACGCGTCGAGGACGATGTCCTCTTCGCGCTGGGCATATTTAAAGTACCGGCAGACGACTTGTTTCGAAGGTTGGAGCTTTCGGTCGATACGGCCATTTCTCTGCTCAAGACGTGATGGATTCCACGGCAGATCGATATGGATGAGGTCATGACAATGAGTCTGAAGGTTGATGCCCTCGCGCGCCGCATCGGTACAAATCAGGATGCGTAGCGGGTGGCTCTCAGGGTCCGAATTAAAGGCGTGTTTGATCGCCTCTCGCCGATCCATACCCGTTGCGCCCGAATAAACGTCAATGCGGTCATCGGGGCGGTCCGTATTCTCCAGTTCCTCGAGAAGTCGCTTTTGTAACCAGCGCCTCGTGTCTTCGTATTCGGTGAAAAGGATCAGCCGCCGATCTGTCCATTTCCCTGCCTCCAGCATGTTCTGGCCAATCCAGTCGACCAACCATTCGACCCGCGCGTCAGGCTTGTTGCCGTTCTTGCGAGCCACGTCCAACATCCGGTCAACATGGGCAAGCTCGGCACTAAGCGTCTCCCGGGTTGCGCCAATTGCGCCTAGCGCTGTCGCCGCCACTGTGTTGGCATCTGAGTCTGCATCGATTGCGGCCTCGATCTCTTCACCCTCTGACTCGGAAAATGGCAACTCGTCGTCATTCGACACATCTCGGGCAAAGGCTTCGGCAGCACTTTCAGGCAAGGACTCCGATGACTGATCCAACACCGATACAAGACCCCGTCGGTGGACTTCAAGCGTTCGGGAAAACGCGGCTACCGAAGATAAAAGCCGTTGCTGCAGGCCGGTGAAAACCAACCTGGCGCGATTTCGCTCTCCTCGAGGCAGACTGTTGAGTCGTTTTGCCCGTAAGTCTGCGTAGTTCAACAGCATTTCAGAAAGGACGAGCTCCGACGTGTTATCCGGCAATCCTTCAAGCAAGATTGGCTCGACGACACGTTCCGGAAATAATTCGCCAAACGCTCTGAGATCCGACTTGAGACGCCGCACCATGACCGGCTCAAGATCCTTGGGACGAACTTCCACGCCACGGGTAAAACGCTGTGGATCCAGCATTTCCAACAAGGAAGAAAAACTATTGGAATGTCCGTTGTGGGGGGTGGCGGTCAGAAAGAGACGATGTTCGAACCTGCCGGCCAGATCTCGGGCGGCCTTCGTAAACTGACTGTCCACGGCGTATTTGGCACCACTTGCCGGTGCTGCATGATGCGCTTCGTCCAAAATGAACAAGGCGCGCGGTCGAAATTCTCCAAGCAGGTCGCGTAATCCAGCGGCATATGTTTCGTCAGTCAATAATCGGTGCGAAATGATAAAGCGCGAACCGGTCGCCCACGGGTTTACACCGAAGCCCCGCAATCGCCGCATTTCCGCCAGCCGTTCGCGGTCGATTATCGTAAACGAAAGGCCAAATTTCGCTTCGAGCTCATCCTGCCATTGGATGGTCATGGAGGGTGGTACCGCGACAACG